>Ga0315284_10000031_pt1 | contig 213048 bp, 186 predicted proteins | sample YL17G09_16_MG_FD_203696 | JGI IMG/M metagenome (GOLD analysis project Ga0315284, IMG submission 203696) | Sediment microbial communities from Yellowstone Lake, YNP, Wyoming, USA - YL17G09_16 | ecosystem: Environmental > Aquatic > Freshwater > Lake > Sediment | place: USA: Wyoming | collected... | reverse complement strand
TGATCTCTCTGCCGTCTGTGATGAGCAACTTATCTCCAGCAATCGCTGCCGATAGGAAGAGAAGCAAAGCCGACAGACCATAGACAGAGAATGCGTAGGGACCTACCGCAACAGATTGCCTCGCCACTCGACCCGACAGGAAGTAGATGCCAGCGCATATGCCTCCGAGAAATGCCATGAGGTCTCCGAGGAGCGTGTCAGCGCCTTGCGAGTAGTCACTCAAGGAGATCAAAGTCACGCCTGAGAACGCGATAATGATCCCGACGACCGCGGTCCTCCTCACCTTCTCCTTGAGGAGGAAGTGCGAGACTCCAGCGACGAATATGGGATGAGAAGTCACAAGGATAACCGACGTCGAGACCAGTGTGAGTGTCAGGGAGACGATCCACAGCCCGAAATGGAATGTGAGCGCGACTCCGCTCAGGACCACCAGCAGGGCCTCTTTCCGATTGAACTTGCGAATCTCTGAGAAACCGTTGGTCCACAGAAGAAATGGAAAGAGCATGGCGCAAGTGAAAGCAAGTCTATAGGCTGCAATCACGAATGGCGTGCTCTCGCTCCACTTGATGAATATCGAAGCGAAGGAGATCGAAGCCATCGCGGTGCCGATGGCCAAGTATGCCTTGGTAGCCTCGCTTTCCCGAGAGAGAACGCTCATGAGATCAGGCGAAACCCGAAGGAGTCAGAAGCGTCTCAGTATATGGTGACTCCCTTGACTCCCTTGGCCTGCCGGATTGCCGGTATCAGCTCGGGTGGAACTTGGCTCTCTGTCACGATGAATAGCTTCGGCTCCTCAGAGGTCATCGGATCGTCCACGATCGCCTGCCTTATGCTGATGTTCCCCTTCTGGAGGATGTCCGCGACCGCCGCGATTATTCCGGGCTCGTGAGCGTTCGTCGGGAATATCTCGATAGCGCTCCAGCCCATCGCGGATGCGGCGTTCTTCAGGTGATTCGTCGGAAGGAGCTGGGAAAAGAACCTGAGAAGCGTGGGATCTCCCTTTATCGTCTCAATCGTCGATTTCACGACTCGCCTATCCACGCCGGCAGCTCGGGCAAGTGCTGAATCAGCAATCTGGACGTCACCGCATAGGACCTGGTCCTTCTCGATGCGCAATCCGTACTTCAGGAGATATCTAGCAACCTTCGCCTGGGACGGGTATTTCTCGAAGTAGTTTGCAATCTTGTCCCACATGATAATCGATGCTTAGATATGTACAGTAATAGATTAATATTGCGTCCATTGTACGCCTTCGCACCGCCATCCAGTAGCAAGGGAGATATATATCCAGCAACATGGCGAGCACAGTGACAAGAAGTAGCACGGCATGTGTTTGGTGAACAAATGGTTGGAAAGACGATCAGGCTGAGACGGATCTTCGATCAGAAGAGCGAGAAGACCGTCATAGTCCCCATGGACCACGGCATCTCGATGGGCCCGGTCAAGGGGATAGCTGACATCAGGGGTACGATCGACAAGATCGCGGAAGGCGGAGCCTCCGCAATCGTGATCCACAAAGGCCTGGTCCAATATGCTGGCCCTGCTGTCGGCAACAAGCTCGGGTTGATTGTCCACATCTCAGCGAGCACCTCGATATCGGCCGACCCGAACTACAAGAGGCTCGTCGCGAGCGTATCGGACGTTGTCACACTGGGAGCCGATGCGATATCCATCCACTGCAATGTCGGCGGTGGGAAGGAGGACGAGATGGTCGCGGACTTCGGCATGGTGGCGGACGAGTGCCGAGCGGTGGGCATGCCCTTGCTGGCAATGTGCTACCCTCGGGGTCCGAATGTCAAGAACCAGTTCGACCCGGAAGCGGTGAAGCACTGCGCGAGGCTAGCCGCCGAACTCGGGGCCGATGTTGTCAAGACCAACTACACAGGCTCGATCGATTCATTCAAGGAGGTCGTCCGCGGAACGCCGATACCGGTGGTCATAGCCGGCGGGCCGAAGATGAAATCCGATTCCGACCTTCTCAAGATGGTCTACGATGCGATGCAAGCTGGCGCCAGAGGCGTGTCCATAGGACGTAACGTTTTCCAGCACGACGACGTAGTGGGCATCACGAAGGCCCTTGGACGGATAGTATTCGAGGGCATGCGGCCTCAGGATGACTATAGGCGGTGATCCAATCATTGACCGCCAGATCTGGGTTGGCGCCCTTTTCCAGCCCGGCAGTGACAGCAGGAAGAAGATCGTTCTCTCAGCACTAGAGAATGGCTTCGACACCGTCGTCTTGGACAAAAGAGATACTCGTTTCACCAGCCTTGGTCGGTTCAGAGCACTCACGCTGGAAGGAAAGGAATTCCTAGAAGACGGAAAACCGATCGGAACCTTGGTTGAGCTCAAGACCAAGGAGGACGAGCTGAAGGCGAAGAAGCTCGCGGACAAGGCGATGGCAGTTGTGATCTCGGCCAAGAACTGGAAGATTATCCCACTCGAGAATCTGATTGTGCATTTCCAGGGATCAGGCTCCAAGTTGCTGATGCTGGCCAAGACCGCTCAGGAGGCGAAACTCTTCTTCGAGACGATGGAGCGAGGAGCTGATGGCGTCCTGTTTGTCCCCGAGAAGATCGACGAGCTGTCCAAGCTCAGGAAGCTGCTCGAAGACTCATCGCCAAGACTAGACCTCAGAGAAGGCAAGATCACCTCCCTGAGACAGCTCGGACTCGGAGACAGGGTCTGCATAGACACCTGCTCCATGCTCAATGTCGGCGAGGGAATGCTGATCGGGAACCAGTCCTCATGCCTGTTCCTCATTCATTCGGAGACCGTCGAATCCGAATACGCAGCCTCGAGACCGTTCAGAGTGAATGCTGGCCCTGTCCACGCCTACGCGCTGATGCCGGACGGGAGCACGAGGTACCTCTCAGAGCTGATGGGAGGGGACGAGGCGCTCGTCGTTGGCGCAGACGGTCACACCAGGAAGGTCGTCGTAGGCAGAACGAAGGTCGAACGCAGGCCTCTGCTCCTGATCGAAGCGGATGTCAACGGCGAACGGTTCTCGACGATAGTTCAGAACGCAGAGACCATCAGAGTCTACTCCAAAGGCAAGATAGTTTCTGTCTCGAAGCTCAAGCTCGGAGACTCAATACTGCTGAAGCTGGAAAGAGGTGGCAGACACTTCGGTATGTATGTGAAGGAGACCATACGGGAGAAGTAGATGACCCAAATCGTTGCTTCTCTGGTTGAGGGAAGCATTGCTGGAGTTTCGGACTCGTCAAAGATCGCCTTCAGAGAGGGCGCTGACATCGTCGAGTGCAGGTTGGATCACCTCACGGGGCTCAGCCCAGAGCTCGTGTTTGAGGCTAGGAGAGCCGCGCACGGGCCAGCCATTGCGACGCTAAGGTCTAGGAAGGAGGGCGGCAGATCCGCCCTGACTGGTGCGCGAAGAGAGGCGATCCTCACAGCCGCGCTTGAGGCGGATTTCGAGTATGTCGATTTCGAGTTCGCGAATGATCGAGCGTTCCTCAAGAAAGTAGCACGCTCCGATTGGGACTCCGAGATCATCACGTCAGTCCATCTAGCCAGACCAACAAGCAGGGTAACAATCGAGCGACGCGTTCACGATGCAGCGAGGATGGGCGACATTGCGAAGGTGGCAATGCCTTGCGAACACGCCCACGACGCGCTCATGCTCGCAAGACTGGGAACTAGTCTCTCAAAGAAAAGGTTGCGATACGTACTGATAGGAATGGGGATCCAAGGCCAGTTGACCAGAGTCGTCTCAGACAGGATCGGTTCGTGCATGGTGTATGCCTGCCTGGCTGGCAAAGAAGCAGCGCCAGGACAGCTGGATGTTGCGACCCAGCACAGTCTCCTGAACGGAGAGCGCACCATACTCGGTCTGGTAGGCCACCCGGTCTCACACTCGGTATCCAAGCCCATGCAGGAGGCGGCGATGAAGGAATTGGGGCTCGTCGGGTCCTATCTGCCGATGGACTTCAAACCGGGAACATTCTCCAAAGGAGCGCTTTCGCTATTGAGGGACTTGGGTTTCAAAGGAGTCAACGTCACCGTCCCGCACAAGGAAAGGGCATTTGACCTGTGCGACAGGAAGGGGGAGCCCGCTAGGGCGACGGGCGCGGTCAACACGATCAGATTCCAGGGCAAGTCATTTGTTGGAGAAAACACCGATGTGAGAGGATTCTCAGGCCTAATTGACGGAAAAATAGCAGTGACGAGAGACACAGAGGCGCTCCTAGTAGGAGCGGGCGGGGCCGCCCGGGCGGTCGTCTATGTGCTCTCGCGGCTGCAAGCGAAGATCACCATTGTTGACATAGAGAAGAAGAGGGCAGACGAACTCGCCCGCACCTTCGGAGCGAAATCGGAGTCACTGAGGAGGCTCTGGAAGTCGGGCAGGACTTTCGACCTTGTCGTGAACTGCACCCCGGTCGGCATGAAGGGCGTCCCCGGCAACCCCATCACAGCAGCACTGTTCGAACCTGGGTCAGTGTTCGTTGATATCATATTCAACCCACCGGTCACAGCCGCGATGAAGACTGCGGAACGAGCGGGGGCCAAAGTCCTGGGCGGTCTGGAGATGCTGGTACAGCAAGGTGCCGAATCGTTGAGGATCTGGACCGGCCTCGAGCCGAGGGTGGAGACGATGCGCGAAGCTGCAAGGAGGGCGTTGGCATGATTGGCAAAGCAGCATGCAGAGGGGCCGCGACGATTGTCAACGCCATCGCGACCGGCAAGGGTGCCGCCTTCGGGATCACTCTCGAGGCCGACGCGATAGTCGAGCTGGAACTCGGCAACGGTGACATCGTCCTCAGAGGGTCGGATGAAGGGAAAGATCTGATTTCGGGGTGTGCCCGCGCCGTCGCAACGAAGGCACTTGGAAACTCGGAAGTGACTGGCGAAGTCCATATCCAATCTGACATACCGATTTCCAGAGGTTTGAAGAGCAGCAGCGCGGTGTCGAACGCGGTTGTGCTCGCAACAGCGAGGGCGCTTGGCGCGAATCTCGCCGACACGGACCTGATCCTGACTGGCATCGAAGAATCAATGAGAGCAGGTGTGACAATAACAGGAGCTTTCGATGACGCCTCCGCCTGCTTCTTCGGAGGGGCCGTGGTCACGGACAACAGGCGCTTCACCGTGCTGCACAGGGGGACCATGGATCAAGACCTGGAGATCATCCTTCACGTCCCCGACCGAAGAATATCGAAGGCGAGCGTCAAAGGACTTGACTTCAGTCCCATAGTGAAGGATGTCGAGAAGGCGTTGAAACTCGCGCTCGCCGGAGAGTATCTGAAAGCAATTGAGGTCAACTCCAGAGCCTATGCGAAGGTGCTCGATGTCTCCGAGGACATCGCACAGATCGCCAGGAAGAAGGGAGCGCTGGCCGCTGGAATCTCGGGAACCGGACCCGCGACTGCGATCATATGTGACCGCGCGGAAGTGGGAGAGATCCTCAAAGCTCTCCAGAAAGAAGAGGGCTCCATACTCAGGGCGCACATAAACGATACGCCAGCAAGGGAGGTGGTCCCACGTCTATTGTAGTCAGATCTTCCGTGGCGAAGGGGTCGATCACCGCTCCTCCCTCGAAATCGTACACGCACAGGGCAATGGTCCTTGGAGCGCTCACTCATTCCCACTTCTCTCTAATCAATCCTCTGATGTCAGAGGACACCAGGGCCACCCTCGATGCGCTCTACGCCCTCGGCACGGAGTTCAGGAGCAACTCCAAGGGGATCCTCATCCACTGCGACAAGTTCAGGCGAGCCCCGGGAGTCATAGATGCGAAGAACTCCGGCACGACCATCAGGCTGATGGCGGGCATCGCATCGCTGCTTCCAGAGGAGACGACGCTCACAGGCGATGAGAGCCTGGCTCGAAGGCCGATGGGCCCGCTCGTGGAAGCACTATCGCAGCTTGGCGCCAGGTGCCAATACCTCGGGAACCCAGGTAGACCTCCGCTGAAGATCACGGGACCTGTCACCGGGAACCGAGCTGAGATTTCAGGAGATATCAGCTCCCAGTTCGTCTCCTCTCTCTTGATTGCGTGCTCTCAGAAGAGCGGAGACACCGAGATCATTCTCAAGGGACAGCTACGGTCCAGACCGTATGTTGACATCACTCTGCAGATGCTCCGCGAGTTCGGGGCCGAAGTGGAGGAGAAGGATCCGCGCTTCTTCGTCAAAGGGACCCAAAGACTCGCACGTGAGACCTACACTGTTCCGGGCGACTATTCGTCCGCTTCGTTCCCACTGGTCGCCGCAGCAATCACTGGTGGGGAAGTGACTGTCAGAGGCCTCGATTTGGATTCACCCCAAGGCGACAAGGCCATCCTGGAGCACCTCCACTCCTTCGGAGCCAGAGTGTCCTTGGGAAAGGACTCCGCGAAGGTTTCGGGAGGAGAGCTCAAGGGAACTGAGATCGACGTGAGACACACTCCGGATTTGTTCCCAGTCCTTGCGGTCTTGGGGTCCGTGGCGTCTGGACGGACTGTTCTCAAAGGAGGAGAGAACCTCAGAGCGAAAGAGAGCGATAGGATCGCGACAACGACAACCTTCCTGCAAGACATGGGCGCGAGGATAGTCCCGAGGGACGACGGCTGCGAAGTCGTCGGGGGCGACAAGTTGCACGGGACGACCGTCCAGACAGAGGGAGACCACAGGATACTTATGGCCGCAGCGATTGCGGGATTGGTATCCAGCTCCGAGATTAGGATTGATGACAACGATTCGTTCAACGTCTCGTACCCGGGATTCCTGAGGGACATGCATCAGCTCGGTTGTCGCATGGAGTTGAGAAAGTGAACGAGTTCGGCACCAGGTACAGAATTGGGATATTTGGCACGAGCCACGGTCCTTGCGTCGGTGCCAAGATTGAGGGCTGTCCAGCGGGGTCCAGGATCTCAGAGGCTCTGATTCAGGCCGAGCTCGACCGCAGGTCGCCGGGGAAGGGTGCCATATCGACACCTCGCATGGAGCGCGACAAGCTCGAGATCATCTCTGGCTTGCGCAAGGGCAAAGCAACCGGAGGCCCAATCGTCGGTCTCGTAAGAAACGTCGATACTGACTCCTCAGCCTACGATGCGTTCCTGAGGGTGCCCAGACCTGGTCATGCGGACTACCCCGCCACCGTGAAGTACGGCGGACACCACGATCACAGAGGCGGAGGGCAGTTCTCCGGAAGGATGACCGCGGGACTGGTCATTGGAGGGGCAATCGCACGCCAAGTCCTTGAGAAGAAGGGCGTCTCGCTCCTTGCGCAGACCGTTCAGATCGGGAAGGTAGTCCTGAAGAAGGATGTACCATTCAGCATTGCGGACAAGTTTGTTCGAGCAAGTGCAGTCGGGTGCGCAGACAGAGCCACAGCTGAACAGATGAAAGAGGAGATAGCAAAGGCTCATGAGGAACGGGACAGCGTCGGAGGGGTCATCAAGTGCTCTGTCATCGGTCTGCCAGTAGGCGTCGGCGAGCCGTTCTTCGGCTCGATCGAGAGCTTGTTGTCCGCGATGATGTTCTCGATTCCAGGAGTGAAAGGGGTTGAGTTCGGCTCGGGCTTCAAGTGCGCGTCGATGAGAGGCAGTGCGCACAACGACCAGTACATCATAAGAAACGGCAAGACCGTGACGAAGACGAACAACGCAGGGGGCATCCTTGGCGGACTGTCGAACGGGATGCCCGTCGAGTTCAGAATCGCGTTCAAACCAACGTCCTCGATCGCCAGACCTCAGATGAGTGTTGACATAGTTGATCGGAAACCAGTCGAGCTCGAAATCAAGGGAAGGCACGATCCGTGCATCGTCCCGAGAGCAGTTCCAGTCGTAGAGAACTCTGCAGCCGCCGTGATCCTGGACCTCATGCTCCAAGGAGGGTTTGCATGACAAAGCACGAACTCGAAACTCTCAGGGATGAGATCCGGGCGCTCGATGCAGAGCTGCTCGAGACGGCAGCGCGAAGATTCGAAGTCGCGAGGGAGATTGGGCTCGTCAAGGAAAAGGACGGACTGCAAGTTAGAGACCGTGCTCGTGAGAAGATAGTGATTTCGGAGTACGTATGCAACGCGACATCTCTAGGGATAGACGAGGACATTGCGTCCCAACTAGCAGGAACTCTTGTCGAGGGTTCAGTCAGAGTCCAGAAAGGCCGCAAGAACAGGAATCTGCACGGCAAGACCGCTCTGATTGTCGGCGGAGCGGGGAAAATGGGTGAGTGGACCTCCCGATTCCTGTCCAACCGAGGAGCCGAGGTCCTCATCTGGGATCCCCGAGGAAAGTTGGAAGGGTACAAGAGCGTCAAGTCTCTCGAGCAATCGGCGAACAAGGCCGACATCGTGGTCGTGGCGAGTCCCCCAGGGACATGTCAAGAAGAGCTTCAGGCCGTGTTGGATAGTCGGCCAGAAGGGCTCGTATTCGATCTGTGTAGCGTCAAGTCTCACATATCTGGAAACCTGCGCAGAGGGGCAAAGGAGGGTCTCCTTGTGACAAGCGTTCATCCGATGTTCGGGCCAAGAGTCCCTACGCCCAAGAACCAGAATGTCGTCATCTGCGACTGCGGTTGCCAGAAGGCCAATGAACAAGCATCGAATCTCTTCTCGAAAGCAGGCGCAAGAGTGAGCATCGTAGGTCTGGAGAGGCACGACGAGCTCATGACCTATGTATTGGGACTGTCGCACTTGTGCACGATGATCTTCGCGGGGACCGTTGCCAGATCGGGCAATGAGATATCCGCTTATGGCGATGTTCTGGGACCCACATTCGGCAGGATGTCGCGGATGGCAAGAGAGCTTTCGAACGAGAGCAAGAGGGTCTACCACGACATACAAGCTCTCAACCCGCACACCAGACAGATGATAGCGAGCATGGAGACGGTCACGAGAGAGCTCCGAAAGGCATCCTTGGATGCGGACCCAGCGCGATTCGGGAAGATCATGGAATCAGACAAGAAGTACTTCGAGGTGAGATGAATTGGCGAAGAGAAAAGCTGCAATACTTGGCTCCAGCGGAATGATCGGGCAGAGATTCACCCATATGCTTGACGCACATCCCTATTTCGAGGTCGTTGCATACTGCGCATCCGACAGATCAAATGGCAAGAAGCTCGCAGACGTCTGGAAACTCAGTGACGTCGAGATGAATCCACGGATAGGGAAAGAGACGATCAGAGCAACAAATCCCGCGGCACTTGGAAAACAGGGCGTCGAAATCGTATTCAGCGGCCTGCCATCTGACGTCGCGGGCCCCGTCGAAGATGAGTGCGCTGAGCACGGCATGGCCGTCTTCTCCAACGCTGCGTCTCACAGGATGGAACGCGACACGCCCATTCTGATACCAGAGATAAATTCCGACCACCTCGCCTCCGTCGAGGTCCAGAAGAAAAGGAGGAAGAACGGCGGGTTCATCATCACCAACGCAAACTGCTCGGTGACGGGGCTGGCATTAGGCCTGAAGCCATTGGTGGACGAGTTCGGGTTCAGAGAAATCAACGTCGCCACTTACCAAGCGCTTTCAGGAGCAGGCTACCCAGGAGTCGCCTCGCTTGACATCCTCGGCAACGTCCTCCCATGGATAAAGAACGAGGAGGAGAAGATGACCGCCGAGGGCAGGAAGATCCTCGGGAGCTACAAGAACGGGAGATTCGTCGACTCGCCAGTCAACATCCAGGCGTGTTGTGCACGGGTGAACGTGAGAGACGGCCATCTGGAAGCAGTGTTCATAAGGGACAAGAACATGCCCGACGCAAAGTCGGTCGCTCGCACTCTGGCGGATTTCAGGGCGAAGCCGCAGAAGCTCAAGCTGCCGAGCGCACCCGACCGACCGATCATTGTCAGGAAGGAGCAGAACAGACCACAGCCCTTGCTGGACGCCAATGCAGGAACTCCAGACAGAGCGAAAGGGATGGCCTTGACGATTGGCAGGATAAGGGTGGATAAGGACTGTCTCAGATTCTACCTTCTCTCTCACAATACGATCAGGGGAGGAGCGGGAGGATCAGTGCTCAACGCTGAGCTGGCATACAAGGAGGGACTAATCTGAGCGCAGAGAAGAAAGGACTCAAGCAGAAGACAGTGTCGAAGAGCTACGACGAGATCCGAAAGAAGACCATGGACGGGGACGTCGTCGTGATGACAGCACAGGAATTCAAGAAATACGTCAAGGCGAACGGCGTCAAGAAGGCCGCCAAGGACGTCGACATTGTCACCACAGGCACTTTCGGCGCGATGTGCTCGTCAGGTGCTTACTTCAACTTCGGCCACTCAGACCCTCCGATAAAGATGCAGAAGGTATGGATGGACGGGATACCTGCGTATGCTGGCCTCGCAGCAGTGGATGCGTACCTGGGCGCGACGGAGCTGGACGACACGAACAATATGATGCACGGAGGAGCGCACGTGATTGAGGACCTCGTGAGAGGGAAGGCTGTCAGGTTGAAGGCAACGGCATACGGCACTGACTGCTACCCGAAAAAGGAAATCGACACCTATGTGAGCCTCAAGACGGTCAACCAGGCTGTTCTACTCAACGCCAGGAATTGCTATCAGAACTACGCGGTCGCGACCAACTCCGGATCGAGGACTCTCTACACGTACATGGGCAAGTTGCTGCCTGAGTACGGCAACGCCACCTACAGCTCTGCTGGGGAGCTATCGCCGCTGATGAACGACCCGTACTACAGGAGCATCGGGATCGGCACGCGGATATTCCTTGGCGGAGCACAGGGGTTCGTGATTTGGGAGGGCACACAGTTCAATCCCGGGGTGCCTAGAACGCCAGCGGGCGTCCCAAAAAGGGCCGCTGGGTCAATAGCTGTCATCGGGGACCTCAAGCAGATGTCACCTGAGTTTCTGCGTGGCCTCACATTCACGAGATACGGCACTTCCCTTGGCCTGGGGATCGGAATCCCAATACCGATCCTGGACGAAGAGATGGCCAGGGCGTGCGCAATCACGGACGACCAGATCGTGACGGCGATGTTCGACTACAGCCAGCCCACAAGGTCCAGGACGGTGCTGAAGGAGATCACATACGCCGAGTTGAGGTCGGGTGAGATCGAGCTGAAGGGAAAGCATATCCCAACATCATCCCTGTCGAGTCTGTACAAGGCGAGACAGATCTCTCAGATACTCAAGAGCCAGATCCAGAAAGGCGAGTTCATGATAGAAAAGCCGGTCCAGAACTTGCCTATGGACAGGGTATTCAGGCCACTGGATGTCCGAACGGAAAAGGAGGCGATGTAATTGAAGACCAAAGTCGTGCTCAACTTCAGCCCTGAGGCAGCGAACACACCAATCACAAACAACCTCATCGCAAAGTACCATCTGCTAGTGAACATACTCCGCGCTGAGATCGACGAGATCGGCGGGAAGATGGTCCTCGAACTCTCCGGGAAGGCCGATGACATTCGAAAAGGGATAGACTACCTGAAATCGAACGGAGTCGGAGTGAGGCCGATTAAAGAAGGCGTGAGAAGGGACGACGATGTGTGTACGCACTGCGGCATGTGCGTGTCCATATGCCCCACGAAAGCGCTCGCGTTCGATTCCGAGACTGGCAAGATCACATTCACAGAGGAGAAGTGCGTCGCATGCGGAGTTTGCATCGACGCATGCCCCCCAAGAGCGATGGAGATCCTGATATGAGTGAGTTCGTTCTCGCCAAGGTGGAGATCGAAGAGACTGCCGCAACGATAGCCGCGGCCAGAGACTACATTGAGCCGGCTGTCACCGCCATCAAAGCGGCACGTGCCGAGATCGAGCGGAAGATCAGACGCGATGACTTCTTCCTGACGACGCTTGAGCCGTACAGCCCCGAGGACGACGACGGGAGAGTGATCCACAGGATGTGCGAGGCATCCAACATGGCCGGCGTCGGGCCGATGGCGACAGTCGCGGGAACGATCGCGCAAGAGGCGATGGAAGCCATGGCCTCTGAAGGATGCACTCATGGTTGGGTCGACAACGGCGGAGACATCGCGCTGTTGCTGGAATCGGCTGGCACGGTGGAGATATTCAGCGAGCCGGACTCGCGTTCGGCCTGTGCGCTCGAGCTCGAACCAACCGACACCATCATCGGAATCTGCACGTCCAGCGGGAGACTAGGACACTCGATCAGTCTCGGCAACTCGGACGCTGCAGTAGCCATCGCGGACAACGCCATCCTGGCGGACGCGCTGGCCACCGCAATCGGAAACCGCGTGGCAGGAACCGATTCACTGAAGACTTGCTTCGACCCGTTCAAGGAGATCAAGGGCTTCGTTGCTGGCCTAGCGATGATAGACGGCTCGGTCTCGATTCATGGACGACTTCCCAGACTCGTAGAGATAGACCACCGCCCGGAGCGGCTCACGACTCACAGCAAGATGTCGGCCCCGAGATTCATCGGATCGCATGATAGCAGCCCCGAGGTGAGGACTTGAAGATAATGAAATTTGGAGGAACGTGCCTCGGATCGGAGGACGCTCTCCAGAGAGTCGCGAAGGTTGTCAAGGACGAGACGGAACAGAAGATCGTGGTCGTTTCAGCCTCATCCGGAGTCACCAACTCGATCAGGGATTTCACCTCAAAGCCGCGCCAAGAGAAGGAGATCGATGATTTCCTGCTCCAACTCAAGCTCAGACACGTCGAGATGCTACCAAAGAAGGACGGCCAGAAGAGGAAGGATGCGCTGGAGATGATAGAAGCCAAGATAACGAAACTCGAGAGGCTTCTCTACGGTATCACATATACCGAGGAATTGACACCGAGGACCAACGACCTCATCCTCAGTTTCGGAGAGAGACTGTCAGCTATCGTGGTTGCATCGAGATTGAGCCACGAAGGGATGGACGCTGTTGCCATGGAGACAGATACGCTCGGCATGATCACAAACGAACAGCACGGGAACGCCGTGGCGATCCTGGATAAGTGCGAGAAGAATATGGGGCCGGCGCTGACAAGCGCGGTCAAGAAAGGGGTTGTTCCGGTCGTGACCGGATTCTTCGGAGTGACTGAGACCGGGCACGTTGCCACGGTCGGGAAGAGCGGCACGGACTACACTGCTGCTATTGTCGCATATTCCACGGACTCTAAACTCGTAGAGATCTGGAAGGAGGTCGATGGCTTCATGAGCGCGGACCCGAAGCTAGTCAAGGACGCGTTCATACTGGAGAGGCTTTCCTATGAGGAAGCGGCGGAACTGGCGTACTTCGGCGCCCAAGTGCTTCATCCACGAGCGGTCCAGCCTGCTAGATTGAAGGGTATCGAGATCGTGATAAAGAACCTGTACAAGCCTGAAGCCCCTGGTACGGTGATCGGCAAGAGCAAGCAGCTGAGGAAGGACATCATCAAGAGCGTCTCATACCTGTCGAACGTGGCCACTCTGAAGGTCTATGATGCAGGGGCTGGCTACAAGTCCGGTTTCCTTGCGGACATAACGGCTTGCCTTCACAAAGCCAACATAAACATCTTCTCGGCCACGACCTCGCAGACCTGCGCAGCGGTTCTGATAGACGAGGCGGATATCCACAACGCCAAGAAGGCGGTGAAGGCGATAATTGGAAGCGTGGGCGAGAACTTCGAAGTGAACCCAGGGGTCGCGCTCGTGTGCACCGTCGGAGAAGGGTTCGGAACGACGAAAGGCATCGCGGCAAGGGTGTTCAACGCAGTCGCGGCGAAGAATGTGAATGTTGACTTGATTTCTGCAGGAGCCTCGATGGTCGCATACCACTTCACTGTCGAAAGAAAGGATCTGAAGAACACTATTATTGCCATCCATGACGAGTTCTGGGGCAAAACCATGAAAGAGAACGTCTCTGACGGTCCGGTGTCCTAAGCCAGTCGCACGAAAGTCGAGTTGAAGGCAGAGTTGCCGCCGTACTTCTGCACAAAATCCGTCGTCAGGAAATTGGCGTTCCTGCCATCTGCGAGTTTCGGCCACATGACGGAGTACGTGAGCATCACCCCAGGCGGGACCGCCTGGGATATCTCCACCTTGACCGTCCAATCGCCGTACTCATTTGCCAGCGTGACTGTTCCCCCATTCTCGATCCCTTCTTCGAGCGCGTCCTTCTTGTTGACGTAGACCACAGGGGTAACCTCAGGATGGAGAAGATGGTACTGCGACCTCACGAGCAGCTTGTGGACCGGTGTTAGCAGTTGATACGGATGCTTCTTCTGTACATCCACATGCGATGGCAGGCCTCCCAGACCCTCAGCGGCTGCTGCCGCGGAATACAGCTCGATCTTGCGAGTAGGGGTCGTGTAGACGTTCCTGTTCGGAACCCGCATCTTCACGAATCCCTTCTTCTTGAGGTCCTCGTAGGTCCCTTCGGCCGCCTTGCTCCTCGACATCAGGGTCTTCGCGATCTTCTCATCCTCTTCGAACAGTTCCTTCGCCGTGAGTTTCATCGCGCTGGCAAGAGCTCTGAAGAAATCACTGTTGCTCTTCGCCTCTCCCAGCGGCTCAATTGCTTTCTCGTTTATCGAGAGATAGTGATGGAAGTAGGAGGTGTGGAGATCAGAATGTTCGAAAACGCTTGTGGCAGGAAGGACGATATCCGCATAGTCCGCAGTGTCCGTCATGAATAGATCGTGGACGACTGTGAACAAATCATCGCGCGCGAACCCCTTTCGAACAAGGGTTTGGTTCGGGAGAGTGGCGAGCGGATTCGAATCGTACACGAAAACCATCTTGATCTTGCCCGACTCGAGCGTCCGGCCAAGGTCGACCATGTTGTAGTATCCCTTCTTCCTGGATGTGAGTCCCCAACCTTCCAGGTATTGCATGTCGAAATCATCGAGACCAGTTGAATAGAAGAATCCCCTATTCTCGCCTATGAGAGCGGGCAGGACGCTGATCGCCCGGATCATCTCGCCGCCGTTCTTGTTCCTCTGCATCCCATAGCCCATCATTATGCAGTTTGGCCTCAGCGACACATAGTCCGCGATGAAATCTTCCATGATCCTGGTGGATAGACCCGTTATCTTGGCCATCGCGTTCAGGTCGAACTTCTTCGATATCTCTGATAGCTTGTCGAAGCCCGTTGTGTTGTTCTTCACGAATTCATCCGCGCACAGTCGGTTCTCGATGATGTGGTTGACACAGCAAAGGGCCATCGCAGCATCGGTGGTTGGCTTGATCTGGAGATGAATTCCGATCTCAGCGGTCGCAGTCTTGATAGGGTCGATGACATAGACCTTCGTCCCGCGCTTCTGGGCCTTCCTGATCAGCTCGAACCCGTGAGGGGTGCTCCATGCGGGGTTCATTCCCCAGATGACGATCAATCTGCATTTCTCGATCTCGTCTGGAAGCATCCCCAGGCTGGACCCGTAGACGATATCAAGCGCCTTGTCACCGGCTCGAGAACATATCGTGTGGGTGATCCTCGAAGCGCCGATCGCGTTGAAGAACCTGCTGGGGAAGTGCCGCTGGATATGTCCCATGGTGCCCGCATAGTCGTACTGAAGGATGGAGTCGGTTCCGTGCGCTGTTGATCGGGTCTTGATCTGCTCTGCGATCTCGTTCAACGCTTGATCCCATGTCACTCTCTTGAACTTGCCCTCGCCCTTCTTCCCGTCTCGCTTCATCGGGTAGAGGATCCTCTGCTTGGAGTAGACATACTGCATCAGGTTCTGACCCTTGGGACACAGGAAACCTTGTGTGAAAGGCTGCTTCTTGTTCGCCTCAAAGGAATGAAGCTTCCCGTTCCGCACCTTGGTGACAATGGAACAGGTGTCGTAGCAGTCTCGCGGGCACGTGTTGAATATGTACAACTCTGAATCCTCCGGGGAAGAACTGCTCAACTGCGTCGCAGCGGAATCTGGAAGAGTCTACTGGGATTTATAAATTCGCAGGCCAGTATCTCAAAGCCAGGACATCATCCGGGAAAGGGCCCTTGTCAATCGGAACGGTTTCCCCATCGGTCGCGGTGGAAGAGCTCAGGGAGCGCCTTTCGCTTGCGCGCTCCCGGGACAATGGCGGGATATCCAAGCGTCATACATATCGGGACCTCCCTCTCCTTCGGGATCCCCAGGATATCCTTCACCTTGTCAGGTTCGAAATCGCCGATCCAGCACGTCCCAAGGCCGAGCTCGACCGCGCGTAGAGACAGATGGTCAAGTGCAATTGTCATATCCACCGTTGAGTAGTATGCCCCAGGCTCTGTCACGCCGACCAGATATGCTGAACAGCCGCCGACGAATTTCTGATTCCCGGAAACGGGGACAAGCTTCTTCCGAATCTCCTCATCGGTAACGACGATTATGCTCCACCTCTGCCTGTTCATCGATGAGGGCGACCGTCTAGCCGCGTCAAGGAGTTCGTCGAGGACTTCTTTTCGAAGAGGTTTCGTTCTGTACTTCCTTATGCTCCGCCTCGCTCGTATAGCTGTCTTGACATCCATTGACCGCACCTACTTGACCAGTCCACCGATGACTCTGTACTCGCCCCAATAAAGAAGCATGTCTGCAGTCCTGTAGGAGGCGTCTCTTCTAGCGGCGACCACTTCCCCGATGAACCATGTGTGGTCGCCAGCCTCGATCTCCTTCACCTTGACGCATTCGATGTTGACCGGGCATTCCGCGACGAGCGGCGAGCCAATCCTCTCAGCCTTCTCTCTGGTCAGGCCAGCCGCTTCGAACTTGTCAACCTTCCTTCCGCTCTTCGAACCGCATATCTCGACGGCCCTTAGCATCTTCTTGTCCGGTATGTTGATTGCGAAATCCTTGCTCTCCTTGAACAATGCATGGCTGAATCGTTTCGGCGCAATCCCAACGCCGAGCAAAGCAGGCTTGAACGAGAACACATGGCACATTGCCAATGTTATGACGTTGTCCTTGGAGCCGCCCACAGAACCGAGCACAACTGGAAAGCCAGAGAAGCAATCCTGAGCCTCATCCGAAGATATCGTCTGCTTCATAGTGCGTCACCTGGGACAGGGGTATTCTAGAGCCAACAATAGAGAATGATCATTCGCCTAGCAACTTCCTGTACTCGTCCGCGTTCATGAGAGCTGAGAGCTCAGAGGGATCACTCATCTCAACAACGGCAACCCAACCCTGGCCATAGGGATCCTTGTTGAGTAGCTCCGGAGAATCGACGAGTTTGCCGTTCGCGTCCTTCACAACCCCGGAGACAGGGGAGAAGACCTCAGAGACCGTCTTGACTGATTCCACGTTCCCCAGAACTTCGCCTGTCTTGACATCCTTGCCCGATGCTGGGAGTTCAACAAACACGATCTCGGTGAGCTCGGTCTGCGCGTGGTCGGTGATGCCGATGCGCGCGAGATTCTTCTCAATCTTGACCCACTCATGGTCCTTGGTATACTTGAGGTCTGGCAGAACGACTGACATATCTGGCTCCCCACGTTGACGCGTGATGCCGTTATTCGAATTTATAACTTCTCCCTTCAGGTCGGAGGACGGGGAATCAATAGAAACGACGACTCTAAGATGATTTGGGTACCTTGATCACTGCCTCAGCGATGACCCGCCCCCGCACTGGATTCAGCGTGATAGCGGTTCACGACAGCAAGGATTATCTACAGTCAACCTGATGCTCGCGACAAGGTGAGTGTAGTGACAGACCAGCAATCGTTGAAATTCCTGGAAGAGCTGACCAACTGCTTCGGCCCATCAGGATTCGAGAGGGAACCTGCGAGGATCGTAAAACGCTACGTCTCGGCCTTCTCCGACAAAGTGTATTGCGACAAGCTCGGATCACTGATGTTCGAGAAGAAGGGGACCGCTGACAATCCGGTCGTTTTGATACCTGGCCACATCGACGAGGTCGGATTCATCATCTCTTCGATAAACAAGCTGGGATTCCTGACTTTTAACCCACTCGGCGGATGGTTCGACCAGGTCCTTCTTGGCCAGAGAGTGCTTGTGAAGACCGATAAAGGGGTCGTTCCAGGCGTGATCGCCGCCAAGCCCCCGCATCTTCTGCCAGCAGAGGAAAGGAGCAAAGTGGTCGTCAAGGAGAAGATGTTCGTTGACATCGGCGCTTCGAACGAGGAGGAAGTGAAGGCAATGGGCATCAGAGTCGGCAATCCCGTGATTCCAGACTCCCACTTCTCGATGATGCAGAAGAAAGTGTTCAAGAACGGCAAGAGGAATGGCTCTGACACCATCGCGATAGGAAAGGCATTCGACGACAGAATAGGGACGTGGATTGCCGCTGAAGCGGTGAGAACGCTCGTGCGGAAGAAGATCAGTCATCCGAATACCGTGATAGGGGCAGCGACCACACAGGAGGAAGTGGGTTTGAGAGGGGCTCGGACCGCTGCCTACGTAACGAAACCAGATGTCTGCCTGACGCTTGAGGTGGACATCGCGGGAGATGTCCCTGGAATAGAGGCGAACGAGGCCGCATCGAAGATGGGATACGGCCCCACGCTGACAACTTGGGATACATCGATGATTCCCAATCAAGGTCTCGTCGAGCTGGTCCTCAAGACGGCCAATCAGAAGAAAATCCCGATCCAGCTGTCACAGGTGAAGGGTGGAACCGACGCGGGGGTCATTCACATGGCGTATGCCGGATGCCCGAGTGTCGTGTTGGGCGTTCCGACCCGACACATACACGCGCACGTGGGTCTCCTCAGCATGCAAGATGCGGAGAACTGCATCAGGCTCGTCATTGAACTCGTCAAGAAGCTCGACAAGAAGACTGTTGCAGGCTTGACCGAGATATGATCCAGAGGATCAGGATGACAACCACTCTCGATCCAGGGCTCCTGAGGGATCTAACAGAGGCAAAGGCTGCGCTGGCGAGACATGGCATAGTCATAATCAGGACGATTGAGACTGAGCTGGAACCCGCGATCATGGCGGAGGCGAAGGACTCCGTCGCATCTTCCCCGAGGAAGCTGGTCAAGCTGAAGGAGGATGAGCTGGACAGGTTCATGGAGGACCTCAGAAAGGCCTCGATGAAATCCGCGAAAGAGTTGGCCAGCCTCTACACGAGACTGCTTGCTAAACTCGGGATGGAGTACCTAGGAGAGCTCGTCAAGGAGCTTGAGGGGATAGATCAGCTCTTCAAATGGAGCAGGATCGAAAAGGCGGTGGAGCCAGTGAATGAGATCCTGGTTGAGAATGGATTCAGGAAGGTCCAACTCGGGAATCCAGAGGATCTTAGCGACGCGTTCAAGGTCGAGCTCGAAGAGAAATGGAATTCCGCCTTCGTCCGCTTCAGACTGATTGCGGAACAGGCGGTGGAAGAGATGAAGCGGCAGGATGCCAGTGAGAGATCCGCCCCAGAATCCGAAAAACGGAAGAGACCGAGCAGGAAGAGGTAGCCAGGATGGCTGTTCTTTCGGACACTGACATTCTTGAGATGCTAGCCAATGGCACTCTCAAGATCGAGGGCTTCAACGAGAACAACCTGACACCGAACGGGTACGATGTCACAATCGAGGAGTTGTGGATCCCTTCCATCGATCGAAGGTCGAGGGAGGGAACCGTCGCAGTACCCGGTAACTCGTGGTTCGTGGTCGGGACCAAAGAGTACCTCATGCTACCCACTGTTCTCGTCGGAGAGATATGGATCAGAACCTCCTGGGTAAGGAAAGGAATATTGTCCTCTTTTGGAAGAATCGATGCAGGATTCAATGGGAACCTGACCTTTTCAGCATATAACGCATCAAGAGAACCTGTCGATGTGCCGATTGGGGATAGATTCGCGCAAGTAGTGTTCGAAGAGTTGCGTTCACCCCCCAAGAAAAGCTACGAGCAGCGATCAGGCAACTATCAGGGTCAACGAGGGATCACGCTCAAACCTAATAAGAATCAGAAGAACTGAAGGTCGAACCCGTAGAAGTTCATCGTCGGGGAGTAGCTCTTGACCTTTCTTCTGGCGAGTTCATTCAGAACCCGCCCTTCTCGTCTAGCTGTATCGGCAATCTGGTCGAGCCGAGGTTGAACCTTGGGCTCCTCCATGATCTCATAGTAGTGGATGACGCCCCCGGGCTTCAGCATCCGGAGCGCGTCCGCCACGTATTCGCTAGCATCGTGGGGAAGATTCATTATGATCCGGTCGGCCTTCTCAAGCTTCGATATCTCTTCTCTGGCATCACCCAGGATCGGTTCGATGACGGCAACCTTGTTCAGAGAGATGTTCTCCTTCATGAAGCTGACAGCATCGGGATTCTTGTCGATGGCATAGACTATCTTCGGAGACTTCGACTTGGCGATCATGATGGAGAATGGGCCGATGCCGGCAAACATGTCAATCACGACTTCGCCTGGCAGGACCTGCCTGGCAACGCTCTCGCGCTCAGTGGATAGCCTTGGAGAGAAGAACACCTTCGATACGTCCATCTTGAAGACAATTCCAAATTCCTTGTGCGTCGTCTCAGTGGTCTTCTCACCGGCGACGACCTTGATTCTTCTCGTCCTGAACTCGTCAGTGACACCGGAATCCACACATACCGTCTTTATGGATTTCTGCGTCGCAATGATCGCTTTCCCGATTTGGTTCGCATAGGGCGCGACTTCTTCGGCCATCTTCACGAGGGCGATGGATCCAAGCGAATCGTAGGATGATGGTAGGTGAGGCCTGAGTTCCTCCGGCAAGTCGACCAGCACACGATAGTCCGTGACCTGTTCTTCCACCTCCCTGAAGTCTGCAATTTCGACTGGGAATCCAAGATCGATCCGCTGAGTGACCGGGAGATAGACGTTCTTGGCATCCGACCTTATCTGGACGTCCTTTCTCAGGATCCCCTTCTCCAAGAGGCGCCGTCGAACCGGTTCGGCCTTCTTCTTCGGTACCACGAGGCAGAGGGTGTCCATCGAGAGAGCAAATCAACCTCCGCGCTGATAAAGTCGCTGTCAGATGAGAGAGACTACATTAGTTGGGTTATCCATTCTCAGAGTGATGGCTCCGAGAAAAGGCAGGCTCGTCTTCGTCGGCCTTGGCCTCCATGATGAGAACGGAATCACCGTCAGCGGTTTGAGGGAGATCGATAGCGCAGATGTGGTATTCGCCGAGGACTACACATCGACTCTTGCAGCGGGTTCGCTAGACCGCCTGGCTGCCAAAACCGGCAAGAGAATCGAAACGCTGGATAGAGAGGCGGTCGAAGATGGTACGAGACTGCTGGATGCCTGCAACGAGAAGAGAGTCGTATTGCTGGTGGCTGGAGACCCCATGACTGCGACGACGCACATCGATCTCAGACTCCGGGCCGTCAAGCGATCCATAGACACCTCGGTCATCCACGGCGCATCGGCCCTGACCGCAGTGCCGGGCCTTCTCGGACTGCAGCAATACAAGTTCGGACGCACGACAACGCTGCCCTTCCCGCAAGAAGGATACTCGCCCACGAGCCCCTACGAAGTCATTTCCGAGAACCTTTCAAGAGGATTGCACACCCTCGTTCTGCTCGACATCGATGCAGAGAAGTCGAGATATATGACAGCCGGGGAAGGGCTGCATCTTCTTATGGACATGGAGAGGCGCGTCGGGAAAGGTATCGTTTCCGACACGACGACCGTATGCGCGGTCGCTCGTGCCGGAGCTCCAGACTGCGTCGTGATGGCGGGCAGAGTGAAGGACTTAATCTCCGCTGACCTAGGGTCTCCTCTCCACTCACTGGTTGTACCGGGAAAGCTGCATTTCATGGAGGAGGAGGCTCTCGATCTTCTGGCTCATAGGACCAGGCATTGAGGATCGCGGAATCAGATATTCGTTATTCTTTCCTCCACTTTGAGTCCTTTCGAAGGAAGCCGCGCAAGGAACTTGTCCGCAGGGAGCTGCTCAGGCGCCAAGAGTCCGTGTTCCCTGACCTCGCCTTCGATCAACATCTCAGCAGCCACCGCGCCACCTGAACCGACCAGATAGCCAGTTGCATTGGTCCTGCAAAGCTCGTAGGCCCTCTCGTGAGACATCATGGTCCACATCTTGACGTTCTTCTTCACGCCATCTTTTTCGCCCACAACGTCCACAACGATGACCGCATGTCCCTTCACCTTGCCGATGAGGTCTACCGGGCGTGGCATCAGCGAGACGACAACATCCAAGGGCCTGACCTTCACGCCCTTGACGTCGATCGGCTTCAGGCTGTGAAGGCCGAGTTTCCGCAGCATTCTTGCTATGCTGGCGAAGTTGTCATCGATGGCGATCTGAAAATCGGCATTCCGCAGGCCCTTGATGAACCTGGGCATCAAATAGGTCTCCTCATGGTTCGTGTAATAGACTGGCAATGGCCCCACGGGAGGTGGGAATTCGTATATCTCCCTCTTGTCAAGGGGAGGAACGAACGTCATCTTGCCGTTCTTGAAGACCGCTGCTGGGACTGTCGTTTCCTCAAGTAAGTCGATAGGAGACCACAAAGAGAAGAAGTCGCACCCTTCGGCGACGCCGCTGTCGCCATCCCGCACATGGGCTTCTTCAGCTTTGTCCAGCTTGCTGGCCCCGTGAACCGCAAACACATCTGATATGCCGGGATCCTCCCCTGTTGCGGTCAACGCGCGGATCCCGGCTTTCTTGCATTTGGCAATGACAGCCTTCAGGTCCTTTTCAGACTCCACCGTCAGGCAGAAGTCGACATAGTCAGTTCCAGTCGACGCGGCGACGTCCAGGACCTTTCGGTTCAGTTCCCATGGCAAGGATGAGATGATCAAGTCGCAGCCTCTCATCAACTTCCTCAACTCGCTGGGATTCGTCCCGTCCATCTTCAGAGTCGACATCTTCTCGCTTCTGACGCGAGAGACCATCGCCCTCGCAGGTTCTATGCGAGAGTCCGCAAGGACTATCTCATCGACTTTGGCGTTCTTTTCTAAATGCTCTGCACACACAAGTCCGGTTACTCCGCACCCTAGCTGAATCAACTTCGTTATTTCGCCCTCTGAGGGGAGGGAACGCATTGGGGGATTATTAGAGGTTCCCAGATTGGTTGATAACCCTATCTTTTATATGCGACATTATATTTTTTAGTTTGGATAGAAACAGGACCGCATCTCAGCTACTTGGCTTTGCACAGAAGAAGGCTCAGGCGTATCCTCTCTCCGAGGTTGGGGTCTGCATACGAACCCCAAAGGATCCGCACAGAAGGCAGTCTCGATTCAAGAAGCGACAGCACCTTGTCGATCTCCTTCTCCCACGGGTCCGCAGACGAGAATACCGCTATTGCCGAGGTCACCTCTTTGAGATCGTAGTCGAACCACGGAGAGCTCAGCGACTCGTCGACGACTCGCTGGACCCGCTCGTCCCCTCGCGCCAAACCCAGCCCGAATCGGGCGTAGGTCGACCCGCCCACGACCTCGCGAAACACGCTTATGTCGTTTCTTGACATAGTAGCGCAGATGTCCATAACTGGCCTGATCATGATCCCGTTCAATAGCCCGAATGCTCTCGACATAGGAAGGTTCGGTGCAAGAGATGATAGCTTGTCGTTGTCGAACACGACACACATCGCAGACGATTCGAGCAATCCGCCCAGAGCCCTGGCAGCAACCTCTCGCCTCTGGAAGCTCTCTGCAGAGAAAGGCATGGCGACGACCGCTATGCCTGCGACGCCCTTTGATTTCGCAACAGAGTTCAGCACCCTGGAACCGATACTACCCGTCACACCTCCCAAGCCACACATGATGAACGCGAGCTCTGTGTTGTTGAACACATCCAGTAACTCGTGACCAACGATTGAAGGGAGTCTCTTCATCATGTCCGAATCGGCGTCGGATATCCCCAGAAGTCTATCTTGTCCGACCAAGACCTTTCGATCCGCGTGGGATCTTGCAAGGTCAGCGCTCGAAGTCGAAAACGCAACCCTCGGGAACTGAGCCCCATCTACGATATTGCATCCAGCACTCCCAACCCCGAAGAGCTTCGCTCTTACTCTCTGATCTTCCGACGATTGTGAGAACCTTGTTCTGAAGTTGGGCATCCCGCAGGAATGATGCCCTCCTACCCATTTGAATATTTCATGGATCTAGCGTACCCCATCTTCCATTGGAGAAGGTGTGAAAGCTCGGAGGGCCACGCTTAAGTAACATGAGGGATATCCGTCAGCCAGAGCCTCAGCGGAGCCTGTAAAAAAGCAGGCAAGAAGACCGCAGAGGTCCAGCTGGCCACTATCAGCAATCAGAGAACGGTGCAGTTAGGATGCTAGACCTGCAGACAGGGTTCCTCATCAACATGGCAATCGTGATCGCTGTCGCAGCCATCATCATCGTTCTATTCCACCGGCTCAAACAGCCTTTAATCCTTGGCTATCTGGTAGCTGGAATGGTTGCTGGCCCATTCGTGATATCGGCGGAGTACACGATAGGTACCGGTGTCACCCGGACCGTCATCTCAGCGCAACCAGTCATCGAGATGCTTGCCAGACTCGGCATCGTGCTTCTCACTTTCTCCATAGGCCTTGAATTCAGCCTCAAACAACTGAGGAAGATCGGAATCTCCGTTATCGCGGCAGCGGCGCTGGAAATCGCCTTGATGATAGGCATCGGATACCAGTTGGGGCGCGCTCTTGGCTGGAGCGGACTTGAGTCCACCCTTCTCGGCGCGATGCTATCGGTCGCATCGACGATAATAGTCGTGAGGTCTCTCAGAGAGACCGGCGGATTGGACAATGAGAAGGCGCGATTGATCGTCGGGCTCCTCATAGTCGAGGATTTTGCGGCCGTGCTCATCCTCGCGGCAGTATCAGGCCTCATATCCCAGGGTGGAATTGAGCCGGCTCAATTTGCAGACCTTCTGCTGAAAATGGGCATCTTCCTCGCCGCCTCGATAGTATTTGGTCTGGCCGTCGTGCCGAGACTGGTGGATTACGTTGGCAGGCAACGCTCAGGGGAATTGCTCATACTGACGGTCCTTGGCCTCTGCTTCTCCATGGCAGTGTTTTCCAAATGGATCGGATTCTCGGAAGCAATCGGAGCTTTCGTCATGGGCGTTATCGTGTCTGAATCGAAGTATCTAGGAGACGTAATGAGGCGTGTGGAACCTGTTCGGGACCTGTTCGGGGCGATATTCTTCATCACGGTGGGAATGCTCGTCGACCTGAACCTGTTCCTCAACATCGGGTTCCTGCTGACCGCTGCCATCATTACGCTCGTCTTCATCGTCGCTAAGATGCTTTCCTGCTCGGTGTCCACATTCATGTTCGGGTTCGGCGCCAGGAACTCCATCGGCGCGGGCATGAGTATGATAGCCGTCGGCGAGTTCTCGCTGATGATCGCCGCTGTAGCCATTGGATCCACAGCCATAAGCTCTGGAATCAACCTCTACCCAACAATCGTCATCGTGACAACGATTTCCGCTCTGGTTGTCCCATATAGTGTGAGGTTCTCGGACAGGGCCACTAGGATTGTTGAGGGGAGGACGCCGAGATCCCTACTGCTCCTCGCATCGTACTTCAACCTGGTCGTGAGGAACATGCGAACGCGCTCGCGATCGTCTCTCGGAATATCAAACGAGATGAGGAGCAGTATTTCTAGGCTATTCGTCTACATTGTCGTAATGGTGTCCGCAAGCGCTATCGCATTAAACGCCGCTCCGAAAATCCCGGATTTTGTCAATCTCGTCGGAGGCAGCGAAGAACTCGTTCTCCTGGCTGTGGTCACTGGCTCAATGGTTGTCATCGGGTCAGCATTGTTTGGCATCTGGAGCAGAACGATAAGAATCATCGAGATCTCCACCAGCGAAGCAATGCTCGGGACCAGGTCCGCGGAAAATATTGGGTACCAGGACACTGCCAAGGCGCTCAAGTGGCTCTTCCTCGCAGTCTACGCAATCGTCGGCTTCGTCTTGGTTTCGCCGCTCGTCAACTCACTCGTACAGCAGGGCCTGATCTTCGCCCTGCTCGCCGTGTCCATCATCGTTGTGGCAATCGTCGCTCTCTGGGGTTCGGTCAAGACTATCGACAAGAAGCTTGTGGAGATATTCGAACGAAGAGGACCGTCAGCACTGGAAGTCTCTGCGGACCTCGCTGAGATCGAGGATATCATAGCGGCGATGGAGCGTGGAAAGAGTTGAGGCTGGTTCACCTATCTGATTCTCATCTGGGGTTCAGCGCATACTCGAAACTAGATGTGGCTGAGGGAATAAACCAACGAGAGGCGGATTTCTACCGCGCGTTCCAAGAGGCCATCGACAAAGTGATTGAAATCAGGCCTGATGTCGTCGTCCACTCTGGAGACCTCTTCGACACAGTACGCCCCCAGAACCGAGCGATTGACTTCGCGCTCAGGCAGCTGATCAGGCTCTCAAACGAAGGCATTGAGACGGTCCTCATCTCGGGGAACCATTCGACCCCACGACTCCGTGAAACCGGGAACATCTTTCGCATATTCGAGCACCTGAAGCATGTCCATCCAGTACATGAAGCAGGCGGAAAGACAATTGTCGTTGGGGACGCGACGATATACGCCATCCCTCACTCCGCGACACCGTCGCTTGCTGAGATCACATCTGGACTGAGGCCTTCAAGGGATACAAGACTCGGCGTTCTGGTTCTCCACGCTGGAGTGATTGGGTCGGACACGTACAAGATGGACGAATTCAACGAGCAAACCATCCCGGCAGAGAACATATCGTCGGACTGGGACTACGTTGCACTCGGCCATTATCACGAGTTCAAGAGAGTCAACCCCAGGGCATACTACTCTGGATCAACGGAGAGGCTGAGCTTCAGCGAGGCAGGGCAGAAGAAAGGCATCGTTGAGGTGGATCTGGACTCACACTCCGCCAAGTTCCACGAGCTCCATGTTCGCGACATGCTGGACATGGAACCAATCGACGCATCAAAGCTGACCTCCTCTGAGATACTCCGAGAGGCTCAGGAACGGGTCAGCGGAGCGAACATCGACGAGAGGATCGTCAGGCTAGTCATCAAGAACGTGGCTCCCGACGCATACAGTTCGCTGGATGTGTCCGCGATCAGGAGGATGGGCAGCAGCGCTCTGCACTTCGAGCTCAAGTCCGACAGGATAGAAGTCGAGGGTGAGAAGCATGTTGGCGACACCCAGATAGGCCTCCTCGCGGATGAATTCAAGAAATACGTGGCGTCTCTCGATGCCCCAGACGAGAAGAAGAGCAGGCTGATGGAGATCGGGATGCCCTACCTTATGAGGGATGACGAATGAGGATCAACTATCTCGAGCTCAAGAACTACAGACGGTTCAAAGAACTCAAACTCCAGTTTCCAGACGGCATAGTCGGCATACTCGGACTCAACGGCACCGGAAAGACCACCGTCATAGAAGGAATCGCCTGGGCGCTGTTTGGGAATGTGGACGAGGTCGTGCGAACCTCCAGAGAGAGCATCAGAAGAGCGGGTGCTGGGGGCAACGACTTATGCTCTGCCGTGCTCGAATTCGAACTAGGAGGAACGGAGTACAGGATCGAACGGGAGATGGGCGGGAAGAGCCTATCCATGCGCGCAGAGCTGAGGATCAAGGACAAGATCCTGGCTGAGGGCGACAAACATGTGAAAAAGATGGTCGAGAAGCTGATAGGCATGGACCACAAGTCGTTCTTCACATCGGTTTTCGCAAGACAAAAAGAACTCAATGCGCTTCAGAACGTCGCGGCTGGAGAGAGGAAGAAGGTCGTCCTCAGGATGCTGAGAATAGACGGAGTCGACAAGGTACTGGCCGACGTGAGATCGGATCGGAAAGACTCGCTCTCGAGAATCGAGGGCGCACAGAAGACGTTGCTCGCCGAGGATGGCAGAGAGCGTGAGAAGATGCTCGAAGAGCGCATGCCAGAACTCACCAGTACGCTCGAGAAAGCGTCCGGAGATCTCGCCCTCGCAGAACGTCGAGAGCGAGAAGCTGCCAAGAATGTCGACGTCGCCCGCACGAATAGGGACGAACTGAAGAAGGATGTTGACGCATACAACTCCGCCTTCGGCGATCTCAAGGCAAAGCGGTCGGCGCTTGCAGAGATGCGCAATCGGGAGAAGAGCCTGGATGCGAGGATGACAGAGGCAAACACCAGGCTCCAGAGACTCCCCTCGGCTGAGAAAGACGAGGAAGCGTGGAAGCTGACGACGACGAGGAAGGAGGCGATGGAGAAGGAGAAGTCCAAGGTCGACAAGTTGAGGATGATCCAGCAGGAGGTCGCTGCAGACGAGGCCGAGGAGACCAGGAGGATGGACGAGCTTGCCAATCTCAGAGCGAGCATCGACGATGTATCGGAACTCGTGGCGAAAATAGACGAGGCTGAGAAGGCAAGGTTGGAATGCCAGACCGCAAAGGCCGAGATAAGCGGGAGCATGGGAGAACTCCGGTCAGTGACGGCGGAGAGAAGAGACGCCGCGAAGAGAGACCGGGAGAAGCTGGAGGAAATCAAAGGCGCAGGAAAGGATGGCACCTGCCCAACTTGCGAACGGAAACTAGATGACGCCTTCGAACTCCTCCTGACGAAACTCAGTGAAAGTTCCGAAGCGGCAGAGAAGACGGCCTTGGATGCTCAGGCCAGGACTGCTCAGCTGGAATCGGAGCTCAGGATGCTCGTGAACAAGGAGGAGGCGCTCAAGAAGAAGAGAACGAATCTGGATCAGCAGCTCAACAAGATGAGACAGGCCGAGGCCTCGGTCAGGGACAAGGAGGGCGAGCTGGCCAAGGTGAAAGACAGACTATCGAAGCGCAGGAAGAGCCGGACAGATCTTGGGGAGGTCAGATTCTCCGATCTGGACTATGAGAATGTCATGAGGGAGTACGAGAGGCTCAAGGAGGCGCACGAGGTCTACCTCGAGCTCAAGAATCTGAGGACACAATCGGAGCACTATGCTCGAGAAATCGGGGATGTGAGAGCAGCGATCAAGAAGGTTGCAGGCGAAGAGGCGCAGTTCAGGGGAATGGTCGAGGTTCTTGAACCAAAGAAAGTCTTATACGAAGCAACTCTTAAGGAGTTTGATGATAAAACAACAGCATTGAATTCGGCAAAGGACGCGCTCAGGAAGCTTGGCAGCATCAAAGAAAGGGCCGATTCAGGGCTCGCTCAGGCGCGAAAGGAACTCGAGGAGATCGTGCGAGTCAAGAAGACCATCGAAAAAGACAGGAAGGCCGCGGAGGAACTCGCGGTATTGGAAGACGTCGTCGTCAACTTCAAGGATCATCTTATCGGACGTGTCGCGCCAGTCCTATCAGAACTCACCTCGAAAGGCCTCGAATCGATGACCGAAGGAAGATATTCGAGCGTCAAGCTGGACGAGAACTACGAAATGCAAATAGACGACCAAGGGACCTCTTACCCCATTGATCGATTCTCGGGAGGCGAGTCAGATCTCGCAAACCTGAGTCTTAGGCTTGCCATCTCTAGGATCATCGCGGACAGGACAGGCGCCACCCCGATCAATTTCCTCATTCTGGACGAGATATTCGGCTCGCAGGATCCCAACAGGAAGAGAAGCGTCTTGACGGCACTATCGCGCCTCTCGACCCAATTCCGGCAGATATTCCTGATCACACACATCGAGGATGTCAAGGACACGATGAACTACGTGATAAGAGTGGAAGAACAAGAGGACGGCACCAGCAAGGCGGAGCTGGCTGGCTAGTGTTTGCCGAATTCTCCGAGGGTCATCTGGTTCTGTATGTCGATGTCCTTCTCCTCGTGTGAGATGCCCAGGAGATCCATCATCTGGAAGGCGTTCTTGACCGACTTCGAACGCCCGTGGTTGTTGAAGTATATCCTTGCAGTCTCGCAGTTGGAGACTATCTCCTGGAGCCTCGATCTCCAAGGTTCGAGCTCCTCATGCGTGTAGATGTAGTCGTAGCGGTTGATGCGGTAGTCGTCCTCGGTCTCATCCTTGAACCAGATGTCGTAGTTCCTGCCATGGAATCTCACATAGGCGTGCTTGGCGGTTAGAGACCTGGTTACAGGGAAGCCTGGTCCATCGACGATCACGTTGGCCACGCCGAATTCCTGGAGTGTCTCCAATGCGTCAGCGGCGAGCTCGTTCCCCTTCTCGTTGAGCCAGCTCCTGTCTCTGAACTCGACGGCGTAGTCATACGCGTCAGTATCTAACATGTCAAGCAAGGCCCTCAGCTTGGCAAGGCTCCCCTTGCCTTCCAGGCGGAAGTATGGGGTGAGCTGTATCAGAACTCCCCCCAGCAATCCTTCCTCCGCAAGCGGTTTGACACAGATCCCCTCGAAACTCGACGCTTGCTCTGCCGCCTTCTCGCCATCCGCCTTGAGGATGGACTCGTGTGTGATGATCTGGGGCAACTTCACCGAGAACTCGAACCCTGGCTTCTGCTTGCCTCGCTCTATCCAAGACCTCACCATGAAGTCATTCGGGACACGGTAGAAGGTGGAGTTTATCTCGACGGTTGAGAAGTATCTCGAATAGTATGATAGCCACTCGCCTTTCCTCTTCGCAAGGTCGGATGGATAGAACCTACCTACCCAATCGTCGTACGACCACCCAGAGCAGCCGATCAGCGCGGCCATCGGATTTATACATGGATTGTAGATATAAAAAGAATTGCCCATGGCCAGATATGGCTAGGCGAGCCCCTCATATGAGAGCCTGTGGGTTTCGAGGCAAATCTGGTGTCAAATCCTCAAGTCGTGCTCCAAGGCCGAAAAGAGACCCTACGGCGACTTTGAGTACCCGTTCGGGACGCTCATCCAGATTTCCGTCGTCCAAATTGCTTGGAAAAGGATGGTTCTGTCAAGAATCGGGTGGCGAGGTCCTCGGGATGGGCCGAAGATGGATTACCTGACACTACATGTAATCGGAGAATCCTAGTACATCTGGCGCCAGATCATGACCCAATGTGCAACAGCAGAAAGTGCCTGACATGTGGGAGACATGATTCCCGAATGGGCGCTCTGTTCGAATGCGACTGGAATCTTGACAGGAATGTCGATGCCAGCATCGACCTGCTGCAGACAGCCATCTCCAAGAGATTGGAGGTGGCAGGGGGCTTATGGTTCAGCCCCGGCGCATTCCGGCATGACGCGATGATGATCCTCTACGAGCCAGCGATGGCCGCACGGTCTGAGCCGAACGGAATGAGTGAGGAGGCAGTGGTGCCATGATGGGCCCACCACCCGACTCCTTACAGAACCGAAAAGGATATATCGATGATGCGCACTTGAATTCTGCGCCTGGAAGAATATGCTGCTGACATACGTGATGCAGTGTTCCGACACCAGGCTACAGTGCGCCGCAAATGGGTCCCTCTATGAAGAACCGGTGTGACACCGGAGTGTGTGTAGGGGACAACTCGTCGCACAACAACAACCCCCAGGAGGGTCAGGGCGGTGAGACTGCTTTGGCATGCGATGAACCGCACTGTTACACCTGGGGGACAATGCCCTCATCTTCTCTTCGAGCATCTTCGCGAAGCGATTCTCCTCAGCCAGCGCTTCGCGTCGTCGTAGTGCGAGAATGCCCTCTCCTGATTCTTGAATTCAAGGGTGTGATGGACCCGCCTTGCTGCGCGCCCACTTCCAGCGCTGACATGATGGAGCAGCTCGTGAAAAACGACAAATTCCAGCACATATCGCGGAACAGCATTCGAGTCCAGTGCCCGGTTCGCTACGAGAAGGTTCAGCGGTTGGAAATAGAATCCAAGGCGCCGCTGAGGTGATTCGGTAGCCCAAGCCAATATGGGGTCCTGGAGCCTGCTGGCAAAGTAGAATGAATTGACGTAGTCGAAGACTTCTCGCAAATCTCTCGCACTCCCCCTGGGTTCGAAAGATAGGTTTCTTGATCGGCTAAGATAGAGTTCCTTCTTTGATTCCCAGAGCTCCCTCGAACGAGCGTAGACGAGATATCTGTCGGACTTTTCTAGAGGACACTTCATTCCGACGGCTCGGCTAAGAAGATACCACGATAATGATTCGAGAACATTCTCCGGAGCGTCCGACAAGTAGTCACTTATCTTGAAGGTTATTCGTTCCCTGTCTCCCTTCCACGTGTGCTTCAACTCCGAGTACGGATAGAACGCTGCGAAGACCTCAGGCCTTCCCAGTTCCCTTCCGGCAGAAGCAAAAGCCTTTCCCAAGGACACGCTAATCATATGGCTGAATCTCTTTATATCGTTCGCTACCAATCCCGACGCAATATGGAAAAACCAGACGTGCTGGCAAGGCTCCATCGTTGGCCCGTCCAGCGCCGTGCGGCCTCTTGGCCGAGACTAGTGTGCATGATTCTGGTCTTCGCATCGCTCTCTGTTTCAGCATCCACTCCGAATTCGGCACTAACCCAATACGACAGGCATGCCACCTCTGATCTTGTGGACGCTGTATCAGGCGAGAGGATCATGCGAACAATCCAGGACCTCCAGGACTTCGGCTCAAGGGCGTTCTACCTCAACTCATCAGAAGAAGCGGCATCCTACATCTTCGGACAATTCCAAGCGATGAACATAGCTGTGGAGTACCAGGAATTCATGGCAGGAGTTCACAGCGTCAAGAATGTGGTTGCCATAATCCCCGGAGCATCAGCGGATGCCCCTCAATTCCTCTTCGGCGCCCACTATGACAGCGAAAACAGAGATGTAAGGACTGTCTCCGACGGTCAAACGCTTCCAGCCCCTGGTGCAGATGATGACGCTTCTGGAGTCGCCTGTGTACTAGAGCTCGCACACGCGCTCTCGGATCTCAGGCTGCGGAACACTATGAGGTTTGTCGCTTTCGGAGCGGAGGAGAACGGTTACGATTCCTCTGGGGGATTGGCAGGCAGTATGAACTTCGTCGAATCCGAGAAGGCGAAGGGCATCTCATACGAAGCATGCTGGATCCTTGATATGATCGGATATCGAGGTGGGAGCGAGAATCACACCGTGATTGTCGTGAACGAGGATTCCATGAGGCTTGGGTCTCACATGCAGGAGATGGTTGGCGCTCTTGGCATCGAGCTCTCAATAGAGGTTGAGAACAACTCATCTTCGCTCGGCAGTGACCACGCCAGTTTCTGGTCCGCAGGCTATCCCGCCGCACTGCTCATAGAATCCGACCGGACAACGGGCGTCTACGAATTCAATCCATATTACCATTCAACCGAGGACACAGTCGACAAACTCTCTGAGGGACAAATCGTGGCGGTGGCGCAAGGGCTCGTCGCCACTCTCATGGACATGTCTACTCCCGAGAGCGCCAACGAGGGTAGTGGACTTGTTCTAATCTCGGCGACCATCGCAATTGGATCTGCGAGCGCTGCAATCGTATGCATTTACTACATCAGAAGGAAGGTGAAAGAGCAATGACCGAGGAACAAGAGTCGCACATTAAGCGGAAGTACCCGATTGCACCACTTATCGGAGTCGGGGCGGTGGCAATCAAGAACGGCAAGATACTGCTGGTGAAGCGAGCGTTCGAACCTGGAGCCGGCAAATGGAGTGTCCCCGGCGGCCTCGTCGAGCTTGGAGAGAAATTGTCAGAAGCGTGCGCACGAGAGATGGAAGAAGAGACTGGGATAGAGTGCGAAGTCCTTGAGCTCATCAATGTCTTTGACATGATAGACAGAGATGAGTCGAACAAGATCAGATACCATTACGTTCTTGCGGATTTCCTGGTCAAACCGGTCGGGGGTGCCGAGAGGCCGAGTATAGAGGTCACCGAGATGAGATGGGTGACGCGCGAAGAAGCAAGGTCGATGGACCTCACGAAGACCGCTAGACGAGCAATCGATGAATTGTTTGGCGGAATGGGAATCTAGTCAAAGCCAGGTATCGCCAGAATTGGAGAAGACTGCGCCTGCGGTGCTCCGCCCTTGATCGCCCTAGCGGTCTTGAGGACCAGAACGGGGACATCTACTGACCTTATGACCCTGTCATAGACCGCGCCGAACATGGTTCTCTCAAGCGCTGATTGAGGTTCTGCGCCCATCACGAGGAGGTCGCAGTGCTGCGCGCGATCGAGCACCGCGTTCACGAATGACTTCGAATGCACGTACTTTATCTCATTCGCGACTTTGACGCGGTCGCTCATCTTGCTCAGACGTTCCGCGTTGCCCCGCATCAGTTCGAGCTGTTTGTCATCAGTAATCACAGCAAGGATCTCGATCTTGGCTCCGTACTCCCTGGCAATCGGCAGAGCGAGTAGGAGAGCCTTCCTTGTCTCGAAGTAGCCACCAGAGACCAGCAGTATGTTCTCGATGTTCTTGCTCAGTCTCTTCGTCTTGATGATGGCAACATCACATTGTGCCTCACGGACGACCCGGTCAAGATTGCGCCCCAATATGGTCCTACCGCGACGTCTTGTTCCTTTCCACCCCAATACTAGGAGATTCGCAGCATCGTGTTTCGTCTGGTCCAGGATGGCACCTGCGACGTCATACGAGACCGACACCACAGGCCGGACCTTGACTGCTGAGGGCGCAATCTTGATCGCCTTCCTAAGACCCATTGATATCTCGTTTATGTAGTCCTTGCCTATGGTCTCGAGTGGCACAGTTCTAGGTACTTCAACGATCTTGTTCACCGTTAATTCGCCATTGAAGTATCTCGCAAATATCCCTGCAGTCTCGACCAACCTCAAGTTGCCAATATCCTCGAGTGCCAGAAAGACTCTGTATCGCTCTATCTCTTCCTTCGTCAACGGTCTCTGGGGGATTCTTCTTCGCGCAACAATCGATTCGTACTCCTCTTCAGGTCGGGCGAAAGCCGAAACCGCTAGCCCTATCGCAATCCACACAAAGGAAATGTACCAAGCCTCAGGGACTAGCCACCAGAGGGAGATCGCAAGGGCGCTGTTCGTGACGATACCGATGACCGGAAACAGTGGGAAGAACGGCGTCCTGAAGCCAATGTCAATCTTGGTGAGCCTAGGAATCAACCGAACCGACGCAATGTTGGCCAGTGTGAACAATAGCAGGAAGACAACGGCTGTCGATGCGATCACTATGTCCAAAGGAAACAATGCCATAGTAAGCATTATTGCTCCCGTTATGAGGATAGCGTTGTGAGGGATCCTTCTCTCTTTGTGTATGCGACCAAACAGTCTGGGAAGGGAGCCATCTCGACCCATGGCGAAACTCACCCTCGAAGAGGAGAATACAGTCGCGTTCAATGCAGCCATCGCGGATAGCACGCCGCCGATGATAAGCAAAGGAGCACCGAAAAGAGGCAAGGTCTTGCCTATTGTCTTGCCCGCAGTGAAGAAGACCGCCTCAGCACCCTCCTCTCCTATCGTACCAACATCGAAGTTTGCGATGCATGCAACAGCCACGAGGATGTAGAGCAGGGCCGCGACTCCGATCGAGATGAAGATTGCTCTAGGTATGTTCTTCATTGGATCCTTGACTTCCTCTCCGCATTGCACTATGATCTCGTAGCCTTCGAATGCGAGGAAGGTGAATGCCATCACCATGAACACGTCTGAGAATCCTTTTTCTGCCGGCAGGAGGGGCTCGAAGTTGTCGAGAACGTGAACTCCCTTGGCATCCAAAGCGAACAATATGGAGAATGTCACGAAGAAGGCAATAATGAGTATCTGGATGAGAGTCACTGTAGTTCCCGCTCTTCCAGTGGCGCCCACTCCTGAGTAGTTGATGCCTAGAAAGAAAGAAATGGCTAGCGCCGCGAGAATCTTCACCATGTCCGCACTATGGATTCCGAAATAGTAGACTTCGAAGTGGTCAAGAAGAGCGACCATCGCATAGCCGAATCCAAGGGCATAGAAACTGCAGGCGACGGTGTGACCAAACCATGAAAGCCAGCCCGACATGAAACCGACTGGATGAGGAAGCACCTTTCGGGTCCAGAGGTATCCGCCTCCAGCCTCTGGAAATGAAGAACCCAACTCTGCATATGTTGTCGCCGTGAAAATCGTGACGATGGCATTCAAGACAATGACCAGAATGATGCCAGCGCCGATTTCCTGGGTTATCACCCCGATTAGGACAAAGATACTGGTGCCGATCATTGCACCTATACCGATCATGGTGACGTCGAGAAGGCCCAGATCGCGCCTCAGTGTGACAGTCACAGGTTGGCGAGTGGAGGAGCTAGACATCTGGGTGGATGTCATGAATTGCAGGGTATAAGGCTTTGCGATGGGTATTTGAAGAGTTGAGTCCGGTTTGGGCTGCCTAGAAATCAATCACGGATATTCAGGACTGGCAGTTCGCGATGCTGGCCAAGAAATTTGCTCTAGGCTGTAAAGGTTTAAATGGTGAATCCATATGCCGCTAGCCGTAATATGGACAAGACCTTCGCAGAGCTAGCCAAATCTATAATGGACGAGTTCCTGGGTTGGGATCCCTCGTATGCGACTCAGGTGGGCTGGCACAAGTACGATCATGTGCTCAGAGACCCAAGCGAGGCTGCCCGAACACAGATATGCGGAAGGCTCAGAGACATCATCCGAGACCTGAAGGTCATTCCAGGTGAATCGCTGTCAGCAGATGACCGCCTTGACCGGGATCTTGCGATCTACACAATGGAGCTGAAACTCTTTGAGATCGATCAGCTGAGACTCTTCGAACGAGTATCGCTGGCTGGCAGTGAGGTAGGCTACTCCCTTTTCTTCCTCTTCGCGAGAGACCACCCATCCTTCGACGAGAGGCTCGAATCGATGATCCTTAGGCTGGAGGCGATTCCAGCTTTCCTTGCGGAATCGAGCAAGTCCCTGAAGTCACCATACAGAATCTGGAACGAAACCGCGCTTGAAACGGGACTTGAGCTTCCGGGATTGATCAGGGACATAGAGAGACTGGCGGAGGCAAAATGCGACGACCCCCTGAAGAAGAGACGACTGGCAAAGGCAGCGAAGGCCGCTGTTGATGCAGTCGATGAAGACAACAGGTGGCTTCGAGAAGAAGTCATGCCAACAGCGAGTCCGAGGTTCACAATTGGATACGACGAGTACGAATCCTACCTCAAAGTGAAGGACTGGGGCGTATCGCCCGAAGAGGCCCTAAGGATAGGGGAGAAGTATCTGAAACTCGTGAGAAGTCGGTTGGCTGAGGCTGCGAGACGAATGGTCCCATCAGGCGACCTGGCCGAAGCTATGGAATCAGTGAGGTCCAATCATCCGCCAACCTTCGAGGCTGCACTGAAGGAGTACCGGGGAGCCGCGAAAAGAGCACGCGAGTTCCTCATGAGCAAGGATTTGATGACGATACCGGAGAATGAGAAGCTACTCGTTATCGAAACGCCGATGTTCATGCGCCCCATGTGCCCCTCAGCAGCTCAGTTCGAACCCGGGAAGTTCGACGGTGTTCGGACTGGCATGTTCCTAGTAACGCCTGACGAGAAGCATCCAGAATTGCTCAGGGAGCACAGCTATGCCAGCATCGGCAACACGACAGTGCACGAGGCATATCCCGGCCATCATCTCCAGGGGATCTGTTCGAACACGAACCCTTCGTTCATAAGAATCCTGATAGCGTCGCCGGACTTCAGCGAAGGTTGGGGGCTTTACTCCGAGGAGCTTATGATCGCGTCGGGGTTCAACGATGACCCTTCGGGTAGATTCGCGAATCTGAACGACCTGATGTTTAGAGTGGTTCGGCTCGTCGTTGAAGGCAAGATGGCGCGGGGCGATCTCACGATCGAGGATGCAGCAGAAATGTTCATAAGAGAGTGCGCAATGGACAGGAAGGCGTCTTGGATCGAAGCTCGGTCGTGCGCGATGTTCCCGACATACTCCTCCTCGTACTTTCTCGGAAAACTCGCTATCATGCGGCTGAGAGATGAGGCGGAACGAGCCCTCGGGGAACGCTTTTCGCTCAGGTTGTTCCACGACTGGCTACTGTACACGGGGTGTCTTCCCATGAGATTCATGAGACGAGCGGTCGCACTGAAGATGATGGAAGAATTCGGTGTGGATCTCGGACCTCAAGAGGAAACGCTGTACGAGTATGCGATGAGAAAGGCTGAGGAAGACTGCGACTAGGCCTCCTTCTCGAGGATGTCGACCCACTGAGCCTCCTCGAGCCCTTCCTCCTCGTGCCACGTCCCGGGCTTGTACGTGTCTGCCATGAACTCTTGGAGCATCTTGTCGACGCCCCTCATTGTCTTCATGGTGCCGTTCCACTTCTCGAGCCTGCCCTTGTAGCGCTCCTCGATGTCTCTCATCAGCATGGGCAGGTTCTCGAAGGTCTCCTTTGCCGGCCAACCAGAGTAGATGAGCGCAAGGTAAGCCGACTGCCCCTTCTCGATAGTGACCTTCTTGTCACCGATCTCCAGTTTCTTGAGCCCCACTTCGCCCTTCTGGAAAGAATCTTTGACGAATTCCTGGACCGCGGTGAACATGGCGCTCACAACATCCTTGTCCAGATTGGTGTTGTCCTCTTTGCTGACATGGGCGACCAGCCTGCCATCGTTGTGTATCAAGAAGATATTCTCGAGCGCATAAGGCCTCGGTATCCTGCTTGCGAGGAAGTAGCCCGCAACCCCCGCTGCGAGAAGAACTAGCGGAAACGAGTACGGCCAGCCGATCCTCTCCGCCATGGTCTTCGAAACACCTACATTGAAGCTTATGATATTGGACTGCAACCTTCCGTCGCTAGCCTGGATAGTGACAGTAATCACATCCACGCCATGTGGGAGCGTGACATACAGATATCCTCCAACGACGGCCACGTTCTCAGCAGGACTAGCCGTGATCGTCAAATTCTCAAGGCCATCATCACTATCTATGATGTAACTGAGTATGTAGAAAGGCGCGTCTATGTGACCGGTCCTTACTATCATGTTCGGGATGTGTTGGATCCACGGCGCATCGTTGACCTCTGTAACCGTCACATATGCTCGAAGAGACGCCCATCCTAGATGAGGGTCTCTGGCAATGATGTTGAGCATCTCTGTCCCCGACCAGTTCACATCGGCGGACAGATTGACCACACCGTTGGAATACTCCCTGATGTGGATGTGGCTGTTCCCGGTGATCGTGAAATTGAGTATCGCGTCATCAGAGTCTCTGAACAGGTCGTACAGTTTCATGGAATTGTTCAGATAGGAGTCCTCAGAGAAAGAGTAATAGACGATGTCAGGATTTGACGCTATGACTGTCGGTGGGGCGTCATCTGTCACCAACACCGTGAAGTCGCAAGGAGTCATCAGACCACTTGGATCTGTCACCTCCATATGCACGTATGCTAGGTAGGGTCCGAGGTACGTCTCGGAAGCAGGGAGGCTTCCTGGGAACAGTATCTCGAGCCTATGGCTACCCATGAAGCTCGATGTGTGTTTCACATGGATATCGTTGAATGTAATTGTGAGCGATTCCATTGAATTGTCGGGGTCCCAGACGTACTGGCTCAGATAGAGGTAGTAGGTGACATTGTGCTTCACTATTATCGATCCTGGGATTTGCACGACTGGAGGATCATTGACAGCGATCACGGTGACTCTCACGGTATCCATTTTGATTGCGCCCTCTGGATCCGTGGCTGTGAATGTGCCATCTGTCGTTCCAGACCATTCCTCAGAGGCGTTCACATAGACTGAGTGGTTCCAAGCTATGAAGATCTGAATGTGATGGAAGCCAAACGTGAAGTAGAGGTACGAGCTGTCGACGTCATAGAAGAAGGTATCGAGGTTGAAGCAGTAATGAAGGGTCTCGCCCTCGTAGAGAGTGACATCAGGCAAGCTGGTGTTCAAGCGCGGTGGATAGTCGTCGGTCACGTAGACGACGAGTTTCATCTCGGAGGACGCCCCAGGAGGATCCGCGACAGCGAGGGTCACTATCTCGAAGTACGTTGAGCCACGACTTGGGTCCGATGGGAAGAGGAACGTGGCGATCAATCCGTCGAAGTTCACAGTTCCGTCGCTGGAACCAGACATCACCGCGCTCATTCCGAGCTCGGATCTCGCATTGTCCATGTCCGAAACGTAGTAGGTGTAGTCAAAAGAATAGGACTCGTCGTATCTGACATAGAGACGGTTCGGAGGACTATTGACGAACAACGGCGCATCATTGACTGGCCTTATGTTCACAGAGATCCGTTGATATGTCCAATATCCATCTCTGTCGACTACCCAAAGAGTGAACTCGTCCTGTCCACTCTGATCTGCCTGAGAGGTGAACTTGAGAACTGAATTCGCTGCAGAATCGTGCGTTATGAAGTAGAGCGATGTGTTGACATCTTCGACCGACCACGCCAGGAGCTCTGTTGAATTGTCGTCATGCCAATATCCGGTCAGGCTGAGCTGCCAGGTGCCCACATCTTCATTCTGTATCTGGACAGGAATAGTGTCGAGCCAAGGTCCATAGAGACCCGCAACGACCTCGACATCGAGCACCCCCATGATAGAGCCCACTCTCACATCTCTCACGTTGATGACTCCGACCTCCGGGACGAAGCCAGCCGAGTAAGTGGCTGATGACCCGTTGCCGACGACCCTGCCTGAGGTGTTGGTGGACCAAGATGCGAATGCAGCAAAATCCACGATGTTGCCGTGGACATCGTAGCCGGTCGCAGTCAGGGCCTGAGAGGCGCCCTCACTGATTACAAGGGGATTAGTAGGCGAGGTGATGAGTATTGTGACCAAGCCTCCAGCAACAACGTCTATGCGGACCGAGGAATTCGCATCGGTCATATCGTTCTTGCATTTGATGTAGTCCGATCCTTCAAGAGAGGACACAAAGGTCGCCGAGAAACCTTGTATCGTGGTGTCTCCTATGGTTGACGGAACCGTCCAGTTAGGAGACCATGTGGTGTTTTGGTTCCCGAACGCATCATAACCGGTCGCCGAGAAGACCACTGAATCCCCGGAAATGACAGTCTCAGGACCCGACGGCAAGAGGTCGACTCGCACGACAGGACCACTTGAGACGGTCACAAGATTGCTCCAGCCAAGGTGAGGTCCAGACGAAGCCCTTATGCGTATCGTCTCTTCGCCGAATGTGTAGCTCTGGTCGGATATGGTCACCACGCCCGAATCACCAACCGAGAAGGTCAATGTCGTGCGAGCGAGCAAACCCGGTCCATCCGTTGACATGTCCGATTCATAATCATCCAGTTGGACTGTCCCCACCCAATTCGTCATGATCGAATCAGAGGAATCGCGAGCTGATACAGTCATCAAGAAGAGGGATCTGGCGACGACCGCCGATGGAGCCGAGACATTGAAATGATCCACCGCCAATACTGTCAATGACAGATTCTGCCAGGATGGAGTACCTTGAAGATCGCTAACGGTGACATTCACGGCATAACTGCCCGGAGGCAGAAGGTCCAGTGTTAGACTGTACCTTTTCCAGTACCCCGGAATGGAAGTGTCTGACTGAACGAGGTCCATGAGGGTGACATTCTCCGCGCTCCCGTTGAAGACACGAACTTCTACCCTCGCGATATCATATGCTCCAAACGGGTTAGTCACGTTTGCGCTCACAATCGCGTTTTCCTGATCCGAGAAGACTCCCCGCGGAGACCCAGACGAGTCCTCGATTTGAGCAGAAGAAACGTTCACGAATGTGCTTGTGTCGAGAGAAATGTATGAGTCATAGCCGGTTCTGTCATATTGAATAAGGAGCCGACTGTTGTCATTGTCCTGCCGTTCAATAGTCATCGCGAGAAAATGACCCACAGGGAGGATACGGGTCACCCCAACAATCGCAAAAGAATACATGCTGAACACAGTGAAATCTGGACCAACAAGAGGCAAGGTCGCGTTGCCAATCTCAGATCCGCTTCGGGGGTCGGACCACTGCGATAGAACTATGTCAAAGAATCGTGCAACCATAACGATTCCCGGTGCGTCGGCAGTCCCTCTAGCCCAGACAAAGACGTTCATATTGCCCGCAATGGAAACGTTCGAACCTGCTTGTGGATAGAGAATCCATGCATGCCAAGTTTTTGGCTGGCCCGCCTTCCGCAGAGTGACGCCCTCTGGACCATCTCCGTCGTAGTCGATCCAGGTCGGGTTAGCCGGTCCGGATGAATTCAACCAGTCATAGTTATCGCCCGGGACATATGCAACGCCCTCGTGAAGATGAAACACCCTCGTCCAGGTTGGAAGGGATGCAGCTGCCGCGTTCTGTGAGCCGTGATGGTCTATCGCCAGGAAAGGCGACGCGACGAGGAACAAAGCGAAGAAGACGGCGAGTAGCCTCATGTGTCTGCTGTACTGTGGTCTATTCCCCGCTATAAGGCGTTTGCTCACTTGCAATGCCAACTTCCCCTTGCATCTGGTACGGTTTTATAGCCTGCGCGGGGCTTATAAGCATTCTCAACTCGTTATCAATGCTGGGAATGGACAGAGGCCCGACTACTGGCTCTTCATCTTCTCGGCCATCGCCGCTGCGAGGGTTTTGAACACTGTCTCAACGTTCTGGCCGGTCTTTGCGCTTGTCAAGTAGGCCTTCCCCTTGTACTTCGAGGCCAGCTCCTGAAGGTCCTGCTCCTTGATGACCCTGTCATTCTCGAGATCGACCTTGTTGCCGGCGAACACGATCGGGACATCGCCTGCGACGTCCGTCAGCGCCTTGATCCAGTACCTCAGCTCTTCGAGGGATTCCTTGTTCGTGAGGTCGCACACTGCGATGGCCCCGTGAGCTCCGAAGAAATAGGCCTCACGCAGGAGTTCCCTAAACCCTTTCTGACCCATGATGTCCCAGACCAGCATCATGACCTTGACCTGACCGTCGACGTCCACGATCTTCTTCGTGACCTTCGTGCCGATCGTCGCGATGTACCTGTCGTCGAAGACGTCCAGAACATATCTCTTGATCAGGCTAGTCTTGCCAACGCCTGCATCTCCGATAAAGCAAACTTTGACTTTCATCAGGTCGTCTTCAGCCATCAATGAGCCCTCCATTTGGGGGTTCGAAACATATGATTGCAGGTAAATGCCCTCTATGCCTTTTAAGCCTTTGGTAATCGTCTGGCTGCCCCAAAACGGCCAGATTGTCAACTCCGCATGTACTTGACGATGCGATGGGTTTTTGTTGTTGGTAGAGAGTCTCGAAGGTGACTATGGACCACAAAGGGTTGCTCGTGGCTCTGCGGAAGGCAGTCTCTGAGCTGGTCGCGCACGAGGACAGAGTTGCAGTAGCCTATTCAGGAGGGCTTGATAGCTCCGTCATTGCGGCTCTAGCCAGCGAGAAGGCGAATGTGACCTGCTACACCTGCGCGGTGGAGGGATCATTTGATTATCGCAACGCAGGGCAGTTTGCGGATGACGAGCGAAGGCAGTTCACACTGCTGGAGCTGGGATCGGAAGACCTGAGATCCTTCGTACGAAAGGCGTCCGGGCTATTCGGTACGACTGACCCGACCAGAATTGCTTACACGATTCCGGTCCTCTGCGTGCTCCACAGAAGCGCTGAGAGAGTTGTGCTGACGGGAAGCGGTGCCGATGAACTCTTCGGCGGGTACGCGAAATACGCAGGAATGAGGGACCCGACGCGGGCGATGGCTGCCGATCTCGAAAGGATGCTCTCGGAGTCCCATTCCCTTTCATTCGAAGCGACCAAGCTTGGCAAGATCATCGGGTTCCCATATGCGGCACCAGCGGTGATCGCTACCGCGAATGAGACCCCCCTGGGCGAGAAGATCGACCCGACAGAGAGGAAGATCATACTCAGGGAAGTTGCGAAGCTTCTGGGACTGCAATCCCACAAGAGGCCGAAGAAGGCGGCCCAATACAGCTCAGGCGTGATGAAGGAGATGGAACGCCTCGCGAAGGGCGAAGGGCTTAGCCTCTCTCAATGGACGGAAAGGACCGCAGAGTGAAGAGAACACGAATCCAGCTCGGCCTCCAAAGCGCTTAAGAAGTGGCAGAAGTTGTCCTCATCGATGGACTACGATGAGTTCGCGAGCTGGATGTTCAATCTCGAGCGATTCGGGATAAAGCTTGGCCTTGAGAACATCACGGAGTTCCTCAGCAGAATCGGGAACCCCTCCCGTGAGCTCAAGTCTGTGCACGTGACCGGCACGAACGGAAAAGGATCTGTATGCGTTTTCGTTTCCGAGATCCTCAGAAGACACGGACTCAAGGTTGGCCTCTACACATCACCGCATCTTGTTGATTTCAGGGAGAGAATCAGAATCAACGGCCGTGATATTTCTGAGAAGGACGTCGTTAGACTTGGGACCGAGCTCCGGACGGTAATGGATGCGATGACATCCGAGAGCAAGGAGAAGCAGCTCACATTCTTCGAATTCACGACCGGCCTAGCATTCAAGTATTTTGCTGAGAAGAAGGTCGACATCGTCGTTGCTGAGGTCGGCATGGGAGGAAGGCTGGATGCGACCAACGTTCTCAGCCCGGAGGTCTCTGCCATCACAAGGATCGGGCTTGAACACACGAACTACCTTGGTTCCACTATCCAGGATATCGCACGAGAGAAGGCGGGCATCATCAAGAAAGGCGTGAGCGTGATCACCTGCGAGCGAAAACCAGAAGCTCTGTCGGTAATCGCGGGCATATGCGAGAAGAAGGGCGCTCCGTTGAGGCGAATGGGCAAAGACTTCGTTGTCAACGAAGTCGATCAGTCTCTGGATGGAACCGCGTTTGATTACTCAGGGAGGCACGCATATAGGGACCTGAGGACGAAGCTGCTCGGTGCATACCAAGCCGAGAACGCCGGAGCAGCGATTGCTATTGTCGAAGAGTTGGCCGAACGAAATCTGTTAGTAACAGAGGAGGAAATCAGAAAGGGTCTGCTCGCATCAAAGTGGCCTGGGCGGCTCGATATCGTCTCAAGAGACCCAATGATAATGTTGGACGGAAGCCACAATCCAGACGGGATTGCCACGACCGTCGGAGTCCTGAAGGATCTGGGGTTGACACCGCTGACATTCGTCCTAGGATGCATGGATGACAAAGACTCGCGAGGAATGGTGAGAGCCCTTGCGCCGGTTGCGGAGAAAATCATCTCGACACAACCACGATACAAGCGAGCGTTGCCCGCGAAGAAGCTTGGTGTCATCGTGAGCGAGGAGTTCATCGGGCGACAGGAAGTCATAGAGGATTCCGAGAAGGCTTTCGACCGAGGCGTCAAGGACATATGCGGAAATGGGCTCTGCGTCATCGGCTCGCTCTACCTGGTCGGAGAGGCTCTGCCGTGGTGGGACAAGAGAGGGAGGACCGAACCACGACCTCCGCACAAGGTATAAATTGCCCCTCCGTATTGAACCTCAAAGGATGCGGCTGTAGTGTAGCCTGGTTATCACTTGAGCTTGCCAAGCTCAAAACTCGGGTTCAAATCCCGGCGGCCGCACTCACATCATTTCTCGAGATGTCTGGGAAAGGACAATGAGCTGGAAGATGCGATAGATGAACTTGGGAGTGGTGGTGCATTGATGAGAGATGGCCCATTCGATGGCAAGCTCAGGAGATTCGCCACGAGCCTGGTACTCCCCGTCGACCCGAACAGAGATGGAGAATGCAATCGATGCGGCGCTTGCTGCATGTTCCTGGTCAGATGTCCGTTCCTGAAGTTCGAAGCTGGCAATCCAAATTCCGCTTCTTGCAGAGCGTACATGATTCGACCACTCCAGTGCAGGAAATACCCAAGGACGAAGAAGGAGCAGATACACCAGCCGTGCGGATACTGCTTCAAGGGCTCATCCGATTGACACCCAGGGAGAGCAGCCATCCCGGGGGTCCGCCTTCCCTTCCACTCTCAATCCCGCACGGTCTTCCTCAGAAGGGCTCTTCTTAGATCCCGCCTGCCCGCAATTGCCCCGAAGGACACTCTCTTGAGCGTCCCGACCTCTGAGACGAGCGCCATGCCGTCAAAGAGAGCCGGCATCTCCCCCTCCTGGAAGTAGTGAGTGAGGATCCCGTTTCCTCTCAAGAAAGATGAGTCCTCGATCTCCTGACCCTTGCCGTATCTGAGATCCGCCCTTCCGAACCCCTCGATGAACAGGTGCCCGCCCGGTTTGAGAACGCGAGTGAGTTCCTGTGCAGCCCTGGTCCTGTCCTTCTCGGGCATGTGTGAGAGTGTGTGGATGCAAGAAACGGCATCGAACTTTTCGTGTTCAAATGGCAGTAGTGCTATGTTGCATTCTACCAAATTTACCATACTCTCCCTATCCCGCTGGGATCTCAGGGAGACCAGCGCCTCCCGGGAGAAATCACAGCCGACAACCTCGCATTTCTTGGCGAGGACCTCCGTGGTCTTTCCATCCCCGCAGCCCGCATCCAGGACGATCATGCCAGGTTTCAAGTGGGGCTCCAATGGTACTATGTCTCCGCTGCCACCGTACTGAAGCCCATGCTTCGAATACAGTTTCTGCCAGGCTTCCCGTGCTTTGGCCATCATACGATCCATTCCATCCAGCAGAGCCCTCTGTATCGGTATATCCGCTCCAATCATTAAAATAGTGCTTCAAATCTAACGCGGACAACAACCGAAATAGGATATCGATACAATGAATTTCAGTCTACTAGTTCGCGACCAGCAGATACTCAAAGCCATCAAGGACCAAGAATGGGAGGAGCCCACACCCGTCCAGGAACAGGTCATACCTCTAGCTCAGACAAACCATGACCTGATGGCTCAGGCTCAGACAGGGACAGGCAAGACAGGAGCATTTGCCATCCCGATCATAGGCAAACTCGAGAAGTCCAGAAGGATCCAATGCCTGGTCCTGGTCCCAACAAGGGAACTTGCGATACAGGTCGCGAGCGATTTCACAGAGATGGCGAAGTACTCCAACGTTCGATCAGTTCCTATATATGGCGGACAGTCGATAAATGTCCAGACCGACAAGCTTCGGAAAGGCGTCGAGATCGTCGTCGGCACCCCTGGCCGACTGATGGATCTCATGAGGAGAGGAGAGCTCTCGTTCGAGGGAGTCAAGTTCCTCGTGCTGGACGAAGCGGACCGCATGCTTGACATGGGTTTCATCGACGACATCGAGTGGATACTTCAGAGCGTTCCCAAGAACAGACAGACCATGCTGTTCTCCGCGACGCTGCCTGACACGATCAAAGAGCTTGCTCGAAGGTACATGAGGAACCCGAAGGAAGTCATCATCAGTCAGGACTCGCTGACTGTTCCTCAGGCACAGCAGGTCTACATCAACGTAGGAAGGAAGAACAAGCTGTGGGCACTGTGCAGGATCCTCGACATCGAGAAGCCCCAGCTGGCCATGGTGTTCTGTTCGACGAAGAGGATGGTCGATATGCTCTCTGACAAACTCAGGGCATACGGGTACTCGGCGGATGCCATCCATGGCGACCTCTCGCAGGCCTCCAGGGACAAGGTCATGCAGAAGTTCAAGTCGGGGAAGCTGAGGATTCTGATCGCAACGGATGTGGCCGCAAGAGGGCTGGACATAGACGATGTCTCCCACGTCTTCAACTACGACATCCCTGCGAACCCCGAGGATTATGTTCACAGGATAGGCAGGACCGCAAGGGCGGGAAAATCAGGCAAGGCTATCACATTCGTGGGCCAACAGGAGCAGCACCTCGTGAAATCGATCGAGATGTTCGGAAGGACGAAGCTCCATGAAAAAGAAGTCCCGGAGTCCCGCGGCAGGGACACTGTGAAGAAGACATTGGATCTGGAAGAGTATGCGGATCACTTTGGCATGGTGCCTTTCAGGATGAACATCGGCAAGAGAGACGGTGTCGGCATGGTGGACCTCGTTAGGTTCATCGAGCGGAAGACCGGAATCGTCGAACACCTGATAGGTTCGGTAGAGGTTGGAGACGAATCGAGCCGGCTGGAGATTCACAAGAGCGTTGCATTCAGAGCGATGAAGGGGTTGGAGCAGTTCTCGATCCAGAACAGGCAAGTCAGGATCGACCTGATAAGGAGTCCTTCTAGGCGTTGAGCGCCGCGTTTATCTGGTCCGCGCGTATGTGGCCGACGACCTTCACGTTGCAGCATTTCATGCCGCCTATTGACAAGATGTGATCTCTGATCGATTTTGCCAGCTCCACGCCGACCGGGCAGAACGGGCTTGTGGGCATGAAGGTCAGGCTCACCGTATCATTGGAGACGACTATCTCTGATATCAGGCCCATATCGTAGACGCTGACACCGGTGTGCGGGTCAAGAACGCTGCGGAGCATCTCGACGACTTCGTCCTTCTTGTCCATGTTCGTCTGCAAATCACAATATCAGTATTATAAGCTGTCGAGCCAGTCTGACACCTGCAAGAGGCTAGCGATATACCAGGACGGAGAGTCCTCCGGCCGTGAAGTGTTCGAGCTCGCCCTTGTCCGATGTGATCTTCTTCTCGACCTCGAAGAACTCTGGAGACAACATGATCTCCCTTCCGTCGTTCATCCGGATCTGAATTCCTTTGTCTCCCAGCAGGATGCTGGGACCGCGCATCGACGAGATTCTTTCGGCTATCTCCTTCGCATCCTTCCTGAACTTAGGCCCCAGCTTGGAATGCACGGGCTTCACTCCGGAAACCTCCTCATTCAAGACGACGTCCCCGCGCACCTCCAGCTCCTTGGCTTTCAGCGTTTCCTTGATATCAACCTCGGAGCCGGCCATAATCTCAGCTGCATCAGGGCCCACGATCTCGACCCGCTTGATCTCGGCATTCAGGGTAAGCCCCTTCGCGGACTTCCAGGAACGGACGGAAGCTACGATGTCCTTTATCGTCTCCCCCTTTCGTTCGGCCCCTTCGTTCGCTTCAGGAGCGTCGGGCCATTCCGACACGTGTACGCTTATCGGCTTCTCGTGTTCTTTGAAGTTCAGCTGATACGCATCCTCAGCGACGTTTGGCAGGAAGACAGAAACGAGCTTCAGCAAGCCCAGGCCAACGGTGTAGAGGACATACCTGGCACCGTCGTCTTTGTCGCCGTATGCCCTGTGTTTGACCAATTCGATGTAGTGGTCAGCGAACTCGTGCCACAGAAAGTTCTCAATGGAAGCCATCGACTGATCGAACCGGTACTTGTCGCTGCTCCTCTCCACCTCGTGAACCAGCTTCCCGAATCTGCTGAGGATCCATGCATCGATCGCATGCATCTTCTTCGGTTTCCTCGGCTTTGTCTTGCAGGCTGAGCCGACCATTCGCATGACGTTCCAGGTCTTGGTGGCCAACCTTCCGCCGCGTACGAGCTCCTGCTCCTTGAATGCGTGGTCGATCCCGAGAGCGCATGTGGCGGCGTAGTACCTCATCGCGTCGCCGCCGTACTTCTCCAGCAGCGGCATCGGGTCGATCACATTGCCAGCCGATGCGTGCATCGGGGTGCCGTCTGGGGCCATTATGAACCCGTGGATCATGGTCTCCTTCCACGGCTTCTCGCCGACGAGGAGCATCTCGCGCAGAATCGTATAGTATGCCCAAGTCCGTATTATCTCCAGCCCTTGTGGCCTCATGGACATGGGGTAGAGCTTCTTGAACAGCTTCTCATCCCTCTCCCAGAACGTATTGAACAGAGGTGAGATGCTGGAGTCCATCCACGTGTCGAACACCTCGGCAGACCCGATGTACTTCCCTCCGCACACCTCGCACTTCTCGATCCTCGGGGGCTTCGCCGTCGGGTCTACATAGCACTCGTGTTCGTCCGCAAGAAGCACGTTGCCGCAGTCCTGGCACTCCCAGAGAGGTATCGCGGTCGCGAAGTATCTCTGCCTCGAGACGACCCAATCCCAAGCGAGGGAGTTCACCCAGTTCTGGATCCTGAGCTTCATGAACTCTGGGTTCCAGTCGATCTGGTCGATCATCTTGAGAACTCGATCTTTGAACTGGAGGCTCCTGATGAACCATTGGGGGGTCTTGATGAACTCGATCGGAGTATGGCATCTCCAGCACGAACCAACGCTCTGGTCCAGGTCATCCTGCTTCAGCAGCAGCCCCTCGCTCTTCATGTCCGCGATGATGGCCTTTCGCGCCTCGGCCACCGCCATGCCCGCATACTTGCCCGCAAGAGAGGTCATCACGCCGGATTCGTCTATGCCCTTCTCCAGCGGGAGGTTGTATTTCATGATCCATTCGAGGTCGCCCTTGTCGCCGATGGAGCATATCATCACAGTGCCAGTTCCGAAGGATGGATCCACCTTCGGGTCCGCAACGACCTTGACCTTCTTGTTGTATGCGGGAACGATGAGCTCCTTCCCCACCAGATGCCGCTTGGGCGCGTCGTCCGGATGTACTGCGACGAGGAGGCAGGTGCAAAGAAGCTCAGGCCTTGTTGTGGCGATGAGCACTTCCTGCCCGGATTCTGCTTCGTGGAACTTGATGTAGTTCAGATGTGTCTTCCGAGGCTCATACTCGACCTCCGCCTCTGCGAGGGCGGTCCCGCACCTCGTGCACCAGTTTATCGGGAAATGGCCTTTGTAGACGAACCCTTTCTTGAACATGCGTATGAACGATATCTGGGTGAGCCGCCTGTAGTACACCGCATCTGTCTGGTAGTAGATGCTAGGGTCCATGCTCTCGCCGAGCCTCTCAAACTGGCGAATCATCTCACCTATGTACGTTTCTGCGAACTCGCTGCACATCTTGACGAATTCCTGTCGTGGGACATCCGAGGCCTTGATCCCCTTGACCTTCTCGACGCGAACCTCTACCGGAGTCCCGTTCACGTCAAAACAGAGGGGGAAGAATACGTTGTAGCCCCTGAGCCGCTTGTAACGGGCGGCGAAATCGATCACCGTGTAGCCGTAGGCATGACCCAGGTGCAGCGCCCCGGAGGCGTATCTGGGCGGGTTGTCTATGCTGTAGACTTCCTTCCTGGACTTCGGGTCGAAGCGATAGAGCTCCCAATCCTTCCACTTGGCCTGCCACTTGGGTTCGCTCTCGCGCCAATCGTATTGGACCATTACTTTCGGGACAAACGAGTAAGCATAGATAAAACTTGTTCACTCACGATGCTGGCTGGGGTGTTTTGGCCATGTTCGCTTACTTCGTCCGTTTTCGCCTTCCTAAGACATTGGCGAGGATGAGGTCCTCCGCCTCCGATGTCATCGGGCCTGACCACTGATCAAGGGTGAACAGGCCTTCGGCGAGGCTTCGGACGAGAACAGCCATCTGGTGAGGACAGAAGTACGCCTTCTCCCTGAAATCCACGCACTCGCAGGACGTGGCGATGTCGTCAGTTGTCTGGTTCACGAACCTGATATTGTAGACTTCCCAGCCGTCGGAACGCCTGAGCGTGAACACCGCGTTCACGAGCGTATAGTCGCTCTCTGGATCGACTTCGACAATCTTCCTGCTTGCAGCCCACTTGATCGCCTTCGCCATGTTCTCGACGAAGTATATCTCCTCCTGGGCCCTGCAAAACTCCTCTAGGACCTTGTGGTCGATGTTCTTCAGAACGAATCTTACCAACTGCTCCTTCAGCAGGCCAGAACCTCCAGGGACATCCTGCGCGTCGCACAGATTCCTGAGGCTCTCTACGGTCAGCCGCGATAGCCTGAACTCCAAGGGCAACTTGCTTGCCATGATCCCATCCCTCACTGAGGAGATAATGGAACGAAGGGGTAGAAAGCTATTTCGAAGAAGGTCCGCACGGTAGAGAAACGAAAAGATGAAAAGAATTTGAGGAAAGGGTTTGCACGTTGTTCGCCGCGCGTCTACTCTTCGTCCTTCTTCGGCCTGCGCCTGATGAACACGACGATCATCGCAGCTGCGATCATGACCGGCATCAGCAGGGTTGGGAACTCCGGGATGGCCGTGACCGCGATGCTGTCGGTCACGTCCAGCGTGAACAAGCTGTCCGTTGAGGTGACAGTTATGGTTCCCATTCCCGTGATCGTCAGGGTCGTCTCCCAGACACCGTTGTCCGTGGGAATGAACGTGTGCGTGTATTGTCCGACAGGTAGAGTCGCGGGGCCCGTGACTACAAAGTTGACCGTCCCGTTCCAGTCCGTGACCGTGGCGCCAGTGATATTCTTCGCGGTCACTCGCAGAGTGTAGGCTCCGGGTACGGTCGGCGCGCCACCCGGGAACGTCATTGCGTAGGTGCTCACCTTCGCGACGTCGAACATGAGCTTGGGCACGCCAGTCTCGTAGAGCGTCCCGTAGCCCGAGTGCGGGTTCATGTTGCCCGCAAAGTTCGTCGGACCGTTGATGGTCAACGTCTTGGTCGCGGCGCTGTAATTCGTGTAGTTGTACAGACCTGAAGGCAAAGTTCCGGGACCCAGGACGAGCTCGCCCCACATCGCATAGGTGTTCATCTCATCGACCTTCTCCTGGTTGCCTCCTCCGAACTTCGGGAACGTGTCGTCGACGGTGGTGTTCCCGTACGGTATGTAGCCCAGGTGCGGGCCGGTCGGAAGCTGTATGGTCAGCTTCTCACCACTTACCAGGTTCCACAAGGCCGGCGTGACAACGTAGCCACACTCTACTCCAAAGTTGTTGGTGCCGGGATTGTACTGGGCCCTCGTCGGCTTCCAAGAGCTTTTGTAGGCGATGTAGTCGTAGAACCTCGAAGTCCATCCTGTGCCCATATCGTTGTAGTCGTTGTGCACGGCCTCGAGCATGAGCGACGGGCCCCACCAGTCCGTGTCCTTCCAGGTGACCATGTGGTACACTGCCGACATCCTGCTCTGGATGTTGGCACCGGTCGTGGTGATCGTAGCGTTGAAGTAATAGTCCTCAGGCCATGGGATCCAGTTATGCATCAGCCCCTGGACATCCATGTACCGCATCATGAGAGCCTCCATTCCCCAAGTGTAGCCCCATATTCTCAGAACGAGGTTGTCCGCAGTCGAGGAAGGATCGACCATCAGGAAGTAGCAGTTCGGTGGTCCTGTGGCGACGTCGTAGTCGTAGCAGGCAACGACGTTGTACGGTCCGCCGTCCTGGCCGTCATTCTTGTAGTTGGTCCACCAGGACGCGTTCAACGCGCCTGCAGCGTTCGAGGTGTTGAACTGGGTATACAGGGGAGTCGATGGGTTCTCCAGGCCGAGGAACTTCGCCGCAGATGGCCTGTCGAATGTTGCCGTGCCCGTCTGCTCGACGTACCATCCATCGTTCGCGTAGCTCACCGTGCCAATCGGGGCCATTGCATCCTTCGTGACCCCATAGTAGGTGTTCGCATAGTGCGTACCCGCCAACAGGCTGTTCTTGTCAGCTGTGGTGAGGTAGGTGAAGTGCCAGTTCAATTGGACGGTTCCGCCCTCCATTCCGACACCTCCAGAACCAAGTATCGGCAAGTAGAGAGGATCCTTGTCAGACCCGGTAGCCACTGTCGTGATGTTCTTGGCATCCATGGTATAGCGATAGAATCCATAAGTCCCGAATGGCACGTGCGGGAATTTCGCCGCACTGTAGCTATTGAATCCAGACTCCGACTGATATGCGACGTAGTAGGGGTACGCATTATGGGCGACCGTGTCGCTGTAGTTGATTAGTCTCGACTCCCACCACTCGCTCAGACCCGGGGTCGAGCTGTGCCTTCCGCGAGCCCCGTCAACATCTCGGCTGTCCTTCACGCAGGACTCGCCGATGTTGGATATGGTGTATGTGACCTCACGCTCGCCGGTTTGCATCTTGGCAGGCGTATCGTCAGCAGGCGCATTCGCATGCTCCTTGGCCAGCGGGACCAGCATCACAAAGGCGGCGCCCACCATGATTACTACCATGGCCATTGCCAATACCTTCTTCCATGGGGCACCAGTTGGAGCCTTGTGTTCAATCGTCCTACCTAGAACCGGAGACTTTGTAGGTGGAACTTCCGCATGTCCTAGGTCAAATCCTCTATCATACGATGAATGCTGTTCAGCAGGCACTATGTCTTCCTCCCAGCCGCTTGAATGTTGGTTATGCTATATGAACTATTCTTCTTTCTGGGATTGCATGCGGAAGACTGGATGATTGGACGTGAACATCATGATCTGAGCCGTGAACCCACAGACTGGCTTCGAACTCTCTGATTGTCTGGGAATGGTCTCTGCATGGTCGGAGCCGCTATGGAAAGGCGGGAGGCCCAGGAATGAAGAATCAAACGAGCTACAATGACTCCTCGATGGCCTTGCGCTTCTTCTCAAAGACGAGGATGTAGTCTCTCTCGATCCTGCTATCATTCCATCTTGGTATGTCCAGGTGCCTGTTGATGACATCGAACACGTTTGCGCCTATCATTTCGAATCCCGACCGTTCGGCGATGCTAGACAGGAGACGGTAGGTGGGTATCCTCACTTTGCGGAAGGTATTCTCCCCGACTACCACGCAGTACTTGCCGTTCCGGTTCAGCACTCTGTGCACTTCACAGAAGTTCTTCCTCATATCCTCGAAGTACTTGTGGACAATGTACGCGCTCTTCTTGTCTCTAGCGACGAGGTCGTCAATGACGCGTTTGAGCTCCGGTATGCTCGGGTTCGGCTCCCATGACTTGTACTCAGCCATATACGCCCTTGCGGTGCCCACCACCCTGCTATCGAGTTCTTTCGTGCTCGCTATCAAGTCGAGCCAGTACATCTCGAGCTTGTGGACGCTGACATAGTGGACAGCGCTTGCGTACGGGGGCGATGTCACGGCAAGATCAATCGAGCCGTCCTCGAGCGCTATGTCCCGCGCATCGTTTCCAATGAAGTTCACCTTGGGAAGACCGTTGTACTTCTCCGAGACCTCCTGCGAGAGCTTCCAAAGATCGGCGGCATCGACAATCTTCTTCTTGACGGTGTTCTCAAACCTGGACAACGCATCGTAGGAGGTCTTCCCCTGCTCATCGAGTTTCCTCTGGAACGACGTCACCTCGGGGATCAGGGAATCGTCGTCCGAGTTCGATACCTTGCGGATGATGGATGAGAAGCATATTCTGAAGAAATCCTTGTAGTCGCCCTTCTTCAACGCCCAGATGTTCTTCTTGATCGTTGCCAGCTCGGTTAGGACTGAAGGTCTGAACCAGTGCTCGCGGTTCGGGATCTCTGGGATCCATGAGTCGTTGTTGTCTCCTTCGCTGCGAATGTTAGCGAGGAGCTCGCCTGCAATCGAGGACAGCCTATCTGGATCGAGAGGAGTTGTCTTGACTTTCGCTATGAGACGAGCCAGGGGATGGATGTCGATTCCGTAGCTATTCCTGCCAAGGATGAAAGATTCCAGCAACGTCGTGCCTGAGCCCATGAACGGATCAAGCACATCATCGCCAACATCGGAATGCGACTCGATGCAGAATCTGGGTACCTGCGGGATGAACTTTGCGGGATATCGGTGGATGCCGTGCGTGGCATAGCTGACCTGTTTGCCGATGTACTTCCTGAACTCTCCTGAGAGGTCGACGGCCTTCGGGAAGCCGAGAGCCCTCGAAGAACCCTTGGAAGATGAGGAGGGCATGTCTGATCCGTCTCTCCTCACTTCAGCCTGGACAGGGATTCGAGACCCGCGCCCGAGATGAGTGCCTCGATTGCTCTCGGAACCAGCTCCTGCTTGACCCTGACCTGTTTCGCAGAGTCCCTCTCTCTCATCGTGACCGTCCCGTCCGTCTTCGATTCGTAGTCGACGGTGACGCAACATGGCGTTCCGACCTCGTCCATCCTCGCGTAGCGCCGCCCGATCGAGCCTGAGTCGTCATAGTATGCGGCGAACCCTGCCTTTGAGACGGCGTCGGAAATCCCGGATGCTATCTCGTCCAGACCGTCCTTGGCCATCAACGGGAAGATGCCCACCTTGATAGGAGCCACTAGACCTTTCAGCCTGAGAGTGACATAATCGTCTTTCTTGGAGTACGAATGGTCAAGAACCGCGTACAAGATTCGGTCGACCCCATAGGAAGGCTCGATCACATGGGGAACCAACTTTCGTCCGGCAACCTTCTCCTTCTTCAGGACGACCTCGAAGCATGAGGCAGGGACACGCAGTCTCTCTCCGCCGACGTCGACCAGGACTTCGCTCTTCCCTTTGGCTGCGCTCGGAGACATCTTCGAAAGCGCCTCGGCGACCTGCTTCGCTTTGCCCTTGTACTGCGGGCCCAGGGCGCCGAAGTTCGGTTTGACCACTTCCTGCTCGACCTCTTTCGGTTCGTCGAACCGCTCGAATGCAGTCAGATCCGCACCGGAGTGGTCGATGTGTGCCTGCAAGTCGTAGCTCCCTCGATCCGCGATCCCGACCATCTCCACCCAGCCGTAGCCAATCTCAGCCTCGAGGTCCCAGCAGTCAGCGGCATAGTGTGCCATCTCGGTCTTCGCGTGCTGTCTGAACCTAAGACGATTCGGATCCATCCCGATGTCGACAGCGAACTTGTGAGTTAGCCAGATGAAGTACGCCAATGCCTCGTTGACGATCACCTTGGATTTCACGGCCTCTTCCAAGGCCATCGTCCGTGGAGCACCTTCGTTCGGCACCAAAGAGAGCTTCTCGTGTCTGACTTTCTTGAATCCCGGCCACGACTTCTCCTGAGGATGCACGAAGAGCTCAGCCTCCATCATCGAGAACTCCCTGAGCCTCAGCAATCCCTGTCTGGGAGAGATCTCGTTCCTGAAAGAGCGGCCTATCTGGACAGCGCCCACAGGCAGGCTCTCGCGGCCGTACCTGTAGATCTGCGAGAAGTTGACGAACATCCCTTGGGCGGTCTCGGGCCTCAAGTAGGCCGTCTTGCCTTTGCCCGCGCCCAGCGAGGTCTTGAACATCAGGTTGAATCGCCTCGGAGAGGTCAGTTCACCCTTGCACTCCAGGCATCTCACGTCCTTGTCCTTCAGCAGCTTGCCAAGCGTTTCCTCGCTGAGGGATGCGGGGTTGTCGTGCAGGCCCGCGGCGAGATGGTCTGCGCGATAAGTCTCTCCGCAACTGGTGCATTCGACGAATATGTCGGAGAACGCGTCGACATGCCCAGATGCCTTGAACACCGGTTCCGGTGCCACCACAGGACATGATATCTCCTGGAATCCCTCGCCGAGAACGTACAGCTTCCTCCAGTAGTTCTCAATGTTGTTCTTCAGGGCCGCGCCCAAGGGGCCGTAGTCGTAGAGACCAGCGACCGAGCCGTAGATGTCGTACGCTGGCCATAGGAATCCCCTGCGCTTGCACAGGGACAGGAGCTCCTGCGGATCCATGAGCATCACTTTGTAAGCGTTGATATCACATCTATGTCATAAACCATCGCCACGAGGTTGTCCTTGGAGTCCCTGACAGGCAGTTGCCCGAAATCGTTCTTCCTCATTGTTCGAGCGGCATCCCCCACCAGAGTCTTCCTGAATACCGTCATTGGGTTCTTGACCATGATTTCCCTGACCGTCAACTTCGGCAGGTCGACTCTTGAGACCTCGTACCAGAGCTTCATCACGTTTCTGAGGCCCTCCCAGGTCCAATTGTCCTCATCATCGCTGATGCCCAGATCACTCATGACGACCGAGCTGTCGACCACGGTCTGATTGAAGATGTCCCTGTCCGTGATTATCCCGACCAGCTTCGCGTCGTCATCCAGGACAGGCAAAGCGTACACCTTCGCCGCTCTGAAAGTCGCGAGCGCGACGGACAGCGGAGCGCCACCATAGATCGGTATGCACGGGGAGCGGACGATCTCCTCGACCGCTATCTGAGGGTTGTCCTTCTCGACGACTATCAGAAGATCCGTCGGCGTGATCAGGCCCACTAGCTTGTTCTTCTCCACCACTGGCAGGTGGCTGAGGTGGTTCTCCACAAGACACCTCGCAGCATCCCTGACGCTCGCATTAGGGTTGATGGTTGGAATATCGCGCCGAATGACGAGGGCGAGCTGCTCCTCGTCGGGCTTTGCGAATATGTCCTGCCTGGTGACGAAGCCGGCCAGGGTCCGGTCATCCGCCTTCACCACCGGAAGACCTGTGAGGTTGTTCTTCACCAGTTTCTTGAGCGCTTCTGTCCTGGTGCCCGGGAGCTCCGCGACAATCGGGTTCTCGGTCATGATTTCTTTGACCTTCATGTCGCCGATCACCTCTTCCGGTTTCTGACCACAAGCACAGGACACGGAGCGTATCTGGTGACTCTCTCTGCAACACTGCCCATGAACAACTTCGAAAGAGCGGACCGGCCAAGGGTGCCTATCACGACCAGGTCGAAATCCGCTGCCATCTCGACGATCTTCCTGGTCGGAGAGCCTTCGACGACGACTGGAGTCACCTTGATCCCCTGCTGTTCGCCCTCCTTCTTGACCTCATCCACCGCGCGCTTGCCCTCGTTCTCGAGGAGCGAGTAGACGCTGACTATGGACGAATCAATCGGGAAACTCACGAAGGAAGTCTGGTCGATAACATATAACGCGGTGACTTCGGCCCCGAGGATCTTCGCGAGACGCAGGCCAGTGGACACTGCTTCCTTGGTGTACTCGGAACCATCGGTTGCTATCAGTATCCGTTTGATCTCGTCCAAACCTAGGACCTCCACCGCACCTTTCCTCCACGCACGACAGCTTTGATGTTCTCCGACCTTCCCACAGTCACGAGGTCGCGGAGGGGAGCGTCGCCTCCCAGCCCGATGACTGCAAGGTCGTCCTTGACGTCGATTTCCGTAGTTATATTCCCGTTCGCATTTAAGACTTTGCGCCCGGAGAATGACGCCAGGCGTACCGCCTCCAGGGGGGTTATCCCACCCTTCGCCTTGCTGAGTCTGTAAGCGGCCTTGAGCTCCTCAAGCATGTCAGGTCTTGAGACCATGCAGTTGTCAGTGCCTAACCCCACCGTGACTCCCGACCTCAGCATCATGGGTATGTCCGGGCAGAGGCCAAAGAACTCGTTGGAGCGAGGGCACACGATTATTGGCAGACCTTCCCGAGCGCATTGGGCAAGGTCGCTTTCGGGTGCGCAAGTCATGTGAACCAAGAATGACGGCCCAAGGTCCAAGATCGATCCCAGGTCCTCACGGACGACCTCGCTTGCATGCAAAGCGAACATCTTCTTCTTGGATTTGGCCGCCTTCGAGACATCACGAAGGAAGTCCACAGGCCAGTCCCGGCAAGCGCTCATGCCTATCCCATCACACGCGTCCAGAATGGCGTCGACCTCACGCCTCTTGGACTCGACCCCTATCGGTCTCCCGAGCACTGCCGATCTCGGAGAGTCGTCAGTGAGCGCATCGGAGAATTCCTTCAGGCCCTCGAGGCCACCTTCTCTGAAATCAACGAACGCCGAAGTCCCTGTGCGCGACATGAACCTGATTGACTCCCTCATCGCATCTATCTTCGATTTCCTAGGGGCTGAGCGCAGGATCCTATGCTTGTAGCCGTCAGGGGGACCAACGATCTCTTCCACGGAACCCTTTGGAGCTGGGAATGCGACCGAATCGCCGATGTGGGTATGGGCGTTCACGAAGCAGGGGACAACAATCGCCTTAAGAGAGTCGGGAGGAGCCTCACCCAGGCAGACCTCGGATACACTGTCCTCCTCAATCCTAAGGTATCCCCGAACAACCCCATCATGCGTGAGGAGCCATTTGCCTACAAGAGTCTCTTTCATGCGCAACTCGTTGCTCAATGCAGTACTTCTTTCTAATAATTTGCCGACCCGTGGGCCAACTCACGGTTCGCCTGAGGATCGCAGGCCCTGGATGGCCCTTGTCCAGAATATAATAAGGCATCGTATCTAAAATTCTTATGATTTATCATTTGGTCGCGAACGTTTATATGTGGGGAGGAATTTCGGAACGCCAAGGACTCGGAGGTATTCGGATGCCAGCGAAGGTCAACAAGGATGAATGCGTTGCTTGCGGTGCTTGCGTGGATGTCTGCCCTGAGGGTGCCATCACGGTCGAAGACGTCGCAATCGTTGACGAGAAAAAGTGCCTTGACTGTGGAGCTTGTGTCGACGAGTGCCCGAACAACTCGATCACCGTTGAAGAGAAGAAGTGAGCCCCCAACCCGTTCGTTCCTCTTCTGCAAACTCAGATGGCCCTTCAAAGGGCCGATTCATTCTCCTTGACCCATTCCCGGTCATCTGCTCCGCCAAGTTTGATATATGGACCAATGGCTTTTGTCATTGAGTGAACGGATGGCTCTTCAAATCCTCGATATCGTCATCCTCCTGGCCGCAGCATTTGTCCCTTCGCTCGTGTACCTCATCTGGATAAGGAACACGGAGAGGTACGGTCGAGAGCCATATTCCAGACTGCTCCGGATATTCTCCTACGGCGCAGTGATCTCGGTCATCCTCGCGGTGATGATTGAAGCAGTACTGATGATGCTCCTCAAGGTGAACTTCCAGAGAGTCACCGACATCCTGGGTCACAATCCCAGTCTCGAGTCTCTGCTCCTAGCGGTGGTCATCGCACCATTCGCCGAGGAACTGACGAAATCCATCGGGGTATTGAGGAACCGCAGGTTCATCTCGGAACTGGAAGATGGCATTGTGTTCGGTGCCGCTGCTGGCCTCGGTTTCGCTGCCACTGAGAACCTGCTGTATGAGAGCAGTGCCTATTTCTCCGGTGGCGCACAGGCTTTCATCGCAACCGCAGTCATAAGGAGTCTGTCGTCCGCGCTGCTCCACGCAGGCTCGACTTCGGTCGTCGGACTCGGAATTGCCAGAAGCGTGCGCCAGAAGAAGAGCTGGCTCCCCTACTATCTGGCAGGCGTTTTGATGCACGGAGTCTTCAATCTGGCTGCGTCCTTTGGGTCGTTGTCGGAATCGCAGCTCGGACCATCTGCGTATCTGATTGGCCTCGCGGCAGCCTTCGCGATAGCCGTTGTGGGGATATCCATGGTAAGGGCGAAAATCAGGGATCTCGACGACCCGCGAGCGAGATATCGGAGACAACCTGGCATGATCCGATGAAAGGCATATGAGGATGAGGAGCCCATCCAGTGTCTGTGAAGTTCAGGGCGTTCGTGTCCGTGGACATCCGTCCGGGCGAACCGCTGATCTCGGCGGTCAGGGACCTGCAGCGGTCGCGTGCCGACCTCAAGATCGTCAGGACGGAGTTAATGCACTTGACTCTCAAGTTCCTCGGCGACACGGAGGAGGATCGCATCGACGATGTGATGGCGCGGATTGCGGGTGCCTCTGACGGCGTCGGACCCTTCTCGATACACTTGAAAGGGATGGGGGCATTCCCATCGCTGTCCAACATACGGGTGGTCTGGGTAGGCATCGAGGACGGGAGGTTCCTTGCACAAATAGCCGGGAAGCTCGATAGCTCGATGAGCGATATGGGATTCGAGAAGGACAAGAAGGGTTTCGTGCCGCATCTGACATTGGCTAGGACGCGGAGTCCGAAGAACATCATCAACGTCCAGGAGATCCTCAGGACCAATGCTGCAACGGACTATGGAGAGTACCAGGTGGACAGGGTCCTCCTGAAGAAGAGCGTGCTGAACCCCGAGGGTCCTATCTACTCGACGGTCGGGGAGCACCTTCTGGGCAGGACGAGAGATTGAATCCGCCTCGCTTCCCAGATCTTCTCACTCCGGTCTCGGACAACGACCGCTCCACAACATCGACGAGGTCCATCACCGTGACGTCTGCGGCTTCCCCCTGACACTCTCTCAGATTCTGCTCGCACCAGGGGCATGAGGTGACGACAACTTTCGCACCCGCAGCCTTCGCCATCGCGATCCTATCCCGTCCGATGGCCTCGGCCAGGCCCGCATACGCGCTCTTCACGCCAGAGCCTGATCCGCAGCATGCGCTGTTCGTCCTTGAAAGTTCCATCTCGATCGGGGCGCGCCCGAGCGCCTTTGCCAGAACCCGACGCGGTTCTTCATACAAATCCTGGGCTCTCCCCAGATCGCAGGGGTCGTGGAAGGTCACGGATTCGAAACCTTTCACGGGTTCACACATCGACTTGTCCAGGTGCTCATCTAGGAACTGAGACACATGCTGGACCTTCACACCGTATCTCTTCGTAAGTTCTGGATAGTGATTGAGCGCAGACGAACAACCGGGACACGATGTGATGACGATCTTCGCTCCTGCTCCCTTGAAGTCCTTGAAACATGACTCCGCCATCTCTCGGGCCAACAGCTCCTCCCCGAGTTTCCGTACGGTCGATCCGCAGCATCTCTCGTCTTGGGCAAGGTGCGCTGGCTCAATGCCCAACGCCCTCATCACTCTCACGACGCGCTTGGCAGATTCCGGGAAGAGCAGCGACGTGGAGCAACCTGCGAAGTACAACACCGCGCCTTTCTTCTTTAGTCGTAACCCTTGGGACCACTTCGATTTCTGGCGCCTCGGGACCTGCCACGGATTGTCGTAGTTCTTGACGCTCGCGATGAGAGATTCGTGTTCCTTGGTCCCTCTCTTTTTAAGCTTTCTCGCAGTAGCTCTCGTGCTTATTATTCCCTTTTTGGTATCAACCCTCGAAGGACACACCTCAACACAAGCTCCACAGGAGATGCACGTGAACAGACCCCCCTTCAAGGCCTCATCGATTCTCCCCCTCGACCCCTCGAGGTAGACGCCTATCCCGCCCATATGCCCGGAGGTCCCGAAGACAGGGCCGATGACTTTGTAGGTCGGACAGTGCAGCAGACACATCCCACATCCTATGCAGTACTGCGCCTCCTTGTCAGCAGCTTCAAGTCGGCCATCGTCCACGAAGATGATCACGACTTCCTTTGGACCGTGCATGCCCTTGTAGACTTGCTTCTCGATGTCGGCGGTATAGCTGGGGCCAGTTATCACGTTGATGTACGAACTTATGATCTTCCCGGTCGATAGATAGGTTTGGAGCTTCGTCACGTTGACGGCCTCGTCCAGATTTGGAACGACCTTCTCGGGGGTGGTGATTATGATGTGCTTGTCTGGCAACATGGCGCACTTCGACGCATTGCCCTCATTGTGAACGATGACCACTGCTCCTTCGCATGCGGCTATTGCATTCGCGCCTGTGATGCCCACCTTGGCCTTGGAGATGTACGAAGCGATCTCTTCCCGCATGACGCGCGTGAGTTCCATCGGGTCATCGGATACCTTCTTCTCGAAGTGCTTGGTGAACAGCTCCGATATCTGGTGTCTAGTCAGGTGGCACGCTGGGCCCGTGGGGTGTGCGGCCTCACAGCCGGCAAGCTGCACGATCCGGTCCCCCAGGTCCGTCTCGATGACCTTGATGCCGCTCTTCTCGAGATGTTCCGCAAGATGAAGTTCCTTGGTCACATTGGATTTGGATTTAACGACGAGATCGTATCCTTGGAGCTCGTCCTTGATCTTCCTGACGGCTGCATCGGCGTTCTTCGCCATCACCACTCTGAATCCGTTCTCGCGAAGCACGGCCAAGGCTTGTATGTAGAGGTCCTCGTTGCCGACAGCGGACTCCTTCGTCTTCCGAAGACGCTCCTTCCTGGATTCCAGGTCGGGAATCCTCGAGGCGTTCTCCTTCTGCCGCTCAAGAATCGTCTTGAAAGACTTCCTCATTCCGTCAAGAGCGGCTCTGTCCTCCACCGCCTCCCTGATGCGCTCCCTCAGATCCGCTTCTGTCATCGTCCCTCGATGGGCTCCGCACAATCCTGCTACTCAGTGAATCACTGCTGGATTGTCTGGAGCTTGTCCCACTCCACTGTGTGAGGAATGCCACCCTTCTTGAGTATCTTGCTAAGACGCTCGGTTATCCTAATGGTCTCTGCAGTCTTGGAATCCGCACGGATGTAGAGCTGCTTCTTCCCCTTGGTGAGCGGGAACACGAGCCTCATCCTGCCCCTCCGGTTGTAGCCCTCAGGCTTGCGATTCTTCTCGATGTCCATCATGTTGATCCGTAGGAACATCTGGAGGATCTCGTCCTCATCTGGCATCTGGTCAGTCTCGTCGAGGAAGGCGACCATGAGTTCCTCGAAGATGCCCTGGAGATCTTTGTACTTGAACTTGTCCTTGAAAATGATGTGGCCCGCCTCAGCTTTCATGGTCTCCGCTCGGATTGGCTCCCGCGTATTTAACTGTAGTGCCAGCATCTCTGGAAGGAATCGGCTGGCGCAAGTCATTTATCGACAGTAGTCCATGAAGCTGACGATGGCAAACGCACTAACCATCGCCGGTTCTGACTCGGTGGGCGGCGCGGGACTGCAGGCGGACTTGAAGGCTTTCGAGGCCCTCGGCATCCACGGATGCACCGTAGTCACTTGCGTGACGTCACAGAACACGAAGCGAGTCTCATCCATCTTCCCAATACCGTCGTCCCATGTTGCGAGTCAGCTCGACTCAGTCCTGGAAGACGTCCACCTGGACGCCATAAAGACGGGCATGCTGTACAGTGCCGACATCGTCAAGACCGTGGCTTCGAGACTGAAGAAGGTGGGCGGGTCTCTGGTAGTTGATCCAGTAATGACCGCCACCACAGGGAGCTCGCTACACACAGAAGGATTCGTCGACGCCTTGGTCACGAAACTGCTCCCGATAAGCACGCTGGTAACGCCAAACCTGAACGAAGCCTCGAGGCTCTCAGGAGTGAAGATCACGGACGAGAAATCGGCGAAGATTGCGGGAAGAGAGATACTTGAGCTCGGCCCAAAGGCCGTGCTGCTGAAGGGCGGGCACCTCAAAGAAGTGGATGCTGTGGACTATCTCTTCGTCGGGAACCGAACGACCAAGATATCATCTCCGAGGGTCCAAGTGGAAGTCCACGGGACTGGATGCACGCTCGGAGCTCTCATCGCCGGTCATGTCGCCCTCGGACTTAAGCTGGAAGTAGCCGTTAGGAGGTCCAAGGGAATGATATACAAGGCAATACTCGCGAGGGAGAGAGTTGGCGCGGGCGTGCCTTGTGCAAACCCTCTAGCAGTGCTGAGGATCGAGGCTGGAAAGGCACAGATGCTGGAGAACCTGGAAGACGTCGGCAGGAGCCTTGAGTCTCTTCTGGACGCAGATCTCATCCCCGAGGTGGGAACGAACATTGGCCACGCCGTCCTCGGAGCCCTAGAGCCGGACGAAGTAGCGGCATTTGATGGCAGGATAGTGAGAGTTGGCTTGAAAGCCAGGAAGGTAGGTTCTGCGAGATTCGGTGCGTCCAAGCATGTCGCAAGAATCGTCCTGGCAGCCTCCTCGCACGACCCGAACGCACGATGCGCGATGAACTTGAAGTACTCTGAGGTGAACTTGAAGGCATGCAGGAAAGCCAACTTGTCAGTCTCGACATTCGACAGGGCCGAGGAACCTAGGGGCGTGTCTTCGATGACATGGGGCGTACACGAGGCGATCAGGGCATATGGAAGTGTTCCGGACGTGATCTACGACACGGGTGGCGTCGGGAAGGAGCCTATGATAAGACTGCTTGGAGAATCCCCCGAAGACGTCCTTTCGAAACTCAAGAGAATCAAAGCAAGACAGACGCCTGGGTGACCGATTGAAGATTGCGATGTTTGCGGACTCCTTCCACCCCACGGTTGATGGAGCGGTCGTTGCGATGGAGATCGCAGCCGCTGGTCTCGAAGCGAGAGGACACAAGGTTGTAGTCCTTGCGCCCGATTCTGACAACAGGATATCCTCGCCTCGACCGGTCCACTACCTGCCTGCGAGGAATCTCAAGACGTACCCCGGATACAGAATCGTTATCTCGCCCGCAGACATGCTGGAATACCTGCGAAAGGAGAACGTGGATGTCATCCACTCTCATGGAATTGCGTCGATGGCCATTCTAAGCCTGACAGCCGCGAGGGCCCTGAAGATACCGCATGTGCTGACTTTTCACACTATGGCCAACGAGGCAGCGAATTACTACTCACCCCTTCCGATTCGACAGGACATCATGAGCAGAATGGTCTGGATCTATCTCAGGAATCTCCTCAAGAGGCCTGAGGTGGTAGTCGCACCGTCCAACCCCGTCAAGGAGGAGCTGATTTCCAACGGAGTTGTGATGAAGTCGTGCGATGTGGTGCCGACGGGAGTAGACTGCTCAAGATTCTCTCCGGAAAAGTACGACAAGAAGTTCCTTGACAGGTTCGGCCTGGGCGGAAAGCGAGTTCTGCTGCATGTGGGCCGGCTCTCCAAGGAGAAGAGGCTCGACATCGTCCTCAATGCAATGGCAGAGCTTGCTCCCAAGGTGCCCGACCTGCGACTCCTCGTTGTCGGCAAGGGGCCCGCGGCGGACGATTTCAAATCAATGGCGCAGCGCCTGAGGATATCAGATCGAGTGGTTTTCGCTGGCTTCATTCCGGATGAGGAATTGCCTGCCGCATATGCCAGCTGCGAGGCGTTGGTCATCGCCTCGACTTTCGAGACGCAGGGGCTCGTAGTCCTTGAGGCGCTCGCCTCTGGGACGCCGGTCGTCGGCATCAGATGCAGAGCAATTCCAGAGTTCGTGCAAGAAGGCAAGAACGGATGCCTATTCGATCTGGAAACCTGTGCAGATGCGGTCCAAAGATGCTTGGTGCGGTCTGGTTCCATGAAGATCAATGCCGTCTCCTCAGTGCGGGAGTTCTCAATCGATTCATGCGCTGCAAGGCTCGAGCTGGTCTACGAGCGTGCAGCGAAGATCCTCAGAGAGAACTTGTAGAGGTCTCGGAAATGCGAGCCCAGACCCCAATTGGCAAAGTATTTCTATCGCTGGTGTTGATTGAGCAGGCGAAAAAGTATGGTTCTATCATACCCCGCATTCTTCGCGATATACTCGGTGAGCATTGTCATTGCTTGCTTCGTCGGAGTGCTGATTCTGATGGGTTGGAAGGAGATGTCCCTGAGGAGGGGGCTCCAATCCTTGAGATACAATGCCGTGTACATCATAATCCTCGCTGCATTCCCCCTGCTCGTCCAAGCACAGGACCTCGTTGAGCGAGCCATTTCGGGGCCGGAATCGGTCTCGAAGGAGATTCACTACACCAACTGGATGTTCAGCATCGCGGGCGGAGCCGTCGCGGTTCTCCAGGACAGACTCAATCATGCCATTGTGACGGATTTCTTCGCCATTACGTACGTCTGGCTCTTCGCATTCCTCACCTACTTCGCGCCCATCCTCCTCCTCGCAAAGGATGATCGCGCCACTCTCAGAACTTACGCGATCGCAATCATGTTCAACTACGTCGTTCTAACACCATTCTACGTCCTGTTCCCGGTCTCTGTGACCGGATCTCATATTGGGGCGCAGATAACGCCTCTGCTTTATGCCGACCCCTATTGGGGAAAAATGGTGACGAGTGTCGACCCGCTCAACAACGATTTCCCGAGCGGTCACGTGAGTCTTTCGACGACGACATTTCTTGTGTTCGCCTACGCAGAATCGAGATACAGGAAGTTCTCCTATTTCCTAGGCGGATCCACGATTGCAGTGGTCTTTGCGGTGCTTTACCTTGGGGTCCACTGGCCAGCCGATGTGTTTGCGGGTTTCCTGGTGGCCGTAGGGGCGACGGTCGCAGCCCGAAGCGACAGGGTCCAAATGACTATCGACCGATATGTGAGAATCATCTCTCGGAGGCTGTTCAATGAAAAGGAACCGCCCGACGACTAGCTCTGAGCAGGCGTTATCTCGACCACGGTCACTTCGAAGAAGAGCGTTCTGCCCGCGAGTTCGCCGTTGTAACCACTTGCCGTAATCACCCTATGTATCTGGAATGCGCCATTTGTTGAGTTGAAACCCGACACCACGAACTCTACGCCGTCGACGTCGAAGCCCCTCACATTGTAAACATCCGCGCCGGTGAGCTGGTGTCTGATTACGATGCTACCCGCGCCACCGTTCGCCGATAAATCGTACGACTCAACAACAACTGGCCATCCTGAAGGGGCATCAGGATCATCAGGGTTCCCGAATGGATAGACCACCTGGCCAACTGTAGGCTTCAGCTGGATGGTGACCCGGGCGCTCGAGTAGTCGACTATCAGAGCGTCCCATCCCCAGAAGAAATGGGTGACTGTGCGCATCAGAATGGGCTCTGTCCCAAAGCGGTTCACGAAATCCGTGGCCGAGTACGTCTCGGTGCCTCCGATTTCCTCGACAAGGTTCTTCGTCGCCACCATCGTTGGATCGACGGCGTATCCGTCTTCTGGTTGGACCTCGATTAGCTTGGTTTCGTTGACGTGCATCCCTATGACGCCCAAGGCGAACCCTTTGATGGTTCCGCCCGCGCCATACTTCCCAGCAGTCATCGTGAAGGCAGTGTAGGAGGCGTTCTCCCGATGCGAGAACGTCAGCGACTTCGGATAAGATACGTCATCATTGGCGACGCCTTGAAGACTTGTGTCAAACACTCTGCCATCTGCCACCGTGCCCACGTAGTTGAGCTTGACAGAGTCTCCAGAAACGATTGCACTGGTGCTTTGATTGTGAGAACCACCGGTGCCAGAGTAGAGAACATAGCCAATTGCTCCGACCGACACTACGATGCCAGCTATCAGCAAGGCCATGAACACCTTCTGAGGGTCCCTGAACTTCTGTGGCTTGGGTTCGCTCTCCATTCAGACTCCTGGGGCGCGGTTATATATTGAGCCGATATAAACCTTCTCGCCTGACGGTCAAAGGAGCCAGCTCAACTGACTTCAGCCTCCTGAGACTGGAGGAAATATCGCCACCTCGTCTCCGTCGACCAATGCTACACTATTGCTCCTTCCCCGGCAGGCATTCTTGCCATTGACAAGTATGACGAACCGATCAGGGTCTTCGCAAGACTCCTTGAGCATTTCGTCGAGCTTGTCTCCGAACTTGTCTCCCAGCTTCTCCAGCAGGTCTGGCAGGTCACGAGCCTCGACAGACCACTCAGACGTGCGTGCTGCCTCTCGGACCGTGGCAAACATACGGACTCGGACCTTCGCCATGACGTGACCGATGAGCATCCATCGATGTAATAAATGATGCCGATGTCCTGAAGTGGCAGGGTCTTGACCACATGTGACCGGTTCTGTTGCATTATCGGGTGGTGACCTCTACGTCACCCCAGCTATGCTACTCGTTCCATTCGGCTCCGACCGTGCGGCCATCGCTGGCTCGTATAGGATCATCATCACGTCATGCTGGAACGCGCCGGGGTTAAACCGTAAACCCCCTGCCATCCCTCTCGAGATGGCTGTTCGCAGCAGGTTCAGGCTGGCATTTATGTGCCTGTCCAGATGCCAACCGCACTCGCATTTGAACTCGGTGCCCATTCGGGAATATTGTATCCTCCCACATACCGGGCACGTTCTGCTGCTCTTTCTTGGACCGACCCTGACCATCATCACGTCCTTGACGATGACCGACATATTATGCTTCTCTGGCTACATGTAGCAGTCGAGTGACAATATTCGCGCTCGCGGACGTCTTCGCCACCCGGATTGTTCCAGAACCATGGCATGCAAAGAGGCAGGAGCTCCCGGAAAGGATGAAGTCGGGAAACGACTGAAGATTGCGATTGAACTAGGGCGAGGGAGCAACAGTTTCCCTATTGGGAATCTCCGATAGGAGGCGTTGGAGACGGTGGACGTACCCGATGTCTTGTGCTTCTTTTTTGATAATACAAGCACAGTTATCTATGGATTAAGCACTTTTTGGGCATCAGTTGCGCTCATTCGTACGATGCGTATCCTCGTCCATTCTTGACCCCGGATCGACGAACGATTGGTCGGGACAATCGATATCAACTCCTTATATCGATAGCAAGCGCGTCTAATGACTAAAGAGGGATGCTGTTGATCCGAACCGTGAGATCGAAGCGGGAAGCGACCATCAGAGTCAAGGGCATGCACTGCGCGACCTGCACTGACACGATCAAAGACTCTCTCATGAAGCTAGAAAGCGTGGAAGACGCGCGCGTGAATCTTGCCACAGAAAAGGCGACTTTCACATACGACCCCGAGCTGGTCTCGATGGAGCAGGTCGAACAAGCCGTCAAGGAATCCGGATATGACGTGGCCAGGGACGAACTAACCCTCACAATAGGAGGCATGCACTGCGCGACTTGTGCCATGACCATCCAGGACGCGCTGAAGGATATCCCTGGCGTGAAAGACGCTAGGGTGAATTTCGCCCTGGGGAAGGCCACCGTTGACTACGACGCGTCCGTCGCCACGGAGTCGCAATTGAAGACTGCGGTCGAGGAATCAGGCTACAAGGTGCTCGAAGTCCAGGGAGTGATGGCCGAGCAGATAGCCCGCAAGAAGGAGCTCGATGAGGGGTACAAGGCCTTGGTCTTCGCTGCAATCCTGAGCATACCCATCGCTGCGATCTCGATGACCTTTGACCTCTGGCCGAAGGGGTTGCTCGATGAGAACGTCAGGAACTATCTGCTGCTCGCCCTCGCGACTCCCGTGCAGTTCTACGCAGGGCTGAGGTACTACAGGGGAACCTACTGGGCGATCAGGAACAGACGCGCAAACATGGATACGCTGGTGGTTCTCGGCACAACCTCTGCGTGGGCCTACAGCCTTGTGGTGACCCTCCTCCCGCAAGTGGTGTCCTCGATGAGCGTCTACTTCGACACCTCAGCGGTCATAATAACGCTCGTATTGGCCGGCAAGTATCTGGAGCTCAAATCCAGAGGCGCAACGTCTGAGGCCATCGTGAAGCTCATGAGCCTACAACCTCCCAAGGCAACCGTGATCAGAGATGGAGAGGGAGTTGAGGTGGGGGTAGAGGAGCTGGTCGAAGGCGATGAGGTTGTCGTTAAGCCGGGTGGGAGGGTTCCGGTCGATGGAGAAGTGGTGGCAGGCGAGTCCGCAATCGACGAGTCTCTCATCACGGGAGAGTCTATCCCGCAGGAGAAGTCGAAGGGATCGCAGGTGACCGGAGGAACGGTCAACATGGGTGGGATCCTTAGGGTCAGGGCCACTCGAGTCGGCAGGAACACCACCCTAGCTCAGATAGTGAAGCTCGTCGAGGACGCTCAGAGCACCAAAGCCCCCATCGAGAGAATCGCAGACACGGTTGCTGGATACTTTGTCCCTGTGGTGATGGCCGTCGCTGCAACCACCTTCGTTTTCTGGTACTTCGTGGGGTCCTCATATTGGGACGTCGGGGATTCGCTCACGTTTTCGCTCAGGGTTTTCGTTTCGGTCCTTGTGATCGCTTGCCCATGCGCTCTCGGTCTCGCGACCCCTACTGCGATAGTCGTAGGGACGGGCAGAGGCGCCCAGATGGGCATTCTGATCAAGGACGCCGCCGCCCTGGAAACGGCCCACAAGCTCACCACGGTCATATTCGACAAGACGGGGACGCTCACACGAGGGGAGCCGCGAGTCGTGAGGATTGAACTGAGCCCTGGCGTCACCGAGGGGGAGCTGCTGAGATTCGCGGGAAGCGCGGAGAAAGGGTCCGAACACATTCTCTCCAGAGCGGTGATAGCTGCGGTTGAGAAGGCTGGAGTGGATACTGAACAGCCTGAGACCTCGAACGTGATCCCAGGAGAGGGCGTTTCGGCAAAGATCAAAGACGCGGCTGTCTCAGTCGGCAACAGGCGGATGATCAACAGGTTGGGGCTGTCCTTGGATGCTCTCGAGGAGAAGATGGAACTGATGGAGAACGAGGGCATGACGGTCATGGCATGCGCTGTCAACGGCAAGGTCTTGGGTCTGATTGGAGTCGCGGACACGCTGAAACCAGAGGCCGAGGAGTCCATCTCGAAGCTGAAGGGCCTCGGGCTCAAAGTCGTCATGCTCACAGGCGACAACGAGCGGACGGCAAGAGCAATCGCCAAGGAGGCTGGCATCGACGAATTCAAAGCCCAGGTCCTCCCGGCCGACAAGGCGGGTGTTGTCAGGGCTTTCCAGGAGAAAGGTGAGGTTGTCGCAATGGTGGGAGATGGCATAAACGACGCGCCCGCTCTTGCCCAGGCGGACATAGGCGTTGCGCTTGGGACAGGGACGGACATCGCGTTGGAGTCTGGCAACATCGTTTTGGTGGGGGAAGACCTGAAGGGCGTTGTCACTGCAATCAAGCTCAGCAGGCGCACCTTCAGCAAGATAAGGCAGAACCTATTCTGGGCGCTGTTCTACAATTTGGCTTCGATTCCGATAGCGGCAGGAGTGCTCTTTCCGCTGACCAACTGGCTCCTCAGCCCGATGATTGCTGCTGGAGCGATGGCGTTCAGCTCTGTTTCCGTGGTCACGAACGCTTCCTTGCTCAAGAGGTTCAAACCGTAGAGCCTGAGAGCCCTCACGCGACGCTAGCCAGTGGGTCAGACCCGCGACGATCATCCGCGAAGACCATTGTAGAAAAGGTTATCTGGGTGCTAAAGGATAACAACACAAGAGTCCAAAGGATAGTGGGCAGCTTATTGGCCTCTGCTACGTATTCGCGACCCTGCCCAAGAGAACCCTGGTTCGGCAACCCCCGTCGGATGTGGCCTCATGTTCGGTAAGAAGACTTCAAAGGGATTTCTAGTAGACACCACCGGAGCGCTCGTCAAGGAGTTCATATTCAACACGAAAGTTGACGTCACATTCGACCAAGTGAGGGCTTCCTTTCAGGGAAGGGGCGATCTGGGGACCCTCGGAGCTTTCGAAGTGGGCAAGTTGAGCGCAACTGTCATCAAGGGCGACAGGCTGCATTTCATTGCAGTGGGAAAGGGCGCCGCCGAAGAGGCGGATTTCGGATTCTTCCGGGAGATACTCAACTCGGTGGACAAGTCCCTTGATGGGGCGATTGACGGGAGAATCAGGACCGCTCAGGATGCCGAGCAGCTCGCGAGGGCCGAACAGGAGAAGGCGGCCAAAGTCTCTCAGGAGGCGGACACGAACAGGACTGATCTCGCACTCGAAGGTGTCGCGCTTGAGGAACTGAGGATGGAACTCGACCGCCTCAGGAAGGAGACCGAGAACTGGCAGGAAGAGCTGAAAGAGTTCGAGACCCAGATAAACGGGAGGCACGCACAGATCAACGAGAGGGTTCAGCTTCTGCTCGAGAGGGAGCAGGGTCTTGTCAGAGCGCAGCAGGCTTTTGAGGTCGCCTCTGAGGCCAAGAGGACGTTGATGAGAAGACTCCAGGAATCTGTCGGAACCTCCGTCGCAGAATCCGAGAAAGGCCTGGCAAAGCTTGTGAACGAGAAGAAGGGACTTGAGAAGGCTCAGCTCGAGTTCAACTCAGAAACCCAGAAGCTCAACGAAGCAAGGGCCAACTGGGACAAGGACGTCGAGGAGGCCAAGGTCAGGATTCGGAGCTTAGACAAGGACAGGGAGGGGCTTGCCCAAACGCGCACTCAGCTGGAAGCCGAGAAAATGAACCTGAACGAGGTGAAGGACGGGCTCGAGGCGCGCAATCGAGATATGCAGGCTGAAGTCGCTCAGTTTGAGGTGGACAAGAAGAACTTCCTGGAAGAGAGCGAGAGAGTCAGCGCGGACATGGATGAGACCGGGATCCAACTCGAAGAACGCGAAAGAAGGCTCAGGGAGGCTGAGGCCGCGGTGGCAATCGAGCGCCAGAAATTCGAGGGGCAACTGGCCGAGCTCAAGCCGAGACAGGACCTCCTTGCGACCCAAGCGGAGGAGCTTTCCAGACGCGTGGAAGCACTGGAGGAAAGGGAGAGCGACCTGGGGACCGACCAGGCTGACCTCGAGAGGAGGCGAACGGAGATAGAGCGCAACGCAGAGACCCAACAGAGAGAGCTATCGACCCTCCTGGCAAAGATAGGCAAGGAGAACGAGGCGCTCCGAGAGAAGATGGCTGCCCTAGAGAAAAATGAGCTGGCCGTGCGCGAGAGAGAGTCTAAGACAGCCGTTTCTGAGGAGCGTATGGAATCGATGCTCAGAGATCTCGACAAGCGCGAGAAGGACCTCGAAAGAAGGGAATCCGCCATTCAAGATTCCATCGCTGTTCAGCAAGCGACCGCCCAGACAATCGCTGAGCGCGACGCGTTGATCGCCGAGCGTGAGAAAGCGACCCTCGAAAAAGAAGGCGCCCTGGCCGAGGCAAGGGCGAAATCGGATGCCCACAGCGACGAGATTTCCGTAGGCATGAAGGATCTCGAGAGGATCGAGTCCGAAATTGCCCGAAAGGAAGCAGCTCTCTCAGATGAGGCTCGTGCTCTGAACGAGCGCGATGAGATGCTCAGAGAGGAGATCGACAAGCTGAAGAGGAGGCAGGAGGGCCTCAAGGCATCGGAGGAGGACCTGGACACTCGCGTCAAGGCATTAGCCGGAAGAGAGAGGGCTCTCCAAGATGAGATGTCCAAGGCGAAGACTGTGGTCGAAGAGGAGATGGCTAGGCTCGACGCCGAGCGCAAGCACGTTGCGGGCAGATTCGCAGAACTGGAGAACAAGGAGAAGGTCATCGCAAGCGGTGAAGAGGCCATGGCTAAAGCCCGGAATGAACTGGAGATGCGAGAGACCAGCTTCAAGGAAAGGGTCGACGAGATGAACAGGAGAAGGGAAGGCCTCTCCGTCGAAATGGACCAAGTCGCTCAAGAGAGGGTGAAGATCGAGAAGATGCGGGAGCACCTCGACAAGCGCAAGCAGGTCATCGGAGAGCAGGTGGACAGCATTGCCGAGATCACCAGGAAGCTCGAGGAGCTGAGGGCGCGGACAAAGCGCAGGACAGAAGAGGCCCAGACACCGCCTCCCGCTGATGAGAAAAGCAAGTAGCACGCAGGTCCGGAATCGTTTCTTCTAAGAGGTTATGCGAGGTCGGGCCATCCTCGGTCGATGCTCTTTGCGGCCGATACGAATGTCCGTCCGAACAATGGTTTTGCCTTCGCATACAAGCGAAGATGCTTGGAGACATATGGCCTCGCTAGCTCGACGACGTCCACCCTAGCCTCTTTGCCATAACTTTCAATCAATCTGATACAGAGATCGAACTTGATCGGAGTGAAGAATGGTTCACTACCCAGAATCGAGGCTCCGATCTGGCCCAAGTCATCAAGCGGATCACCAGGTCCTGAGTCCTCGAGATCTAACCCGAAGACCTTTCCCTCACTGAACACGAAATTCGAAAGCACGGAGTCGCCTCGGATTCTTGGCAGGCCGTCTGATGGCATCTTCTCGTGGAACCTCGCGAGCCAAATACCAATCTTTTCCGCGACCTCAAGGCTGAAGAGATGGTTGATCATGGTGTCGCAAGTGTCGCCTTGGACATATTCGAGTATGAGATAGTCCCCGTCCATGAACAGAGGATAGGGAACGTCGACGCCCGCCTTCCTAGCGACCAACAACTCTTCGAACTCGTTGCCAGCTCTCCCGGACAAGGACTGCTTGACTATAACTGGTCGGACATCAGTCTCTGCGACCCAAACCCTGTTTCTCTTGCTGGGCACGAGCCTGATCCTGCTCATGACGAGCCTTTGGTTAAGAGATTTCTTCAGTGCTTCCCAACCGTAGGAATCCAGCGCGGTCAAATCGCCAGCCATGTCACCACAAACACGAGGTTGTCAACTACCACCGGATAAATCCAGTGGCTTGCACTTCCAGTTTTCGTTAAGGGGTTGGTCCCCCATAGGACGCCCATTTCTGGGAACGGAGCGCGATTGGTTGGTTGACTTCAGGGATGCCGCCCCTCAGATACCGGCACGGTATCAGCAGCCTGCTCCCGCAGGAAGGCTTCATAGACATCTTATCCGCCCCGTCATCGCTGACGACTTGCCCGTAGGAGCTACGAGAGTAGATTGTCTGAGGGATACAAATATCTGGCGCTCCAATTCCTCCCTCCAATGAATTGGAGGGTCTCCTTGGAGACGGTTTTATGACATAGAAAACCTCTGCTGACGATTTCGCAACCTCAAACGACCTTCTAGTCCCAGGAGATCGAGTCTTCCCTCAAACGGTCCATGAGCTCCTTGGTAACCCTCAAAGCGTCGTCTGGATCATCCTTGCGTAACGCTTGCATCGCAGTCTTGATCTGAAGGATGTATGGCGAGATGTCTACCCCAACTGCCTTGGCCTCGGTGAGATACTTCCTGGCCCTTGCGATCTGGGATCTCACGAGTTCAGGGATGTTCGGAGCCATCATCTCCTCGGTCTGGTGCGCAAGTGCGTTGACAAGGTTCCAGTTGCCATCCCTGGCAGCCTCCCATGCACTGCTCACGAGCCTTCGGGCTCTTGATGTGTCCGTTCCAAGAGAACTCACGTCTGATATCAGATGCTCGATCTCCTCGAGAAGCCTGGCAGACCCAGCGAAACCCTTGAGCGCCTCCTCATAGAGCATCTCATGGGACCTCGATTGGGTCCTTATCAAGCTGAACAGGTCGAATTTCTCGGGCCTGACCATCTCCTCCCTATGGACGTGCCTATCGATCAGGGGTTTCTCGCAGGCTTCTGTCAGTCCTTCCTGCTCCGCCAGCGGACTGTCCGCGAAGATCGCTCCGCAGAACGGACAGTATGGGTCCGACTCCTTCACGATCATGTCGCACTCTGTACACTGGAACAGCGGACCGTCGTCCTCGGGAACCGACGCGGGATTGACCAGCTTCGGCGCCAGCGTTGCCTCTTTCATCTGCTCGCTCATGCGCCTTTCCACCGAGCCGACTCCGCCCGACAGGTTGGGCGTTCTCATATCTGACGCTCGGAGTATCCTCTGAAGTCTCTTGTGATACCGATCGGCCCGTCCGTCGGAACCATCCGTTTCTACGGTGCTCTTCCCCGGAGCTTGTGTGCTGGGCAATCTGGTTCGCACTCCGCGTGTCTCATTCTGCATGTATGTCTTTGTCCTGGAGACTATTTGAACAGTCCTTCTCCAGTATCATCCGCTGAAAACCAGACCAGCGCGAAGGGTAGACAGATCGAATCATCCGATCAGCGTTTCTTGATCAGCTCAAGGAACGCTTTCTCGTCGAGGATGGTTTTCTTCATGTTCCTAGCTTTTGCGAGTTTGGAGCCGGGATCCTTGCCCATGACTACGTAGTCGGTCGCCTTGGTGACCGACGGCCCGGCCTTGCCGCCCAGGGCCTCAACGGCAGCCTCTGCTTCGGATCTCGCCATCGATGCTAGCTCCCCAGTGAAGAGGAACACCTTCCCCGAGAGGGACCCTTTCGCAGTCCTTGGGCCTTCCATCTTCAGACCATTCTTCCTCAGTCTCTCAAGAAGCTCACGGTTGTTCGGGTTGTCCATGAAATCCCTGATAGCGCCCCCTACGACCTGTCCGATGCCCTCGACCTTGGAAAGCTCTTCAACGCTCGCTGTCCGAATTCTGTCCATGCTTCCCAAGGCACGGGCTAGGACAGCAGCGGTGGTCTTTCCCACGTGCCTGATCCCAAGAGAGAAGAGAACGCTCTCGAAATCCCTGTCGAGGCTGGCTTGGATTGCATCAATGATGTTCCGCGACGATTTCTCCGCGATTCCTTCCAGCGTCAACAGCTGTTCCTTCTTCAGCCCGTACAGATCGGCTGCGTCTCTGACCAATCCTTTGTCAACGAGTTGATCGATCAGCGATGGACCGATACCCTCGATATCCATGGCAGATCGGGAGCAGAAGTGCGCAAGCCTTTCCTTCACTTGGGCGGGGCAAGAGGCATTGACGCATCTCCTAGCGACCTCGCCCTCATCGCGCGCGGCCTTGGAACCGCATACAGGGCACGTCTGGGGCATCTTGAACTCCTTCTCCTTGCCGGTCCTGCGATCGGTCATGGGCTTCACGACCTGCGGGATCACCTCGCCCGCCCTCTCGACCAGTACATAGTCCCCGATTCGCAAATCCTTGCGCTTGATCTCATCTTCGTTGTGCAATGTCGCGTGGGTAACCTTGACGCCGCCCAATTGGACGGGCTCCATCACGGCGACCGGCGTCAATGTGCCTGTGCGTCCTACCTGCACCTGGATATCGAGCAGCCTAGTCGTCATCTGTTTTGGCGGATACTTGTAGGCGATGGCCCATCTCGGTTCCTTCGCAGTGTAGCCGAGCTTTGACTGCTGAGCCAGGGAGTTGACCTTGATGACGATCCCATCAATCTCGTACTCGATGCCATCTCTCTTGGACTCCCAGGAGATGATGTACTCCAGCACCTTGTCGATCGAATCGAACTTCTTCGTGTTTGGGCTAGTCCTCAGCCCCGACTTCCGCATGGCTTCCAAACACCCCTCGTGAGTCGAAGGCATCCTATCCCCGCTGAAACTCAGAGTGTAGAAATAGGCCTCCAACGGACGGGTCGCTGCGATCTTGGGGTCCAGCTGACGGATAGAACCCGCAGCCGCATTCCTTGGATTGGCGAAGAGCGATTCTCCCTTCGCCTCCCTGTCCTTGTTCAGCTTCCTGAGGCCAGCTTTGGGCATGTAGACCTCGCCGCGAACCTCGACGCTACGCAGGCCTCCTTCCGGGTTCAGCCTTAGCGGAATGCTCCTGATTGTCTTGATGTTCGATGTGACATCTTCGCCAACCATGCCGTCCCCCCTCGTGGCCCCTCGGGTCAGTGCGCAATTCTCGAAAAGCAGGGCTATGCCCAGGCCATCGACCTTCAGTTCCACGACGTATTCAACAGGCTCGCCGCCTAGCCAATTCCTGACCCTGGAATCGAAGTCCCTTAACTCATCTGACGAATAGCAGTTGCCGAGGCTGAGCATGGCAACCCTGTGCTCGACTTTCGGGAATTCCTCAAGCGGTTTCCCCGAGACCCTCTGCGTTGGAGAATCTGAGAGGATGATATCGGGGAACCTCCCTTCGAGTTCGGCTAGCTCCCTGACCATCATGTCGTATTCATAATCTGAAATCTCTGGATTGTCCTCGACATAGTACTTGGCATCGTGGTGCGATATCTTGTCGACGAGCTCCCTCATCCTCCTCTTGGCACTCTCTCGCTCATCGATCATGGTCTGCCCCCATGGAGTCGCTTCAAGATGTCCTTCCCACGCACAGTGTTGAGAACATCCTTCGCCTCGAGCCAGCCTCGCCTTGCAGTTGTGATTCCGTATTTGATATAGTCCATCTGTTCCACGCTATGGGCATCCGTAGCTATAGCCACTTTGACGCCCGAGTTCATTGCATGTCTGCAATTCGCGTCTGCTAGATCGAGCCTATCAGGGAACGAATTCAGCTCCATGCACACGCCTGAATCCCTGGCAGCAGAGAACACCTTCTCGAGGTCAAGCGCGTAGGGAGCCCTCTTGCCGATCAATCGTCCGGTCGGATGCCCGAGGATGTCGATCTGGCCTGATGAGACTGCGTTGACAACCCGTTCAGTCATCTCGTTCTTCTCCATCTTGAACCTAGAGTGAACAGATCCGATGACGATATCCAGGTTCTTGAGCAGCGAAGAGGGGAAATCCAAGGAGCCGTCGGCTCGTATGTCGACCTCGCTTCCTGCGAGGACTCTGACCCTTCCTCCACCCAGCTCGTCCGCCTTCCGAACGGCATCTATCTGCTTCCCCAACCTTTCTGGAGACAGGCCGTTCGCAATCCTGAGACTCTGGGAATGGTCCGTGATTGCAATGTATTCGTATCCCTTGGCCACAGCCGTGGAGACCACATCCTCGACCTTGTTGGCGCCATCGCTCCAGCTCGTGTGCACATGGAAATCCCCTCGTATATCCGCCCTATTGACGAGTACAGGAAGCGTGCCCTGCTTCGAAGCCTCCAGTTCGCCTGAATTCTCACGAATCTCGGGTTCCACATACCTCAGGCCGAGGGCCTCATAGACTTCCTCCTCGGTCGCCCCAGCAACCATAGTGCCAGATTCGCGCTCGAACAGACCATACTCGTTGAGTTTCAGACCATTCTCGACACCGATCCTCCTCATGGATACGTTATGCTCCTTCGACCCGGTGAAGTAGCACAGCGCAGCGCCCCAGCTCTTTGACTCCACAGCGCGAATGTCGACCTGGAGTCCACGCCTCAGTCTCACACTCGACTTCGTGGGGCCCTTCATCAGAAGATCATCTACCTCCGGATAGGACACAAAAACGTCCATAATAGTGGCCGGTTTGTCGTTTCCAACCAAAATATCGATATCCCCAACGGTCTCTTTCCCCCGCCTCAGGCTACCAGCCAGACATATCTTGTCCAGAGGCAGAGATTCCTTCAGATAATCCACGAATGCCTCCGCGATCGGCAGGGCGATACCCATCAGAGTCCGACCACTCTTCGATTCCACTGTTTGGATGCCCTGAAGTATACGCTCTTCGGTTTTCTCGCCAAATCCCTTGATTCCGTGCAGCCGATGGCTGAGAACCGCCTCCTTGAGCATCGCCACTGAAGTTATGCCCAACTCATTATGGAGAACCACGGCTGTCTTGGGACCAACATCTGGGATCTTGAGAAGCTCGACAAGCCCAGACGGCACTTCGGAGCGGAGGTCATCGAGGTAGGCCAGCTTGCCAGTTCTAATCATCTCTTCGATCTTCTTCGCCATCGCCTTTCCCACACCAGGAATGTCCTCAATCTTTCCGTCGGCCGCAACCTCGTTGATATCTATCTCCATGGACTCGATGTTCCTGGCCGCCCGTCGATAGGCGATTGGTTTGAATGCCACTCCCTGAAGGTCCAGCAGGTCCGCGATCTCGTCGAATGCTGCGGCTATCTCACTGTTGTCCATGTAACCTCCCGGACCCGAGTCCAAATCCCATAGGCTTCGAATATAGATTTGCCTCGGAGGAGTCGGTTTCCTCCAACTTATGTTTTCGAGGATGGCTATACTGGCAGCACTTATGCGTCATTGTTTTATACCATGAATGGTATGACCATACCACTAGAGGTATGATTAGGTTGATTTCACGTGAGTTTCTTGAGATACTGGCTCGGAAGGGAAGAGTCGAGCTAATACGCACGCTCAAGGCCTATCCCGACAGAGATTTCACCGTCAACGAGCTCGCAAGGACTTCCCGGGTCCCAACCATGACCGCATGGAGAGCAGTCAAGGAGCTGAAGAAGGCGGGGTTTGTGCGCACGCGGAAGATGGGCAACGCGATATGTGTTGCCCTGGCGGAGGACAGGGAGAAAATCAGGATGCTTCGCCTGATCCCTGAGGCCGACCCCCAGAGGAGCGCTGCAAAGCTCTACGCCAGCAGGCTCGGCGAGAAAGAGTGGCTCCGGGAATGCAGGCTGTTCGGGAGCATTGGGAGAGGAGAGCACGCCCCCGGCGAGGATGTGGACATCGCGGTAGTCTTCGACGATGGGGTTGTCTCAGAGGAAGTGGCCAAGGAGGTAGCGACCACCCTTGCAGGCCAGCTCAGGTCGGAGACAAATGTCTTGATAGTGCCCTTATGCATTCCACAGAAAGACATGGGCAGAAAGGGTGGTCTGGCAGCCGAGCTCAGGGACAAGGAAACCATCTGGAAACGCTGAACCGGGCAAGTTCTGATTGTCATCATCGATTCGCAGACTGAAGGACGTCGTAATGGCAACCGACTTCCGATTGATCGTTGCCATCGACAGGCGCATAATGAGTGAAAAAGAAGCGTCACTCACAGAGAAGAAGGCCGTTCCGATTCAAAGATGAACGACGTAGCTACTTGACCTTGCTGAAGTAATCATAGAGAAGCCGGGCGATCCTCGCCTCCGCCTGCTGCGCTCTCTCGGGGTTCTTCTCCTCCAGGCGTTTGCAGAATATGCACAAGATTATGTGTGAATTCGAGTTGATGTATATCACGCCTGTGTTATTCACAGAGCCTGCGGTGATGCCCGACCTAGCCGCCACCAGCACATCATCCGATAGGAACTGGGGCAACGAGGACCCGCTCATGGACCTAGTCATCAAGGTGAGCATGTCCCTGCTCGCTTCCTTCGAGACGACCTCGCCCTTCAGGACCTTCTCAAGGAGGCGACCGATCTCGCGAGGAGTGCCGATGTTGTCAAAGACCTGGTCGTATTCTCGCTGGATCCTGAACTTCTTCTCCTCTTTGAGTCCGTATAGGTTCTCGTACTCCTTCCTGAAATCTTCGATTGAAAGGTTAGCGAATTCCAGGTCTATCGCGTTCAGCACCTTCATGCGATCGTGATCGGAAAGGCCCTTCCAGGTTCGAGCAGCCTCCTCTACGGAGGAGTTCTTGAAATGGCCTTTGCCCATCGAAAGGAGGAATCCTTCTCGCCACGGCAGGTAGATTGATGTCCTGGCGAGGCCGAGCTCCTTCATCAGCATGTTGACCCTCTGGATGCCTATCCTCTTCCAAAGCATCTCGGAGGCCGTGTTGTCCGTGGCGACTATCATCAATGTGACGAGGTCACGGATCGTGAATTCGGTGCCTGGAGATAGGAACTGGAGAATCCCTGAGCCGATGCAGAAGCTCCTGTTCTCCAGCTTGAGCTTCTCATCCATGGAAATGAGACCCTCTTTCGCCTGACGGAACACCTCCATCATGACAGGGATCTTGAACACGCTTCCAAGGGGGAATATCTTGTCCGCGTCGATGGCCAACTCCTTGCCTGACTCAACATGCTTGATGTAGAGGCCCATCTGTCCTCTGACCTCTTTCGAGATCTTGACGATTCCCGCCCGAAGCTTGACGAGCTCGGGGGATGAACCTGTTGACTTGATCTTCTCAGGAATCAAAGGGTGTTCTCCTCCCTGACTACGCAGCGAGAATCGATCCCTATGGCTCCCAGCTGCTGGGAAAACGCATTGGGATGACAGTATATAGGTACTTCGATTCCACAAACTCTGGTGAGTGCGTTTTTCCGTCTCGCATTTGCACGAAAACTTCTCCAAACCTTCTTAAAATGCGAGCAGATACCCCCAAAGGAGGCTGGGACAAATGGCAATGGCTGACTTCAAGAGACTGAGCAAGAGAAAGAACGCCACTCGGATTATCAGCAGAGACGATTTCAAGCGTATCCACGAGGAGTCATTGAGGGTTCTTGAGACGGTCGGCATAAGGATCTACAGCCCTGCAGCGCTCGACCTGCTGAAGGAGCACGGCGCAGATGTCGACGATGAGAAGATGACGGCCAGGATACCGCATGACCTCGTCGAACGATCGATAGCCAGTGCTCCGAAGGAGTTCCGAATGGGGGCGAGGAACTCCGATTTCGATATCGAGCTTGACAATTCCCACGTTTACTTCACATTCGACGGTTGCGGCGTGCAGACGATCGACATCGATTCTGGGAAGAAGAGACCTTCCAGAAAGCAGGACATCGTGGACTGCGCTCGTCTGGCCAATGTCCTACCAGGAGTGGGCTACTTCACGCCCTCTGTCGCACCCCAGGATGTGCCGCTCCACGCACACGTTCTGCACCAGATACAGGCCGCCTATTCCAACACCGACAAGTTCGTGATGTCGGAATCCACAACCACCGGGGCTGAGGCGAGGCTCCAGATAGAGATGGCAGCTGCAGTTGCAGGGGGAAAGGACAAGCTGCTGCAGAGACCGAGCCTTTCGGCGATAATCTGTGCTGTACCCCCATTGAATCTGGACGGAGGAGGAAGCGAGGCTACGATAGAGTTCGCTAGATCTGGGGTACCGGTCGTGATGATGAGCATGGTGGAGGCAGGAGTCTCGGGACCTGTCACGCTTGCTGGCACTCTCGTCGTGAGCAATGCCGAGGTAATGGCGTTACTGACCCTCACGCAATGCGCAAGGAAGGGCGCGAAAGCGATCTATGGTTCTGTCCTTTCGATGATGGAGCCGCGGACTGGAGCATATGTCTCGGGTTCTCCGGAGGCTGCGCTTCTCTGCTCATCCGTCGTCGACATGGCGAAGCACTACAACCTGCCCGCTCAAGCTGGGACTTTCGGGACCAACGCGCTTGTCCCGGGAAGCCAGGCAGCCACCGAGCATTGCCTGACGACCCTACTCGCAGTCAATGCCGGAGCGGACATGCTAAACGGGTTCGGTCTTCTGGAGGGATCCACAGTCCTGTCCTTCGAGCAGCTCATGCTCGACTACGACATCGTCACGGAGATACTCCGGATATCCAAGGGCATTGACGCCACCGATGACGCGATCGCGAGCGATCTGATCAGGGAAGTGGGCATAGGCGGCACCTTCCTGGCAAAGAGGCACACACTGATGCATCTCCGAGAGGCTTGGGAGCCGATGGTCTTCGAATACGGAACCTATGAGGACTGGGTGAAGAGAGGATCGATCGACCCGGTGAGACGCGCCAACCAGAAGGCAAAGGCTCTCCTGAAGGACGCGAAGGCAGTCCCATTGGAAAAGGACCTGGAGAAACAGCTGCTCGAGATCGTCAAGAAAGGCGAGAAGGAATTGAAGTAGCTACGCTGGGTCAACTACCACCGGATAAATCCAGTGGCTTGCACTTCCAGTTTTCGTTAAGGGGTTGGTCCCCCATAGGACGCCCATTTCTGGGAACGGAGCGCGATTGGTTGGTTGACTTCAGGGATGCCGCCCCTCAGATACCGGCACGGTATCAGCAACCTGCTCCCGCAGGAAGGCTTCACAGACATCTTATCCGCCCCGTCATCGCTGACGACTTGCCCGTAGGAGCTACGAGAGTGGATTGTCTGAGGGATACATATATCTGGCGCTCCAATTCCTCCCTCCAATGAATTGGAGGGTCTCCTTGGAGACGGTTTTATGACCACCGCGCTACTCCTCGCAACCAGCATTGGGCGGACAGCATGATGGCCACACCCAAAGAAAGAGAGGAATAGAAGGGAGATTGAAAGAGAGCACGGACCCGATCAGCTTAGGGGGGGAGGAGAGTGGCCGAATGCGGGTCAATAGGAAAACATCGTTTCCCTCTTCCAATCTCTCGAACAAGAGATGACCATCCATCGTTCATATAGGTGTTGGCCTTGAAATCAGTCATGATAACAAGAAGCTGGCAGCGTCCCAGTGCAAGGGTTTAATCAAGGCTAGGGGATAATGGCAGAGTCCTCCGAGGAATCAAATGGTCGTTACTCCTGCGATGAAGATGAGATCGATCCGTGCTATCATATTCGACCTCGACGACACGCTAGTAGAATCCACCGTCAACTACGCGAAGTTCAAGACTCTTGTGGTGGAGCGGATCACTTCCCACGGAGAGCCAAAAGACCTGTACGACCCGCATGGGACGATTGTGACGATAATCGCCAGGTACGAGGCAAGGATGCGCGGCGCCGGGATCCCCGAAGTAACTGTTCGCAATCGTCTGGCAGAGCTCGACACTATCATGAACGAAGTTGAGTTGGAGAGAGTATCCGAAACCAAGCCAATGAGAGGGGCGGTCGGACTCCTCAAGTTGCTCCGCAAGAACGGGATCAAGGTCGGGATACTCACGCGAGGATGTGAGGAGTACACTAGATCAGCGCTTGCTAGGACTGGGATGCTCGAACTGGTCGATGGAATCGAATGCAGAAACGCAAATACGAAGCCCAAGCCGGACCCTGAGGCATATCTGAAGCTGGCGCTCAGACTTGGAGTCAAGAAGGAGGAAACGCTCTTCGTGGGAGACCATCTGATTGACGCTCAGTGCGCCGCAAACTCAGGTGTGCCGTTCGTGGCGGTCGAGACCGGGGACGTCCCCGAAGAGGATCTGAGGAAAGCAGGGTGCATAGAGCTGTTCCATGACGTTGGGGACATGGCGACGTGGCTCGAGCGGATCCTGTCATCACCTTGAACAAAATAAGTTGACTTATCGCAATAAGATAGCTAGGATTGGATGAATAAAGTGGTCATCTGTGCTTTACGTCCAGAAGCCTCAGGACCCCTTCCTCGCCAGAACCCAATACCATCTCATCCGGTTGTTCGCTCTCGCCCTTCGGTACAATCGTCTCCGTATTCCTCTCGAGGAGAGCTAGCTCCCTCTGACCAAGGGTCCTTGGATCCACGGGAACCAGGAGGATGCAATCGTTTGTGACAACGATGTCTTTGAGCTGGTGCATGAACTGTAGCATGCGGTCGTATGTGTTGAGCGTTATCAAGTACTCCAGACCGTCGAGTACAACGACCGTCTTCTGCTGGCTCTCTATGAAAGTCCGTATCTGGCCCATCAATATGCCAATCGCTGTTGGGTTTATGCGCCCCTCGCCGACCATACTGGTCAGCCACAAGACCCTGCAGGTTCCGATTTCCTTCTCGTCAATGAGTTTCTTCGGATAGTCGCGAGTGACCACCAAGCCAGAACATCCGGATGAGAGTGATTGGTCCAACAACTCGAAAGTCGCCCTGGGCTTACGCTCTTCAATCAAGTAGATGTTACCTGACTTCGGCTCGAGCCCATAGCTGACAGCTGAGCCACCAGCTGATGACACTATGCATCCCATCCGTGTTGACTGATATGATATGTTGATTTATATAATACTGTTGTCCAGGCTCCGCTGGAGTGAATGAATGGCTATGTCCCAGTCAGAGCCTTGAGCAGAAAACCCTCGTCCTGTCCGCGCCGACTTCACCCCATCTGCACTTCTCGCAATCGTACACGGTAGTTGCGGACCGCATGTCGTAGTAACATGGAGTCATGAAGAACTTGGTAGTCCCAGCACATATCACTCTCGACTTCCTGTCGACCACACTGCCGTGGGGGCAACGCTCACATTCGTCTGCACCCACTGATCTTGGCTCTCCAAGATCGCATGTCGTCAGGAACAGCTTGTGCATCTTCTGCGTCATTTGACGAGCCTATGATAGAGCTTCGAGATGTAAACGTTTGCCCAGATGAATGAACAGGCGAAGGGGTTTGTGGGGCGAATCCCCTACTGCTCTGGCCGCAGCTCGACACCGAGGTCAGCCATCACAGCCTTGTACCTCCTGATAACCGTGGTGTATTCCTTGCTAGGCCTGCGCGCTTCAGCGTCCCAGCACTCATAGAGGCTCTTGCCGAGCGGAGGTGCCGCGAGCTTCGATTCGTACTTGGCCAACAGCTTCCTGGCGAGCTCGTTCGCGTCCGATCTCTTCATGCCAGCGACCGCATGGCCAACCTCAGCGGATATCCTCGGTTCGACCGGGGTGGTTCGATCCTCGTGTTTGTTGGTCGCCACGCCAAGGGACTCTATGGACAGCCCTGAGACGACTGCTGCCGTGACGGCCGCGGACGTCTCATAGAGCACCATAGGAGTGCAGGGTCCAGCCGTGGTGTAGTTCAAATTGATGCTGAGCAAGTGCGTGTTCCTGCTGATCGCCTGGCCCATTGTGCTGATGACCCAGAGCATGTCCCTCGGGCTGCTTGCGACGTATCTCAGATGTATGGTGAACGGCAGCAGCCAGGAGGCCTGGTATGTCAATATGCCCATCATGTGGTGCGCCACGTTCGACACGGCAGTCCCCTCGGGACCGCCCGAGTATCCGCCCAGAAGAGGTCCGAAGCACATTCCTATCGGTCCGCCAAGCGACAGAGCCACGGCCACCTTGTTCAACCGAGCGAAGTCGACCTTCATGGGGTCCATGCAGCATATCATGTAGCCGTCTGATGGCCTCATGCCGAACTTGGGATGCGTTGCGGCTGCGAACGCGATATCCGACTCCGCGGTCGCAAGGGAGTTCATGATAGGAATCCCCTGACGGCCGACCCTATTGCACGCCTCGCGGGCCAGAACTGCGTTTCTCTGGGCTGCCAGCACCTCGAGCGGGGACGCGGGCCTCACTCGCATTCCTCCAACTCGCGTTATTGCCGGAGTCGTGATGGCGTCAGTCTCGGGTATCTCCGCATAACCTTCAACAAGTGTCAAGAAGGATCTGTCGCTGGAACAAGGGCCTCCTCCAGCTCCCAGTAGGCACCACGGAGGCGTCTTGTCCTCCACTTTCCTGTTGACAAGAGCTTTCCTGTCCCGTCCTTCTCCAAAATGGAGTTTCGAAGGTGCGTTCCTGAGCTGATCCTTGATCTCAGCCTCGGTATAGGTAATAACCCTGCCACTCGTCGTGCAATAAGCACCGACATCTAGCAGGAGCTCCAGTCCGGCCTCGAAGACCTCGTCAGCCATCGAGTTGTCGTTCTGGATCGGGTTGCTCGGGTCGAACTTGATCTTGTGTTCCCTAACCTTCTCCATGACCTTGGGAGCGAAACGCCTCAACTGGTAGTCGGTTTCGCTCATCGGCTTGCCATTGAGCGCCTTCTCCATCACGTCGAGCAATTGAACCATATGCTCACTTTCCCTTTGCGAACCTGGTTGCCAGCTTCACTGCTTCGACGGCCGTCATTCCGCAGCCGTCAGCTCCGATCTCCTTAGCCCATTCCTTCGTGGTCGGGCCACCGCCTACCAGGACTGCATGCTTCTTCCGGTCGCCTGAGGAAACCAGGTAGTCGACTATGTCCTTCTGCGAACCGATGGTGCTCGACATCAAGGCGGATGCCCCGATTATCTTCGCACCGGCCTTCTTGGCCTCTTCGACAAATGCAATCGTTTTCACGTCGACACCGAGGTCCACGACGTTGAATCCGCCGGCCATCAGCATGCTCGAAACGATGTTCTTCCCGATCTCATGGACATCTCCCTGGACAGTCCCCATTATGACCGTGGCCTTCGCCCCCTTCGACCCCTTGGGGATAAGCGGAAGCAGAAGAGCCAGACCGGCCCTCATCGCATCGGCTGCGAGCATGAGCTCGGGCAGATATATCTCCATCTTCTCGAACTTCTCGCCTATCTCTTCGATGGACGGCGCGAGCCCTTTCTCGATTGCCACAAGCGGATCCATCTTGGCCGCGATTGCAGCCTTGGCCGCGCGAACTGCTGCTGTCGAATCATACCCCAGGATCGCGTTCTGCAGATCCTTTAAAACCTTGTCATCGCTCATTACCCCACCTTGCCAGGCCACAGACCCACATTATCGTGGTACGGGACTGTCAGGGAATTTGCTGGCCCCTACATTAACCTTCTTCCACTGAATTGATATGGGCATTGTTCCGTGAGGCACTGACTCTGTTCCCGGCGGACTGTCTGCGAAAGCTTTTAAGACAGAGAAATGCTCAGAGGTCGCAAGCATCGGACAGCTCGACAGCTGGACAACCCGATGGTTTCCCTCCGAGGAGTCCAGATTTCCATGATTTCAGATACTGAAAAGGAGTCACTTCTCGCAGTACTATCGGACGGCGTTTTCGTCTGCACCAAGGACGGAGGTATCCTCTACTCGAACCCGGCATTCTCAAGCATTCTGGGGTATGCACCGGACGAGCTCAAGGACAAGAACATCGCCAAAGACCTTGTCGAGAGGAACCTCGAGTGGAGAGCGATGATATCGCTTTTGGAGCAGGGCAGCCTCGTTGAGGACTACGAGGTAAAGTTCAGGAGGGCGGATGGAGGTATGATCTGCGCATCAATCTCGGCGTCCAACCTTCGAGACCAGCAAGGGGTCCTCATCGGCATTGCTGTTGTCCTGAGAGACATAACCACGAGGAAGGGACTCGAAAATGAACTCAGGGACAAGGCGTACCGCATAGACGTGATGAACAAGATTGCAAAGGCCTCGGCCACGGAGACGGATGTGCGCAAGAAGGCGCTGGCTAAAATCTCATCTGAGCTCCGCAAGCTGATGAATTTCGAGCTGCTCACGCTCGGCATAACCGAGGAGAAGGGTAGGCACGTCGAGGTGATCGTCTCTGATCTTGCGGATGGGACTTCCACCAAGTCCATCGGCTTCGTGACATTGGAGGGAAGCATCGTTGAGAAGCTCAAATTCACCGGGGGTCCGCTCATAGTGGGAAGGGACGCTGGCAAGAGGCAGTTCTCGGAGATGACTGTGATGGACACTAGCAGCTATTCATCCATGCTCGGTGTCCCTCTGGCTAGTAGGGGAAGGACAGTCGGGTCACTCAACATCTACCACTCGAAACCAAACGAGTACAACATCGACTCCTCTGAGATCCTCCAGACGGTCGCGGATCAAGTGGCAGGCCTTATCGACAACATGGTGCTCCTGGACTCGCTAGAGAAGAAGATCAAATTGCAGGATGCTCTAGTTAGCACTGGGGTGGAGCTCCAGAAGGCCATCACGAACCAGCAGATCTATGCAGCAATCGCCAACAGCCTTCACGAAGTGATCTACTACACAGAGCTATCGTTCTACATGGTTGATTGGCCCAAAAGGACCATATATCCAGTGTATGCGAGTGGCAGTTTTGCGGACGAGGTGATGGCAGCTGCTGGGTCGATTGACGAAGGCGTCGTAGGGATCGTCGCGAGATCAGGGAAGGCCGAGTTTATGGACGATGTCGACGCAGACCCGCGGTCTTACCAGATCCCGGGAGTTCCGGATGAGCACAACTCCATGCTTGCCATACCATTGAGCGGGTCCGAAGGAGTCATCGGAGTACTCGAACTCTACAGGCCCCGAGGGAAAGTATTCACTGTGAGCGACCTCGAGGCTGGAAAGCTGTTCGCGCAGCAAGCTTCCATTGCTTTGTCAAATGCTCAGACAATGCTGAAGCTCCAGGAAGCAAAGAAGGAGATCGAGCTGTTGAACGACCTGATGTTCCACGATATTAACAACTTCAACTTCGCGACTTTGAACTACATCCAGATGATCGCAAGTAGCAAAGATGTCCCCGCCGAACACAGGATGTACCTCGAGAAATCCCTTCACCTGATCAGACAGACGGCGGAGCTCATCGAGAACGTCAAGAAACTCACAAAGATCGGAGTGATGAACACTCAGGATTTTGTCCCGATGGACCTTGCGCAGGTTCTGAAGAAGGTAGTGTCTGGCCTTGAGAATTCCTTCCCGGGGCGCAGCGTCTCTGTCAACATGAATCTGCCCGAATCGTGCAACGTCCTGGCCAATAACCTCGTCGAGGAGCTCTTCGTCAATCTGTTGTCCAACTCTGTGAAATATGACCCGAATCAAGAGACAGAAATCGACATCTCGTGCGAGAAAGTAGTCGAAGACAGTAAGAACGTCTGGAAAGTGGCCATCAGCGACAGAGGGAACGGGATTCCAGACGACAAGAAATCCATACTCTTCCAGAAGTACGTGAGGCTGAAACCGGACCCGAAGATTTCGGGGACGGGACTGGGGTTGTCAATCTGCAGAGCTCTCACCGACAAGTTCGGAGGGCGCGTCTGGGTCGAGGACAGGGTCCCTGGCAAGAGCGAGCTCGGAGCAAGGTTCTGCGTGATCCTGCCTGCTGCGAAGGAAGCTCAATAGTAGATGCATCTGTCCTTGGGAGGCGCTTGCGGCCGGGTCATGGACAATTGACTTCAGAGTGTGATCATCTAGACGTCTCAGCTGTCAAGAGCTCGGACCGGGGGGAACAAACGCCCACCATGACAATCCGCGAATGTCCAGGTGATTTCGTTCCGAGACCGCATTTCGCACCCGAGGGAAGAAGAATCCTCTGAGCCTAGATGGAATAAGAAGAATGGTAAGAGGTTTTATTAGAGTTTTCCAGCCTGTGGTTCTAGTCCTTGCGCCTCGCTCCCGCGCCAAGTGCTATGACTGCAAGCGACGTCCCCATGATCACTGCCGCAAGAGCCGATATCTCCGACAGAGCAGCGCCTGAACCCGCGGATTCCTCTACGGCAGTAGTTGGGCTGACTGGCAGAGACGCTGCATGGCCGCCCCAAGACGAATTGGCCACATTGAACTCGATCCAAGGAGCGCTGTGGTACAGGTGACCGTCCGGCCACTTGTAGTTGTCGAACTTCATCGGACCCTGCAAATAAAGGGTCTTGGTGACCGCGTTGTAGTGATCCCAGAGGTTCGGCGCACTCGGATCAAGTCCTGTCATGTTGTACGCCAGTTCCATCGGGCCGCGCACGGATATGTTCTCGTACGGAGAGGTGTTGTGGTACACCCTCAGGTTGTAGATCGCTCCGCGAGTCCTATCAGTGAACAATCCTTCACCCATGTACCCTATGACGTTGTTCATAGGCAACTGTATCTCAAGCGTCATGTAGCTCGTCAGGTTGAACCAACTTGGGGTGGCGTCGTAGGTTGCGGATTGATTGAACAGGCCATCGCCAGAGGCCCAGCTGGTGTACTCCAGGGTGGACCACGGGTTGAACTCGCTGTCGTAGCCCGTATCTGGGTTGCTGTAAGGCACGTAGTCTATGTGGTCCGGCTCCCAGGCCCACGCAGCGCCGTTCACGGATTCGTTCGCTTTCACCGCCCTCAGGCTGTACTGACAGACCGCATCATAGATCACATCCGCGTAATCCTCGGTGAAGTGCGCGCTCAGGTCGAAGTCCTCGTAGTATGGCTGGTGGTTGCATATCGCAACCTCAGAGAGCCAGCGCGTCATGAGAATTTCGTACGCGTAGTTGATGTGCGCAATCTTCAGCAGGACTCTCCCGTCGGGTTGCGCAGCAAGGTCCATCATGGTGGCCATGTCGTTGTACGGCCACTCGTAGGCGGGCCAGATGTCCAGCCTGACTTGACCCTCGTTCGTGATCCAGCGCTGCCAATTCGCCATATACGTTGCTCCATTGGCAGCCCACCAGGTTGCAGGGACGTCACCTGTCGGCATTCCAAGCCACTCCAAGGCGGCTTCACGGTTCATAGTGACATTGATCTGCGTTGCAACGAACCAGCCGTCCTTCCACTGTTTGTTCTCTATTAGGTCCAACAACACGGCGCCGGCCTCTGTCCAGTTCGAATTGCTGGACCAAGTTGGGATCCAGAATCCATTGTACGTCGCGTTGTTGAGGTACTCGAACCAGATGTGCATGTCGGCAGCCGCTCCGGCGACGTCAGGAGTGCCGAATACTGGCATAAACTCAGGATCGTGGACGCTCAGCGTGGTCATGTTCTTCGCGGTGACATTCCACCTGTAGGGTGCGTAGATCGTCCCCTGGATGTTCCTCGCGTCTTTGTTGTAGACCATAGTGTACTCGTGCGGCACGATGTTCAATAAGAGATCGTTCTTCCACGCAGACCCCAGGCGCGCCGGCCACCAGTCGCCCCAAGGCTGCTCGAACATGTCGTACATGCGATAGTGTATCTCAGGCGGAACAGAGACCACGACGGTGACACTATTTGTGGCACTTGCGTTGACCGAATCCGTCGCGGTGAAGGAATATATCCCCATCTCGTCGAACAGCACGCTGACGGTCGCCTTTCCCTTGTTCGCAGGCGAGAAGACCGTGTCAGCTGGCAGAGTGTATGTACCTGCCGTGGCATTCGTCGAGAACACCACTGTACCGTTGTAACCCTTGAACACGTTGTGCGGGGATGGGTACTGGTTGAACACAGTGATCTCCACGTCTGTGGCCAATCCCTTGAGCACGACGCCCTTGACGCCCAACACATCGAGCTGGTATCCGGTGACCTCCTCAGGCTTCGGTATTACCCAGATGTCGGTGTATGTCCCAGTCGCGTTCCCGCCCACAGCTGACATGATTATCTGGTACTCGCCCAGGCCGTGGAACGTGATTCCGTCCGTGAACTTGTGCTTGCCACCGTCCACGGCTGGGTCATACGTGTAGTCCGGGGGCAGATCGACGTCTGTCCTGTTCGACTCGAAGTGGATCTCGCCATTGAATCCAGGATAGGCCCTATTGTAGTTGTCCTTCACGGACACGGTGATGTTCGTCGGAGTCTCGATTACCGGCATCTCTGGAATATCGGAGGCCACGAACTTGTCCGGCCAGGCTACTAGACCATGCTCCATACCAAACTCGACCCACGGTGCCCCGTGCGGAAGCAGGCCGATTCTTGTCCAGTTGTTCTTCAGATCATCGTAGGAAGTCTGGTTCTTCGCCCAGTCCCACATGTCGATTGGACCCGTGAACACCACATTCCTAGCAGTGTTGTTGACGCTTATGGTTCCCGGGGCAATATCTGCGTTCTCTGCGCTGCTCGGCTCTGAGAACTTCACGGCCATAGTGTCATTTGCGGACGTTGTTGAGGCAAATATCTCCCCGGGCTCCGCAGGCACATGAACAAGGAACGGCAACTGACCCGAAGGGTAAGTGAAAGACAATGTCTCGTTCGCAGAGAGGTTCCAGGTACCAGGCACGTAGTCATAGTCCATTTGAGCGCCATAGAATGCGTTGCCCGGCGCTCCGGTCTGGTATTGAGCACCCGAATCAAGGTAGACGTCAATGGCGGAATAGGGTGCATCGGGCGGAGCTGCGGGCAGGATATCCTGCGACGTTATCGCTTCGAAGACCCAGCAAGGCCTTCTCGGCTCCTGGACGGTGTCGTAAGCGAAGAGCGCGTAGCCCACTGCCGTGTCAATGTCCACGTTCGCATTCTCTGGACCGATGGTCATATGGAAGTTCATATCCTCGAACCACCACTCCGTCGGCATGAAGGCCTCGCGTAGCCATCTCATGATGAGGGCATCCATTCCCCACGTTACGGTATCATATGAGAGGACGATCTTATCGCCAATTCTGGCGCCAGTAATCGATCCTGTGAGCATCTGGAAAGCCCCATCATATGCAGGGTAGATACTGAGCCGAGTACCTCCGGCCTCAGCGGCCATCCAAGCCGTGATATCGTTGCTGACTTCTATTCCGTGCGTCTGCCACCACGTGTTGAAGTTGTCAAACGACACGGTTGTCAGACCTTTGATCACAGACAGGGCGGCTTCCTTGTCCAGGGTCACTGTGCCATTGAGAGAAATCACCCAACCATCCAACCAGTCGGCAGTATTGGAGGGATACCTACCCATGTCAGCGCGTGTGAGGTACTGCATGTACCAGTCTATGACCGCCGTCCCGCCTCGAGCGGATCCATGGAGTGGAAGGAACTCGGGGTTCTCACCCATGCTGACCTGGGACAGATTCCTAGCGGTTATGTTGAGCCTTGAGTTGGCATATACTTTGGTGTTGCCCTCCGGAGGAGAGAAGTATATGAACGTGTAGGGATAGGTGTTGGTCAGCACCTTCTCTGTTTTATAGAAGGACCACCTCCAGTTCCACCATTCACCGAACGGTACATCGAACATCTTGTACCAGAGGTAGTCAACTTTCCTCGGAGGCAACGGTCCAACGATGACCTTGGCGGTCCCAGTCTTGGTGACGTCCTTCCACGTGGCCGTTGCGGTCAGGTTCAGGTTTCCATCGGTACTGCCCGCGGTGAGATTCACGGAGAGGCCCGTCGTGGCGTTGATGGTTGCGAGCGTGCTGCTCAACGCCCATGTATAGGTCAAGTTGAGAACTGGATTCCCAACGCTGTCCACGGCGGATGCTTTGAACGCCTTTAAAGTCCCCTTCTCTAGAGTCTTTGTCGAAGGCGCGATGATTATCTGGTCCAGGAACGGGGGTTTGATCGTGAATTGTCTCGACATCGTCACCTTCTCGCCCTTGTAAGTGACCTCACATGTTAGAGTGCCTTGAGCCTCGACGATTCCAGCAGTAACGTTGACATTCGGTCTGGACTTGTAGTTGAAGGAAGCGATCGTATCCGGAGTTAGTCGCCACCTGTAATTGACAGCATCATCATTGGTCAGAGTCGTGATGCCCTTCTTCACGGAGACTGACAGACCAAGCATCTGACCCGCATCGATTGTGATCTCATCAGGAGACATGCTTGTCTTGAGCGGCGCGAGAAACATGACGTATGCGGAAGTGCCGACGAGAATCGCAACGACGGCAACAGCGGCGATCATCATCCAGAGTTTTCGCTTGCTGCCTCCAGTTGGAGGAGCAATCGGTTCAGGCTTTGCATTCTCACCATTAGTTACGCTAGAATCTGTCCCTTCAGACATTGTATCCCCCGATTCGAGAGTGGCTCAACAAACAAACAGTCGCGATAAAGTAATCCAGCTATATAAGTTCTGTCTACTCCGGCGCGAGAAACAAACGTCCGGATTTCGCGAATTTGATAGCATCGCGCGGTTTGACATGTACCAACCGCAACACATCAACGTGAAGAAGACCGGTCGATGCTCCGTCGCTCGCCTGACTGAAGTTTCTTCGCAATCAATATCAGTAAAGTGGCGTTCACTCGCACGATTGTTGAGGTGTCTTGTCTCTTTCGAGAAACGACTTAACGAGAAATGAGCAAATCAAGCGAAAATTGAATAGAATCTTCGCAATTTCGTTTGGCGGAACACGCAGATGCTTGAACGAAATCTCAAGGAGATTCACGAGGGAGCAATGTTCTTATACCTTGGCTTCATTCCGTGTTCCATCCTGCCAGTTCCTGCTGCACAATCGCATTGCCAGCAGGCGGGGACGGGTGCCCAAGCATTGCGCGAAAACTCTGCGCGATTCGGAGGCGAGGGATGCAGATAGCGACTGTGTGGGGGAACAAAACTTGCAGAAGAGAGTTCTGAGGATTCTCTCGTTGTGTGCAGTAGTTGCGAGCGTGACCGTACTTTCGATTCCGATTGCTGGGGTCATGGGAATTATGGGAGACGCACAAGCCCGTGAGACCGTGCTGCGGGTCGGATTCATGCAGAAGGTCGACAGCTTGAACCCGTACGTTGGATTGAATGATGCGTCGTACATCTTCTACGGGCTGGTCTTTGGCGCGATGAACGTCATCGACAACCAAATGGAGCCGACTCCCGACCTTGCAATGGGCATCTGGGCCGTGCCGACTTCAGATCCAGCGATGCAGTTGAGCGGCGAACCCTACGGATCGGTCTGGCAGTATAATCTGACGGACAAGGCTTTGTGGCATGACGGGGAGCCGTTCACAGCGGACGACGTCGTATTCAACTTCAATTTGAACGCTTACAACTACGCATCGATGTGGGCATATCAACCTTACTCGTACTACATGAAGGATGCCGTGAAGATCGACGAGCAGACTGTCCGAGTGCACTTCTATGACAGAGCCACCGGTGATTCCCTCCCGGCCGCGTATGCATATCTCATGTCGATTCCCATGCTTCCAAAGCACAAGTTGGACAACATGGATCCGTACACTATTGGATTCAACTGGACAGGAGTGTTTGCAGGCGAGGAGTTCCCAATCGTTGGAACCGGTCAGTTCACGGGAACGAAGGACATACGAAAGGAATGGATTGCGGGAGACCAGATCACTCTCGTGAAGAACAAGGATTACCACTGGAAATACACAAAGGCCGGAGCCCCTGAGATCAAGTTCGACAAGCTCGTCATGTACTTCTACGATGAGACCACTGCGATGACGTACGCCCTAGAGAACAATCGGCTCGATATCGCAGCCTTCCCACCAACGGCATACAATAACATCAAGAATGAAGTCGCTTCAGGCGCTCTTAAGAACGTCACAACCTTCGAGGGCCCCAAGATCACTCAGTATTGGACAGAGATCAGCATAAACGCGAACCTCGCCGGGCCGAACCCGTCGAGGCTTGACCACAATATCAGGAATGCGATGGCGATGGCCACTAACAAATCATACATTGTCTCTCAGTACTACCTCGGCCTGGCTGACGAGGGCACAACCATGATCCCACCGGTCAACTCCTACTGGCACTACGAACCGAACGCGACCGAGAAGATCCCGTTCGATCTCGAGCGTGCAAGGAATCTGCTGGAGAGCAATGGCTACGTGGACATCGACGGTGATGGCATCAGGGAGTGCACGGCAGGAAGCTATGCTGTGGCCGAGAACCTGGTTCCCGACAAGAAGAAGCTCGTTTACGATATGATTATCCGGAGAGAATACCCGGAGGAGAAAGACATCGCGATGTATCTGCAAGATGTCTGGGGTCAGATCGGCATCAAACTCGATTACAGGATAGTTGACGAGGCGCAGCTGAGCAGCGAGGCATACGCCTACCAATATGATACATTCATATGGTATTGGAGCGCGGATATCGACCCCAACTACCAGCTGTTCGTTCAGACGAGGGCCGCATGGGGTGGCTGGAGCGACAACAAATGGACTAACGCCACCTATGAGCAGAACTATCTCAAGAGCGTGACGGAACTGAACAAGACCCAAAGAAAGGAGTATGTCGACATCTGCCAGAGGACCAACTACCTCGACGCCTACTACATGATCCTGGCTTACCCATACCAGACATACGCCTGGAGGGACGATACATTCAGCGGATGGGGCGACTGGGCAGCTGATCCTGGCAGAAGCATGGACAACTTCTGGATGGGCAGCCCGCTCTTCTTCGACCTCATTCCGTTGAATAGCGGTGGTGGAGGCGGCGGGCCGAACTTGATGCTGGTCGCAGCTGCTGCAGGTGTCGCCGTAGCAGCGGTTGCCGTCTTGCTCTATTTCAGGATGAAGGGGAAGAAGAAGGAGTCGCTGGCTGGTGACAGCCCGCTGGGTGACTAGGCGGAAAAACCTTGGCCCGGAAACGGGCCGACATCTTTAGTCTCAAAACCAGGGGATGCGTGCTAGTGATGGTAGCATGCAAATATGGGACGGTAGATAGGTCATCGAACTAGGCAGGCTTTGACCCGAGGATGAATAGCAACCACTGACAAGGAGGGGGACAATCGGATGGATATGCGGTCTTACATGGCGAGGAAGACCATCTACCTAGTCGTGACTCTGTTTGCAATCATAGTGTTCAACTTCTTCTTGTTCAGGATCTTGCCCGGTGGTCCTGAGGCGGTCCTTGTGCCAAAGGGCGGTGCTGGCAGCGAGATTATCAAGGACCTCATCAGGGCAAAGTTCCATCTGGATGATCCGTTGCCAGAGCAACTCCTGATATACATTCAGCAGGTCTTCACTCTGGATTTCGGCCTGAGCGCTTCGAGATGGAAAGGTGAGAGCATCACAGCAGGTCTGCCCACGCCGATAATCAATACCGTCTTGTTGGTCGGAATTGGCACCGCGTTGGCGATCTGGCTGGGCGTCTCCCTAGGTCGCTTCGCTGCTTGGAGGAGAGGCAAGCCTGCAGACACCGTTGGGATGGCATTCGCTCTGACATTCTACTCGATGCCCACTTTCCTTTTCGCCCTCGTGATGCTGATGTTGTTCGCGGGAGAATTGAGATGGTTCCCGTTGGCGCACGCATATGGAGAGATACCGTTCGTCCGCAATCCGCCGACTTATGAGAACATGTCGATCTTTGAAAAAATCGCGAGCAGGCTCTATCACCTTGTCCTGCCAGTGATTGCATTCACCATCGAAGTGATGGCCGAATACGCCTTAATCATGAGGAACTCGCTGACGGATGTCCTGACTGAGGACTACATAGTGACAGCGAGGGCAAAGGGTCTTTCCAACAAGGCCATCCTGCGAGACCATGCTATGAGAAACGCCATGCTGCCCGTCGTCACCGTAGCCGCGATCAGCATCGGATGGGTATTGGGCGGCGACATAATGGTAGAACTTGTGTTCTCATACGAAGGCCTTGGACTGCTCACTTGGGAGGCGGTCAATCTCAGGGATTTCCCGCTGCTTCAGGCAATATTCCTCATCATGGCGATAGTCGTGCTGATTGCGAACTTCCTTGCTGACATAATATACATGTATTTAGACCCGAGAGTCAAGGTCTAGGGGCGAACTTCATGATTGGAAATCTCATTTTGCGGAAAGGATGCAATCCAGGTCCGATTGCGGACAGCCATTCGAACTCCGCTGGTGCTGTCAGAATAGCGTTGCTTGTCGTCGTGATGATGACCCTCGTGCCGTCGCTGGGGTTCTTGTCTGTCTCGCCTGGAATTGAGAGCTCTCACGCGAGCGTATGTTCCGCAATGGCAGGCCCAGTTGCGAATGCTGGCACGGACCATACCGAATGGTACGGCAACATAACGCGGCTCAACGCATCTCTTACCAATTCATCAGACTACCGACTTTCTCTACTAACCTACAATTGGACGATTGAGGACAACGGAACGCGCAACATCCTCAGGGTAGGCGTTCCGGTGAGTCAATACAGTTTTTCGACCACGGGAATCTTCACAGTCAACCTCACTGTTACCGATCCGCTCAATAGGACCTCGAGCGACCAAGTCGTGATCACCGTTGTTCCGAAAGCTGAGCTCGGTTCGAACAGGAGGTTGGACGTGGGCACTGATTCGTTGACCATCAACTTCAATGGATCAAATTCCGAACCTCGCGACCTCATAGTCAGCTATCAATGGAATATCACGAAGGGCGACCGATCATACGCATCAGGGACCGGCCCGCTCTTCAATTACACTTTCCCCAAATCTGGCAACTATACGGTCACCCTGACCGTAACCGATTCTGGCGGACTCTCGAACACCCAATCCGTCTATGTCAATGTCGTTCCGAAGCCGAGCTTCATCGTGAAGCATTGGGCGTTCACTTTCATTGGACTCCCAATCATCCTCGTGGCCGCATTTGTCCTCATAGGCAGATGGCGAAAGGGCGCGGGCCTAGTCACGAAGACTGACGTGGAGAAGGCTAGGCTGCAGTGGAAGACCTTCAAGAAGAACTGGAAGATCTTCAAAGCGAACAGGCTAGGTTTTGCTGGCCTCCTGATACTGATCATGTTCGTCCTCATGGCATTCCTCGCGCCCGTCCTGTCGACGGTTCCAAACCCCGACATGCACGAGGAGCCGAGAGTGGAGAACCCACTCGACCCCACGGGGCCTCCTCTGCAGGTCAATCCTTTGCCCCCGTCTCTAAAGAAGTCAATATACACCAACTGGACGCACCCACTCGGGACAGACCACAAGGGTCAGGACGTCTACAGCATGACGCTGTACGGAGCGAGGGCGTCCCTGATAGTTGGTCTCGTGGCAACAGCCATCTCGGTCATCCTGGGTACGCTCATCGGTCTGGGCGCGGGATACTTCGGGAAGATAACCGACGAAGTGCTCATGAGGGTCACGGACTTCTTCCTAGTGTTGCCCTGGTTCCCGCTGATGATCGTCATGATGGCCATCCTGGGTCAGAAGTTCGTCTGGGTCGTGGTGGTCATCGGAATCACGAGCTGGCCGTCCACGGCGAGAGTGGTGAGGTCTCAGGTGCTCACCGTGAAGGAGAGGCAGTTCATCGTGAGGGCACAGGCTGTTGGTGCGAGCGATAGTCACATAATAAGGACGCACATATTGCCGAACGTTCTCCCGCTGATATTCGCGAACACAGTGCTCCTTATCGCGATTGCGATCTTCTCGGAGTCGTTCCTGGACTTCTTTGGGCTTGGCGATCCGTCGGTCATCAGCTGGGGTTCGATGCTCGAGTCGGCATACGAGCAGGGAGCGTTCAAGGCGGGCCATTGGGCGTGGATAGGAGCTCCCGGCTTGGCCATCGTTTCAATGGTGCTCGCATTCTCCCTCGTGGGATACGCGGTCGACGACGTGCTCAACCCTAAGCTGAGAAGGCGCTGAGCGCTGGCTAAACCAATTTTCTACTCTTCACGTGAAAGGGTTGACTCTGCAAGCCCGATCGGAAATCAGAGAGGAGAGATGGCCTCCCGAGGATTTCAATGATCACTTCTTCTCTGAGGCCGCTAGCTGAGCCTGCCTCTTCCTGTAGTAGGTAAGGTAGCCCATGGCGTACTTGTCCTCGCCCCAGAACAGCTTTGACGCCTTGAGCGCCATCTGCATGTTCGGATCATTTGGGTTCCCGATGAAGCATGACATGCCCTGGCCAGCGCAAAGAAGCATGAACGATGCGTTCAGAGCAGGTCTCTCAGGCAGGCCGAATGACACGTTACTTAGACCTACAGTCGTGTTCACACCGAGGTCCTCTGTGCACATCCTGATCGTATCCAGCGTAGCCGTGGCTCCAGTCTCACCCGTACTGCAGGCAAGCGCAACACAGTCGATTATGATGTTCTTGCGGTCGAGGCCGTGCTTCTCCGCCTTCTCGATGATCTTTCTCGCAATCTGGACTCTCTTCTCCGATGTCTGAGGGATCCCCGTATCGTCGATGCACAACCCGACAAGCGCGGCACCGTATTCGGCCGCGAGGGGAACGACGATATCCATCCTCTTCTCCTCGCCTGTGGTTGAGTTGATCCCGGGCCTGCCCTTCACGTTCTTCAGCGCGACTGCGAGGACCTCAGGGTTCGAAGTGTCAATCCAGAGAGGGACTTCGACCGCTCCCTGGACGATCCTCAATGCTTCGAGCATCGCGTGTTTCTCGTCAATCCCCGGCACTCCAACATTGATGTCAAGGATGTCGGCTCCATTCTGGACCTGCTTCTTGGCCTCACCCTCGAGGATGTCGAATTCACCTGCCTTCAGCTTGGCGATCAGTTCCTTCCTGTTTGTCGGGTTGATCCTCTCGCCGACGATGACTGGCGTCCTGCCAGCTCCGATCTTGACGGTCTTTCCAGTTCCCTTAAGCTCTATCACGGGCACGACTGCACGGGGCATTTCTCAAGCCTCCTTCGAAAGGGGGAATGTCTTTTCATTGAAATACCTTCCTACACCATCAAATGCTCGGATGGCTTCTTTCTCTGAGCGTTCCCGCGAGCGTGCATCGTCATTTTTGTCAGACTGCATACAATACAACTTCCAGTGGAAAGAACGGCACGCGCACAGGATTGATGCCAACGTCCCTCGACAAAACGAAACCTTAATTAGGGATGCGGGTATGCCGATTCAATCTGAAGCGGAAAGAAGCGTTTGTCCAAGCGACAAGCGACTTTTGTTGCCGAAACAGACCCTGAGGGATTGTATCCCGATGGAAAGCTATTGGGGGTAATACCAATGGAAGATGCAGTAAAGCGGCTGAAGGACGCCGTGATAAACTACGAAATGGAAACAATCGCTGACCTGGCAAAGAAAGCGCTGAAGGACGGCGTTGACCCGCTCGTCGCCATCGAGAAGGGATTGGCGGAAGGAATCAAGACTGTCGGTGAGAGGTTCGGAAGGGGAGAAATCTACCTACCCGAGCTGGTCATGGGCGCAGAGGCAATGAAGTCCGCATTGGCCGTGCTCGAGCCCGCTGTTCCAGCGGGAAAGCACAGATCGAGCGCTGGCAAGGTCCTCATTGGCACTGTTCAGGACGACATCCATGAAATTGGCAAGAACCTCGTGGCTACGATGCTGTCTGCGAACGGCTTTGAAGTGGTGGACTTGGGCGTCAATGTCCCGTCCCCAGACTTTGTCAAGAAAGCAGACGAGATCAAGCCGAGCATCATTGCGATGTCGGCACTCATGACGACGACCATGCCGAGGATGGCAGAGGTCATAGCACCAATCAAGAAGAAGAACAAGGCCGTCAAAGCCCTTGTAGGCGGAGCACCCGTCACTGACACATACGCAAAGGAGATCGGTGCTGACGGCTACAGTGGCGACGCATCTGGCGCAGTAGATGTTGCGAAGAAACTGGTCAGGTGAGCGCAATGGCCTTTGGCATTAGGCGGGGCGTCCGCTTCCAAATACTCAGCGAGAGCGACCTGGACAGGATCCACTGGGGCACACTCCACATACTCGAGAAGGTGGGAGTGCAGGTCGACAGCATCCCCTGCAGGAAGCTGCTCAAGGACAATGGTTGTGAAGTTGACGAGAAGACGAGGATAGTCAGGATTCCATCGCACTTGGTAGAGGAGGCGCTGACCAAGAAGAAGGCTTCGATAACGCTGGCAGCCAGGAACCCGAAGTACGATGCGAAGCTCGACATGAATCACAGCTACATGACCGCGAACGGCAACGGCGCAGTTGCGGTCGACTTCGAGACCGGCAAGAGAAGGCCTTCCACGAAGGAGGATCTCACCAAGTCTTCGAGGATCATCGACTATCTGCAGAACGTCCACATACACTGGCCGATGGTCAGCTCGACTGACCAGCAGCCGTCCGTGGTGCACTTCCATGACCTGGACGCTTCCCTGAACAACACCGAGAAGCACGTCATGTACGAGACGGGTGTGACGCTATCCGATGCGAAGGTCCTCACGGAGATGGGGTACGTCGCAGCCGGAGGCGAGAAGGAGTACCGGAGAAGGCCGATCACCTCGTGCCTCCAGTGTACGTATGCTCCTCTCCAGCACGATGCCGGTGTCATGGACGCGAGCCTCTACTTCGCGGAGAAGGGAGTGCCTTTGGTGTTCTTCGGCATGCCACAGCCAGGTGCGACGGGGCCAGCCACGCTGGTCGGCTCGCTGGTGGTGGGCAACGCCGAGGTACTGAGCGCTCTTACGATGACTCAACTGTCCACACCGGGAGCATCGGTCATCTACGGCATGGGCAACGCTCCCCTGGACATGAGGACCACGATCAGAGCTGGCGGCAGCCCAGAGCATGCTCTCTCATCGGCAATGGCGACTGAACTCGCGCACTACTACGACATGCCATCCTGCGTGGGTGTCTCCGCGACGGCGAAGCAACCGGGAGACCAAGCTGTGATGGAGTACTACACGGGCTGCGTCGGTCCATTGCTGGCAGGCGCGGACCTGATGTGCGGCATCGGCTTGCTCGAAGACTCGAGCTGCTTGTTCCTGGAACAGATCGTCATCGATGACGAGATAGTCGGTGCGATCAGCAGGTTGATCAGGGGCGAGTGGGCAAATGACGACACGATGGCGCTGGATGTCATCGAGAAAGTCGGCCCGGGCAAGAACTTCCTTGCCCAGAAGCACACGATGCAGTACCTGAGAAGCGAGCACTTCATGCCTGGCCTCATCGACAGACGATCTTTCGACGCCTGGTCGCAGGACGGTTCGAAATCCCTGGTCGACAGAGCGAGGGAGAAGACGAAGTGGATCCTGGCGAACCACAAGGTCGCGCCACTCGAGAAGGACGTCCAGAAGAAGCTGGGCGACGTGATCGAGAAGGCGAAGAAGCCGATGTGGGGCGGGGAGTCGAAGACTCACTGAAAACTCTTGGGGGCCGGAGACGAATACACTCCGGCCGATCCTACACATTTCTTTCAAATCGTAGATAACAAACGCAAAAAGGCATGCGGAGTCCGAAGAAGGTCAGGTGCAAACTGATGGCTAATTCGATACCCGTCCGATGCAGGCGAGAAGTCCTGTCCAAGGACGGGGTTCAGAAGATCCTAGAAGCGGCCCTTGAAATCCTAGAAGTCACGGGGGTAGCTGTTCGAAGCGAAAAAGCGCAGAACATACTATCTAGGGTCGGATGTTCGGTGGACAAGAAAAGTGCAGTCGTCAAGTTCCCGTCAACGCTTGTCATGGAGCTCGCCAGAAAGAACGATCGTTCTGTTACATTCTATGGCAGGACGAGGAAGCACGATGCTAGGCTGGATTTCGAGCACGTTCACATCTGCAATGACGGCAATGGTACGGATGCATTGGATTTCGAGACTCGGATGCGACGCCCTTCGAAGAAGTCAGATGTCGCGAAGAGCGCTTTTGTAGCAGACGCCCTTAAGGGGCACGGCATCAACTGGCCAAGCGTCACTTCCCAGGACGTTCCATTGGGTACGCGCCATATCCACGATTTGCAGGCCTCGTTGGAGAGCACAGAGAAACACATCACCATCGCGACGAACACCACGACGTGGGAGGTCCAGGACGTGCTCGAGCTGGCTGCCGCGGCAGTCGGTGGCAGGGATGAGCTGCGCAGGAGGCCGCTGATATCATCGATTCACACGAGCTTCTCGCCTCTCCAGATCGAGGGCGAGAACCTCGACGCGGGTCTCGCAATGGCGGACGCGGGCATACCGATATGCTTCTATGTGATGCCCGGACCAGGCTCGACAGGTCCAGCAACTCTCGCTGGATCTGTGGCTTTGGGTGTCGCCGAGGCGTTGGCAGGCAACACGATATTCCAGGCGTACAGACCTGGGACCGCATACGTTTTCAGCTGCGGGATCGCGAACATGGACATGAAAACCTCCACTCGCGCGGGCGGAGGACCGGAGCACGGACTCACATCCGCGGCATACGCTCAGGTCGCCCACCGTCTCGGGTTTCCCGCCCTTGTCGGCGGCTTCGTGACAACCGCGAAGGAGCCCGACCAGCAGGCCGCTTATGAGAAGCTATCCAGCGCGGTCACGCCGATACTCGCGGGCGCAGACATGATCGCTGGGATCGGGCTTCTTGAGGACTGCAGGACCATATGGCTGGAGCAGCTAGTGATCGACAGCGAGATGTCCATGATAATCGAGCGGATGGCCAAAGGGATCGAGGTCGACGACGACACCCTTGCATTGGACGTCATCCACAAGGTCGGAATCGCAAAGGACTACCTCGGACAGAGGCACACCCTTGAGCACTTCAAGACAGAGCATTTCATGCCTATCGTCACGGACAGATCCTCGTTCGACACTTGGGTAGCCAAGGGCAGCAAGACCCTGGTCGATAGAGCTGGTGATGAGGTAAGAAGGATACTCAAGGAGCACAGAGTCGAACCTGTACGGGGCGAGGTGGGCGAGACAGCAGCCAGGCTGATCAAGAAACGCCTGAAGACCGTGTAGTGTGCGCTCACTCCTTGACCGTCGTGAAGCAAGCGGATGTCAGCGTGCGCGCCACGCCCTTGACTTCGCGCAATCGGTCGATCACGAGCTTGCCGATCTCCTCCATGCTGGAGCCCCTCACCTTGAGGAGCATGTCATACTCCCCTGAGATCATGTGGACTTCGAAAATCCCAGGAAGGTGAGCGATGTCACCGGCGGTATCTCTCTGAGAGAGTCCTTTCTCTGGTTCGAACTGAACGAGGATGAAAGCCGTGACCCCGAGTCCGAGCTGAGCGTAATCCGGAATCGCGGTGTACTTCCTGATCACCTTCTTCTGCTCCATCTTGACGATCCTGTCATGAACAGTAGCCCTCGGCATCTCGAGTTCCCTGGCGATGGCCTTGGTGGTCTTCCGAGAGTCCTTCATCAACTCCTCAAGGATATCAGAGTCCTTTTCGTCCAACATGTTCCGTCATAATGACGGAATATGTATATCAATATTGACGAAGTACCGAACATTAGCCGGATATTCTGTCGAAATGATGATATAATCAGCTCGCGTGTCCGTCTTCTCTCCAAGGGTGAGATATGCAGGACGCGGTCTCGCACATAAGATCTGAGAAGCTCACGAACATCCTCTCCGTACAGAGCGCAGCACTGAAGGCGATCCACGACTACATGTACGATCAAAACGTGGTCCAGGCAATGCCGATAATCCTCTCGCCAGAGACGGATCCCCTGAACCATCCGCACTTCGACGCGTCGGTTGTGTACTACGGCCAGAAACTGCACATGACCAAGAGTATGATCCTTCACAAGCAGCTCTCGCTCCTGAACGATGGCGTGGACAAGATATACTTCATGTCGCCGAACGTTCGGCTGGAGGAAGGCCACCTCAAGGAATCTGGTAGACATCTTTTCGAATTCACACAGGTCGACATAGAGCTCAAGAACAAGACCAAGAAGGACTTCGTTAAGTTCGTGGACGGATTGATTGTCTACGTTTTCAGATTCGTAAAGAGAGAGTGCTCAGATGAGCTGAAAGCGCTCAACAGGGTTCTTGCCGCCCCGAAACTCCCCTTGAGAATCTACGAATCCGAGGACCTGAAAACGAAGTATGGCGAGAATTTCGAGAGCATCGTGTCGGAGAAGGCCAGGGATCCCTTCTGGATAATGAACTTCAAAAGGGAGTTCTACGACAGAGAGGACAAGAAGAGAAGAGGGTACTACCACAACTACGATATGCTCTGGCCTGAGGGATATGGCGAAGCTCTCTCTGGAGGGGAGAGAGAATGGGAACACGAGGAGATAGTCCGGAAAATGAACGAGAGAAAGACGGACCTGTCAAGATATGACATGTACCTCAAGGTATCGAGCCAGGGCCTGATTCCGAAAACAGTGGGCGGAGGGCTCGGAATCGAGAGAATGGTCCGGTTTCTGACCGGGCAGAAGCACATCCGGGACGTCACTCTATTCCCCAGAGTGCCTGGGGAGAAGATTGTATTCTAGGAGCGGCCAAAGTCCTCAGCCAATGCTCTCAACTTTCGCACCAGGACCGGGCACGGTAATGAACGATTCGGCTCTTAGGCCAGCCGCCTTCCTGAAAGCTTCGACCATCGCCCTCCTTATCGAGGCTGCCCTGCCCTGCGCGATTGCGAACACTGCTGGTCCGGAGCCCCCGATCGAGACTCCGTATGCGCCTGCCTTGAGCGCGCTCTCGCGCACAGCTTCGTAGCCTGGTACGAGTCGGATCCTGTAGGGAAGCGCGAGTCTGTCATCCAGATAGGACCCTATCATCCTCACATTGCGTTTCATCATTGCGTGGAGCATCCCAGATGCCCAGCCCACGTTGCACACAGCATCACTGATCGCAATCGAGGTCGGAAGAATCTCTCGAGCTCTCCTCGTCTCGACCGAGATTTCGGGTATAGCCACGATTATCTGGAACCTTGGAGGTTTTATCTGGATGATGGTTCTGGTCTTGATATCTGAAACTACGGTGAAACCCCCATAGATCGCAGCAGAGACGTTGTCAAAGTGCCGGGAGCCCGACACGAGTTCTTCCCCCATCGCGGATGCTTCGAGAATGACCTCCTTGTTCCGGATTCCAAGTAGGGCGGCCATCGCCAACGCACCACCGGCTGATGACGCCGCGCTGCTGCCAATACCACTTCCGGGTTTCATGCCCTTTCTGATGGTCATCGAGAACCCCGCGTCAGCGTGTCCACACAGCTCCGCGAGTCTCATCGCTGCGTATGAGGCTGTGTTCTGATCCGGCCTGTTGGGGAGCTTGTATTTCCCGAGAATCCTCACCTCGTGCCTGCCTTTCGGGAGCCTTCGGACCGCAATCCTGTCGCAAGGGGACTCCAGACAAAGTCCGAACGAATCGAAACCCGGACCGAAGTTTGCTATGGTAGCGGGGGATGAAACCAGCGCTCTCTCGCACGGCATTTCTCGCACCTGGCTGCATGGGCATGGTCTGCTCGAATATTAAGGTACTCCGAAGGGGGATTCATGGACAGAATTGTGCAACACAGACGATGCCAGATATCGCCTTGAATCCTACGCCAGTACCATCCAGCTGTGCGAAGGGCTTATATTGCCACTAATCATAGCAGGCGCACTCGGTGGGGAAGCTATGGCTGCTTCGTTCGAGATGAGATGCATTGAGTGTGGCAAGGCCCACGACATGACTAGGCCTGCCTATGCATGCACGGACTGCGGCAACCTTCTCGAGATTGCTTTGAATCGCAACGCAGCTCTCGACCGGCTCTCAAAGGTCGATTGGAAGAGAAGGCCCATCTCTGTCTGGAGGTACAAGGAACTGATTCCAGTCGGGGGAAAGGCTGCATTGTTCTCACTGAATGAAGGGGGCACGCCTCTCCTCGAGTGTCACAACCTTGCGGACGAGCTCGGGATGAAGAGCCTGAGAGTCAAGTTCGATGGTATGAACCCAACCGGATCCTTCAAAGACAGAGGAATGACCGTGGGCATCACCAAAGCCAAGGAACTCGGCATGAAGACTGTGGCTTGTGCGTCCACTGGTAACACATCAGCCTCGTTGGCAGCATATGCAGGTCTCGCGGGATTGAAATGCGTGGTCCTGATTCCCGAAGGAAAGGTTGCTCTTGGAAAACTCGCGCAGGCGATGATGCACGGTGCGACCGTTGTCACTGTGAAAGGCAACTTCGATCAAGCGCTTGACATCGTAATGAAGGCGTCCGGGAAACTGGGCATGTACGTGCTGAACTCGGTGAATCCATTCCGACTGGAAGGACAGAAGACCGCCGCATTCGAGATAAGCGACCAGATGAACGGTGCAAGTCCGGACTACCTCTACATTCCCGTCGGCAATGGAGGCAACTCCGCTGCGTATTGGAAAGGGTTTGCGGAGTACGAGTCTCTGGGATTGACGAAGGGGCTTCCAATCTTCAGAGGTATCCAGGCGGAGGGCTCGGCGCCAATTGCCCACATGTTCGAGAGCAATGCGCGGAAATTATCGCCGGTGCAGAAGCCAGAAACCGTCGCGACGGCCATCAGGATAGGCAATCCTGCGAACTGGAAAAAGACCGTGAGAGCCGTCAAGGAGTCGGGTGGGAGCGTATCCACTGTCACAGATGGTCAGATCCTCGAAGCACAGAAGAACCTCGCCAAGAAAGAGGGGATATTCGCTGAGCCCGCCGGAGCTGCAGCTCTCGCTGGTCTGATCAAGGATATCGAAGCCGGCGAGATCGACAGGACCTCCAGCGTCGTCTGCGTCTCGACCGGACACGGCTTGAAGGACCCCGATGTAGCGATATCTCAGAGCGCCAAGCCAAGAACGATCGAGGCATCTCTCGACGCGCTGCAGAAGCTTCTGGGGGGCGACTGAGATGAGGGTGCTCTTGGTCGGATTTGGAGTGGTAAGTCAAAGCTTTGCCGAGCTTGTGGACCACGAGGCGAAGAAGCTGGATCACGATTACGGCCTTCGACCGAAGATAGTGGGCATTGTCGATAGAAAAGGGGCAGCCATCTCACCAGCAGGTGTCGATGTCAAGAAGGCACTCAACTCGAAGAAACAAAGTGGAACACTGGAAGGCCTTGGACATGAAGTCTATCATGAAGGGAGGACTGGGATTGATGCGATCAAGGACGTCGAATGTGAGGTCGTTATCGAAGCCACCCCAACCGAGCTCACGAAAGGCGAACCTGGCGTCAGCCACGTCAAGACCGCCATGATGGAAGGGCGACACGTCATCTGCACGAACAAGGGGCCGCTCGCAATAGCTATGCCGGCATTGATCGAGCTGGCCCACCACAATGGCGTTGTGTTCAAGTTCAGCGGGACCGTAGGAGGAGGAACTCCCATTCTGGACTTTGCGAAGAAGTGCCTTGAGGGCAGCAAGATCAAGTCAATTAGCGGAATCCTCAACGGGACGTCCAACTACGTCCTAAGCAAGATGACCGCAGAAGGAGTCGCGATGAAGGAAGCACTTGCGGAGGCGCAGAAGCTCGGATATGCTGAAGCCGATCCGACCTACGATGTCGGAGGATTCGACACTGCCTGCAAGTTGGTCATCATCTCGAACTATGTTCTGGGAACGAGTATGTCCATCAGGGACCTCGATATCAAGGGCATAGCTGAGGTCTCCAAGAGTGATATTGAGGGGGCGAGAATGAGGGGAAACGCGATCAAACTCATAGGCAAAGTTGAGAAAGCAGCGAGGGTGGCGCCCCAAGAGATCCCCATGACCCACCCTCTCAATGTCAGCGGAACATTCAACGCGGTGTCGTTCGACACCTATCCAGCGGGAGAGATAACCCTAGTCGGAAAGGGGGCTGGGGGAAAGGAAACCGCAAGCTCAGTACTTAGAGATCTGATAGAGGTAAGGAGGACTTTCGCCCGATAGGTATTTTTGTCGGGTTCGGAATCGGGTAGGTCCAAGCATGAAAATCGTAATGAAATTTGGCGGGGTTAGCATCGCAGACGGCGACGGGCTGAGAAGAGTCGGAACCATCGTGAAGAAGTTTCACAAAGATGGTCACAAGCTCGTCATCGTCACGTCCGCTATGCACAATATGACGGACTCGCTTTCGGAGATCGCAAAAAGGGCAAGCAAAGGGGACAAGAAGGCGGTTCACGACTTCAGGGACGCCGTTCAGGCCAGGCACAAGAAAGCTGCCGAAGCAGCAATAATGGACGAGCACATCCTCACGAGAACGATCGCCTCGATGGATGCCCGGGTCGACGAACTGAACAATATACTCCTCGGCATCGCGCATATCGGCGAACTCACGCAGCGATCCAAGGACTTTGTGATTGGATACGGCGAGAAACTGTCCGCTCCCCTGGTTCAGGGAGTCCTGGAGGACCTCGGAATCACATCGAAGGCTCTGACAGGGGGCGAGGCTGGGATTGTCACGGATGATCGATTCGGCGACGCCGCACCTCTCATGAATGTAACAACCCACCAAGTGAGACAGGCGCTGGATCCTCTGCTAGAGGAGGGGACCGTCCCCGTAATCAGCGGATTCATCGCTTCCACGCAAGAAGGGGTTCAGACGACTCTTGGCCGAGGGGGCTCGGACTACACTGCATCGATCATCGGTGCTGCAATCAAAGCAGATGAAGTGTGGGCGTGGAAGGACGTGGACGGACTCATGACGGCCAACCCCAAGATCGTCAAATCTGCGAAGATGATCCAGGAAATCTCCTTCGCCGAGGCGATGGAGCTTGCGCACTTCGGCGCAGAGGTCGTCCACCCGAAGGCGCTGGAATGCGCCGCCAAATACCTGCGTCCTTTCAGGGTGAAGAGCCTCCACGACCCAGAGGGCAAGGGAACCATCATCCAAAGTGAGGTGAAGGTGAAGGCGGGGAATGTCGTGAAGGCAATCACGAACATAAACGATGTGAGCCTTATCACCGTGAGCGGCGCGAGCATGGTCGGAACACCTAGGCTCGCAGCCAAAGTGCTTCAGATCCTAACAGACGAGGACATTGACGTGCTCATGATTTCGCAGAGTTCGTCAGAGGAGAGCATTACGCTCGCGATACCGAAGGCGAGCGGCGCGAATGCTCAGAATGCGCTGGAACTATCCCTCCTGGGCTCCAAGCAGGTGAGAGAAGTTGCTATAGAAGATGGTCTCAGCATAGTTGCAGTCGTGGGAGCGGGCATGAAGGGCACACCCGGGGTCGCCGCGCGCGTATTCGGCACGATGGCCGAGAACGAAGTCAACATCCGCGCAATCGCTCAGGGCTCGTCCGAACTGAACATATCATTCATAATCAAGAAAGTGGACGCCAAGAAGGCTGTAGAGGCATTGCACGCCGATTTCAAACTTGGTGGATGAGCATGTCCAAGATTCAGGAAAGCGTCCCGCTCAGGAGCGACTCGATGAGGAAGGGGCTCTCAAGGGCGCCTGCGAGAGGCCTTCTAAGGGCCCTGGGGATGAACGACGGTGATTTGGAGAAGCCGATGATAGCGATCGCCAACTCGTTCAACACAATCGTACCTGGTCACATGCACCTCAACAGACTCGTACAGGAAGTGAAGAGGGGAATCGAGGAGGCTGGCGGCATCTCCTACGAGTTTGGTGTTCCTGGCATCTGCGACGGGATTGCGATGGGACTTGACGGAATGAGGTACTCCCTGCCATCGAGGGAGATCGTTGCGGACGGAATCGAGGCAATGGTCGAGGCTCATGTGGCGGACGGATGGGTCGGAGTCACGAACTGTGACAAGATCACGCCGGGGATGCTGATGGCCTGCGGACGAGTCAACATACCTTCCATAATGCTCACAGGAGGACCGATGGTCCCTGGAGTGTACAAAGACAGGAAGCTCGATGTGATCTCCATCTTCGAAGCAGTCGGAGAACTCAACGCTGGCAAGATCTCCGAGAACGACTTTGCTGAAATCGAGAAGAGAGCGTGCCCCGGACCGGGTTCATGCTCAGGTTTGTTCACAGCCAACACGATGGCTTGCTTGACGGAAGCTCTCGGACTCAGCATTTCCGGATGCGCGACCTCACATGCCATCTCCGAGGGCAAACTCGACATCGCCCGGAGGACGGGAGCGCTTGCGGTCGATCTGGTCCGCAAGGGCTGCAAGCCACGCGACCTCGTGACCCGGGAGAGCTTCGAGAACGCTCTCAGAGTGGACAACGCGATCGGGGGATCCACGAACACGTGCCTCCACCTAATCGCGATCGCAAAGGAGTTCGGCGTACAGCTTGAACTCGACCTCTTCGACAAGATCTCCAGGGACACCAAGCACATCGTCGCGCTGAAGCCTGGAGGAGAGCATTTCATGATAGACCTGGACAGGGCCGGGGGAATCCCAGCGGTGCTTTCGAGGCTTTCCCCAAAGCTCAGAGACACGCGCACTGTCGAGGGAAGAACCATCTTGGAGATCGCGCGGTCATCACCCGTGAAGGACCAGGATGTCGTGAGGGATCTCAAGAACGCATATCACGAAGAGGGTGGCATTGCAGTCCTTCGGGGCAACTTGGCCGAGGAGGGATGCGTGGTCAAGCAGTCCGCGGTGGTTGCGTCGATGAGGAAGTTCGAGGGACCCGCCAAGGTCTTCGATTCAGAGAAGGATGCGACCGACTCCATGCTCGCGGGGAAGATCAAGACAGGCGATGCTGTCGTCGTTCGCTACCAAGGACCTAAGGGAGCCCCAGGCATGCCGGAGATGCTCGGTCTGACCGCAATCCTCACAGGAATGGGATTAGGTGAATCCGTTGCGCTGGTGACAGACGGCAGATTCTCAGGAGGAACAAGAGGACTGTCAATCGGCCATGTCTCTCCGGAGGCCTATGTTGGCGGAGCGCTCGGAGCAATCCGAGACAAGGACATCGTGAGAATCGATTTGGACAATAGGGAAATCGAGGTCTTGATCTCTCAGAAGGAGATAAGGTCGAGGCTCAAGGAAAGGCGTCTTCCCAGGATCAAGGTGACTGGATTCCTCAGGCGGTACAGGGACATGGTCGGCTCTGCCAGCCACGGAGCCGTTTTGGAACCTCAGGGCTGAGCGGACTGGACGCATTCGTCCTGCCCGCGATTCCTTAGGAGATGCATGGGATACTGATCATACTAATTTGCGGACAAGAACACCAAGTCTTTCGTGTCCCGTTCGGATGGGGAGAGCACAAGAAACGGCATTCGCCTCGGAAAGATTCTTGACCTGCAAGACTGTTGACCTGATCAGGCTCGAATAATAGGTGTTGGGTGCCGATCGTGACCGAGATTGCGGATTTCGTGTTCGAGACACTGCCCGGCCTCATCGGCTTGGTGGTCGTATCTTACGTTTTCTTGACAGTGTACACTCTCAAGGCGCGATTCTTCGAAGTCATGCGCAGTTGGTTCGTTCTCCTGTTTACGGTGTCCTTGATGGTACTCTGGATTCTGGAGATCGCCACCGACACCCTCGTTGGATGGTCGGTCGATGTGCACGCATCCGTAGACCTTACATTCGTCATAGTCTCCATATGGCTCTCCCTTTCGACAGTTCTCCTCACCACAGTCTACTCCAAATACAGTTCGGTCGAGCACTTCAAGGCTTGGCTACGACGGCACCCTTTGAACCTGATAACGGGCTGGGGGATGCTTGGCGCTGCGCTCGTCGTCCTCGTCTGGACAAGTGATCTGGAGGATGCCGAGAGCCTGAATCGGAACTCATGGGTCCTCGCCGCGGTCAGTGCGTACTTTGTAGCGACCGTGACTCTCGATATCCTGTTGCCCGTCTTGGAATCGAGAAAGGGCACGATCGCGAGACTTGACAAAGCAGGCCGAAGAAGCATGTTTCTCCTTGCTGTGACCTGGATGGGCATACCAGCAACAGAGCTTGTGCTTGACGTGATACTGAAGATTGGGAAGGGCTACGAAGATTACAACCCATACTCTTGGATCATGGTTGCCTTGTTTCTCGTAGTAGCCAGAGCCGTAAGGGGCGGTGGATTCCTGGCCATCACCGTTGACGGGGAGGCTGAAACCTACAAGAGAGATGGGTTCAGAAGCTTCGACATTCCGAGAGGGGTCTACCTCATCTATGACGACAAGCCTGATTCGGCGTTCAACCTGTTCTCAGACCTGGTCAGCCTTCCCCTGAGGCCTGATGCCGAGATTCCTTCGAAGGAGGATTCCGCATCTGCCACGCTCGAATTCCTCATCCCTCGAGGCCTCGTAGTCACTCGCGAGTTTCCAGACAATGTGAGGAAGGAACGGAACCTGCAGGTCACACCCATCATTTGGCTGACCGAGTCCCCGGGGGAGAGAAGGGTCGCCCCGACAAGTCTGGCCGTGCTCACGGACACGGTGATACGGTTCATGGAGACGAATCCGAACAGCATAGTGCTGATGGAAGGGATCGAGTACATAATGACATTCAACGAGTTCAGGAAGGTCCTGAGAGCTCTCGATTCCCTAAACGAGATCGCATGGATAACGAAAGCCCGACTTCTCGTCGCCGTGCATCCCAAGGCATTCGACGGCAAAGACCTTGCGATGTTGGAGAGAGACCGGACCATACTCAGAGGGACTTCAGGCATCGAAGAGCTCAAGCGAGAATCGATGATTGCGGGCGCTAACATCTAGGATGGTTCGGGGCTCGTATGGGCACCATGGGATTCCCGCCGGCAATTGCTGCATCCATGAGCATCCCACGCAAGGCTGGTATCATCTGAGGACCCACGGCTTGTTCCGGACTAGAGGGCGGTCACTTGGCCTCTGCTTTCTTGTACGAACCAATGATCTTGACGAAGGCGCCCGTCTTCAGGAGACCTCCGATTGCGGCATGGCAGTTGGGATCATCCATGCTTCCCTCGAAATCCGCATAGAACACGTATACCCATGGCTTGTTCTTCCTTGGCCTGGATTCGAGCTTCGAGAGGTTGACATTGCGCGAGGCGAATTCGCCAAGGCATTTGTGAAGCGCCCCAGGTGCGTTCTTTGTGGCGAACACTATGGAGGTCTTGTTCGCACCATCGACAGGGCCAGGGTTCTTCTCGAGCACGAAAAAGCGCGTGACGTTGACATCCTCGCTCTGGATGTCCTCTTTCAGGGTCTTCAATCCATAAACGCTTGCTGCACGCTTGCTCGCGATGGCCGCGACGTCTGTTCGCTTGGATTCGGAAACGATCCTCGCACTGCCTGCGGTGTCGTAGGATGGGATGACTTTCCATTCAGGGTGATTCGCGAGGAATTTCCTGCATTGGCCAAGGGCTTGCGGATGGCTGAGCACCTCTTTGATGGTCTCCATCGACGCATCGCCGTACACCATCAGATAGTGCTTGACAGGCACGATCGCCTCACCTGAAACCGTCAAATCATGATCGAACAGGAGATCGTTGACCTGAGCCACACTGCCCTCGATCGAGTTCTCCACGGGGACCACTGCGTGGGTGACCTTGTCGTGCTCGACTGCCTCGAAGACCGATTGAAAATCAAGCATGGGCTTCGTCTTCACCTTGCTCCCGAAGAAATTGAAGCAGGCATCTTCCGAATATGCCCCTCGCTCTCCCTGGAAAGCCACCAAAGGATCCTTGCTCAAGAGTATCACGCGCAGTACCTTGAACGAGGTATTTCTAATCTTCCAAAACATATGAATGGAGCTGGATTGTACAGAACTGTCCAGCCAGCACCCTGATTCCAGCTACGACCCAGACCCGCAAACATTTATATCGGTTCAGGCCATGAGGAGACATGTCACGCCTTGACAGGGTGTGGCTCTACTGTACACGGAGGCTAGGAATGGCGCACAAGAGCACCGGTTTGCTTATTCTGCCCTTGGGTCTGCTTATCCTAGCCTAAGGGCTGCAGTGAAGGTTTTTGGAGAGTGTTTTGATGCCAACACAAACTCCGAGTGAGACTGCTCGAGAAACGATGGAACCCGCATTCAAGATACCCGATACGGGGGTGTTCGTGAGTGAATACAACAAGAAGATATTCTCCGCAACGAGGATGCCGGAGACAGTCAAGATCCTGGACACCACCTTGCGGGACGGAGAGCAGACGCCGAACGTGGCGCTTTCGAGTGAGGACAAAGTCAAGATCGCCCAAGCGCTGGACGAACTGGGCGTCGATATCATAGAGGCCGGGTTCCCCATCAACTCCGAAGGCGAAGCAGATGCTGTCAAGAGAATAGCTGGCTCGGGACTGAAGAGCGAGATATGCGCATTGTGCAGAGCGAGCCCGGCAGACATCGACGCAGCGCTGGCATGTGATGTTGATTCTGTTCATATCTTTCTCGCGACTTCCAAAGTACATCTGGAGAAGAAGCTGAAGATCTCGCAGGAAGAGGCACGAGACAAAGCCGTGACATCCGTTCAGTATGGCAAGGACCACGGACTGACGGTCGAGTTCAGCTGCGAGGATGGGACGAGAACCGAGCTCGATTTCCTCAACGTCGTTCACAAGGCAATACAAGAGGTTGGCGTCGACAGGATAGACATCCCCGACACCGTGGGTGTGATGACTCCCACCGCCATGACACAGTTCGTCGCGGAGATCAAGAGGAATGTGAAGGTGCCTTTGGCCGTCCACTGTCACGACGATTTCGGAATGTCGGTGGCCAACTCGTTGGCCGGCGTGCTTGGCGGAGCGGAGGAGGTGCACTGCACAATAAACGGCCTCGGAGAGCGCGCAGGAAACGCTGCGCTCGAGGAAGTCGTGATGGGCCTGCAAGCATTCTACAACATCAAGACCAACATCAACACAAGGAAGATGGCTTTCGTTTCCAGGCTCGTTTCCCAGCTGACAGGAATAGCGGTCCCACCGAACAAGGCAATAATCGGAGAGAACGCGTTCTCGCACGAATCCGGCATCCACGTCCACGGTGTGCTGAGCGACGCATCGACATATGAGCCAATGCGGCCGGAGATCGTTGGGAAGGAGAGAACCTTCGTCGTGGGAAAGCACTCGGGTGTCCACGCAGTCCAGAACAAGCTCAAGGAATACGGCCTGGAGCTCAACCACGACCAATTGAAAGAGGTCGTCGCGAGGGTCAAGAAGTGGGCCGAATCCGGAAAGAAACTGGACGATGCGGAGTTGCTTGCGGTTGCGTACGATGTCATCGGTCAGGAGGCAGCCCCCGCCATCAAGCTTGAGGAGTTCACAGTCTTTACCGGATTGAACTTCACGCCGACGGCCACGGTTGTTCTGAACATCGACGGAGAGAACAGACGGGCCTCCGATACTGGTGTGGGTCCGATAGATGCAAGCGTGAACGCGATAAAGGCAGCTGTCTCGAAGAACATCGTGCTGAAGGAGTACAGGCTGGAGGCCATCACTGGAGGTTCGAACGCACTGTGCGAGGTGACCGTGAAGCTCGGGGACTGCGAGGATGCGCAGCTTATGTCGCTTGGCAAGAGCGTCGGCTCCGACATAGTCACAACAAGCGTGGACGCAATGGTTGAAGGCCTGAACAGACTGTGGGTTCGAAAACTAGGCGTCTGCAACGGGAAGGAGAAGAAGAGGGCATACTGACCCGCGGAGCTATCTGCAGAGGTGGATCGAGTGAGCAAGACAATCGCCGAGAAGATACTGTCCGCGAAATCCGGCAAGGACGTCCATGCGGGAGAGATCGTTGAGGCGCAAGTGGATTACGTCATGGTCAACGATATCACGGGACCCGCGGCCTTCGATGAGTTCGAAGGTCTGTGCGCACCCGTCATCGGGAAGAAGGTCGTCCTGATTCCGGATCACTATGTTCCGAACAAGGATGTGGCCTCTGCGAAGCAAGCCAAGAAGATGAGGGATTTTGCGCGTAAGCACCACATCAAGAACTACTTCGAGGTAGGCTCGGGCGGCGTATGCCACCAGCTCATGATAGAGCAAGGATTCGTCGCCCCTGGGAGACTCATCGTGGGAGCTGATTCGCACACATGTTCCTACGGCGCTCTGGGAGCTTTCGCGACCGGAATTGGGAGCACAGAGGCGGCCACCGTCTTCGCAAGAGGAGTCCTTTGGTTCAAAGTGCCTGAATCGATGAAATTCACCATCGACGGGAAGCTCGGCAAGCACGTGTCCGGAAAAGACGTCATCCTGACGATCATCGGGGACATAGGCGTTGAGGGAGCTCTGTACTCGTCCATGGAGGTACAGGGCAGTTCGATATCCTCGCTTCCAGTCTCCGATAGAATCACGATCTCGAACATGGGCATCGAGGCCGGGGCGAAAACGTGCATAATTCCGCCTGACCGTAAGGTGGACGCATACCTTGGCAAGAGGGTGAAGGGGGCCTACAAGCACGTTCTGGCCGACCTGGATGCGCTGTATTCCGATACCAGGGAGTACGACGGCAAGGACATAGTCCCGCTAGTCGCGAAGCCATTCCTGCCGAGCAATGTAGCTCCCGCAAGCGAGGTCAATGTGGCGATCGACCAAGCCTACCTTGGCTCGTGCACAAACGGTCGAATCGAGGACCTCAGAGTCGCAGCGAGGATAATGAAGGGCAGGAAGGTGAAGCCTGGAGTGCGGATGATAGTCGTCCCCGCCACAAAAGAGGTGTTCGATCACGCGATGAAGGAAGGGCTTCTCAAGATATTCTCAGATGCAGGAGCATTTGTCTCCGGGCCCACCTGCGGTGCATGTTTGGGAGGATACATGGGAGTCCTCGCCCCCGGAGAGAGATGCGTGAGCAGCACCAACAGGAACTTCGTCGGCAGAATGGGTGCGAAGGACTCAGAAGTGTACCTTGCGAGCCCTGCGGTCGTGGCAGCCAGCGCGATCAAAGGGAGAATCGTCGATCCGTCTGAGGTGGTGAGATGAAGACCAGTTTGACAGGAAAGGCCTGGGTCTTCGGAGACAACGTCGACACCGACCAGATCATCCCCGCCGAGTACCTAGTGACCATGGACAACTCCGAGTTGGCAAAGCATGCTTTCGAAACAGCAAAGCCAGAATTCGCCAAGAGCGTGCGCTCAGGCGACATTGTTGTTGCAGGGCGCAACTTCGGATGCGGTTCCAGCAGAGAGCATGCTCCCAGAGCGCTCATGGGCGCAGGCGTGTCTTGCGTGGTCGCTGGATCCTTCGCCCGGATATTCTTCAGAAACGCCATCAACATCGGCCTCCCAGTGATAGAGGCGAAGCTCTCTGCGTCAGAGGCAGATGACATCACTGTCAACCTGAAGGACGGATGGGTCGAGAACCGTATGACTGGAAAGAGAACGGAGTTCGCCGCATACGCTCCATTCGTCATGATGCTCATCGAGAAGGGCGGGCTCGTGCCATACACCAGAGAGGTGCTCGGATGCAGAAGATAGGGGTCATACCGGGAGACGGAATCGGCCCTGAAGTCATCAAGGAAGCGAGGAAGGTTCTCGATGCTGTTGCGGAGAAGCGCAATCTGTCGTTCGAATACGAGGAATTCCCGATAGGGGCGAATCACTACCTCGACACGGGTGAAGTGCTTGCTGACGAGACGATCCAGAGGCTATCGAGGAAGGACTCAATCCTTCTTGGCGCCATGGGCGATCCGCGGGTGAGACCTGGTATCCTTGAGAAAGGAGCTTTGCTCAGGCTGCGATTCCATTTCGACCAGTACATCAACCTCAGGCCCGTGAAATTGTACGAGGGCGTGCCATGTCCATTGGCCGGAGAAGGAAGGAGGATAGACATGATGTTCGTCCGGGAGAACACCGAGGACTTCTATGTGGGCCTGGGCAGCAGAGTGAAGAAAGGCCTTTCGATGTCATCCCTTTCGCTGATCAGAAAGACGTATGAAGCTAAATTCGACGTCGGTGTGGACCTTACGGACGAAGACGAACTCGCGTTTCAGATCGGCGTCATCACGAAGCATGGCGCGAAACGCGTCATGGATTATGCTTTCCAGCTCGCCAAGAAGAATGGGATAGACTTGGTCACAGCCGTCGACAAGGCCAACGTCCTGACCGAGATGTACGGCATCTGGAGAGAGGCGGCAGAGGAGGCGTCTACTAAGTACGGTGTCGCCAAGGAGTTCCAGTATGTGGACGCTGTGGCGCTCCACATGGTGAGGAACCCGGAGAGATTCAAACTGCTCGTCACCCCCAACCTGTTCGGTGACATACTTACCGATCTGGGAGCAGCGCTGCAGGGAGGGCTCGGGCTGGCTCCTTCGGGAAACATCAATCCAGCTGGCATAAGCATGTTCGAGCCCGTTCACGGCTCAGCACCGGACATCGCGGGCAGAGGCATGGCCAATCCTGTCGGCGCAGTACTTTCAGCTTCACTCATGATGGAGACGCTCGGGCATGAGGAAGCCGCAGCTGACATAGAGAGGGCAGTGAAAGACACTCTTAAGTCCGGCAGGTTCAGAACCCCTGACATGGGCGGAAAGACCTCGACCCACGCGATGGGAGATGCAATCGTAGAGAAGCTGAAACGCAAGTGAGCATTTTCGGAGCCCGCATCACCAGTCGCCCGTCCCTTTGACGTAGAGTCACCATGACCTGCCTTTCGCATGCTTTTTAGGGATAGTTATAAGTACGCATAATCAGATTTGAAGCAAAACGGAACAGCTAGGTGGATGGGATGACACAGCAAGTTCTGCCTCTTCAGAAGGAGAAGGCTATCGAGATTGGCGAATTCCTGTCGAACAACGTGTCCAGGGCAGTAGTCTACACGCTGCTGCACAAACAGCCCTTGACGAGGAAGGAGATCGAGAGAAGCCCTCTCACAGACTCCATGAGAAGGCTTTCCTTGAGCGCGCAGACGAGGCCGCTGAAGGACAAGAGCAGCGTACAGATGCGCACGCTCCTCGCGAAGGGGGTCGACTGTGGCGTATTGCTCCCCATCAATTCGAAGAGACAGAACTACTACTTCCTCAACTCCGATCTGAGAATAGAACCCGCGCCCATCAGGGAGCCGTTGGAACCTTCCGACGAGGTCGCGCTCTTGGCGTATCTGGACAGATCATACGCGCACACACCTGGCCAGGCAGTCCTCCCCGGGTGGGGAACGGCTGCGGATCACACCATTTTGCCTGTTCCTTACATAGACACACCGAAGACTTTCGTTCTCTGGCTCAGCTGGCTCATCACTCCTACCAGGAGACAGGTCCTCGGTCACATCGCAGCGTCCGGTTCGACGACAAGGCCGAAGCTGCGCTCCGAACTCGGATTCTGGGCGGACAGAATCGTAGCGAAGGAGGGATTGCCATCTGGTGTCCTCGAGAGAGACAAGGACCAGATTCGGTACCAGTTCTCCACGTTTTCGTTCTCGAAGCTGAAGACAAAAAGGGAGGACGAGGGCAAGAAGAAATCGTGGACGGCCTTTCCGCCGTCGTTCTGGCTCACGAGGACTTACGAACCACTCAGATGCATTGTGGGAGCTTCGAGATACCTTGGAGACAAGAAGCCGGATAACACACCGGCAGCCATTCTCGAAGAACTCGCGAAGGAGAATCCCACAATAGTCGAGAAGAACAGGCGGGAGTTCCTGGAGATCAACTTCTTGGAGCGGATGAGCTTTTACGCCGTCTACCACTCATCTGGAGACTCAGCTATTCGCATATCCGCAGACTCGCTCGTTCCTGAGAAGGTAATCTACAACGCACCTGAACACCCGCTTGTCTGGATATCGAGAACCGATGAGGATCATGCTGGGGCTAGACTGGACTTCAAGCACGAAGCCGCGCTCATGTTGATAGCAAAGAAGAGCAAGGAGGAGCAGGTCGCGTTTCTCGAGAAGATGCTCAAGGATCTCGCAGATGAGAGGATCGGAAAGATCATCGAGGCGCATGAGAAAAGACTGGAGAAGGACCTCACCAACCTCAGGGCGCAGTCCTTCGGACTGGGAACGGAATCAATTACCGCAGTAGCTGGCCTGGAACTAGGCAGGGAAGAAATCCTCACGGAGAAGAAGTACTTCGAGAAATTCATGGATACCCTCATACCTGGCTCCATCACAAGAAAGAGAAAACTTGAGACCGAGGAGCTACTCGCGGCAATGGAGAAGGAACGAGGAGCGCCTTCCAAGTCTGAAGAACCCGAGAAGAAACAGGAATAGCATAGTTCCGGTCACACCTCCTCCTTCCATTAGCGGTTCAACTAGCGCAGAATCAGGCCGAGTAGTCGGGATGCCAGCATCAAACAAGAAAGTTCTTCAACATCTATGACATTAGCCCATCATAAGCAAACACATAAGCAACAATAAGAAAACATAAGTAATCGCTAATATGTAACTTATGGATGTGCAACAATGCTCACCCCGCGCGAAACGGAGATTCTGGAGATTCTGAATAAGGGAATCCATTCGCCGACCATCCTTGCAGCTGAGCTGGGAATCACCCAATCCGGGGCGACCCAGGCACTTCAGAAGCTCGAAAAGAAGGGAATTGTCACAAGGACGAAGGTTGGGCGGAACGTTTTCTATCGTCCGAACGCAGAGGAAAAGGCCGAGCCAGTCCGCGAAACTGACGAAGACCTTGAGCTGATCAGGGAATCCTATCACTTCCTCTCCAAAGTGTGGTCTCATCTCCTGCGACTCGACTTGACCCACGAGGAACTGGCAAAGGTTCGGGATGCGAGGAATCTTCTGGAGGAGATTCTGGTTAGGAGAGGGAAGAATCTAGACTGAAGCCAGAAATGCCGGATGGAGAAGGCAATGTAGAATCGTGCCTACTTCAGAACGCTCTGTGCTTTCTGGATGTTGTCAACGGTCAGGACGATCAATCAGGTGCAGAAGGCAGCTGGACCTTCCGCGTCACCCACCAATATGCCAGATATGTGGCCAGTCCTGTCGCTACGAACATCACTGTCAAAGTCCAAAGCTGCAAGCGCCAATCGAGATTGAAAACGTACCCGAATATCGTCGCGAGTGTGTTCGGAACGAGTACTGCGGTGCCCAGGACGGTCAACCAAGTTATCGTCAACGCCATCCGGTTGTTCAGGATCTGCAGCTGGTTGTTGTAGATTGCTTGCAGGACCTCAAGACCTGAGGCGAGAACCTCAGACATGTGTTCGCTGAGGGAGATCTGCCTGTTGACATCTTCCACCAGCAGGCCAATCTGGGCGAGCATCTTCGGATTGTCCGAAACCAACTGCGCGTCGCCGTATCGGAGGTTGTGCAGAACGTCGAGAGTCCTCCAGAGGGTGTTGAGATAGGTGATGAGAGTGTGCTTCAAGTTATAGATCTGTTTGCCAACCTCCATCCGGGGCGTCTTCGGATCGAGAAGCAACTCGCTCATCTCGTCTCCTTCCTCTTCGATTTCCCTGAGATACTCGAAATTGCGCGAGTTGTTCTCATCCAGTATGCGAACAAGCATCGAGGTGAGTCTGTCGCCGAGGGGCATCGAATCGGGCAGCTTGCGCATATAGACATCTGCGTACCTCGAAAACTGTACCAGCCTCACGACCTCCTCGCTGTGGATCGTGACGATCAGGTCTTTCCTGACAAGAATAACGAGAGGATACGAACGGAGGTCCAGCTTGGAAATCATGACCGCTGGGACCATGATTCCCAATTCGGTTTCCCCGTCAATGAAGCTGGCATGGTAGCCCTTGATGACCTCCGGAACCAGTGAGGCGCTGAAACCCAGAAGAGTAGCGATCTCGGCGCCATCCTTGGCTATGTCGCACACAGTGAAGTTGATCCAGGCGAGTGTCGAGTTCTGAAGCGTCGATATGAACTCAGTTGGTGAGTTGCCAAGGATTCGAACAGGCTTACCCACATGGGGGATAGCCACGCAGACCGCTCGGGGCGGTTTGACCGCGCAAGCATCAACGCCTTGAACCGGAGGATTCGCGGAAGCCGGAGGCGGATCAGGCTGAACATCCTTGGCGGCCAATTCCCTCTTTCTCGGGTTCAACAGGGTCCCTCCTGCATCGAAAGCTCAGAATTAGCTTTCGCACCCGTATGCAGCGACAGTAGTGAAGTATATTTCGCTCGTCCACGAAAGCATTTCATGGATTGACCAGGATGTATCCTTTTAATACTCTGGTATGCATTTCGACGACGATTGACAATGAGGGTACTCCTCATACATGCTGACAAGTTCGAATACGAGGTCAAAGAACCAACGAAGATGGCGGAACCGATCCCGAGTGAACACCCGAAGAAGCACTCGTTCAAGGAGGCTCTGGTGGCATTTTCAACCATCGAGGCATCCGACGAAGATGTGGCCGCGATTGCAGAGGTCGCTTCCGCCGACATCGCGGACGTGTTCGCAAAGGTAAAGGCAGAGAGGCTGGTGCTGTATCCTTACGCCCACCTCAGCCCGAACCTTGCCTCCCCGAAGCTTGCAGTGGATGTTCTGAAGGCCACCGAGGCAGCCCTTAAGGCCAGAGGGATCGAGGTGCATAGATCCCCGTTTGGATGGTACAAGGGCTTCGAGATCCGGTGCAAAGGTCATCCACTTTCCGAATTGTCCCGCGAGTTCACGGCCGAGAAGAAGGTCACACGGGAGGAGGTCGTGGAGAAGATCGCCAAGACCTTCTATATCCTCACTCCCGAAGGGGAGGAATTCCCTGTTGATCTGGAGAACATCGACTCTCTCAGGATCCTGGACAAGCATCCCTCATTGAAGACATTCATCCTCGCCGAGGAGATAGGCAGGACGAAGGGCGTTGAGCCACCTTCCATCAGGGCCATGCAGAAACTGGAGCTGGTCGACTATGAGGAGGCGAGCGACAGAGGCCATTTCAGGATGTTTCCGAAGGGCCACCTCGTGTTCAGCCTCCTCGAGGCATGGGCGCAAGAGATTGCGCTGGACCGCATAGGCGCCATCCAGATTGACACCCCAGTCCTATATGACTGGTCGTTCCCCGACATCAGGAGCCAGGGGATGTCGTTCCACGAAAGACACTACACCCTGAAGACCGATGAGAACAGGGAGTTCGTCCTCAGATTCGCGGGGGATTTCGGCCTTTTCAGGATGATGAAGGGTGCGACCCTGAGCTACAGGAACCTACCCTTGAGGGTGTACGAGTTCTCGAAGAGCTTCAGACTGGAACAACGAGGAGAGCTCACCGGGCTCAAGCGGCTTAGAGCGTTCCACATGCCTGATGTGCACTGCTTCACGAAGGACATCGATGATGGCTGGAAAGAGTACATGCTACTCTACAAGAACTACTCGGACCTCGCTGACGCTACGGGGGTGGAGTACGTTGTCGCGTTCAGGATAGTCCAGGAATTCTACGACAAGTACAAGGGCAATCTCATTGAACTGCTCAAATACTCCAAGAAGCCCGCCCTCATCGAGGTCCTCTCCAAGATGAAGCACTACTGGGCAGTCAAGCACGAATTCCAGGGGATCGATTCAGTGGGTGGAGCGGTTCAGCTGAGCACTGTCCAGCTGGATGTCGAAGATGCCGAGAGGTACGGCATCGTCTATGCTGACTCAGACGGCAAGAAGAAAGGGTGCATCATCTGCCATTCATCGATAGGTTCGATCGAGAGATGGATCTACGTACTGCTCGAGGAGGCCCTGAAGCACGAGAAGCCAGAGCTGCCGTTCTGGATAGCACCTACTCAGATCCGGCTGATCCCCGTCAACGAGGGGTTCGTTGGGGATTGCGATAAGCTTGCTGATCAGATTGACGCGCGAGTCGACATCGACGATATGGACGACAAGGTTGGCAAGAAGATCCGCAACGCTGAGATGGACTGGATCAACATGATCATCGTCGTAGGGGAGAAGGAAAAAGCCTCTGGACAGTTCCCCGTCAGGATGAGAAGCGGTGACCAGAAGATGATGACCCTCGAGCAGCTGAGAGCGGAGGTTGCCAGGCTCTCGAAAGGCTATCCAAGGGCGAGACTCCCCCTTCCGAGATACTTGTCGAAGCGCCCAACCTTCAGAGGATGATGCTAGGGTCTATCGGTTGTCCTCGTCGCCCCATATGAACTTGTGAAGCTGAGGAAGCACGCGGACGTCAAGCCCTTCTTTGAGCACCTTCTCCGCAAGCGACTTCAGGTTCTTTCCCCCGACTGGAGTGAGGATGATCTCGCATTTCGGGGAGTACTTGTCGATGACCTCCTTGGCATATGAGTAGTCCGCGTCATCGACGACTATGAATTTCAGCTGGTCGGTGGGTCCGAGCAACTCGATGTTCTGGAAAAGCATCTTCTCCGATTCCCCCGATGATGGACACTTGATGTCCATGCTGATTGTGAGATTCTCAACGCACGGCAAATCGTCCAGCGGCATTGCGCCGTTCGTCTCGAGGACGACCTGGTACCCGTTGTCCAAGAGTTTCTTGAGAAGTCCAGGAGAATCCTTCTGCGCGAGCGGCTCTCCACCGGTGAGACACACATGAGTGCACTTGAGCTTGGCCACCTTGGCCATGATGATCTCGATCGTCATCTGTTCGCCCTTGTCGAAAGCCTGGGGCGTATCGCAGTAGGTGCATCTCAAGGGGCAGCCAGAAGTGCGAATGAACGCAGTCGGCGCTCCGATGGTGAGTCCCTCTCCTTGAATCGACTTGAAGATTGAGTAGATCTTCATTTTCTCCCCTCATATTCCAATGGATCACGGATGCCGGCCTCCGAGAAACCTCTCAGCCTTAGAAGACAGGAATCGCACTTGCCACAAGCTTTGACACCACCTTTGTAGCAGCTCCAAGTCTCCTCCAGCGGAACCTTCAGGCGAATGGCCTCTCTGACGATGTCGCCCTTGGATTTCGTCAGGATCGGGGCCTCGATCCTAACGCCACGACCATCTATGCCCGCCTTGGTTCCGATGTCGAGCGTCCTCTGGAACGCCGACATGAATTCCGCGGTGCAGTCTGGATAACCGCTGAAGTCCACGGAGTTGGTCGCTATGAATATCGCCTCGGCGCCTCTGCTCTCAGCGATAGATGCTGCGATGCTCAGGAAGATGATGTTCCTGGACGGCACGTATGTACTAGGCACACCGGATGAGATCTCTTCCTCGGTCCGATTCTCAGGGATGGACATCGATTCTCTTGTAAGCGAACTTCTGAGCAACTCGCCGAGATTCAGCGGGACGATTATGTGTTCCTTCGCCTTGAAGTGGCGAGCCATTTTCCTCGAGCTGTTGAGCTCTCGCTTGTGCTTCTGCCCATAGTCGAATGTGAGCGCAACGACGTCGTATCCTCGTTCCTTCGCGAGCGCGAGCACAGTCGACGAATCGAGACCACCTGAAAGAAGAACGATCGCCTCTGCCATCTAGACACCAACCGCTCAGAAGTCGTGGCCGGTCCAAGCGCCTTGACCTCTGCCCTCGTCCACCCCGATCTCGATGCGTGTGACATTCTTTGGGAACTTCACCTTCTCCAGCATCCGTTTCAACACGAAATTCGAAAGGGTCTCCGCGGAGGCGACTTCGATATCGAGCATTATGCAGTCGCACGTCGGTAGCGTGAGCTTCTTGTCGCCCACTATGTACTCGACATAGTCCTTGCCGATCGTGACGCCTGGGTCCTTGGCCGGGATGAGCACCCGGTGATCCAGCTCCGCCGCCACGCCCCTGAGAAACTCCTTCACGCTGATGAAATCCATGATGACCCCGTTCGGGCCAATCTCCCCCTCTATCTTCGTGTTGATCGCATAGTCATGGCCGTGAAGTCTTCCGCACTTCGAGTGCATTGGGATTATGTGTGTGGCTGAGAAGACTATCTTCGAGGCCCAACCATTGATTTCCAGTCGCATTGCTAAAGGGATAGTTCAAGGGCACTAAAATAGTTTGCAACGCCAGCCTTGGCGCACCAAAATCTGCTGGCTACGGGGCGATTCCAGCCCTCCCTGTCCCACAAACCCTTTACTCTTCGGAGTTGGTCATGACCAACTCCTCACTCGAAACCACTCTGCGTGACAGTGCGCTATCCTGCGCGTTTCTAGGGGCTTCGTCGTTCAAGCGCACAAGAAGTCATGATCGTGTCTGCTCTCGCTGACGTCGGAGTGTTTCGCTCTGTCTGCAGGTTAGAAGCGGGGACATTAGCCCGCCCCTGCAAATTGCACATCGCCTTTCCTTCCCTACGGGCTTCTCTACTCGCTCCGAATCAGGTGCGTCCTATTGGATGTGAACCTCACTGTCTGCTAGGAGATGAGCAGGATTGGAGGAATGTGATGTGTACTAGCGTGGCTGCCCAAGCGCTCTGTTCTAGACATGCTCTTCACTGGCGAATCTCCGATATGAGTCAGCTGCGGTCGTGTTCAAACCAGTATCTCCTATGTCGACCCGCAATTCACGACTCCCACACAACGGTGCCCTCACCGAAGTAGCGCCCGAACCACTTTCTCTTGATCTCTTCTCGTGCGATATCAGACGCATCTTCGCCCTCTCGCAGGAAATAGAAACGACATGTCATCCAAAACTGCGGAGACACATCACGGAATTCCTCGGGCTTTCGTAGTCGCTCCTTAAGATGGGTTTCTTTGTGTTCAGCAAACAACTCGAATTGTTCGTACGTGCCAACCACGCTGGCCAAAACGCGTCGGACGCGTCTCAGCGATGCAAGGAAGAAGAAGAGTGCGAACACTGGTTTGTCAAGTTCGACAATGAGATCCATGGACCATTTTCCCGTTATTTCGCACGAGGAAATCCTACCTGGGGGGAGAGCATATCCGTACAAAGAATCTGCACTGTATGGGATAATTCTCACCCTTGCATTGACTAGCTTGGTCCTCAGGAATCGGATGTTGTTCTCGTCAACATCCATTTCAGTAGTACCATGAGATTCCATTGGTTATCCCCATATTGTAGGCGCATCCAAATGCGATTGCCTAGCTAGGACTGGCTGGACCAATCCATGTGGAAGACACCACTCCGATCTCTCCTTGCGTGACCCTGACTTGAATCCTTCCCGTCGTGCCTTCTCCGAATACCCCTCTAGTGCCCGGAGTTGCTCTGGTTGCATCAATGACTCGGCAACTTCGCCGATTCTCAAAAGCCTCACCAGGGTCCTTTCGCGCACCTTCTCGCCGATAAGTTGAACGGAATCGGGGTCTAGACCAAGTTCAGCCACACAATCTGGGTCAAGCTCTTTTCCGCATATTGGACACTGCATTTCTCGGACGCTCATTCCCAAATCCCCTAGCCCCCATCAGGCCTCCACACCATAGGCTTTTCGCGCCCTTCCTCCCCTATGGGCTTTTCCGAAGCGAGGCGCAAACCCCTACTTGAACCGACCATACCAATATTGAAACGGCTCGTTTGGAGATCTCTCGAAAGGCTTGAGCTTCATCATAAATGGCCATGGGTGGTCGTTGAATCCTTCTAGCGGTATGCAGAACTTCCGAGAAGAAGCATTTGGCGCCCGTCCAACCGCCTTCGATGCAACCGTAGGGCATTTTGGTGCACCGAGGCATGACTTCCAAAATAGTCTCAGGCCTTCTTGGTAGGTTTCGACATCGATTCGGCCAGACCAGCGGCGAAGAGCACGGAGTCCGAGAAATCGGCCTTGCCCCTGGATGTGTCAACAAAGACCTTGTCGAGGTTCACGACGGGGGCTCCAAAGGCTCTCGTGGCGCCCACGAAATGAAGCGACCGGAAGATCAAGTTCCCAGATACACCATCAGGGGCAATGACAAGGTCGCAATCCCTAACGGCATCTTCGAGCAGGATTGCATAGTGCCTTGCGTCCGTCCCCTGTTCCCTCAGCGTTCTGGCCAGTGTCTCGCCCTCTTCGAGGCTCATTCTGATCGGAGGGCCTCGACTCCCATCCTCCAATCGTCCTTTCGATAGGATTCCAGTCTTCAGGTTCCAGCCTATCCTCGAGAAGTACTCTATCGTAGCAGAGGCGAGCCTGATCCTTGAGGAGTAATCAATACCCTCATCGATTCCGACCGGAGCCAGGATGAACGGCTTCCCGTGCGAATCCTCCAGGACCGCGGCCCTAATGACTTCCTTCAATCTGAATTCGTCCTTAAGGCATTGAAGCACTTTGGATGAGCTCAGTGTCCCTCTGACAGCGACATCTATCTCGCCTCGTTTCAAGGAGATGACCAGGTCTCTGGGCTCCTCATGAACAACGATTTGGATCCGACTCCCCGACGAAGCCACGAGTCTCTTCGTGTCGGCTAGAACTGCAGACGATCCGCCGATTCCGACCTTCACGCAGCTTTGAGAGCCGCGCGACAAGAGGGCATTGACGTCGATCAAGTGTGTGTTGCCTCCTCAGAGTTCATCCTCGGTCATCTGATCAAATGAGTAGTTCTCCCACTTTCGAACTCCAAGGACGATCTCCAGTTCCTGCGGAGTGAGAAGTGGTTTGTCATACACCGCGACATCATCAATGGCAATCCTCGGACAGGCGGTTGACACGTAGGCATCAAAGCCCAGTGACCTCAGCTTCTCGGGGTCGAACTTGTCCATGAGTATCAGAGCCGCGTCCTTCTTCTTCCATCTGAGGAGCTTCCTCAGCTCCTTCGCCCGTCGCATCCGTCTCTGGCCGAGCTTCTCACCGACGATGATCCCGAAAGTCCGAGCGCGTTCCGCCCTCTCGATCACCGCATGCCGCTGCCTCAGGATCTTGTCCTTCGCCTGGTCTATCTCCCTCGGCTCCTCAAGATTGGGGTCCAGGATCACAACCTTCTTTCCCGTCGCGAGATGCACGCCCAGCGCGTGGAACGTACCACTGCCAATCAACAGATAGCTGTTCACTTCCTTGGCGATCGAAGTAGCGGATGTGTAGTTGCATCCGAGCACCTCGCCTGCATGTGAGATCCTGCTGTCACCTTCTCCAATCCTGGTCTTGATGCCCATGCTGTCCAGGCCCTCGATGACATCATCCAGCTCCATGAGGTGTTGTGAAGTGGCCAGTACGCCCACAGGTTCCTGTATTAGCCCCACTGATTTCTTCAACTGATCCCCGAGTGGGACATTGGACCGGGCGGGGACGAAGATCAGTGGCTTTGAGAACCTCAGCGATGGTATCGGCGAATGACCGACATTGACAATCGCGTCGACGATATCGAAGAGTGAGCTCGGGACATCGCAAGCACCGAAACAAGGCTCCGCGACGACGAGGACCTCTGCTCCAGCTTTGTTCTCGATGTCCTCGGCGAACTGATAGGCACGCTTCTTCAAGCCCTCGGGGACCTGGAGAGCGATGATCCTAGCCTTGAGCCTCTTGATCTCTGAGATTGCACTTGTGAGATCTACATCGTACATGATTGGGTACCAACCAAAGGTCTTCCGACCATTTCCGGATGCGGGACTGGGTCGAACGACTGTGGTAACGAGAAGGGTGATAAAAACATTATGCGCCAGAGAGCAGGTCCGAAGTCGATCAGGCTGCTATAGGCGAGCCGCGCTCTACCTCGATATAGCACGGCGATGGCAATTTGATCGCAGCCCGCTTCAGCGCCAGTTTCGCGGTCGCGAAGTTCGCCGGACTCGTCTCCAAGGTTATGATCTTTTGGTCCGCGCTGACTCTGGCCGCCGTCCCGACGGGCTTGCCGAACGCTTTCCTCATGCCCTCGGAGATACGGTCAGCACCCGCGCCTGTCGCGATCTTGTTCTCCCTGATAACGTTGTGAGGGTAGACTCTGATCTTGAGATGATAGCCGTTCTGAGGTATCTTCTTCGATAGGAACCTGTTCGCCGAGATACGAGCGGCCTCCAATGCTATGTGTCTGATCTGACACTGTTCCACAACATGCAGTGTCATCCGGACTGCATAGTCTCCCTTCTGCCCATGCTCGAATTGTGTGATCCTGTTTGAAGGAACACCTCCCATGTATTCCCTGCGGCAGTAGGCCTGCCCTTTGATCTCCCTGTACATGCTTCCGGGCTTGCGAGACATTGGACCACCAGTTGCGAATTCTATCTCAGGTTTGCTGAGATATTGGTCGTCGTATTTAAACCTCTCTGATATGACCGGCCTATTGGTTTCAATGCTGGCTACGCATACTCCGCCACCAAGCATTATCTAAGCTCAGCCCAATTACCGCGACGACATGGGAAGAAGACATCTAGGAAAGCGCGATGCCAAGGACATCGCGAGAGAGCGCATAGACGGACTGTTCGCGCTCGCGGAACAAGAGGTTCACAAAGGATCGGCAGAAAGGTCCAAGCGATATGTCTCCCTTGCTTTGAGAATCGGCGAGCGCCACAAGGTGAGGACAGGATACAAGAGGACATACTGCCCTGAGTGCCACTCGTTCTTCGCGCCGCCCATCAACGTTCGCGTGAGGACGGGCAGAGGGAGCATCTCAATGACATGTCTCGCATGCGGACACATCTCAAGGTACCCGCTCGTGCTGAAGAGGAGGTAATATCTTGGACAAGAAGAGAATCTTCGAGCTGAGGGGCAAGGCCCAGGCACTCCCGGCAACCGTACACATAGGCAAGGAAGGCATCACACCGACAGTCATCGATGAGATCACGAAACAGCTCAAGAAGACGAAGTTGGTGAAGATCAAGTTGTTGCCCGCCCTCGAGAAGGATAGGAAAGAAGCCGGGTTTGAACTCGCAAAGGCAACTTCCTCGGTCCTCGTCGAGGTCAGAGGAAGGACTGTGGTGCTTGCTACAGAATAAGGTCACGTGACTCTCATGACCAGCCTTTAAATATCGACTATGTGATTGACAGAAAAAAGTGAGCGTGGTTTGGGTTGCTAGATGCCAAGTTCATCAGGGAGAATGCGGAGACTGTCCGACAATCGCTCGTCAATCGGAAATATGACCTCTCCGTCCTCGAGAAGTTTCTCGAACTCGACAAGAGGTGGCGAACGCTAACTGAAGAGGGCAATTCCCTCAGAAAGAAGAGGAACGAAGTCTCCGAGCAGATCCCGAAGCTGCCCAAAGACCAGAAGCAGACAGTGATCAGTGAGATGAAGGGAATCGCAGACAGGATCAGACAAATCGAGGCAGAGACCAAGAAGATCGATGTGGACAGGGACGAGCTGCTCCTCAACATGCCGAACGTTCCAGACCCAAGCGTGCCCGTCGGCGCGCTCGACGAAGGAGACGAATTCCTGAGGAGCTGGGGCAACAAGAGGGAGTTCGATTTCAAGCCACTGAATCACTGGGAGATCGGTGAGAGGCTGGACATCATCGACTTCGAGCGCGGGGTCAAGATCACGGGAACAGGGTTCTACGTCCTCAAAGGAGATGGGGCCAGGCTTGAGAGGGCGCTCATCAACTTCATGCTCGATTTGCATCACACGCAGGGGTACAAGGAGCTGTTCCCGCCTGTGGTCATCAACCGGAAGAGCTGCGTGGGCACGGGACAGTTACCCAAGATGCAGGAAGACATGTACTGGATTGAGAGGGATGATCTGTATCTGAACCCGACAGCAGAAGTCCCAGTCACGAATCTGTATGCAGACGAGATACTCGACAGGAGGCAGTTGCCGATCTACCACACGGCATATCTCCCGTCTTTCCGGCGGGAAGCTGGCAAGCACATCGAGACCAAGGGAATTGCCAGAGTGCATCAGTTCAACAAGGTAGAGCTGGTGAAGTTCGTGCTCCCAGAGACATCCCAGCAAGAGCTTGAGACGCTCCTCAACGACGCTGAAGCCGTGGTCCAGGGGCTCAAGCTACCCTACAGGATCAGGCTTCTTTGCACCGGTAGCTTGGGGTTCCACTCTTCGAAGACATACGACATCGAGACATACGCTCCGGGGATGGATCAATGGCTCGAGGTCTCCTCCTGCAGCGACTTCAAGGAATTCCAAGCGCGAAGGGCGATGATCAAGTTCAGGCGGGAACCTCACCTGAAAAGCGACTACATCCATACTCTGAACGGATCTGGCATAGCACTGCCCAGGACAATGGTGTCCGTCCTCGAGAATTATCAGAAGAAAGATGGGACGGTGGCGGTCCCCGAGGTCCTCAGGCCCTACATGAAAGGACAGGACACCATAGGTTGAGAACGACGAGCCCATCTGCCACTTTTCGTTCTTGAGAATCAGTGGTGATTGTCGGCCCTGACCTCTATATATGCCTCAGGGCGCAATTTAGTCAGTGGCGAAATGGCAAGCATGTCTGAGAACAAGGAATTCGCAGTGCTCGTCGGGAAGGCCTTCCTGCACGAGATCGAGGCGAGTCACAAGGAGGCAGCCATCGCTTTCGGGCGCGCGTTTCTGCTCGCTCTGGGGATGAAGGGGCCTGAGCAGACCCGAAACAGGCTGTCCGCAATCGGAAGGCCTTGCAGGGCCCACTTAGTTTTGGCAGAGGATTGAGCAGGCTCCGAAGCATCCACATTACGATGGGAGCAGGGTGTGCCCTCCGCGTCGTAGACTGTTTTTCAGAAGCGTCGGCGTGAACAGCGCAGTCATCAGGCCCATGAAGACGACGACCGAATAGACCTCTGAATCGATGATATGTTTTGAGAGGCCGTAATACGCGATGATGAAGGCTATCTCCAGCCTGGGAGCCATCCCTATGCCCACGGAGAAGGAATCCCACCACGACATGCCTGTGAGCTTCGCTGGAACTCCGCATCCGACGACCTTGGTGAGCACCGCAACGGCAGTCAACAACACCCCGAACCCGATTGCGTTCCACATCTCTTTCAGGTCGACGACGACTCCCAAAGAAACGAAAAATATCGGAACAAAGAGCGCTTCAAGATACTGCGTTCCTTTCCTGAAACCGTCCTTGAGGGTGGAACTGGACATGATGGTCCCGGCGACGAACGCCCCGACGATCGCCGAGATGCCGATGGTCTCGGCGATGGTCGCGTAGAGGAACACGATTGCCAAAGCTAACACGAAGCCGCTCATGGGCAGTTTCCTTCGATAGCCCGATATCTGGACATTGAATATCAACGGCACGAGGAACCTGGAACCGACCCACGCCCCGACCACTATGAACATGACAGCTCCCAAGACTAGGAGGCCCAGCTCCGAGGAATCAAGACCTGTCCCGCTCGATATGCCTTTGGATATGCCCAGCACAATCATCCCAAGGATGTCGTCCACTACGGCGGCGCCGACTATGGCATAGGCCACGGGCGTCCCGATGATGCCCAGTTCCGAGAGGACGCTCGCAGTGACGGCGACGCTCGTTGCGACCAAGGTGGCGCCGATGAACACGGCGTCGGAGCCGAATCCCATGGCAACGGCAAGGTAGTAACCTGCGATCCAGGGGAGGACAACGCCACCGGCCGCGATCGATATCGATCTCTTCGTGTAGACCTCTCTCAACTCGCACTCCAGTCCGATCATGAACAACAGGATGATGGACCCGAGCTGAGCGAGCATGAGCACGACCTCGGGAAGGCCTGAGACCGCATCGGTGGGCAAGCCAGTGATAGGGTCCAGTATCCTCGGCGCTTTGATTATGTTGAGGAGGCTCGGGCCTATGACCACGCCGACCAAGATATATCCGATCACCTTCGGTTGGCCGAAGCGCGCGAACAGGAAACTGGAGAACAACGAAACCACTAACAGGAAGGTCAGCTCGAACCAGACCTCGGACAGCAGCTGGTCGAACAGCGATAACACCGAGATACCCATGGACGCTCGTCACGCGCATGCATCATACGGATTTATCACTTTTGTGGGTCCTCAGAGGCCGTGTACCACGCCCTTGAGGAGCCAGAAATCGACGAGCTTGCCAGAATTCGCGGTGAGCATCCCGTTGACGAAACCCCTGGGGACCCCTTCCAAGCATGCTCCGAACTCGATGCTCCAATTGCCCCAATCCCTTCCGACCAGCTTCCCCAGCGCGGGAATGTTGGGGGATATCGACAGGGCAAGCGTGAATCTCTGTTGAAGATCGCCCACAGCCCCAAGCAGCCTCACCATCTTCGGCATGCCTACCGTGAAGAGCACTTCGAAGCTCAGGAACATCCCTGAGAAGAACGACCTGGGGAATGGCGGATACGCTATCGGCGTGCTCGCCCGGCCGAGGTTCACCACGAAGGTCGCGAACGAGTGTATGAGCCATCTCAACAGGTCCACGATCGCCTCGCCAGTCACGATGAACGAAGCTCTGAATCCGATGCCGGCCGCTCCTGAAGCGTCGCTGAGGACGACCTCTATGAAGAAGATCACGTCGTGGATGATCTCGCTCACGAGCGCGAGCATGTTCTCTATGAAGTTGTTGAGCACCCGCTTGGCGAAAAGCGTGACGAAGTCCAGGGAAGCTGAGACCTCCTGGAGCTGCGTCTCGATGAACGCTTCCTTGAACGCCTCGAACAGGGCTTTCGCTATGAAGTCCGAGGTGGCAAGCAGCACGGGGACTCCATTGGAGTTCCCCCTGCTCCCCTCCTTGAATATCCACCTCGGGCCTCCGTCCCAGCTCCTCTGATTGGTCCGTTCGTCATTCCCATTGTCTCGCAGCATCGGCGTGATATCGACAGTGGCGCCCGCGGCGTCTAGAAGCGCCACCGCATCGCCGTCGTTGAACGGGTTCCCCGGCTCGCCGTTGTCAATCGATGTCTCTGGGAATGTGAACACCATCAGACCGTTGCCCGGGATCGTGCCGTCGATCCTCATAGCGCTGTTCTTCCCGTGCACCGTCGTTATCATCCAACCGTCTATGCACCTCGGCTCTGCCAAGGGATTGTAGAGCTCGACCCATTCCCTTCCCGAATCCTCACCGAGAGGATTTGACTCGAACTCGTTCACGACGACATCGGTCGGGAACGGAGGCGAGTACTTCAGCTGGATCCCCGCCTCTATCGATGCGGACAATCCAAGGACCGGGATCGGAATGTTCGATAGGAATGCGCCCACCCCTGGTATGTCCGCAGTGCTGACCCCGACGAGCTCATAGGGTTCGACCTCGGGCATCACCACATCCATCCCCCATGTCTTTCCGGTGCAGTGGACCTCCACGAACCTTCTCAAGATGTGCATCAGAGGGTCGACCATGACTTCGACGACGGTGTTCCTCAAAGAGATCGTGCCGTTCGCAAGTATGTCATAGCTTCCATCGCTGAGCCTGGCTACCCTGATCCCGAAGGTTATTCCAGGACCTAGGCGGTCAGTACACACCATCACTCTCAGGAGGTCGCTCCCGTGCTTGTAGATGAGATCGGGGATGTCCGTCTGGACGATTATGGTGAAGCCATGCCATGAGACCCGAAATTCGACCCTGCCGTAGAGGTCTATCATGAACTTGACGGCCTTCGCGAGCGCGGAGTCGGCGATCTTCTGGATGTACTCCTGCAGAGTCTCAACCATCGTTTGAAGGGCTGATGAGATCACCTTGATCACTTTGGTGGCAAAGCTCGCCAGAACCTCGAAGGCATGAGTGACGAACCTGTAGATCCGCTCGAGGCCGTCCTTCACCCAGCCGAAGACAGGTTCCAGCTTGTCCCATACCTTGTCCAGGAACTTCTGAGCGACCGCAAGCCCGTCCTTGAGGGCCGTGTTCGAAGGATTGTACTCGACACCCTGCAGAGGCCATGCAGAGTGGACCACGATAGGTAGTGAGAGCTCGATTCGGGCGCTCGTCCTGGAATCGGTCGCATGTTTGCCCAGGATCGACTGGAAGGCGAGATTGGATGAAGACAGCCTCAGATTCAGCAGACCCAGAACTGATACCGTCCATTGTGTCGAGTACGGGCACGCGCTGATGTTCGATATCGATGTCATATGGACGTTCGGATACTCGTCCTTGCCTCGGTCGAAATCCCAAGGTCTTTTGATCTGGACCAAGAGATCGTCGGTCGGGAAGAGCTTCTCCAGCGAGGTGTATCCGAGGACGGGATCGAATGGGACTACTCGCAGAGAGGGCATGCCGCCCTCAACCGATACAGCGAGAGTTTCGTTCAAGATTCTTCCATTCTCAAGAGCGGAACTCCGCTCGCCGTCCCAGAACTCGAACGGCTGGTCGATATCGAGATAGACCGAACGCTTGTACCCGCTTACCTCCTTCTGTCGCAGAACTTCCTTGGAGAACGCCGTGAGGACCTTCTCAAGCAACTCCGCGATTCCTGGCATCCCCTCGGCTCCGCGGCATATCATCGATGCGACCGAGTCGACAACGGGCCCGCAGAATCCGCCTTCTGATGTCATCACGGACTGATCCACAATGATCGCAATCCGTTCCAACTGTTTCTTGGAGAGCGACTCGAGAGCGCACGAAATGGACGAGCCGAGCCCCCAGGATGCATCGAACTCCACATCGTTCCTCACAATTGCAGCAAGCTGCTGCTCGACCGGGACGCCGAGGTTCGGAATGTATGAATATCGGGCGGAGGACAGGATTGATGTCGCTACGTCCCCGTAGACGGATTCCTTCATTCCAGCGATGTCGACGATCTGTGTGCCCTTGGACGAGAGGAACTCACCCAACTGATGCGATAGCTCGTACTGCGAGCTGAAGAAAGGCAGATTCTTCCCGATCTTGGAGATGGCGACAGGATCTATGCTCAGCTTGACAGCGCTTGCCCCCAGCGAGAACGAGTCGAACAGGTCTGAATCGTCAGTGGGATCCACTGCGAGATCAGGCAGCTCAAGCTCAGCCACACCCGCCAGGTCAAAAGCCAGCCTGGAGACGCTGTCCGTCACGAGCGTCCTGAACTTCGTCTGACATTCTTTGAAAGCGGGGTAGAAGTCCCTCCAGGAATCTGACGACAGGATGTCGTACTGAGGGACGTCGACTGGAGCCGTGATGTTGCCGACCCAGACTGGATACAGGTCGCCTGCAGCATCTTCTACATAGTACTGTTTCTCCCCGATAGGAAGGGTGAAGTCGCTATGTGATGAGAAAAGCTCTGAGTAGGTCGTCACATTGGCGCCCGCAGCGCTAAGCACCTTCGATATCCAAGTGACGACCGCCGTCTTCGCCTTGTCCTCGCCCGTGAAGAAGGCCGCGACGGACTCCAGCGTGCTTCGAAAATCGTCTAGCACCCCCTTTGCGCTGTCCAAAGCGCCCAGCCATCCCATGTAGTCCATGAACTTGAGAGCAAGCTGGTCGGCGATTCCGAAAACCGCTTCTGCAACTATCATGCGCGGGTCCAGCCTAGGCTGGCTCTTCCCAAGAAACCACAGGAACAGCTCCGCAGGATCCAGGTTCCGGCCACTCGAGCCCATGACCGCGGCGATTCCCAGTCCATTGCCTCCGCATAGGCTCTCGACCCCGGAAGCGAAGCCTGCGTCGACTGACTTGAAGAGTCTGGCCTGTTCGAGCAGGAGCCCTACAGACACTGCCTTGTAGACATCCTGTTCGGAGAGGATATCGGAGGTGTTCAGGCCCGTGTATGTTGGCTTCCCATAACCCTCGAGCACTCTGAGCTCGCAAAGGGTGCTCAGCATGTAGCCCACAAGCCGGCCGAGATCCGATAGTTCGCCATCAGATGCGGACTCGAACGCCCTGAGCTTCGACTCGAGGAAGGGAAGTGCGGAGATGATCGGCCTATGGAACGAAGTCTGCTTCACGATTTGCACATCATCATTCGCGACCTTGACCGAGAAGTTGCCTAACGCGATGTAATAGGGATTCACGGACCGCTCCGAGAGCATCTCGACAGAGGGGGGAGGGAGCTTCGAGTATGCCATTTGGACCCCGTCGATCTGGACTGTCCCAGGCTTGACACTATCGGAGGAGACCAAGTCGATAGTTTTCTTCTCGATGAAGAAGAGGCCACCTGTCCAATTGGATACACCGAGCGTGAACTTGCCATCCGTACGCGGGAATGATGAAGAGATGTAGCAAGAGATCTCGTTCGAGAAAGCTTCTGATATAGCCGTCTCGTTCACTGGAAACGCTTGCCAGCTCGACAGGACTTCCTGAGCCCTTGATGCTCCGCAGAGCTCGAGCTCTTGGACAACCCCTCCTATGGCACCCTCCATCGCCTCAAGCAACCTGTCCCTCCTGTCAGCCTTGACCTGATCGAGCTGCTGTTTTGCAAGGTAGGTGCCGGTCACTGCGGAAGCAGTCAGGAGCACCACCGCGATTACGGCAAAGGATACCTGCCCGCTTCGGTCGCTTCGCATGGCTGACGGCTTGACTATTCGTCTCCCGGACAAAACGGTTCTTCCGATCATGACTGTCCCGATTGGCCGGACCTGTTGTGAGGTGTAAAGCGTTGCACTTACATGCAGCCTACATCGGACCGCCCATCTGCAATTCTCGGTCCCTGTCACGATTAAATATGAAAGAAGCGATACAAGTACTTGGATGGGATGCCTTGGAGACTGAGAAGACTCTCCTGCTGATATTCGTCGCCTTTCTGGTGGCCAAGCTCGGCGGCGAGATCATGGAAAGGATGAGGCTACCCGCCGTCACCGGTGAGCTGATTGCCGGCGTCATGCTAGGACCGACCTTCCTGAACCTGATAACCTCCGAGGACAACTTCCTCGATGTCCTGGCTCAACTGGGTGCGACCTTCCTGCTATTCTCCGTCGGCATGGAGATCAAGATCTCGGAACTAAAGAAAGTCGGCTTGACAGCGACGAGCGTGGCATTGTTGGGAGTGGTGACGCCGTTCATCCTCGGCTACTACGTCTCGATATTCCTGTTCGCATCATCCATCGAGGCGATGTTCGTGGCCACGGCGTTGGTCGCGACGAGCGTCGGAATCACGGCCAGGGTGCTCGACGATATGGGCATGATGAACTCCCTTGAGGCGAAGATCATCCTGGGAGCTGCTGTCATAGATGACATTCTCGGGATGATCGTGCTCACCCTTGTCAGCGGCGTTGCCGTCGGAGATCTGACCATCCTCAAGGTCGCGATAGTCGTCGCAGAGGCGGTCTGCTTCGTCGCAATCGTCACAATAATCGGGACCCGCGTCGTGAAGTACGCTTCTGGAAGGCGGGATGTCAAATTCGATAAGACCGTCAACGGTTCTTGGGCCATACATTACACCACTCGCGCGTTCAAGAGAGACAGCTGGATCGACAAGCTGAAACAGCGGCAGGCGCCATTCGTGATAATCCTCATAGTGATATTCGGCCTCTCGGCCCTTGCATCTTTTGTCGGTCTCGCGGCGATAATCGGGGCTTTCTTCGCGGGCCTGATCTTCTCGGACACCAAGGAAACCTATGAGCTCGAGCAGAAGTTCGAGCCCCTCAACGTGCTGCTCGTACCATTCTTCTTCGTCGTCATGGGCGCGAGAGTGGACTTGGCGAATTTCTCCACCGTGATCCCTCTGGCCATAGTCATCACTATCGTGGCGATTCTTAGCAAGCTCGTAGGCTGCTCGTTGGGAGCGGCGGCGCGCGGAGAGAGGACCGCGATGATAGTGGGTGCTGGGATGGTCCCGAGGGGTGAGGTGGGAATCGTCATAGCCATGATAGGTCTGAACATGGGAACGATAGGACAGGTGGCTTACTCCGTGATCATCCTGATGTCGATTGCAACGACTCTTTACACTCCTTTCCTGCTGAGGACCGTGATCAAGGCCGAGTCCAAGAACAAGCGCGAACCTGGGTACGTCACTCCTGGCTTTCGCCCATGATCCTCAGGAAATCCTCCAAGTGCTTTGAGAGGGCTTCATTGTCCGTGTAACCACAGACAGAGAGATCGGGTGCCGCGAGCAACGCTGTCTTCCCGTCGCTGATGACATCGGTGGCGATCAGCGCTTTCCTCCTGATTACTCTCACGCCTCTCGGGGCCTTCACGAACGGGGCAGTTATCACGGTCATGCTCACTCCTCTGGAGATGGCGTTGGAGAACTTCTTTCCGAATCTTGTTCGCATCTGCGATATGGAAGGCGAGGACATCACGAAGCTGTTCTCTGACTTGTCGAGCATCTCACCGATCTTGTCGAGCACGCGTTCCTTGCCCATGATCGTGTAGACCAGTTGTGGGACTCCTCGCTCAGAAAGCAGATTTCTCAGAGCGGACACCTTGCCGAACGACTCCTCGACCTGCGCTACTAGTCTCTTTGACAGCTCGGATGGGTCCACGGGCGAGAATGAACGAGGTCTTCCCTGCAACTTCCTCGCGAACCCTTTCTGCTCGAGGCTTCGCATCACCTTGTAAGAAGATGTGCGCGGTATCTGTGCGACTTCAGCTACAAGATTTGCAGATCCTGTCCCCAATGCCACGAGAGCGACATACGCCCTGGACTCATACTCAGAGAGCCCCAATCTGTAGAACGTGCTGGCTACCTTGAGATACTCCTTCATGAGCTCGTCGTAGTCCTTGCCAAGGGACGCTACTGCCTTCTTCAAGTCCATTTGTAGCCGAATAAGCTACATAACATTTAAATGATTCCCTGCGGATTGTGCTATGGGATGCGGTTCCATGCTAACTAGAAAGAGCGCTATACCGCCCGGATTGCCGAAGACAACCGATAGCCTGTGCCCTGAGTGTCTTATGATTATTCCTGCGACATTGCGAGAGGACAATGGCAAGGTCGTGATGGAGAAGTCTTGCCCAAAGCACGGCAACTTCAGGGACGTTGTCTGGTCCGACGCGGAGATGTACAAGAGAGTCGAGAGGTGGGCCAAGGATGGAATCGGGGTCGAGAACCCAGCTATACCAAAAGCCAAGCAATGCCCCTTCGATTGTGGTCTATGCGACCTGCACCTGAGCCACACGGGGCTGGCCAACGTCGACCTTACCAACAGATGCAACATCAAGTGCCCGATTTGTTTCGCAAACGCGAACTCTGCAGGGTATGTGTTCGAGCCCGACTACGACACAATCGTCAAGATGCTCAAGGTCCTTCGATCTGAGAGACCGGTTCCAACGCCAGCGGTCCAGTTCTCGGGCGGCGAGCCTACGCTCCACCCGAGATTCTTGGATATCATCAAGGCAGCGAAGGAACTTGGGTTCGCCCAGATCCAGGTCGCAACGAACGGGATCAAATTCGCTGAGAGCATCGATTTCTGCCAAAAGGCCAGCGACGCGGGACTCAACACTGTGTATCTTCAGTTCGACGGTCTGAGATCCGAGATCTACAAGCGTGCGAGGGGCGTGGACCTGCTCGAGACCAAGAAGAAGGTCATCGAGAACTTCCGGAAGGTTGAGCACCATTCGTCCATCGTATTCGTTCCGACGATCGTGAAGGGCCTCAATGACGATCAGGTATGGCCTATACTGCACTACGCGCTCGAGAACATGGACGTCGTTAGGGGCGTGAACTTCCAGCCAGTCGCGTTCACTGGAAGGATAGACAAGGACGAGCTGGAGAAGGGGAGATACACGCTGCCAGATCTGGCGAAGGACATGGAGAGACAATCGAACGGCAAGATCAAGATGATGGATTGGTACCCCGTCCCCGCCGTGGCAGCGATATCTGAGCTCTGGATGGCGCTGTATGGCGGCGCGAAGGTCACACTCACCACCCATGTGCACTGTGGCATCGCGACCTACATGTTCGTCAAAGACGCCGACAACATCATTCCTGTCACAAGGTTCGTGGAAGTCGAGCCCCTGTTCGATGAACTCTACCGGCTCGCTCAAAGGGCCGGGGGCAAGAAGATCAAGGCGCTCTCGAAGGTCAAGGCGTTCAGCTTGTTGAGGAAGTACCTGAAGAAAGACGAACTTCCGGATGGGATGAGCTCCACACAGTTCCTGAAAGCCCTCAGGGGCGTTCTCTCAGAGGAGACCAAGAGCGAGCTAGCCAGCTTCAGCTGGCAGATGATGTACGTAGGAGCGATGCACTTCATGGACTCTTACAACTACGACATAGAACGAGTCAAGAGATGCATGATACACTACACGACGCCGGACGGCAGGATCATCCCGTTCTGCGCCTACAACTCCGGCCCCGTCTACAGGACGGAGGTGGAGAAGAGATTCTCGGTGCCGCTGGCCGAGTGGAGAAAGAAGCACGGCAATGAGTACACGTGAGTTGATCCTCATGGGAAAGGAATTGGACGAGTTCGATGTCGATGTCACGAAGTGCATGCACTGCGGTGCCTGCGTCGGTTCGTGCCCTGTAAATGCCATCTACCTCAACGAGGTGGTGCTTGAGTTCAATGACGACTGCACGATGTGCAAGCGGTGCATCAAGGTCTGCCCTGTCGGGGCGATCAAGCTGGCCGGGGGGATGTAGATGGCAGAATACGATGTTGTTGTCGTCGGCGCTGGACCTGCTGGCTCCATGACCGCCAAATGGGCTGCCAAGGGCGGTGCGCGGGTATTGATGGTAGAGAAGAGGCAGGAAATAGGCTCGCCGGTCAGATGCGGCGAGGGGATATCGAGATCATGGTTGGACTCGGTGGGCATCACTCTGGATGCGAAGAGTGTGGCGCGCCAGGTCAAGGGGGCCAAGATCGTTGCCCCAAACGGTTCGTCGTTCTACCTCTCCGAGAAGATGGCTGGCAACGAGGTCGGCATTGTGCTTGAGAGAGTCTTCTTCGACAAGCTCCTCGCAAGGGACGCTGTGAAGGCCGGAGCGGACCTGATGTTGAAGACCTCAGCGGTCAAACTGCTGAAAACGGGCGACAAGGTGACCGGAGTCACGATCAAGTCCTGGGGCGAGACGAAGGACATCAAGTGTGGCTGTGTCGTCGGCGCGGACGGGTACGAGTCACAGGTAGGCAGGTGGGCTGGCATCAACACCAGTCTGGCACCAAGAGACATCCAAAGCTGCTTCCAATACAGGTTGACGAACATCAATCACGAAGCGGACTACTGCGAATTCGTCCTGGGGAGCAAGGCTCCCGGCGGGTACATCTGGATCTTCCCAAAGAATGAGGATACTGCCAACGTCGGAATTGGGATGCAGCTCACGAAGCTGAAGGACCCCGCTGACGTGAAAAAGTATCTGGACAAGTACATCCAGAACGACCCCCGGCTGAAGAAAGGTAGGCCCCTGGAGCTGGTCAGCGGCGCGGTCTCGATATGCGCACCCATCGACAAGGTGATCGGGAGCGGGATACTCCTGGTGGGGGACGCGGCCAGACAGATAGACCCGATAACCGGCGGGGGAATATCGAACAGCTGCAAGGCGGCCAAGGTGGCAGGCGAGGTGCTCGCGAGAGCGACGAGAGAGAAGGACTTCAGCGAGAGGTCCCTCCAGAGGTATGAGAAAGGCTGGAGGGATCTCATCGAGAACCACCTCTACAGGAACTGGATGGCAAAGGAGAAGCTCGTGACGCTCACGGATGATACGTTCAACAAGATCATCGCGACCTTGAACGAGGTCGGCGTCGATAAGATGTCGACCTACTCGATTCTCAAGGCGATCGAGGCGAAGCACCCTGAACTCGTCAGAGAGTTCCAGGAATTCCTCTGAACCGCCCGGCAACATCAATTAACTCCTAGAGCTTTCCCTGATGCCGAAGCAGGGGGACCAATGAGGCGATTTCAAGGCCTGGTTGCTGTATCAGCGAGCCCGAAATGGCGCGCTGTCATGTTCATACTGCTGCTGGCATTCGTGGTCAGGTTCTCCCAAATCTCCTGGAGCTACTCCAACAACGGGATAGACGAAGGCATAATGTTGGAGAGATCCTCCCTCGTGGCGAGTGGCTATGACCTCTACAAAGAGGTCCCTTGCGATCAGGCGCCGCTCGCGTTCCTGATTGGCGCGGTGTTCGACGGCGATGTTGTCATGCTCCGCGCGCTGGTGTCCGTTCTGTCGATGCTCGCGTTGATCGCCTGCATGGAATCCGCCAGGAGAACAAAGGGGACAACAGCGATGCTGGCAACGGGCGTTCTGCTCGCGGTTGACTTCGCGTTCCTGCGGGAGTCGAGGCTCTTCTCCCTCGACGGGCTCGCGAGCGCCTTCCTCGCGTTTGCGATACTCCTGTTCATCTTGTACATCAGGAAAGACAGCAGGACTGCCCTCGTCGCATCCGGACTCTTCATCGGACTGTCAACATCGACGAAGCTGCTTGGCGCGCTGGGCTTGGCTGGAGTATTACTGTTCCTGCTACTGGACATCTGGCGCAGAAAGGACGAACGGAGAAAGAAATCGCTCGACCTGGTCATCGTGGTCGCTTCGTCGGCTGCGCCGCTGGCAGCAATGATGGTCGTTCTTGGGCCATCCGAGATGATCCAAGGAATGGTGTTCAACCAGGGACATCGTGTGTTCGAGCCGTTCCTGAAGCTCTCCATCGTAGCGTTCTTCGGGCTCAACCTAGCATATGTACTGCCGCTCGCGCACGTACGCGCCATATGGAAGAAGGGGCCAGAGATGAGGTTCCTGCTGACCCTTGTTGCGGCGATACTAGTCTTCTTGGTCGCTCAACCTCTGGTGTTCTTCCATCACATGGCGATCCTCAGTCCTGCGATGGCGATTCTTGCGGGTGTTTTCCTTGCAGATGCGCTTGACCGCAAAAAAGTCCGAATGAATACCTCATCATCATCATATTATGTATTTAAGGGCATTGAGTCCAGAATGATGGCAACGGCTCTTTTCGTCGTTGGCCTGCTCGTCTCCGGAGGCTTGGCGGTCTATGGGCCCATCGCTCAGGATGAGCCCGCGCAACTTGTCTACTCGGAGACCCTCAGAAAGATCACCAACAGCGACGATTGGGTCATCAGCGGTGACCCGTTGATAGCTGCATACGCGGGCAGGAGCATCCCCCCGGAAGTGGTGAACGTCGCGTACCGAGTATATCCAGACGTGACTTCCGCGGAGATAGAGAATGCTGTGCTCGTTTACAACGTCGCCGTGGTGGTCATATGCTACAGACTCAACGACATGCCAGGTCTGGCCGACTTCCTATCGCACAATGACTACGCTCTGATCGACAGGGACTATGTCGGGCACGGGGCGGACGGAGCGCTGGACTTGTTCGAGAAAGGCATCGGCCAGGTTTCTTTCTACGTCAGGAACGACATTGTACTCCGGCTAGGCCTCCCGGTCCAGGTGGAACCTTGACGGTTCAGGTCCTCTTCTTGACGTCGGGGCTGAAGGTCCATAACGAGTTCGCCGCGAAATTGAACAGGCTGACCAGGAATATCGCGATCACCTGCGACAGCACCTTGTAGAAGCTCGCGCTGTCCTGCAGCACGCCCATCCCTGGCATGGCATAGTCGATCAGAAGCGTGAGAAGCCCTTGGTTGATCCAGAAGCCGCAGAAACTCACGATCAGGAACTGGAAGTACTGGAAGTGAAGCGTCTCTTTGGACCTGAAAGTCCACAACCTGTTCCAAATGAAGTTGTTCGTGTCGGCAACGACGAACGCAATTCCAGCCGCGATGTGGTATTCGATGTTGCCCATCTCGAGAAGGCCCCAGAAGATCGCCAGGTTGATGACAGCGCCAGTTCCGCCTACTATCGAGAATTTGAGGTACTTTGCAAGCCAGAACCGTTTGCTCTCGTACAGACGAGTGACGTGGTCGAGATACTTGATCATCTCAAGGCCGCCCAGCTTGCTCTTCCCGGACTTCCTGTTGGCGAAGTGGATGGGGACCTCAACTACCTTTGAGACATGGCCCTTGACGATTACCTCGAGTCCTATCTTGTAGCCCACAGGGTCTAGAGTCACGCCGTCTATGACGGAACGTTTCAGTGCGAAGTAGCCTGACATCGGGTCCTTGATCTTCGTGAGAGGTCTCGCGAAGAGCGTCGCAACCTTCGATATCAGTCTGCGGTGCAATGGCCAGTTCTCGGCTCCTCCGCCTTCGATGTATCTGCTTCCGACGACCACATCCGCCTCACCTGTCCTTATCTTGGACACCATTGCCGGAATCGCCTCTGGAGGATGGCTGAGGTCCGCGTCCATGACGACGAGGATGTCGCCAGAGGCCGCCCTGAACCCCTCGATAACAGCTGACGACAGCCCGAGCTTGCCAGCCCTATGAATCACCTTGATATTGTGGGCCTTCGCGAGCTGCTCGGCATTGCCTCCGGTACCGTCAGGGCTGTTGTCGTCCACAATCACTATCTGGACGTCGATGCCAGCACCCGAGCATGAGCCCGTGATGCGGCCTACTAGCTCGTCAAGGTTGCCCCTCTCGTTGTATGTCGGGACGATCACTGAGATCGTTCTGGCACCCCCCTCAATCCTGCGCGCTTCTTGTAGATGAATGACACAATCAAGCTGACCAGGAGCACTGTCAGAACAAGCCCGAGCGAGACCCATGGAGCGACCTCCGCCCTGAGGTTGTCGAAGCTGAGCCAGGCAATGACCACGATGAGTGAAGACTTTGCCATTGCCCCTATGAAGAGGTAGAGGGCGCATTTCTTGAGGTTCCAGTTGGACACCGCCATGAAAGCTCCCGTATAGGGGAGTATCGGCGCTGCTCTGTTCAACAGAAGCACGCGCTCGTCGTGGACTATGATGAAGTTGAGATAGCGCTGCATGATCCTCTGGACCCGGCGCGGCACCTTCACCAATTTGACGAATGAATAGAGGGCGAAATTGCCCCCGAGGCTGGCCAATGTGAACACGAGCACCAGGAGGGCCCCCCACGCAAATGAATCGGGGTGTGCTCCGAAAATGAACACCATCCAGACTTCGGGGAGCGTTGGAAAGCCCACGCCGTCCACAAGGATGATGACTGCCATCGCGAGGAGCATGCCGGCATCACCGAGGACTGCGAATAGGCCAATTATGTCCTCACCTATCATGCGACAGCGCCTCCAACAGTAAGCGATTCGTAGAGCTCCTTGAGCATCTGCGCAGTCCGCCTGATATCGTGTTCGGCTGCGAGCTGCTTTGAACCGTCGACCATCTTGATCCGCAGCTTGGAGTCGGTCAGCAGCTCTGACAGTCTGGCGGAGAATTCGTCGTCGCTCTTGGCTTTCAGACAATGCCTGCCATCGACGACCCAATCCTCGTATACGGGAATGTCGCGGATCAGCAATGGACATCCGCAACTGGCTGCCTCCAGCATCACGTTGCCATAGCTTTCCGCTCTTGTGGGGAAAACGAACACATCAGCGGCCGAGTAAACACCGATAATCTCCTCGAATGGCACGTGCCCCGGAAAGAGGACTTTCCCTCGAGCGGTCTTGTCCAGCGCATCTTCCAGGAGAGGCTCCGAAGCCCCGACCCAGACGAACTTCACATCCTCTCGGTCCTTGAGGCTCGCGGACATCTTCACGAATGTGTCAACGCCCTTCCGAGGGATCCTCAGGCCAACGCTGAGCACCAGCTTGTCCGTCGGCGAGACGCCCCATCGTTCTCGGAACTTCGCTCCCAACGCTTCGTTTCTCACGAAGACCTCCCTGTTGATGCCGTTTGGTATTATCTTGAAGGGCCCACGGACTCCATCCTTCGCGAGGGATTTGGCGACATATGGTGTCGCGCCGACAACGACCGTGCCCAGGTTGTAGAACTTGACGGAGTATCCGCGCACGAACGGATAGGCGAGTGATCCGCCGATGAATCCGCCCTTGATCAGCTCAGGAAGGTGCCTGCCATGGACAACCAACGGCCTCCCCGACTTGCGCCTCCTAAGGGCCCAGAGAAACGATCCTGGCAGCGGGCTGTGGATGTGGAGCACATCGTATTCCGCCTTTGGCTCGTTCATGAAAACCTTTACGCCGAGCTTCTCGAGTTCGCGGGCCACCATGGGCGCATTCGTTCCCATCCCGCCAGGGTTCTTGAACGGGATGATGGCTCGGTACTTCTCTAGCTCTGTGAGCATGCAAACCGAGACCATATGACCAAGCGCCCCTAGAGATGACAACCGTTCGGCTGGAAGGCCATCCCGCCCTTCGGCGACCATGAGAATGCGCGGATATATAGGTAACCTACAGGCGCGAGCCAGCAACTGTCATTTCAGCAACGCGATGGAATCAGTGCGCTCATCCTGGGAATCGTGCTGCTCTAGATCTAGAAGGGCTGTCTCTCCCAAACTGTCTTCCCGTCTTTGACTACCCGAGAACACAGGTTCGTGCCAAATTTATATGGCAAGTGTGCGTGTCCTGGAATGTCGAGAACTATCAGGTCCGCCCTCTTGCCGCGCTCGATCGTGCCCACCTTCTTATCCAGTCCAAGGGCCGCAGCGGCATTTATCGTGGAAGCGGTCACAGCCTCTGCAGGAGTCATCCTCATCTTGTGACATGCGAGGCTTATCGTGAACTGCATCGATTCATTCCAGCAGTTCGGATTCAGGTCTGTTCCCAATGCGATTGGAACGCCCAGATCGATCAGACGCCTTCCATCCGCGTACTCCTTTGACATCGAGGAATATGGAGTCCCCGGCAAGAGCACCCCCATGACATCCTTCCTAGCGAGCGCCATGATCCCGTCGTCTGAGGGCCTCGCAAGATGATCCGCGGAGACCGCCCCGACCTCCGCTGCAAGCTCAGCGCCGCCCGTCGAGTGCATCTCGTCAGCGTGAACCTTGAGTTTCATTCCCAATGACTTCGCAGCCAGCAACACCTTCCTGGACTGGTCGACATCGAATACGCCCTTCTCGCAGAAAACATCGCAGAACTCGGCGAGGTTCCGCTTGGCGACCTCCGGAAGCACCTCGCTTATCATGAAATCCACGTATCCATCGGTTCTCCCAGCGAACTCCGGAGGAACAGCGTGAGCTCCCAAGTAGGTTGGGACAATCGTGACCGGATACTCGTCTCCAAGCTTCCTCGCAGTCTCAAGCAATCTCAGTTCGACCGTTCTGTCCAGGCCATACCCAGATTTCGCCTCGACCGTAGTTGTCCCGTGAGAGATCATCGATTCGAGGCGTTTGGCTGACTCTTTGAACAGTGTCCCGGGGGATGCCAGCCTCGTGTCGCTCACGGTCCTGAGGATTCCGCCGCCCGCCTGAAGTATCTCGAGATATCCCTTGCCCCTCGCCTTGAGCTCCAGTTCGAATTCACGCGATCCTGCATACACGAGATGGGTGTGCGGATCGACGAATCCAGGCAAGACCGTCCTGTCAGTCGCGTCGATGATCTCCACATCACCCGCACCGTGTTCCTTCAGGACCGAATCCGTTCTACCGACATCGACGATGACGCCGCCAGAGACCGCCACGGCACCGTCCCTTATTATCGCGAGGTCCGACATCTCGGCCTTCGCCCTCGCCCTCCTCGGGCCTCTGAGCGTAACCAGCTCGGATGCGTGGACTATCAGAAGGTCGTCAGTCATCTTCGTTCCGCGATGTAATCGGCCTCTGTATCTATAAACGATTCCCGCAGACTATTGGCCCCGCTTTCCCAAGAGCTCATGCACCACGTACTGCAAGGTGTCTTGGGGGTTCAACATTGATCTGAAGTACCTGTAGTCCGAGGTTTCGAGTTCCCCCATCAGATATGCGGTCGCCCCATAAGTGACCGTGCCAACCACCGCTAGCACTATCAGGGCGAGCCAATCGACTGAGGGAATGAACATCCAGTCGATCGTGTACATCACGCCCACCATGACCATCGCGCTCAGCAGGTGCTTAAAGGACCTGGAGTTTGGAACTATCTTTGCTGTCTTCCAGGCCATGTAACGAAGGACGAAGAAGTAGTATATCGACAGGACCAACAACGAAGAAGCTGCGCCGAAACCCTTCAGGCCGAGCATCTTGATGCCTTGGACCTCCTCAGGGACCAGGATGATCATGGCAACGAGCTGGAGCACGAAGCCTCCGAGCCCTATCATCGCCAAAGTCCCGTGCTTTCCGACGCCCACAATCGCCGACCGTAGCGGAAGCGCGAGCGCGACAACTGTGCTGCTGATTACTAGGACACTCATTGTCTGCACCGCGGGGGAGAACTGATCCCCCAGGAAGACGATCACAATCTGCTGACCGAATGTGAGATAGAAAGCGGCTGTGGGAATGACGACTAGCGAGACGTAGCGCTCCGCCTGGTTGACGACGTCCCAGCTGGCCGCAACGTCCTTTCTCCAGAAGTAAGTGGTCACCGAGGGAAGTATGAGTGTGGCGACGGATAGGGAGAACACGCTGACGAAAATGGCCATCCTCTGGACGCCGAAGTAGAGTCCCAGCTCGTGATATCCCCAGAAATTCCCAACGAACAACTTGTCCAGGTAGAGGTCAAGTATGAATATAGCCGACACAGCGAAGACAGGTGCCAATGAGCGGATGTACTTCTTCAGGATGAAACAATCTGGCATCGATATCTTCACCTGGCTCATCAGCAGCGCGACAAGCAGCGCTGACGCGATTATCCCTGCAGCATACGACGCTGAAAGCAGCGCCGGTCCGTCAGCAGTAGATCCTGACGAGGAGCTCGCGACGAAGATGATGAACGACACTCTCACAACCAGCTCCAGAAGGGCTGGGACGTGGACCTTCGCCACGGCACCCTGAGCATCGAACGTGTGCGTCGCGATCTGGCTTATGCCGAGCAAGACGTAGTAGATGAGAAACGCCATCATCGAGTCGAGCACGACCTCGTTCGATGGCATCGCGCCCCCGAGCTGGCCTCTCCTCCACAGCTCGATCAGAACGTAAGTCACTATTGAGAAGATCGCGAGAAGTACGATCCGAATCGTCGCGTAAGCTCCAACGCATTTCCCAAGATCCTCACCGCTTCGGATATGATTCGCATGGACTGAGCCGACCCCGAAGTCGGACAGGAAACTGAGGATTCCGACGGAGGCCATGGCGAAGCCCATGATACCCAACACATCCGGGCCCATGTTCTGCGCGATGAAGACCAGTGCGGCTGTGCCGAGAACTGCCCCGACCACGCCGTTGACGACCGCGATGGCTGACTTCGGACTCATCAGCCTCTGGTTGGGAGCCGCCCCCCGCACGCCCTCCTCGGGCATAGCTCCTTAAGATATGGCACGCAATATAAATCTGCTGGTCGGGACACCGTCACAGTTTGGCCACAAGCTCCTTCACGATTTCCAGACCCTTCGAGATGTTCTCTCTCGAATTTGCGTACGAGAACCTAAGATGTCCCTCACCCAAGGACCCGAATGACCCTCCGGGTGCACAAATGACCCCCTTGTCGAGTATCTTCATGGCGAGCTTCTCTGACGGCATCTTATGCGCATACTTGGGAAAAACGTAGAATGCTCCATTCACGGGAGATGTGGTGAAAGAAGGTATCTCGGCGAGCTTTTTCATCGCGACTTCTCTCCGTTTCCTGAACTCTTCCAAGACATGCGCCTGGAACTTGTCCAGAACCTTCAATCCCTCGAGGACGCCGTACTGGGTAGGTGTTGCCGGACAGGCGAGCGTGTAGTATTGTACTTTGGAGAGCTGCTGGACGATCTCCTTCGAGGTCGCGACATAGCCTATCCTCCAACCCGTCGCTGCCAATGACTTCGAGAACGAATTGACGACAATCGTGTCGTTGTGGAACCGCGCAAAAGACCAGTGCTCGCCCTCGTAGACGTAGTCGTTGTAGACCTCGTCCGAGAGAATGTAGAGCTTGTGATCCTTCGCCAACTCGCTGAGGGCCTTGACCGTCTCCTTCGGGAATACCGTTCCAGTGGGGTTCGAGGGACTGTTGACTATGATCGCTTTGGTCCTGGGGGTTATCAGGGACTTGATCTCTTCGATATCCGGTAGGTATTTGTTCTCCATCTTGAGTGAATACTCGATCGGCTTGCCGCCGGCCAACTTCACATCCGGACCGTAGATGATGAATCCTGGATTGGGGATGAGGACCTCATTGCCCTCATCCAATATGGTCTCGCATGCGATCCTCATTCCCTCGGTGGCGCCCGCAGTCACGATCACGTTTTCGAACGAGACATCCTTTCGGTATTTTCTGAGGTTCTCCGCAATCGCCTCGCGGAGTTCCATGATACCGGCGCTCGGGCCGTACTTGTTGTGCCCTTTCTGCAACGCCTCGCAAAAAGCTCGAACCATCTCTTCTGGAGGCTGGATATCGGGTTCGCCTAGCCCAAGGTTGATTGCCCCAGGTGGCGCTGCCTCGAACATCTTCCTGATGCCCGAAACCTTGAGTGATGAGACGCGCTCTGGAAACATCAAGCAGCTAACGTACATTTCCGTACATTAAGCGTTCCACAGTACAAACAGGACGCGAGCAACGTGTTAGCAGGACACAGTGCGCGATCGGAGGACTGGCAGAGAGCGAGCGGGGACTCCGCGAATAAGTCTAAGAGGGCGGAAGCTGGTGACATTTCATCAAACGCAGCCCGGAGAGGGATTCAATTGCCCACTAGAACCATCGCCATTATCGGAGCTGGACTGGCAGGTCTGTCGACGGGATGCTACGCTCAGATGAATGGATACTCCTCGCATATCTTCGAGCATCACTCCAAAGCCGGCGGAGTTGCAGCCTCCTGGCGTCGGGACGGATACCTCATAGATGGAGGAATTCACTTCTTGATGGGGCACAAGCCCGGAACGGTGACCTACCAACTATACGAAGAACTCGGCATCGTCCAATGCAATCATTTTCCGGATATGACGATCTACGGAAGGTTCATCGACGAGGCCAGCGGCAAGACCATCGACTTGACATATGATTTGGATAGACTCGAGAAGGACCTGAAGGGAATTGCGCCTGTTGACTCGAAGGTCATCGAAAGTATGATGTCGAACATACGGAGGATGGAAAGGGCCGACCTAGTCGGGATGATGAGCACAGAGAAGCCTCCGGAACTGATGGGGCTTCTCGACAAGCTGAGTATGTTCTGGAAGATGCGCGGGATCCTGCGGTTCTTCCGCGGGAGATACTCGAAGCCGATGAAGGATAATCCGCTGGGTGCTCAGGATCCGCTTTTGAGGAAAGTACTTGAGAACCTCTTCTTGCCGGAAGTGCCGCTCTGGTTTGTCCTGATGATAATGGCACTAGTCGCGAAAAGGCAGATGGGCCTGCTTGAGGGGGGGTGTCCCGATTTCGTGGACCCCATCGAGAGGAAGCACAGGAATCTCGGCGGCGAGTTGACATACGACGCGAAAGTCGAGAAGATCATGGTCGAGAATGGGAAGGCTGTTGGAGTCAGGTTTGCAGATGGCACGGAGCACAGGGCGGACATAGTAGTCTCGGCCGCCGATGGATACAGCACGATCTTCGGAATGCTGGGAGGGGAGTTTGTCGATGATCGCATCAAGGAGAGATATCAAAGCTGGAAGCTCATCAAACCGATCATGATTGTCAGCTTCGGCGTGTCCCGCATGTTTCCTGGCGAACCACCGTTCAGCTCAATCATGGTCAAGGACCCGCTGAGGATAGGCAACGATAACATTCCTGGCTTCGGCGTGCGCATATTCAACTACAGCACGAAGTTCGCGCCAGCGGGTAAGACCGTGGTTCAGGTCATTGTCGAATCCGACTGGGACTACTGGAACAATCTGTCGAGTGATCGTCAGAGATACGAGGCTGAGAAGAAGAAGATCGCCGCTGAAATGCTGAAGAGGCTTGAGAAGTACTATCCAGGAATCTCGTCGAGGGTCGAAGTCGAGGACGTCGCGACTCCCTACACGCTTTGGCGCTACACGCTGAACCATAAGGGGGCATACATGAGCTGGCTACCTTCCGCGGACAATATCCTCGAAACGATACCGAGGACTCTCCCTGGGCTCTCCAACTTCTACATGGCTGGGCAGTGGGTCACACCTGGAGGATCGGTCCCCACCAGTCTCTTCTCGGGTCGCCAGCTCATAGAAGTCCTCTGCAATCAGGACGGAAAGAAGTTCGCGGTTCCCTAGTAACGGGTGAGGGAACCCTGATGTTGCGTCGTTATCAGAAGAGGAGAGAGGACACCGCGCGTGCAATCCTGCTGACGGGTGCGAGGAGCCGAGGTGCTAGCCTGAGCGTGTTGACTGGGTTCGCCCTTGCTGATTCGCCTGTCTGCGAATAGACCCACAGTGGATTGCTGTCTCGGAACTCATGTCGAACATATTGGGTGATTTCATTCCCGGATCTCTTCGGAGACGTATCCGCGCGCGGAATGGCGAAACCTGGCATGCTCAACTGTACCGCCTCACTTCATGATGAGATCGTACCGGATGAACCATGATCGAAGCGAAATGGCTCTCGACCCTGTTTGGAAGGATCAGAGGCGAACCACGGCTCATTCTTGGCATGCATTCAAAGCGATTGTACTCCATGCTTGTCACACTCCAATGTGCATTTGGCTAATACACATGATGGTTAATAAAACTATCGTTTTAATGAGCAAAATGCTTATAACATAGCCCAACCATACATTTTGTTGGTGAGCTCGTGAAGGCGATCAAAGTGATTCGGGACCCGGAGGCTTTTCAGCTGATGGCGGATGATACCAGGCGAAGACTGATACACCTTCTGCGGGCAAAGGAGATGACAGTCAGCCAAATCGCAGGAGAGCTCCACCTGACACCCCAGGCAATCTACCATCATGTCAGAAAGCTCAAGGATGCAGGCTTGATTGAGGTTGCGAGAGAGGAGCGCGTTGATCATTTCATCGAGACATACTACCGAGCCTCTGCAGAAGTATTCCATCTGTCCCACGGCGAGGGAAAGAGCCGCAAGATCGAGGAGCAGCAGGCGCTCGAGGCACTTCAGAACCTGTCGAAGGTCGGAGTTTCTGTCAGGGTCGATGAGGCATCTGCATCGAAGATCGTCAGTATCCAGAACCGAATGCACGACCTGGGGGGCAAGCAAGAATGGACGGACAAGGTCTCTGATCTTGAGGACGTCGACTTCTTCGGCAAGCAGCTTCTTCTCGAATACGCCAGCTATCTCTCCATGAGTGATGCGGAATTCAAGGAGTACTGTGAACTCCACAAGGAGATCAGGCACCTTCTGAAGTCGAAGCTCATCTCAACCTCGGCGGAAAAGAAAAAAACCTAGAATCCTACGCCATCTTCCAAAGACACCGAGTGCCCGAGAAAAGCGTTATATTCGTTTGACTATCGTGTACCCGGCCATAGGGGGACCACCATGAATGGGGCACTCATCGACGTTAAGAACCTTTCCAAACACTATCCTCCAGACGTCAAGGCGGTCGACGGCATATCGTTCGAGATCAAGTCAGGTCAGATATTCTCAATGCTTGGCCCTAATGGTGCCGGCAAGACCACGACCGTTGAGATCCTCGAGGGACTGCGAAATCCGACCTCCGGGACCGCAACCATCTTCGGGATCGACGTGACCCGCGACTACTCCGAGATACGTGACAAGGTGGGTATCCTGCCACAGAACTTCGAACCTTTCGACGAGCTGAAGCCCGCTGAAGCCGTCGAGTACTGGGCGGGCCTCTATGACAAGAAGATGTCGAGGAAAGACATCGAACGACTGCTCGAGAAAGTCAACCTAACTGGCAGGAAGAGCTCCGTCTCGAAGAAACTCTCGGGTGGCGAGAAGAGGAAGCTAGGGATTGCGCTTTCGCTGATCAACGAGCCTGAGGTTCTGTTCCTGGACGAGCCAACGACAGGGCTCGACCCGAAGGCGAGGAGGGATCTGTGGGCGCTCATCCAAGATATCAGGAAGAAGGGCACGACCGTTTTCCTGACCACCCACTACCTCGATGAGGCCGAGAGGCTGGCGGACGACGTCGCAATCATGCACAAGGGGAAGATAATCGCACAGGACAGCCCCGAGAAACTCATAAGAAAACACGCGAAGCTCACCGTGATCGTGCTCGTCGGCATCGGCCCGGACGGTCTGAAGGAGATCAAGAGGAGAGGGATAGAAGCCATCACGGAGGCCGACGGTGACATCCTAGTGCCAGTCAACGACCCCTCCGAGATGAGAACGATATTTCAGAAACTCAGCGGGATAGAGCTGAACGTCAAGGATATGTACACCAGGAGACAGACCCTCGAGGATGTGTTCCTCGATCTTGTTGGTGCCAAGATGGAAGAGGGGGATCTGAAGCCATGAGCCGGATTCTTGCGGACATAAAGGGGTTCGGCAGGCAGTACCTCAGATCCAAGGTAGGAGCGTTCTTCACCTTCGCGTTCCCCATATTGCTGATCCTGCTGTTCGGAGCCATATACAGCGCGAGCGGTACCCAGAAGGTGTCGCTGCCGGTCCAGAACTTGGACGGGAGCCCCTTCTCTGTCGCCTATCTGAACGAGCTGAACAACACGACCCTAGTGAACATAAAGATGATTCCGGCCGACGCGAACATCACGAACTACATCAACGACAATTCACTGTCACTCGCGCTTCAGATACCTGTCAATTTCGGCTCGAAGATTGTGGATGGTTTAGGCCCCAATTACTCAGGACCGGTCCTCGTCACGGTCTACGGTGACAAGTCACAATCCACCTTCGGGACCGCGATCGCGGCTGTGCAAGCTGCGAGCGTGAGCTTCAACTACAACCTCTCGCGGACCTTGCCGCTGGTCGCACCAGGCGTTCAGGGCCTGAAGGAGGGCTACAAGTTCCTCGACTACTTCTTGCCCGGCGTCGTGGGCATTACTGTGATGACGAATTCGCTGTTCAGCATGACCTCGATATGCGCGGAGTACAGACAGCGGGGATTCTTCAAGCTGCTCGCCACGACTAAACTGAGGAAGCACGAATGGCTGATATCGAAGTTCGTCTTCTTCTCGATCATACTGATATTGTCTCTCCTGACGACCTTCGCAGTGGCGAGCGCCGCATTTGGAACGCACTCGACGATCACACTGCTCGCTCTGGCGATGATCCCTGCCGGCGCATTCCTCTTCGTCTCTCTTGGAATGCTCTTGGGCGTTGCCATAAAGGACCCCGAGTCGGGAGTTGCAGTTGCCAATGCCATCGGTTTCCCCATGATGTTCTTGTCGGGCTCCTTCTTTCCGCTCGACATGATGCCTCACTTCCTGCAAGTCCTGGCCACTGCGTTGCCGCTCACCTATTTCAACAATGGCCTGAGAGACACGATGGTCTACGGCAACACTGGAGGGGCTTTGGCGAACCTTGCGGTCGTGCTTGTCGTCGGCGCAGTGTTCTTCGTTCTTTCGAGCAGGCTGATGTCTTGGAAGGAACGCTGAACGGAGGATTCTGCTCCGGATCGACTCGACGGTCATGCCCCTCATCATGGGTGGACAGAGGAGATCGGCAGTGCGAGCCCGATTCTTCACGATCACTTTCACCCATCCTCCATGAGGGCATATCCCACCGGAATTGCTTCAAGTCTCAATAGGCACCTAGATGTGGATATGGGAAGGAGGGCGGTGAGATCCGTGCGAAAGGAAGACATCAAGACAGTAGAGGACATCGTCCGGTATCTGAGCGATCACTCTGACTTCGAGACGGCAGTCTATGTTGCTACATTCAAGATCCCGAAGGGGAAGGTCTGCACGTATCATGGGATCGCCAGGATGATCGGGAAACCGAAGGCCACCAGAGCAGTGGCCAATGCGCTGCACAACAACCCGTTGTACCCGATAGTACCCTGTTGGCGCGTCGTCAAATCTGATGGGGGTTTTGGAGGAGAGAGGAGTGCGGCCGATGGAAGGAGAAAGCACGTGGAGGAGGAAGGCGTCCCCACGAGGAACAACAAAGTCGTAATGAGCAAAGAAGTGCTCTTCTGAACCTCCAAGGAGGACATCTTCGGCTGGCGCCAGGGACCGATCTGACCGCTGGCTCAGTTCGGGCTACTATGCTTATAGCGCAAATTCCCATATAACGCATATCTCTTTATATACCTTATATGCTTTGATACTGTCCAATGCGCGAAAGCATACTCAACTCGCTCCGGGACATCCTGATCACTCGTACACCTCTAGAAGACCTTCCAGAAAGCGTCTGGAAACGGACGAGCGCTCTGAACACGTGGGGCACCAATGCCATCGAAGGGAACACACTGACTTGGCACGAGGTCAAGCAGCTTCTCCTGGAGGAGCGAAGCGTCGGAGGCAGACCTGTCAAGGACGTCCTCGAAACTCTCCAACACGAAAGAGTCTTCCGCGATCTAATCAGGCGCAGGTCTCATCCCATCGACCTCGGAACGATCCTCGAACTGCACGAATCTGTTTTCAAGGGGATGAAGACCGATGCGGGTAGGTGGAGGCGTGTCAACGTCAAGATTAGCGGGTCCAAACACGCCCCACCTCGCATGGAGAGAGTAATCGATGAGACGGAGAAGATGCTCCGCGAATACGAGAAGAGGGACATCGAGGGTGAGGACACAATCGCACTCGGAGCTTGGCTCCATCATCGGTTCGAATCCATTCATCCGTTCAGCGATGGGAATGGGCGCGTAGGCCGACTGCTGTTGAACCTTCATTTGATGAAACATAGTTGGCCCCCAGTCCATATCCTCCCTCCGGACAGAGCACGGTATCTCTCATCAATGGAGACGGGTCATTCGGGAGACCTCTCCGACCTCACTGTCTTCATCGAGGAGTTGATGGCAAGAGCGCTCCTGGACTTATTGGACCAGATTGGCACGGCACTGGACGAACTCAGACCGTTGAAGGAGTTCGAGGAGCAAGGCCCATACTCCGCACAGTACTTACGACTGCGTGCGGGACAGGGCGAACTCCCGGCAGTGAAGAGATCCGGGGATTGGCACACGAGCAAGCGTGCGCTGCGGCTGTATCGAAGCACAATTTGACTTGCGTAAGCGGTTCATGCGATGAACGATGGGGTTCCTGCATCAAGTTGGGCTGTCTTGATGAGGCTACGTGATCACTGGATAGTGCGAGGGCCCAGATTATGGCCCGGAGTATGCCGGTGATTAAAGGCCCGAGCTAGAATTCTCAACCCCAATGCATGACCGATTTTCTCGAGTTTCTTACCTGCAAATAACGGCGAAGGAATCCTTCAGGATCGATGAACAGAGGACATTGGAGCCCTGCGAAGGATGTTCGGAGGGCGAATCCTAAATAACGCATGTCTGCATAGCGAAGTTCAAATCCAGGAGAGAATTAGGCTGCAGAATTTCGTAGGTGCCAACAGACTGCCATTAGTGTTCGCTGTTGCGTCCGCAGTCCTGTTCGGCATGGGCACTCCGTTCGCCAAGCTGCTATTGGGAGACCTTCCACCTGTCGCTTTGGCCGGGCTTCTGTACCTTGGAGCCTTGGTCGGGCTATCTCTCTACGACATCTTTCGTCGAATCACTTCAGATCAACAGGAAGTCTCGAAGAGCCGCTTGGGGCGAAATGACGCACCGTGTCTGGCTGGGGCGATAGTCGCAGGTGGGATCGTGGCTCCAATCAGCCTCATGATCGGCCTGACAATGATCTCCGGGTTCTCAGCTTCCCTCCTACTTAACCTTGAAGGCGTCGCAACCGCGATCATCGCGATGATGCTCTTCAAGGAACATCTTGGCCGGAAGATTGTGTTGGTCATCCTTTGCATGACTGCAGCAGGAGTTCTCCTGAGCTGGAATCCCGAGGAGGACGTTTTTGCTGCGACTGGGCCTCTGCTTCTTATCGTAGCCGCAGTCGGCTGGGGATTGGACAACAACTTCACAAGAAACATCTGCGGAAAGGACCCGGTCCAGATTGCGCAGATCAAGGGGCTTGTTGCGGGGTGCACATCGATAGCACTTGCCCTAGCCCTGGGATGGAACGTGAGGATGAGCAGCGATATCATTTGGGCTCTGGTTCTGGGTTCCCTGAGCTACGGAGCCAGCTTGGTCCTCTTTGTGTTGGCGCTTCAAGGCCTTGGAGCTTCCAGGACGGGAGCGTTCTTCAGCTTGGGCCCATTTGTCGGAGCAGCGGTTTCCGTGGTGCTCTTGGACGAGACGCTCGGATGGATCATGTTGCCCGCGGCCATCCTGATGGTGGGCGGTGTTGTGGCAATGCTGTACGAGAGGCACTCCCATGTGCATCAGCACGAGGGAATGACGCATGTGCACCTACACTCTCATGGAGACTTTTCCCACGACCACTGCCATCCCGACCCGGTCAGGGAGCCTCATGTCCATGAGCATACTCATCTGGCTGAAGACCACTATCACCCTCATTGGCCCGATATCCACCACAGGCACGCTCATTGAAACGGGGACCATTGAGACTGCCAAATGCGCGTTCGGGACACGTAGTTCACCTGTCTGAGCAGGAATTGGATTTGGTCTTTCGAACAAAATGTGCGAGGGCCCGGATGATGACCCGATATGTGCAGCTTGCCCCTCACAATCCGAAGAGGGAAGGGCCTGTTCCGCTCCGGGGGGGGATGAGCACGTGTCAAACCATTCCTCGACGACCTATATATAGTGTGTCAACTGCCATTGGACACCTATATATACTAACAAGACTATCCTCATTCGATGGAGCAGATCCTAGCCATATTCAACCCCTGGTGGGATGGACCGTTCAGGGCCGAGGGGATCCGTAGGGAGGAGTACCTTGACCAGCTGGACCGCAAGGGGAAGACCAAGGACATCGTGTTCGTCACCGGTCTCCGCAGAGTCGGGAAGACCACCCTGGTCCGCCAACATGTGGAACGGCTGATCGGCGGTGGGCAAGACCCCAAAAGGATACTCTACTTCTCGATGGACCACCCCGCGCTCGTGAAGGAGTCCATATTGGACGTTCTGGACGCATACAGACGGCTGCACGGGCTGAGGCATGACGACCGCTTCATTGCGGTCATAGATGAGGTTCATCTCAGAGAGGGGTTCGAGCGGGAGCTCAAGGCGGTCTACGATCTCGGACGCGTCAAGGTCTTTGCCACGGGCTCTTCCTCGCTGTTCATGGTTGAGCGGGGATCGTTCCTAACCGGCAGGCAGACATTCATGGAGGTTCTGCCGTTCAGTTTCCCAGAGTACCTCGAAATCAAGGGGACAAAGGCAAGGCCCAGCGACACTCACCTCATGGTCAGGTACGCGGAGGACTACGTGCGCTCCGGCGGGCTTCCTGAGTACCTCAGAACTGGCGATCCCGGCTACGTGACAACGCTCATTGATTCCATCCTCTACAAGGATGTCGCAGCTCGCCTCGGCGTGAGGAACTTTCAGGCACTCCGAGAACTGCTCCTCGTCGTCACGCAGAGCACCGGATCGAAGCTGTCGCCGAGGAGGATCGGACGGATAGTCGGCATCTCGCACGAAACCGTCCGCGAACACCTAGCGTCCTTCGAGGAGGCGAATCTAGTCCACACCATCCGGCTCAAGGGGAAGGTGTCGGAGAGCATGGCGGCACCAAGGAAGGTGTACTTGAGCGACACCGGCATCGTGCATGTCTTGAGCCCAACCATCAACCTCGGGAGCCTGGTCGAAAACTGCGTCTTCAATGCGTTGCGCGCACGCGGGAAAGAGGTCACGTATGGGCTCGTCCGAGGAAGAGAGGTCGACTTCATCCTTTCGGATTCATGCTACGAGGTGAAGTACTCGGACAAGGTAGGCCGAGAGGACGTTTCCCATCTCAGAGACATCGGCGTGGGTCGGAAGCTGGTCATCACGAGGAACCAGCGCGGGAGGCTCGATGGAATCGAGTTCGTCCCGCTTTGGCGCTTCCTTATGGAGGAGAGGCCCCGGCTAAGCTGACCATTAAGGCTTCGTCCGGGCGCCGTCTATGTGACTTCCAGAGAGCCTCCATACAGGACCGGTATCGGATGCGTCCGACCGACGGACAGAACATGAGTAAGTCCTTCTCTCTGTGTCAATCCCCCAATCGAAGAGGAGCTTGGTCTCCATGCGGGCGCATTCGCTGAATGCGCAACTTACGGTTTGAACATCGGTCGCCTTTCCTCCCCTAGGGCTTTTCCGAAGCGAGGCTCAAACCCTTTTTCCATCTTTTCTGATGGCGACTCTGTGCGGGTCCTCTGAATCAGCTGGCGCCCAGACACCGTTCTTTATCGTGATGAACCTGGGAAGAGGCTTTCCGCATCCTGGGCAGTGCTCCGCTCCCTTGATGTCGAGATTCCCGCAGTATGGGCAGAACCAAACCTCACTATTGGGCACATCCCCTGGAGATTTCCTTCGCGTGGCAATCCGCCATTGGTCTATCAATCCGTAGACGAAAAGTCCGATTCCAACGAAAACAACAATCCCGCCAGCATATTCTAGCAGTATGCCAGGAAGCTCAGCGTTTCTTGTGTTTGCCCGGAAGATTAGAATGAAACCAATGGAAGAAATGATACCGCCCAAAGCAAACAAACCAACTGCGTAAAGGTCGACATTCTTCGTATTCAGTGCGATTCCCACAATGGTATCGCCCTTCCTCCCCTATGGGCTTTTCCTCAGGACATATAATTTGAACATGACGGGGCACCTGCTGCCAGATCTTCGATTTCCGCGAACGAGGTAGCGTTCATTGCCGGCAGAGAATTCCTTCGCGGAGTCGGAAGAAGTCTAGCTCGGTGCAATGATCCGCTAGTTGACGAAGAGCCAAGCGTTCGAGCTCACGCACAGAACCTTGCAGTCTATTCCTGCTTCATGCCAACGTCACGTAGCTTCAAGAAGGGATACGAGTTTCGAAGCAACTGCAGCTGAGCTTTTCTCAGGTGCTCCCCAAAAGTCGACCGGGAAACCCCTTCCCCTCTGGCAACCCCGTGCATCTTGACCTTCGCGGGGATATCAAGCAAGCCGTTCTCGAACGCCAGCACAAGCGCGCGGACCTGCCGCGCCGTCAGACCGCCGAAGAGGTGGATAGGAATCACGGACATGTCATGGATCACGTCAAGATGCTCTCTGGGCTGGTGGGACAGGATCTCGATCTTCCCCGTTGTCTTCACCTCCGCTATGAAATGCTGAAGCGAGGGCTTACCCTTCGAAAGGACTCGGTGGGTCTCCCAACCATCGTTGTATATCACGGGCGGGATCAGCCATACATCGCACTCGTCGGCGATGACTGCGACCGATCGGTATTGTCTGCAGACGCAGGTGCGCAAGACCGTGAGGGCCGAGCGCCCGTCCTGGACCATCTCACGAGCGCACAGCGACTTCTTAGCTGCTTTCAGAATCTTCGGAAGCGTCGATGAATCTGGCGCGGATATCTGCAGGATCTCGTTCGAGCCATTGCACCAGAGGACCATCTCCGCATCCGGAAAGCACGCCGAGAAGTCACAGAACGGGCACGGATGTTGAATTCTCACTCTTGTATCGAGGAAATTCACAGTCAATCACGTCCCACAGAACCTAATAAGCTTTTGCCGCCTTAGGGCGGCTCTCGCGAAGTGCCGCCCGAGGGAGGCAGAAAGCCAATCAGCTCGGTCGCGGTTTCATAGATCAGATGTCCCCGAACGCACTGCTAGCACAGAGCCTGAGAAGATGGAAGGAAGACTGCGCGCCCGTCGAGCTGAAACGCTATGCGAGGCGCGAATGGGGCGCAGAGACCTGCTATCTTCACCCCCACAACGGCTCCAAGCGCCCGTCCTATGTGCGCTCCGCAGCCGTCGTCTTGTTTCGCATGGTCCAATCATTGCTGGGCATCACTCGGAGCAGATTGGCGAATGATAACAAGCTCCCCGCAAGCAAGGCATCGATCAACAAGTCCGTCCAGTCCCCTGAGATCCCTAGCTCCGGTATCACCACGGAGGATGTCAGCACGGGACTGGCGGACCCCCTAATCATAGGCTTGGGGCACAAGAACCACCAGACAGCCGTAGAGTCCGCCTCCGCAGCGATTTTCCACAAATCCAAGATTGACCAACGTCATTAGAGGCAGGGATCGCATGGAAGAGTCGAGGAGCATCTTTGACAGGCTGGATTCGGAAGGTTGTCTTGCAGGAGTGATTTCGGTCAATCACCTGGGCGAACTCGAGAGGGACTTGGGCATACTGCGCGAAGACGGGTTCATAGAAGCGAACCTCTTCCAGGAAAGGCTGAACCACTTCACCTACGAAATCCCGAAGGAGCTGCCCGACGCCAGGTCCATCGTGGTGGCTGCGGTGCCACAGCCGATGTACACGCTCACTTTTCGTTGGAAGGGGCGGTATAGAAAAAAGAATTGAAAGGGGCTACCCTCACTTCAGCCCCAGTTACTTCAGCCCCAGCTGTTCGAACCAAGAGCGCGTGTCATAGTACCTCCGCTCCTTCGCGATGAGGCCTTGCGGAGTGAAGCGGAGAATGCTCGTGCCGTGGAGCGCGAATGTCCGATTGCTTGGTGGGAACGTGCCGGCGGATAGAACCAGTGGACCTGTGTGCTTACCACTCCAGATCCACTCCACCGCCGCGTGATCTCCGCTGACAATCTCTGAGGATATCTTGAGTGTCGAGTCGGTCATGGCAGAGGCCAAGGATCCATCGTATTTCTTCACCCCTTGCCGCCCCTCGACCCGAGCGACAGGTGTCTCCAGCACCGCATCGGGCGCATATGATCCTAGATATTCCTCAAGGCGCCCCTCATTCATCGCATCCTTCCATTTTCGTATTGTTTCGTGAGCGTCCATATTTCCTTTCACCTCCTCCTCGAACCACCCTCGAGGCTTAATGGTGAATCACGGTATGCAGTACTTGGAGATTGCCACTTCGACTGCCGAAACGTCTCTGGTGCGGCTCAAGGCGACCCTTATAGCTTGAACATGAAGAAACTGCCGTCGCTTGACAGCTGCCAGATCTCCGAGCGTCCAAGGACGGCAAGACATTTTTCACTATCAAAGAACTACGGATCTTACGCCTGTTCTCCACGCCGTCGGCGGTCTCGCACCCGTGATTATGCATCCGGCTCCCTACACACCGCGAATTGGGACGGAAGGGATCGCGGATCGCCCATTCGCTCCTGAGTTCGTCTTCAATCTTGCAGGGGCTTCGGTCGACGGTAAGAGAAGACCCCAACAGCTCGTACGCTGTCCGTGTTCACGGTGTCCCTTCCGCTCCCATTCAAGGGACATTATAAGAGCTCAGAGCACGTTCTTATCCCGGGTGGCTTGAAGGAGGAGCAACCATGAGTTTGCTAGGACTACCGGAGGAGGTCTACACAGACCTAGTGAAGCATTACCAGAGCGGCGGCATTACCGCGTCTCTGCTTGACAAAGAAAGCCCTGAGACCGTAGGGAGAGAGAAGGCGGTCAAGATCGAGGGGAAGAACGTGAGCCTCGTGATACCGAAGTTCGCGATGGGGTCGATCTCCGGGGGAAAAGGCGGCGGGTTCGGCCCGTCGATCAGCAAGAATGTGACGATCACGCATCCAGTCGTGAACTTCCACCACATAGTGAAGAGCATCACGCCCAAAGACGACAAGGAGATGAGCGCGAACCTCGTCGTCGAGAAGAAGGGGCTCCTCTCGAAGGAGATTGTCGGAGTGAGGTGGGAGGGAGGAAGGATTGCGTCCATGCTCAATGCCGACCCCGGCCTCAACAAAAGTATCCTGAGCTGTGGTATAGACTCCCTGAAGGTGGAGGGAGACAGCAAGAATGGGTGTCTGAGGATAGTGCTCAGGGACAAGATTGACTTCGTCACCGAATCCAGCGGGTTCCTGGTCAAACAGACGAAGAACAGGGCCGAGAAGCTACCGTCTCTGATGACTTTCGAGATTGTCGACAGGATTGCTGAGAGGATCAAGAAAGGCTAGAACGAATCTCTCGTTCTTGGCCGGAGCCGAAGAACGAAATACCTGCCGCAATGACCCACGAAGCGAGAAGCGATTGCTCAGATGCATCTATGTGCCGCTCTTCCTTACCGCCAGCGCCAGCACGATCGCAATCATGAAGATCATGACCACGACGGGCATCACGCCGAATTCCGGTATCGGTGTCGGTAGTGTCGTTAGAGGATAATTACGGTTTGAACTTCGGTCGCCTTTCCTCCCTATGGGCTTTTCCGATGGGCGCATTGCCCATTCACGGTGGTTGTTCTTGTCCCCTCTCAGGCACAATCGAGCCAACCATGGACAGCGCTCCATGGTGGCAAACCGGACACTGAGGGGCATGTTTCCCGAACAGGACATGGCACACATTGCACTCATACACATTGACCAACCCATCACTCTCCTAGGGGGTGAATGCGGTTCCTATGCTTTCGGATTTGCCCTTCCCCGAGGGCTTTTGCGAGAATCATGGTGGACCCTGTGGGATATGGAACCGCGATTCTGACTGGCTCGACATCAAATTGTACCGTCCTCGGCACAAACATCTTGTTCGAGGATACGAGAGATAGGCAAACCCCTTCCCTTTCCTTTTTCAACCATAAAGAATATTAGATAGCTTAGGTGAGGAATTCGGCGCTATGCCCTAATTGCAGAATGGACGTAAGAGAGGATAATATCATCAGAGAACGAATAGATACTGGCTTAAGGGCAGTGGGTGATTCTCTTCCAACAATGAAGGTCATTACAGCAATGTGTTCCTGTCCCAACCGCCATGTAGTACTGGGAGTTGTTGTAGATTGAAGATCAAAGAAGCAGAACTAATCACGCTTGAAGAAGCTTTGGCTTCAACCCGACGTCAAATGGTCGACAGGTTCTCCAAACACGTTAACCCCGTAGAGGCGAGGCTCTTTAGGCTTCTAAACGCAGATAAACGGTATGTGAAAGCTGAAGGGATTCGCATCTTCGATGAGCGTGGTGAGGAATACCTCGATTTCACCTCAGGATATGGCACCCTTAGCCTCGGACACAATCCGACTGAAGTGCTGGGGGCAGTACAACAAGCTGCTACTCTGCCAACTGTATTTTCGTTTTGTGTCGGCACGCATCCACTGGTCGGAGCCTTGGCTGAAAACCTTCACAGACTTCTTCCAGGCCACCCCGATATTTCGTGTTTCGGCAGTGGAGGAGCTGAGGCAGTTGAGATAGCGTTGAAGACCGCTCGTGCATCTACGGGCAAGAAAAGATTCATCTATGCCGATGGGTCCTTCCATGGGCTAAGCTTTGGAAGTCTCTCCGTCACTGGACGGACCTACAGACGTTACTTTGAACCTCTTCTGCCCAATTGCGAAAACGTTCCCTTCGGCGACCTTCAAGCATTAGAGTCGAAGCTGAGGCAGGGCGATGTCGCCGCCTTTATCGTGGAGCCAGTGCAAGCAGAAGGAGGCTGCAACATACCCTCAAAAGGGTACTTGCCAGGCGCACAAGAACTGTGCAACAAGTATGATGCGCTGTTGATTCTTGACGAGATTCAGACGGGCTTTGGCAGAACTGGCAGGATGTTCGCGGCTGAGCATGAAGTTGTGAAACCCGACATTATCGTTGTTGGCAAAGCGCTTAGTGCGGGCGTGTTGCCGATGAGCGCCTCGGTCACAAGCCTTGAGATTTGGAAAAAAGCCTACGGTAGAGAGGATAGCTGGGATTCTCTTATCTCGACGTTCCGTGGTAACCCTAAGGCCTGTGCAGCAGCCCTGAAGGCTATTGAGATCCTTGTGCGAGACGGGCTTGTTGAGCACGCAAGGAAAATGGGAGAGTACTCTCTGCAAAGGCTACAGGATCTGAAGACGCGCCATAAGATTATCAAGGAGGTGCGGGGGTTAGGTCTTCTATTGGGGATCGAATTCCCTAGCGAAAACACTTCGAACTTCATTCTTAGTAGGATGTTGAACCAGCATCACGTCATCCTTGGTAACTTCGACCACAGACCGGATATGCTCCGTCTTCAGCCTCCACTTATTGTTCAAAAGGAAGAGATTGACCGTGTGATTGAAGCCCTTGACGAAGCCTGCAGCAAAAGCAGTATAGGCTTAGCCCTCGGCGCTGGAAGGACGGCTATTGGAAGGGCGCTGCGTCCACCAAAGTGAAAAGATGCCGCCTTGACCACATATCTGACACTCGCCGAGGAGAACAATCGAGAGATAATCAAACCTCTTTCCGTTCTTTCCTCCCCTATGGACTTTTCTCACGAGACGTGCCCATTGACCGTCCGGCATGCAAAGAGACATGTCCCGGCTTCCTCATCCGGGTTCTTGGGGAAATGGAGAACATGCCTTCGGCAAACGCTACTAGACCAAAGAAGATGGCTTCCAAGGCTCAGGAAACTGAAGTCGACATGGAATGGGGCCTGAAAGTGCCGATGCGAGACGGAGTGAGGCTAAATGCCACACTATTCAAGCCTAAGGGATTGAGAAGAAAGACACCCGCCATCTTCACGACGACACCTTATGTCGCTGACACATGGCACCGGTACGCTGTCTATTTCGCACGACACGGCTATGTTTTCTTGGTGTTTGATGTCAGAGGTCGGGGCAATTCGGAAGGAAGCTTTTCGCCATGGGAGCATGATGCACAGGATGGCCACGACATATTGGAATGGTTGTCAAAGCAACCGTGGTGCAACGGCAAGATTGGCATGTGGGGAGGATCATATACTGGTAACAGCCAATGGTGTGTGGCCAGCAGTTCGCCCTCTCATCTTGAGACAATAGTGCCCGTTGTATCTTCATGTCCTACAGTCGAGATTACCTCGCCAAATTGGCATCTAGGTGCCCTACAGTGGCTGACGATGGTGAGCGGGGTGACCGATAATGAACGCGTCTCGACGGACCAACGTTTCTGGATAGAGAAGTTGCGCGAGCTCTATCTTGGGCACCTTCCATGCAGGGAGTTCGATCAGGTTGTAGGCAATCCGTCACCAACATTCCAGAGATGCCTCGACCATCCAACTCCTAATGACTTCTGGGATGCGATGGTCCCATCAAAGAACCAGTACGCTTCGATGAACCTCCCAATACTCACAATCACAGGCCACTACGACATCTGTAACCGAACAGCGCTTCACCACTACATGCTACACATGCGCTATGCATCTCCCAGCGCCAGAGCTCGTCACTACTTAGTGGTCGGTCCCTGGGACCACGGTGGCACGAGAGACCCCCCCAAGGAAATCGGCGGTGTGAAATTCGGTGACGCCAGTCGGCTTGACATGAACAGTTTGCTCAAGGAGTGGTATGACTGGACCCTGAAGGCCGGGAAAAGGCCGGAATTCCTCAAGAAACGAGTTGCGTACTACATGGAGGGACCGGAAGAATGGAGGTACGCTGACGATCTTGATACGGTCTCAAAGAAGAAGCTCACCCTCTATCTAGATTCGGGACATGGCGAGGCCAATGATGCATTTCATTCGGGATTCCTTCGCAGGGATAAGCCTGGAATGTCGAGCTCAGATAGTTACGTCTACGACCCTCTCGACACGCGTCCCGCAGACATTGAAGGTGAGGAGGTCAAGGACTACAACACTGACCAGCGATACTGTCTGAATCTTTTCGGGAATGGTCTGGTGTACCACTCTGCCCCATTTGCTGAGGACATGGAAATCGCAGGTTTTCTGAGGTTTGTGGCGTGGATCGCCATGGATGTTCCTGACACGGATTTCCTCGTCCGGTTGTTCGAGATAAAGCGCGATGGCAGTAGCATCGCGCTCGCCAATGATACGGTCCGAGCCAGACATCGAAAATCACTCACGAACCAGGAATTGGTCAAATCCAATGTCGTCAACCGTTACGAATTCGGCCGATTTCAGTTCTTCGCTCGGAGAGTGTCAAAAGGAAGCAGGATCCGACTTGTGGTCAGTTGTCCGAACTCGATCTACTATCAGAAGAACTACAACAGTGGAGGGGTCGTCGCAGATGAATCTGGAGAAGATGCTCGGACAGCGCACATAAGGCTATATCACGACAGGAGTCATCGCAGCTTCCTCGAGCTTCCGATTGCGGTTTGAACATCGGTCGCCCTTCCTCCCCTATGGTCTTTTCCGAGAATGCAGAGTATAGGATGCACACAACCCATCTTGGCAAAAGACCTTTGAGGCCGAACGACGATTAGCGGACGGGTGGTTCAATGAGAGTGTTCCTTCTTGGAGGAGCTGGTATGGTCGGCCAGGCGACAGCGAAGAGGCTGGCCGCGAATGTCGCGGTGTCTGAGATCACGATTGCAGGCAGGGATCCGGAGAAGGCGAAGCGGGCGGCATCTGCAATCGGCGAGAAGGCCAATAGCGTGAAGGCAGAGGCGACGGATGAGATGCAGATAGCACGCCTGGTCAAGGGCTATGATCTCTTCATCAACACATCAGGTCCTGACTATCTAGTGCAGCTTCCAGTGGTCAAAGCGGCTATCAAGACCGGCATCAACTACTGCGACGTTTCATGCGACGGGCCTGCAGCCGAGAAGGTGCTGAAGTTGAACACGAAAGCCCGTGCGGCTGGCATGACCGCGATCATCGGGATCGGATGGGCTCCCGGCATTGACAACCTGATGATGACTCACGCAGTGAGCCAGCTTGACAAGACGGAATCGGTACACGCCTGTCTCGTATGGCCATTGACCGATCTCGTCAAGGGCGATACGAAGAAAGTGGCAGAGAATCTGCGGGGCAACGCTCAGTACAGCGCCTCATGGGAAACCGGCATGAGATGCTTCAGTGGCGAATGCAAGATCTATCGAGAAGGGAAATGGACGGTTGTTGATCCATTCGAGAGCGGAGTAGACGTCTCGCACCCGAGGCTTGGGACCTTTGAAGCATATCCTGCGTGCGGTGCTGAATCGGTAACGCTTCCCCGGCACGTGCGAGGCGTGAAGGACGTTTCCGTTCTCCTGAGCTTCTATCCGCCCCAGATGAATGAACTCGCGCGTCAACTCGCGGTTCAAATCAAATCCGGGAAGATGACCACCAAAGAGGCGGCGCTTTCATTCATAGAGACGGCTGGATCTGACAGAGAGCGCTGGCTGTCCACGACAAAGGAACTGCCGGAGGTTTGGCCCTATCTCGTGATCGCCCAGGGTGTCAAGAATGGCCATTTAGTGAGATACACCCTCGACGCGAACACCGATTGGCTGACAACAGACGGGCCTCTGTACACGGCGGGCATGATGCTGCTAAAGGGCAGAATCAAGGAGCACGGCATCTTCCCTCCCGAGGCGTGCCTCGATCCGATTCCTTTCCTGGAAGAGGTCGCGTCAAACGAGCCCGGGTGGACGAAGGAGAAGAGGCTCTTCGAAGAGAAGTTCGAGAGATTGGAATAGACCAGATGGTGATTCGAGAATGAGGAAGATTGAAGCAGAAAAGAATATGTTAGACCCGGCGAAGCACCGCTGTCTCGAGGAGAAGGTCGCAATTGTCACCGGGGGCGGTCGTGGAATAGGTAGAGCTATCGCCGAGATTCTTGCAGAGCATGGGGCAAGTGTCACAGTCACTGCGAGAACTGGGACGGAGATTGCAGAGACTGTGAGGCGAATACGATCAAGAGATGGTCGAGCGATTGCGGTCACAGCGGACATCTCCGACGACAGTGAAGTGCGAAGAATGGCAAAGACATCTGAGAGGCAACTTGGCCCTCCAGACATACTCGTGAACAATGCGGGCCATCCAGGGGTATTTGCCTCGCTCTGGGAATCTGACCCGGAGGAATGGTGGCGTACTCTTGAAGTGAATCTGCGGGGTCCCATGCTGTGTTCGCGGGCTGTACTTCCGAGCATGATATCAAAGAGACGAGGTGTGATTGTCAACATAGGCAGCTACATCGGAATCAGTGCAACGCCGGAGGACATTGCCTATTCGACGAGCAAGTGTGCACTCGTAAGATTGACCGACGGGCTAGCTGCTTCGGTTGAGAAGTACGGCATCCAAGTATTCCTCTTGAGCCCTGGGATGGTCAAAACGAGAATGATGAAGGAAATCCCGGAAGAAATCATCAGCAGCATGTCGCCGATAGCATGGTCCCCACCTGAAGTAGCTGCCAACATCGTACTTCGCCTTGCTTGCGGCGAGGGAAAGGCGCTTTCAGGCCGGTTTCTCCATGTTGAGGACGATCTAGACCAGCTCGTCCGGGAGGCAAAGAGGATTCGAAAGGAGAATCTCTACACTCTCAGGCTGCTGAAACTAGATGGCCCTGCAGATTGATCCATCAAGAACGACGCAACGGCTTGAACAAAGCTTCGGTTCTCATCCGCGCGTCTAGCCAAGACCAAGCTGGGCGAGCATGCCCACACGGTCAAAGTATTCGTGGTACTCTGCTATCTCACCGTTTTCAATCCTTACGGCAGCCGCAATCTCGACTTGATAGCTCTTGTTCGTTGGCGGGATAGTCTTACCATCTGGACTCATAAGCGGCCCTAGGTGGGTTCCCGAAGCTACCATTTCCACGCAGGTCCAATCACCTTGCCCAAAAGAACGGACCTTCTTGATTTGTTCATTCGGGAATACAGCGTGGAGGTCTTGATAGCCCCTTAGAATGGCTTCCCGCCCTCTGTAAGGTTTCACACCTGGTTCATAAAAGAGAGCTGATTCAGCGTATACCTCTGCGAGTCTGCTCCAGTCTCGAGCATTGTAGCTCGCTATCATGCTGTCGATCAATCGAAGGTTCTCCTTCACGCTCACCTAACACAACCTCCTCCGAAATCCGAATCGCCTTCTTTCCCCTATGGGCTTTTCCGAGGCTCAAAGACCTCCTCCCATCTTCCATTGAATGGGAAGCCTACACTCTAGGATACGGAAAGCCGCCAATTCTTAACCCAGTCACATTTCCATCATGATCCGTCTCAAAGACAGCAAGCTCTCCGTTGTCGTCCCCACCTTTGACCCGAAAGCCAGTTGCCCCCTCCGGCTCCAGAGTCGACCACGAAGATGGAGGATATCCTACGATCACCAGCGTAAGCTTCCCGTCAACGATGTGCACTTCGATGTCAGCCATTTCTAGGAAATGGTAACGACCACGATACTTCTCCCACTCGGACAATGCCTTCCTTTCTTCTTCGGGCTTCTTCGAGATTCTCTCAGTTATCGGTGTGATCACATCGAGAATGTACTTGCTCATGTCCATTAGGTTCGCCAGTTTCGTGTATGCGTTCGCGAGCACCACGACACCTACTTTCTTGCCAGGTACTATGGCCATATATGCACGAAAACCTGGGATGCCTCCGCTGTGCCACGCTATTGTTCGGTTTCCTTCACGCTCAAGCATCCACCCGATTCCGAATCCAGATTTCCATTCAGGATCTATGAACGCAGGCGTGAGCATTTCTCGGACCGACGTATGCCCTAGAATGCCTTTGCTGCCGGTCGTTTGATCTCTGAATTGAAAGGACATGAATCGTGCAAGGTCTTCAACACAAGACCAGAGCCCTCCAACAGGACCGTAGCCTTCCAGGGTGAACTCGGGAACAACTTCAACGGATTTGTCCTTGAGGATCTTGTGCCCTATGGCACGATTCGCGAGTCTTTCTGGCGTGGATGGGAACCCGGAGTGATCCATCCCGAGAGGCTTCAGAATGTTCTCGAGCACATAATCCTCCCAGCGCTGTCCTGCAACTCGCTCAAGTGCGTGAGCCATGAGGGCAATGCCGAGGTTGGAGTAGTGTATCTCCGCAAGCTCTGGATGAATCTTCTCCGTTCGCGAGAGACTATCAAGCATCTGCTCGATAGAAGGGAATCTCAGATTTGCCCAGTGGTCGGAAAGTGCTTCCTGAGGCAGTCCTGATGTGTGCGAGGCGATCTCTCTGAATGACGCTGGCCTCGAGTCCCCGAATCTGGATTTCACCTTGATATTCGGGATGAACTTCTCTATCGGGTCATCGAGACTCAGCTTACCCATGTCCCGAAGCTGCATCAGCATCGTCGCCGTAAACAGTTTAGTAACAGAAGCCACACAGTAGGCCGTCTTTGAGTCAGTCAGGGTCTTCTTCTGTAGATCTGAATGACCGAACCCCTCCGCAAGGATTGTTTCTTGATCGCAGACGATGGCCAACGATAGACCTGGGATGCCGACATCTTGTCTCTGTTTCTCTACGACACATCTTATCAGTGCTGATGCAGTCTTCACTTCTGGATCGTCGGAGAGCTTCCCCACTTGAACCACCATCGACTGTATTGCCTATTGAGTCTTAATGGTTAACTCGGACCTGGGGTCGCGATAGCCCTTTTCTTTTCCTCCCCTCAAGGACTTCTCCTCGGGAACGAGTCTGAACTCGACGGCAACTGACTCATGCCAGGCTACCGGCACCGTGATTCTTATGAACTAGGCAGACGATTCTGGTTTCGGAGGAAATGGACGTATGTCATCGAGCTGTTCTGCCAAAGAAGGACCCGCGAAGAGCCTGGCCGAGGAGATTGAGAGCCACATGGGCAAGTACATGGCCTGGATGTTCAGGTCCCCACACTCGGAGGTCGCAGACGAGAAGGAGTTTCTGAGAGTCACGAGCGACGTGCCAAATCCATTCTGCAACTTCCTGTTCCGGCTACGCTTCACCGAACAGGACGTCGAATCGAGGATGGATGACATGATGCGTTTCTTCGAGTCGCGCAGCCTCCCCACGTCGTGTTGGATCGGCCCTTGCTGCGGACCAGCCTCTCTTGGGAGACACCTGGTCTCTCACGGCTTCGTTCTCCACAAGGATCTTGAGTCGATGGGGATGACGATAGATCTCGACAACCTGAACGAGGATCTGCCCGTACCAGAGGATCTGGTCATCAAGAGGGTGGCAAACGACGACGACATGCGCCAGTATCAAGTGGCGTTCAGAGAGGGGTTCGAATTCCCCGAAGCCGTCGCATCCTGTTGGGGAAGGATCGACGCTTCCCACGGATTCGGTGCCAATCTCCCGAGAGTTGAATACGTCGCCTTGATTGACGGGGCCCCCGTCTCGTGCACCACGCTTTTCAAGACGCCGACTGTAGCGGGCATCTACTGCGTCGCCACCGTGAGCGGAATGCGTCGCAAAGGAGCCGCCACTGGGCTCATAGTTAATGCTCTCAGAGAGGCAAAGAAGGAGGGATACAAACTGGGTCTCCTGCAGGCAAAGGCGATGGGAGCCAGCGTCTATCGGAGGATAGGATTCGTCGACCAACCATGCAAGTTCGATTGGTACACATGGGAACCACCGGCCGCGACTCAAAGAGTTTGAGGCCGAAGCGCTGCCCATACGCTGGGGTGAAAGGGATGAGAGGGAGGCAGGGGTCAAGTGTGGATCTTCTTATTTGAACATGAAACGCGGGTGATGTGATAATGAGTGCCAGTCTTTCATGTCGCCTGGAATGATGGATCAATTCTTACCAGTAAACATCTCTCAATATCTGCATCGCACGTGCGAATTCCTACCACATCTAACTGAGAATTGAGTGAAGTCTGGAGTTAGATTTGAACAGGGGCATCGACATGTCGATTCGGTCACATCCATGTCATGGATTCTCCATACAAGGGCTTGTCTTGATCCTCCGGAGGCATATACAGCGCGACCTCCTCGAAGAATGACATGGGCTCAAAGCACGCCTCTGGCGGAAAGACACCGCGCATCGAAACGTCGCCCCTTAGTATTGTCAAAGCAGCTACTGCCAACGGGATGCTCGTGCTAGCGATTCGGATAGGCCAGCAAGCATATCGTGCCTGTCGACCATCCTTCCATCCGGTCATCACAATCCGCATGTCCCATCCCGGAGCTTTGCCAGTCAGCCAGAGCTCGCGATTCCCGGCAAGCGTTTCGAGGAATGAGCGAGACGCCTCCTTCACGGAGACCTCTCCTCGCGAGATTCGCTCGGCCTCGCGATAAACGAGCTTGCTCATCTCCGGAGGAGTGATTGTGAACACGCAAGACACATTCCTAACTCGGGGGACACAACGAGGGATGGTGATCAGCTCCGGGGCCTCGACCGGATATGCGGTCTTGATCGAGCCGTCGGTCATCTCCAAATCGACCCCATGATCAAGAGGATTCACGGATATCCATGACCCATCACGGTACACTCGAACGGGTCCCTTGACGTTGCTCATGACAAGCTGCCAGGACGAGTCTACACGCGCGCTACTGCTGAAAGCATTAACTGCCTCCAGCACTAGCTCGTCCGGAAGTGCCAATTGGAAACGGAACTTGATATCATCCACGCTGTCAAACCGCTTGAGGGCGTGCATGACAAGCAGGTTGTCTATTCCGGGATCATAACCTATGCCTATCACAGCTGCAACACCTCGGTCTCTCGCCTGCGAATCAAGCTCCAGTTGCCTCTCAGCTACCCGAGCGTCGGCTCCGAGGTCGCAGTAGTCAACACCGGCGTCGATCGCTGCGCGAAGCGCTGGAAGAAGTGTTTCCCACTCGGGACCCGCTGCGTTGACAACTATGTCGTACTTTTCCGCAACAGATGCCAATCTATCAGTGTCTTGGATGTCCACGGGCACCGAGTGCGCTTTGTCGCCAATTTCCGCTACACGACGCCTCAGCATTTCTTGGTTTCTGCCAGCCAGGCCAATCTCGGATACGATATCTGAGCGCACGAGACACCGTGCGGCATACTCACCGAAGCGACCAGACCCTCCAAGGAGAAGGACTCTCATCCGAACCACCAACACCGTAATCGGACCAACTCCACTTCAACCCTTCAGTCGGGAATGGATTGTAGTCAATCGAGGAAGGGGAGAACCACTCCCCTTCTGTGGGTTCGCCTTTCCTCGCCTATGGGCTTTTGCCAGTAGCGAGGTATCCACCTTCTTTCTCCTGCAATTGCGCAAACACCTCCAATTGGTAGTACAACTTCGGGAGGCCAGTAGCGGCTCTTTCGGCAATGACCCACGGTCTAATCTTGTTCCATACGTAGCTGAATGTGAAGAACCTTGTAAGTGTTCTCTCGTCTACAAGACCTTCTATGCCTAGGTGAGCAGCTACCAGATAGAAATCGGATATCATATACAGATCATTAGGTCCTACCTGCTTCTCTAGTCCTTTGGCATCAGTAGCATCAGCTCGCCAGACCTTAACCAACGCATCCTCGAATTCTCTAGTCGTAACATGCAAGCAAGCCTGCATCAGGAGTCCCAATCGCCTGTCTTTCTTCATGTCACGCAATTCTACGATCGCAAAAAGCGCGCCTGCAGCTATGCTCACCGCCACTATGGCATCCAATACCAACGAAGCGTCCACCATCACCATTCCTCCGGAGATGGCATCGCCTTTCCTCCCTTATGCTCTTTTCCTGCGGAAAGAGTTTGAACATTAATCTACCCAAGAGAATTGTAATGTGCGAGGGCCCGGATGTTGACCCGGAATATGCCCCCAATCAAAGGTGAGAGCTATAGGAATTGAGCTTGTATTCTTCGCCGGTATGAAACCGCACACGGGATGGACCAAACCCAAGAACACATAGCCATCGGCTCTCTGGTGAACACAAAGTCTGGATTCGGTCTCCATCCCCATAGTGCTCGTTTCACTCCCTCTTGAGGAGCTTCTCTTCTGCGAGCGCCTCAAGCCTGCCCTTGATGGGAGCCACAATTCCCTTCTCGTCCTCAAGCTCTTGAAGCCTGATGGCGAGAAAAGCCTCAAGGATGACATCGCGGCTCTGATACACACACTCACCGAAAATCACATCCCAATCGAGACCTCGTTCAGCGAGAAGGGCCATGTCGTCAAGGTCCCCCGCTCTCTCCGTCACGCTCTTGAAGAGGAATATGTCCTCAGCAGAAACTAGATTGATCTTGAGTCTCCCGTAAGTGGCATACCGAGTGGAACGACTGGCCATCCTGTCAGTAATCCTGAGCTTTCTGCACACCGTCTCGACGAATATGTCGAAACGCATGCCCTTGCTGTCCTCCATCATTACTGTCGCTCCAAGGCGACGATACGTTTCGTCCTCTGGCTTAGTCTTGGTGAAGCCGCCGCCGGAGAGAGCGTCCATGACCGCCTTCGCATCCTCGTCTGACATCAGGACCAGGTCGATGTCCTTGGTGGCGACCTTGGCGTTGTAGAGTATCATCGCGCATCCCCCGATGAGATACGCTGTCACATCGCGTGCGAGTGAATTGCCAACCCTTTTGAGCGACTCCTGCAAATCGTCCCTACTAGACAAGATCCTCTTCGTCATCAACCATCACTCCTATGATCCATCTCAAGTCCTCTCGACACCGACAAGATCGGTTCCTTGTCCTTCCGCTGATCCTGGAGATAGGCAACGATTCTCTCCAACTCGTCCTCCAACCCGTATGCTCTAGCCTTGGCGCGAATACTGTCCAGATTCCGCCAGAGACCTTTCCGCTCCCAAAGCATCTTCATCGCGGTCATCTCTCTCGAGCTCCGAGGCTTTATGAGTAGCGACTGCAGGAATACTTCATCGGGGGTTCCGCGCCAACTTCCATGTGAGTGGTAGTAGTAGCGCCACTCTTGAATGAGCGGAACGCCGTAGTTCTCGAACGCAGAGAATGCGGTCATCTTGAAATCCTCATTCTTCTTGCTGGACTTCGTCCTCACAATGAACTCACTTCCTCGCTCCCAGACCACGACGGAGTCCGGTGAGAACTCCCGGGCTTCTCTCTCGTTGGAGTACTCGCTCAGCTCATGCGCAAAGTCCGCGAACAGCGAGAAGCGGTCTGATAACTCGTAGACGCCCCGGGCACGGACACGAACCATTCCGAGTTCCCGCAACCTCCCGAGCACCGTCTGGAGCGTCCTGGGGGAGACTCCTGATGACGACACCACATCTCCTCTTGTAGATGCTGGTGACATCGCGAGCGAGGTAACAACACGCAGAGATGCAAGTGTTAGGATTTCCTCCAGCCTCATGTGACTGTACTCGTTCAAAATCCTCCTCAGCAGCGACGCATGTTTCATCTCTGAGAAGGCAATTGAGGTAGACATTCCGATCTTTTGCACCACAATCAATCCCTTTGACTCGAGCGATTTCACTAGCCGAGTCAGCTCAGGCTGTGGCATCCCCAGGGTTTCTGCAACATCCTTCCTGGACAACCCTCGTTCCCGGATGCACCTCAGTATGGACATCTCCCTAGGAGAAAGCCCAATCGATTTGTGTTTCATTGCAATTAGTGCTAATAACTATTAATGTACTTAATATTTATTGCACATACAACAAGGTGATATGACCCATGTCGCTAGCGTCGACGCCTACTTGCCAGTAATGCAGATATGGACGAAATCATGATAACGTGCGAGGGTCCGAACCCAAACCGCCATCGATGCATCTAAGCTCTGGAACACCTCACCCATTCATCAGAGGATACTGTTCTTGTATCCTGCCCCTGCATTCGACGATTATCGGACGGGAGCCTCTCCCCCTGATGGTGCCTACGCCAAGGATTTCAATGTCGAACTAATGGCAGTCTCCGCAGTCGAACAGGTAAAGGAACCGGTTTCCTACCTTCACTCCTAGGTTCTTCATCCTGGCTTTTCGGCTGTCAGGGGATCGGGACATGGGCATGTCATCTTCGCAATCATGAGTGGAGTACTATGTCTCCATATCCCAAGCCTTCCCGCTCATGAAGAAGGAGTAGAGGTGGTCTTCATCCCATCGCAGGGCACCCAGGATGGCGCGGTGAAGCTGGTCGAGGGTGTTGTCCTCGGACGCCTCGATTATGACAGAGAGCATCCTGCTCCGTCCCGGCATGATCTTGCATGTGTAGGATTTCATCTAAGGTTCTCCCAAGTATAGTCGCCGTCAACTCTCATACTTCAGGATGTAATCCTTGATCTCTCTCTTCGTTCTCGGAAGTCTTCCCTCGAAGAAGGTCTTGATCCACTGAAGGTAGCCAACCCCCGATGGGCTATTGTGCGTGTCGGCGATTTCCCTCAGGAGGGACACGCACGAGAGAACCTCGTCCAGTGTGTATGACTGTAAACCCCGGTGTTTCCTGGATACGAGGACCGCCTTCACACCGCGCTCAAGCTCACCAGCTATCGTTCCTTCGGCATGACCGTCGAAATGATGCAACAGCTCATCAAATGCGGATATCATATCTTCATCACGCAATTGGGGATCGTCTTCCCAGATGCAGAGGATCGTGCATTCCAGAGCATAGAAGACATCCTTATGCCGACCCATATTCTTGATGCTGACCCTTCCTCTTCCTCGCCCTTGCCGGACAAGTCCTGATAGGGGCACTTCCACATCGGCATCAGACACGTCAATGAGTGATTCGTCAGCCATATTCGTCTATTGGGGGAAACGAGAACCAAGCCATGAAGTCTTGCTTGGCTTCCTCGACAGTACAACGGTCGAATCCCATGCTGCAATGAGTCTACTCTGAAACTGTGATGACACCAACTTCCGAATGCATAGACACTCGACGGATTCAAACCCGGGAAAAGAGTGCACTTCGAGTGCGGCCTATGGATTGGGGCATATCCCTGACAAAGGGACGAAGTGACCATAGTGCGGAAAAACCGCGAATAGAGGCATGTCCGAAAGCCCCAACGAATCCGTGAGATCAGGGGAATTCAGAAGAAGATAGCAGATAACGAATAGGCATCGGGGGACATTTCAACATAGAGGACTTTTCCGAAAAGAGTTCGAACATCAAGTCTCAGTCGAGTAATACAAGCCCCGTCCAACGGACATTCTTGTTCGAAGACAGATCAAGCGGCAGTCCGACATTGCGACATGTCCTGACGACGTCGATGCCCATCGCCTCCATAGAAGGCCTCGCACTGAACGGGTGCTTGCAGAATTCTCCACGCTCAGGACCGACGCACTCGCGACAGAGGCAGCAGTTGCCTCCGATCAGCCCCGCGGCGAAGTAGAAGCCGTTCTTGAAGGCAATCGCCTCCAGATGGTTGATCAGCCTGTGCAGCTTCCTCTCCCATGTCAAGGCACTTGTGGATCTTTCTATCTTCTTGCAGAGCTCATGGTCAAGAGGTTTTGACGACTTGTCGGAGGAATCGGTATCTGCCTCAACCTGCACAATCAGCGCTCTCCTGTACAGATTCAGGATCCCGGTGAACTCCTCCACTGACATCAGATTGGGAGGACAGAGAAGGTGCCTGCCGTAGTCCACGCAGAGCGGAATAGCGCACTTCAACCTCACACGCTTATCGACAACGATATCTCGGGCACGGATAAGTCTGGCTTCGTTCGCTCCGAGCTTCTTGGCCGAGGCTACGAGAAGTCTCTGCCCTTTGTTCTCAGGTTCGCCACGCATTCGTGACCACACAGAGAGTGACGGGTAGTAATTGTTTTCGCTGAGCCTAGCGCCGGGCATCGCCTTTACTCCCCTATTCTCTCTTCCCAGAGACTTGCGTGAAGTCAGTTTGAACACCGCAAGGCTGTCAGTTTGTGATCCGTGCCAGACTTTCTCCTGCTCAGCTGTAACAAGACAATTCCTACCGTCATACAATTCCGGACTAGAGAGGGTTCAGAATGCTGTTCCCTGCAGACCGGCTAATGAACCTTCCGGGTTCAAGTCTAGGAGATTCTTTAAACCTTTCACTATCCATTTCGAATAATGAGCAAGGGCCCCAATGCCAGAAGGATTCTGTCTGGAATGTCATGGCAAATGCTGCAAGGAATTCACAGTCTATTTGACGCATCTGGATATAAGGCGGCTGTCCTCGGGCCTTGGTCTCGCGCCGAGTTCGTTCATCAGGCTGTACGAGGTTGTGCCGCGCCATAAGCATCCAATCATCAACCTCTCCACCGGCGAAGTGCGTATTGGTCTTAGGAGAGAAAACGGTGGATGCTGCTTCCTGGTGAACAGAGAAGGGGCCCTGAGATGCGGTGTTCACGATCACAAGCCAATGGAGTGCCGCATCTATCCATATGGCCTCGATGTCCATGGAGGACTCAACCACCTTGCGAACTACATGTGCCCGTTCGATGTTCGCCCAAGAAACGAAGCCGAATCGAGAGAGATAGTCAAAGGAATCAGATGGCAGAAGGAAGAACTCCGGAAGTATTCCGAAATCGTGGAGAGATTCAACAATCTACCCGAGAAGCGCAGACAAGACATCGATGACTTCTTGCGGTATTCCATTCGTCCGTGGGGTTTTCGCCGGACCATCAGAAGGCGCTTGGACCAACCGCCAGGCAAGCTGCATGACCGGATGGACCTGCCCTAGATCTGGTTCTAGGCCCAACGCCTTTCGAAGCCCGCACCAGATCCTTGCACCTCCGCTACAATCTACGCCTCTTCTTGGCGATGGACTCTGAGAGCTGGTCTTTGACAGCGGATTGTGTAGTCTGCCCGGTCGTCTGCGGAGATTCCGTTATCTTGTGAAGTTCTTGCGGGGACTCGGTGATCTTGTGAAGCTCCGTGGGCGATTCAGTAATCTTGTGGAACTCCGTGGGAGACTCAGTAATCTTGTGGAACTCCGTAGGGGATTCGGTGATCTTGTGGAGATCTTGCGGCGCCGTCTTTGCAGCATCTGGAGCAACGGCTCTGCGTCCTCCGAAAACCCTGGTCATCGCCCAAGCTACACCTCCTCCAACGGCTACCAGCGTGCCAGCGATGGCAGCAATTTCAACCGGACTCAACTGGTGGGTACCGCGCGGAATCGGTATCAGGTAGAAACTCAGAACGACATCTGAATTGTAGAGAGTCAGATCGTGGGAATCGATTTGATATCCTGAAGCATTGACGAGAAGAACATAACTCCCGGCTGCCAGGCGCACCGAATAATGCCCGCTGGCATCCGTCACTGCAGAGTACTCGCCAACCTGAACTCCCGCTCCTTCAATTGGGTCGGTCGTGCCTTGCACGTATACGAATCCACTCAGCTGGTGGGTACTCGGCGGAATCGGTGACAGGTAGAAATCCAGAACGACACCTGAATCGGAGAGAGTCAGATCATGCGAGGCGTTTCGGTATCCTGAGGCATTGGCTGACAGAGTGTAGGTCCCCGCAACCAAGTTGGCGAATGCGTAGTAACCCGACGCACTAGTCGTCACCTCCGCCTGCGCTGCTCCGGCTCTGATCAGCTTGACCGTTGCTCCGCCAAGTGCTGCCAGAGTCGCTTGGTCGAACACGTATCCTGAGACACCCCCAGTCTGCAAAGCCTGCGTGGAATCGACTCTCGTTTCCACATGTGGTGCTGATGACGAACAGTCGGAGACTGAGCACAAGGCTACAGCCACTATTGAAAAAGAGGTCACAAAGCACAGAATCGAGAGAACGTTCCATCTCATGGCTTTGAACTTGGTTTCGACGCGGTCGACCACACGACCACACTCCACTCTAAGACGAACAGGTCTGGACTAAGCACCTGCCATTTCCATCATGCTTCGCTGAAGCGGTTTTCAACTTGCACATCGAGACCCTCAGTATTTAAGGATATTCTCCTTTTCCAGGAGACTAGTGCGAAAGAGTTTGAACACGAGAAAGCGGCCGCCGTGAAGAGTCTGCCAGATTGCCTATTGATTGAAAACGGTGAGACGTTTTTTGCTGGCAAGGAAATCGCTCTCAGGGCGAAAGAGGTTGGATTCGGATCATAACACTGGGTAGCGCTGAGTCAACAATTCGAGATCTTGTTTCAAGCGTTATTCATTGTCGGCTTTCTTTCTACATAATGATAAAAGGACCGCATGCAATTAGGCAGGAATAGGAAGGGACCATTCTTGGTTAGTATTGACCAGTCTCGAATAAGAGAATTGCAGGAGAAAGAAGAAAAGCGGTTCGTGGAAGCAAGACCGAAGTCGAGTGCAATGTTTCAAAGAGCGAAGAAGTCGCTTCTCGCCGGCGTTCCAATGAACTGGATGGTGAGATGGGCCGGGCCATTCCCTGTCTTTGTCGCAAGGGCCAAGGGGGCTCATATCACAGATATCGATGGCCATCAATACATTGATTTCTGCCTTGGAGACACGGGCGCGATGTTCGGCCATTCTCCCAAAGCCGTCATTGATGCCGTCAAGAATCATATAGACAATGGAATCACGACAATGCTACCCACAGAGGATTCTGTCTGGGTCGGGGAAGAGCTGGCACGAAGATTCGGTCTTCCCTATTGGCAGATCGTGATGACTGCTACGGACGCAAACAGGTTCTCAATCCGCCTTGCACGGGTGATTACCGGGCGCAAGAAGATATTGGTTTTCAACGGATGCTACCATGGCAGCGTCGATGAAGCCTTGATATGGATAAGAGACGGCAAGGCAATACCTGGCCCAAGTAATACTGGACCCGCAATCGATCCTGCTACGACAACTAGAGTAATCGAGTTCAATGACATCCCTGCGCTCGAAGAAGCTTTGAGTCATGAGGATGTCGCTTGCGTCCTTTGCGAGCCCGCGATGACCAATATCGGGATTATTCTTCCTGAGGAAGGCTATCATGACGCGCTTCGTGAGATCACCAAGCGTCACGAGACTCTCTTGATCTTTGACGAAACGCACACGATTTGCACAGGCCCTGGAGGATATACGCGTGAGCATCGATTGAACCCGGATATGATGACTATCGGAAAACCGATAGCAGGTGGAATACCGGCTGCAGCGTATGGAATTAGTGAAGAGGTAGCCGAAAGGATTCAAGCTCGAGTTGCAGAGACGATGAAGAAGGATGCATCTAGCAGCGGAGTTGGAGGCACTCTGTCCGGCAATGCCCTAGCAGTAGCTGCTATGAGAACGAACCTAGAGAAGGTCATGACTGAAGAGGCTTACGACTGGATGACTACATTGGCAGAACGCCTCGCGAACGGCATTAAGGAAGTGATAAAGTCCAGGGGGCTACCGTGGCATGTAATACGCCTGGGGGCCAGAGTAGAGTATGGGTATAGTTTCCAACCTCAACCTCCTCGCAATGGTTCAGAAGCCCAGGCTGGTGAGGATCTAGAATTGGATAGATTGATGCACTTGATGGCATTGAATCGAGGGATTCTGCTCACTCCATTCCATTACATGGCGTTGGTCTCTCCGGAGACAACTGAGAATGATGTTGATCGATACAACGAAGTATTCGCCGAATGTGTGGATCTGTTGATTGGGCAAAAGTAGAACTCGAACGGTCCAAAGCCCTGGTCTGAACATCACAGAGCTGATCCGTAGAGAAGGCGGCCGGAGAGGGAATCATCTGATGGTCTTCAACGGCCTGTTCAGCCTGACCTTCACTCCTTTGTGCGGAGCAGTCTTGCCCCAGAAGAAGGAGCCGGGAATATTCCCGGTGTTCTTGACCATGTATTTCCACCCGGGCGGATAAGAGGCGACATCGCCCTCGTTCAGCACCAGGCTCGAAGCCCTCTTCTTCCCCAGGTCGTCCGCGTTCTTTGAGAACCAGACTGTGAACTGGCCCGTGACGATGTAGTAGAACTCGAACGCGGACCCGTACCACTCCTCCGCTGTCCCGTCATCCTTCTCCTCCGTTGAGAAGACGATCGTAGTCATCCCTGGCTCCATGAAGTACATGCCCAGGTCCCACGCGCTGTTCGAGACGAACTTCGTGTCGAGCCCGTCCTTGAAAACCTCCGTGCTCACATCCGACAATCTCTTCACGCTCGGCCTCATGCTTCCACCGTAGTCACTATCTGATCTCTATCAGGCCAAGGGGCAGCCTCGAAAGACGCTTCCCGCCTGACCTGGTCACCACGAACTCCTCTTCGAACTGAAGATACCCGAACTCCTTCAAATAGACCTGCGGCTCCACGGATATCACCATATTCTCCTTCAACTCGCGGTCTCTGTATACAGGGTCGTTTAGGATACACTCATACCCGACAAATGGCCACTCGTGGACCTCAAGGCCGACACCATGTCCTATGCCCGAGAAGTCTCCCTCGAAGCGTTTGTTCAATACCGCCTCCGCGGCCCTGTTTACCTCTGAGGCCATCTCGCCCGGAACAGCTGACTCCATGGCCGCTTCGAAGGCCATGATGAGCTGCTCGTAAGCCTGATGATGTCTTCTCGTCGCCCTGCCTAGGCAGAGAGACCTTGCGATGTCACAACAATATCCACCGAACATAGTGCCGAGGTCGATGTTCCAGGGGTCGTTCTTCCTCAGCTTCCTGTCGCCGCAGTACCACCACCACTCAAGATGCTTCTCGTCCGTGCCACCGGTGACCATCGTGTTGTGAGGGAACCCTTCTGAGCCTGCCAGACGGCATTGGCGCTCGATCTCTCCGGCGACCATTCTCTCAGAGAAGCCGGGCTTGGCGTACACGGCACCCGCGTCTATTCCTTTCTTCGCGATGTCGAGGGCTTTCTTGATGCAGGATATCTCATGCTCTGATTTGAGAGCTCTCTGATCTTCGAGCATATCAGACACAAGCATGATCTTCGAATCCCGCAGCCTCCTTCTGAGCCTTCCGAGCATCTGGGGAGGAACAGAATACTCTCCGACGAGCCCGATCCTGGCCCCATCGAGCCTCTCTTCTCTCATGTAATCGGCGATTGTACTAGCGGGGTCCTGCGCGGAGACAACGTTCTCTATCCAAGTGCACTCCGATGGGAAGTAGTCCGCGGAGTCTGTCTGGAGAAGCGAGTCCATACTCTTCTCGACAGGAATGATGACCATTGTGTTCCCGAAATAGGGCTCGTAGCCCGACAGATACATGACGTGGCCTCTCTGTCCGTATCTCATGCTCCCTGGAGATGAGAACACGCCCAGAAGATCGATGCCGCGTCGCTCCATGGTCTTCCTGATTCGACCCACCCTGCGGGCGGTCTCCTCTTTCGGGAATCTCAGGCCCCTCATACGGCCTCCGTATGCATCACTCGCATTATGTTCCTTCGCCGTCCGAGACCGTCGATCATGTTCTTGCCGGCAAAGAGCTCGTGCTGTGAGAACGCCTAGGTCCCGGATTTCAGCCCGGAATCCACCGGTGATTAAAGGTGGATGCTATACTCACTGTTGCAGAATGCGTGGGTTTCATGCTCCATTTCTTACCGGCAGAAAATAGGTCACCTTTCATCCGCTGTGGGCTTCTCCGAGAATCATAACTGATCCTGTCGGATCTCGACACGAGAGCAGAACTCTTCCGCAAAACTGTCATTCTGACAATACCGCTATGCCTTTCCAACAATGAGAAGATATGATGCTGAGGCTAGACCGGACTCCGCTATTGCTTCCTTGAGTCTCTCTCCCTCGGCCCTCAGGCGATCTCGAATCTCTGGGTCGTGGTGGTTGTCCATCCTCTTGAGCGCATCATCAATGTCCTTGATCGAATTGTGAAATGTTGTTTGGTTCCTTGGATCTTCGCACTCATATTTCCTATCACAGAACAGACAGTCGATTGGATTCGTAGAATCGAAGACGTCTAGCTCCCTTAGCTCCAAAGCGTTTACTATGTTCATGATTCTCTGTTTCGTGAAAGTCCTGTTGTGGGTAATGCCGAGCGAAGAATCGATCCGTGCTTCCCATGCATGCTCAAGCACTTGCGCTTTCTGCGCCTCGGTTTGGTCTCCGTCACAGTAGTCCTCTTGAAGCATGAAATTGCCTCCAGTCTTGAGTACGCGCTTCATTTCTGCAAGAACCCCATCTATCCTAGCGAGATGATGCAGAGAATGGGATAAGCACACAGTGTCGAAAGACTCGTCTTCGAATGTCAAATTCTCGGCGTTCATCTCAAGGAATCGTACTGGCTTCCCTTCAAACCGCTTCTTTGTGGATTCCATCTCCTCTTTTGAGGCGTCTGAAGCACAATGGTCTATTCCCACGAATGAGTCATAATCCTTCAGAGTCTTCATCAGAGTGTCGATGAATTCTCCTCGACCTGTGGCGACATCCAATATTCTACCACCAGAAATTAATCCCAGCCTCTTTGCTATCTTCACGGCGTTAGACGCTGCCAATCCCTCAGGCAAGTTCTCCGTTTCCATTCCCACGATCCTCAATCGCCTTTCCTCCCCTAGGGTCTTTTCCGAGGCAGGGACCTAAACCGCTTCCCAGGACGAACCGCTTCCTCAATCTGCCTCGGACCCAGCACGAGCTGGCCATTCCTTTTGTCCAGGTAAGGAGCTGCCGCAGACTAGGTCTATCAGTATTCGCATTGGTCCCTTGATCTCGAGCGACTTGTCTTGTGAGGGCCCCTCTTCTTGGCATCAATCCCAACAGGGCAAACGCGTATGCAAACACCGCAGACCTGTTCCCAGTCCGACAGATCGAGCTTCTTTCCTATTCTTAGGTGCTGATTGTCACAAGCTTTCTTGTCAACTGTTCGATCACCTTTGAGGGCTTTCGCCGGACATGCTCGAATGCATTTGTCACAATCCATGCAGAAATCAGTCTCCAACCTCTTGTCAGGTGTGAGGATTGCGTCTGTGATGACAGAGACTAAGCGCATTCTAGCGCCGTATGTCGGCGACAGGAGGAGGCTGTTCTTGCCGAACACCCCGAGCCCTGCCAGCTCGCCTGCATGCCTGTGCGAAATATCGCCTCTCATGCGCTTGAGGTCGTAGGGCGGGGATGCGGGAACCTGGACCGCGCGATGCCCATTCTCCTGGAGAAACTTCGCGAGCCTGAACGCGATCCTGTTGAGCTCATTGTTGGCCGACATGTAACTTGCCGAATACTCGCGGCTAGGAGCGGATTCGAGAGCCGCATTTGGGAGTGCGACAGCGATTACTATGACGCTTCTCGCAGCCTTCAGGAAGTCCTGCGGGCGATGTCCTGCAGGCGCAATGGCGAACGCCTTCTCTGGAGCTATTCCAACGAGATCCGCCCCTAGTTGCATTGCGAGTTGCTTCACCTCGTTCCTGAACTTGCTTATCATTGCCATCATACCCCGATGCCCATGCCCCCTTGAGAATGTTCCTGACGTCGTCCGTGTGCGAAGCATGGAAGGACACCGATCTTCACGGTTCCCGTACGGTCTCAGTGATTCCCAATGACTGGGAGGCATCTCGATTGCTTGCTCCTAGAAGCCTGGTAGGACAATCTCGTTGGAAGAAGAGATTTCCCCTTCACAAGCTAGTATGTTGTGATTTGGCTTCAAACCTGAGCAGGTTAAGGTTGGTCTTCGACGGATAGTGAAAGCCCCAAATCTGGTCTTCAAAATGCGCTGGCTCTGGAAGCGTCAGAACTCCTTGTCCTCGTCCGTCCCCTCAAACCCTTTCCTTTCTTCTCTTCAAAGGGCTCCTGCAGGGATTGTGACCCGGAATCCACCGGTGATTAAAGCTGGATGCAATAATCTTCAGATCCACTCGGGAGCGAACGGCCTGCTATTTCGTACAGGCAAAGAAAGGTACGATAGTTATTGCCCGGACATCGGTCGCCTTTCCTCCCATATGGGCTCATCCCTATGTGCACTCGCCTGCTTGCATGATGTGGCAATCAACACGAATATCACCGTAGCTTGAACTACGAAGAGATGGGCCGTCAATTTTGGCGAGTCGGGGTTCGAGCACTAGAAAACTTCTTGAGTCGAGAACACTTGGAGGACTCCGTGCAACAGCCGGATAGATTCGAGAGAATCTCGCTCGCCAATGTTCCGTCACCCTGCTACATCATTGACGAACTAGCGCTTGAGAAGAACTGCAAAATACTAGGTGAAGTCCAGAAGCGGACAGGGTGCAAGATTCTCTTGGCGCTGAAAGGATTTTCTGTGTTCAGTATGTTTCCACTAATCAGAAAGTACTTGCATGGCACGTGCGCAAGCGGATTGTTCGAAGCGCGTCTCGGAAAGGAGAAGTTCGGAAAAGAAGTTCATGTGTTCGCCCCTGCATATGACGATCGTGAGTTTGCGCAACTGCTGAAGATCTCAGATCACATTGTGTTCAATTCCCTCGGCCAATGGGAACGGCTGCGCCCGCTTGTGGAGAAGAGCCGACGTAAGATCAGTTGTGGCATTCGCATCAACCCCGAGTACTCTGAAATCAAACTGGATATATGGAATGCCTGCGCAAGATACAGTCGCTTCGGGGTGAAAGCTAGTGATTTCCACTCCGTTCCGGAAGGAATTGAGGGGCTCCACTTCCATGCTTTGTGCGAGCAGAATTCTGACACTCTGGAGAGAGTGCTTGCAGTGATTGAGAAGAAGTTCGGCAATCACCTGTCCAAGGTTAAGTGGGTAAATTTCGGCGGGGGACATCACATCACCAGGCCAGACTACGACATAGATAGGCTTTGCCGCATCATCACAGATTTCAGAAGGAAGTACAACGTAGATGTCTACATGGAACCAGGAGAGGCAGTCGGATTGAACGGAGGAATCTTCCTCGCCAGGGTACTTGACATCGTCCGCAACGAGGTGGAGATAGCAATCCTGGACACTTCAGCTTGGGCTCACATTCCTGACATACTGGCTGCATCGTATCGGCCAGAAATCATTGGGGGTGGCAAGCCAGGCGAGTTGGAATATACTTACAGGTTGGCAAGCCGAAGTTGCATGTCAGGAGACATCATTGGTGACTACTCATTCTCGCGGCCATTGCATAGCGGATCAAATATCATGTTCTCTGATATGGCCAAGTATTCCGTGGTGAGCAACAACATATTCAATGGTATTCCTCTTCCCTCAATAGCGATACTTGCGAAATCCAACAAGATCAGAATTCTCCGCAAGTCTGGGTATGAGGATTACGTGGGGAGGCTGTCGTAGCTTCGCAGGAACACTGGCCTCGATAGTCGAGCCGGTCGACGCAATCCAGATGGAATCGGCAAAGGGGGTCAAAGACGAGGTGACATATTGAGCAGAGCACGGATCAGCATGATGTCCAGGTCAGAGAAGGAGCAGACACACGCAGCCTCGCTCAGGATACTTGAGAGGTCTGGGGCTTATGTCCGAAGCGCAACTGCTCTGCGTCTTCTCAAGGACGCAGGAGCTATGGTTGGTAATGAGGATATGCGAGTTTACTTCCCCGAAAGCATGGTTGCGGACGCGCTAAGGTCTTCTTCTAAGGAGTTCGTGCTCGGAGCCAGAAATCCAAAGCACGATCTAAGAATCCCCGCCAATGGCTTTCCATTCTTGACCACGGATGGCTTTCCGGTAGCCATACGGGACAGCGACACATTGGTCAAGAGGCCTTCAACGAGAAGTGACTTGGAGAAGTGGGCAAAACTCGCGGACTCGGTATCTACCGTGGATTTCTTCTGGCCTTCCACAACGCCAACGGATTTGCCGACTCATTTGCAGCTTGTGGGGGGCCTCCGAACCTCATACGAGAACACCGAAAAGCACGTTCAGTACCAGGCGTTCAGCGGGCAAGAAGCCCGGTTTGAGATAGAGATGGCTTGCGCTGTCGCAGGAGATGAGGCGGAGAACAGACGAAGGCCTCATTTCTCATCTGTGCAGTGCATCGTCGCACCGCTTCAATACGACGGCGGGTCTACTGACGCGGTCATTGAATTCGCCCGCGCTGGCATTCCCGTGGTGGCAATGTCAATGGTCACTCCTGGCATGACTGGCCCTGCCACATTGGCAGGATCGGTTGCCCTCGCAAACGCTGAGGTGCTTGGATCGTTGGTCATATCGAACCTCGCCAACAGGGGAGCGCGGGTTTTCTACTGCTTCGTATGCACGCCGCTAGACATGAAGTTCGGAACCTTCGCGACTGGGTCGCCAGAGTATGGAGTTCTCGGGATAGCCGGGTCCGAGATGGCGAGGCACTATGGATTGCCGTCGATGATGAGCGGATACGGTTCCTCTGCAAAGACTCCTGGTGTTCAGGCCGGGTTTGAGAAAGGGATTACGACTGCGGCCGTCGCCTTGTCTGACTGTGATTTGCTGACGGGCATCGGTTCGCTAAACGACGCTTCATTTGCGTCGATGGAGGAGCTGCTGATCGATGCCCAGATGTGGGAAGACATCAAGCGGACCTGGGCAGGAATGGAGGTGAATGAGTCAGACCTTGCACTGGAAGTGATTGAGAAGGTCGGCCCAAAGGGGCAATATCTGAGCCAGCCGCATACGCTCGCCAATTACCGCAAGTTGCACGTCCCAAAGTACCGCGACCGGTCGAGCTATACTGCCTGGGAGGCGTCAGGGAAGAAGGACATGCTGGCCACGGTCCAGGCCGAGGTCAAAGACATACTCACGAGGCACAGACCGAGGCCGCTGGACAAGGATGTCGAACTGAAGCTAGCGGAGATAGAGAAGAGGGCGTCCAAGGCCGTAGCATAGAATGGAAGGTGCAATAGGCATCGCGACATCTTGTTTCATATGGGCCATTCATCCGAACTTCTCATCTACTCCGAACTCGCCCAGGTGGAGGGCTGGTTTTCACTGATCGCGAAATAGGCAACCTTCTTGCATCCGACGATTATTCTAAGTATGATACAGACAATGCTCATTCGAGCCTTCAGTCTCGAGGGCTGGAAGATGTCTATGTCGACCTTCTCAGTGAAGAGAGGCCTCGGCGAGCTTACTGTCCTCACGGAAACACAGAGGAAGGAAATCCACGAGCGTTCGCTAGAGCTTCTGGAAACGATGGGGCTGAAAGTATTCAGTGAGGAAGCGCTCGAAATCCTCCGCAGGAACGGCGCGAATGTCGAGACGAACACCAAGATAGCCCGAATGCCTCGCTCGCTCGTCGAGGAGGGGCTGCGTCATTGCGCTCGCCCGGTCAAGCTAGGAGGAAGAACTCCAGACATGGATTTCGTCCTGGACCTGGAACACCATTTCTTGTGCACCGACGGCGTGGGAACCTCAGTGTTGGACTTCAAGACGGGAAAGCGCAGAGCAGCGTTGTTGAGAGACGTCGAGGAATGTGCCCGTCTCATAGACTCGATACCTGAGATCGTCGCCCATACTCCAATGGTAACTCCTTCTGACGTGCCAGCCCAAGCACACACGGCCTATGAATTCGCAGCATCGGTCGAGAATACTAGGAAACATATCGTGAGCGGCGGAGTGTACAGGAAGGAAGAAGCCGAAATCGAGATTGAGATTGCAGCTTTGATCTTGGGTGGAAGGGAGGAACTCAGGAAGCGTCCTCTCCTGTCCTCAATCAACTGTGTGTCCTCGCCCATGATTGTCGGGAAGACGATCGAACCAGCAATTCAATATGCCAGTGCTGGAGTGCCCCCGATAATAATGACGATGCCGCTCGTCGGTGCCAGCGGTCCTGCAACAATTGCTGGGTCAATCCTGATGGGCAACGCTCAGGTCCTCGGCGTGAACACAATAGTCCAGCTGGCTCATCCGGGTGCGCCGGTCATCTACTCTTCTGTCCCGATGTCAATGGACATAACGACGGGATCGTTCGGGGGAGCGCTTCCTCCTGGAAACCTTGTTGCTGCCGGCCATATCCAGATGGCAAGATACTACAGACTCCCCTTCTTCTCAGGCGGACATGGGTCAAGCTCAAAGGTCCCAGATCCGCAGGCCGCATATGAGAAGGCTCTGAGCGCCTGGACGATGTTCTTGGCAGGAGCGGACTTCCTCGGAGGACCGGGCCTTCTTGAGAGCTTCACGGTCCTGTCATATGAACAGCTTTTGATTGATGTCGAGGCGTTTAAGATGATGGCGAGCATGCTCGAAGGATTCCCGATTGATGAGGAGGCATTCGCAGTGCCTCTGCTTCGCAAGGTCGGGCATGAAGGTCACTTCATGGGTGAAAAGTCCACTGTGGAAACTCTGAAGAAGTCATGGAAGCCGTGGCTGACGGATGTGACTCCCTATGCATCCTGGGCTGCAAGTGGAAGAAAGACAATATTGGACAGAGCACACGAGGAAGCAGAACGCATTCTTGCATCGTATCGTCCAGAGCAACTGTCTTCCGATGTTCAAAGAGAGATACGCGAGATCCTGAAGAAGACTGAAGACAAGACCAAGAAAGAGCGGATGGATCAGAACATCTTACTTGCCAGAAAGTAGTCCGCCGCCTCCCCTATGGGCTTTTCCGAGGCTCAAACCCGCCTTTTTTCATTTCTCGGACAGAACCACTGATGATTTGATAGGAGATTTCAAATACATTATGGATTATAATTCATAACTATGCCGAGACCGAAGACTTGCAGGAGAATCTGTTGCGACATAGACTCCCGCTTCTTCAAGCCAAGGGGTATACCTCTGCGCGACCTCAAGATAGTCAATCTGGGTATCGATGAGCTGGAATCTCTCAGACTCTCGGACCAATTGGGACTATCCCAGATAGAAGCAGCCAAGAAGATGAATATCTCGCAGCCAACATTCAATCGCATTATCTCATCCGCCAGACAGAAAGTTGCTGATTGCCTGGTTGAGGGGAAAGCAATCAAGATAGAAGACGAATAAAAACACAAAAGAGAAAGAGAGGTTGATGAAATGAAAGTATGTATACCGACGATGGAAAAGGGTGGAATGGATGACGAACTCAGCGATCACTTCGGCGGCTCTCCGACATTTACGATTGTCGACACGGAGACAAAAGATGTCAAGATAGTCCCGAATCAGAGCGAGCATTTCGGAGGAGCTGGAAAGGCACCAGAGCAAGTCGAGAGTACTGGGTCGACCGTTGTGATATGCAGAGGCATTGGCCCAAAAGCGATGATCATGCTCAGAGATTTTGGGATCGATGTGTATACTGGATCGACGGGAAATGTCAGAAATGCCATCGAGATGTGGTCGAGCGGCAAGTTGCAGAAAGCGTCAATTCAGAATGCATGTCAAGGCCACACGCACGACCATCATTGCCATTGAAGGCTTGGACTCCTTCTCGCCTTTCATCCCCTACGGGCTCTTCCGAGACGAGGTTGATAACGCTTTCTCCTTCCTGCAGAGGTCTGCCCACTTGAGCAAGAACTGGTGCTGGGAGTCCGTTTCAACAGCATTCTTGTTAACGTCCCACAGGGCGCTCAGTGCCTTTCTTACAGTCACCACAGGTTGAAGCCGAAGTATCTAGCCGCGAACAGCACGCCGATGACGACTATCGCGGCTGCGAACATGATTTGAATCCATCTGGACAGCGACACATACCTGTTGCCGAGGACGCCCTTGATCTCGCCGGTCGCAGCGCAGAATGGGATTATCGTGGCTCCGTGGCCGAGTCCGAAGGTGAACATCAGGATCCCTCCCATGAGCATCGAGATGTCCTGGGACACCAAGAGGATCAGGACCGGGAACACAAGCGACAGAGCGCACGGGGCCCACCCAAGGGAGAATAGGACGCCAAGCAGAAGTCCCGCGAGCTCGGGGGACCGACGGCTCAGAGATGCCAATCTCCCCTGAACGGTCTTCTCTGGCCCAGTTGGCTGCGCTGGACATGAAGGCTCTTGGCGGATAGCGGACAGACCCTTCCTGAGCAGGTCGCCAACGGGACGGACTATGTTGATGCCGAGTATCATCAGAATGATACCTGAGATGAGGTAGAACGCTGAGGACATCTCAACGAACCTTCCGATGTACGAGATGGCTAAGCCGAACATCAGGAACACCAGCGAGGTCCCGACGGTGAAAGCGATGCCTATCTTGAGCCCCACTGATTGCTGCCTGGTCGCGGAGACCTCCTGCTTACCACGGCCCATGGACGCCGCCCCAATGAATGATATCACCGCCATCAAGAGGGCGAGTGAGCACGGGGAGAACGACGTGATGACTCCGAGGAGGAACATGCCCCCGACATTGACCGCGGTGCCGCTGGAACCCCCCGAAGTGTAAGTCCATTCTCCGGACATTATTGCCGCCGCATCCTCTTGGAGTGAGCTGGAGTTCTGAACCCCGTCTATCACCCCCCTTCCGATGCAATAGACGTTGTAGACCCCGACGACAACAAGGTCCTGGTTGACCAAGACCAAGGTGGGGTTGGAAAAAGCTCCGCTGACCTCCCAGTACTGAAGGTACGAGCTCGAGACGGGAAAGGGGTCGAACTCCTCTATCCAGTGCCATGTTATGTTCGTTTCGTACCAGTCCTCGACCAAGCTCCAGCCGTCCTCCGAGTACGGGTTCTTGCGAATGTTGACGGTTATGACGTCTATGTTCGGATTGCCCGAGGCAACCAGACTCTCAATCTCCTCTATCTGTTGGTGCATGTGGCTCTCGCATTCGATACAGAGAGGATTCTCCAGCTGTGTGAAGTGTATGATCGTGACCTTGCCCGAGTTGTCTGCGAGGGACACCTGCTCCCCGAGCCTATCGTCGACAGTGAACGGCTCTGCCGGCTGGCCCATCTGCGAGTTACCGTCGTCCAGCCAGGTCGAGGCAAGAGCAGCCAGAGAGGCAACCGCGAGGAGGCATGAGACGATGATCACGATGGACAGTTTCCTCGGATTCATAAGAAAGCACAGCCTCAACTATTCTCGCTGTAATGTGACTTAGCATCGGCGATCCAGCTCTGCAGAGAGTTTTCGTCTATCACGCCCTCCCAGGCGTGCCACCCGATGACAGTTCCACCTGATGGAGATTGCACCTTGGTGACGACTATCGTGAGCGGGACATAGTGCACCCCACCATTAGGATCGTACGCTGCGAACCCTTCTGATGCATCGGGTTCATCGGTGCCAGATGAGAGGTCGATGTACGTGATGTCAGGATTGGCGGAGGAAATCGACCGGCATATAGACCCCTGCTGAATGCACGGCGCGCATCCCTCGCTGTGGTCCAGGATCATCACGACTCCGCTGCCCAACGCGGAGATCACCCAATCGGGATGTTGCACCGTCCCGCCGCTCGATGGATGCGAGGTAGGATATGTGATCCAGAAATCGTCAGCTCCCGTCCCTACATCTCTTCGAGTTGCCGGCGGACTAGCGGTTGAGAAGGACCAACTGTACATCCCGCAGTCTAGAGGCAACCCTGACATGTCTCTTGTTCCGGAGCCTATGTAAACCGTATAGGAAGTCTCCGCAGCCAGAGGTCCAGAAGGTGTGAAAGTCATGTATATGCCGTTCCATGAGAACGAACCTCCTATTTGCGGTAGAATCTTGAATGATGATTCAACAGAAGATTCATCCATGAGCTTGTTGAAGGTCACTCTGATCGACTCGCTCGTACCGGCGCCATAGCCGGCAGGCTCCGCCAAGATTACAGTAGGAGGCGACACGTATGGTTCGCTACGAGGATAATACACATAAGCTGCAATGGACGCAACAAGCAACAAGGCAATGACAACAACGCTCCAAAGCACCTTCTTGTAGAATGCTGTCGAGGTACCGCATTCTGCACATTTCCAGGCACGCGGCTTGATCAGTTTGCCGCAGTCTTTGCACTCCGAGTAGCCCTCGGAAAGAAGACGCTTTCTCTCGTAGTCCTCCTTGCTTCGCCTCTTGGCCAGGACATCACCTCGCGAATCCTCGTCCTGGGGACAGCCACCGCTCGCGGAACAACATTTGTCGCCTGCGTTCGACTGTATTCTTCACTTCTTCAACTCCCTCGCCCCAAGTGGAGTAATCGAGTAGATCATCCAGTTCTTGATCCTTCTGGAAGCCACTAACCCAGTCCGTTCAAGGACAGCGAGATGGTACGATAGTTTGGAATCGGGCAGTTCTGAAACCTGCTTGAGGACGCACGGACAAAGGTCTGCCTTTGAAAGCGCCCAGAGGAGCCGAATCCGCAATGGATCCGAAAGTGCCTGATGACGCTCCGCCGTGCGCTTCACGAGGGCCTTCTCCGGCAGCTGCTTAATAAGCCCGTGCAGTCCGCCTATCTTCGAGAGCTGCCGGTCGACCGCTTCAGGGAGCTCAAGAGGAGTCCCGTTCTTGCCACAGCACACCGTTTCAACTTTCTTTGAAACCACAACTACTATATATTCGGCTGAGTATTTCAATTTTGGTAGAAATACCGGAGAGACCGAATGGACATTGTATCCCTTCTCATCGATCTGCTTTCTGCGGGACTAAATGGTCTAGTGAATTACCTCTCCGCCCATGTTCTCCTGTGCCTCGTCCCCGCATTCTTCATCGCGGGCGCCCTATCTACTCTGTTTAAGAAGGAGGCGGTCACGAAATATCTCGGACCCGACACGCCCAAGTACATCTCCTATCCCGTCGCATCTGCCGCGGGGTTCTTGATCGCCGTTTGCTCGTGCACTATTCTCCCACTCTTCGCAGGCATCTGGAAGAAAGGTGCCGGCCTCGGTCCCGCTGTCACGTTCCTCTTCACAGGCCCTGCGATCAACCTGCTCGCCATAACGTATACCGGAAGCCTGATTGGCTGGGATATAGCGGCTGCGAGGGGTGTTTTGGCGATACTCTTCGGCATCGTGATCGGATTGCTGATGGGGTTCATCTTCAGCAAGTTGCCAATTTCATCCTCCGCACAGAGCGCTGCAGCTTCAAAATCACCCTTACCAACGGCCACGACGGATCCCCCAGACCCTCCGGAAGAGAGGAGCTCGCGACTGACGCTGAAGGAGAGATTGCTGCGCAGCCATTCCCTGGTCCTGTTCGTGCTCCTTATAGGTATCCTTCTTTCCGGGACTTTTCCAGCGCCAATCATATACAGGATTCCCGTGCTCGTCGCGCTGATAATCATCACCGTACTTTGGGCTTTGAAAGTGAACTCGCGGGAGGAGAACAGAGCCTGGATGGGCGAGACGTACTTCTTCACCAAGATGATAATTCCTCTGCTTCTCGTGGGAGTCTTCGTCGCCGGTGTGGCCGCCTATGTCATTCCATCGGATGTGATAGCAGAGCATCTAGGACACGACACGCTCTCAGCGAACGGCATCGCGGTGGCGTTCGGCGTCTTCATGTACTTCCCGACGCTGGTTGAGGTGCCTGTGGCACGCATGTTCCTCGACCTCGGGATGGCCAAGGGTCCCCTCCTCGCCTATCTGCTAGCCGATCCTGAGCTATCGTTCCAGAGCATCCTAGTCACAAGAAAGATCATGGGTTCGAAGAAGGTCGCAGTGTACGTCGGCCTCGTGGCCGTCTTCTGCACGGCCGCGGGACTGATATTCGGCATGTTCGTGAGGTGAGATGATGCCAGGTGAATGTTGCCCGGGAAAGTCGGTATCCAAACGTCTTACGGTAGGCGGTCAGGAGGTAGGCATCTCTGAGTTCGACGCAATAATGAGGAAAGCCCTAGAGCTTGGTCGCGCATCCGATGACGAGATCAGGCGATTGATATTGAAGGATCTCAAGATCTACAACTACGTTCCGAGCGCTGCGGAACGAGATTATCTTGAAGCCATGTGGCGAGCGTTCAAGAAACTGAGGGATGAGAAGAAGCATCAAAGGAGGGAATGAGGACATGAAGGTCGAAGTCTATGGAACTGGATGCCCCAAGTGCAATATGCTCGAAGCCAACGTGAAGAAGGTGCTGAAGAACCTCGGAGTGGCGGCCGAGGTATCGAAAGTCACGGACATCGAGGAGATCGTGAACAAGGGTTTGATGTCGACGCCGGCCTTGGCAATCGACGGCGAAGTGGTCGTTGCGGGCCGAGTCGCTTCGGTTGGTGAGCTGACCGAGCTGATTTCTTCAAGGAGGGCGAAAGCCTGAGCCACGGTATCTACAACGGTATCCCCAGGGAGGAGATACCATGGTTCCCGAGAGTCGATGAGAAGAGCTGCAATGGTTGTGGCGTTTGCATCAAGTTCTGTCCCGGCAAGGTATACCGGGAGAGAGACGGAAAGGCAGAGGTCGCGAATCCCTATGGATGTGTGGTCGGCTGCTCAGGATGCGTATCCCAGTGCCCTCCGAAGGCAATTTCGTTTCCCTCTATGACCGAGCTCAGAGACGTCCTGAAGTCCCTCAGGTCGAAGTACGGACAGGAGCAACGGTGAGACCGTGTCGAGAGCATCCGATGGTCCCGAAGCGAGTGGCGGTCCCGCGATGAAGAAGCTCTCTTTCCTGAACAAGTATCTCACTGTTTGGATTTTCCTCGCAATCTTCATAGGTGTCGGCCTGGGAGCGGCGATTCCAGGCATTGCTGATGGCCTGAACAAACTGAGCGTCGGGACGACCTCAATTCCCATCGCCATTGGATTGATTTTGATGATGTGGCCTCCCTTGGCCAGGGTCAAGTACGAGGAGCTAAAGGAGATACCCAAGCAGCCAGAAGCCAAACTGATGTTCAGCACCTCCCTCATCCTGAACTACGTCGTTGGCCCGCTCCTGATGTTCGCGCTCGCATGGATTTTTCTGCCCGACAACGTCTACTTTAGAATCGGCTTGATACTCACGGGCGTCGCCCGATGCATCGCGATGGTGATAGTCTGGAACAGCCTCGCTGAAGGGGATGGGGAATACGCAGCCATGCTGGTCGCCCTCAACTCCGTCTTCCAGATTGCCCTGTACTCGTTCTATGCATACTTCCTGGTGGCTGTCGCATCTGACTGGGTGTCCCCGGGCTCCGGCACGGAGATAAACATCGGTGTGTGGGAGGTGGCTCAGAGCGTCCTGATCTACCTGGGCATCCCCTTCGCCATGGGGATAGCAACGAGATACATACTGTTGCCAAGAAAAGGGGCCGATTGGTACAACGAGAAGCTGATGCCGGTGCTTGGAAAGGTCTCCTTGCTGGCGCTGTTGTTCACAATCGTCGTGATGTTCGCCTTCAAGGGTGAGTACATCCTCGACCAGCCCTTCGACGTCGTGAGAATTGCCATACCCCTGGTCTTCTACTTCGTCATTATGTTCTTCCTGTCGTTCGGGTTGTCGATCAAGCTGAAGTTCGACTACCCGCACGCGACGGCCCAGAGCTTCACCGCTGCCAGCAACAACTTCGAGCTGGCAATAGCGGTCGCCATAGGGGTGTTCGGGATCGGATCGTTGGTGGCGTTTGCCGCCGTGATCGGACCCCTGGTCGAGGTGCCGGTCCTGATCAGCCTCGTCAACGTGGCGTTCTGGATCAGGAAGAGATACTATGGCGCTGATGGAAGGCTACTATCCTCCCGAGCCGCTGTTGGAGGAACGAAATGATCTGTGAGACCTGCCGCCTCTACCCCGACTGCGAGCTGAAGCCTCCTAAGGAGGGCGAGACATGCCCCTATTTCGAGCCTAAGGAAAGGCTCCAGCTGACATTCACGGAAAAGGGATGGAAGATGGGGGAGTGATTCAAATCGGAGGAATAGAAGCTGCGGGGTTGGTCAAGCACTTCGGCGATATCGCAGCAGTAGATGACGTCAGTTTCTCGGTCGGTGGGGCCGAATTCTTCGGCCTGCTTGGCCCAAACGGAGCCGGAAAGACAACGGCCATTCGTCTGATGACTGGCATTCTAAGACCTGATGCTGGCAACATAACGATTGATGGGATAGATCTGCTTGCTGAGCCTTTTGACGCCAAGATGAGGATAGGAGCAGTCCCGGAGGTAGGTAACATCTATGCGGATCTTTCCGCCATGGAAAACCTGGATTTGGTCGGCAGGTACTACGGCCTCTCCAAGGAAGAGCGTCGGCTGCGTTCCAAAACCCTCCTTGAAACGCTCTCTCTTTGGGACAGGAGAGACGATCTTATCCGCAAGTACTCCAAAGGGATGAGACAGCGCGTCAGCATTGCCTGCGCGCTCATACACGAGCCCCCTGTACTCTTCTTGGATGAACCCACTGAAGGGCTCGACGTCCAGAGCAGACGAATCATCATAGATCTTGTCAAGCAGATGAACAGGAAAGGTAGCTCGGTGATTCTGACTACCCACAACATCGAGGAGGCGAGCCGCCTGTGTGAGAGGGTCTGCATCATCAATCACGGGAAGATCATAACGATCTCCTCTCCAGAGCAGCTCCGCATGGCGTATGAGAAGAACTTGGCGGTCGAGGTGTCGTTCAACGGGAAGATCGACCGCTGCCTGCTGGAGGAGTGCGCCCCTGGCAAGATCGAGGAATGGGGGGACAAGTTCAGGCTGCACACGGATGACCCGGACAAGACGATTCAGAAGATCATGGAAGTCAGAAGGGAACACAATTTGAGAATAGTGTCGATCCAGACCGTCGGTCCCAGCTTGGAAGACGTTTTCGTGAAGCTGACCGGGGGGATCAAATGAGATCAAAGATTGCTCTCCGGAGCATCATCGTCACGACGAGGAAGGACATCAAGATATACTACAAGAAGGCCCCTGTATGGATATTCGGGCTGCTCCTCCCAGTCTTCCTGTTCCTTGCATTCTTCATCGGAAGGGAGCTGGACACGAAGCAGTACTTCCCAGGCTTCCTCGCGATGTCCCTCTTCTTCACGGCATCCTCGGTCGGGCCACTCATCATCCCGTGGGAAAAGCAGGCTGGCACTTTCGAGCGATTGCTTTCGTATCCTGTGAGCCTGTCGACAATGGTCATCGGGGACATCCTCGCAGGCGCGATATTCGGGGCAGTGGTAAGCGTGATAGTCGCAGCCGTCGGGGTGGCGTTCCTGGCGATCGGAGTCACAGATGCCATAATGTTGTTCCTCTTCTTTGCAGCCGGGAACCTCTGCTTTGCAGCTCTCGGGACCCTGCTCTCTGCATCTTCGGGGCGGGTGCCCTCGAACACCATGATGCTGTCCGCCCTCGTGAGGTTCCCTCTGATATTCATCAGTGGCGTGTTCGTTCCTCTTGGACAAATCCACGGGGCCGGGGCATATCTCGCGTACGCTTCCCCCTTGACATACCTGGTCGACGGCTTCAACTCCTCGCTCGGAGTCGACTCGTTCGTGTCGGCATTTATCGGAATCTTAGTGCTTGTGCTATACAGCCTCCTGTTTTTCGGTTTGACTATAGTTCTGCTAAGGCGGAATCTGATGAAGGGGTTGTGAGAACGATATGATCGATGTAGTCAAGCTGACAGGAACGGCCGGAGGGAGGTGCTCACCGTCATGAGACCCATTGACGTCACTCGGCTTGCGGAGTTCGATACAAAGCGACACAAGAAGATCGAGTTGTTCAAATGCCCAGCGTTCAATGCCGTCCAGATCTGCTTTGAGGCGGGTCAGAAGATATCGCCTCACGTCGAGCCCTATTCAGTCATCTTCTATGTTATGGATGGGGCCGGCGTCATAACGACGGATGACGGATCATGGACAGTCAACCCAGGAGACATGATATTCGTTCAGAAAGACGCAGTACGCGGAATTGCTGCGAAGACGAGGATGAGAGTGCTTGGCATCCAGGAGCCTCACTAGCATGATTCCTATGACAGGATTGAATCGATGAATCAATAGAAACGAGTGTGAGAAAGATGGAAAACGAGAAGCAGGTAAAACTGCCAGATTGGACATGGGAGTTCCACGGCCACCGCTGCCCGTTCATGCCGATAGGGTACCGGATGGGCGCGATCGCCATGCGAGAGCTAGGAATTGAGAAAACAAAGGACCACGGCGCGTTCGCGCTGTCGGAGATGGGCGTTGGCCACCCGCAGACGTGCATGATGGACGGCGTGATGTCCGCGACGGGATGCACCTACGGGAAGCTCATGATGGAGCGGCTGAACTACGGCAAGGTCGCGACCATCGTATACGCGCCCAGAAAAGGCGCGGTGAGAATCTATCTCAAATCCGATTTCCAGGACGAGCTGGGCAAGGAAGAGTTCTTCGCCTACAGGAAGCGAGGAATCGAGCCATCGGACATACCTGCAGATGTGACGGAGCGCGCGGTTAAGATCGTGCTCGAGACCCCAGAGGACAAGATGTTCAAGATCGAGAAGCTGCCGAATTTCGCCTTCTCCCGCCCGAAGGGCTCCTTCGCCAAGGTGAAGTGCTCGAAGTGCGGGGAATATGTCTTCGAAAGATATGTTCGGACAGTCGAGGGCAAGCCCGTGTGCATCCCGTGTTCTGGATTCACGGAGTCGAGGCTGGATGCCCTCAAGGGCATGCAGTGAGAGGAATCGAAAATGGACCTCACGCTTCTGACCGCCATCATTTCCGTCTTTCTGATCTCGCTGGTATTTTCAATGTTCGGCCAGGGCGGAGGTTCCCTGTACACCCCCGTCTTCTTCCTCCTGGGATACGCCACGCTGATTTCGATCTCCACCTCCCTTGTACTTAACCTGGTGACAGCGCTTTCAGCGACGCTCATCTACTACAGGAACAAGATGGTGGACCTGAAGCTGTCGCTTGCCTTCATCCCGGGGATATGCATCGGAGCGCTCATTGGTGGAGCCTCCACGAAGTACGTGGACTCGAACCTCCTCATGTGGGCATTCGCGGTATTCCTCATCGGCGCCGGCGGCAGGATGGTGTACACGTACTGGGAGAAGAAGAAGGAGAATGAATCATGCCCACTCAAGCTGACGAACCGGCTGTTCGCGCTGATTACCGTCTTCAGCTTCGCGGTCGGGATCATGTCCGGGTTGCTTGGGGTCGGCGGCGGGATTGTGATAGTGCCGTTCCTGATATTCCTGTGCAAGCATCCGACCAAGGGCGCCGCTGGAACGGCCGCCTTCGTCGTCATCTTCTCCTCGATATTTGGGGTGATAGGACATTCGGCCGTGGGACACTTAGACACGGGGCTCATACTCGCGACGGTGGTGGCCGTGTTCATCGGGGCGCAGATAGGCGCGCGCTCCATGGTCAAAGCGAAATCGGAGATGATTAAGGTCGGGTTCGGACTTATAATGTGGCTGTTCGCAGTCCAGCTCGTGCTGAAGCTTCTAGGATACCTGTGAAGGATGGATTGGGAGAAATGATGAAGAAGAGAGGTGATTGAGTGCCAGAAGAAAAGCAGATGGAATGGAAGGCTGGAGAGAATACGCATGAGAACTTGATATACGCGTGCTTCGGAGGGTTGTCGAACACCGGGATAACGGCTACGCTGGCAAGCATGGAAGCCGTCAAAGACCTGGGGTTGAGGAAAGTGGGAATCGGATGTCTTGCTGGACTTCCCATCGAAGTGGGGCCGGTTCTTGGCAAGACCAAGGCAGCAAAGAAGATCATAACGGTCGATGGCTGCCCATTTGAGTGCAGCAAGAAGGTCGTCGAACGGGCTGGGTTCAAAATCGCAAGAAGCATTGTGCTTGCAAGAGACATCGGAATGAAGAAGAAGCCGTTTCATGAGGACATCGGAGGAGATCTGAAGGGCATGATGGACTACGTCTCTGCAGAGGACGTCAGGAAGGCAAAGGAGCTCATTATCCAGGCCGTCAATGAATAGAAGAACAATGGATGTTCGGACAGAGTAAGGTTGACAAGGAAGGCGCGCGCAATGGCGAAACTTAACATAGATCGCTCCGAGTGTACGAAATGTGGTGTATGCATTGACATCTGCCCAAACAACGCGCTCGAGCTCCTAGATGACGGACCCGAGCTGACTCATCCTGAGCTGTGTACAGAGTGCGGCGTGTGCGAAGACCAATGCCCGTCGCGCTCGATCACAGTCCTCCGTCGCCAAGACTCGAAGATGCTTGGAGCGAAGCCAATCGGAGATCCCAAATGGGTCGCGGCGTCAGAGCAAATGGTCGCTCTCCTAGGCCTGGCGAAACCACCCGTGGGGATAAGCCTCGTGAGGAGCGCGGACGATGTGCAGCATGGATTCGTAGCGATGGATTTCCCGATCAGGCACTGCGTCTCCATCCACATGGCATCGCTCGGAGCGGCCATCTACGTCCCAGCGCAGCAGCATGCGTGCTCCGCCGGGAAAGCTGCTCTCGGGATTGCAGAACTGCCCGAAAAAGTCAGGTCTGGAAAGGTTCCCTACATGCACGGACTCGCGTCGACCGAGCCGGCTGCAGCACGCACCATGGCGGAAATACCCAAACTCCCCGTGGGAACTTGTACAGGTACCGTGGTCGCGCCTCTGGCTTGCTTCAAGAATCCTCCGGAGGTCGTGGTGCTGACCTGTCTGCCGAAGCAGGCGATGTGGGTTGCCAATTCGTTGATATATGAGACGGGTGGCCCTAGGATAACGGCGAACTTCGCGGGAATGCAGGCGTCGTGCGGTGACGTTACAGCGCTCCCCATACTCACAGGGAAGGTCAACTTCAGCCTCGGCTGCTATGGATGCCGTTCAGCAGGGAAGCTAAAGGATGACGAGATGTATGTGGGAATCCCGATGGCAAGAATCGAAGAGGTGATCTCTGGCCTGCAGGGCCTTCGGAGGGCGATGGGCAAGTTAGAGCGTACGCAAACCACTCAAGATTTGAAAGAAGCAGGGAAAAGTGAGGAATGAACATGGATGAAAGGACCATCGAATTGGTTGGGATCGCCGCTTCTGTCGCTGGCCATTGCCAGCCCTGCCTGCGATATCACATGAGCGCGGCGAAGAAGCTCGGAATAGAGAAGAAGGATGTCCGCGAGGCTGTTGCGCTCGCAAAAGCAATCAGCAAGGCGGGAGATGAGTCGATGTCAGAACTCGTTGGCAAGCTGCTGGGCAGGACATAGAACACAAGAACGCTGGTTGAACCGAATCGGCACAACTCAAATCAATGTGGAAGGCCAATTGGCAGATGATATGAATACCGAATCCCGCAGAAGATATCGTGTGGCTTTCATCTGCGTCAAGAACTCGTGCAGAAGCCAGGTCGCAGAGGCCCTTGCTAAGAGTCTCGCTCCCGATATCATTGATCCCGTAAGCGGAGGCACAGAACCCGCGGAAGAAGTCGACCCAGGCGCCATTGAAGCAATGAAGGAACTCGGTATCGACATATCGCATGCACGTCCCAAGCAACTTCCAGCAGAGACTCTGGCGTCGTTGGATCTTGTCGTTCACATGGGGTGCGGAGCGCCGGGGATGTGTCTGATTGTGCCTGGCATTCCTAGTGAGGATTGGGGAGTCGCGGATCCCGCCGGAGGGCCTGCCGAGAAGTACTGTGAGATGGTCAAAGTGATCAGGGAGAAGGTGCTGGATTTGGCTGCTCGCCTGAGGTCTGGCAGATTGCCACCCTCTTCTTTGAAATTCACTCTCAAACTGTCTCTGTAGCCCCGCCACGGCTGCGCCTTCCAGAATGCAACCACCTGTAGGGACGCCTGTGACCGCGACCTCCGGCAAGAGTCTTGAACATTAATCTATCAGATAGAATTAAAATGTGCGAGGGCCCGGATTATGGCCCGGAATCTACTAGCAATTAAAGGTCCCAGCAATAACTGCCAGTATGAAATGTGCGGGGTAGTCCACTCATACCGTCGCCCTTCCTCCCCTGTGGGCTCTTCCGAGGCGAACGATGGCTGCCGAACACAAGACCAGAATGCTCTAGTACTTCAGAATAGATTCGAGCGTCAATCTCGAGTCTGGTTCGGGAAGGAAGTGAAGAGATGCTAGCGCTCGTGAGCTTCAACGTTGAGAAAGGGAGATGGAGAGAATACAAGCAATGGGTTGTCAACCATCTGGACAAATACAAAGAGTTCTATGGCCCGATTGGGTTCAAGCTAAATGGGGTCTACTTTGCACCAGACGGCCTTGGACCCTACGACGTCACCTGGATATGGGAGTTCAAGAAGTTCAAAGACCTCGACACAGCGGATGAGTACGATAATCCGGCATTGACCAGGCTCCTAGATCAAGAGAACGACTTCTATGTTCCAGGCCCCATGAACACAGTCATCCTGAAGAACATCAAGGAATCCGTTGTCGCTCCTCCAACTAGGAAGAAGAAGCAAAAGAGCTAGTCCTTGGGCCCAACCCCTTTTCTCGCCTTTCCACCCCTATGGTCTTTTCTCGTCTTCTTATTTGAAGATGAAACGCGGGTGATGTGATAATGAGTGCCAGTCTTTCATGTCGACTGGAATGATGGATCAATTCTTACCTGTATACATCTCTCAATATCTGCATCGCACGTGCGAATTCCTACCACATCTAACTGAGAATTGAGTGAAGTCTGGGGTTAGATTTGAACAGGGGCATCGACATGTCGATTCGGTCACATCCATGTCATGGATTCTCCATACAAGGGCTTGTCTTGATCCTCCGGAGGCGTATACAGCGCGACCTCTTCGAAGAATGACATGGGCTCAAAGCACGCCTCTGGCGGAAAGACACCGCGCATCGAAACATCGCCCCTTAGAATTGTCAAAGCAGCTACTGCCAACGGGATGCTCGTGCTAGCGATTCGGATAGGCCAGCAAGCATATCGTGCCTGTCGACCATCCTTCCATCCCGTCATCACAATCCTCATGTCCCATCCCGGAGCGTTGCCAGTCAGCCATAGCTCGCGATTCCTGGCAAGCGTTTCGAGGAATGAGCGAGACGCCTCCTTCACGGAGACCTCTCCTCGCGAGATTCGCTCGGCCTCGCGATAAACGAGCTTGCTCATCTCCGGGGGAGTGATCGTGAACATGCAAGACACATTCCTAACTCGGGGGACACAACGAGGGATGGTGATCAGCTCCGGGGCCTCGACCGGATATGCGGTCTTGATCGAGCCGTCGGTCATCTCCAAATCGATCCCATGATCAAGAGGGTTCACGGATATCCATGACCCGTCACGGTACACTCGAACGGGTCCCTTGACGTTGCTCATGACAAGCTGCCAGGACGAGTCTACACGCGCGCTACTGCTGAAAGCATCAACTGCCTCCAGCATTAGCCCGTCCGGAAGTGCCAATTGGAAACGGAACTTGATATCATCCACGCTGTCAAACCGCTTGAGGGCGTGCATGACAAGCAGGTTGTCTATTCCGGGATCGTACCCTATGCCTATCACAGCTGCAACACCTCGGTCTCTCGCCTGCGAATCAAGCTCCAGTTGCCTCTCAGCTACCCGAGCGTCGGCTCCGAGGTCGCAGTAGTCAACACCGGCGTCGATCGCTGCGCGAAGCGCTGGAAGAAGTGTTTCCCACTCGGGACCCGCTGCGTTGACAACTATGTCGTACTTTTCCGCAACAGATGCCAATCTATCGGTGTCTTGGATGTCCACGGGCACCGAGTGCGCTTTGTAGCCAATTTCCGCTACACGACGCTTCAGCATTTCTTGGTTTCTGCCAGCCAGGCCAATCTCGGATACGATATCTGAGCGCACGAGACACCGTGCTGCATACTCACCGAAGCGACCAGACCCTCCAAGGAGAAGGACTCTCATCCGAACCACCAACACCGTAATCAGACCAACTCTACTTCAACCCTTCAGTCGGGAATGGATTGTAGTCAATCGAGGAAGGGAAGAACCACTGCCCTTCTGTAGGTTCGCCTTTCCTCCCCTATGGGCTTTTCCGAATAGCCGACACCAAAATGATTTCTAGCCGTCATCACAATCTACGGTCGGGGGGTTCGAGATCGCATGAAAAGAGGTCTTTCGAATAGGGAGTTGATTCCCGCAATTGAGACGACCTACTATGAGCTTCTTGCCGTTCTTCAGACAAGCATCCCGGGAGGGTTCTGGCGAAGGGAGTCCGATATGATCATCTACTACAGTGGACTCCCAGTGCCTCTCCTGAATGGCATCCTCGGCCCGAGGTTCACTGCTGAGAACATGTCCAGAAAGGTTGAGTCGGCGATGTCACATTTCAGGAGCATGAGAATGCCGATGAGATGGCTCCTCGGCCCATCATCTTCTCCCCAAGACCTTGGCGAACTGTTGTCAAGTCAAGGTCTGAAACAGGGATGGGCAATTCCAGGGATGGTTCTGGACCTCGAATCCGTGAATCGCGAGCCGCTGCCGAAAGGATTCGAAATCCAGCAAGTCGCGGATAGGGGATCCCTTAGGGCTTGCGGTGACACACTGGCAGAAGGATTCGAACTCCGGGACGAGATTGGGAAGAGTGTCAGTGATGCCGTCATAAGCTACGGCATGAGCCCAACGCGGCGATGGTTTCTTGGGCGTCTGAACAGGAAGGCTGTCACTGTGTCTCTGTTGGTCCTTCATGCTGAATTTGCTGGCATCTACTGTGTCGCGACGATTCCCGAAGCCAGAGGGAAAGGTCTGGGCTATGCAATAACCCGCGAACCTCTCATGGCAGCAAAGAATGAGGGGCACAAAATCGCAGTTCTCGAAGCGAGTCGCATGGGGTTCCCCGTTTACAAGAGGATTGGATTCAGGCAACTCTGCGAGTTCAGAACCTTCACTTGGTCTCCGTAAGAAGATTCCAGTTTCAATCTGCGGAGGACGCAAAGGGCCAAAGACCAGAGAGGCGATATGCGGTTTGGAGGATGAGGTTGCAGTGCCGAAGTCGGAACCCAGGGGACCCGTTCTGATCACAGGAGGAATCACCGGAATTGGACGTGCGACGGTCGATCTCCTCTCAGAAATGGGAGTCACAGTATATGCGACAGTGCGGAATGATGCAGATATCGAAGCCCTTGGCTGTCTCGAACGTGTCGTTCCCATGAAGTTGGATGTAACGAAGCAAGGAGACGTTGACCGCATTGTTGGCATAGTGAGGAGTAGAGGGAGAGGACTCTTCGGTCTTGTGAACAATGCCGCCACCGGAAACATGTGGCCTCTGGCTGAACTCACCGCAGAGGAGATGGTGTCCACATTCGAAGTGAATGTCTTTGGGGTCCACAGGATTACGCGAGGGCTTCTGCCATTCTTGGCGAAGTCCCACGGCAGGATCGTGAACATCAGCTCAATCGCTGGAATAGGCACTGGAGGGGATATCGGAGATTACGCAATGACAAAGCATGCAATCGAAGTCTACTCCGATGTACTCCGCAAGGAACTGAAGAGATACAAGATCAAGGTCAGCGCAATAGAACCAGGAGAGTTCAGGTCGCCATCAATAGAGAAGGCCGCTAAGGTCACCAAGAGAAGGGCCGAGGTTTATCGTCCGGTCCTGAGTCAGACGGAGATCCGGAGAGTGGTCAGAGAGGCAAATCAGTACGCTGTCGAGCATTGGAAGGCCGATCCACCAGACAAGGTAGCGCATGCGATCGTCCATGCGCTGTTCTCCCCCGCCCCTCATTGGAGGTACTTGGTCACCACAGACAAGGACGATCTAACCTACGAGCTGCAAGTGCTGATGGCGAAGGTCGTCCAGATCAATCGAGGGAGCGAATACAAGCTGGAGAAGGCCCTGCTTCATTCCCTCTTGAACAAGACATGGAGCAAGTGGGATGAGTTCTAGACAGTCAGTGTTGTAGGACTCCTGTTCATCCTTCTCCCTCCTCGCGCTTCTCCGGAAAGAGTTTGAACATCACAGAGCGGGCGCCACGAGAGAGCTGCCATATCTCCTGACGGCCGAGGACGGCAAGACATTTCTTGCCGGCAAGGAACTCTTTCGCCCGACCGGAAGGGTCTAGCTTGGTGCGATTGTTCTCTGATTGGAGAAGAGCCAAACGTTCAAGCATTCACACGGATCAGTTCGAACTGCAGCATCACCCATCTAGCCCCAGAGACTGGTGTACTTCTTCGTCAGATACTGAACAAACGGTTCGGGTGTCAGAGAAGTGCCGGTGACTTTCTCGACAAGTTCTCCTGGGTCGTACATAGCTCCCCAATGTTGAACGTTGTCTCTTAGCCAGTCAATGGCTATTCCTGGTCTGCCTTTTTCAACCTCGTCAGACCAGGCGCGATTCTCTTGCTCCATCTTCCGCAAGAACATGCCGCCGTACACATTGCCCAAGGCATAGCTCTGGAAGTAACCGTAGCATCCGTTGCTCCAGTGCACATCCTGGAGGACTCCTTCTCCATCATTGTCGAATCGCACTTGAAGATACTTGTCATATAGATCGTTCCAAACCTGAGGCAACTCTGAGACCTCCACCCTACCTTCGAAGAGAGCGCGTTCAATCTCGAAACGAATTACTATGTGAAGTGAATATGTGAGCTCATCAGCCGTGACCCGCGTCTTCGACGGCTCAACCTTGTTGATTGCTCTGAGCAGGTCGTCAAGTTGAACAACGGAGAATGCGCTGCCAGTGAACTCCTTCAGCCTCGGCAGGTAGTAGACCCAGAAACTCCGCGAACGCCCGAGGATGTTCTCCGCGAATCTCGACATGGACTCATGGATCCCCATGCTGGCAGCTACTCCCACAGGTTGATACATCCAGTCATGGTTCAGATTCTGCTCGTATAAGGCATGACCTGCCTCATGCAATCCGGTGAACAAGGCATTGAACGGGTCGTCCTCATGGTAGTGCACCGCGATTCTCACGTCCTTGAAGTAACCGCTGGTGAATGGGTGTTCGGTCTCGTCGATTCTGCCGCAGGCCTTGTCCGAGGTCGTGTCATAGCCAATCAGGGCCACAGC
>Ga0315284_10000030_pt1 | contig 219136 bp, 205 predicted proteins | sample YL17G09_16_MG_FD_203696 | JGI IMG/M metagenome (GOLD analysis project Ga0315284, IMG submission 203696) | Sediment microbial communities from Yellowstone Lake, YNP, Wyoming, USA - YL17G09_16 | ecosystem: Environmental > Aquatic > Freshwater > Lake > Sediment | place: USA: Wyoming | collected... | reverse complement strand
TAAATGGTTTTCATGAGAACAGCGTAGTTTCTCTTTGAAAACCTTGGTAGAGTGTATCTGGCACGATGACAATCAGCCGGCATAATTTTTAGGTCAATTATTCCGAAATGTATCGTGTCCTAGACACTAATCGATCTTGAGAGCGGCGAGGAAAGCCTCCTGGGGGATTTCTACCTTACCAACCATTTTCATTCTTTTCTTCCCCTTTTTTTGTTTTCCAAGGAGTTTATCTTTTCTGGTCCTGTCTCCACCGTAAAGTTTTGCTGTCACATCTTTTCGAAATGGGGGGATTTTCTCTGCTGCAATTATTTTTCCTCCAATTGCCGCCTGTATGTGGACTTCGAATTGTTGGCGGGAAATTGCTTCTTTTAATTTTTCAACTAAAAGCTTTCCGCTGCGCAGCGCTTTCTCTTTTACGACTATTTGGGAAAGCGCGTCTACCGGCTCTTTTGCAATCAAAATTTCAAGTTTAACTACTTCCGCCGGGCGATACTCCGAAACTTCGTAGTCCAAACTCGCAAAACCAGACGACACAGTTTTTAACTGATCATAAAACCGAGAAATTATTTCAGCCAAAGGAAGCTCCAGAGAAATTTTAATTTTATCCCCAAAATATTCAATATCTTTAACTTGTCCCCTGTGAGTGTGAAGTAGTTGGGTAATTGAGCCAAGATATTTTTGATACGTAACTATAGTCGCTTTTGTCCATGGTTCGCTTATTTCCTTTACATTTGCTGTTGGTGGCAACTCTTGAGGATTTGAAATTATTAACTCTTCTCCATTTGTTTTTATAACTTTGTAGGGGACCGTTGGTGCGGAAATAATTAGATTTAAGTCCGATTCTCTCTCGAGCCGCTCCTGAGCAATTTCCATATGGAGAAGCCCCAGAAAACCAGCTCTAACCCCAAAACCTAGAGCCGGGGAGTTTTCGCTTTGCCAGGTTAAACTTGCATCATTTAATTTTAATTTTTCTAGCGCCTCTTTTAATTTTGGAAAATCGTCCCGGCTAACGGGAAAAAGACCAGCAAATACCATTGGTTTTGACTCTTTATATCCCAGCAGAGCTTCCACTTCTTCGTTTAAATGCGCAATCGTATCCCCAACTCCCACTTTGGAAACTTCTTTTAAGCCGGTTGCGATCCAACCAATTTCTCCTGATTCTAAGCTATCCTTCTCCTTTAGTTGTGGTGCGAAATATCCAATTGACAAGCTTTGGGTAGTTTCACCATTCGCTAAAAACTTTATTTGTTCTCCGCCTACAAGTTTCCCATCAAAAACCCGCACGTACGCAATTACGCCTTTAAATGGGTCATAAACAGAATCGAAAATTAAACTTCTCAAAGCAAACTTAGAGGATTCTTTTGGCGGAGGAATTTGTTCAATAATTGCTTCTAATAACTCTTCTACGCCTTCCCCTGTTTTCGCACTAACAGAATAAATTTCATTTTCTGAAAAACCTAACGTTTCTTTAAGTTGCTTTTTTACTTCTACTATCAGGGCTTCTTGCAGATCAATCTTGTTTAAAACCGGAATAATTTTTAGGTTCTTCTCCTCGGCAAGAAGAAGGTGACTTAATGTTTGTGCCTCGATTCCTTTTGTTGCATCAACAAGCAGGATCGCTCCTTCAACACAAGCAAGGGAGCGGGAAACCTCGTATGAAAAATCCGCATGTCCTGGTGTGTCGATCAGGTTTAACTTAAACCCTCGGTAATTCATCGTGACAGGGGCAAGTTTTATAGTTATTCCACGCTCTCGTTCTAGCTCTAGCTGATCTAAGTACTGGGGAGATAGTTTATCTTTCGGTATTGTCTTGGTAATCTCCAAGAATCTATCGGCTAAAGTGGATTTACCGTGGTCTATGTGAGCGATTATTGAAAAGTTTCGAATGTTTAACATTAAGAGCTGGGAGTACCCGGTTCAATTTTTTCTTCAAAAATAAGAAATTTTCGCAGCCGACGAAGATCAGGTAAGAGTTGAATAAAAGTTTTTAGTTCTTCGCTTTTTAACCACCAGGTAAGCCAAATATAAATCGTGCCGCCAAATAAAACTGCCAAGCCTGTTAGTGCCAACAAATTAAATACTCTAGTAGTATCAATTATTTGATCTATTAAATAACGGCCGTCAATCTTAATATGCAGTGGCAAATACAGTAGAACCCCCATTAAAATCGCCGATACAAAAATTTTTATTGGCGGTAGGAAAAGTTTTGCCCTTTCAAATCCCCCTACTTTTTTATCTAGAATATAAAGCAAAATTAAAAAGCTAAAGATACCAGTCAAAGATGAGGATAACCCTAGAAAAGCAACCGGAACTAAGGTTTTTTTTGCTAAAAACAAAACTAGAATAGTTCCCGCTGTAGCGTGGAAGATTAGCGATCCAAGTGCAACTTTTAATGGGGTAGCTGCGTCATGAAGTGAATAAAAAGCACGAAGGATGAGAAAGAAGGCACTTTGGGCAAAAATTCCAATCGCAAAATAAGAAGTTGTAACCGCAGTTGCTACTGTAGACGACCAATCAAAAACCCCGCTACCAAGCAAAATACGTACTATTGGAATTCTTAAAACAATAAAGATAACGCTTAACGGAACGGTTAAATAAAGTATTTGATGTAATGTAGAAAGAAAGGTAGTCTTAAAATCGTTAATTTTATTTGCAGCTACTTCAGTAGAAAGGGTGGGAAATGCAGCAGTCGCAAAGGTAATACCAAAAACACCAATTGGAAAATTTTGAATATCAGAGGCAAACCCTAAAACGGCTACTGAACCAGCAAAACCCGTACTCACCAAAAGCGATGATAAAAACACACTAATCCACCATTCTATCTGCACAAAACCTACCCCAACCGCTCGCGGCAGTGACATTTTAATTATTTTTAAAACTCCCGGATTATTGAATTTAAATTCAAAATTATATTTAAATCCCAGCTGTTTAATTAATATTAATTGGACTAAAACATGAAAAATTGCGCCTAAAACGACTCCCCAAGCTGCTGCTTGTAGACCAAAGAAGGGGCGTAACCATAAAATACCGATGATCACTCCAAGATTGTAAAGAACCGGCGCAATCGCAGAAATTATGAATCGGTGATAACTTTGTAAAAAGGATGTTAAAAAGCTTCCAATTATTAGAAGAAATTCCCCAAATAAAATTATCGTCGTCAAACTTACTGTTAGGGAAAGCTTTTCTGGATCGTTTTTAAAACCCGGTACAACAAGCAATTCATTAATTGGTTTAGCAAATAAAAAAAGTAAAAGCGCCATAACAGCGAAAATTAAAAGAGAGATATTTAAAATTGAAGACCCAACCCGCCAACCTTCCTTCTCGTTCTTTGAATTCAAGTAGCTAGTAAATATTGGTATAAAAGCAACTGAAAGAGTGCTGGTGATTAGAATATTGGCTAAAAAATCTGGCAGTACAAAGGCAGCCCGATAAGCATCCAGATTTTCAATTGAAAAATAGTGGGCCAAAAACCGATTCCTTATCAAACCGAGAATCCGCGAAGCGAGGACAAGAAACATCATTACTGCAGCTGCAGAAATAATTGTTGTTTGTTTTTTAAATAAAATCGACGTACTATTTTTAAAAAATTGGCGAACCATGCTCTTTACATAATATCAGGAACTTGAATTTGTGCCAATAGTCTGGTATTATTGCCGACTATGCCAGTAATTATTTCAGCCAAAAAGAAGCTTCGTGCTGATAAAAGTAAGCAGAAAGTGAACCGAAAAGTGATTATTTTAGTTAAAAATGCCATTAAGAATCTGAGATCTTCCCCATCTAAGGAGACTTTAAGTAAAGCTTATTCAGCACTTGACACAGCGGCTAAAAAGAGAGTGACTCCTAAAAAAAGGGTCGACCGTAAAAAAAGCCGCTTAGCTATATTTCTTTCGAAAAATCCAAAAGCAACACGTGCAGATTCAAAAAAAATACCAAAAAAGAGCATTAAAAGAAAGCTATCTAGTCAAGGTTGATTAAAACTTGATATACTAAAGTTATAAAGCTATGGCTAAAGCTGCCCGTAAGGAAGAAGCTGAATTAAACATTAACCTAATGCCTGTTGCGCGTCCAGCCGGACCTACAGGTGAAGTAATCCATTGGGTTTTAACTATTGGCCGTTATTTTGTAATTTTCACCGAAATTATTGCTTTAGCAATTTTTGTCCTAGGCATAAAATTAGCTAGTGATAAAAATACTCTGAAATCTGACATTGGATCCTTGCAAAAGCAGGTATCCTCTGATGAAAATGTGAGATTTGAACAGAGTTTCCGTTCGGTGCAAAAAAGAATTCAAGAAGTGGCGAGATTAAGGAAGAGCCACTTTGAAACTGGGCCGGTGGTTAGTGAGTATTTAACACTTTTGCCTCAGGGAATGACTCTGAAATCGCTAAATTTAAAAGAGGGGGAGCTTACTTTCTCGGGATTTTTTTCGACACCAGATCAACTTCAAACATTAGTTTCCTCACTTTACGGCTCTGATAAAATTACTGGTCTTGATATCAGTGATTTAAACTCACCTACCGAAACTAATACTTCTTATTCATTCACTGCCAAAGCGACAATTATTCCGACCAATTTCGAAGAGAATTCTCAACCTTCGGCGGAGGAGGAGAAATAAAATGCCTTTAAATAATCCAGCTTTGGAATACTACAATAAAATAGGGGCCAGCAAGCATGGAAAGAGCTTATTTGAAATAATTGCTACCTTGATGCTCCTAATCATTTTAATTTTAATGATAAACCCAGCAATCACTCATATAACCAAACTCAATAAAGAAAACACCGATAACCGTAAGGTTAAAGTAAGACTTGAAGAAAAGCTGGACAATTTGGAAATTGCAAGAAAAAACTATGCTGATATTGAGACTGATCTACCAATATTAGATTTAGCTTTGCCGGTTGGTTCTGATTTACCAAGCTACCTGAAAAAAATTGAAGAACTAGCTGCAAAAAACAATTTGAAAGTTGCCGCTGTTCAATTCTCAGATGTTCCCATTTCTAAACCAGAAAAAGAGATTCTAAAAACCGAAGAGATGCCTTATAGTATAACTATAGCTGGATCTTTCCCTGATTTTAGAACATTCTTAGACGATGTTGAAAAATATATTCGAACCACCGATGTATCCACAATAAGTATTACCAAAGATCAATCCGGGCAATTAAAAACTACTCTTGAGGCGGTTAGCTATTATTTCGGAATAGTTTTTATACCAACTGGCAAAAAATCGAATGTTAGTAACACTACTTCATCCGGAGGTAATGAATGAGTAGAAATTTAGCTACTGTGTTAATTTTAACTCTTATTACGGTTATTGCCTGGGTTACTTTTCAACTTTTTAAGTTACAAACCGCGTCTACCATACCCCAACCCACCCAGAAACAAATGGAGAATCTTGATCCGAATTTAAACACTGATGTTTTAGAAGAACTCAAAGAAGCGTCGCAGTAGAAGTTTTATCAAGAGGATATTACCTGACTAATAAAGTTTGAGAAAACGATTTGAGTTTTCTTTCCTTCTTTTAGCATTAAATCCATTTTTAGAAGTTGTAAAATTACGTTTCGAATTTGGCTTTTACTCCAATTTTTGGCTTGTTCTTTAAGTTTTTCCTTAGCAAATGAAGGTATCTGCAATTCTTCAAGGGATTCTTTGGCACAATAAACTAAGAAAAGACCACGAAGTAAGGCGCCGATAATTTTTTCGGTAGGTTCTTTAGCTGATAGTAGTTTCGAAAGCACAATTTGGGCATCTTTCTCATCTTTAAAAAGAATACTATCTGATAATTTAAACGGTGAAGGTTTTATAGCTTTATCGAAAAGAAAATTCTTAAGTGCAGGAGCTTGGCTAGTCATTAATTTTTGATTAGACCAGAGGATTAAATCGAGCGTTTCCGGCAACTTTTCTGGAAAAATTTCCCAATTACCATCAAAGTTTTCAATTAAAAACGCGCTATTACCACCAAAAAGAGGTTTTGAAGCTTCAACTAACTTTTGCTTAAAATATTGACTATTTAGATTTTTTCCCGAAATATTTTGGATATCTCTGTAATTATCTTTTAGCTTTATTAAAAACCTTCGTGAATCAACTTGATTTTCACCGTGAATTAGATAAATCATTGTTTTACAGCTGGTGGATTAAGAAACTCTTTTACCTTAATTTTTATTTCATCCCAATTTCTTTTAGGTACTATCACGTAAGCTCCCCCGTAAGAAGCTGGGTCGGGGTGGATCATTAATCCGGAACTTGGTTCAAGTACAAGTGTTCTTACAGTATCGATTTTTACTTCTTTAGCTAACTTAATTATTTTCGGTAAAGACTTCAGATCAAAATCCGTCTCGACTGCTTTCCCGAATTCGCGAAAAAGTCTGTTTAGCTTAAACGGATCGAGAAGATTTCCCATCGAAGTTGCTTTTTTCATCGCTGCTTGGATTACCTTTTGCTGCCGCCGCGCCCGAGCAAAATCACTTCCCTCTCCATTGGTACCAGACCGAGAACGAACATATCTTAAGGCAGTTTCCCCATCCATATGGGTAGAACCAGCGTTAAAGTGCAGGTGGAGAAAGCGACAATTAAAAGTTCCGTCTGAGCAAATGGCGGTCTCTTTTCCTTCGGCTGGATATTGATAATCATCAAACGTTTTATCAACTACCACATCAATTCCCCCTAAAGTATCGATTCCTTTTTTGAAGCCCTCGAAATCTATTCTTGCTCCATAATGAATTGGTATTCCTAAATGATTGGAGACTACTTTTTCAGCTAGTTTTAATCCACCGCCAGGATAACCGTACATATCCCCTAGTGAATAAACTGAATTTATTTTGCCACTGCTTGCTGAGAAACTTGCCCATCCCGGTATTGAAATCCAAGTATCCCGCGGAATCGAAATCATCGAGGTTTGTTTGCTGTTTAAATCTACCGAAAGGATGATAATTGTATCGGATAAAAAGCCGTTCCTTTCTTCTCTACCTGAAGGACCAACAAAAGAATACTGAACATTAGCTCTTTTATCAATTCCTAATAATAGGAAATTTGTTTTACCATCCGTAGATTTTAGCTCACCGGTTGGCTCTCTGAAAAAAGAGAGTACATCTCCAGGATTTTTGAATACTTCCCTGATAAGAGTCGAAATTGGCCAATAAAAAGCGTAACTAACATAACAAATGATGCTGATAGCAAGAAAAAAAATTACAGAAATAATGATCCGCTTTCTTTTTTTTCTTTTTTTATCTAGAGAGGTCTGATTTATTACTCCAAGGTCTACATAGCGCATATTTTATTAAATACGTCATTATTTAGCAGGAAATATTTACTAAAAAAATACGCCGCCAGCTTTAAGACGTAGTGCCTAGTCTACCACACCATTAAGTTTTATGCTATTTAATAACTCTAAGAAGGTTTGTGGATCAGTACTCGCTTGGCCGATAAGTGCTCCGTCAATATTTTCCTTAGATAAAAATCTAACTACATTTTCTGGATTTACACTACCCCCATAAAGAATCATTGCCTTTCTACCGATCTTTTTTTCCATTTTCCGAGTATTAGTGCTGGCTATTTCTGGATCCTCTGGACGATAGGCACCTCCACCGCTAATTGCTCCTGGTGGTTCGTAAACAAAAACTATTTCGTCTGATTTATCAATAATAAATTTTCCTCGATTACTGTAAGAATCTAATTGGCCTAAATCGCTTACACATAGTATTGGTGTAATCTGAAATTGAAGTAGCAATTCGGCTTTTTGAATAACATCATCATCCGTCTCACCGAAAAATTTTCTTCTTTCTGAATGTCCAATAATACAATAATCCACTAGTCCATCCAACATTTCAGCTGTTACTTCACCGGTGTATGCCCCTTTCTTAAATTTAGCCACATTTTGGGCTCCGATTTTAATGTTTGTATCCTTAAACAATGAGGCAACGAAAGGTATCGATGTATACGGAGGGCATATAACAATAGTCTCGCTATTATTTTCTTCTAATGCTGGTTTAGTTTGTTTGGCCCACTCAATTGTTTCTTTTATTGTTTTAGTTGCCTTCCAATTAGCAACTATTAATGGTTTGTTTTTCATAATTTAGAATTTTCTAGCGCTTCCAGCCCGGGTAGTTTTTTTCCCGCTAAAATTTCTAACATTGCTCCACCACCAGTTGATACATAATTAATTTTATCAAGAAGATCAAATTTATTTAAGGCCGCGATTGTATCACCACCTCCTATGATTGAATAGGCGTTTGAGTTAGTGATTTCTTTAGCTACTTTTTTTGTACCCAGAGCATATTTTTCCTCTTCGAAAAGGCCTAATGGGCCATTCCAAATTATTGTTTTCGCATTTTTAACAATTCTTGAAAAAAATTCGATTGATCTTGGCCCAATATCTTTAGTATCAAGATCATCGTTAGCTACGATAACATTGGGGTTTAAAGGTGTATTGCCGATTTCAAACATTAATCTCCCGCCTACCAATACTTTGTCAGCAATTTTTGAAAGGTTATTAATAGAAGGTAATTTAGTTTCAATTTTCGCCCCACCGATAATTGCTACTAAAGGTCTTGCTGGATTTTTTAAAATTTTAGTTAATTCATTAATCTCCTTTTCCAAATGCAGGCCAGCGAACCCTGGTAAAAATTTCGGTATGCCAACTATGGAAGCATGCAGCCTGTGGCAAACTGCAAAAGCATCATTGATATAAAAATCTCCCATTACAACTAATTTTTTGGTAAAAATTTCATCGTTTGCTTCTTCACCTGACCAAAAACGTAGGTTTTCTAATAAATTTAAATTTGATAATTGACTTACTGTTGGTTCTTTTAAAAATTTGATTTTTACTTTCAAAATGTTTTCTAAAATTTGTGCAACCGGCTTTAAGGAAAACTCCTTTTCAACTTTGTTCGGCCTTCCCAAATGAGCCAATAAAACCACTTTAGCATTTCTTTTAAGTAACCATCTAATTGATGGCAAATCTGCTTTAATTCTAGTTTGGTCACCCACTACCCCGTTTTCAACTGGAACATCAAAATCTGCTCGTAAAAGTACCTTTTTACTATCGACATTGGGTAAATCTTGGAGAAATTTCATTTCTTTAATTGTATCACGGGAGGACTAAATCTTATGAATTCTGGTTTATCTTTTCTTCAAGGATAGTTTTGCTTGTAACACCAATTATTCTACCAACCTCACTATCATCTTTTAAAATCAGGTATGTAGGAATACTTAAGATGCCGTACCTTTTAGTTTCTTCCTCATTTTCATCGACATTTATTTTTTTCACTTCCACTTTTCCGGTAAGTTCTTTTTCTAGTTCTTCAATAATTGGTTTCATGGTAACACAAGGACCACACCAATCAGCATAAAAATCAATTAAAATAACGCTCATAAGCCTACCTCTTTAGTTAGTATAACATAAAATTTTTACGAGGCTGGTAAAATTTTGCTTTAATTTATTGCTTCCGTAAATGCACTTATAGCAAGATAATCAATATTTATACTTAATATTTATCCCTTTTCTAATTTCTGCTAAGATTATTTATTATGGTTGTAGATGATATTTTTTCTACCCTAAATCAATCTCAAAGAAAAGCGGTTTGTCATTTCCGGGGACCGGCATTGGTTCTTTCCGGTCCTGGTAGTGGTAAAACAAAAGTAATTACTCATCGTATAGCTTATTTAATTAAAGAGAAAAATATTCCCACAAACCAAATCCTTGCGGTAACTTTCACTAACAAAGCCGCTGGTGAAATGAAGGAGCGAGTAGCTCTTCTTTTAAACTTTCAACCCAGAGTTCGTAGACCTAGTCAGGAAAAAGCTGAAGGTCTTCCAATTATGGGTACTTTCCACTCGATTTGTGCAAAAATTTTGAGGAGCGACGGCAGTTTTCTAGGTCTGGGCCCAAATTTCCTAATTTTTGATGAAGACGATTCACTCTCTTTAATAAAGGGCATTATGAAAAGCTTGGACATTGATACTAAAAATTCTTCGCCGAGTGCCGTTAAGGCTTTAATTGAATCGGCCAAAAACGAATTAATCGGCCCAGAAGAATATGGTAGCTTGGCGCAAGGCTTTTTTCAGCAAAATATTGTAACTAAAGTGTACGATCTTTACCAAAAAAGCTTATTAAAACAAAATGTGGTAGATTTTGAAGATCTCCTAATGAAAACAGTTCTTCTTTTTCAAAAAAATCGACAACTTTTAGAAAAATATCAAGGCCGCTGGAAATTTATTTTAGTTGATGAGTATCAAGACACCAATCACGTCCAATACATTTTCACTAAGCTTTTATCTGCTAGTCATCATAATATTTTTGTCGTCGGCGACGCTTCGCAGGCAATTTATAGTTGGCGAGGAGCGGATTTCCGCAACGTCCTAAATTTCTCTCAAGATTTTCCAGATAGTAAAATCTTCAACCTAGAACAAAATTATCGCAGCACCAAAAAAATATTGGAGGCGGCTAGCGCCTTAATATCCCAAAATCGATCTCACCCAATTTTAAAACTTTGGACCGAAAATCCCAGCGGCGAGCATATTATTCTTTATGAAGCCCCGAATGAGCTGGACGAAGCTAATTTTGTTACCCGGATAATTAAGAGAACTGTTGGCGGTAACGTAAGTTATCAAGATTTTGCGGTTCTATATCGCACAAATGCTCAAAGCCGGGTGGTTGAAGAAGTTTTTTTGCGTGAGGGTATTCCTTATGTTCTAATTGGAGGAGTCCGTTTCTATGAACGCCGTGAAATAAAAGATATTCTCGCTTATCTTCGGTTAACTGCTAATCCAACTGATAGCGTTTCCTATTCAAGAGTTATAAATGTTCCTCCGCGCGGTATAGGCCCAATGACACTCAAAACTGGCGGAGATAAAATAGAGAAGTTCGGACAATTATTAACTTCTATTCGTGAAAAAAGTAAAAATTTAGCCACTTTAGGAATCATTGATAATATTGTTAGTAGTATCGATTATCTAGGATGGCTTAATGATGGGAGCCCAGAAGCGGAGGCACGAATTGAAAACGTAAAAGAACTGCGCAGCGTTGCCATGGAATTTCCAGATTTAACCAGCTTTTTGGAAAATGTTACTTTAGTAGAAAGAGAATATCAAACCGAAAAACCTTCTTTAAAGAAAGGGCCTAAAGATGCAGTGACTTTGATGACTGCTCATGCTGCTAAAGGTTTAGAATTTCCGGAAGTTTTTATAATTGGTTTAGAGGAAGGCCTTTTCCCGCATAGCCGCTCACTTCTTGATAGTAACGAGTTGGAAGAGGAACGGCGTTTAATGTTTGTTGGTATTACTAGAGCTAAAAACCAACTTTACTTAACTTACGCAACCAAAAGGCTTTATTTTGGTCAAACAAGTGAAGGAATCCCTTCTCGATTTATCTCCGAAATTCCAGCCGGAATTATTACTTCGATTATCTAATATTTAAAGTTTTTTCGACTTTACTATTCTTCAATTTTCGTTTAAAGTTAAATTAGAATGCAAACCGGGGGGCAGGCTGCCCAAACCCTTCGGCAGGTTTCATCAATAGACAGACTATCACAAGTAAGCTTCCTGCCGGCTATTTGGGGCCTAACATTTCTGCTTTTTGGAAGAATTTCCAGTAAAACCTGGGGTTTATTAATTATTGTTTTACTATTATCCTTTATTTCTCGCCCAATAGAACCCTTTTCGGCAAACTTCAAATCAGGTATTGGCTACTTGAAAGGATTTAATTTACCAACCATTATTCAAACAACGCCCTCTCCCGAAGCGACTAATATTACTGAAGAGGAAATTCTAGAAAGCGAGGGATTAGTAAAAACAGCTGGAGGCCTTTTACCTTTTGAGACAAAAATCCACATGTTTTCTACTTCTTATGATAAAAATTGCCTGGGGTGTAATGAGACCACCGCTACTGGTTTGCGGGCTGGTTACGGTGTGGTTGCTGTGGACCCACGGGTAATTCCTCTTGGTACGAAACTTTTTATTCCAGGATATGGCGTGGCCGTGGCAGGAGATACCGGCGGAGCAATTAAGGGCAACAAAATTGATCTTGGTTTTGACGATGTAAAAACCGGCTGGTGGTCGTCTCGTTTTGTGGACGTTTACGTCTTGAGATAGATCGCTTCGTAACTTCAGAATTTCGCTAGAACTCAATTCTTCAAGTACTCTCGCGCTCTACGACCACTCCTGCCTGCCGGCAGGCAGGTCGTGGGCTAAATCCTTTGATTTCTAATCTCTTCCGGATTATAATCGCAAGATTACATCCCGCGATTGTTTCTCTAGCGAGATATAATAACATTATGCCGACGAATTCAAATAGCCCAGTTGATATTAGACAAAGCAACCTTTGGGATGAATACTTACATAACCTTGGCTGGAAAAGCGAAAGGTTAAACAATAATTGTCTCGCCTACATAAAGAATGTTTCCTTTTTGGGTTCCATTATCAAAATCCCAAAAATTTCTTCCCCAATATCTTTTCGAGAAATTGACCGCTTAGCAAAGAGAACAAGTGCGTTTTTTGTAAAATTGGAACCGGCAATTGAAGTAACTAATAATCTCGCTTCCCAAACTTATCAACAGTTAAAAGCTTCTGGCTTTAAACAAGATAAATGGGCTCTCAACCCAACCAAAACATTCCAAATCGATCTTACGAAAAGCGAGGAAGATCTATTAGCTAATATGGAAAAGGATACCCGCTATAATGTGCGCCTCGCCGCTAGAAACGGGATATCTGTTAAAGAAACTAACAACCTTGAAGCTTTTAAGAAGCTCTACTATGAAACTGCTTCTCGAAAAGGTTTCTGGGTGCCAAAAAAAGAATTGGAAACTCTTTGGAAAATTTTCTCGGAACAAAATTCTGCCAATATTTTAACTGCGTTTTACAAAGGAAAGCCTCTCGCCGCAACCGTATTATTATCTACCGATAAAATTGGTTACTACTATCACGCTGCTTCGCTAAACACCCACCGCGAAGTAATGGCTCCATATTTTCTGCTCTGGCAAGCAATGCGGTTTTTGAAGAAAAAAGGTTGTCGTGTTTTAGATTTGGAAGGTATTTTTGATTCAAGAATTCCAACAACAAAGCGTTGGAAAGGGTTTACTCTTTTTAAAAAGGGTTTTGGTGGAAGAGAGGTAGAATATTTGGGATCGTTTACAAAATACTACAAACTTTGGGCAAAAATATTATTTTTTCCCACTCGATATTTCTAGAAAATCTCCTATCTTAATAGCCAAAAATCTGGCCCGGGATTGATTATTAGTCACCTCCTTTTAAGGATCTCGAACCAGGTTTCTGACTACTAATTTAAAAAGGACTGGTAGATTACGGCGGGGTACACCGTCCGGCACTTGCGAATAAAACGCAAAGTCTACCTGACCTCGATCATAGGTTTCCCTAAGATCTCGCCACACTTCTCTAAACAGAGCTTCTGGATCATGGCACACCCTTTTGCAGAGCGGCTCCCCAAAAGATATTTCGGAAGTTATTCTTTTTCCCGTAGCGGTCACCGGCGAAGCGACATACGGTGGGCAGCTACTTACAGCCGCACCGACCAGTTTCCCGATCGATTGGTCGGCTGCACGAGTAGCATAAGCCCTTTAAGAAAGCCTGTAGCCATTCGGGCATGGAGGCTACTCCTTTTTTATACTCCACAAACCTCCCGGATCGACCTTCCGGTTTTTTTGAGGTTCGTAGGCCCGAAACTGAAAAATATTAACCGATAGTTTTCAATTTCCAACCTACAAAAATTTCTCTCCCCTTTCCTTCTTAGGCGTAGATATCAACCTAAATAACAATTATAATTATATCACATTAAAGACCTATAGTCAAGTATAGGAAAAGTTTATTTGAAGTTACTTTCAGCTATGTCCGGCGGCTTATTGAAAACGGACAGATTGAGTTGTATGCACAGTACGTGCAAGCAGGAACGCGACCGAAATATTTGGGGTTTGCGGGGAATTTATCTTCTTTCAAATTTTCTAGAATATTTTTAGCTGTTTCTATTATTTCTTTTTCAGTTTCAGAGAGCATTTCTTTTGTCGGCTTATAACCCCCTACCAAACCAGTCTCTAAATCATAAATGCCAACAAATTCGGGAATTACTTTATAATTTTTAAAATATGCTAGGGCGTAGACTTTTAGCTGGATACTTTCTTTTGCGTCTTTATCCAACCGTTCTTGGTTACGCTCTTCCGTACTTTTAAAATCTAGAATTTTTACTCCGCCTCCGCCTTCGCCAGCTAGCGAATTTGGCGGATTTACATCAACCCGGTCAAATCTTCCTTTAACTAGGGTATCACCAAGAATAAAACGAAATTCTTTTTCAATGTAAGTCGGGACATCTTTCGAATCTTTCTCTCTTTTCCAAAACTCTTCTAAAACTTTTTTACCCGCGGCCATTCTTTTTTCTTCGTGTTCCGCAGATAAAAATCCTTCGGACACCCAAGTATTTTCAAAAACCTTTAGTAATTCTATAAGCGGCATTTTCTGTTTTTGCATTTTTGCGCGGTAAAAGGCCGCAACTGCTTCGTGCAAAGAGGCCCCATAAATAACGGCGTGGTGACGCAAAATCGGCAACCGCAATATGTGCACATAACGATATTTATAAGCGCAGGTTTCATAATCATCAATCGCTGCTTGGGAAAGTTTAATTATCTTGGGTATTTCTTTTTTTCCTTTTTGGAAACTTTTACCGTCCGACTCAAAAAGGCTAATTCTTTGTAATGCTGGCAACTTTTTTATCTTACTTTCAGTTATAGTTTTATCCAAGCTTTCCAGAACAAAGGGGGAAACTTTTTTAATTCTTTTCCCACCCATATCTCGCGCCCAAGTAAAGTAAAGAAGATCCTGCGCGCGTGTAGTTCCAACATAAAAAAGCCTTCTTTCTTCCTGCATGTGAAAATCACCAGAAGGCAAGGTCTCCTTAATTAATGAGTCGGGCAAAGGAATGGCCTCGCCTCTTTGTCGTGAAGGAAATTGATCAGAAACCAAATTTACAAGAAAAACTACTCGAAACTCTAAACCCTTAGCCGAATGGATTGTCATCACATTGATAGCATTTGTTTCTGGGTCAAATTCAATTGTAGCTGGGTCGTCTCCAGCTAGCCGCATTATTTCCAACCAATCAATAAAAGCACGGATCGATTCATTTTTTGCTACTGAACTAAATTCTCTGATTTTATCAAAGAAGCGGGCGATTGTTTGAATCTTTATTTCATTTTCAACATTTTGTTCTCGCTCAAGTGCCTGCAAATACCCTGTTTTCTTTAAAAATTCAAACAGCACTTTTCCAGCCGGTTCTTTTCTAGCCATTTCTAAACTTGCAGATAAATCTTCATTAATATTTTTGATAATTTCTTTTCCCCTTTTACTAATTTCTAGATCTGTTTCTAGTTTTTCAACCATCGAAAATACCCAATAAAGGCTCTTCCCGCGTCTTTTGGCAAAACTTGCAGTAGCTATGGCATCTTTCATAGGCAATAAATAAATTTCGCTTGTTGCCAATGTGTAAAGCTGTAGGCTATTTTCAAAATCGGCTAGTGAATTTAAAAAGGCAATTAAAATGCGGATTTCTGGTCTCCCATAAAGGCCTGATGAACCTACAAATTTATGAGGAATCCCCTTCATGTTTAGAGCCCGTAAAAACGGGTCTGCTTGGGAATTTGCCCTTACTAGAATGGCAATTTCTTTATAATCATATAGATTTTTATTATTACCTTTTGACTTTTTAGTTAATTTTTCAATTTCATTTGCAACTAGATCGGTCTCTTCACTCAAAGTTTCCGCAAAGAGTTCTTTTGGCGTAGCGCCTTCTTCTTTCCTGACTGACAAGAGTTTTTTATTTATTTTTTCTCTTACTTCCAAGCGGTCTGGGTTGTTTTGCTGAATCAGTTTATAAGCAGAGTCTAATATTGGTTGGGTGCTTCGATAATTTTCAATTAAAGTGACTATTTTTGCTTTTGGATAATTTTTTCGAAACTCCAAGACATTACTGATAGCTGCCCCACGAAATCTGTAAATACTTTGATCGTCATCTGCTACAACGCAAATATTTTCTTTTGATTTTGCGAGTAATTTTACAAGTTCATTCTGCGACCAATTTGTATCTTGAAACTCGTCTACCAAAATATATTTAAATTTTTCTTGGAGCCTCTTCAAAACTTTTGGTCTGGTTCTGAAGAGTTTTAGTGTCAGTGCAACCTGATCACCGAAATCTAGGAATCCGGCGCCAGACTTTAAATCCTCATACTTTTCATAAACCCGTGCGAGTTCTTCCTGTCTTTTCACTTCGGATTTCCACTCCTCCTTTGTCATTTCTAGTTTGGCTGGGTTTAACTTTTTCAATTTCTCGACATATTTTTTGTAATCTTCTGGGTTAATATCTTCATCTTTACAGCGGCTGATAAAACTTAAAATTGCTTCAATAAATTTTGTTGGGTTGGAAAGCGGTCGGTAATAATCCAGATCAAATGCAAAAAGATTCTGCTGAAAAAATAAAACTTGGGCTGGCCGGGTCATCACTTTGAAATCCGGTGGCAGACCCAGATCTAGTGCGTTTTCCTGCAAGACTCGGTTACCAAAAGCATGAAAGGTAGAAATCCAAGTATCAATGTAACCATAGGGGACTAATATATCGACCCGCTCTTCCATTTCTCCAGCGGCTTTTTCCGTAAAAGTAAGCGCCAGAATTTCGCTTGGTTTGGCAAGTTTTTGTTCAATAAGATAGGCGATACGGTGTGTAATAACTGTAGTTTTCCCGGTTCCCGCTCCGGCAATAACCAAAAGTGGCCCATTTGTAGTAGTAACTGCCTGCTTTTGCTGTGGATTTAGCCCTTCCAAAATATTAGCCATATAGTTTACACATTGTATATAAATTTACGAGAAAAGGAAACGCCGGCCAATTACTCGGTCGGCGTACAAGCTTCAAACTCATCTCTGCCCCTTTTTCCTTTTGCCATTTGTGTACTCATCAATTTCTTCCGAAAACTTAAACAGCAAAAAGACTGTGAGCAGCGCGAGAAAGAGCCCGATCAAAGTGGGTCGAGACATTTACCGCTCCTTTTTTCCTTACTTAGCTTCGGCTCTCTTTTTTCGCCGACTTTCCCTCAGAACCACAACCACGAATGGCCCAACGAAAAGACCAACCACAACCAGGCCGAAAAGTGTTGCTACGAGCTCTTTCACCTGTCTCTCCTCTCTTTTTGTTTATTCTGCTTTTTCCTCGCTAACCAGCTCCTCTGGTTCTTCAAGAAGTTTCTTCTCCCCGCTTTTCAATCCTCCAGCAGTATCAATCTTTGTGTTTAGACTGCTGTAGCGGGAGTTTACAATATCGGAGGTATTTTTAGCATCATTTATGTGTTTTGTCAAAACCCGCAGTGCATCTCCGAATTTTTCGGAGTCCCCCTTTATTGCTCGCAAGGAAGACAAAATCGCCCGTGCTTTCTCCTCAATTTTCTTTCCTTCAAAACTCATCAGGATAGCTCTCATATATGCATAAAAAGTGGAGGGGGAAACAGGCAAAACCCGTTTTTTGTGAGAATAATCGGAAAGCTCGGGAATATTACTCATTATTTCATAATAAACAGGTTCGCTAGGGATATACATCAGCGCATAATCAATCGTGCCTTCTTCCGGTAAAATATATTTCTTGGCAATATCATCAATGTGTTTTCTTACGTCTTTGGAAAATTCTTTTTCGAACACCTTTTTTTTGCTTTCGGTTTCGGCTTTCATCATCCCTTTAAAATTTTCCATTGGAAATTTTGCATCAATTGGAATGATTCCGGATTCTGTTTTTATTGCCGCGTCAACTATTTCTCCACTACGAAACCGATACTGCAAGTGAAAACTTTCTTTTGGTAAAAATTGTCCGAGAAGTTCCCGCAAAACTTGCTCACCAATATTTCCGCGAAGTTTCGGGCTGCGGAGAAAATCCTGAAGTTCCTTCATACTCCGACCAATTTCACTCATCTTCCCCACTTCTTTTCCAACAGAACCAATGACAGTCGCTGCCTTATCAAGCCGCTCATTTATCGCTTTATTTACCGTATCAAGCCTCTCTTGCATCGTGCTCGTATTTTTATCAACGCTACTACGCATCTCTTCAAGCCACCTCATCAAAACTTCTTGGGTTTTATCTTTTTCTTTATTTTCTTTTAACGTTTGGAGTTGGCGAAAGAAAAAAATGAAGCCGACAGCTATTACTCCAATTAAGATTAAAAGAAGTGAATTTTGATCCATGGGTTCGACTCACTTTCGTTCGCTCACCACAAGTTTATATAAATTTTTTAGCGAGCTTTGCCGAAATATCTTAACAAACTCTTATATGGTTGTAAACAAAGCCTACTTGAGGTTAAAATTAAAGAAATGAAGCGTTTTTGGCTACCGACTTTTATCATCGCTTTAATTTCTTGGGTGCTTGGAGCTTATATTTTTTATTATGTTCCCCCAAAAGTTGGCGATACAATTGCCGTTAGTAATGTTTCGTATCTTTTAACTTTCGCCTTTTTCGCTTTAACAACTACTCTTACTTTAATTCTTTATCTTATACTTGCTGCTTTTGTCCCAAAAACAAGGATAATTTATCAAACATCCTCCCTCAAAGGCTTATTCTTTCGCTGTCTTCGACGAAGTTTTTTATTCTCAATAACTATTGTTGGTTTAGAAATTATGCATATAGCTAGCATTCTGACCTTAATTAACGCTGCCTTATTAATAGGTATTGTAGTATTAGTTGAAATTCATTTTTCGAGCAGGTAGCTTTATGTTATACTCAGCTTCACAATGAACCGGGTTTTAATTACCACTGCAATTGATTATGTAAATGATGTTATCCACATAGGCCATGCATATCAAAAAATTATGGCCGATACTCTGGCGCGCTATTATCGTGAAACCGAAGGTAGCGAAAACGTATATTTTTTAACTGGCACCGACGAAAACGGCGCCAAAGCATTTGAGGCCGCCAAAACCGCCGGCAAAGATGTCAAAGAATTTGTTGGCTATATTTCAAGCGCCGATAAAAAGGAGCAGGATTCACTCAACATTTCTTACGATAGATTTATTCGAACTACCGATCCCGACCACGTGAAAGTTGTTTTAGATTTTTGGAATAGGGTTGCTAAAAATGGTTCAGATATCTATCTTGGAGATTTTAAGGGTCAATATTGCCGCGATTGTGAGTCTTTCAAGACTACTTCGGAAACAAAAGACGGGTGCTGTTTAATTCACCCTAAAACTAAACTGGAAACTGTCACTGAAAAAAACTATTTCTTTGCCTGGAAAAAATATATTCCTTTCTTAAAAGAGCATATTAAAAATAATCCCAATTTTATTTTACCGGAAAGCCGGAGAAATGAGGTACTTGCTTTCGTCGACAAAATCCAAGATTTAACAGTCTCCCGCAGAAAAGAAGCAGTTCCTTGGGGAATCGAAGTACCGGGGGACCCCCGTCAAGTAATTTATGTCTGGTTTGATGCTTTGATTAATTATTTGACTGCCGGAAAACAAATAGGATTTTGGGATGAAAATACAAAAATAATTCATATACTTGGAAAAGACAATCTTCGCTGGCATGCCCTGCTTTGGCCGGCTATGCTAAAAAGTGCGGGCTTTGCCCTACCTTCTACGATTTATGCGCATGGGTTTTTGACCTTAGAGGGTCAAAAAATTAGTAAGTCGCTTGGCAACATCATTCGCCCATCTGAATTAGTTGAAAGATACGGCGCGGACAGTGTCCGTTATTACCTTTTGCGATACACTAGTCCCGCGGATGATAACGATATTTCAATTGAAAAATTGGAAAACGCGTACAATTCAGATCTCGCTAATGGTTTGGGCAATCTAGTATCTAGGGTAGCCAAACTTTGCGAAACATCCGGATTAGAAGTAAAACCAGCAGGAAAAACGGAATTTCCAAATGATTATAAAGGGGTAGTTGAAGAATTTAGATTTCAAGAAGCTCTTAGCTTAATTTGGCAAAAAATAACAACGGTTGATCGGAAGATAGATCAGGAAAAACCGTGGGAATTGATTAAAAAAGATGCGCAGAAGACAAAGGCTGTTTTGACCAATCTTGTTGAGCAAATTCGCGAGATTCAAACCTTGTTAGTTCCATTTCTACCAGAAGCTTCAGCGAAAATTTCCAAACAATTTGCAGGCCCTAAGATAAAATCGATTAGTCCTCTATTCCCAAGAATAACATGAAACTTATCGACACCCACGCTCACCTGCAGTTTAAAGCTTACGATCTTGATCGGGATATTGTTATCAAACGAAATTCGGATGAACTCGAAGCAGTTATAAATGTTGGCGCGGCTATCGATAGTAGCGAGTCGGGGGTTGAGTTAGCTGAGAAAATCTCTAACTTTTATGCTTCTGTTGGAGTTCATCCCCACCATTCTGATCAATGGAATTCTGAAACATTAGGAAAACTATCGGCATTAGCTCGCCAAGAAAAAGTCGTGGCAATTGGGGAAATTGGTTTGGATCTTCATCAATATAAGCCGCTTCGCGTCTTGCGTTCTGACGAACTAGAAGATTACCCTAACCCGCAATTGAAAGACCAGACCAAGATGCTTCACGACCAAATCGAGATAGCGATTAAATTAAAGCTGCCGGTAATTTTTCATTGCCGCGACGCTTACGATGAACTTTACGAAGAAATAAAGCGATACAAAGGAAAAATAACTGGAGTGGTTCATTGTTTTATGGGCAATTGGCAACAAGCTGTGAAATTTTTAAATTTCGGGCTATATATTTCTTTCACCGGAAATCTCACCTACAAAAATAATGATGCTCTTCGTGAAATTGCTAAAAAAATTCCCGACGAACAGATTCTAATTGAAACGGATGCGCCTTACCTGCCCCCTGAACCATATCGCGGCCAGCGTAATGAACCTATTTATGTTAAAATGGTAGCAAGTACCTTATCAAATATTAAGGGTTGGGATCTACGAAAAACGATCGAAAAAACATCCCAAAATGCCAAAAATCTTTTTAAGATTACATGAGTACGCTAAAAACAACACATGAAAGGTGGTTGCACCGCTCTTTTGAAATTTTACCGGCAGCTATCTCTTGGACACTTTTAACTTCACCTATTTGGGCAAGCTTTATTGCTCCTTACGCTGTTGCTTATTTCATAATTTTTTTTGATATTTATTTTTTTTGGCGAGCGGCCCTTCTTGGTACTAATGCAATGCGCGGGTATTTCAAAATTCAAAGTACTATTAAAGTAAATTGGTTTAAAAAGACAAAGCAAGAAAATATATCTTGGGAAAACGTGCATCATATTGTACTCATTCCTACTTATAAGGAACCGGTAGAAATTTTAACCCGCACGCTTACTTTTCTAGCAGAATCAGAATTTCCAATCAAACAAATCCGCATTTGCCTAGCTACTGAAAAACGGGAGGAGAAAGTTCTGGAAAAAGCATCTTTTCTAAGAAATAAATTTGGTAGTCGATTTGGTCAATTTTGGATTACAAGTCACGAGTTAAAATCCGGGGAAATAGCCGGTAAATCTTCTAATCTAGCCTATGCTGGCCGTCAAGTTCAAAAGTTTATTGAGGATGCTAACTTAAATAAAGATTTTATTACTGCTACCAGTTGTGACGCTGATGTTTGTATTCACCCGAAATATTTTTCTTTTCTTACCTATAAATTTTTGAAAGATAGTAATCCCTATAATAAATTTTGGCAGGCTGCTATTTTATTCTATAATAATATTTGGCGCGTACCAATTCTCGTTCGGGTAGTCCAGACGATTTATTCAATAAACGGCATTGCTCAATTGATGATGCCGGGATCGAATTTTAATTATTCTACTTATTCAACGAGCTGGCGTCTTTTGGAAAAAAGCGATTATTGGGACGTTGATGTTATTCCTGAAGACTGGCATCTTTTTTTCAAAGCTCTTTTTGCCAACAAAGGTGATATAGAACTAGAGTCAATTTATTTACCGCTTTATGCTGACGCTGTAGAAGGTCCAACCTACTGGGAAAGTTTGACAGCTCAATATGTTCAAAATCGGCGTTGGGCGTGGGGGGTAACTGATATTGCGTACGCTGTTACCGGATTTTTGAAATACCGCAAAAAATTGTCTTTCTCAAATTTTGCGGCCCGTTTCATACGCGCTGCTGAACAGCATATACTTTGGCCGGTAAACTGGTGGTTGATTACCCTTGGCGCAACCTTACCTCCCTTCTTAAATCCCTCGTTTCGTTATACTACTTTAGGTTTTTATTTACCAAAAATTGCTAGCGTAATTCTTTCTTTATGTATAATATTTTTTATATTCGTAATTATTGTTGATATCCTTATGAAGCCGCCACATTCGGAACATTTTAAGAAACGGTTAATTCCTTTAACGATATTTCAATATATACTATTACCAATTACCGGCTTTTTCTTCTCCGCGCTACCAGGAATGGATGCTCATACTAGGTTACTTTTTGGCAAAAGATTAGAGTATCGATCGACTTCTAAATTTATTAAATAAAGGTTATGCCCAAAAATTATATTGCTGTCATTGTTAGCTTTTTAATCCTTTTTCTAATGGGGGCTTTGATGCTTCTTTCAATTTTAAATGATGCTCCAACTGCTGATGAACCTCCTCACATATTATCTGGTTATGCTGCTTTGAAATTTGGACAAAACTACATTGACCCGGAACATCCCTTATTAGCAAAAACTCTAGCCAGTGTACCACTTCTTTTTCAAGATATAAAATTTAACCAAAACGATCCTGAATACTTAGAACAAAAAACCGCTCTTGACATTGGGGCGATGTTTGCAGCTTCACAAAGATTTCTAAATTATTCTGGCAATAATCCGGATGGGATTCTTTTTGCTACAAGAATACCGATGATTTTATTAACAATTTCTTTCGGAATAATAATCTTTTTGTTTACCAGAAAGCTTTTTGGCGATTTGGCGGCCACTTTCGCTACTTTCTTTTATGCAACGGAGCCAAATATTTTAGCGCACGGACGGTTAGTTAATACCGATCTAGCTGGTACAGGTTTTATTTTAGCGAGTATTTTTGCTCTTTTACTTTATTTTGAAAAACAATCGCTGAAAAGATTATTATTTTTAATTTTAGCTATAAGTGGGGCTCTGCTTTCGAAATATTCTACTTTTTTTATTTTTCCCTTAGTTATAGTGCTGATGGGAGCTTTTTATTTAAGACGGCCGGTCCGTCCTTGGCTACATATTTTATTAACAATTTTCGGAGTTTTAATTTGTATCTCGATTTTCTACGGCCTTCTTTCTTTTCCCGAAAAACCGTGTGTTGGCTTTTTCCCCTGCCAATATTTTAAAGGTTTAATGATTGTTCAGTATGAATTAGCCCACGATACTCGCTTCGCCTATTTGATGGGTCATAGTTACTACGGCAATCGACTTGATTATTTCCCGATATTAATCTTGGCTAAAACCCAAATTATTTTATTAGCTAGTTTCTTAGTTTCCTTGTTTTTAATCGTTTTTAAAAAGTTACGCTTGTCGCTAACAAACCTAATATTAGTATTGCTGCCACCATTTATGTTTTTTGGGCTTTCTTTAACTACCAAATTTAATATCGGCGTTCGGCACAACTTACCTATATATCCTTTTCTTATGATTTTAGGTGCCGGAGCTATTGCAATTTTAATCAGGGGTTCTTTAAAAAGTTACGGTAATAGGATAGGTTTAATAATTGCCGGTATAATTTTATTTATTGTTTTAGGATCACGGATTTGGTCCGTTGGTACTACTTTTCCAGGTTTTTTAAGTTATTATAACTTTCTTTTTGGTGGTAGTGAAAACGGCTGGAAAATAGCTAACGACTCAAATTACGATTGGGGGCAGGATGTCAAACGATTAGCGGATTATGTAAAGGAAAACAATATTGAATCGATCGCTTACGATAATTATACTGGGAGTTACTCTGCTGAATACTATAATATCCCGGTTACACGTATTTCCCCAAAAGACACTGATTATACGGGTTATTTAGCTCTTTCTACATCAGTAATTACCTTTCATGAAGATAAGCCTTACAATTATGCTTGGGTGGTCGACCATTATAAACCAACCGCCAAAGCCGGTTATAGTATATTTATTTATAAAATAGAGTAGCTGGTTTTCTATATTAAATATATCAACAGCTTATGAAAACAAATTACTTAGTTTCTACGCGAAAACTAATTTTTTCTAATTTAGCTCTTATCGCTATACTTATGGTTACTTTCTTTATCCGCGTTCCTTCTTTATTTGAACCTTTATGGGTAGATGACGAAGCGATTTATTTAACGATTGGCCAAAAGATTCTCCATGGAGGAGTAATGTATTTAGATATTTTTGATCATAAAACTCCTGGTATTTATTATTTAGCTGCTGCAACAATAAAATTTCTCGGCGCCTCTCTTTGGTCTTTTCACTTTATGCTAATGATTTGGGTATTAGTTAGTCTTGTTATTTTTTATTTTCTTGCTAAAAAAATGTTCAGTGAAAAGATTGCATTATTAGCAACATTTTTTTTAGCTCTCTTAACCAGTACCCCTTTGCTGGAAGGAAACACCGTTAATAGTGAGATTTTGACGATTTTGCCAATTACTATTGGAATATTATTTGGTTTAGATAAAAGGCTTTTCCTTTCCGGAATATTTTTTTCTATCGCCTTTCTGTTTAAATTTCCAGCTATCTTTGACTTTTTAGCTTTCTTTATATTCGCCACCTTAGTAATGAGTAAAGAAAATTATAGCTTGGTTATAAAAGCTCTTTCTAAACTGGTTTTGGGATTTCTCTTACCTTTTACGCTAACGGTTTTATATTTTTTGATTAACGGAGCGCTTGGAAAATACTTATATTCAATTTTTTATTTTAATGTGGGTTACGTAAATTATAATAATCACTTTATTATCGAAAACGGTTTATTGATAATAAAAGCCATACCTTTACTTCTCATCATTTGCTTCTTTGTTTATAAGACTCTAATTAACAAAACTTCAAATAAAAAAATTAGGCTAAGTCTTTTTGATTTTCTAATAATTTGGCTCTTCTTTTCATTCTACGGGGCCGTTTTTGCTGGTCGCCCTTACGAACATTACCTTATCCAAACCGCTCCGGCTTTTTCTTTAATTGCCGCAGCTAGTTTTTTCCAGAAAAATATTTCTAAAATTGGTCTGTTAGTATTAGCCTTTATAGTTATTTTAGCTTTTAGTTTAAGGTTTCGACCTAGTATACCTAGCTTTTATTATCCAATTTTTTTTCGGTATGTAAGTAGCGACACTAATTTTGAATCCTACGCTGGTTATTTTAAACCAGAGGTTAATCGCAACTATAATCTAGCCTCCTTTTTAAAAGGTTGTGAAAAATACAGCGGAAGCGGTGTTTGTGAAGAGACTAGAACCCAAAATACCGATAAACTATATATTTTTTCGAATGCTCCAGCCATATATTTTCTTTCCGGTCTTGATCCGGCTAGTCGTTACATAAATTTCTATCATATTGCCGAAAGTAAAAAAATCCAAGATGAGGTCGCCAAAGAAATTATCAAGGAAAAACCACGATACATTCTTATAGAAAAATCCCTAGAAAAGCAGTTTCCAAAACTTGAGGATATTGTCTCTTCCAGTTATAATCTTTCTGCTTTTTATGAAAATACTGCGATATATAAAATTAGCAAGGGAAGTTCTTTTTAGTGCTGGGATTACCTTAATTGGCCTCTTATTAACCTTTTTTTCAATACTGTTAATATGGTTAAACAAGGCTAGGTTTCCTTTAGTTGTTCCGTTGTGGTTTTCAAAACCATGGGGCGAGGATTGGTTGGCAGCGCCATCATTCTTATGGATAATCCCAGCACTAAGTTTGTTAGTTATTCTACTAAACTTAAGTTTAGCCCGCTTTTTGTGGGAAAGGAAAGACCCGCTTTCTTTTTTACTTATTGGGAGCAGCGGTGTCGTAAGTGGACTTTTATTTTATAGCCTGCTTCGAATCATTTTAGTAGTTTCATAAAATGAATTTATTATCTTTACTAGCAATTTCAACATTAATTGCTTTTGCCGTTACCCCAGTAGTAATTTTGTTAGCAAAACGGTTTCGCGTTCTTGATTTCCCTTGGCGTGTCCACCCGGCTATTTTGCATAAAAATCCAATACCACGAGCTGGTGGCCTAGCTACCCTATTAGCAATTTTAGCGACCTACCTTGTTTTTATAGTCTTTTCTCAAACTGTTCCGATAGATAAGCATATAATCGGTATTTTGCTAGCCGGGTGTTTAGTAGTAATTGTGGGTATTCTTGATGACAAATATAATCTTAATCCCTATCTTCGCCTCCTAACCAATTTTATTGCTGCCGGTATTATTGTTTCTTTTGGAGTTGGCATCACCTGGTTTACTAATCCCTTTGGCGGGCAAATACGACTTGATGAAATTGTTTTTAGATTCAATATTCCCGATATTTTACCTTTTCACTTTTTCGCTGGGCTACATACAATAGTTTTATTGGCTGATATCTTCGCGTTCCTCTGGATTGTTTGGGTAATGAATGCCTTAAATTGGTCAAGTGGTGTGGACGGACAGCTTTCTGGAATTGCTGCTATTGGTTTAATTGCTCTCGGAGTAGTTACTACCCGCTACCTTGCTGCTGATTCTGCCCAAACTGCATTAGCAATTTTAGCTTTCGTTGCTGCCGGAGCTTATCTTGGATTTTTACCCTGGAGTTTTTATCCCCAAAAAATTATGCCTGGTTATGGTGGAGCTACTTTAGCAGGGATGATTATTGCTTCTCTTTCGATTTTAGCCGGAGCCAAATTAGCTACAACCCTTCTTTTATTAATTGTGCCGTTAATCGATGGGGTTTGGGCGATAATTCGCCGACTGCTTGCTCATCGCTCTCCAGTTTGGGGAGATAAAGAGCACCTTCACCATCAACTTCTTTCCTTTGGATGGAGTAAACGTCAGGTAGCCCTTTTTTACTATTTTATTAGCGGAATTTCTGCTTGTTTTGCTTTAAGCTTAAACCACAAAGGCCGTTTCTTTGCAATTTTGGTTGGTGGGGTGGTAATATTAGCTGCGCTTATTACCCTGGCTTATTTTAGGAAGCGATTTGAAAAAGCAATCAATTAAATTAAATTTGGCAGCGATTCTAATTTCACTTCGGCCAATTCAATGGTTAAAAAATTTAGTGGTTTTTGGCCCAATTGCTTTTTCCCAAGAATTTTTTATACAATCTAAGTTAATACCGGTTTTTTACACTTTTTTAGTTTTTTGCGCTGCTTCCTCCTCAATGTATTTGGTAAATGACCTAGTTGACAAAGACGTAGATAAAAGCCATCGTGAGAAAAGGAATCGGCCAATTGCCTCCGACAAAGTCTGCTTTGAGGCTGCTTTGTTTATAGCTTTTGTTTTGGCGGTTACTGCTTTGGTTTCTTCATTTTATCTATCAAATTATTTATTTCTTGTTTTAATAATTTATTTAGTAATTCATCTGGCTTATTCTTTTTGGTTTAAGAATGTAATTATTTTAGATATAATAATAATTGCTTTTTCTTTTATGTTGCGGCTTTTTGCTGGTTCTTTCGTGGTTTCGACTCCTCTTTCATCCTGGTTAATATTAACTACAATGATGCTAGCGCTTCTTTTAGCTATTGGTAAAAGGAAAAGTGAGCTTACTGTGCTTGAGGGGAGCGGCACTGCTGCTAGAATAATCAGGAAAACTCTGCTTTTTTACCCAAAACCATTTTTAGACGGTCTAGTTTTTATGATGGCAACTGCAACCTTAATAACCTACAGTTTATTTACCTTTAATTCTCCTGAATTTATTCAAAAAGAATTCTTTGCCAATCTATTGCCCCGGACATTAGCTTCACCAAAACTGCTTATGATCACAATTCCAATTGTAGCTTATGGTATTTTTCGGTATCTTTATTTAATTTTTGAAAAAAGTGAAGGGGAGTACCCTGAGAAAGTGCTTCTTTCAGATCCGCCTTTGTTTACTTCCGTAGCGGTTTGGGTGTTTTCAATTTTTACGCTTTTATATCTTCTCGGAAGCTAATTTTTCGCCTAAAAACGCTTCAGCAATATATAATACTAGTAAAATAAGGCCACCGCTAACCGCTACCGTAAAAACAGAGTTTATTATTAAACCGCTTAGAAATTCAGCGATTACAATACTACTAATAATTGTGTTAAGAATAAACCACGCAGTTGCTTGGTAAAAAGCCTCCTTATAATCGACGATTAAAAATTCTAATCTTTTTATGTGAAGCTTTGCGGAAAATTTCGGATGAATCAAATGTTCATGAAAATATAGATTTCTCAGCAAAACAAAACCAAAAATGACAATTAATGCTAGGTAAACTACCAACCAAGAAACCGAATTGGCGGAAGTAATTAGACTTTGTTTGCTTTCAAACCTAATAAACGGTAGGGACCAGAAATTAAAATCGGAACTAAAGGAGAATTTTATTGTTATTAGATAGCTTGCCAAAAAAATCCCAAGGTATCGGGCAGCAATTAATAAAACTAGCGGCAAAATCATTTTATCGATAAGTTTTTTTAAAAATTTTTCTTTCACCTTTTAATTAAACCTCAATTTTAACTTCCTGACAAGAGTGTGTAGATTAGTCTTATTGTATTAAAAATATTCTTATGTTATTTTTAATAACTGTATCTTTATGAAGAAATTTATTTGGATTTTTATTTTACTACTAGGCGCTACTCTCATTTTTGGAATGTCTTTAGTATTTTTTCCTGTTTTTAAAGGATCTAATGCAATTCTGAAAGTAGAAACAAAAAATACTAAAGTTAGAGTCTATTTAAATGATAAGCTTCTAGGTAATACTCCATATCTTAATCAGAGGCTTACTGCCGGCGATCACCGTCTAAAACTCGTTGGAGAACTTTCTGGTTCAACAATAAAAAAGGTTGAATTTTCCACATCCATATCGCTAACCCCTCAAACCATCACCGCTGTGAATTATGAGTTTGGACCAAACCAAAAATTTTCATCTGGTGATATTCGATCCCAAAGAGAAGGTTCGGCTATTTCGATCATTACTTCACCAACCGCGGCAACGGTTTGGCTTGATGGAGAAAAGATTGGAACTGGACCGCTCTCTACAAATCCAAGTCAAGGAATTCATAAATTGAAGGTCGCCAAAGATGGATTTGTGACCAGAGAACTGGAAATAAATGTAGAGCATAATTTTCGGCTAGTAATTGAAGTATTCTTAGCAGAAAATCCCTTTGAACAAGTCGAAAAAATAAGCGAAGGCCAACCAACCATTTTTCGATTTTATACCAACCAAGATTCCCTTCTCGCAGATCCTGCCGCTTGGTCGGAAGGAATCTTTTTCTTTAAAAAAGCGGCGGGTTACGCTTTTGACGCTTTAATTGCCCCGAATGGTAAAGTCTATTACGAAGATAAAAAGGCTTTTTCCGAAAAGGTCGCAGGGGGTAGCCCGATAGTTGTTGGTCTTTTACTGTCAACAGAGAATAAAGAGCTAACCAGTGAAGCCGTCGCTGCTTTGGAAAAATTAAAACCGAGTATTGCCCCGAAACCCCCGGTGCCGACCGGCCCACAAGTAGAAATTTTATCAACTCCAACTGGGACTCTAAACGTCCGTAGTGGCCCAGGAACGTCTTTTAGCACTGTTACTAAGGTAAACCCCGGTGAAAAATATGAGTTGCTGGAAGAATCCTCCGGTTGGTACAAAATCAAGGTTTCCGGACAATCCGGCTGGGTCTCAACCCAATACGCCAAAAAACTCTAAAGTTATTTTTCCTTTTTTGACAGTCAGCTAACTACTTGCTAAAATTGAACGGAGATCTTTAACAAATAGCTTGCTGACTCCAGCGAAATAGGTATTAGTAAAGATTAATACCTAACTTGCTGGGGTCAGTCGGTCTGATCAAACCAAGAGTTGCCTCTAGTGAGGGTCGAAGTCCTGTGTCGTGCAGGCAGAAATCCCTCAGGAAGGAGTGAGAACCTTGAGGCAAGGAGACTACGAGATCCAGGTGCTCGTGCATGGCAGACGCGTGCGCGAGTATCAACACGATGGGGAGAACTTTGTCGAGGGGCGGATGAGCCAACAGTACAAACTGCGGCTCGTCAATCACAGCCCTCGAAGAGCGCTCTTCGTCGTTTCCATCGACGGTCTGTCCATCATGGACGGGCAATCGGCCAATCGCCAGCAGTCCGGGGGATACGTTGTCAATGCGAACGAGACTGCCGACATACCCGGTTGGCGCCTGAACGACGACAAGGTGGCTCAGTTCATCTTTTCGGAGATTGACCAGTCGTATGCCCACCTCATGGGCAAGCCCGAAAATGTCGGGGTGATCGGCTGTGCTGTCTTCGCAGAGAAGATACCTTTCGTCCTCCCATCGTTTAAGCCCTGGCCTAGAGAGGTCTATGGACCTCTACCGCACTTTCCAGGGGAGAGGCGGTTTGGCCCGGACACTCGTATCAAGTCCAGGGCATTTGGGGCAACGCTGGGTGGCGAAGCCGAGTCAGTTACCGTCGGAGCCTGCGCTGATGCAGTAAGCCAAGACGTTGGTACCGGCTTCGGCGAGATGGCTGACCATCGGGTCACCTCTGTCCACTTCAACCGAGAAGACCAGCCAACCTGCGTTATGGTGGTCCGCTACATGGGTCCAGAAAACCTAACCAAGCTAGGCATCGACCTGCGAGCGGCGGCAAAACCACAGGTCGCGGTCGTGCAGCCATTCCCCGGTAACATCACCATCACCGGCTGCCAACCACCTGTAGGCTACCGGGGTACGTAAACAGCGTTCCAGATCGACTGACCTCCAGCAAGCAAGCCCGATTGGTCTTCATACCAGTCGGGCTTCACTATTTCAAACTCGTGTGGTTTTTGCATTAGTCAATTGCTTTTTTCTCTTGAACGCCATTATTTCTTTTCAAAAATCGTAAAATGATCCTTTCGCCTAGTTAAATAGGTTAGATTTCTTCAAATCCCGAATTACTTTTTCCAATATTTCATCCGCACTTAATTTTGAAGCGTCAAAAACAATATCTGCAAACTTTTTTGTGGGTTCAACATATTTGTTGTGGGCTGGGATATGAATTTCTTTATCATATAGGGGATCTACGATTTTGTCTCTCCTTTGCAAGCGGGTCTTTTCATCCAGATCCAAAAAATACTTCCTACTAAATAAACTTCTTAAAGGCTCCTGCCAAAGAGATAGATAACCCTCTATGATCAAAATTTCCCTAGGGTAAATGGTACGGAACTTCGTCTTTTTATATATTAGTTCTTGAGGTTTTATAACACTGCGAATTTTAATAGTGACCGGGGTTCCATTCTGAAGAGTTTTGATATCCTTTATAAGTTTTTTCCAACGAATAATGTCAGGATAATCCCAATCAACCATTCCCTTAAATGACGGAAAATCTTCCTTATTAGTGCTTGATATTTTATATTTGTCCAGATTAATAGTCTCGAATTTATCCGGATACTTTTCAACCAAAAAGGCGGCTAAAGTAGATTTTCCCGATCCAGATCCACCGGCGATTCCAATGATTTCCATATTTTAATTATACAAACAAAAAACCCCGATTGTATCGGGGCTTCTTGTCCTAAGAAAACCAATTTCTTGATTTGCTTAGGTGGTCGGGAGGGGCGGTCTCGTCGTTGCTCTTGCGAACGAAACGATTCCACCCTCTCCCAAACACACTATTCGGTTTCTAACGTGACCCTATCGAACGATTACGGTAGGGCTTGGCTCTGCATTGTCGCCGAGCCTTTCCAGGATAATTGGCTCTAGTCCAACCACCTGGAGTTCAATGTTTGTGGAAGGGGGTTTCTCACCCTCGTTCCACTCAGCGCTGCATCCGTTGCATCGAACGCGAACGGGACACCCAACACACCCCCCACAGAAATCCTCTGGGAAGTCTGGGTTTGAGCATTCGTGTCTCCACGGGTGCTCGTCTCGGCACGGGCATCCTGGTTGGTGCTCGATCCAACGTGTGGTCGAGCTTGAGTGGCGACGCAAAAAACAATTGCGGTCGCCTGTGCCTGCTACACTAAGAGGAAGCAGGCTTAACCAGGCCCCAAACTGTTCCAAGTCCTCGGAGCGTTCCCTCTCCAATCCGAAGATTTGGAGAAGGACGGGTATGGGGATGACCTTCTCGGGGTCCCCGTTTACTCCTAGAAGAGAGTAGTAGTCTAGAACCACACCCTCAACCTCGGTCTCAACGGAGCATCCCGAGTCATAAAGCTGTACTGAGCGTGCGCTCAGCAAAGCCTCGACTAGGGCAGCATTCTTCCGAAGAAGAGCTACCGTTTGCCTGATGGTCTCCGAATTGATTTGCATCTTTTTCCTCCTTATTGGTCCCCCACCTGGATTATCCATAACGACTCACCAGGCGATGCTTTGGGGCTAACTAAGATAACGCCTTCCCAAACTTTGGGATTCTCAATGGCGGTCTCAGGTGAGACAAATTGGACACTAGTTCCCTAATGACCAAATTTTCTCACCCAAGACTTTAAGGATTTTTAACCGAATAGTTTGTCAAAGTACAAAGAGCACAAATTGCTTTATGCTCTTTCCTAAGAAAACCAGTCTCTTGATTTGCTTAGGGAATTTAGTTCTTTGGTGGAACTCCGCTATGGTTTCCAGACCATAACATGAAGCCTAAATCAACTTTCCTATCACACGATTAGCCATCTCAGGGTCCAAGATGATCCAGTCGTGCCCTGCGTCCCTGATAATTGTTGGCTCAACACCAAGTGCTGAGCACATTGGGGCGCAGGTCGGGAAAAACGCGTCTTGTTCGCCCCAGACCACGAAGGTCTGTGCTTTTATTTGACGCAGTTTCCATGTGAGATCGCAGTTCTTGATCATCCGGAATGTCCGCAGCAACCACACAGGTCGCTTTAGACAATCTAGACCCATTGCTGCGTTCTCTGCAACTGTTGGCTTCTCGGCGAAGTCCCGAGAGACATTCCGCACCCCAGCGACTATCCAGCCGATAACCGACCGGGCGACTTTCTGGCCGACAGCATCGACCAGAACCAATTTATCCACCTTCCCTGGGAACTTATAGGCCATTTCTATTGCAACTCCGCCGCCCATTGAGTGGCCAACGAGAGATGCCTTCGAAACGCCTATTGTGTCCAAGAAGGTGTTGAGGAGCGCTGCAAACTCCCCAAAGGTGGCTGAAGAAACTTTGTCGCTCTTCCCAAAACCCGGTAGATCAGGGATAACGACAAAGTGCTTCTTCTCCGAAAGCAATCGTCCAAGCTGCTGAAGGGCGGATGAATCCCCTGCCCAACCATGCAGAATAACGACTGCCTGATTGCGCTCGCTGCCTCCGAAGAGGTAGTGAACGCGAAGGCCGTTGACCGTAAGGGTCCGGCTTTTCACGATCTCCCTCCTCGAAGCTAAGAGTAGACAACCCCAAGTTGTCCGCTCTCTTAAGCACACCAAAGATTTGATGGGCTTAAGACACAAAAAGGCACCTGATAACTGGTTCTAATATATATTTACTTCAGAGGCTAACCAATGACAGTTACAAATACAATTATTACCAGTTACAAGATGCCTTTGGAATCTGTAACTTTTCTAATATTTTCAAAGAACAATTGACATTATATCATAACTATGGGTTTTTGTCAATTACTAGAGGATACTTATTATCCTTGGAGTTTGGAGGCGACGAGCGGAATTGAACCGCTGTGAAAGGTTTTGCAGACCTCTGCCTAACCACTCGGCCACGTCGCCTTATCGAATTTAGATTATATCACAAAAGCCTCAAAACCTGGTATTTAAAATCCAACTAAACCTCGCCAAAACTTGACAAGGCTTGCTGTTTCTGTTAGACTGTTTCCCGTCTCCCAAAGTTACGGGAGATTTTTCATTTCCGAGCCTTAAATAAGGCGAGGAAACATCGTCTGAAAGGCGTTATTTTCGAGCCTCTATTTTAAAGAGGTGAGAAAACATCGTCCGAGAGGACGGTATTTCTTCCCCGAGTTAAACTCGGGGGTTTATGTTAAACAGAATTTACCCCGCTTCTTCGGGGCGCGTTCTGCCTCCGCGTTATGCCACAATATCTATGCAAAGCTCGCACGCCCTTTCTTTGCGTAGCCAAATTTGGTTTACTCCCGAAACAGTTATCTGGGACGCTATTTATATAGCAGCTGACTTAATTCTACTTTGGCAGATTTTCCGCCGCACTGTTCGTCTTTTCGCCGTACGCGCAATTATTGTTGCGGTAGTACTCTTTTTGTTATTTGGAGCCGTTAAAATGCCCCACCAAGTAGCCGCTAATACTCCTGTCGATAAAACTGATGCCTTAAATTCGGAGGATACTTCTTTGCAGATTAATAGCCAAATTGCTGCGCTTGAAGCGCCAATTTTCACCTGGCCAATCGAAAAAACTTATATTTCGAGTCCTTTTACTAATTTTCACAAAGGGATCGATGTCCCTAATCCTTATAGTGCGGAAATAAAACCACTGGCCTTTGGTGAGGTTATTTTTGCTGATTGGGATGGTGGTTTTGGTAAAACCGTAATTATTCGTCATAGTGCCGGTTATACTTCCCGTTATTCACATCTTTCAAATATCGCCGTACACTTAGGGCAAAAAATTGATAGCCATATCTCCGTTGGAAATGTCGGTACAACCGGAGTAGCTACTGGTTCCCATCTCCATTTTGAGGTTTATAAAGAAGGTTACGCTATTAATCCTTTAAATATTTTACCGTAATTGGCAAAGTAACATAAAATATGGTACCTTCGCCGGGCGTAGCCTCAACCCAAATTTTTCCGCGATGCGCTTCAATAATAAGCCTGGTACTGTATAGCCCTAAACCTATACCTTCGTAATTATAGGTTAGTACACCAGTAGCACGATGAAATTTTTCGAAAATATGTTTTTCTTCTTCTTTTGGAATTCCAATACCGTTATCTTGAATTGAAAGAAGAAGCTGGCCGTCCTTTTCTTCAAGTTTAATAATTACTTTTCCTCCTTCTCGATTAAATTTAACCGCATTTCCAATTATGTTGCCCAACGCTTGTTTCATTCTTATTTTATCGACTTCAATTTCCGACAACGGCTTCGAAGGTGTTTCAAAAATAAAACTAACCTTTTTTTGAGCTGCTTCTTTACCGTAATCCTCAGCGATTTTTTCGACAAGATCTCCTAAATCTACTTTTTCAATATAAAGGGATTTCTCACGATTTTCTAAAGCAACGATGTTAAGCAAAGATTCAGCTAAAGCTTCTAATTCCTTGGTCCCCGCCTCTATTTTTGCTAATTTATCTTTAGCATCGGAATCTAGGGATTTGTTTTCCTGTAGATATTCAAGAAAGCCTCTTATGATTGTGATTGGTGTGCGGAGATTATGTGATGCAAGAAAAACAAATTCATCTTTTAATTTATCAAGTTCCTTCAATTCCACAATGTTTCTCTTTAAGGTCTGGGCCATTTGATTTACCGCCGCTGCCAAATCCCCAATTTCGTCTTTATTTTTTACCTCGATATTGTGGCTAAAATCCCCGCTTTTAATTAGCCGTGCTCCTTCAATTACACTTCCCATCGGACTAATAATCGTCCTCCCGATAACAAAGAATATTAAAACAACTGCTCCAGCAAGAAAGGCCGCTGAAAGAAGCGCCGAAGCAAATATTGTAGCGGCAATGTTTTTAGTAACCGAATCGTAAGACACAAAATACCGAATTGAGAAAGGATGGGCGCCCCAATCTTCAAAATAAGGTTGTATTATTTGTTTAGGCTTTGATTCTTCTGTTTTTGAGGGAATTTCACTCGCTTCATTAGCCTGTATCTTTTTCAAAACTTCCTGATTATTCTCGTTTTTTAATTTCGAGGGTTTTTCTCCCGATAGGTCTACGGTGTCGTATAAAACCTCACCGTTAGGAGAAATTATCTGGGCTTCTATAATATCTTTATCTAAAGATAAAATTTGGTCCATTAGTTGTGTAAACTTATTATAGCCTGAATCGTAATATAAAGAGTAAGTATCGCCTATTGGCTGCACGCTTAATTGAGCGAAGGCTCTTGCTTGACTGGTAAGATATTTGTTTTGGGCATTGATATTTCGATAAATTAGAAATCCCGCAAAAATAGTAAAAACCAAAAATAGTAGTAAAACTAAAACCAGCCCAAATTTAAACTTTATTGATTTTACAAAGGAAGGCATTACTTCAAGTGTAGCACGAGTCTTTGCTTATTTCGAGGTAGTTACTTCGCGACCGGTAATTTCGTTACAATAGATTAAACCTTGCGCAGTCGGTGTCCAGTCGAAATTATTACGTATAATAAAAATCTGCTTCAAGTTGTACAAAGGTATTATGGGTAATTCTTCCATTGCCTTTGCCATTGCTTCCTGTAGTTTTGGTAAACGCTCTTTTGGTTTGAATATAGAAGAAGCCTCTTCGGCAAGTTTGTCCAACTCGGGATTGCTGTAGGCGAGTAGATTATCACCACCAAAATCTTCAGTTGGCGTATGCAAGCCTGCACTAAAAATATCACCGGAATCAAGCGTATCCGAGCTGTTGCCAAGAATAAAAGCCGAGCTATCCCCTTTCAGCATCTTCGGCAGACCGATTTCTTTGGTTACTAGGTTAACTTTCACAGTTATATTTATGTCCTTTAAATTATCCGCGATAACATTTCCTATCTTTTCAGACGTAGCCGGCGTATCCAACGTAAATGTAAACCCAGCTTCCATCCCGGCCTCTTTCAATAAATTTTTTGCCTCTTCTACACTTCTCTTTGGCCTTGTTATGTTTGGATTGTAACCAAACACTGTTTCTGCCACTAATTGGGAGGCTGGTTCGGCTGATAAACCTACTTCTTTAATTATCTGGTTTAAATCAATTGCCTTATATATCGCCTGGCGGACAAGTTTATTTGTTAGGGGGTTTGGGGTTTTATCCACGTAGGGGCTTTTTTGGCGCGTGGCGTCTAAATACAACCATGATGTCGACGCTGTGTAAAGAGATTTGATTTGAAAATCGCTTGCAAGGCTACTATCCTGTGGCTTGGTACGAAGTGAAATTAAATCAACCTCCCCTTTTTTGAGAGCTGCAACTAAATCATCCTCGGTCGCTTCTTCCGGGAAGTACTTATACACAATTCGTTTTACTTTAGGATCACCTAAATAGTAACTACTGTTTGCTTCTAAAATACCTGTCTTGTCATCTAAGCTTACAAACTTATACGGACCGGTTCCGACTGCTGGGTCTTGTGGTTTTTTGCTTTTATATTGTTTTTCCGAGACGATATAAATAGATACAAGCCTACTTAGAAGCACCGGGTCAGGTTTCGTTGTTTTTATATCGACCGTATAATCATTTACCTTTACCACGCTAACAGATTCGACCGTACCTACACTAAAGGCATCCGGCCATTCATTTTTAGGATCCAAAGCTTGATCAATACTGAATTTTACATCAGCTGCTGTGAAAGGATCACCATTGTGAAATTTGGCTCCCTCTCGTAGGTAAAATCTCCAGGTAGTCTTATCAGGATTTGTCCAACTTTTTGCCAAAGCAGGCGAGACTTTTCCATTTATAGTCCTTGTCAGACCGTCGAAAATATTGTTATTAAATTCCATATCTTGAAGTTCCGGAGACGAATTTGGGAAGACTCCTAAAGGAGCGGTGTTTTTACCAATCGTTATTGAATCTCTTGAAAGTTCAGTTGTAACTTTTGATTTACTTTCTTCTTGTTGGATATTTTTAACAATAAAGTAGCCTACTGCAGCAATGGCTGTTAGTATCAAAATAACAATAAATACTATTCCTAGAGTTTTTACCCAATTTTTTGATGTACCTTTAGAGGTAGCAGGCTGTGGATCCATTTATAAGTTTATCTTAACAATCTTGAATACCACTTGTCAAACTTCAAATTCTTCTTTTTCGAAAGTAGGTAAGTAGCGCCTGCTAAAAAAGGGTACGGAGAGTGAGTTATAATAAACTCAAGTTCTTCTTTTTCGGGCAAACTTTTTTTAAGAAATACCTTAATGTCTAAAGGAGCGCCGGCTTTTCGGGAATATCTCTCCCAAATTACACCCAGAGAACCGATGGTTAGCACTGTAAATACGATAGCAGCCCAATCGTATTTTCTAGTTAATAATAGGCTGGTACCAGCAATTGTTGAAAGGCCCGTTACCGAAGTTATAAATTGACTAATATTAAATCTCATAATAGATGTACCTTACACCTGGAGCCTATTTGTGTCAACTTTTAGCTTTCAGTTATTAAAATTTTATTTCTCCTGCTTCCGACAAAGCTTCTTTTTCCACTTCAACTTCACGCTTGCGCAGTTTTGCTCCCTCTCGCTCAGCTAAAATTATTCCTTCTACCAAAGCTCGGGCTTTTATGCAATCTCTACGCGATAACCTTTCAATTAAAATCTCTGGTCCGCCTACTAGACTTCCGATGTGTATATGACCAAAAAATGGTCCATGAGCCGCCTCAACATTGGAAATATCTGTTGCCATAATCGAGATTGCCCGAGAATACATTGGCAAAATTCGGTTTATCCAGATTACTCTTTTTTCCTCAACAACTAGTTCGTCGGGAAAAAGATCAAAAGGAAACATCGCTCTAAAGCGACCAAGAACACGCGAGCGTTCTCCCTTTTCTTTTCCACGGAGTGTTTTTTCTTCAGGGAATTGAATTTTTCTTTTTTGTTTGTTGGAAAATACTGGAAGGTATTTTTTAACCCAGTTTACTCTCCACGGTGGAGTACGCACCTTATATTCTTTCTCCTGGGTTTCCCGACGAAGTGATTTTATTGCCTCTTCTTCAGCCCAGCGTACCTCTTCAGCTGTTAATGGCTCAAATTTGCTCATAGCTAAAGAATTCTAACTAAAATTTTAAGGAACCGCAACTTTTACGCCGTCAAACTTTCCTTTTTCACAGGCTTTTTTACAAAATTTTAGTTCAAAGAGATTTCGGGTTGATTTCTGTCAAAGAAGTTACCACCATATCAGCTCCCGATAGGTTTTGGGGAGTAACGTGACCTGGATTTAAACCAATTACCTTCATTCCAGCTGCTTTTGCTGCAGCTACTCCAGTCTCTGCATCTTCAATTACTAAACACTCTTTTGGTAGTACATTTAATTTTTTAGCGGTTAATAGGAAAATATCTGGATCCGGCTTACCATTTGTCACTTCATCACCACTTGTAATCGCAGTGAAAAATAATCTAAGTTTTGGAAATTTCTTTAAGTTGTACTCTACCCTGTATTTATACGCAGAAGTCGCTAATCCTAAATTGTAATTTTTCTTTAATTTATATAATAAATCTAAAACTCCCGGCATTAATTTAGCTTTCTGTTGGAATAGGATTTTATAAGTACTTTTCACTTTCTCCGTAAATTCTAGATGTTTTTTGGGTATACCTAATACTGCCGTTAGCTTTTGATATGAATTTGATCTACCTTTGACTAATTTATCTAATTCTTCTGTAAAATTACGACCATACTCTTGACAAACTTTACTGTAGGTTTCGAACCAAATGGGTTCGGTATCGATAATTACTCCATCAAGGTCAAGTATAACTACCTTTATCATAATAGCTTTATTCTAAGTTGAAAAATAAAGGATTGTCAAAATTATCCGAAACGAGTGGATAACTACAGGCTTTGAGGCTTATGAAATCTTTTCCAGCTGCTCACTGCTTGCCCGTCCGGTAGGGGGGTTTTCTGCTTACTACTGTCTAATTAATAATCACCCATTCCACCTGGAGGCATTCCCGGTCCGCCGGCCGGCTGATTCTTTTCTTCTGGAATATCTGTTACAAGTGCTTCAGTTGTCAAAATCATCATTGCCACAGAAGCTGCGTTTTGCAGTGCAGTGCGGGTAACTTTAACTGGATCAATAACTCCGGCAGCAACCAAATCCTCAAATTTACCCGTAAGGGCGTTGAACCCGTAATTACGAATATTGTTATCAGAGCGTTCAATTTCTGCTAGTACTCTCCCGGCATCTTCCCCAGCATTTTGGACTAGTCTACGCAAAGGATTACTCAAAGCCGCTTTGAGAATTTTCACCCCAATCGCTTCTTCTTCCCCTACCTTAAATGAATCTAAAGCTTTAGCCGCATTCAGAAGAGCAATTTCTCCACCAACCACAAAACCTTCTTCAATTGCTGCCTTGGTAGCTTGCACCGCATCGTTTACTCTTTCTTTCTTTTCTTTCAACTCCACCTCGGTGGCTGCACCAACATTAACTACAGCTACTCCACCGGAAAGTTTGGCTAATCGCTCCTCTAACTTTTCTTTATCAAAATCGCTAGTTGTCTTTTCCACCTGGGTTCTTATTTGTCTTATCCTAGCTTCGATTTTGTTCTTATCTCCCTTACCACCAACAATAATTGTGTTATCTTTATCGGAAGTAATACGATCTGCTTTTCCTAAATCGCTGGGCTGAACAGAATCGAATTTAATACCGGTATCTTCACTAAGAAATCTCCCCCCTGTTAATATCGCGATATCTTCAAGCATTTCTTTTCTTCGATCACCAAAACCAGGGGCCTTGATAGTAAGAATATTCATTGTCCCCCGTATTTTGTTAACAACTAGTGTTGCTAGTGCTTCTCCTTCTATATCATCTGCGATAATTACTAAATCTTTAGTTGTTTGTACTAATTTCTCTAGAAGTGGGAGTAGATCTGAAATGGCGGAAAGTTTTTTATCAGTTATTATAATATGAGGATTTTCTACAGTTGCTTCCATTTTAGCTGGATCCGTCACAAAGTATGAAGAAACAAACCCACGGTCAAATTCCATACCTTCTTTGTATTCAACAGTTGTCTCAAGTCCTTTAGATTCTTCGACTGTAACTACGCCGTCTTTTCCTACTTTAGTCAAAGATTCCGCAATTAATTTGCCGATTTCCGGGTCGGCAGCGGAAATTGTAGCTACTTGTTCGGTTTCGTCTTCTGTAGAAACTTTTTTCGCCTGTTTCTTCAACGCTTCAACAACCACTTCAACGCCTTTTTCCAAACCACGCTTCAGAATCATTGGGTTTGTACCGGCAGTAATGTTTTTAATCCCCTCGTTGACCAATGAAGCAGCTAGAATTGTTGCCGTAGTAGTTCCGTCTCCACAAACATCATTTGTTTTGGAAGCGGCTTCTTTAATTAAATTAGCCCCCATATTTTCGAAAGGATCTTCTAGTTCAATTTCTTTAGCAACCGTAACGCCATCATGTACTACACTTGGAGAGCCCCATTTTTTATCAAGGGCCACATTTCTCCCCTTCGGCCCAAGGGTAGTAGCCACGGCATTAGTCAATTTATTAATTCCTTCGAGTAATTTTTTTCGGGCATCTTCTGCATAAACTAGTTGCTTTGCCATAATTAAATCCTTTTTATTCTAAAATTGCCATTACATCTTCAAACTTCACCAATTTATATTCTTTTCCTCCGATTTTTATTTCATCTCCGCCCCATTTTTTATAGAGGACTACGTTTCCGGTTTTAAACTCTGGTTTTATTTCTTTTCCGTCATCCCAAATTGAACCGCCAACGGCTAAAACCGTTCCTTGAGCGGGTTTTTCTTGAGCTGTATCTGGTAATACAATACCGGAAGCAGTTCTTTCTTCTGCCTCTTGTGGTTCTATTAAAACATAACCTGCTAACGGTTTTATTTTCATCTTTTTATTCCTCATAAAAAATTATTTTAAGCAGTGATCTTTTAAAGATAATTGGCAGATTAAATATGGAAGTTATCAGTCTTTACCTTTTTATGCCAAGAAATTTTAGCGGTAAGGGGGTAGTTTGTCAATACCTTAGAAAGATTCTACTCTTTCTTTAAGAAATGTCTTAAATTGCTCGCCCAGATCAGGGTGCTCGCAGGCAAAATCTACTACTGTTTTTAAGTACCCCATCTTATTGCCAGTATCGTAATATTTGGCATTTTTAATTTCGACCGCATAAACAGGTTCTTCTTCCAGCATATTGCGAATTGCTTCCGGCAGCCAAAGTTCCCCGCCTTTTCCTGGTTTGAGTTTTTCAATATATTTAAATATTGACGGTGTGAAAACATACGCCCCGTGAGTTGCCAGATTAGAAGGGGCTTCGGTGGGATCTGGTTTTTCAACAATATCGAGTATTCGATAGACGTTGTCCTTAACTTTTTCTATTTTGGAAATTCCGTACTTAGATAAATCTTCTTTATTCTCAATTCTTACTCCACTGATGGTAGTGTGTCCGAAAGTGTAAAAGGCATCAATTAATTGCTTCAACCGGGGTGGTTTGGCATAAATAAACTCGTCTCCCCAAATTACCGCAAAAGGTTCATTTTCCTCAATTAAAGGTTTAGCTGACAAGACTGGCCCAGCATTGCCGTAAGGACCTTTTTGCCGAACATAAATAAAGTTGGCTAGTTGAGCGATCTCTCGTACTTTCCTAAGCTCTTCTTGTTTGCCAACCTTTTCCAAAAAATATTCCAGATCATAGGTTCGGTCGAAATGGTCTTCGATTGCTCTCTTCGAGGGTCCAGTAATAATGATGATGTCAGTAATTCCTGAAGCGACTGCTTCTTCAACGACATATTGGATTACCGGCTTATCAACTACCGGCAGCATTTCTTTGGGCATAGCTTTCGTTTGGGGCAAAAAACGTGTACCATATCCGGCGGCTGGAATAATTGCTTTAGTAATTTTTTTCATCTTTATAGATAAATTTTGAGCTTAATGTTATCATAACAGAGATACTATTACAATTTAAATGACTGGAGGTGAAGTATATGAAACAAAATCCTTTTCAACGTGTTGGTGTTTTTGTTGATGTACAAAATCTTTATTACTCTGCCAAAAATTTATACTCAAAAAAAGTAAATTTTAACAAAATTTTAGAAAAAGGAACTGGTGGACGCCAATTAATAAGGGCGTTCGCCTACGTTGTTAAAGCTGAAGAACCGCTTGAAAAAACTTTTTTTGAGGCTTTAGAAAAAGCTGGATTTGAAGTGAAAATAAAAGACCTTCAAATCTTTCCAGGTGGGTCAAAAAAAGCCGATTGGGATGTGGGAATCGTAATTGATATGATCCGTCTTTCCCCAAAATTAGATGCGATTGTTTTGGTTTCTGGGGATGGGGATTACACTTCCGCCGTGGAATTTCTTAAAAACCAGGGTCACCGGGTGGAAGTAATGGCTTTTGGTAAGAGTACTTCATCTAAACTAGTTTCTGAAGCGGATGAATTTATTGATATGGACACCGATCCGGCGCAATTTTTACTACCAACTAAAGAAAGGCACGGGCCCCAAATTCCGCACCATTTTGGACCTTAAATACTCAGGGTAAAAGAAGCCCGCACCCAATGTAGTAAAATCTTTACTATGAAAATCCTAGGTATTGAGACTTCATGTGATGAAACTGCTACCTCCGTAGTAGAAGACGGGACAAAAATTCTAAGTAGCGTTGTTGCGTCATCACTACCCTTACATGCAGTAAGCGGTGGAATAATCCCGGAAATCGCCGCCCGTGAACAATTGAAAGCAATAATTCCGGTACTTGAAACCGCTATTCGAGAAGCAGGATTGAAGGCAGCCAGTATTGATGCGATGGCAGTGACATTTGGACCTGGTTTAATTGGTTCCCTTTTGGTAGGTGTAGAAACTGCCAAAGCTCTAAGTTACGTTTGGAACAAACCACTTGTTCCAGTTAATCACCTGGTAGGCCATCTGTACGCTACTTGGCTTGAAAACGATGCTCCGCCAAAATTTCCCCTGATTGTTTTAATAGTTTCCGGCGGGCATACTGAAATATTTCTTGTTACATGCCACGGGTATTGGAAGCATTTAGGAGGCACCAGAGATGATGCGGCTGGTGAAACTTTTGATAAGATGGCTCGTTTTTTAGGTTTGGGTTATCCGGGCGGTCCAGCTATTGCTGAATCCTCTACCAAAGGAACTCCAACTGCTTATAATCTCCCCCGACCACTAATCGATTCAAATGATTATGATTTTTCTTTTAGTGGCCTTAAAACAGCGGTTATCAACCTAGTTAATAAATTAAATAGCAAAAATGCCATCTCGAAATCAAGGCAAAATGAAAATCTTGCTGCTTGCATTCAAGAGGCAATTGTTGACTGCCTAGTAGTAAAAACTATTAGAGCCGCCCAAATATTTGATATTAAAAATATTGTTGTTGGTGGCGGTGTAGCGGCTAATCAAACACTTAGAACAAAAATGATTTCGGAATTTACTGGAAAGGTTTATTTTTCTGCTCCAAAATTTTCCATTGATAACGCGGCGATGATAGCTTCAGCTGCTTTTTTTAATTATAAACCGGTTTCTTGGAAAAAAATCGAGGTTAATGCGCAAATTTTAGTTTAAATCTGCCAATCTTCTTTCAACTACTGCTTCTATTTCATAAGCATTTTCCGGATTTTGGCCATCGAATGTTAAATGGTATTCATCAACAGCTGGCCTATGTGTTGAGGCTACCTCGTATTCAAAAAAATCTTTATCTAAAATAAATCCTTTTTCTTCACCACGATTAACCTCTAAGTTATGCTTTTGTAATCTTTCGTAACAAACTTCCCGAGGACAGTCGACAAAGATAATTAAGTAAGATCCTCCCAACTGTTCGACAATCCTTTTTATTAATTTTCTCTGTTCTATTGTTTTTATATTAGCATCATAAATGCATGCCCGTCCTTTTTTTATTAGGTGTTCGATTGTTTTTACTGCCAGCTGAAATACTTCGACAGCATTTCTTTTAAAAATGGTTGCCCGTGGAGACATAAAGGCAGTTGTATCTTCCTCGGAAAAAACGGTCAAGGGGAATTTTTCTGCTAATCGTTTAGTTAAAAAGCTTTTTCCTGATGAAGGAATGCCTACTAATATTATACAAATAGGTTTTTTGAATGCCACATTTGGAACGTGTAGCGTCCGAATATTATCTTCAGCCAATACATCGTAATCTAAATTGTTTTCTGGCATTATACTGTATTTTACCAAAATATTCGCAAGATTGCCTGCCCGTCTTGCCTGTTGGCAGAAAAGTCTCTGCCAGTCCGGCAGGCTGTCGGCAGGCGTTCATCCCGCGTAGACGCAAGGCTACGTAGGAAGCAAAGCTTTACTAGGAGATGTTCGACACAGCACGCGAGAGTAACTAAATAATTGGGTGGTTACCGACATTATTTAGTTACGAGGCTGGCTATTGTTTCTCTGGCGAGATATAATCTGGTAGGCATGGATAAAAATTATGACCATAAACAAGCCGAAGTCGAATGGTATGACTTTTGGGAAAAGTCTGGTTTTTTTAAAGCTAATCCCAAATCGTCTAAAAAACCATATTCATTACTCATGCCCCCTCCAAACTTAACTGGCGATCTCCATCTTGGCCATGCCATGCAACATGCATTTTTGGATGCAATTGCTCGATTTAAAAGGTTGCAGGGTTTTGACGTTCTATTACTACCGGGGGTAGATCACGCTGGAATCTTATTTGAAGGAACTTTAAATCGGATTTTAGATCGGGAAGGTTTATCAAAGCAAAAACTTGGACGTGATAAATGGCTCGAGCGTGCTTGGAAGTTTCGTGACGAAATTTATAAATCATTTCGAAAATCATGGAGTGTTATGGGTATCTCTGCCGATTGGTCACGGGAGGTATTTACACTTGAACCCAAGGTTCAAAAAGCAGTTTTTGAAGAATTTAAAACTTTTTGGGAGAAAGATTTACTTTACAAGGGTACTTATATTGTTCAGTGGTGTCCGGGTTGTGGTACAGCAATTGAAGATATCGAAATGGAATATACCGATAGAAAGGAAAGGCTTTTCTATGTAAAATATCTTATTCCTAAGGTTGGGGATTATATTATAGTTGCTACAACTAGACCAGAAACAATCTTTGCCGATGTTGCAATTGCTATACATCCAAACCACCCAAAGTATAAAAAATTTGTAGGTGAAAACGCTCAAAACCCTTTTACAAAGAAATTAATTCCGATAATTGAAGACCGGCGCGTAAAAAAAGATTTTGGTACAGGGGCGTTGAAAATAACCCCCGGCCACGATTTATTAGACTATGAGATCGGAAAGGATAATAATCTTGAAATTCTCCATGCGATCGGAAAGGATGGAAAATTAACCGTTCTAGCTGGGGATCTGTCCGGTCTCGACACAAATATAGCTCGCGAAAAATCTACTGAATTACTAAATAGTTTAGGCGTCCTAGAAAAAATCGAAGATTATTCTCACTCAGTGCCAATCTGTGAACGCTGTAAAAGCGTAGTCGAGCCTTTAATATCAGACGAATGGTTTGTTAGAATGACTTCTTTAGCACAAGATTCTTTAAAAATTATTAAGCACATTAATTTTCTTCCTAAAAGTTACCTAAAAATTATTACTGATTGGATAGCAAATCTTCACGATTGGTCAATTTCAAGATCGCTTTGGTGGGGCCATCGAATACCTGTTTGGTACTGTGGAAAAGAAAAAGGCCTGGCAAAACCCCTTGGTTTTTATGCGGGTATAATTCCGCAGCTTTTTTCCGGTAAAACAAAAACTTACCGATTAAAAGACCATTCATACAAACCTGGTGTTAAAGTAGCTTTCCATAAAAGTGGGACTCAAGAAATATTTGGTTTTGGTGAAATCGTCAATGTGGAGGTTACCACAGTCGGAAAATTACCCTTAAATGATCCAACGCACGGTGCCGTGTATAAAAACCGCGAAGAATTAATTGCCGCCCTTGAAAAGCACAACAAGTTCAAGGTAAGCGAGGGAACAACGGCTTTTATTTATGAATATAAATTTACCCCTATTAAAAATAGTATTAAAGGTTGTGGTGAAATTGTTGTTTCAAAAGATGCGCCAACCTCTTGTCCAAGGTGTGGAAATAAAAATCTGGTGCAAGACGAGCAGGTTTTAGATACCTGGTTTTCATCCGGTCTTTGGCCAATTTCGACTCTTGGCTGGCCTAAAAAAGATACGGAATTCAAACGTTACTTTCCCTGGGATTTCTGTCTGACTGCTCCTGAAATAAAATACCTCTGGATCGCCCGAATGATCATGTTAAGTAAATTTTTTGTTAACGATATCCCTTTTAAAAATATGTTCTTTCATGGAATGCTTCGGGATTTGCAGGGAAGGAAATTTTCCAAATCTTTGGGAAACGGTGTTGATCCTAATGAATTAAGAAATAGCTGGGGAACAGATTCTACCAGAATGGCTCTTTATACTTATTGCATCCCCGGACGTGACGGACATGTATCAAAAGAAACGATGGATAAACGTTGTAAGAATTTTAGAAATTTTTCAACCAAATTAATAAACCTTTCTCGTTTTATTATTGATCTCAAACCTAAAAAATATTCTCGGAAAATAACCAATACTAACTATAACGATAGGTGGATTAAGGAAGAACTAGTTAAAACTGCCCGGTTAGTTACTAAACATATGGAAAAATTTGAGTTACATTTAGCTTCCTATGAAATTTATGATTTTATCTGGCACCGCTTTGCTGATAAATACATAGAGCACTCGAAAACAAGACGGGAGGAAACGCAAGCTCTATTAGAAATAGTATTTGAGGATTCTTTAAAACTTCTCCACCCATTTATGCCTTTCATTACCGAAGAGCTTTGGCAAAAACTACCTAACAAATCTGGGAAAAGTATAATGACTACTACGTGGCCGGATATTGTAAATAATTAAGGATTTATTGGGTTTCGTCTGTGGAAATTTGGTTTTATTCTTCTTTCCCTTCGCCTTCGTCTTTAGCTTTCTCTGCTGGTTTTCCTTCTTCTGCTACCTCTTCTTCGCCTTTTTCAGAAATTGCTTCCACTTCTTCTGGGCTAGGTGCTTCTTCTACTACTTCTTCTTCTTTCATTCCAGCCGTTTGTACTGAAATTATTACCTCTTCCGGATCATTCTTGACTTCTATTTTATCCCTATCGAGTTTTAAATCTTTGACATGGATCGTTTGCCCAACTTCGGAGAGGCTTTCAATATTAACTTCAACTTCGGAAGGAATATCAGTTGGTAATGATTCGATTTCTAACTCATTTAGTGTTTGTAGGACAAGACCAATCCCTGATTTCTCAGCCGGAGATTCCCCAACCAACTTAATTGGTATATTAGCAGTAATTTTTTCTTTTAAATTAACTTTATGAAAATCAACGTGAATAACCTTTCCGCTGACAGGATCTTTTTGAAAATTTTGAATTAAGGCTGGGTAGGTATTTTCCCCTACTTTTACTTCTACAACAACTGTTTCACCGGACTTTTTAAATGCTTTAATAAAATCCTTTTCAGATATTTGTAAGGCAACTGATTTTATATCTTTACCGAAAAGATTAGCCGGCAAAATACCTTCTCTGCGCAACTTTTTTACCTTTTTACCTAAGATTTTACGCGGGGTTAATGTTAATTTTATTTTTTCCATAATAAATTCTTAATTTTTATATTATAAAAGTCTTGTCAAATATTACTAAAAACTTTGATTACGATAGGATTTAGAAATTAGACTTCGATTAAATTTCTTTTTCTTATTTAGTGACTTGACCTGCCCAGTCTTAATAGCAGCAATTTCTTTTTTTATATCTAGGACGTCATCGCTCGTGATTGTAAATCCTGGTGCTTTTATTATCTTTCCGCCATTAAACTTTTTTTCGATTTTTTTAAAAGCTTCTTTAATCATTGGTAGGCCATAGTATAACAAATATCCCATGGATGACTCAAGTGGGTTTAGAATTCAGTCGTGACACTCTCTTCTAAGGATTTTATTAATTCTTCTAAAATATTTTTCTTGGCTACTAAATCCCGGTATTCATCCCTAAAAGGAGTTATTAATTTTGATTCGTTCATTGATACGGAGGCGCTAATATCAAGGTTTCGCCGTGCAAGGCTTATATTATCTTGGGCGGTTTTTAATTTTTCATCTATCTCTTTTGCGCTCATATTGGAATTTGTCGCTTCCTTTATTGTGGATATGGACAAAGCCGTATATTTTGTGGTGGTCGCCAGTGTTTCCCCAAAAGATAGGTAGTTTTGGATCTGAGTTCTTGATTCGTTTAAACGTAGAATCTTTGCTATCCAAGTAATATTTTCAGTAGCCTTCTCGCCGCTTTTAAATAATCCCTCCGCTTTTTCCGCTTTTAGCATAGAATCCTTAGTTTCTTCTATCAATAGCTTATCAACCGCCGTGTTAAGATTTTGGTTAGCAAAGTAAGAACTCGTGGCTAAATTTATTATTGGTAAAAATACCGTCCAAAAAATAAGCGCGATGCTAAAGAGCGCGGTTAGAATACGGGCAAGGCGTTTTTTTTCTGATTTAATCTCGGTTTTTGCTGCCGGTATAGTCTGTGTTAAAACCGGAGGCTTTTTTTCGCCCTTTTCCTTACTTTCTTTATAAAAGGCGCTTGTCTCGCTTAAGCCTTGATCTAGTGAGGTTTTTGGCAACCAACTTATCTTTTCTGTACCTACTGGTAAAATTAATTGTGGGTAAGGAAGTTCCGTATCTGTTTTTTCTTTAAAAACTATTTCAATATTTCCAATTACCCGTTTTAGTGCTTCAGCAACACTTCTTTCTGTTTTCTTCTCAGGATTTATTAAATTAATTATTTCTCCCTTGCCCCCTTGCAGAGCCGTTTTTATCAATCCAAAGATTATATCCGTAACATAAGTTGGATTAAGGATTTTTAACCCATCTCCAACGATTTCAATTTTATTTTTGTTTATTGCTTGGCTAATTAAATTGGCCATTTGATTTCCGGCAGTTAGATCCATTCCCGGACCATAAGGATCTTTTAATCTCACTATATTAGCTGCTAAATCGTAATTTTTAAAATATTCCGCGACAAGAGCTTCAGCAAACCTTTTTGCTTCACCGAAGGAAAGTTCGGTAGAATCAACATTTTCTCCGAAGTAAGCAGATAACGAGGTTTGGGATATCGCTCCGCGAAGTACTTCGGTGGAAGAGGCAAAAATGAATTTTGCCTTTTTATCCAAAGCTACATCTAATAGATTCTTTGTTCCTAGAGAATTTACTATCAGTGTCTGAATAGAAATTTTATCAGAAACCAGATACTCTTCAACTGAAACTAAGTGGAAAACGTAGGTGAGCGGTACATTAGGTGAAAGTGTAAACCCCGGCTTAGTAATATCTTCCTGCCAAAAAGTAAAGTTTGGTAAAGAAAGTAAATGTTCAATTTTTTTAGAAGCTCCTGCTTCTAAACTGGTATCAATACAGATAACATTAATTTTTTGGGAAATGAGAGCTTCACAAAGATAAGCGCCAAGAAAACCTGTCCCCCCGGCTACTAAAGCAGTTGGTTGTTTTCCCCAACCATCCCCTTTTAATTTTTTATCCTGATAGGCAGCTTCCATTAATTATTTATTTTATTACTTGAAGGAAATCGCGTTTTAAGTTAATTGTTCGATTTACTAAATCGTCAGCTTTGCTGTTTGCTTCTCTATTTATGTGTTGATAATAAACTTCCCCAAGCAAAGATTCAAGCTTTCTTATTTTAAGGATAATTTCTCTCAGAATTGGGTTTTTTACTTTATAAAAACCATTCAGTTGATTTACTACCAAATCAGAGTCAAGGAAAAATTTTACATCTACCTTTGTATGGTAATTTTTAGTTATTGTTTCTAGAGCTAATTTTACCGCTTCGTATTCTGCTTGATTATTAGTTGCAATCCCCAAATATTTACCGCACAATACCCGCTTTTTTTCCGCAGGGTCTTCAATTATACACGCGGCGGCTGCGGGACCGGGGTTTCCACGAGATCCCCCATCACAAAAAGAAGAAAGAATAACCTTTTCCATCTCATTCCTTTTTTATTCTTTTAATTACCAGGTGGCGATTCGGCTCTTCTCCTACCGATTCGCTTTCAAATCCTTCAAACTCACCTACAATAAGGTGGGCCGCTCTCCTCTGCGCTGGTGGCATTGGGGCAAGCTCAATAGATTCTTTGCTTTCATTTATCTTATTAATCTCCCTGGATAAAAACGCCCTTAAAGAATCTTCCTGCTGTTCTCGCCAATTATCAACATCAACTAAAACCGGAGTCCAAATTTCTTCCCCTATTTGTTTATTTAGAATAATACTTACCAAAAGTTGTAAACTTTCTAACGCTTCCCCGCGGTGGCCTATTAAAATTCCTAAGTTTTGCCCAGTTATCTTTATCTTTATTAAATTATCTTCTTCTGTTACCTCGAACTTTGCGTCAATATTTAATTGTTTTAATAGCTCTACAATTAAATTTTGGGCTTTATCTATTTTACCAACTTTATCTTTTGTGCCCATGGTTTTAAGCCTCCTACTCCACTAATATAATATTGCTGGATTATACCGAAAACCGTACTAACAAGCCAATAGATAGTTAATCCGGCCGCTAAATTAATTCCCCAAAAAATAATTAAAAAGGGTATGAAGTAGGCAAATGTTCCTTGCGAGGCTGTTAACGTTTCACTGAAATCTGGTTCCTTTTTGGCTTTACCCTTATTTATTTTGGTTTGCGGGGAAACCACTGGCATCATCATCTTTGATTGAATAAATGTTAAAAATGCCGTTAATAGAACCAAGAATCCTGGCAAAGAAGTCGGAATGCTTTGAATTCTAAATGAATCTGGTTTAGCTAAATCCCAGATTAAAAATCTAGTCTCTACTCCTGAAGCAATAACTTTAGTTAATGATTGGAAAAGAAGGAAAAAAACAGCAAATTGAACAATCAGTCCGAGACAGCTTATCGCCCCACCCGCTGCCGGATTAACTCCAACCTCCCGAAAGATCCGGTTTTGTTCTTCGCTCATTTTTCTTACATCTCCCTTGTATTTTTTCTTCGCTTCGTCTAGTCGTGGTTTGAGATCGCGCATTACTTGGGAATAGCGCATGCTGTGTGCCATAAAGGGATAAAAGATAACTCGGGATAACGCGCCGATAAAAATTATCGTTAAACCTAAATTATTAAATAAAATTTTATTTACCCCTAATAATAAGTGAACAAAAATGTCAATCATGGAACTGGTTCAAAACCTCCTTTTGAGAGCGGGTGGCAACGAGCTAACCTCCATAGTGCTAAAAATACTCCTTTAAAAATCCCGTATTTTTCAATAGCTTCTCGGGCAAAAACCGAGCAAGTTGGCATAAAGCGACAACTTCCGGGCTGAAATAATAATTTATTTGCCGGTGATATATATTTTTGATAAAACTTGATCAAGAAGATTGCCAATTTCTTCATAATCCGTCCTTCCTAAATTTTTATTAACTATTATCAATGTTTCCGAGCCTTTCGGGAACTTTTCTATTAAAGCTAGGACTGCTTCATTTAACCAACGTTTAATTTTGTTTCTTTTCGTTGCTCCTCCCGCTTTACTAGTTACTATAAAACCTATCCTTGGTGGGTTTTCTCGATTTTTGAATCGATAGACCAACTTAAAAACCGGTGTATATTCCTCTTTCTTATCTTTCCAAGAAGCTTTAAAAGTTTTGTTGATCTTTAAACGATACTTTTTTGGCAACATTTTTTAAACGGCCAGTTTTTTTCTGCCTTTTTCCCGCCGGTTTTTGATAACACGTCTTCCAGTTTGAGTTTTCATACGGATTCTAAACCCATGGGTTTTTTGCCGTTTCCTTTTTTTAGGTTGATAGGTTCGTTTTGGCATTTTTCTCCAAATAAAATCTAAACGAGTATAGCGACAAGAGCCGACAATGTCAATTTAACGAAAATAGGCCGTTTTAACAACTGGATATACTTTGTCATATTTGTAACCTCTTGACCGACCTACGAAAAGCCTTGTTATTATAGTAGTACTCCAAATTTAGGAAGGGCTTAAAACTACCCTATACGAAGATTAAATTGAATTTTCCTGTCCAAAAAATTCTTAATCATGACTAATTTAGATAAAACTTCCCTTTGGGAGACAGTCTTAGCGGAATTACAACTTTCCCTATCCGGGGCAAATTTCCAAACTTGGTTTAAGGGCAAAACAAGTATTATTTCAATTAATAATAGTTTAGTCGAAATTGGATGTTCTAGCCCTTATAATAAAGTTTGGGTTGAAGAGAGATATTTCGGTAAAATAAAGGAGGTGATCGACAGAGTAACCGGTGTATCAAATACTCTAGTATTTTCCGTTTCATCCCAAGATTTAGGCTTAAAGCCCAAAAAAAGGGCGGTCGTTGCGCCGAGCACCGTTCCCCTATTTGACGAAGCAGCTCCAATAATTCAAGAAGCGATTGAACAGGCTAATATTAATCCGAAGTATTCCTTTTCAAATTTTGTTGTCGGTCAATCAAATCAATTGGCCTTTGCGGCTTCTAAAGCGGTTTCCGAAGCTCCTTTTGAACACTATAATCCTTTTTTGGTTTACGGAGGTGTTGGCGTTGGTAAAACTCATCTAGTTTCAGCTTTAGCTCATGCTGTTGTCTTAAGAAGAGCTCAAGCCAAAGTTCTTTATACCAGTAGCGAAACTTTTACAAATGAGATGGTAGCTGCGATTCAAAACCGACAAACAAGCACTTTCCGGGGTAAGTATCGGGCGGTAGATGTTTTAGTTGTAGATGATATTCAATTTATTGCGGGGCGTGAAAGCACCCAAGAAGAGTTCTTCCACACTTTTAATCATCTTTACAATTTGGGTAAACAGCTTGTTTTTTCTTGCGATCGCGACCCAGGCGAGTTAGAAAAACTTCAAGACCGCTTAAAGAGCCGTTTTATTGGCGGTTTAATGGTAAAAATTGATTCCCCGGATCTCGAACTTCGGGAAGCTATTTTACTAGCCAAATCACGTGATATTGGTTTAGATTTAGATTTTTCTACTATCCGTCTTTTAGCTGAAAATCTCGGGCCTAGTATTCGCGATCTCGAGGGGGGTCTTTTGCGATTAGCCGCTGCTTCAAAATTAGTCGGTAAAAAGGTAGATATTTCTTTAGTTGAAAGTGTGGTTAGTTTAACAAGAAAAAAACCAGAGAAAAATATTGATTATATTTTAGAAGAAGTGGCGAAGTTTTTCTCAATAAAAGTAGGAGATCTTAAAGGTTCTCGCCGTACAAAAACTTTCGTTTTTCCGCGACAAGTAACTATGTATCTTCTTCGCCACGAAAACGGTCTTTCTTTTAAAGAAATTGCCGGACATCTTGGCGGTAAAGATCACACAACGGTAATTTATGCGGTAAATAAGGTGGATAATTTGGTGGAAAAAGGTGGAGAGGCGGCCCGTTTAATAGTTGATTTAAAAAGCAGGATTTACAAAGGTTGACAACTACTGCCCTTATCAACATTTCTGTCCACACTGTAAATACACACTAGATTCACTATTTTATTCTATCTACTATTACTGCTAATATATTAGCTAATATATTAATAATAGATTAAAGGTTTTTATTTATGAAATTTATTTCTACCAAAGAAAATTTTTTGAAGGTGGTATCTTTAGCAGGGCAAGTAGTTGCTCCAAAACCAAGTTTACCTGTGTTAGGTAGTTTTTTTCTGTCTGCGAAAACCGGATTCTTAGAAGTAATCGCTACTGATTTAGAAACCACCATAAACCTAAAATTTCCAGTTAAAGTAGAAAGAGAAGGAAACATTACAGTGCCGGCTAAAATCTTAATCGATTTTTGTCAGGGGGCTGCAGGAGAAAACCTTACTTTAGAAGCGATTAAAGATAACGTGTTATTGAAAATCGGAAATTCGACCGCTACCCTTCCTTCAATTAGCCCCGAAGAGTTTCCAACTACTCACCAATTTGACACCAGCAGCACAATTAGTCTTGATAAGACGGGACTTATGGAAGGGGCCTCTTCAATAAGCTTTTGTGCTTCACCAGACATCGGGCGTCCGGTACTTTCTGGAGTTTTATTCAAAACCGAAAACAAAAACTTATGTTTGGTTGCTACAGATGGTTATCGTTTAGCCAAGAAGGAATTGAAAGCAAAAGAAAACCTCGAAGCAATAGTTCCTGCTCGGGCGCTTTCCGAAATTATTCGGGCGCTAGCCTCCCAAGAAGACGAGACAGTTGAAGTATCTACGGATAAAGAGGGTAACCAGATTCGTTTTCAAGTAAAAAATCTAGTAGTTACAACCCGACTTTTAGAAGGGGACTATCCGTCATATTCTCAAATTATACCGGATTCTTCTATAACTGATATTGAAGTCGGAACAAAAGTATTGGCGGATGCCATTAAACTAGCGTCCTTTTTTGCTCGAGATGTTGGGAACGTAGTTCGTTTCGAAACTACCAGCAAAGGATTAAAAATTAGTGCTAGTACTACCCAAGTTGGTGAAACCGAGACGGAAATTACTGCCCGTTGCAGCGGGGAACCTTTGAAAATTGCTTTCAACTCCCGGTTCTTAATTGAAGGATTAGCTGCAATTAAAAATGAAGAAGTAAAACTCTCCTTTAGCGGTATTACAAGCGCTGCCCTGCTTCAAGGAAATAAAGATCCGAGTTTGATTTATGTAGTCATGCCCGTTAGAATCCAGAGTTAGATGCTTAAAGAACTTAGCATCAAAAACTTTCGGAATTTGAATATTCCCCTGCTTAAAATACCAACAGGGTTCACTATCCTTGTGGGAAATAATGGACAAGGTAAAACAAACCTTCTCGAAGCAATCTATTTTTTATCCGCTGGTAAATCGTTTCGTGGTATGAAAAAGGAAGTTATTAACTGGGCTTCTGAAGAAGCAATAATAGAAGCTGATACAAGTGTCGGTAACATTAGAATAATTATTTCCCGCAATAAGGAAACAAATATTCTTATAAACGGCAAACAAAAAAATATTCTCTATCTTTTTGGGAAATTACCGACGGTTATTTTTTATCCTGAAGAAATAAATTTAGTCTCCGGACCGCCGACGCTGCGCCGGTCCTGGTTAGATCGGCTTATTTCAACCGCCGATAAGAATTATTTTTATCATCTCCTAAATTTTTATAAAGCCCTAAAAAACAAAAACGCACTTCTTAAAAATAATATTAAAGATAGCGATCACTTAGAGGTTTGGAATAAAAATCTAGCCTTTCATGGCGCAAAGATTTGGCTAAATAGAGAAAAGACTTTAGAAAAAATAAACCAAATTTTAAAGAAAATTTCGAAAAAAGTGGCCGGACAAGAGATTTTCCTTCAATATAAGAATCCCGTAAAAGGCTGCAGCGAAAAAGAAGCCCAGAAGCGATTTCTTAAGAACCTATTTTTACAAAAAGAGATTGAACAGCGCCTAAAGATGACTATCTTTGGCCCGCACCGCGATGATTTTGAAATTATTATCGAAGAAGAGACTAATCAAACTATTGTGCAAGAAGACCTATCTTTATTTGGTTCAAGAGCCCAGCAGCGTCAAGCAGTTATTTCATTAAAATTAGTCGAAGAAAAATACTTAACAGAAGTTTTAGAAAAACCGCCATTAATTTTACTTGACGACCCTTTTAGCGAACTTGACACAAAAAACCGCGAATTACTTATTTCCAATTTGAACTCTCCTCAAGTCTTGCTTACAGCGACCAGCGCCGAATTTTTACCAGCGATAATTAAAAGAAAAGGGTATATTGTTGAAATAGAAAAAGGAGAAATTAAAAATGTTTAATGCTAGGGTTTGTTTTCAGGAACTTTAGTTAATAAAAGGTGTTCTTCAGGAGAAGCTTGGATTCGGATTGCTACGTGATTTGGCCCAGCGAAAAATAAACCCTCACCAACGTCAGCGGAAAGAAGTAGGTTTTTCTCTCCCTCCGAAAGATAAAAAACGTCAATAATCTGGTTAATAGCCGCGGGACTTTGTTTAAGCAGAATTTGGATAGAGGAGTTGGTTACAATTGCTTTGCCATAGTCACTGCCTAAGAAGTCTTCAACGTCTTGTGTGATTGTTGTTAGACCCAGATTATACTTCCGGGCTCTTTTTGCAATTGAATAAACAAAAGAAGCCGAATCTTGCGATTTCATCAAATACCAAGCCTCGTCAATTATTAAAATTCGTTTCTTCCGGTCTTTTTTAATTCGAGTCCAGATAAAGTCTAGGACGATAAACATCGCAATTGGACGAAGCTCATCCGCAAGATCCCGGATCGAAAAAACCGTAAAAGTATTACGCAACTCTACCGTACTTGGCTGATCAAAAATACCGGCTAAGGATCCTTTTATAAATTTTTCTAATCTATCAGACATACCCTTTGCTTCTGTCTCGGCCATATTTAAAAGGACATTGTAAAGATCTCCTAAAATCGGCGGTTCTTTTGTTTGCGTAGCTGGGTCAGGAGTAATACCCTTCAATTTGTAAGTAGTAACCAAGGCCCGATCTAAAAGGGCGTCTTCAGTTGGGGTTAGATCCCCAAGCATTATTCTAAATAGAGTATGCAGCGATAGAATTTTTAAACCAAGCTCATTTTCTCCTTCCTCGTAAATACCTGATAAATCAAAAGGATTTATTTTGGAAGGTTGATCTTGGGAAAATTTGACATATTCCGCACCGATAGATGCGGCGATATCTTTATACTCATCTTCCGGATCAATAACAATAATTTCAGGGCCAAACATTAGGGAGCGCAGCGCCTCCAATTTCACCATGTAACTTTTCCCAGCTCCTGATTTGGCAAAAACTACACTATTCGCATTTTCCAGAGAAAAGCGGTCGAAAATAACTAAAGAACCGTTATGCTCATTTATTCCGTATAAAACCCCTTCATTAGAGGTTAATTCAGAACTAGTAAACGGAAAAGTTGTTGCCAGAGAAGTGGTATCCATATTCCGGGTAATTAATAATTTATCAAGAAAATAGGGTAAGGTAGTTTGGAATGCCTGTTCTTGCTGCAGGGCGGCGTGTTTAGTAATAATTAATAGCGATCCCGCTAACGCTTCCACCTGTTTGGTAATGGAGTTTAATTCTTCTAGACTGCCAGCCGGAATTTTTAGGTAAAATGAAAAATGGAAAAATCGCTCAATTCCAGTTGCCAGTTGTTCCTGTAGTTCCAGGGCATCCTCTAAAGCGGCTCTAATCGAGGGGTCCAAAACCCTTCCCGATTCTAAGTCAGATTCTATAGTCGCTTCCATTTCTGCGATTTTGCGGCGCATATCATCTAAAATTCCTTTTGTTTCCACAGGGTAATAATAAAAGGAAATATCTAAAGTATGATCAAAATTAATTAGTGGCGCTAGCCAATTAGCCCCAACGTAGCGAGGATAACCGGCGACAAAAAGAGTTCGGAAATAAACATCTCCAATACGGATATAATCAAAATCTACTTCCATTGCCGGCGGAGCAATTACATCTTTTACATCCACCATACCGCTGCCTAAAAAGTGGGTTGTCTTATCCCGAGTTTTTTGAGCCTCTAAGATAGCCGGATCTACTTTTTTCTTTTTTAAAAACCCTAGTATATTCATTTCTTCTCTTCCCCCTCTTGAGGTATAACTGGTGAAATTGCCGGTTCAACAATTGGAGTAGCGTATTCTCTTGGCCCTAAAGCCGCCTTTTGCTCTCTGGCTAATTCGGGATTGTAAAGATCATACAAAAGCTCTACTATCTCAGCAGTTGTAAGCCGAACCGATTTTATTCCCAAACGAGATAATTGATCGTTTAAATGGGCAACTTTTGGTTCCAAGGTTACCAGGGCTTTTTCCAGGGTCTGCCATTTATTTAATACCGGTTTTTTTTGTCCGAAAAGACCACCCAAACTTTTAATTTGGGAGAGATTAATAGTTAAGTAGGGAATAATTACGTAAAAACGCTTATCAAGAATTTGGTTTTTAGTAACTAGCTCCCGGATAAAGTTTTCGTATTTTTCGATCTGACCGGCTAGATTAGGATTATGGGCTGCTTTTTTGGCCTCGGCCAATTTAAAAAGATAGTTAGTAATATCAACCCTTTTGCTGCGAATCAAGACTTGAATTGGAAAGGTTAGCGAATTTATTAATCCAGCAAAAGCATAAATTAGCGCGTCCTGCTCACTTTCCGATAAAAGGTCAAAATTAACCGCTGATACTTGTAGCAGTGCCGCGGCATTTCCATTTCTTAAAATTATTAGATCATCGCGAACATCTTCAATATCCAGATGTTCTTGAGTTGACGGAATTTTTTTTACAGTACTCATAATTAATTATTTGAACGAATTTCAACTGGCGGCAAAACTTTTCCTTCAAGTTCTACCTCGACAATATCAAAATTATGCCCAGCTATTTCTAAAACCATTGTATAAGTTCCATTTGGCAGAGGTGTTGAAATTGCAAACTGCCCGATTTTATTGGTTTTAAAGGCCCGTACTGGTTCACCATAAGGATCCTTCACCACAATAACCACGTTGGAAAGAAGCAAGCCAGAAGAGTCTTTGACGATTCCGTTAATAACATTGGGAGCATTGGTCAAAGAAGGAGCCATTTTACCGATAGCGATTTGAGGTCTAATAACCCTTGCTTGCGGAAGCTCCGGTCTTTCGGTTGGAAAAGACTCTGTTTTAACTACTTCTGTTGGTGCATTCTCGGCTTTTGGTTCGCGGCGAACGGTTTCAAGTAAGCTCTCTAAATGGCTAAGCCTCTCCTGGGTTTGTTTTCTTTCCTGTTCCCGGACTGTAATTTGAGACTTTAATTGTGTAATTTCCTCACCTTGACTTTGCGAGACCGCACTTTCTTTAGAAAGAGAGGCAAATTTGTCTTCTAGCACCCTTACTTTTGATATTAAAGTATCTTTTTCTAGCCCTTCTGCCTGAATGCGCTTGGTAAATTCTTTGGTTGCGCTTTCAAGTCTTATTTCAGCCGCATTTCTTTTTTCAGTCTCTTCTTTGACTAAATTAGTAAGTTCATTTACCTTTTTTAGTAGATCAGTTCGATCAAAAACTAGCTTGCTAATTTGTTCAACGTACTCTTTTTGTTCAGAACCTTTCTTAGTCTCTTCCTGAGGAGAGATCTGTTTTAAAGCTTGGGCGAGTTCGGTTTCGAGTTTTTCGGCTTGGGATAAAATATTTTCCGGGTTTTCAGCCGCTATTGCAGGACTACTAGTAAATATTTCCGGCGAAGTTGGTAAGGGTAGAGTAACAGCCGCGGTTGGTTGGGAGTCTGGTTTTAATTCTATTGATGGCGGGCTTGGCGGTAAAGGAGTAACTGATGCCGTCGACAAAGGTATCGGTTGTGAAACCTGGGGTGGGGCTTCAGGAGCTCTTTTTGCTAACTCTTCTAAAGCTAATTTTTTTAGTTTTTCTAGTTCCGTAAGATCAGCGGATGTTGCCGGTATTGTTTGTTCGGCTGTTGCATGCTCCCTTTGTTCTAGAGTTCGGGGCATGATAACACCACTTTTTGATTGCGTAGGTGCTTGGGTAGTTATCACCGGTTTATTCGCCCGTGCTTCCAGAGAGGTACGCACTTCTTCCGGAATTGTATAAACTTGCCCGGAAGAAGCCGGTATTGCTACAGTGCCGCTGACCGCAATTGGCGATAAATTGCGCGGTTTCGCATTGCTTACCGGTCCGATATAAACTTTTTTATCGGGAAAAGAGACCGATGCCACTGGGCTAAAAGGAGTGGTAGATGCAATATTTGATTGGTTTGGTGCATGTGGTTCTTCTACTAAACGCGTCTGCTCTGTCGGTGAAAATCGATGCTCCAAAGGAGCGCCGGGAAATGTTGTTAGCGAAACCGGCATATCTGAAGGAAGACCACTCGATGCAGCCCTACCGATTATTATTGGCTCTTGGTTCATTTTGCTTCCTCCTTTGGCATGAGGCCTGCTTCAGCGACCTTTTCTTTTAGCTCTATTGGCGTAAGCCTTTTCTCAGGAGTTTCTTCCAAGCTTTTTTGGAGCTGTTCTAGCTGACTGACTTCTGGAGCCGGCATTGGTTGCTCTGCTTCAGGAGGCAGCTCATTAGCAGCACTAAATAAAATTGTTGAAAGTCGAGTATTTTCCGCAAGATCAAATTTGTCAGCCATTTTTCTAGGCTGAAGTTGAGATAAATAGGTCTTTAAACGGCCGCGGTCGGAAGCCACACCTGTTTTTACCGGAATCGGACGGCGCAAATAATAGGAAAAGGCATCAGATAAAAAACTAATTTCTTTTGGCGCCTTATGCCAAAGACGTAGGGATGGTGAAAAGACGGCATGAATAAATAAAAGGATCCACTTATCAAAACCAATTCCGTTGACCGGTAGAAAAGCAAACGCTAATCCCACCAGAGCAGCCGGAGCGATAAAAAACCATTTTAGAATGCCAGGAATAGCCAAAAAGAAAACAAAAGAAAATATTGACGCCGCCGCTAAATAAGCAAACTGCTTTATAGTTAAAGCGCCGATTAGTTTAAATTCAAAACCGGTTATGTTCTGCGGGACAGTATGTTGCTGCATTAAAATAGACAGTAATCAGCGAGTAGAAATCAATAAAGATCTTATTAAGAAATACAAAATTTATAATCTCCAACCACTGAAATATCGTCCCTCTTCTTTGGCCACTTTTAAAAGTAGCAAAAGTATTATTAACTAACCAGTCAATAAAATCAACCATTTCAAAATACATCAGACCCGGTTCCATAGATAGCAGTTAGCAGATAACAGAAGGTTTTATTAGTAACTTTAAATAGTTTTTATTGATTTTTTCGGCCCAAAGAGTTATCATCCGAGTGTATGAGTAAGATAGATTCTCAGGAAAAATCAACAAGCGTCTTGGCCTTCGAAGAGGCTCGCGAAGCAGTGATAAAGATTAAAACCCTAAAACCGCTTCTTTCCCCTAAAGAGGAAGAGTCTCTCGCTATTTTAATGGATAAAGAATTAATGGGGCACCTCCGCAAAAGCCTAGAAGAGGTAAGAGCCGGGAAAATTGAACCACTTGAGAACATTTTAACCTAGATGTACAAAAGGGTTATTACTCCTTCAGCCAAACGCTCGCTTAAAAAGTTATCCCTAGAACTCCGCGAAAAAATTATAAGTTCCACCAAAATCCTTGAAGGGAACCCACTTGCCGGTGAAAGCCTTACGGGTGGATTGCGCTTTTTGTACTCTCTCCATTTTAGATACCAAGGTGTGCAATATAGAGTTGCTTATACGATTGATCATAATAAAAAACTTGTGCTGATTCCTTTGCCGATAAACGAGAGAATTTCTACGAGAAGCTGCGAAAACTTTTTTAATTGGTTAGCGCCCCAACTTTCAATTAGCAGATAACAAATAGCAAATCCGCCAGCCGGCGGACTGCTTTCTGCCTCCGCTCACTGTTCTCTGACTATGGGTTGACTTTCCGCAAATTTTATGCTAAAATTCCTGCCAACAAAATCGGAAGAGGACCCGGAAGGGTATTCAACAAGGAGGAGTATCGTGACACAGCAAGACGAAAGGCAGGTCCGAACAAAACGCTGGGTCTGCCATGTGTGTGCCGAACACGCGCCAGAGTATCCCACCCTAGGCCTACCCGGATGCACAGGGAAGCCCGTGAGGGGGTACGAGGTCGACGGACTACCCGTCTGTGCCACAGCGGCAATCTACCACGCAAACATGGAATATCGGAAGCACGGTAAGATGATCTCCGATCTAGCGGGGCATTCCGCCATCCACGAAGGCCGGACGAAATCGGCTCTACGGAGTCTTCTGGCCAGATTCAGAGAAGCTATTCCTCTGGAACTGTCCGGCGCTAACACTGGAGGAGTGGCAAATCTGACCAGCGTTTCCAACCGGATAGCCGATTTCCTGGCCGAGGCCCGCTTCATCATCTGCTCGGACCTCCTACAGGGGGCAAAAAGAGCAGTTGAAGAACTCGCATCGAGATTGCCTGAGGGCAAGGCCAGGGCAATCCAGAGCATTTTGGAGACTGCTGAAGGGGATCTGGAACCCTCTAGCCTGGATCCGACAAAGCTATCGGTTCGAGATCGCCGTGCTTACTGGGGCGCCGCAAAAAGAGCGAGCGTTTTTCTCCTCGGCGACCCAAAAAAGAGCGCGGATACCCTCGAGGTCAAGATCCATCGGATAGGCGGCAGCGGTTTCGAGGCCAGCTCGTTTCTGCGGGAATTTCGTGTGCGCCAGCTCATGGCCGCCCTTAAGCTTCCTCGGGAGGAAGCGGAGCAAGTCGCTGAGAAGGGCCTTGGAGGCCTTCGAGCAATCGCCGAGGAAACGCAAGTCAAAAAGACGCCAGAACAAGCGCCAGACGAGCAACCGGCAAAAGCGCCGAAGGCCCCCCGGAGGCGCAAAAGTGCGAAAGCGGGAGCCTCTCGAGCAACCGACACCGATGAGGAAAAGAAACCCCGCGGTCGAAGGGCCACTACGCCGACAGCCAGTGCCCAGATCGAGGAAGAGATGGTGGGGACTGACGAGGGTGCTGGAGAAGGGATTGATCCACGGATGACCCCTCTCGCCACAGCCCTAAAGAACGGAGAATTCAAGGAGTAGATCAAAACCGAGTATCTGCCAGAAACGGCCACAAGAAGAAATCTGATTAAGACGGAGCAAATCGGGATGACGATAATACACAGTAGCGTCAATCCGAAACCTTCATCTTTGCAGAAATCTTTGCGTGGCCGTTCTGCGTTTTAAAGTAAGACCGATTACATACCTCATAGTAGTTGACATTTCACTTAGTTTATGCTAATATCTATTGTTCCATGAAAAATATGATTATTGATTTGAATATTGCTGCACAAAGCCCGCCGGGCTAAGTGTTTTTAAGTTAAGCCAGGAGGGTGGGCTTTGGTTGCAAGATTTGTTGCCAAAGCCCACTTTCTTTTTTGCGGCACGTTAACAAAAAAGTTGGGAGAGTTCCCAAACCCTATACCAGCTCCGCTAAGCGGAACGATACAGGGCAAGCTTTGGAGGGCGCAATGAATTTCAGTAACAGCTGCTTTCTGCTATCTGCCTGCTGCTTACTGTAATTGGTTGCGTCCCCCAAAGAGGGGGTTTTCTTACTTCATCTCGGGAAACCGAGTTAACATATTCTCTTCCCCTGTGCCTTGGCCCTTTTTAGGCCACACAGGGTGGAGAAACTTCAGTCCGCCAACTAGCGGATCGGAGAAAATCCACCAGTGGCCAAAAAGGCCATAGACAAAAAGGAGGAGATCCCGATGTCAACGTCAGCAGGCGATGACCAAGACGACTATCAAGAACCGCCCTTTGTAGTTCCATCAGGAGGAGTAACCACCGACCCAACAGAAACAACAAAGTCAACCATTCGGACACCGTTCCTGTCATCGGGTGCCGAGCCGGTAAGCGACATCGAAAGACTCCGGCTTCGGAACTACAAACTGTCGGTTGATAATATGGATCGTATCATGGCAAACCGCCAACTTGGCGACAACTTGCTCGATCGGATTACAACTGACGGCGGGGACGTCCGCTGGCTAGAGATTTGCCCGACACCGGGTTTTATCAGCCAGCTTCCAAACCAGCGGCGTTATCGGTTTGAGCGTGTTCGAGGTGAGAGTACCCGGTTCGGGAGGATCTACGTGCCGACCGGTTGGAGGAAGCATCGAGATTATCTCGCTGAAGTTTCCGATCTCATCCCCGATAACACAACACAAGAGCCAGCTCTTAAAGTTGGCACCGGGGCCATCAAAAGCTTCGAGCAACACTGGTGGGTCCTGGACAACGACAAGGCGGAGCGAGCAAGCCGCGACTTCACGGGATTCCTTCGTATGCCCCGGGGAGAAGTGGCAGGCCTCTTCTCCATGATGCTCGAAGACAGAGGACTCTGGCAAGGCCTTCATGAAGATCAGGCGCCTACAAAACAGGAAGAGTTTGACATCCGCGCTGCGTACAGCGATGCCCGGCAGATAATAGCCCGAGAGTACTTCGAATTTCGTCACGTTTGTGAGACGTTCGACGAAGAATTTCTCCCACAGTATAGAAGGGAAGACGAAAAGGAATTCTACCTTCCATTTGTGGCGTGCGAGAGGGATGATCTCTGGGCAGAGTTCGAATCACGGGCGCGGGAACGGCACAGTGCCCACGAAAGCCAGACCGTACCCGAAGCCATAGCCGCGTACGAGCGGCTGGCCGATCTGGTGAGCGTCGTAATCAAACCGCTTCTTACAGCGGAAACTGTCACGGGAGATCCAGAGTTTGAGTCCAACACCAATAGCGGTATGGTAATTCTCTGGGGAACTCAAGAAACCCGCTACGCGTCTACGGACGAGTTGAACGATCTGCGAAAGTGGATCGACGCTGTTAAGCGTTTTCTCGGCCTACGACGCAGCATCGCCCAACTGCTTCACAGAGTGGGTGATGCAAAAAAAGTTGCCGACGAATGGTATCCGGGTAGCTGGGATGATCTGTCAGTTGAAGAGCTGCTAATCCCAGTTCCGGGCGCTACTCCCGAAGCGGAACAAAAGGCCCGGGAGATTCTCTTCGGGCCATTCGCGACTCGGCCGGAGTATCAGGACGTGCGGCCCGGTCCGGAAACAGGTGCCTGGCACCTGCGGTTCCTGGCGGAGATGGTCGACTCGGTCAATGCCTTGATCGAGATGGCCCGCTACTCCCACGGAGCCATAATTACCCATACAGACTTGGAGGAAAAGTGGATACCCAAGCTCGCCCGTTGGAATAGGGAACAGGACCTAATCTGCGGATGGTGGGACAAACATGAGAAACGGCTCTACGCCGAGTACGATCCCGCTCACCCAAGGAGAATCCTGCGGGCAACACACAAGGACGACTGGTTTACCTGGGTCGATTGGCGATGGATAATGACGCGCTCGGATGACTATGTCTTCCGACAGGTCGCCGAGTACGCAAACATCCAGTTCCGACTAGCCGGATTAGAAGGGGTGGAGATGACAATCGACGGCCCCAATCCCAACTATTTCGACTTTGAAGGTACAGCCAGGAAACTCTGGCACAACCAGCCTGCCGGGTCGGTGATCGAGCGGTTAAAGACGGTTTGGAACCGCGAGGTAGACAAGGGGACCAACCACATCCGTCCAGTATACTACAAGGAGGTTCTCTCAGGACTTCCGCATGAGTTGCTAGCCAACCTGCCGACGCCGGATAAGGAGTACGTCAAATCGCTGCGTGATAAGACTTCGGCCAATCTAGCAGCGGCAACGGATCCGGACGAGAAAAAACAGCTTCAAAAGAACCTAAGCCTGCTCAATAGGTGCTTGAAGCGGGATGCGCGGGATCTGGACGAGCTGACCAAGTTTATCCAGAAACTCAACCGCGATTCCGATTATCGAGTGCGGGAATGGTCCGGCTTTCTCTCCCACAGCACAGAAGGCGGGATCAGGGGATTTCAGGTGCCGGAGGCTCTCGGCTACATTAAGGAGGGTTACGGCGCCGACACAGGTGGTCCTTACGAGGATCTTCAGGCTACACCAGTAGATCTGGCGATGTTTGCCTGGGGGAACTCTCAATTCGACAAGGCAGTGTTTCTATCCAGGGGACTGTCCTACATAATCTCCGCCAAAGTGGACCCGATGGAGAGGCACCGAGCAATTGGTGGTGCCATTTCGGCTGGTCTCCACCCGAAGATCGCTTACCACGTCACGGAGGGCTTTGGGGGGTTGGGTCGCTACCTTGCCCCTATGGACGAAGGAGGAGCCGCGAAGTACATCCAGAGGATTTTCGAACAGAAGGAAATTCAGCAGCTCGGTCGGAAGGTAGTCAAAGAACTGCTGGAGAAAGAACTTCTGCGGAAGGAGATGAGGCTACAGATCATCAACGTCTAGACTGACGTTATCGACGCAACCGCCGCCTACTCGGCTCTTAGATTCCGGGTGGGCGGCGTTCTTTTATGTAATTTAGCCATTGTTAATCATCAGAGCTTCTTCTACCTCGTTGACCAGGACTCCTCCAAGCAGCCTCTTTCGCCTGCTGTACCTCTTTCTCTATTTGTTCGGGTGTTTTGACGGATATACGAGTAGGCGGGCCTTCTACTCCTGTAGCTCTACGCAATGCGCCAGCTGCCCGGCGTGCAAGGCCTCCGCCAATCCCTCCTTTTGGCTCTGCTGGAATTGTTATTTCAGTTCCAGCTTTGATTCTTTCCGTTCCAGCTGTATCAGTAAATACAGCTCCAGCTTTCCTTAAGTCTGGCTCCAAAGCCTTTCGTCGTTCAGAGGAGAGAGTACTAAGTGGTTGGCCTCCACGAAAGCGACCTTCAGGATCTATCTTCTCGACAGAGTAAGGAGTGCTGCCGGCTCTATTTAGAAATCTACCGGCAGTCTCACGCATTCCTGAAGTGCCTGTCCAAGCCTTACCCACCTTACCAGCCGTCATAAATCCGGCCATCGGGGCACCAAGTATTGCTCCAGGACCAATACCAGCGCGGGCCCCAAGTGGCCGACTACCGAAAAGCTCATCCACAATATCAGGTACCTTGGTAGCAAAGAAGAAAAGAGCCAGGCCGACAAATGGGCCTACCCAAATCCAGGAGAAAAGAGGGTTAAGAGTTCCTCCAAACAAATCTAGCGGTAAGCCTTGAAATTCAGGAAGGACATTGCCTGTCTGCGGAAAACCGCCGAAACCAATTGCAAAAGATAGCTTTAAAACAAGGGAAGTGGCGGGAATTGCTATAAGAGCCGCCGCCGCCCGGCGAAACCAGGCTATTACGGCTCCCTCCGCTTGTGGCAGGGCGCCAACAAGAAAGAAAATTGGTGCGAAAAGGGTGAGAAGAAGAAAGATAACGTAGCGGGTGAGCAATTTGTAAATGAGGGTCATAAAAACTACCAGTATTATGATTGCTAAAATTAAAGCAAATAACAAGAGGACGAAGAACGCGATAGCCGCGACCGTACCACCAGGAGGGCCGGTTACAACGAGGATACCCACAAGACCTATAACCGTAGCAAATATTAATGGGACCGCAACTTTAGCAGCATTGGGCATCGAAACAATACCGTCCAGAAAGGCGGCTAAGACCCGGGTAAGATCGACCATCAAACCGGCAATGGCAAAACTAAAGGTTATTAAAATCAAAGCGATAACAATACGTGGTAAGGAATTTTGAAGGGTAACGACAGTCCGCGGATTGAGTGGTATTCGCAGCATAATCATGAAACCAATGATTATTAAAACTACCACTGATAAAGACAGGGCGGCATCGCGAACCTTTTTCCAAATATTTAAAATAACACCGCTATCCCCTCCCTTCAAAGTGGATTCGCCGCTTTCGGCGTTGGCTTGAGCAAAAGGATTGATGGAGGCAAAATACTGGCGACTGCTTACCGGTAGGGGAAGAGCCAAAAGGCTGCTAGTACCTTGCTGGGCTATACCTATCAGCCCGAAACCGCTGTTTGGATTGGGGCTATTTGCTATTTCTTTAAGAGTCTGGTTGATGCGAGTAACATCGCCGGTTGAAGCTGCGGCTACAATGTCCGAAGATTCGGAACCACCGATTTGAAGAAGGACGGTATGCTCGACAACATAAAGAGCGCCCTGAACGGCTGCCATTGTAGCATCCTGAAGCAAACCCACAAGGTCTTCAGTTCTGTCTTTAAGCCAGCCGATAGGGTTGGGGATGTCCACGGCTAGTTGGATATTTGGTGTTTGGGTAGCTGTTGGTATGGGTGTGACCTGCGGGTTTCCATTGGCCGGCGGAATTGGGACAATCATATAACCCGGGCTGGTAGATTGATTAGCTGGATTTGGCGTGGCTTGGGTCGAACTGTTATTTGCAAAAGCCACAACTTGAGAAATTAGTAAAAAAAAGCAGGTTAAAAGAAGTATTAATGCAAATTTTTTAAATGCTTTGGGCAGGAACATATCTATAGTTTTAGTATAGGTAAATAGGCAAGTATTTGTCAAATAGTTAGTAGCGGAAAGGCGACCGTCAAAATAGCTAAATACTTCATTTCGACACTTTCCTTTGGCGGATATTTGCCTTCAGGGCGCAAGGCTACTTTTTGTTAAGCCGGCTATAACATAAATATAGAACTTGCTTAAGGAGGCAGTGGGTTTTACAATTAAAATTAAAGGACCTAATAATGGCACAAGATTCAGAAGAAAAGAAAGAATCCCCCGCCGAATCCGCTGGTAAGGAAATAGGTCAGCGGGCCGGCCAGCAAATTGGCTCAAAAATTGGCGGAGCTTCTGCTGGGGCAGCAGGGACCGGAGGTGGTGCAGCTACCGGTGGGACCGCTGTTGGAACAGGGGTAGGTACAGCCGGCGCAGCAACGGCCGGTAGCGCTACCGGAGCTACTTTAGGAACAGCAGCAGCACCTGTAGTTGGGACAGCTATTGGTGCAACTGTCGGTACGGCAGTTGGTAAATTTGGCAAGCCCATCCTTTTTGCCGCGGGTGGTGTTGCCGGTTTCGTCGTTCTTCTTATTGTGGTTATTCTCGCTCCGATTTTGGGTCTAGGCGGTGGAGTAACCCCAACAGAAGCGGCCGGGTCAGGACTTGGGGTAAAGGATAATTATTGCCAAGCTTATTTAAGCCCGGAAGACTATGATGGGGATGGGGTAAAGGACTGCTCCAAAGAGCTAAAAAATATTATTGTTCAAGCAGCGACTGCCGCAAAGCTACCCGCTGCGATACTTCTTGCGATTGGATTAAAAGAAAACTTGGGTGACGCAATGGTCCTAAGCGACGCGGATGTTTTAAAGTACAGTGCGCCTGGAGCGGAAATTCCGGCTTGTGCGCAATCACCTGCCGATGCTAGAGGACCGATGCAGTTTTTGCAAAGTACTTTTGACGGCCACAAGAATTTTATTATTGACGTTGGGGTAAGGCCAGCTGGTTATTCACCAGATATTTGTAACATCGAGGATTCATTATACGCGGCTGCCCATAAAATAAAAACTGATTTCATGGCTCTTGACGATCCTGCGAGGGATTGGACTCAGGAAGAAGTTTATAGCGAGGCCGCCCAATATTTAAGTGGCGGCGCGGGACTCTGTATCGACCCTGCTTACCCAGACAATCACTACTGCGAAGCTATTTGGCAGCTTTATAGTAATAAAAAAGACGTCGGTATAGAAGTGTCTGCCCAGGTAGCACCGCCCTGTGGTTGGCCAACCACCGGTCAAATAACTACATTATTTGGCCAATCCACTAGTGTAGAGTCTTCCCACTCTGGTCTTGATATCGCCGCGGACACCAGCGCAACAATCGATGGTGGACAACCTGTTTTTAACACCATGACAGGCGAGCTTATCCAATCTTCCTGGACGGATTCTTCTGGCGGTACGATAACAGTTACTAGCACTATAAACGGGACAAAGTATTCTGTAACTTACGTCCATATGAGCCAAGAAGCAGTTAGTGTAATGAGTTCTCGGTTGAACAAAACATTAAATAGAGGAGAAGCGGTCGGTAAAACTTATTCTGCGATCACCCAGGATTATTTTAATGGAGATGGAGTGGCCTCGCCAGGGGAGCTGCCTCATAGCGGCGGTACCCATCTGCATTACGCGATTTATGTGAATTCTATTCCTACCAACCCCCTAGATTACACTCCAGCAAAGTTGGGGCTTAACGATACGATAGTTAGCCCTGGAGGTTGCCAATGAACAATGAAAGAGCTAATAAGAACTTAAACAAAGTTTTCCTCCCAATAATATTGCTTGCCGTAGTCTTTATTACGGCAGTCGCCTTTGGCCAACAGATTACGAACTTTATTGCAGATTTTGGTACTGATAGGGCTTTTGGAAACATAAAACCGGCAACAATAGCCGATCTCAAAGTAAATCAGCCGACCGTACATGAAGGCACAGGTTTAAAGACGGTTGATTTTGGAAAAGCCGTAAAGGTAGCCCAACTCAAAGACCGACAAATAATTCAAAGCGAAGAAGCGTCTTTGGCCGCAAGTTTGGGGTTTACCGAAAAACCCAAAGAAACTAAGGGTCCTGGTTTGGAGCAGGGGCAGACCTGGCAATCAGGGAAAAAAATCTTGGAGATAAATCCAAAGCAAGGAAGAATAACCTACACAGATTTTGAGCCGGTAGGAGAAAAAAAAGTAAATAGCGCCGGGGAAGCAAAAAAAATCGCCAAAGACTTCCTTGAGAAAAGCGGGTTGATAGCGGATTTAAATGTCTCGGAAAGCGCTCCGGTTAGGATTGAAGGAAGTCTTGTGTCGGAAACAAGTGAAAACAGCAACGGTTTTGAGGCTATTTTTACTAAAAACTTCGAAAGCTATAAAATAATAAATCCAAACTTTCAAGGCTACGCCCGAGTCATTGTTGGGGGCGATGCCAGTATTAAAAGACTAATTTACGCTGCTCCGGCGGAGATTTCGAAAATAGGCTATTACCCAGTTAAAGGAAGAAATCTAGCAATGAAGCTTTTGTCAGCCGGCCAGACGAAGATGTACAAGATAGTTGTTGACGGAGTAAAGTATTCATACGGAGAAATTTCTAATGTTAGTGATGTAACGATAAACAAGATGAGCCTGGTTTATGTGGACGATGGTAGCAATCGTTACCTGGAGCCTTACTACCAATTTGAAGGGGAGGCGAAACTTACTGATGGGAGGAAAGGTGAAGTAGGCCTTTTGATTAATGCGATTAAGGATAACTATTTAGAAAGCGATTAACATTATGATTACTAAAAAGGATAAACTCCTTTTTACAGGCGGAATTTTGCTTATTATTATCCTTCTGATAGTAAATTTTTTCTTTTATCCAAAAGTTAAGCATACAAAAAATGTAGAAACCTCGACTCAAGTACCAGTTTATGTCAAGGTAGCGAGCGTCGAACCCCTCCCAAACCAAGGTGATGTCAGTCTCGCGCCCCAAATGGTTGTAACGTTTTCTTCAGCGGTGTTGGAAAATAAAATTGAACTCAAAGCTTTCCCAGCGGCTAATTTTAGTGTCAGTATGAGCAAGGACAGGAAAAAGGCGACCTTTTCCCCTAAAGCAAATCTTAAACCCACCACCCAGTATCTACTACAATTATTCATTGAGGATCAACCGATTTACAGCTGGAGTATTACTACTGGGGGTGAAGTAGCTACTCAAGTGGATCTTGCAGTGGTTTTGAATAAAATTAAAAAGCAGCTTCCTTACGTTGGGGACGGGTTTAGAATCAGTTACGATGCTGCTACCGATCAATTTTTTATCTTTGTCGAAAAATCCCCCTACCCGACTTACCGAGACAAAGCAATTTCCTGGTTTAAGCAAAATGGCTTGGAAAACCTATCTTTCGTAAATATAAATTACGTGCCAGTTGGAGCTGTTCGCTAGGTTAAAACCCGGGTGTTAACCAATCTTAAAAATTGTCACCGGAACACCTGTAAACATTTCAATAAAAAGAAGAATTAGCCAAGCAAGGATTATAAAAACAAGACCTGCTATTGCCCAAGTTATTGTTTGCCGGGCAGCTGCAATTGCTTTGGGATCGCCTTGGGCGGTGATATATTTAAAACCGCCGATAATCACCATAACAAATGAAGCAAACCCTCCAAGCGTTGCCACTACGGAAAGGATATTACCAAAGACTTTCATCAGATCTTCAAGACGGGCAAAACCCCCTTCTTCCTCCACCGTACCTGCTAGAGCGAAGTAAGTGGAAAATTGAAGAAGAACAAATCCTAAAAGAAGAGAAACCAAAAGTTTAATTCTCATTAACCCAATTTTAGATGTTTGAGAAGCGGAAATCAATCCCGGCAACGTACCAAATAAAGCACTACTAAATGCTACGGAGTCGCAGGCGGCGGCGGTTTAAAGATACTTGTAGGGTTGATACTAGAAAAGTCAACCCCACCAAAGATATTGATTCCCAAAAGAGCCAAAACGATCCAAGTAATAGCAAACGCTGCGACGACAATAACCAAACCAACCACCGCGGCAGTGATTCGGTCTCTTGCATTTTGGGCTGCTATTTTATCTCCGCCAGCTGTAATCCATTGAATACCGCCAATAACGATGAAGAGAAAGGCTAAAATAGCGGCAAAGAAGAATAACAGCGTTAAAATGTTGGCTAGTAGTTCCCCCAAATCGGTGAAAGGCACTCTATCTTTTGGCCACGTAAAACCACCCTGCGCAAATACCGGAGCTGCAAGAACTAATAGAGCAGAAACACTACCAATAATTCCAATTGCAATTTTTTTCATCCTAAAAACTTCACCTCCTTTTTAATTATAAAATACTACTAAAGATAAAACAACTATTATTTTCAAATGCTAGGCGGCGAAATTTGAATTTCCTCTCCCGAAAATATATTTATTCCCAAAGCTGCCAAAATAATTGTTGTGATCGTAAAAGCAGCCACTACAATTACCAAGCCAATCATAGCGTTCATAAGTCGGGCGCGGGCTGCTTGCAGGGCTTTAGGATCCCCACCGGCACCCATCCAGGAAATCCCACCAACAGTCAATTGAATCAGAAAAAATAAACCAGCAACAAAAAGCGCAATGACATATAAATTAGAAACCAGTTGGCCAGGGTCAGGAAATTTTAGATCGATACATCCAAGAAAGCCACAATCCTTACCGCTACTACTTCCCCCTGGTTGTGAGCTGAAGAGAGGGCTACAAAGAGTCTCTCCGGTAGGCGTAGTACCACTTGCTTCATAATCTGATGGACACTTTTCCCCGGGGCCAACTTCTATGTCATCAGCACCAAAGACCACACCGGGCCTACTTAAATTAGAGTTACTGAAAAAATTGAGGGAAGGAAATCCAACAAAAACAATTGATAAGAAAATTAAGATTGAAAATATAAATTTTTTAGTTTTCATTTCCCAAAAATACTTTTCACTTCGAAAATTCTGGTAATTACCTCAATTATTACTAAAGAAGCTACAACAATCAATAGACCGATTCCCGCGCCGGTTAAGGTATTTCGAGCCTTCTCGACATTTTCGGGATCCCCACCGGAATTTAAATAGCGGATGCCGCCCCAAACAATCATACTAAAAAAGATTAAAGCAGCGGCAGCAACGGCAAAATAAATAATGCCGGTAAAAAACTGACCCATGCTATCAAACTGGTTAAAAGGAGGGTATTGGCGAATATCTATCTGCGCGTAAGCTGGTGTGGTAAGCTGACCCAAAACATTAATCTTAAAGACCGCACTAATTAAAAAGAAAATAATTCCAATTGCCAAAATTATAATTAGCCCGATTATTGCACCAGTTATCGTATTTTTTGCCGCATCGAGTTGCTTGGGGTCGCCTTGAGCGAGCATATATTTTATACCGCCCAGAATCAAAAAGAGAAGAGCAAGCATCGCGGCAATTGTGAATAAATAGGGCAATAAAGCAGAAATTATGTTCCCAATATTGTGAAATCTCTCTTCAATTTTGTTGGGGTCGGTAACATCCGATAATTTAGCTAGTGCCGGACTGGCCCAAAATAATCCAATTGTAAATATTAAAATACTGGTGCTTATACAGGCAGCAATCCGTTTAAAAAACATAAAATTAAATCGGTAACCCTAAAATAGTTATACCGATAAGACGAAGAATAAATACAGCAAAAATAATGATAACAAGCCCAATTATTGCAGCAGTAATAACTTGCCGGCCTTGTTGCACCGCTTCAGGATCGCCGCCGCTGAATATAAGCCGATAGGCCCCAAACACCATCAGTAAAAATGCGAGTCCACCCGCGATACCGGTTGCTATCGAAACGAACTTTTCGGCGAAATCAGCCATATCTGTTGGTAAGCAACCAAGAGGAGTATCAACACAATCTCCACTGGGTGGGGGATTCTCTGGTTCAGATGTATCCTTAATCGTAGGATATAATTCCCCGCTACATTTTCCCAATTCATTTTGTTTCTTATGCCAAGCGGTTATCCTGTATGAACCAGGATTAGTGAACTGGAGGTTAAAAACCATTGGTTGGATAAAGTAATTAGCGCCCGGCACAAGTGTGACAGTCTGGCTCAGATACTGTGGGGATTCATACGTGCTGCCAGAAGACAACCTTTCATACCTCAAAACATATTCGCCACCCAGCTCGATTTGGTCTACAAGAAAGCGGATAGTATCGCCGGTTAAAATTTCAGAAGGGGTATCCTTTTGGCTAAGAGTGCATTTATCCTGAGTTACAGGAGAACCCGCAACTACAAGAGTAAGGGAGTTTTTGCACGCAGAAGACAAATCTTTGTTATCATAGAGCCTGAAAAGGAAGCTCCCCGGATTGTTGAACCCGACAATTGGCAGGTGGATCTCTTTATCTTCGTTTCCTTGCCGATCCATATCTAAAACAGCGACGCTATTTGAGAGATTTATACCATGTAGATAATACGTTTTTCCAGTCTTTGCGTTGCTTACAATAATATCAGCCCCCTCACCAGTAGCGATCTGCATAACTCCTGAATTGTCCGTAGCGTTTTTCCAAGCAATTGTAGCATCGCAGGCCGCAAATGCTTTAGATCCTTGGGGGACTAATATAAGGAAAAAGATACAGAGTACAATTAAAAAGATAAAAAAGGAAATTATTTTTTTCATCGGTTTCTAGTTTAATTTTAGGCTTGGTAGCTAGCTTTTGTCAAACGTGAACGAGTTTGAGTTTCTTTGAGGCTTAGGGTATAATTAGGCTCACAGATGAAAAAAGCTGCCCTGATACTTTTGTCCTTTATCTTTGCTTTTGGAATCTTTTTCTCCACCGCTAGGGCGGATAAACCAAATACCCAAAACAGCTTTCCCCAAAGTCTTCACAAGAACTGACAGGGTGACTCCTTGTCAGCATTTAATCTTTGAAAATATCCTTCTCCAAACTTTTGGCCTGCTTTAAGAAAAAATTCTCCATTTCTTTTGGTTCGAAAGACACAAGCATTTTTGGAAATTCGGTTTTTTCAAAATCGACAACCCTCAGGAAAGCAGCAGCTAGGTTTTTAACTTCAAGCGGCCAGTCAAATTTAGCTTGACTGTCAATGCGCATCCTCTCAAGGTATTTTCCCGGTTTGTACTCGGAGCGGGTTAATATAAAGTATAAATCAATATAATCTCTAACCCGGGGTTTCATACTTATTGTGTGGATTTTATTAACAGCAATGTCGTAAATACTACTCACCTCAAGTTTCCCAAAGAATACCCCCTTTTCAATCCGTGGGAACGGGTAATAATTAAAATCGATTTTTAGGGCATTACCATCCTTATATGTAAGTTTATACGTGTATAGTCCGAGGAAATTTTCCTTGACAATTTTGGAAATACCAAGTTGGGGTGAGACAGCTTTTAAAAAAGATTCAACCCCCCTTGGATTGACTTCTTCTTCGGAAAACAGATCTATATCTTCTGATAAACGATGGTGAAAATAAAACTCAGCGAGAGCAGTACCACCGGTTAAGTAAAATCTTCGGGTTATGGAAGCTTGTACTTGTGCAAGTTCCAAAAAGTCAAATTGTTTGGGAGTGAGTATACCCTTTCCCATAATAAAAATTCTATTACGCGCTTTGTGTAGGGATCAAGCCTACCTTTTATTTTAGGCCAGGATTTTTTTACGTCTTTTCGATCCAGCTTTTCGCCGTCCAGACCATAATTAATTAGTTGAGTAAGGCGCCAAAGTTTATACTCTTTTGGGTTTTCTTTTTTAAATTTCTCTTCATCGGTACTCCAATTGTACATAACGAAACAATTATACCACTTTCCGGGCCTTAGAGCCTTAAATTCAAGACTGGGTTTTGGATTCGGCTGGAAAAAATTAACAAGCAACTATTGCGGATACCTGACAAGGTGTCACCTTGTCAGGTGGCCTAGAGTTTGAGATTCTTGCATGGTTAAGATATAATTAGGCTCACAGATGAAAAAAGCTGCCCTGATACTTTTATCCTTTATTTTTGCTTTTGGTGTTTTTTTCTCCACCGCTTCGGCGGATGAATATTCCGATCTTGAGAAAAAAATAAATCAGAAAAACAGCGAATTTTCACAGACCCAGTCAAATCTAGAAAGCATCAAAAAACAAATCTCCTCACTTTCAGGCTCGGTTTATGCCAATTCCGCCCAGCTTGAAGAAGCTAACAAACAAGTCGTTCTAATCCGGGAAGAACTTGCCCGGGTAGACACTGCTTTAAATAAACAAAAAGATGAGCTGCAGGAAATTATCGATGTGCGCGACGAGCAAGTTCGAAGTCTTTATAAACACCCAGGGGATAACGTCTTAGAGCTTTTTATTGTTTCCGGCGGGTTTGCGAATTTCTCCCGCACTTTTGGTCTGCAAACCAAAGTACTTTCAACCACCAAGGATTTGGTAACGTTGGCTAACGAAGAAGTCTCCCAAGTCCAGAAAATCAGAAATGAAATCAACAATTCAAGAAAGTCCTTAGAGGCAACTGCAACCTCAATTCAAGCTCAGCTTGATTCCCAGAGAAAAAGCTTATCTTACGCATATAGCCGGCAATCTTCACTTAACCGCGGATTAGAACTTATTCAATCCGACATCACCCGCGCCCTTATTCGAAAATCCGAAATTGATGAACAAAGGCGAGCCGGAAATTTGTCGGGTGCGCCGTCCGTCCCTATTTCGCCGGGACCGCCTGGTTCTACTTATTACTTTTTTTACGGTACAGGCCGTGATTCTTATATGGGTCATGGTGTAGGTATGTCTCAGTACGGTGCTCAGGGTTATGCTATACAGGGCTGGAGTTACCAAGATATTTTAAGAAAATACTACACCGGAGTTTCGGTTTCTGACTACGCTGTATCAAGAGCAGACCAAGGTGGGGTTTACGACGATTCGCGTTGGAAGATTACAGTCGCTGGCTACGGACAAATGACTTACAAACAGTATTTAGAAGGGATTGGAGAAATACCCAGTAGTTGGAACTGGAATATTAATACTTATGCTGCTTTAATAACCGCTGCTAGAACTTATGCTTTACGGTTTACAGGCGGAGATCCAAATGTAACGATTTGTAGAGATGCGAACTGCCAAGTTTACCAAGGTGGTTCAGCTAAAGCGTCAGCGGTGGTAATGACGAGAAACAAAGTAGTTAAATCTTCAGACGGTTCTTTAGCAACAACACTCTACTCGGCTGACCACGGAGGCCATAGCGAGAACAATGAAAATGTCTTTCAATGGTGGAATAGTAATAGTAATGTGTATTCGTATTCAGCCTACCCTTACCTACGTGGAGTTTCCGATGCCGATGCTAATTTTAGTTTTCCTAATATGGGATATGCTGATTGGGCTCATTGGGGTTGGAATACAAAATATTCCTACACTATTAGCCAGGTTAGAGATATTTTGCGTAAACAACTAGCAGTTCGGATTAATGGCATATGTACTGACAAAGGGCAGAATAGTTGGATTGATCGAAGTGTTGGTACATTAACTAGCCTTGGAATTGAGAGAGGAGTCTCTGGTAGAGTAGCCTGGATAGTTTTATATGGAACGTCCGGTAGTGCAAGAATTCCCGGCAAAGTATTTAAATCAGCCTTTAATAACCTTCCCTGTGATGGTAGCCCAGCGGCTAACGCTGATGATGTAATGTATAGCACAAAATTTAGTATTGGCAGCCAAGTGCGCTAATCGAAATTGCAGTTTGACGTTGAAGGGGCCAGAACCGTACAATAAACTTAAATGAGTATCCAAATCAACCGTTTTGAAACTCAAGGACCGGACGAGCGTATTTTAATGGTTCTGAGAGCCCATCCTTTCGTAAATTTTGGTTGGATTGCCAGCAGCGTTTTCTTGATTTTAGTACCGCTATTTTCCATAATCGTTTTTTCTAACTTAGATTTAAACTTAAACCTTTATATTAGCGGGAAAAGCATTTTTAATGGTATTTTAGTGTGGTGCTTACTTGTTTTTGGCTTTAGTTTTCAACAATTTTTACTTTGGTTTTTTAATATTTACATTATTACCAATAAGCGGGTTGTGGATATTGATTTTTACCACCTTTTTTATAAACAAATTTCCGAAACTCCCTTAGAAAACGTTCAGGATATTACTCACCGGGAAGTTGGAATAGTGCAAAATTGGCTGGATTTTGGTGATATTGATATCCAAACAGCAGGAGAAACGGCCAACTTTGAATTTACCAATATAACTAATCCGGACAGCGTACAACAAAAAATCCTTGATCTTGTGGCAGAGAAGAAAAAAGAAATTTTTGGCAAATAATTTTTTGATACCAAATGGTAAATATTGCGGACCAGTTAGCAAATTTTAATATCGCTAGCCTAGAGGCCACTTTTGTAATTAAAATATTTTTACTTATGGTTTTATTAATCTATTTCTTTTTTACCTTAGCAGTGGTAAAACAAGTAGCGGTGATTAATAAAGTTTTAGAAACTAATGAAGCAAGAGTAATAAATCTTTTTGCCCGTATTCAATTAGCGGGTGTTGTAATAATTTTCGTAGTTATTTTACTGCTCTAAATTTTATGGAAAGATCGCTTTTTGCTCAAACCGGAGAAATAAAAATTGACGACGCCCAAAAAAGTAAAGCGTTTACCTTTCAATATACCCCAAGCGAAGAAATTTTAAAGCAGACGCGCGGATCTTTGGTTTCCTTAATTGAGATTGAAGACGGATCCACGGAACGAAATCAAGAGCTTTCCAAAGAAATTTTTAATGTTTTTAAAGACAAATTTTATGCAATTTCAGGAAGTAATTTAAAAGCTTTAGAAGACGCAACGAGCAATTTCAAATCCTATATTCAAGAAAAAAATATCAAGGCAAATCTTATCGCAGCTAATCTGTGGGGTTCGGTGCTCTATTTAACTAAGATTGGCAATGGAAGCCTCATTTTAGCCAGAAACGGTAATGCTAAGGTGGTCGGATTTTCTAAAACCGCTTCCGGCGCGCTTTTTGACAACGATATTTTTTTCCTAGCAAATGAAAGCTTTTTAAATAGTGTTAATTTAGAAACGTTAGGCGAGCTTTCTAAAAAAGCCGATTTTGAGGAAGTGGTTAGCGGTTTACAAAAAGAGCCCGGAGATATAAAAGGAGTTGCCTTCACGGCTCGTTTAAGTATTCAAGAGCCAATCGAAACTTTAGAGCCCCTTCTAATAGCAGATCTTGATAAAACCGATGAAGAAGGCCAACCAATCGTCAAGATAAAGAAAAGCCTTTCACTGCCAAAGTTAAATATAAATCTTGCCTTTTTAAGCGGTAAAGGAGAAATCTTAAAAATTTACGGCGAAAAAATAAAAATCTTAATAATGTCTTGGTCAAAGAAAGCCTATTCCTATCTAGCTGAACCTTGGCGGCCGCGCGAACCGGGAGTTCTCGAAGAAGACACCGTTCGTAAAAAGAAACGAACCATCCAAATAGCAGGATTACTCGCCGCTCTTTTAATTGTTAGCATCGGGGTAGGTTCGTTCAACCGAGCTCGACAACTGGGGACCGAAAAACAAGAAAAAATTGTCGCGGAAATAAAATCAAAACTGGCGGACGCTGAAAATTTAAAGATCGTTAATCCAACCGAGGCCGCCAATTTAGTTTCCCAAGCTGATAAAAAGCTTTCCGAACTTTCTTCAAAAAATAAAGAGGCACCGGCACTGCAAGAAAAAGTCGAAAAATTGTTAGCCGAGATAAACCGGATTTTCAATGTAAGCCTGGAAGAAGTCGCCGATTTAGGAGCACTGAAGGGAGGAATTGATACAAGCAAGATAAAGTTAACCGGCAATTCAATTATTATTTTAGATATAGGTACAAGTTCTGTTTATAAAGTTGATCTTAAAGATAAAAAATCTTCGATACTGGTTTCGGAAGAACAAGATTTACAGAATATTGCTCCTACCGAAAGTATAGTTTATCTGCAAACAAAAAAGGGGATTAAAAAGGTTGATATTAATTACAAAACCAAAAAGGAATTAGTCCAAGCGTCATCAAAATGGAAAAGATTGGTTGATGCCGCTACTTATAGGGAATATTTTTATATTTTGGATAAAGACGCCAAACAAATTTGGAAATATGTGCCGGATAGTTCAGGTCTAACCGGTCCGCAAAGCTATTTTACCGGCAGCGAAGACAAAGAATTTTTAAACCTAGCTATAGATGGCGCTATTTGGGTGTCTACGAAAGACGCGGTTTACAAATATCTTACCGGTAAAAAGGCTGATTTTGAAATTAAGCACGCCCCGCAATCTTTTGAAGATATTGCTGCCATTTATACAAAAGAGGGTCTTTCTTATCTTTACATATTAGATAAAAGCGAAGGCGCCGTTTTTGTTATCGAAAAAGCAAATAGTGAGTATGCCGGTCTTTATCGAAATAGCAATCTTAAAAATGCCGAGTCTTTAGTGGTAGATGAGGCAAATAAGACCGTTTATATTCTTTCTGAAAATATAATTTACTCCTTTAAACTAAAATGAAGTTGCGGTAAAGTAACTTCTTTTACAAAATCAAAATGAAGCCAATTTTGAATCGAAAAGCCACATTTAATTATTATCTTCTTGAAAAATTTGAAGCCGGGATTATACTTTCGGGAAACGAAATCAAATCAATACGCGCCGGAAAGGTTTCTTTGGATGAATCATATGTGCTGGTGCGCAACGAGGAGGCAGTTTTAATTAACATGCATATCGCTCCCTATGAAAAAGGAACAGAAGTTTCTGATCCACGGAAAGACCGAAAACTCCTTTTGCATAAAAAAGAAATTGATTACTTAACCGGCAAGCTTGCCGGAGCAAATCTTGTTTTAATACCGGTTAGGTTGTATTTTAAGCGTAATTATGCTAAAATAGAGCTCGCGATTGCGCAGGGTAAGAAAAAATACGACAAACGCGAAGTAATTAAAAAAAGAGAAGCTGAAAGAGAAGCAGAAAAGATTTTACGCAGTGAAAAGCTGAACGCACAAAAACACCCGAAAAACTAGTGGCTAGCCACTAAAAACTAGTCACTACTAAATTGGGGATGTATATATTCGACGGGAAGAAGACTCTTAAGGAGCAAGCCGGTGTTGATCGAAATCACCGCTAAAAGTCGATCGAACCAATAAATGCCAAAAAAGATTTGGCTCTTGCTTACGCCTAATAAGTTTAAGTAAGCATCTTGGAGGCTCTCTCTTGGCGGAGACTACAAGGTGAAACCAAAGCCAAGATGGTTTAATCAAGAAATGGTCAGCTTGTTTAGACCAAAAAATATTGACCTTGCCTTTTGGTTGATCCTGTTAGCTGGTAAACTTTAAGGGACACCTTTAGCTAACTAAGCTTGTAGCATCTTTAGGTTATTTTCTTTTTGGACCCGGGGGAGGAGCCCGGCATCTCCACCATCACAAAATCCGACTTAAAAGGTCGGGTTTTGTGTTTTAGAGTAAAATATTACCAAATGAGCTTGCTTGATTTTATTTTTCCAAAACGCTGTGTGGTTTGTGGAGAATATGGAACTTATCTTTGTAAAAAAGATAAAACCGAAATAAAGTGGGCCGAAACCTTTTGCCCAGTTTGTTTGAAACCCTCAATTAGCGGTACTACCCACCCGAAATGTAAAAAGAAGCTTTCCTTGGATGGCCTAATTTGCCTTTTTGACTATACAAGACCAATAAAGCAGCTAACTCATCAATTGAAATACCGCTTTGTGAAAGATCTGGTGACAGTTATTGAATCAGAAATAAAAAAAGTTAAGGTCTTAAAAGAAATTGATTTTCACTCCTATACACTTTTGCCGGTTCCTCTTTCCGGTTCGCGGAAAAACTGGCGCGGGTTTAATCAAGCTGAAATTTTAGGGGAAACAGCCGCCAAGTTCTTGAAAATACCGTATGATAGCGAAATCTTAACAAAGATTAAAGATACCAAACCGCAAGCAAAACTCCCGCGAAAAGAAAGGCTCACACAATTAAAAGGTGCTTTCAAAGCCCGTACCGATACAGTTTATGGAGGCTACTTCCTTGTTTTTGATGACGTTTGGACTACAGGCGCAACCTTAAAAGCAGCTGCAGCAGCTTTAAAACGAAAAGGAGCCGCGAAAGTGTGGGGGCTAACCCTTGCAACTTCTCACAAGATGGCGCGCCTGGAGAGATTCGAACTCTCGACCTCGGGCTCCGGAGGCTCGCGCTCTATCCACTGAGCTACAGGCGCTGGCGGAGGGAGGAGGATTCGAACCTCCGTGAGGATTGCTCCCCCCAAGGTTTTCGAGACCTGGCCAATAAACCGCTCTGGCACCCCTCCTAAATTAATATTGAGCTTGTCGAAAGATGGCGCGCTCGGAGAGACTCGAACTCTCGACCTCTGGGTCCGCAACCCAGTGTTCTATCCAACTGAACTACGAGCGCATGATGTGAAACACATTTTACTAAAAAACCAAACCAAATTCCACTTGAAAGGTAAATACGATATAATAGCGGTAATGCCGAGGGTAATTTCCGAAAAAGATATTCCAGATCTTCTAACTAGTTTAAAGAAAACCTACACGGTTTTTGCGCCAATAGCGAAAAACGGCGAGCTAATTTACGGAGAAATCGCTGATCCAACAAAAGTTGTTTTAACACATGGAACTACCCTCTTGCCACCAAAAATCTATTTCCTACCAGCAAACGAAGAGTTATTTAAAGTTACAGGCGGTAAAGTGCAGGAAGAAAAAAGCAAAAAACCGTTTGTAGTATTCGGCTTAAATATAAAAGATTTATTTGCCATTGTTCAACTCGACCAAATTATGAGTAAAAAGCCGGCCGATACGTTTTATTTAAAAAATCGAGAAACATCGACATTGGTAGCGATCGCAGAAAATTGTGTTGAAAACCCACCAGGGGGCGATTTGATTCTGGAAAAAGTCGCTGGTAACGAATATCAAGCGACCATTTTAAGTGAAAAAGGAAGAAAAATCGCTAATCTTCCGGTGTTTAAGGAAAAAAAGGTTAGTTTGAAAAAACCTTCCCCAGAAACCAGAACCAAACTAGATCAAATGCTTTTAGACGGGGAACTTTTAGCGCGAGCGGTGGAGTGGTCGCGAGAAAATTACCCAGAGATTTGGGAAAGATTAGGTAAAACTTGTTTGGCCTGCGGGATTTGTACTTATGTCTGCCCGCTTTGTTACTGCACAAGCACGGAAGACAAAATCTCTGTTGATTCTTCGGTTTGCAGCCGCTGTCGGGTTTGGGATGCGTGTACTCTGCCAGGGTTTGCCCAAGTTGCTTCAGGGCATAATTTCCGGCCTACTCAAAAAGATCGTTATTTCAACTGGTTTTATCATAAATTTGTGCGCGGTTACAAGGAAACCGGTCAAGTTTTATGTGTTGCTTGCCACCGATGCCAAAAATATTGCCCGGCGCATATTGATATCGAAAAAGTTTTAGATGAAGTTGTCGAAAAATTTCAAAAAGCGCATCCGGAAAGGAAATTTTGATATGGAAAACCCGTTTTTACCGAAAAAAGTAAAGATAATCAAGGCCGAAAAAATGTCTTCGAATGTAATTTTATTACGAATGGAAAAAACTAGCGGAAAATTTCCCCTCAACAAAAATGGTTTGGTTTTTGACCCAGGACAATTTGTCTTAGCGGGAATTTGGGGATTTGGTGAAGCACCCTTTGGTTTGGCTTCTTCCCCGTACAATCAAGATTTTGTCGAAATTGGGGTAAGAAGGGTTGGCAATCTCACCGCAGCTTTGAATAATCTAAAAGAAGGACAGGATTTGACTCTCCGTGGCCCGTATGGAAATGGCTATCCGGTAGATTTTTTTGCCGGCAAAGACGTCGTGATGATAACAGGCGGTTGCGGGATTCCACCAATCGCTGCCTTGATAGAATATATTGTTGCTCAAAGGGAAAAATTTGGCAGGGTTTATCTTCTTTATGGTGCGTTGACGCCAAGCGATCTGCTCTTTAGAAATCGATATGAAACTTGGAAAAAGCATATCGAAGTACTTCTGACGGTTGATAAACCGAGCAAAGGCTGGGAAGGTTGTGTTGGTTTAGTAAGCGAGCTGACCGAAGATATCAAAATCAATCCCAAAAACACGGTGGTTGCAATGTGCGGGCCCGGACCAATGACGCGGGCTTTAGAGAATGTCTTGAGACCGTTAGGGATTACTGATCGAAGTATATTTGTATCCGAAGAGCGAAAAATGAGCTGCGGAATCGGCAAATGCCAGCATTGTACAACTGGTGATAAATATGTTTGTACCGACGGGCCGGTTTTTTATTATGACCAGGTCCAAGGAAACTGGGATTAAGTTATGGTAAGAGGAATGGAATTATGAGACCAAGATTAGCCATTTTTGATTTTACTGATTGTGAAGGCTGCGAAGTAGCACTAGTCTCTTTGCGGGAAAAGCTTTTGGAATTAACCGATCAAGTCGAAGTAGTCAATTGGCGTCTCGCACAAAAAAAGGCGGATGATGGCCCTTATGATATCGTTATAATCGAAGGCACACCAGTAACGCAGGAAGAAATCAACACGCTTAGGTTTTTAAGAGATCAGACAAAAGTTTTAGTTGGTTTAGGAAGCTGCGCCACTCTTGGTGGAATTCCGGGGATCATCGATAAGGAAAAACGAAGTTTCTGGTATAAAAAAATCTACGGGAAAGATTATAAACCACGAGGAATTGACGCTTTACCACTAACCGCCTATGTCACGGTTGATTATTCTCTTCATGGCTGTCCGGTGGATAAAAAGGAGCTGGTGCGGATATTCGAAGAACTTTTAGTCGGAAAGGCGCCTAAAGGTAAGAGTTATTCGGTTTGCTTTGAATGTAACCTTGCCGGAAATCGTTGCCGGCTGCTAGATCGAAAAATTTGCCTAGGCCCAATCACTCAAGGCGGTTGCGGTGCGGTTTGTATAAGCGGTGGTTTAACTTGCTTCGGCTGTTTTGGTCTCCGGGAAGAAGCGCAAATCGAAAATCTTCTCGAAACTATCTATAAATTTTCTGATTCGAAGGAGGTTGAAAGATACTTTTCCACTTTTTTGAAGAAGACACCAGAATATGCAAGAATTTTCAAGGAGACAAAGAAAACAAATGGAAAAAGCTGAATTTATTACCAAAATTGAAGGCCACGGTAGCCTCCACTTCAACTGGGGAAAAAATAAGGTTTGGTTGGAGGTTGCCGAAGGCGAAAGATTGTTTGAAGGAATGGTAGTTGGTAGGCCGGCGGAAGATTTATATTGGATTACTCCAAGAATTTGCGGAGTTTGCCCGATCGCCCATAATTTAGCGGCTATTAAGGCGGTCGAAGATGCTTTAAACATAAAACCGGGCAAATCAACCATTCTTTTAAGGAAACTATTACTCGATGCCCAAATGATTCAAAGCCATACCCTGCATCTCTATTTTCTAGCAGCACCGGATTATTTAGGGTTGGATTCTGGGTTGGAAATTATTAAAACACATCCGGTTTATTTTCAGCAAGCTTTAGAGCTAAAAAGAATTTCAGATCTTCTTGCCGATAAGATTGGTGGGAGAGGAATTCATCCAATGGCGACCGCGGCCGGCGGTTTTCGCAAAGTCCCATCGATTGAAACGTTGAAAATGCTAAAAAAAGAGGCGGTAAAAATGCTGTTGGCAGCGCAGGGAACTTTCAATTTATTTTCATCACTAGTTTACCCCGAGGTAAGTGTCAATCTTAATCTTTTTTCGCTTACTAACGGAAAAACCTACGATGTTTACGATGCAAAATATATATCTTCAAATAAAAAACTAAAAGTTAGATCAGAAAATTATCAAGATATAATCGAAGAAAAAATAAAAGATTACTCTACTGCAAAGTTTGGCTACCACAAGAAAAAAGGGATGATGGTCGGATCGCTTGCTCGGCTTAATTTACAAGGAAACCTTTTAAAAGGGGAGGCTAAGAAATTATTCAAAGAAGCTTTGGTAGATTTCAAAAACCCTTATCACAACAACCTTGCCCAGGCGATTGAAACCTATCATTTTGCAGCTGAAGCCAACGAAATATTAGATATTCTCATTCAAACCGGAATCGATTCTGAGGCTACAAGCCTACCAAAGGATCTTAAACCAGGCAAGAATTCGGTCGGTGTAGGCGCCCTAGAGGCTCCTAGAGGCGGTTTATATTACGAAGTGAGACTTAACACCAAAGGCCTAATTACTAGGTGTAATATCGTCACTCCTACGGTTCAAAACTTAAGTTCAATAGAAGAAACTGCCCAAATAGTCTTAGATCAGAATAGAGGGCAGAGTAAGGAAAGAATTCAAGATTTACTTGAGATGCTTGTACGAGCCTACGATCCCTGCATTACCTGTTCGGTCCACTGAAATAAAGGGTTAAAAATTGAGGCTAAAGGCCAGGCCTTGGGAGCCAATTTTGTCAGCTATCAAACAACTGCATTAGTCTTGTCACGGGGGTTGGCAGGCTGATATAATATTTCATTATGGATCAGATTTGGGTTTACACGATTTTAAGTGTATTGGTAGTTAGCGCCGTCTCTTTAGTCGGAATAGTAACGCTGCTGCTGCAGAAAGAACTTCTGAAGCGGATTTTATTGTTTTTGGTAAGTTTTGCCACCGGTGCTCTTTTTGGCAATGTTTTTTTTGAGCTTCTTCCAGAAGTGGCAAAAAATGGTTGGAAACTCTCTGCCTCATTTTATATTTTAACTGGAATAATTGTCTTTTTTATCTTTGAGAAGTTCATCCGCTGGCGCCATTGCCACGAACCAACAAGCGCCGAACACCCCCACCATCTGGGCCCCATAAATCTTTTTGGGGACAGTGTACACAATTTTACTGATGGCATGGTAATTGCTGGGAGTTACTTAGCTTCCATACCGTTAGGAATTGCAACTACACTAGCCGTAACTTTTCACGAGATTCCGCAGGAAATTGGTGATTTTGGGATATTAATTTACTCTGGGTACTCTAGGAAAAAAGCCTTGATTATGAACTTTCTTACCGCTCTCACGGCAATTTTGGGAGCGGTAGCCGCCCTATTAATAAGTTCTAGGGTGGAAAATATTTCCGGTATCCTCGTACCGTTTGCTATCGGTGGCTTTATCTATATCGCCGGTTCCGATCTTTTACCGGAACTCCACAAGGAAGTTGAAGTACGAAAATCACTTCTCCAGCTTCTCGGTCTTCTCCTCGGCATTGGTCTAATGGCTGCCTTACTATTTTTCATTTCCGAGTAAATTAAATATAGGAGACGATTTTTACCAATCTGAACCCGAAACCCCAAAGTCACTTACTTGCGGTATCAAGCGAAGCAGTTATATAAACATATTTCAGAGGCTTGTTACCTACATTAATCACGTTATGTTCTGAATTTTCCGGTATATGGACGAGACACCTTTCTCTAACAATCTTTTCCTCGTTTTCGCAAACTAATTTAGCCGTGCCTTCTAGTATGACAATAACTTCTTCTTTATGTTTGGTTGTGTGTTTCCCGACCTCTTCTCCGGTTTTTAAAACGACGAAACCGCCCCTCATGAGCCTTGAATCATTCAGGCCGATTAAACTGTCTCCCTCCTTAAGGTTTTTTATTAACATTAAAGATGGTTTGTTTAGTGTAGTGTTCGAGGTTTTTGACTTCTTCGCCTGTTAAAACTTCGCACGCTTGGGCCCAGTGAAAGGAAACCCAACCACCAATCTTTACTTTAGGCACAATATTTTGATTCCAAGAGATTTCTTTTTCCTTTTCAGTTCCAAGAGCAATTTTCCTACCCAAAATAAGTGGTTTATATTTTATTATTATACTTTGAACTTTGAACTTTGAACTTTGAACTTTTGCCACCTTTCCCCACCCAATCCGGCAAAGATCGAGCATTACTCCCTCTAAAGATACCCGTTTAGTAACAGATCCTAAAAAAAGTACATGGAAAGAGTGGTGAGGCTTAGCTGCAAGCGGAATTTTTTTAACCTTTTTACTAACCTCTTCTTGGCTAAGAAGACCAGGTTTAGTAAATTCAGAAAGAGCCATTTTTTTAAGATCATTTCCCGTAACTTTTTCTAAAAGGGAGTTTCCCACCCAAAAAGCTTTTACTACCTGTTTATCCAGGGGGTCGGTAATATTATTTTTCGTAGCAATCAGTTTATAATACGAATAAGCTGCTTCGAATTTTTTAAAAATCTCCCGTACACTATTTTCCGAAACAGGCTTACCAACCGCAAAGTCGTAAAGAGTTTTTCTACTAGTTTTATCCTGCGGTCCGCAAAAACCCAAAGAAAATGAAGGTAGAGAGTAGTAAGCAGCAATTTTAAGTCCGGAAGACATATATTAGCCTTGGGATAAATATAAGTGTTTTCCAAATTTTCCTAAAACCGATAACGATTGCTATACCAACTAGAAGGAGAAACGATCCAAGTGCTTGGTGAATAGTAAAAACCTGCCCTTGAAAAACGAAGGTTAATAAAGATGTAATTGGCGATCCTAAAAGTAAAATCGTAGTCGCTTTTGTAACACTTATCTGCTTTAAACCCGAATACCAAGTAATTACATATCCAAAAAGGAAAATTGCCGAAATCATAACCCATTGGAAATGAAGTGGTGTAAGGTTACTAATTGCTTGGGTATTGCCAGTGAGAATTAAAAATATAAGAATAAAGACCGAGCCAATTCCCATCCGGCCAAAAGCAACGATCCGGCTTGAAAGAGTCTTTAAAGCGTGTTTTGAAATAATATTTTCAGCTGCCCAAAACAGAGTTGCTAACAAAATTAATAAATCTCCCTGCCCCGCACCGTAAGGTAAAAATTTAAGAAAAAATAAATTGCCCATTAATAAAAATGCACCGGCAATTAAAAACCGGTTAGGGATTTTTTCTTTTAAGAAGACGGTTGCTAATAAAGCAACGTAGATAAACATTGTTTTGTGAATAAAGGCACCGTTTGCTGCAGTAGTTAGCGCCAAGCCTTTAAAAAAGAGAAGAAAGGGGACACACCCTCCAATAAGTCCAATCAGAGTTAATACGAACCAATCTTTTCTGCAAAGAGTCTTGAGATTTTTAAATTCTTTTAAACCTAAGATAAAACCAATCAAAAAAGCGGCAACGACAAGATTTTTAAGGAACGCGAAAAGATAAGGGTTAAACTCGTTAACGCCGAATTTATTAATAAAAATCGAAAAACCGCTAATAACAGCGGTGCTGAAAATAAGCAATAAACCTTTGTTTTCTGCTAGGGTATTCATACCAAGTCAAACTTGGCTAGGAAGTCAGACTTCCTGCCAATTTTTTACTAATTTTAGAACTTCTTCTGCATCTCTCTTGTCGACCTTTTTTATCGCCATTCCGTGGCTAGAATATACGTAATCGCCGATCTTTATATTTGGTAGTAAGCTGGTGTTAATCACTTTTTCCTCTCCCAAAGCGTCAACCGTAGCTTGGGAATCTTTTAGCTGGAGCACTTTTACAGGCGTTGCTAAACACATAAATTATTTTAACTGGTTAACTTATGAAAACCTTGTGATAAGCGTTCGGCGGCCGTATCTAACCAATTTGTTTTCGGCAGTTCTCGGTAAGGCAAATAACGGACGAGAAGATTTTTTATCTTTTCCCGGTCATCCTTATTGATTAAAATTATCAGCCGGCGAGGCCAATTAAGGTAAGTATCAACATGCAAAATAATAAAACCATTTTTCTCGGTAAACCAAAAATCATCCAATTCCTCCCAAATATAGCTAAGCTTAGACGAATTTATTCCTTGGGTGGTGATTTCATTCTCAGTGATTTCTGGTGGTATAGTAGCCAGAATATAGGCAACAAAAGCTAAAGCTAGAACCGGGATAATTATAAAAAATTCACGGATAAATAGTAGTACTAAAATAATTGTCGTTACTAATAAAAAGGTATAAATAAACCACTTGGGACTTCGTTTGGTGTACGGTCGGGAAAAAGCCTGCCAGCGGAACAATGTTTTAACCACTATTTTTTTGTCCGCTGAGCCATTTTTTTCTAAGCGGCCAATTTCTGCTTGCAGTTTAGATAATTCGTCTTTTAATTCGGTTACTGAACGCTCTTTTTCTGCCATATGCCCTCCAACCATATTATCAATAAAGGAGAGTAAAGTAGCAAGGGGTGAGTGTTATTGAATTTAGAATCAATTTCTGGTAAAATTTTTAGGGCTTTCTGGAGGAGTGACCGAGCGGTCCAAGCTTGTCCTGACTTTATGTCGGGAGTAACGGCCCCGAAAAACGGGGTAAATTTGCTAAATCGCTCTCTTGGAGGAGTCGCATAGTTGGCCCAGTGCACAGGTTTGCTAAACCTGCGAGCCGTAAGGCTCACGTGGGTTCGAATCCCACCTCCTCCGCCACCTCACTTTGTTTGATATAAACGTTTACTCAGAGCGCAAGCGATGAGGAGGGATGCTGGAGCGGTTTAACAGGCTCGTCTTGAAAACGAGTGTCGCTGTAAGGTGACCGGAGGTTCGAATCCTCCTCCCTCCGCCAATATCATCTTTCCTCACTTAAATCCTTTAATACGCTCGGCAACATGCTATAATTTTCGGGTATGAAGATAAGAAGACTTGTTTTCACTCAGAGATAGGATCTCTTCATGAAAATCGAAACTTCAGCAGGCGGAGTGGTTTACAGAAAAGTAAATAATAAAGTCGAGTTTTTAGTTGTTCAGCATTCTGGGCATCATCGCTGGGTTTTGCCGAAAGGTTGGATTGATGCTGGTGAAACAAAAGAGCAGACGGCCCTCCGTGAAGTAAAAGAAGAAGGTGGAGTGGAGACTGAAATCGAGCAGTATCTAGGCGAAATTACTATTTTTTATACAAACCCAAATCCGCCAGCTGGCGGAGAAAAAGTCAAAAAAACCTCACATTTTTATCTAATGAAATATGTTTCCGGCGATCCAGCAAAAGATCATGGTTGGGAAGCCGAAGACACCTTGTGGCTAACAACAGAAAAAGCAATTGATAAACTAAATTACCCAAGTGAAAAGAAAATGATTGAAATATCAAAAGATACTTTGATGAAGAAAGATTAAAAAATGGTCTGTGCCCAAGAACTAGACCCCGTCCCTAAGCACAGACCTTCCCCGTCTACACTCCTCTACAGCTGGTAGGAGCCGGCTGCAAGGAGAAATCAGTTCCTAGCCGAGTTAACCGAATCCGTTGCCACCGCCGCCGAGAGTCATGAGAAGCACTTGGGTCCATCGTCCAAGGCCGTTCGAGCTTTGGTCAGGCGGCCGCGAAGGTCCCTCAGTATCGAAGTGGGATCGCGGATCCTAACCACCCGACAGAGTTGCTTGGGGAGGCTGCCAGCCACGCCAAGTAACAGAGCGACTATTGACGTTACTGATGCAACAATCGCCGCTACCAGCATGGGTAGCCCCCAAAACCATCTCTTCATACGCGCTTACCCCTTCCGTAGGTTTTTAGCCTATTACAGAAGGATTTTAAAGCTAATCGATAGTCCCCTCCTTTCTCAAACTACCAATCCCTGTCCTTGCTTGATACCTTTATTATAGCCAGCCTGCTTGTTTTGTCAATCTATCCGCTGTTTAGTTTCCGCAATAACTCGGTGGGAAATGCTACTTCCTCTGTCGCTGTTACTTCGGCGATTTGGATACCACTTATCACCACGTTCTTTTGACGGATTGCGCGGCCGAGAGTGTCTTTTCCCATCCGTTTCCAGAAGGCATCTATATGCCGCTCTATTGCTGCAAAAAGGGCCTCTGGAGTTTCCTTCTCGAACATCTCATTTCTGGAAAAAGGCCTATCCCTGGAGGTTGAATCCTCTGCGTATGACCCGGTGAGTGTTACCAGGTAAGTTCTCAATCTCCCCTCCTTCAATCGAATTCTAAAGATATTTTACGTCAAAGTGTCAAATAAAGTATTTGTCGCATCCTGGCTTGCTTGTTTTGTCAAACTAAATATTTTGTGCTAAAATTCGCAGCTAAGTTGGAGAAAGTTCCGGGAAAGGAGAAACCCGTGCGTATTACGCTGAATCTTTACGACCTGCTGCTTTCGGTCGCTTTTTCCGTGTTCCTAGTGGGATTGTTGGCCTGGTGCGGAAAGCTACCCAAAGAAAAGATAGGGATTCAAGCAACTCCGGAACCCACAGCGCAGCCCTCGGTGCAAGCCCAACCCGAAAGAGAAGTAACCCTGGCTAACTTCCTAGGTTGCGACGATTTGGGGTTTGATCAAGGGGCAATCGACACATGGCTATCGGCAAGGGATTTCCATGGAGAACTACGGATCTTCATCCTCCCGTCACCCCGCGTTGTCGAGACAAGGCTAACAGGTGGGACCTTTTCAGGCACTAATTACGGGGCCGAGATTACACTAGACGGCAGTGGGCTTGGTACCGCTAGCTTTGACGAGGCGGTTGATCACGAATTTGGCCATTTGGCCCAGTATCTAGAAGCGGGAGCGGAATGCTTCCAAGCAGAAAGCGGCGACGAGGTAGAATCTTACGCCGAGACCTTCGCAGTTAGTAATGATCTAAGGTTTATTGGTGGGGGTTTTCCATTGTTGACAGCGACAGACGATGGTGAAAGTATCGGCCGGTTTTTCTATCGCTTGGACGGCGGTGTACCAACCCTGTATATCTTCGATGAGGGTAACACCGGCGAGATATATCTAATTATCGATGGGAAGATGAAACTCGCTCTTCCGGTAGCGCAAGAAGGTTGGCATGCCGTTCCGGCCGATCAGTTTGAAGCGGGCCTGGCGATATACAACGGAAAATGCGTCCGTTTAGAGTAATCCGCTGGGCGTATCGATGGCTGGTTCCATTCCGATGGTGCCAGCCACCTTTCATTTGAAGGTTGAAATGGGTATAATAATAGGCTACTTGGAGGGGTGCGAGAGTGGCCGATTCGGTGCGCTTGGAAAGCGTATATAGCCGCAAGGTTATCGTGGGTTCGAATCCCACCCCCTCCGCCATCCTTCGACTACGCTCAGGATTAGCAATTGGTTCGCTAAGCAAATCGCCATTAAACTTCAGGTTCGCCTCCTTTTTCAAATAATTGTGCTATAGTTTACCTATATGGTAGAGAGCACAATCAAAGAAATATGGGATATCTCGCACCGGTTTTATTCTAACTGGTTGTACCCCGCGGGTATTTCCATATTGAGATTTTTGGTAAACAACAAAGATGCACTTTGGGTTTTAATAGCAGTAGTTATAGTTTTTTCGATAGTTAGAAGTAAGGTAATGTTCGTAAAATCCCACAGGATTCTGCCTGGAGCCCTTGATGCAGTAACCGGCTGTTTAGTAGTTATCATTTTCATTGTCGCTTTTTTCCGGTTTGGACTTCCTGCTTGGAATTATTTAAGTAGCCATAAGTCAGATTCAGAAACCACAAAACCGAGCACGCCTACTCAAAACCCAACTAAATCAAATCCGACTCAAAATCCTACTACTCCCCAAACCCAAAAACAGCTTTATTACACGGCAAGCTGCTACAACTGTTACAGTGCTAGCTGCAACCGCAACGGGTATTCTTATGGTGGGTATAGCTACGAAAACTGGATTTATTACAAAAATATTTGCCAAAACTGCCAGTGCACCGACTCCAAAAGCTTCTCTTTCTGGAAGTAACTCTCCAGAATTTATCTCCTAAATCTGTCCGCCAACCGGCGGATTTGCTTTCCGAGGAAGGGAAAAGTAAAATCCAACCTGTAAACTAAAATGAAAAATAAACTTTTAATTTTTATTAAACTAGCTTTCTTGGCGTTTTTTTCTTTATTGTGGTTTATTCTTGTACAAGCAGAGTATGAGATGATCACAAAACCCTATTTACAAAAGGATTTTCCAATCATTAAGGGGGTTTACGCAGTTTACTTTCTAGGTTTTATTTTATTAATCATCGGTGTAATTATTGTTCTTTTGTTATTTTCAATCAAAAAATCCTCAAAAATTTAAAGACAACTACGCTCGTATCAATTTAATATCAGTAAGAGCAATTAGTTTGGGATACTCAGTTGCGGGAACAAAAAATTTAGCCGGGGAGGCGACATTTTTTGTTTCTTTGCCGATAGTTAACTCGATCTTTCCTTCAACTAAATAAATTGTCTCCGCTTCTTTGTGGGTGTGGTCAGCTGAAATGCTACCTTTTTTCCTCACAATGTAATTAACCGGCCCGCACCTATAAATAATCCCGCGGTCATCTTGCTTCAATATCTCGATTTCATCAATTTGCATAAGGGAATTATATCTCGAAGGGAAACAATATCAAAATGCAATTTTGAGATTATATCAGAAGGGAGTTAGAATTTTTTGCTCTCTGAAATCCCTTTAGCCCAAGATGAGGCGCGGGGGATTTCTCCTTCTTTCAAGGGACCTTCTTTGCCCTCGACTATAAAGCCTTCTGGTTCTGCTACTAGGTTTCCGCCTTTACTTTCTAGTGCTTTTGCAATGCGGGGAGCAGCGAAGTTTATGACAGCCATCAGTAATCTTAGACCAACCCCATGCCCACTCTTCTCAAATCTCGTGTCGAATGTAGCGACTTTTACACCTTTAAGAGAATTGCTAGGGATTTTATTTAGGAAATCGGCCATTCCGGGAGACGGTCTGCCGCCATGAGTGGGAGAACCGACGATCAAAAGATCAAGATCTTTTAAGCTTGAAATTCCCACTTTATCCGCAAGCTTTACCTGGGCGCCCGTAGCAGCGGCCACTGCTTTTGCCACCTTTTCCGTATTACCATAAAGGGAATCGTACACAACTAATTTCATGCGATTAATTTTACCAGGGGAAAGCGAGAAAGAAACATACAGGCAGCACATGTCTTGATAGTTTGTTGAATTTTAGAGATGGCCTGCTAAAATCAATTGTTATGGAAGAAGAACAAGATCTCAAACCCCTAACTGATAAGGAAATCACCGAGAAACTGAAAGATTTTCCCGGGTGGAATTTTCATGACGATAAAATCAGCAAGCAGTTTGAGTTCAAAAGCTTTTCTGACGCCGTCCTCTTTATAAATAAACTCACCCCTTTTTGCAACAAGATTGATCATCACCCCGATATTCACATTTACTATAAAAAAATCCTCTTTGACCTTCAACGTTTTTCTGTCGGCGGAAAAGTAATGGAGCGAGATTTTACTGTTGCGAGGGAAATTGAGAGGCTTTATTCAGAATCCAACAGTTAAGTGGTGGTAATGTCTCTTTTGACAAAAGCGATAGCGCCGATAACAGTGCAGATTATTCCGACTGCAAAGAATACAGCAACATTTAGAGGATCGATGTGGTTCTTAAGAAGAGCGGCGCCTTGATCGTAGTAGTGGAAGAAAGAAGCGTATTTAAGTTTGTCTAACGATTGTTGGAATGTTGAAAATATTTTGAGGGCGTACATGATAATTAGAAGGCCTCCAGTAAGAGCAGCCGGTCGTCCTTTCGAAGATGAGGTTGCCGAAAGCATAAAACAAATACCAAATATTGCGAAGGCAAAAAAGAAACCAATAATTGATACGGTAACAAAATGTTGCCAGCGGTAATCAATGTTATATAAGGAGGCAAAGAGGATATTAGCTGAGTTAGAGATAACGATAAAGGCTGTAATAAGGATCAATCCCGAAAGATATTTTGAAAAGAAAATTCTAAGTCTCGAGATTGGTTGCGCAAGCAAAAGTTCAATCGTGCCTTGTTCTATCTCGCCGGCAATTGCCGAAGCGGAGTAAGCAATAATAAATACAATTAAAATTATCGGCCAAAGCATGCTGAAATACTCGCCAGATATAAATCCTTCGAAGCTAGAGATAAAAGTATCAATTTCAATACCAAAAGCCTTAAGCATATCTTGTGGGTAAGCTTTAAAAGCTTCTCTAAGCTTCTCACCTTCTTTGAAGATCGAAGGATAAAAAGCGGCATACATCCAGACAAAAACAACACAAATAGCAATATAGATACTTAAACCGATTCGATTGTTTTTTAGTGTTTTAGCTATAATTGGCCGCATAATTATCCACCTTCGCAGAAGACCGACGAATAATCTTTAATAACCGCAGATTTCCCTTCTGCTTCGGCGGACTGCGTTCCGCCAATACAGAAGTTTCCGCATTGGATTATCGGCATCACTTGTAAAACTCCATGAAGACTTCTTCTAAAGTCGCATGAGTAATTTCTAGGTCTTTCAAATTATTGTACTCACTTAATTTATGTAAAAGGGGACGGATGTCGGCTTTAATCCTTACGGCGATACCATTAGAAAACTCCTCGATTAGTTCGATACCATCTGTAACAATTTCTTTTTTCGGTATTTCCCCTTCGAAATAAGCGTGGACGGTGTAAATCCTTTTCCGCCTGATATCACTGATAGATTCGGTGGCAACGACCTTTCCTTCTTTGAGAATAATTACTCGGTCACAAATTTTTTCCACCTCAGCCAAATTATGAGAAGACATAAAGACGGTGTTTCCTTTGGCCGCTTCGGCTTTTAGAATTTCGTAGATATAATTTTGCAGTAAGGGGTCGAGGCCAACAGTTGGTTCGTCTAAAATAAGCAGTTTTGGCTGGTGCATGAGAGCAAGAATTATTCCCAACTTTTGCCGGTTACCGGTTGATAGTGCGCCTGCTTTTTTTCTGGGATCGAACTTCAACTCTTCGATTAGTTTTTCGTCAAACTGACTGACGCCGCGGATTTTTTCTAAGAACTGGATGTGCTCGGCACCCGTCCAAGATTTATAAAGATTAGTCTCACTCGATAAATAGCCGATGGCAGATTTTATCTTGGAGGTGTTTTTTTGGGCGTCTTGGCCAAGTATTTCAATCTGACCTTGTGTTGGCCGGATAAAATCCATCATACAGCGGATTGTAGTAGTCTTTCCCGCTCCGTTTGGACCTAAGAAACCTAGGATTTCGCCCTCTTTGACTTCAAACGAGATATCGTCAACAGCCTTTGTGGTTCCGAAGTATTTTTTTAGATTTTGAACTTTTATGGCAGTCATAGGCACTAAATATTTACTGTAAGGCCAAACAGGAGTTTGGTCAAGACCTCAAAATTGTGCAATAATGAGATTAAAAATGGCGACTGTAATCTCCTATGCTTTAATAACCGGATTCTCACTTCTTTTAGGCGCAATTGCTTCGTTTATCTTTAATTTCCGCCAAAGAACGGTGGCCGCAATAATGGCGTTTGGTTCCGGTGCGTTAATTTGCGCTCTTACCTTTGGTTTAATGGAGGAATCTTTCAGGCATGGTGGTTTCGACGCTATAATTTTTGGTTTTTTACTTGGTGGGATTACCTTTATTGCCGGTGATTTCTGGATTCATCGCGCCGGTGGCCGCAATCATAAAAGACACCAGGTTTTTAAAAGTGAGAAAGAAACCTCCGGTTCAGTGATTACACTTGGTTCAATTCTTGACGGGGTACCTGAATCTGTCGCTTTGGGAGTTTCTCTTCTGAATCCAAACGGTATAGGTTTAATGATGGTGGGAGCAATATTTCTTTCAAATCTTCCGGAAAGTATTACGGCTACAAACGGTCTCACAAAAGAAGGCTTACCAAAAAAGCAAACTTTTCTAATTTGGTTTGTTGTCAGCGCCGCTCTTACGCTAACGGTAATTCTGAGTTTCATATTCCTAAAGGATTTAAAGTTAAACACTTTAGGAGCTATCGAATCATTTGCAGCCGGAGCAGTTTTGGCTATGCTTGCGGATAGCATGATGCCGGAAGCTTATGAAGAAGGAGGGGTATCAATTGGGTTACTCACGATACTCGGCTTTTTAGCTACCTTTATTCTAGCGAAGTTATAGCCAGGCTAATTTAGCCAGTAATTTTAATTGCTACTGTGTAGATCAACTCGTTGTTGAAATACACATCTAATTCGTAATCGCCGGCTGCTGTATTCATTGGAAGGCTGAATCCAGTACCACGAGAATCGGAAATTTGCTGTTTATCAGTAGTAAAAACCTTTTCACCACTAATTGGATCAATTATTTCAGTATAAAATTCACCGCTTGTTCCTTTACTATTGGTTATATCTATCTCTATAGCGTCGGTTTTTTTAAATTCTGTTGAGGGTATTGGTATATTGTTTGGTCCCGGCGGCATGCCGGGTTTCATTTTGCTAATATCAATTTTGTCAAAATATTTCGTATAAGTTGGTTTTTCGGTGCAAATTTTACTTTTACATAGAAGTCCGGTTTGGCAATCTTTGTAGGTAGCGCAGGCTTCATTTATCGCGCCTTCGGTACACCGCTCATATACACAAAAACTGGTTTTACAATCGGATTTGCTGATACATTTCGAATCTTTATTCCCTGAAGAACATACATTAACAACACATTTCAAACCAATTTCACATTTGGCATCGCTTTGGCAAGGGCCTCCTTCCGAGGATTTCTTTACAAAGAAAAACCAACCGCCAATTCCAGCAGCACCAACGATAATTAAGAGTGCTACGATTACTAGTATTAATTTTTTCATTTTACCCTCCTAAAAGTATTTTCCCACCAACCGTCTTAAGGAGTCAAGCATACCTTAAGAAATTATTATTGATTGTGTTATAGTTTCATTGCCATTCGGGTTCTACCGTTTGAGTTTAAGTAGTTAAGGAGGAAAGTGAAAAGACTTTTATTTCGACTTCTAATATTATTTGGGATTATTGCCTTTGGCGTAGGGGTTTTTGTTGCCTACAAAATAGTTGTAGAAGGAAGATCTAGCACTTCTAGTATTCCAGAATGTGCCCCTGGTGTGATTTGCAAACCAGCAATTTACTTGTATCCCGAAAATAATTCAGTTGTTAGGGTTAAAGTCATTGTAAATGGCGAAATAATAAAAAGCTTGCCCGAATATAAAAATGGCTGGAATATTTACGCTTCTTCTAGTGGATTAATCAACGGAGAGTACGAGTACCTATTTTATGAAGTGCAATTAAATAATTTGCAGCTCCCTTCTGAAGGATGGGTAGTAAAATACGATGCCCTACCCGAGTGGTTCGATACAAATCTGGAAAGACTTGGTTTGAATGAAAAGGAAAAAAGCCAGTTTGAGAATTATTGGCTGAAAAATCTTCCCAAATCTGAATATTACGAAATTAAACTTTTAAGTAGCGAGTTTTTGAAGAAGAACATGGATTTAGTTATAAACCCACAGCCGGATACAGTTATTAGATTAGAATTTAGTTTTAAACCATTAAATAAGCTAGAATATTTAATTGAACCAAATATTACAACTCCAGTTAGGAAAGGCTTTACGGTAGTTGAGTGGGGCGGTCTGTTAGATAAATAATCTTGTTTTTGCCTCTCTTGCCTTTCCCTCCCCAATTTACTACTATAGTTTAACTAATGGAAAGCCAAGTTGACGAAGTTAAAAGTAAAGTTGATATCGCCAGTCTTATCGGTGAATACGTTCAATTAAAAAAAACTGGCCGAAATTACAAAGCTTTATGCCCGTTTCACAAGGAAAAAACCCCGTCCTTTATGGTCAATTCTGACCGACAAATTTTTAAATGTTTTGGCTGTAATGAGGGGGGAGACGCCTTTGCCTTTCTGAAAAGAATGGAAGGTATGGAATTTGGCGAAGCATTACGCTTTTTAGCAAATCGAACAGGGGTAAGACTTAAGGAATATAAGGCAAGTCCAGAGGAAGAAAAAAAAGAAACCCTGCTAAAAATTAACGTAGCGGCAACCGAGGCTTATCATTATCTGCTTACTAAACACCCAATCGGCAAGAAAGCTAGGGAATATCTAAGAAAGAGAAAAATTAATGAAGCTTCAATCAACAGTTTTAAACTGGGTTATGCGAGCGGTCAGAAAAATTTTCTTTTTCAGTATTTAGTTAAAAAAGGCTACTCTCCACAGGACCTTAATATGGCTGGGTTGACTACAGTTAGCCAGGAGGGAGTAACGGATCGCTTTCGAAACCGAATTATTTTCCCAATTTTTGATTCACAGGATCGACCGATTGCCTTTTCCGGTAGAAACCTAGGTAATGAAGAACCAAAATATCTAAATAGTCCAGAAACACCAACATTTCATAAATCTCAGGCTTTATATGGTTTGAATTTAGCCAAAACAGAAATTAAAAAAGAAAAAAACGCCGTTCTTGTTGAAGGTAATTTAGATGTTATTTCTTCCCATCAGGTTGGAGTAGTTAACACTGTAGCACCACTTGGAACAGCCTTAACTAGTGAACAAGTTAGTATGTTACAACGTTTTGCTGAAAATCTTCTTTTCGCTTTTGATACTGATTTGGCTGGGGATGCGGCAGCAAAAAGAGGAATAGATATAGCCGAAAATGCCGGATTGAATATAAGAGTAGTTCAATTAGAAGAAAGCAAAGATCCGGATGATCTAATACGGAAAAACCCCGCACTTTGGAAAAAAGCAGTAAAGGAGGCAGTACCAATTTACGATTATTTTATTGATTCCGCTATAAGAAAATACGGCGCTGCTGGTGCGGAAAACAAAAGAAAAGTTGCTAATGAAGTATTAATGGAACTAGCTTCCTTAGAAGATGAAATTTTAAAAGCCCATTATTTGCAAGCTCTTGCCTTTAAATTAGGAGTTGAAGAAACAATTTTGAGATTAGCCTTAGAAAAATTCCAAAAAAACAAAGGAGAGAAGGGTAGTATACAGGAAATCTTAGAAAAACCTTTAAGCGAAAAAGGTGCATTTTTGATTGAAAAATATCTATTAGCGTTGATTATTCAAAGCGGAGAAATTCCAACCATTATTGACGAGAAAATTTTTAGTGACCCAAATAATCAAGAAATTTTTAAATTTATAGATCAATTTAAGAAAAAAGAGGGAAGAATAAAGGTTAAAGCGCTCACAAAAACCTTACCAGACGCTATTCTTCCTACCTTTGATGAACTTCTACTATTAGAAATCGGCGAAGATACTCTGGAAGATTCACAGAAAATTGAGAAAGAAATGATTAGTTGTGCAGCCCGATTAAAAGAGCTAAACTTACGAGCTAGACTAAAAGAGCTTTCTTTGGCGATAAAACAGGCTGAAGCAATAAAAGATAATTTACGAGTACGCGCTTTAAGTGAGCAATTCCGCGATTTATCAAAAACACTGATGAGTTTAGAAAGCGATAAAAGTCAATAAATTTTAGAAAGGTAATATAGTGACGACTAAAAGCGTATTAGAAGCATTAGCAGAACTGGTTAAAAAAGGAAAAAATGTTGGTTTTGTTACTCAAGAAGATATTCTCTCGGTTTTCCCGGAAGCAGAAAGCCATATTGAAGAATTAGATACTCTTTACACTCAATTAGCAGAAGAAGGCGTCGATGTTTTAGAGGTAGGAGCAGCGGAAGAAGTAAAAGGGTCTGATTTTGAAAAGGAACTTGAGGTTTTATCCACTTTAGCGGAAGGGCAAATAACTGATCCAGTTAGAATGTATCTAAAGGAAATTGGAAAAGTTTCACTTTTAACAGCCGTCGAAGAGGTTGATCTTGCCAAACGAACCGAAAAAGGAGAGAAAGCGGCTAAAGAAAGATTAATTAATTCTAACCTCCGTTTAGTAGTTTCTATTGCTAAAAAATATGTTGGTCGGGGTTTGTCTTTGCTTGATTTAATTGAAGAAGGCAACATTGGTTTAATGCGCGCGGTAGAAAAGTTTGACTGGCGAAAGGGCTATAAATTTTCCACCTACGCTACTTGGTGGATACGCCAAGCAATTACTCGGGCAATCGCCGATCAAGCAAGAACGATTCGAATTCCGGTACATATGGTTGAAACTATAAACCGCTTTATCCGTACTAGCCGGCGTCTTATGCAAGAGCTTGGTCGGGAGCCGATTCCTGAAGAAGTAGCCAAGGAGATGGGGATCGAGCCAGAAAAAGTCCGCGAAATCATCAAAGTTTCCCAAGAACCAACTAGTCTTGAAGCCCCAGTTGGTGAAGAAAAAGATTCAACTTTGGGTGATTTTATCCCTGATGAAGAAATAAGACCAGAAGACCAAGCCAGCGCCGAACTTTTAAAATCCCATCTAGCGGAGGTCTTAGGAACTTTAAATGATCGGGAGAAAAAGGTTTTGAGACTTCGCTTTGGTTTGGAAGATGGTCGTCAGCGCACTTTAGAAGAAGTCGGTCGGGAGTTTGGGGTAACTAGAGAGCGTATCCGTCAAATTGAGGCTAAGGCATTAAGGAAGCTGCGTCACCCAACCCGCAGCAAGAAACTTAAAGATTATCTTGAATGAACGATAAACTGCGCCAAAGTATTATCAGTTTGATTTGGCCTGGTCCGATTGCCGGCCCACTTCCAATTAATCTCTTTCGAGTTTTAGCAATTTTTTCAGTTGTCCTTTTTGGTCCAATTATCGCTACTTTCCTAATGGCTATTATTACTACGGGTTTTTTAATTTGGTATTTTGAGCTTTTAGAGCTTACTGGTGGGAAAAGAACATTAGAAAATCTTTTATCCAGACTGCCGGCTCTCTTACGGGGAGGAGTAATATCCAAAGGCCCAGCCGTTTTATTTTTTAGCAGTTTATTTATCGGCGTTTTTCCCTATACAATATTCTTAAAACTATTAAAATACCCAAAGATTAAATCAGAAATTTTATTGAGCGTCTCTGCAATATTGAGTTCATTTTTTTGGACTGGGATTATTTGGGGGAGTGTAGTTGAAGTTATTAAGAGGCTACCAGCCTTTGCTTTTTAAGCTGTGTTGGAGTACAATAAAATATCTTTGCCCAGTTAGAAATTTAAGAAAATTATGTCCTGCTTAAGCATGATGTAATTTAAGAAAATTATGTCCTGCTAAAGCATGATGTAATTTAAGAAAATTATGGAAAGGTTTAACTCACCAACCTACGGTCCTTTAGATTATGAAGGAATAATTGAAAAAATTGCCCAATTTATCAAAGAAGACACCCATTTCCGCTATAAAGTAATTGTTGGTACTGATTCAGAAAATCACAATGGAGCGTCTGAATTTGTTACCGCAGTTGTCGTTCACCGAATTGGTAAGGGGGGAGTATATTTTTGGTTGCGCCGATCTCACCCCGGGTTAAAGATAGTCGCTGATCGGATCGCTAAAGAAACTCAATTGTCAATTGAACTTGCGTGGAAAATTCGGGATACTTTTAGGCACAATGGGCTATCTGGCTATGAGCCTGAAGTTCATTTGGATATTGGGGAGGGTGGAATTACCCGAGATATGATTCGGTGGGTTACTGGAATGGTTCTTGGTAGCGGTTTTGTCTATAAAATCAAACCTGATTCTTACGGTGCCACAAAAGTCGCTGATAGACACACCTAAGGCTATTTTAAACCTCTAATTTCCTCAATCAGCCTTAATTTTGTATTATTGGCGGCGGTGCGGATTTTATCTTCGATTTCCGGGTTATATTGCTTCAAAAACTCCAAATGAGCGGGGTCTTCCGGTCTATTTTTAAATTCGACCAGAAAGTATTCGTGAACCTCGTTTGGAATTTCCACTAAAATTACATTTAAAACTTCGTGATGAAGAGTAGAATCAGCTATTGCCAAAAGATGACAATGCTGCCTGGTGGGCAATTCAAAATCCAGTATTTCGTTATGCAGATCGTCAAGTCCGACTAAGTGATCATAAAAAACGCTCATTCCCCTCCTTTATTATGAATGTCTAAATCACTGGGATGCGTTCCTACTTCCGGAACTTGCGGATTTTTCTCTTCACCTTTGTGCAATCCAAGATCATGAAGCCCGTGTTCTTTTGGAGGTGCTAAGTAACTACGGCCGTATGTGTGACCTTTTGATTTTGATTGGTCGTCCTGATCACCAGGTTGAGAGGGTGCTTGGGTTGCCCAACTTGTACCAATTTGGCCCGAAGTCTTTTCCAAAATTTGAGCAGAGGAAGCCGCTTCTTGATCAGAAATATGCCTAGTTATTTCTCTTTCGCCTGTTGAATCTGGTTCAATTTTAGTATGATGAGGGTGGCCAAGAAGCCAAGGTATTGCCAAGAATGCTCCTAAAACAGCAGCCGCAGTTGCTACCCGTACGCCTTGTTTGCGGATTTGGCGAAGATTGATATCATGTTTTGTAAAAATCCCTCTAACGTGAGGATGTGTGGAGTGCAGGTTTTCCTCTGAAGATTTCTCGTGAAAAAGGAGCCTACTTTCGAGTTCTTGAAATTTATTGGTTGTTTCACCAAATAACCCTTTCCAAAAAGCCATTAATTAAATTATATCAGATTTTATCTCCCAATAGTTTGGAGGTAGAAAATTCGGGGATTTTGTCTAAAAGCCGATCAGTTAGTTTCAAAGCAAAAAATACCAAACTACCGATAATAATAATGTAAAGCCAGTCGAATAAATCAATTGGCGAAACGGCAAACCACGAAGCAAAAGACGGAACATAAACAATTGCTATCTGTAATACTATTGAAAACAAAATGGCAATCGGCAACCAGATATTTGAAAACCAGGGAATATTGTAAGTACTTCTTATATTTACCAAGCGGATAAGTTCAAAGATAATAATCCCCATAAAAACGGCTGCTCTCGCTTCACTTAAACTGCCTTCCTGAAGATTAAGATAAAATAATCCCAGACAAGCAACGGTTAGAATTACCCCAAATATTACAATTTCTGCCCAAACCCGTTTATTAATAATCTCTCCTTGGAATTTTTTTGGTGAGAAACGCATAATTCCTTTTTCAGCCGGATCTAAACCTAAAGCAATTGCCGGCAGCCCGTCGGTTATTACATTTATCCACAAAAGCATCACCGCTGTTAAAGGAAGATCTTTAAATAATAAAAGGCCGATAAAAACCACAAAAACCTCACCGATATTACAGGAAAGTAAATAGTCAACAAATTTGCGGATATTATCAAAGATACCTCTACCTTCTTCAATAGCAGCAACAATTGTACTAAATTGCTCATCAAGCATTACCATATCGCTAGCTTCCTTGGCAACATCAGTGCCAGTCACACCCATAGCTACACCAATGTCAGCTTTTTTCAGGGCAGGGGCATCGTTTACTCCATCACCGGTCATGGCGACGATATGGCCGTGGTTTTTTAATGATTCTACTATTTTAAATTTATCGGCTGGATTTACCCTGGCGTAGATGTTTATTTCATTAACCTTTTTTGAAAACTCCGCTTCTTTCATGTCAGCAAATTCATTCCCGGAAATAGCCCCACCAACAATACCAATCTCTTTAGCCACAGCCTTAGCAGTATTTAAATTATCGCCCGTAATCATAATGATACGGATTCCACTTTCCTGGCAGTTATTAAGGAGGGTCTTAACATCTTCTCGTGGCGGATCCATCATTGCCTGAAAGCCAAGAAATATAAGATCATTCTCAAGATTTGCCTCGTCAATTTGGTCAATTTCTTTATAGGCAAAACCTAAAACCCGAAAAGCGCTGGTAGTAAGAGTTTCATTTTCACTTAAGATTTTGGTTTTTTCAGCGCTGTTTAAAGGGGCCACATTACCTTCGTGGATAAATTTCGAGCATTTTTCCAAAATTACTTCCGGTGCACCTTTTGTGTAAACAATTTTTTTACCCTTTTCTTCAACTACGACGCTCATCATTTTTCGCTCCGAACTGAAAGGAACTTCAAAGAGACGAGTGCCAACACTTTTTATCCCGCCTTTTAAAGCAGAAACAAGCAAAGCGGTTTCAGTGGGGTCACCGATGATTTTTTTATCCAGATCTTCCGTTGCGTTATTGCAAAAAGCGCCAGCTCTTAAAATTAGATCTAGAGATTCTGGGGGGACAGGCTCTTTATTTATTAAAAAATTTCCTTGGTGATTATGATTTTCCTCTTTTAAATCAAAAATTTTTCCATCAAAATAAATTTTTCTGACTGCCATTTCGCCAGTGGTTAAGGTACCGGTTTTATCAGCACAAATAGTATCAATTGATCCTAAGGTTTCTATCGAGGCTAGTTTTCTGACCAAGCTTTTTCGTTTTAGCATTCGTTGGGTGCCGGAAGCCAAAGAAATAGTTACAACCGCGGGTAATCCTTCAGGTATAGCTGCTACCGCGAGGGCGACGGCAGCAATAAAAGAATCGAGAATTCGCTCAAAAAAAGTAAGATGGGAATATTCCGTAGAGATAAAAACAATAAAAAGAAAAACAAAGATAGAGATAACGATTATTCCATATCCTAAGACTTTTCCTAAATTATCCAACCTTTTTTGAATTGGAGTCTCCTCTTTTCTAGTTTCAGCTACAAAACGGGCGATTTTACCAATTTCAGTATCATCCCCAGTTTTAACTACAATTCCCTTCCCCCGACCCTTGGTAATTATTGTGCTTGAAAAAACCATATTTGCCTGATCGGCAATTTGGGGGGAGAGGGCAACGGCATCGACAATTTTCGCAACCGGAATAGATTCCCCAGTTAAAGATGACTCGTTAACATGCAGGCTGAAAGATTCAATTAGTCGTATATCGGCTGTTACTTTGGTTCCTTCTTCTAAAACTACTAGATCGCCGGGGACTAAATTAATGGTATCAATTTCCTGTTCAGTACCATCCCGAATTACATTTACCCGGAAAGCAAGAAGTTTTTTTAAAGCTTCAATAGCCCGCTCAGCGCGGTATTCTTGGGTAAAGCCTAAAACTGTAATCAAAAAAACTATCGCTAAGATTAAAGTGCCCTCAATAAAATTGGTTTGCTCTTTACCGCCGAGGAAATAAATTAAGTAAGTAAAAAATGCAGCTACTATTAAGATAGAGATTAAAAGGCTCTTAAATTGGGAAAGGTAAATTTCAAAAGCAGAAATTTTTTGTTTTTCCGACAGTTTATTAAGACCATATTGTTCTAACCGGAGAGCCGCTTCCTTAGCACTTAGCCCCTTACTGCTAGTTTTGAAAAGGTTAAAAACTTCCTCTTTGGTTTTTGAATAAACGGCAGTTTCCAAATTATCTCCTAATTTGCTATGAATTAATTATATCAGAGTGAGCCGGAGTGGTTTTTCGCAATAAAAAACTAGCCTGGTGGTTAGTCTAAATAATTTTTTGCGCTTTTTTATGGAGAAGCAGCACCAACCGATATTGCAATAAGAGTTTTACCGTTACCCTGATTTTTAGAAACAGAAAGCATTACCACTTTGCCGGATTTTTTACCTTGCAGCATTGATGAGCCACCGTACGTAGCGTCCGTAATGATATTCCAGCCTTTGCTAGGTAAGTCAGATTTATAAAAATTATAGACTTTTTCGACTGAATCAGAGGTTTCAAGCATTAAGCTCAAACCCTCATCTGTTTCTGCAGTGCCAGTGACTTTTGATCCTTTATAGACCGTAATATCAGACGGCCAGTTTTTCGGAACAGAGCCACCGCCGTAAGTAACACTGCCTTCATCGGTTTTAATTGAAACTTTATCGCCACCCTTACTGACGTCTACATCGGCCTTTCCACCAGAAGCGGCTTCAAGCGCAGTTTCTGCTGCTTTCTCACCAGTTTTTTCAGCAAGTTTTTGCTGGAGGAAATAACCACCCGCTCCAATTATTGCTAGAACTACAATTATTACAATAATGATTAAAATAGTCTTATTTGAACCCGATTTAACTTGCGGAGCAGGTTGTGCCGGTTTAGCTGGTTCGGCAGCTTGTGTTGGTTGAGCTGGGGGAGTTGATGGAGCTGGTTGGTTTGGTTCTGGCATTAATACTAATAATAAGCTATTAAAAAGCGTACCGTCAAATACTTGGCTTTGGCTCTTGTGTTTCTGGTTGGGTACTCACATCTTCCTGAGTCTTCCCAACCTCAACCTTTTGAATTTTTTTCTTCCTTAGCCGAAGATAAAAAACTACACCGCCAATTAAGATAGCTACTGCTAGTGAAAATCCTGCAAGTAAGAATAATATTAACGAGGAAGACTTGTCTTTTTCAGTCGGGTTGGAGGATTTTTTACCGCTGGTGGTTGAAGTTAAAGTAGACTCATTTTCCAAATCAGAGGCCATAGTGTCTTCTTCTACCGAACTAGATTCTGAAGAAGCTAAAGTGGTAAAGGTGTAATCCCCAGAGACAGCCTCGTTTCCAGCCGCGTCTTTGCTTCGAGACCGGAAATGGTAAGTGGTTTTATTTTCAAGACTACTTAAACTTGCCTCATGATTTTTAGTAGTGTCTGCTTGGCCAGCGCTAGATCCATATGAGGTGGTCTTTCCATAATCGACGAAACTACTGGAATCTTCATTTGTTGTCCAAGTAATAGCGGCGGATGTTTTCCCAAGATTGCTAGACTTAACATCCGTAATGGTTGGAGCTGTAGTATCACCTGCTGGCGCCGGAGGTGCGGCAGGTGGGGTGTAAGTAATTTCGAGTTTAGGTGTATATGAGGGGGTTACCTGGTCTTTTTGGTAATACATTTTCCAATATGTAGTGGAACTTGCTTGATTATGTACGAAGAAACCGTAGTTAGGTGGCGTATTTACTAAATTTTGGACAACGTAAGTTATATCAAAAGTGGAGTAACCCTTATTATAAGTAGGCGTTGCAGGGCAATCAGCTGCTGCGCTAGAATTCCTAGTTATCGAGCCATTCGCAGGTTTAGTATTCCAGGTAACTGTATTTTCAGCCCAATCCGCGTCAACCTTGGAGACAGTAATCCAGTGTGGGTTTTGTGGTTCGCCCCAGCAAGCATACTGATAAAGTTTGAGATTAGCGGAGTTAATTGTTGAACCTGCGGGTATCGCACTTAAGTTAAATTTAATTAAGGAACCTGCTTTCCAGCCTTCAACATAACTTTTTGCTTTCATTAAATTGCTGGTATAAAAATTGGTGGTTGGACTTTGAGAATCCACATAAGTATCAGTAGCAGGATCCAAGTTAAGGCTAACTGTCCCCAAAGTACTCTTTGGATTTAGGTGGATTTGAACCCTTTTTTCAGGGTTTGATTGGTCTAATTGCATAAGAACAATTAGAGAAAGGGAAAGAAATGCAAAGATGAAAAATAATGCTACCAAAGGCAGGCTTTTCCGCATATAGATCTATTATTCCAAAATCCGTCTTGTCTGTCAAATAAAACCTACGTCTCATTAGGCTTGAAAAGAACCTTTATAAATGCTAAAATTGTCCTCGGCATTCCAATGTAGCTCATCCGCCAGCTGGCGGAGTAGAGCGGCTGATGTACTCAATATACGCTCTTTACAACAAGAAACATAATAAAATCTATATCGGTCAAACAGCGAATTTAAATGAGCGTCTTAGGTTACATGAAGAAGGCTTATTTAAAAATAGTTTTACATCCAGGTTTGACGGCGGTTGGAAGTTGATTTATAAAGAAGAGGTTAAAACTAGAACTGAAGCGTTGAGACGCGAGAAACAACTAAAAAGTTATAGAGGTAGAGAATTTATAAAGCGATACATTCCGGTGTAGCTCAATGGTAGAGCGGCTCCCTGTTAAGGAGATGGTTGCAGGTTCGAGTCCTGCCACCGGAGCCACGATTTTTAGCCTCAATTTTTATCATCTATCGTTTACTCGTTAGTGCTATACTAAAAACAGTAGGGCTACTGATTTTAATTTTATAAGCGAGGGGTATTTATGGGAAAGGTAAAAAAAGTTCTAAAGATATTTGGTTTCATCTGTTTGGGACTAGTAGGACTTCTGATTGTTTTAATTATTCTCGCAATTGTTGGCATAAAGGTTTCGCCTACATTCACCGACTACGAAAACACGGTTTGGCAACAATATCGGGGTGATAAGTCAACGCCGAAATTTACAGTTTTTGCCGAACAGAGCGCAATCGATAAGGAAGGAAAGGCAGACACCTCCCTGAGCATATACTCCAACTGCTCCCCACAAACTACGGGAGGCGCTAGCCTTATGGGGGATTATTCTAAGGGGATTGATAGACCAAACCATTGTGTTATTTCCAATGGCGGTATTAACATGGACACCGATTCTCTGAACCTGGATTATTATTTGCTTCTTCCGGACGGATCCGTTATCAGTTTGGATGGAGGCGAACTGAACAACATTCAAGTCAATATAAACAAAAACGAAACCAATATTATCCAAGCGAGGGGCAAGGCCTATTACCGGATACAAAAACAGCCGGCAGGCAAGAAATTTATTATTCAAGTGCGCGAACAGACTTTTACCGCAACCGGAACAGAAGTAGCTGTTAATATTGACTATAATGGGGAAAATTACGATGACAGGATTGCTCAGGTGGCGGTTATCAAGGGTTCGGTTGTGGTCACTGCTGGTAACAAGCAAGTCCCTGTTACCAACTTAAAGTCCGGTCAAAAAATCAGTTACCGATACACAGCTTGGCTCAAACATGAAAGATCCAAAACGATTTCCTGCGAGGTGGGAAATAAGCTATGCGGCGATAAATGTATTCCGGAAAGTTTAACTTGTTGCGAACAATCACGCTTTAGCAAAGTGGCGCCCGGCGCTTTTTGCACTAATCCAGCAGCCAAATCCTGCCGGACAATATTCCAGCCGGGAATCAATATACTCCAAACTCCAAAAGAATTGATTTGCTGTCCCGCCGGTAAGACCGCTTGTAGCGAAAATGAATCATTAGGCCAAGCTACAACTGTAATACCGGTGAAACTGGCTAAAAACGATGCACTAATAATGGACGATTTTACTAAAAGACAAATGATTTTTGCCGATTATTATAAATTTGTTTGGAAAGGGACGAGTGCTGATCAGGCAAGACAACGGTTGCAACAAATCATCGCCACTATTCAAAAAAATACTCAAGCGGTCTGGGACGAGCAGGAGAGGCAAGGAGAAAAAAGCTGGGATGCTTATATTGAGAGTTTGAAAGGAGAAGCTGACACATATTGGGATAATACTGCAAATAATAGCAACAACCTAGTATGCAGAAGCGGCTATTATTTAGCAACGGATATGCGTTGTTACTCCCAAAGCAAATTTTACACTTGTGATTCTGGTTGGTATCTTGGAATAGATCATATGTGTCATAAGTATACAAGTTCAGGTTCTGGTTCGAGTTCCGGTTCCGGCTCTGGTTCGGGTTCGGGTTCAAGCACAAATGAACAATGCAGCCCACCAGGTTCTGGTACCTATCAGTTAATGTGTGAGTCTACACATCAGGGCTACCTAAAGAATGGGCAATGTTGCGTTAAATACTAGCTGAAGCAACGGTTCAATTTTTGAAGATACCAAACCTTCTTTTTTAATAAGCACAAAAAGTTCTAACATCGTCCACGACTCGGAGCCACGAACCAGTCGTTTCACTCCGGTTCATGGCAGGCCATTTTTATTATAACTATGTAATTATCGCCGGATATAGTGTAATATAAGAAATGAAAGGAGGTACAGTATGAACGGAACAATTAAAACAAAAACAGATAAAGGATATGGATTTATTTCTCGTGACGGAGAAACGAAAGATCTTTTCTTTCACTCTAATGATTTGAGTGGTGTTACTTTTGATGAGCTTCAAGTGGGAGCAGCCGTTACGTTTGATGTTGAGGATGGTGAAAAAGGACCAAGTGCAAAAAATGTAACACTTGCTTAGTAACGTTGACAAAGCAATACAAAAAACCTCGCTTCCCGCGAGGTTTTTTTGTGCTCCGGCGTACCTGACGGTAGTCCTACGCTAAACCTGCCTCTACCTGTCGGTAGACAGGTGCCGTCAGGCAGGGCTTTGGCAGGGCAGGCCAAGTTAAACTTGGCAGGTACGACTCGGAGCCATTCCCAACTTAATATAACTTCTCGGCCCTAGGTTAGCTGTTGACTTTTCCATACAATGTCTATACAATATTTGTATATGCAAGACGTACAAACCATAAATATTTCACTACCAAAACCGTTACTCAAAAGAATTGATGAGCTGGCAGCTAAAGAATCTCGCAACCGAAGCGAGCTGATACGTGAAGCAGCACGAAGCTATCTTAAGGAACAAGAACGTTGGAGAGCTATTTTTGAAGTAGGTAGAAAAACAACTAAAAGGCTAGGTATAACAAACGAAGAAGATGTTTACAAAATAGTTGATGAATACCGCCACAGCAGATAATCCCCTAAAAGTAGTTCTAGATACAAATATTTTGGTTTCGGCAATAATTTTTGGCGGTTACCCTAGACACATACTTCAAAAAGTAGTTGAAGGAGAAGTAGTTGCGTTTACCTCAAAGTTTTTAATAGCCGAGCTTTCAGATGTATTAATCAAAAAGTTTAGCTTCTCTAAGGAACAGGTAGAGGCTGTTATTTCCCTGCTATCACAACATCTGCTTATAGTAGCGCCAACTAAATCTATCGATACTTTGGCTGATAAGGCAGATAATAGAGTTTTAGAAGCAGCATTAGAAGCAAGGGTTAAATTCATTATTACTGGAGACAAAGACCTTCTCGAGCTAAAAGAGTTTAAAGGTATTAGAATTGTTTTTCCAGCTGATTTTCTAAAGAGTGAGTATTAAAATTCCTCGAAAAAAGCTCCAGGTTAAATTTAAACGGCGCTTAGATTCCACCAGAAACACTTGCATGTCGATGTTATACTAAAACGGTATTTTAAAAATGATTAATAAAAAATTCCTAAAATACATCGTTTACATAATTCCTCTTGTCTTGTTTTTTATTTTACCCAAATTAATAGGCTTTTATACCGACTGGCTTTGGTTTGGTGAAGTAGGGTATACCCAGGTCTTCACAACACGTCTTATCACACAATTACTCCTTGGTGTTTCCGCCGCTATTATTGCCTTTTTCTTTATTTATATTAATTTACAGATAGCAGTAAGGGCGACCAAAGATAAAGCGATCAATGTAACTTTGTTTGAAAAGATAGCTGTTCCGCCTACTTTAGGAATTTATTTTAAAAATCTTATATTACCCGTATCTCTTCTTGTAAGCTTTTTTATCGGTCAGGCGGCCTCTTCTCAGTGGATGAAATTCTTAGCGTTCTTAAATTCCACTTCCTTTAATTTAAAGGACCCAATTTTTGGCCGGGATATCAGTTTTTATTTCTTCTCCTTGCCATTCTTCAATGCTTTGCACGCTTTTGCCTGGTGGGTGGTTTTGATCAGCTTTGTTTTAACTATGGTTTATTACGTTTCAAAAACCGCTCTTTGGTTTAGCCAAAGCGGGTTTTTCATTGACAACGTAGCAAAAATGCATTTATCAGCCTTTGGTGCTCTTATGTTCTTACTCTTAGCTGTTGGGCACATCCTCTCCCGCTTTGGGGCGCTGACTTCTTCGAACAGTCTAGGTACAGGAGCCTATTTTACGAGCGTAAACGCCGTTCTCCCTGTGTTATTAGTTCTGACTTTTCTAGCTATGGCAACGGCGGCGGCTTTTATACGAAACATATTCGCTTCCGGCAAAAAGTGGATCATCTTATCACTGGGGGCCTATTTTGTAGTCTGGATCGTTGGGGCAATTACCTATCCGACTATTCTGCAAAAACTAGTTGTAGCACCAAATGAGCTTAACAAAGAAGACCCCTTCATTAAGCACAACATTGCCTTTACCAGAGCCGCCTTCGGTTTGGACAAGATTGAAAAGCGGGATTTGACCGGAGAGACCGTTCTGGGCTTAGACGACATCAGAAAAAACGATGTCACTATCAAAAATGTGCGGCTTTGGGATAGACAACCGCTTTTGGATACCCTTGGCCAGGTCCAAGAAATCCGAACCTATTATGATTTTGTTTCTGTTGATAACGATCGCTACAACATCGACGGGGAACTGCGCCAAATAATGCTTTCCCCAAGAGAGCTCAACAGCGAGAGTTTGCCAAGCAGAAGCTTTATCAACGAGCGGCTCGCTTTTACCCACGGGTTTGGTTTGGCAGCTGGGCCGGTAAATCAAGTCACCACAGAAGGGTTGCCAGTGCTTTTTACCAAAGATATACCACCAGCCTCTACTGTCAAAGGACTGGAAGTTAAAAGACCGGAGATTTATTTTGGCGAGCTTTCTTCTGATTATGTTTTTGTAAAAACCAAGGCAGCCGAATTTAATTACCCTAAGGGTGAGAAGAACGTATTTCAAACTTATGAAGGAAAGGCGGGGGTGAAAGTAGACTCTTTTTGGAAGAAAATTGCTTTGGCTCTTCGCTTTGGCTCACTGCGGGTTTTGCTTTCCAATGATATTACCACTGAATCAAGAGCCCTCTTTTACCGCAATATCACGGAAAGAGTAAGAAAGATTGCGCCTTTCTTACAACTCGACTCGGATCCTTACATAGTCACAACTAAAGAAGGCCGATTGGTTTGGATCTATGATGCCTACACTACAAGTGACCAGTACCCCTACTCACAAAAGATTGATGGGATTAATTATATTCGCAACTCGGTTAAGATTACGCTAGATGCTTATGACGGCACAGTTCGTCTTTATGTCTCCGACCCCAAAGATCCTCTAATTCAAACCTACCAAAGGATTTTCCCAAAGGTGTTTAGCCCGCTTTCGGAAATGCCAGCCGATCTGAAAGAGCATCTGCGTTATCCGGAAGATATATTTGCCTATCAAAGCACCCTTTACGCCATATATCATATGGATCAGCCTCAAATCTTCTATAATAAAGAAGACCAATGGGTTATCCCTCTGGACACAAGTTCGAAAGAAACCGGTGAGGGAAAAACAATGATGCGGCACATAATTATGAAGTTGCCGGGACAAGAAAAAGAAGAATTTATCTTTATGCTTCCTTTTACCCCGAGAGGTAAAGATAATCTAATTTCCTGGTTGGTGGCAAGAAACGATGGCGATAATTACGGAAAGCTGGTAGTTTACCGTTTTCCCAAACAAAAGCTGATTTACGGACCAGAGCAGGTCAATGCCCGTATTAGCCAGGATGCTGATATCTCCGGCCAGATTTCTCTTTGGGATCAGCGAGGTTCCCAAGTCATACGCGGAGCCATGCTGGTTATTCCGATTGAAGAAGCACTTTTGTATGTTCAGCCGCTCTACCTTCGCGGTGAAGGAGGAAAGATACCCGAACTAAAACGTGTTATCGTCGCTTACGAAAACAAGATTGCGATGGAGGAGACATTGGAAGCGGGCTTAACCCGGATTTTTGGCGAGGGGGTTGCTACCACTGAGAAAGCAAAGATAGCGGAAAAACCGGTAACAGAAACTGATTTGGCAAAACAAGCCCAAGCCGCTTATGAGGCAGCTCTCAAAGCCCAAAAAGAGGGCAACTGGGCAACTTACGGTGAAGAAATCAGAAGGCTGGGTGAAATCTTGAGGAAAATGCAGGAAAAGTAATAGGTTATGTGGAATATCTTATTGTCTGTCGGAAGGATTTTGATCATCTCTCCGCTAGTTTTTGGGCCGACGAAACTTTTAAACCGAAAAGGTAGCTCGCCAAAAGGGAAAATTATTAAAGGGGAATTGGGAAAAAACGTAAAAAGTTCTAACCCTTCACTAAGTTTATACTGAGCAAGGTCGAAGTACTCAGGATAAACTCGCTCAGGACAAGCATCGTACACTAGACGAACCAATTCATCTATGGAGTTAACCCTCTAAGATTTTAATTGCTTTTCCGAAGATAACCGCTGAAGAAAGCTTTTTATGAGCAGAAGATACAATTCTGGCAAAAGTCGGCTGCGAGATATTCATTTTTTTCGCGGCAGCCACTTGTTCAAGGCCGTCCACCTCAGCTAGTTTTAAAGCCTCCAGCTCATCCGGGAAAAGGGCTACTTCCTCAAGAGATTTAATTGGAATGCCTTTCGGTTTAAAATAGCACGCGCATGGTTTGCACTGGCAATACCGTGCTTTTTTTGGTCTTGGCATAGATTTATTCGTGTTTGCTAGACTCAAGTTCTTTTTCTAACTTTTCAACATATTCTAGCTTTTCTTTCAAAGCCTCTTTAAATTTCTTTAAGTGTTCTAGTTTTTCTTCTGAAGTTGGTTCGTGCCATTCGTGACCTTCGCATCCACAGCTTTCGGAACCATGCCCACAACACCCACACTGACAACAACACCCGCCTTTCATGTGGCCAAATCCGTGCTGTCCTGTTTTATCAAATTCGTGCATATTTATCACCACCCTTCATTATATTGAATATATATTCATAATACTACTTCCCAAAGTCTTAGTCAACGGCCAAGCAGTAAAAACTACGGAGATTTTAGGTACAAAAAGTTCTAACCTTATCGACGACCGGAGCCACGAATTTTGGCCTCACACTAAAAGATTTTTTTGTGGTATTTTAGAGGAGATGAAAGAGAAATCTTACCGTTATTTGGTTTTAGATTTGGTGTTTTTTGTAAGTACAATAGCAATCTGCTTGCTTATTTCCCCCATAGGGCTTAAAGATAATCATGGCGTTAGCTATTACGAACATTACGGCCTACCTCTAATTCCTTACGTGTTGGGATTCTTTGCGGTGGCAGTATTGACTTTCCTAATAGCGCGCTCGTTGCCTCGATCGAACCATAAACTCACTAACCTTAAATATGTATTGTACGCTATTTCAGTTCTAGTCTTTGGGGTGCTAGCAACACCAGATTACATAAATTCATTTTTCAATTGGGCCCACATGGTTATTTCCACCATATTATTTATTATTGAATTAATTTTGGCCGCGTGGCTGGTCATCTTTGAATTAAAAGACAAAATTAATCTTTCCTTGGTTCTATTACTTTTCTCAATCGGCGTACTAGCCTTGGCCTCAAATATAAACTGGACAAGATACTTATTCATTAGTGAAGTATCTTTTCAAATCATTTTCTTTTTAATATTTGTGAGGACAGCCAGCAAGGTAAAATTACTTAATTGAAAGCTCACGTTTGTTTTCCTGACAATATATAATTCAGTCCATGGGAAAGCTAAGTAGGTGGTCTGCGAAAGTTACAAAGGAAAGTAACGCCTTGGATTTGGAAGAGGGTGTGTTTACTTGGGATGATCCCAAAAAGATTGCTCTGTCGCTTCGAAAATCTGCGGAGCAAAGTACAAGAAAAAAAGGAACGGCGTTTCAATCCGCCATGTCGATGTTGAATTTTTATATAAACAGAGCCGGCAATAACTTATCTTCCCAACAAAAAGCCATTTTAAATCTAGCCAAAGTAGAACTTAGAAAATTATTTGGGAAGGCCACAGAGTAACCCCATATTGAGAGACTTTGTAAATCTAATGCTTGGATGGTTGTTGTTTAGGAAAAAAATGTTGGTTAAAATATTTTAAAGGAGGTGAAAATATGAAAGGCTACGTTACAAATATTGAAAAGGTAGCTACCGAAAACTCTAATTTTCGCAAGGTTTTGTACACTGCTAAACACAGCCAGCTGGTGCTAATGAGCCTAAAAGGAAAAGAGGATATCGGGATGGAGGTTCACGACCATCTGGACCAGTTTATCAGGATTGAAAAAGGAGTCGGTAAAGCTGTTTTGGATGGTGTCGAACACCCCTTGGAAGATGGTTCAGCGATCGTGATCCCAGCCGGGACAGAGCATAATATCATCAACACCGGTGACGAAGAGCTGAAACTTTACACCATTTACTCCCCCCCTGAGCATCAGGACGGAGTAGTCCGGGCAACTAAAGCGGATGCACAGGCGAAGGAAGAGCATTTTGACGGAAAAACAACAGAGTAAAAATTCTGTGCTACTTATAGTAAACGAGATTAAATGGCTCGAAAATTAGATGTTTAGCCTGGCGCTGCTTGACTAGATTTTTTTCGGGTGTTATTCTATTAATAGGTATTAAGAATGAAAGCTATTAAGCCACTTTCGATAATTAGTTTTGTATTAGTTTTTGTATTCCTATTTAGTTCTTCAATTTTTGCTGTCTCTACAACAGGAAACCAAAACCGAGTAACTATCAATCAGGAAACCCAAAATCAAGGCGCAACAACTTCTATTCAGACAAAGCAAAAAACCTGTCTGAAAAAACAAGCCGGTATAAATAAACGTGCCCAACAACTAATAAAGCGGACAAATCTCATACTAACTATTTTTGAACGCCACACAACACGAGTTCAAGACTACTATAACGATAAATTAGTGCCGAAAGGAGCGGTCATCGAAAATTATGAAGCGCTCTTGGCTGATATTGCCAATAAAAAGGCTGCAGTTGAAGTGGCTTTAGCTACCGCTAAAACAGACGTTGCTGGATTTAAATGTGATAGCAGCAATCCCAAAGAACAATTAAAGCTGTTTCGGGCCGATATGACCCGTGTTATAAGGGCTTTGAAAGAATATAGGACGGCAGTTGTTAATTTAATTGTTGCAGTACGGACAAAAGGAAAAAATATAAAATCACCGGGCGCCACCGGCTCGGCTACGCCAAGTAGCACTACCGAATAAGGAAATTATGATTGAAGGAACAAACGTGCCACAAATTAATAATCCACCAGAAATAAAACCGCAAGGGGTAAAAAATAGGATGAGTTTTTTTAGCATCGCAATAATACTTCTGGCAGTAATAATAGTCGGTTTTTCAATATGGTTAGTAGCTTATTATTTTAATAATCAAAAAACTGCTCCTACCTCCACAACTTCTACCCAAACTGTTTCAGAGATAAAAACTGACGCTGATCTAAAAAAGATTGAAGACGATGCAAATAAAATGGATATTGATAGTATGAATAGTGAACTTGATAAGATTGACACTGATGCCGCTGGGTTTTAACTTTTCAGTATTACCCCACACCTCCCATTAAGTGATATTATTTAAATGTAATGCAACTTAAACGCTACGAAAAAAATCCCATAATTACACCTTCAAAAAATTGGTGGGAAATAAACGCAGTATTTAATGCCGGTGCCACGATTTTTGAGAATAAAATCGTACTTTTATACCGGGCAATTGGTGGGGATAGTTTTTCCCGCTTTGGTCTAGCTACCTCGAATGATGGTTGGAATTTCGAAAGGTATGAAGATCCTGCTTTCGAAGCAAATCTAACCAATCAATACGAGCGATTAGGAGTAGAAGATCCGCGAATCGTTAAGATTGAAGATATTTATTATATTACTTATACCGCGCCATCAGTTTATGCGGCAAGCGTGTATAGAACTAAAAAATTTGCTCCTTCTTTAAATCACCCGGCTCCTTGGCGGGTTCGGCCTTCACTAGTCACAACAACCGACTTTAAAAAATTTGATCGGAAGGGGATTATTATTGATAATGATACAAAAAATACAAGTCTTTTTCCCGAAAAAATTAACGGCCATTTCTGTCTTCTTCATAGAATTTACCCACAGATGTATATTGTTTTTTCCCCAGATTTAAAGATTTGGCAAGATGAAGCGGTTTTGATTAGCCCGAGAAGTGGGTCTTGGGATTCGGAGAGAGTAGGAGCCGGCGCCCAGCCGATTAAAACTCCCAAAGGTTGGCTTCTTTTTTATCACGGCACCGATAATAATCATATTTATCGGCTTGGGATCATGCTTTTAGATTTAGTAGACCCAACTAAAATACTTTATCGAAGTTCCGAGCCAATTTTAGAACCAGAAGAGTCTTATGAAAAAGAAGGTCTTACGCCAAACGTTGTTTTTACCTGCGGAGCCGTAGAGAAAGACAACAAATATTTTGTCTATTACGGTGCGGCTGATAAGGTAATTGGGCTTGCTACAATCGAAAAAGACCTTTTGCTTAGTGCGCTTCCTTGACTTAATGAGGTAGAATGATAAAAAAGTATGGCAAAAAAAGAATTTTCTTGGGAATTTATTTGGGAAACCGCGGGACGTAAGTATTTTTTAGTAAAAAAAGCGGATGATGAATATTTTATTTTCCGTTCCCCCGGAACAGCTTTGGAAAAAGCTAAAAATTATCTTATTCTTGGAAATCGGGAAGGCGAAAAAGTTCCTTGGGGGGCAGTTCCGGCAAAAATAAGAATCCGAGTAGCGAGCCAAAAAATAAAACCTTCACCTCAAAACCAGGATATTTTAATCTCCGAGCAACTTTAATTTATAGTACACAAAAGGGGTTTTTTCTGCTAATCTACGAAGTGTGATTTCCATCAAAGAAGTTACGGAAAAACAGATTTGGGAAAACTTTAATTTAAAAAGTAAAAAACCCTCTTTTTTACAATCGTGGGCATGGGGCGAATTCCAAAAAAGCTTAGATAGAGAAATTTTCCGCCTCGGTGTTTATGAAAGCGATGATTTAGTAGGAATTTGCCTTGTCATCGAGGAGAAAGCCAAAACCGCCTCCTTTTTTTACGCGCCAGCCGGACCAGTTTTATCTAATTGGGATAAAGAGCCGCTAGACTCTCTGCTAAGGTTTCTTAGAAGTAAAGCAAGAGAAAGAAATCTTTCTTTTCTACGTCTTGATCCGCGTAAAATCGAAAAAAAAGACGAGCAGTTATTATTTAAAGCTGGATTTTTGACAGCACCAGAATACGTTCAACCCCCTTGCAGTGCTCTAATTGACCTTTATCAAAGCGAGCAGGAAATTTTAGCAAAAATGGCTACCACTACCCGTTATAATATTGGAGCCAGTACACGCAAAAATGTAAAAATAAGGGAAGGGGGGAAAGAAGAGGTTTCAATTTTTATTGAATTTTTAAAGCAAACCTCAAAAAAGCATTATCTTACCTTACCGGGGGAACCCGATTATCACAAAAAACAGTTTGACGCTCTTTCCCAAGAAGGGTTGATGAAACTTTTTATTGCTGGGTATCAGGGAGTCCCATTAGCCGCTGCTTTAGTAGTATTTTATGGTGATACTGCTTACTATCTCCATGCCGCGAATTCTTATCAGCAATCCAAATTAAGAGCAGCTTATCCCTTGGTTTGGCATTCCATATTAGCTGGTAAAACCCTGGGTTTGAAAAAATTTGACTTTTGGGGTATAGCGGAAACGGATGATCCTAAACACTCTTGGGCAGGTATCACTGCTTTTAAACTTTCGTTCGGCGCCGAAAGAGAGCACTACCAGCTACCATATGACCTTCCCTTAAAAGTTTATTATCGTTTGGTGCGGCTTATTGAAACTTCGCGAAAACCTTTACGGAAGTTACTCAAGTTTGTTAGAAAAGGTTAATTACATAATGGGTAAATTTATTAATCAAATATCAGACGAAAGCTATATACATAAGTTTATTTATTTAGGTATAATTATTGTTTGTGGGTTTTTGGCTTTTCAATTTTGGCAAGCAAATTTCCTATCTATTTATGATGCTAGCGGTCATGTTGCTGCAGTTGAATCAGTGCGCAGTTTCTGGCCTTCACTTTCGGGTTGGAATGCCCGGGAATTACTTGGTTGGCCTCAAGGTATTTTTTACCCATCGTTTTTCCATTACCTTACCGCTGGTTTAGCTTTTGGAGTTGGGATCCCGGTGGCAATTAAAATTGTTATTTGCGTAGCATTTATAGCTCTACCAATTTCAATTTTAATTTTTGTTCGCTCAATTTTTTCAGATAAAAATAGTGCTCTTTTAGCTTTTTTGTTTATTTTTTTACTAATAACTTTTTCACCTGATTTTTTAGGCAGCAGCTTTCGTAGTCTTTTTCACTTAGGGTTAATGCCTAATTTCTTTGTTTTACCTGTGCTATTTCTATTTTTAGCTTCTACCACCAAGATAGCAAAGGGAAAATTTGCAGAAAGTGGTTTACTCTTAGCTTTACTCATACTGACTCATTTGGTAGCGGCAATTCTAGGGGTTATCTATCTATTAATTACATTCATTACGAAAATAATGTTTGGAGAAAGACACCTTTGGAAAAAATATTTACTGGTTTTAATTATAGCTTTACTTCTGACAGCCTTCTTTTGGCTGCCGTTTTTGGTAAATTATCAATTAACTTCTGTAGCCACTCATGGCGCAATCACCTCTTATTTTAGCCTTAATTTGGTCGCTTTATTAATTGCTGTCGGACTGGTATTTTTTTCTTTCAAAAAAAGAGAAGAAAAGCTTTTTTGCCTTTCTTTTACTGCTTTTATTATTGTATTAGCCTCTGTTTTCGACGCGATGGTATTTAGAAAATTTGGTACAAGCTATTTTTTCGAAACACTTAATATCTATCGGTTTCAGATTTTTGCCTACATGTTGTTAGGTATGGGGCTTATCTTACTCTATGAAAAATCTTCATGGTTTAAAAAGACCGAGAGGCTCTTAACAATTGCCCCTATTTTGCTATTTGGATTGATTATTTTAGGAATTTTTTTCAAAAACCCAGCTAAAATTCAAACCGCCCAAGTAAATTTGGCGCACCCAGAAAAAATTTCTGGCCGATTTCTGGAAAGTTTTCGCCGTACTGAGAGTTACCCTGTGGTTTACGAATTTCAAACCCGTCTTTCCAGCGAAAATAAGCAAAGTCCGTGGGCATTTGGGGTTTTTCCAGAATCAAGCCCAAATGCTCCCTTTATCCAATCTTTGATAAAGAGTTTGCGTCCTTCTGCTTACCCGGAAGGGGAGGGAGCTAGTTTAGAAACAAAATTTGTCGATAAAGAGAAAACAGGTTCTCTCCTAAACCTTTTTGGCGTAAGCTACCTTATTAGTCTTGACAACGAGCCTAAGAATGAAATTGGTGTTTGGACGCAGGAAGACGAAAAAAAGTATTATAATGCGGAAAAAATTTCTGACGGGGTTCTGTTTGAGGTAGTGAAGTTGCCGGTAATTCCAATAGATAAAAACTGGGAAAAAGAAGTCGAAAATTGGTGGTTAGAATCCGGCGAATTAAAATATTTACCTTATCAAGCTAGGAAAGAAAAATTTGAGACGGTTTGCGCCGAAACCTTAAATAATGCTCAAATAAAAATACTTTCAGTCAATGAAAGACAAACCAAATTTGAGTTGGAAATTGATGCCGCAAAGCAAGTGCCAGTTCTAGCTAAAATATCGTATTTCCCATATTGGAAGGCCTACCAAAACGGCTCGCCTCGCGCCGCAGGGGAAGCGGGTAAAGAAATTCCAATTTATCGCTCTGCTCCAAATCTGATGCTGATTTCCGCTAATGGGAAGGTGACCTTAGAATATCAAGAACCAGCCTGGCAAAAAGGTCTTTTCTTATTATCCGCAATTACTCTTTTTACTTTAACCCTCTTTTTATTTAGGAATAAGTTTAGTTTAAAGGATTAACCGTATTAGTAATGTCTTCTTTTTGACAAAATTGGCTGTAGAGCTTATTATTTTTGGATGATGAAGGAAAAAGCTGGGGTAGGTATCATTTTATTTTTTTGCATCGTGTTTATAACCGGTATTTTTTTATCTTCGCGGAAAAACCAAAGCTATTCCAAACCAAATATACCTCAAAATAATGAATCAATCTTACCAATTTCTAATAATTGGGCTACTCCCAGCACCCAGTTAATAATCGCATCTGAAATTAAAACAAATAAAAATACCGAAATTTCTTCTGGAATTTTAGTTACCGATAAAGGCGACAATTTGCTGGTATTAATAAATAAACATATTCGCTTACCAGCAAACTATGAACCGGCAGATTTAGTCGATATTGGTGTGCTTAATAAACCTGGATTAAGATTACGAAAAGAGGCGGCCCTAGCTTTAAATAATATGTTGGAAGCAGCACGATCTGAAGGCGCAAATTTAGCTATCGTTTCGGCTTACCGATCTTATTGGCAGCAAGCAGCTACCTTTCAAGGCTGGTTTAATAAAGAAGGAATCGCTGCCGAAACTTTCTCAGCCAGACCCGGACATTCCCAACATCAATTAGGAAGCGCGGTTGATTTCACTAATTTATCAGCCAATCAGAATTTTTCCGAAGGTTTTGGAGCAAGTGTGGAAGGCGCTTGGTTAGCAAGTAATGCGTATAAATTTGGTTTTGTCCTATCTTATCCAAAAGGCGCCGAACCCATCACTGGTTATATTTACGAGCCATGGCACTACCGTTATATCGGTATTGAAAATGCCCTGGTTTTGATTCAATCTGGACTAAATTTAGAAGAATTTTTAAAGAAATTTGGTGTAGCTTAGAATTTTTAAGTTAAAGTTATTTATATGAATCGCCAAAATATTGTCACCTTCCTTTTAATAAGCTATTTTTTAGTGATAATTGGTTTGATGCTTATTAATAATGTCTCGATTACTCCGGATCGGATTTTTATTTTTTTGCTTTTTCTGGCAATCATTTTGGGACGGTTAAAAACTTTTTTGCGCGATTGGCTTCCTTTTTTAGCTTTACTTTTAGCCTATGAGATGTTGCGCGGATTTGCTGATAGCTACTTTACGGTTCATGTAGCTGGGTTAATAAAACTGGAAAAGTTTATATTTTTTGGCTACTTGCCCACTGAAGTTTTACAAAACCTTTTTTATAAAGCTGGAACTATTGGTTGGCAAGATGTCGCCGCGACCGTAATTTATTTCCTGCATTTCCCCCTGCCTCTCGCAATGGCTTTCTACCTGTGGTTAAAACATAAACAGCAGTATTATCGCTTTGTGATTGCTTTATTAGTGCTTTCTTTTTCCGGGTTTATCACTTTCCTGCTTTTCCCGGCGGCTCCCCCGTGGTACGCTGCCAAAGAAGGCTTAATTTCAATTACAAAAATTTCTACCATTGTTGTAGATCGTTTAAGCTGGACTTGGAACCTATCCTATTATTATTCCCATTTAAATCCAAACCAGGTTGCCGCAATGCCTTCTTTGCACGCTGCTTATCCGACATTAGTTTTACTTGGTCTTTGGCGGGTTTCAAAACGAGCCTTTTGGGTTTTCTTGCCTTATCCGCCGCTAGTATGGCTTTCGACAATTTATCTTGGTGAACATTACGCAATTGATGCCGCTGCCGGAGCAGCTTACGCCTTCGCTTCATATTGGGTGATCTACAATTTTATGAGTGTAAAAAAGTTTGTTTTAAACTTGATGCCGACAAATTTATTAAAACAAGTTAGAGCTTTAAGATTGAGGAAAGATAATGAAAATTAAAATTGATCGGGATCTTTGCATTGGCGCCGGAACTTGCACTGTATTGGCTCCCAAGACTTTTTATCTGGACAGCGAGTTGAAAGTAATTCTTAAAAGGAATGGTAAAAAGGATAGCGATGGAGACATAATTGCCGCCGCCAAAAGCTGTCCCGTAGCTGCAATAATTTTAGAAGGCGAAAAAGGTAAGCAAATTTTTCCTTAATATTTATATCCTGTTAATGATTACATACTAAGAGTAAGCAAACCCTTAAGGGCAGGTAAGTTTCGATCGTATTCGGAGGAATAAGCCGAAGCTAGCTCAACCAAAATCGTCATCATCCCATTCTCGTTTGCCCATTCTTCAAATGTTCCGGTAACCGGGTAACCAAAAGTTTCTTCCCCACCGGAAGCTTTTGGGTAACCGGTTTGAGCCGAGTACCAATCAGCGAAAGCATCAGCGATACTACCCCCGATTACAGTGTTAATAGCAGCATGATAAGTAATTACGCGGCTTGGCCGCTCAGCAAGCATAAGATTCCTAAGCGCTTGGGTTTCTGGTTCAGAAAAAGGTGTTGTACCGCCGCCATTAGGGATAGAACTTGTATTCCAATAGCTTAATGATTGCCATGTAGACGAGCCCCAATTGCGATTTAAATCCACTCCATTGCTATTAAAACGATTGTTTGCGGCTTTTCCGTCTGGATTGGCGTAGGAAACAACTATAAAAGTCCGATCAGAGCCGATACTAGGCTGATTTGCGCGTAAATAATTGATCCAACTAGAAAGCAGAACTCCGGTATTTGATTCAATGCCATGAAGAGTACCTACTAAAAGTATCTTTTTTGGTCCGACGCCAAAATAAGAAGCATAGAGTGGTCGTCCTCGTACCGAATAACCAATGGTTCTTGTCCGCTCGCTAGTGGTAGTAAATGTCCGGCTGTAAGCTTCAACACTATCTTCGCCACCAATACTTTTTATACCAGTGGCAATAGAAACTTTGTAGGTTGTAAGCAGGGAAAGGCCTTGAGGTTTAAAGATAAGCGTATTTCCTTCCCAGCGAAAGCTTCCTGTTATGCTGGGTGAAACAGAATATTTTTCTTGGCCAGAAAGCGCTTCAACGGGTTGGTTAAAAGTGACCCTAATTTCGGAATTTAAACCAACCAGCCCTCCACCAGGCGAAAAATTAATTACACTAACTGGTCCAGCCGTTTTAAAATTAATTAATACGTCGCTGTTTAGCCGTGATCCGTCAGCGCCTTCCAGAAAATTCGAAAGAATTTTTATCAAAAAGGTTGTATTAGTTAGCCAAGGAGAGGTTGGGGTAAAAACAACAGTTTTCCCATCCTCCCAAGAAAATTTCCCTTCCGTTTTAGGATCAATATCAAAAGATTTCGACCAGGTCTGCTTTTCAACAGCTTTATCAAAAGTCAGTTTGAGACTGGATTGCTTCAAAACAGTCTGAGCACCATTTACCGGCGCGGAGGTTGTAAGGGTGAGCGGAGATATCACGGAAAAGCCACCGGAATATAAAAGCTCAAAATCAGAATTAGCTAATCTTAGTAATAAATATATTTTATATATCTGTCCTTGTAATAATCGTTTTGTAGGCTTGATAAATATTTTCGGGCCTTCTTGCCGAATTTCATAAAAAAAGTCCGGTTCGGCTAAAAAATCATAGCTAGCCGCGTTGTAGGATTTATTCATAGTAAATTCTATTTCTGAATCAGAAGGAACATTTTGTTTATTAGTAGGGGGAGACGCGCTGATAACATTTGGCAAGCTTTCTGTTTGGAGATTAATTTTTGAAATAGAATTTGAACCGTATAGATTTTTTAAGCCTACATTAACAGAATAATTGGAGCTAGCTTTTAAAAGCCCTTCCGGTCTTACTTCTAATTGCTGTATAAACGGGATAAGAGTATTTTTCCAGACTACTTTGACCGGGATTTCGGGTTCTACAGAAACTGTGAGAGATTTGTTATCAACAAATCCTAATACCGTAACCGTTATATTGCCATCTAATCTATGTTCGATGGGAGATTGGGCAGGAAGTACTTTTAAGGGGCTAAAAATCACTATCAGGACAAGTAAAAAAATTGCAGTACAAAAAATAATTATTAAGTGAAAGATTCTTTTATGATACTGATTAATTAAATTGAAGGCAGGGCTCATAGCTCTATCTAAATTTTATTGTAATTAACCTTTGGCAGTCAATTAGAGGATTCTAAATTTATCCTGTTTGCTTTGGTAGAAAGTCGTATAAGGGTATGCTAGACTAGGATACTTAATGTTGGAAATAAAAAATCTATACGTTAGTGTTGAAAATAATGAAATTATTAAGGGCGTTTCACTTAATATTAAACCCGGTGAAATCCACATCCTTATGGGTCCGAATGGTTCAGGTAAATCTAGCCTCGCTCTAGCTTTGGCAGGACACCCGCGTTATCAAATAACTTCCGGAAAGCTTAATCTATTAAGGAAAAACATTACAAAACTTACGGCCGATAAGAGAGCAAAGCTAGGTTTATTTATTGCCTTGCAGCATCCGGTAGCAATCCCAGGAGTTTCAGTAGCAAATTTCCTACGTTCCTCTCAAAAAGCACTAAAAGTAAATAGCAAATTTGATAATTTCATCGCCATCTTAAAAGAGAAAATGAGCGAGATAAAGCTTGGGGAATCGTTTATTTATCGAGCGGTCCACGATGGCTTTAGCGGGGGAGAAAAGAAGAAATTAGAAATAGTACAACTTGAGATTTTAAAACCAAAATACGCCATTTTAGATGAACCGGATTCTGGATTGGATGTAGATGCTTTAAAGCTAGTTGCTTCAAAAATTGAAAACACTGCAAAATCAAACACAGCGATTATATTAATTACTCATAATCCCAAAATTTTGAAGTACATCAAGCCAAATTTTGTTCATATAATGATTAGCGGTCAGATAGTGAAGAGTGGGAACTATAAATTGGCAGAAGAAATTGAAGAAAAAGGGTATCAAGCTATCAAAGTTTAGAATTTACAATTTGAAATTTAGAATTTTCAATGAAAATTAAAAACTGAGAATTAAAAATTATGCCTAAAGTTGGAAAGATTGACATTAACGCAACATATAAAGAAAAATACGGTTTTACAAAACCAGAAAGGTATGTATTTAAGGCAAAAAAAGGGTTAGATAAGAGCGTAATTAGAGAGATCTCGAAGCAAAAGCAAGAACCGAAATGGATGTTAGATTTCCGGTTAAAGTCATTTGGAATCTTTAAATCTAAAAAAACGCCCTCTTGGGGACCGGATTTATCAGGATTAAACCTGGACGAGCTTTACTATTATATAAAACCAATTAAAAAAGCCGTTACCAAATGGCAAGAGCTGCCAAAAGAAATCCGCGAAACATACGAAAAAATCGGTATTCCCGAGGTAGAAAAGAAGTATTTAGCTGGGGTCGGAGCCCAATATGAAAGCGAAGTGGTTTATAAATCTTTAAAAGATACCTGGGAGAAAAAAGGAGTGGTTTTTACTGATACGGATTCTGCTTTGAAAAAGTATCCGGATATTTTCCAAGAATATTTTTCAAAATGTGTCCCGGCTGCAGATAATAAATTTGCAGCGCTAAATTCAAGCGTCTGGAGCGGGGGGTCGTTTATTTATGTGCCAAAAAATGTCGAAATAGATATTCCGCTCCAAGCCTATTTTCGGATAAATGCAGCAAAATTTGGTCAGTTTGAACGTAGTTTAATTATTATTGATGAAGGCGCAAAAGCCTCATACATCGAAGGATGCACCGCTCCAATTTATCACAGCGATTCTCTGCATGCTGCTGTGGTGGAAGTATTTGTTAGGAAAAACTCACATTTTCGCTATACTACAATTCAGAATTGGTCAAAAAATGTTTACAACTTGGTTACTAAACGTGCATTTATTGACGATGAGGGTACGATGGAGTGGGTAGATGGTAATTTGGGCTCGAAAGTGTCAATGAAATACCCCTCAATTTATCTAAAAGGCAAAGGGGCAAGAGGCGAAATTCTGTCAATTAGTTTTGCCGGTTATGGTCAAAACCAAGATGTCGGCGGCAAAATAATTCATTTAGCTCCAAATACTTCAAGCCGGATAATTTCAAAATCGATTTCTAAAGATGGAGGTATCAGTAGCTACCGAGGTTTATTAAAAATCGCAAAAGGAGCAAAAGGTGCGGTGGGGCATGTTCGCTGCGACGCGCTTATCCTCGATGAAAAAAGCAGAAGCGACACTTATCCAACAATGCAGGTAGACGAAAAAGACTGCAAAGCCAGCCACGAAGCAACAATTTCAAAAGTAGATGAAGATCAGCTATTTTATCTGCAAAGTAGGGGTTTGAGCGAAAACGAAGCTACCAGTTTAATAGTTAATGGTTTCGTCGAGCCAATAGTCAAAGAAATTCCTCTAGAGTACGCCGTAGAGCTCAATCGCCTTATCCAGCTTGAAATGACTAAGTAATTTCACTGGAATTTTTTCCCAAAAAGGAATTTAATATAAATAGATGAATAATGACATCACTATTAAAATGATCTTAAGCCGCCTCGGTTCTCTTGTGTCTGATTTCCTTCGCTACCTTGCGGTATTTTTTTTTCGCCATACTTCTAGCCTATTTAAGGCTAAAAGTCCTTATAATTGTTGTTCTGACCGCTTCTTTAGCCTTGGTTTTGTTCTTGGCCACGCCGCTCCTAACCGCGATTAAAAAAAGGAAAGTTGAAAAAGAAGAATATCAAGAGACCCTAGTCGAGGGAGGAATCGAGGAGACTAGACCTTCTAGGGATTTAACAGAGAAGGAGAAAACAGAATTGACGAGACTTTACCGGGAGTCTAAGCTTATAGGGGAAAACCTCGTTTTGATAGTAATTGCCTTTATCTTGATTGATCTCGTCCTTATCAGTCTGTTTCTCCTCAATATACCTTTCTTATTGTTCGCAATTATATTAGAGGGTACGGCTATTTCTTTGGGGCTTAAGGAGCGTAGTAGGTATTTAGATTTAAGATCGCCAGCCTTTAGAGTTCAAGGAAAGGCAATTAAGGAAAAAATTAGTGGTAAACGCAGAGATTATTATTATCTAACGATTAGAAAAATTAAATTTTCGGAAGAGAATTACAAAGATCTTTCCAATTTTTACTTTACGATTAATGATCAAGACGAAGTAGCAGTCGAGTATAGTCCCCGCACGAAACATGTTTGGAAAATGTATAAAACGCAGGATTTAAAGTAAAAAAATCCCGCCTAGAAAAAATCACCAAAAAGGAATTTAATATAGGTAGATGAAGTTATCTTCAAGGAATGCCTTGCTTTTAATTGTCTGTGTTTTGATACCAACAACAGTCTTATTGATTGGGTTTGCTATATTTGAGAGCGTAATTAACCATGGGTTTTCCTGGCTCTCTCTAGAAGCAGGGGCCGATCTTATTTATGTCCTCTTTTACCTTATTACAGTAATTGGGGCACCCGTGTTGGCTCTTTTTTTGTATAAACGAAAGATTAGAGAAAGCGCTGCATTGGAGAGAGTTGAAAATTATGTTCAGGGTGCGATAAAGGAAAAAATTATTCACAGAGAACTAAAGGAATGGGAAAAGTTTTTTCTCGAGGAGAAGTATAAAGAGACAAAAAATAAAGATTACGATCTTGACCGCCGAGCACCAATTTTTAGAATTCAGGGTAATTTAGTGACTTTAAGCTTGGTTAGCAACGAAGTAATTAAACTGAAAGAGGAATGGAATGTACGCGGCTTTAAAATGAATGAAGAAAACTTTCCCGACATTCGGTACAAAATCTTCGCTGAAGGTGAAGAAGTAGCGGTGGAATTTTCGCCTTTCTCTAAATGGGTTTGGGATGTTTATAAAATTGTCAATGGAAAACGAGATTGGCTAATGCAGCTTTCAAATGAAAATTTCGGACTTTTAAAATCTGGACAAATAAAAGTAATTCCGAGAGCTCCTTACGGAACGCATCGATTGGAAGAAATAAAACGAGGAGATTTTATTACCTTTAATAATATGGGTATAGGTGTAACAGTTGATGTGGAGGTGGAATATATAAAGCATTATAAAACAGCTGAAGATCTTCTTAAAGCTGAAGGAGTAGAAAATGTATATCCACAGGTAAAAAGTTTTGAAGAGGCAGCCCATTTTTTAAATTCGATTGAAAATTACTATAAAAGAATCCAAAAAGGTGGGATTTACGCAATTAGAGTAGGACTGTTAAAAAGTTAAAAAGCATGTAAAATGTAAGTAAGGGGGTGAAGATGGCGCAACTCATTAAGGTAGCGGAGCTCTCAGAATTAAAAGAAGATGAGGCGAAAGCAGTAAGTGCCGCTGGATTGCGGATTGCGCTTTATCGTTTGGGAAACGAAGTATTTGCCACCAGTGATATTTGTACCCACGCCGGTTGTTTATTTAGCGAAAGCGGCTATCTTCGGGGAGAAGAGATAGAATGCGGTTGTCACAGTAGTCAGTTTAACGTAAAAACCGGCAAAGTAACCCAAGAACCCGCAGTGGAACCTGTAAAAACCTACCCCGTAAAAGTCCAAGGCGAAGATGTTTTAGTCGAAGTCTAATTTGAATCCTTAGTCCACGAAGTGGTCGCAGGATTCGAGAGTACCTAAATCATTGAGCCTCAGCGAAATTATTTAGTTACGTAGAATCCTATAGCATTGACTTTTAGCCATATTTTTGCTATAATATATAAGTATTAGTTAATTAATGCGGTTGATGTTTTAAGCCAAAAAACACGACCCGTTTTTTGTTAGGGCCTCCACCCTTGTTTTTAAGCAATTGAAAGCAAGCGCGGGGGATTATCGGAAGGATCAGATTCACTCCAAGGAGGGAGCATGTTAGAGAAGTTTTTGATCGGAGCGATTATCGTTTTGGTGGCAGCGGTCGGTGTAGTTCAAGTGTCAAAGCTTGGGCACCACGAGCCGACCGTCATGGATCAGATCCAGGGCGGAGTTTACAGCCAGTCGGCTGTGGACTTTGCGGTTAATGGTCTCAAGGCAGAGCTTGCAGAAAGCTCGCTTACGGACCACAACTCCGCTGGGTTGCGTTACTTAGCGTACCTTATGGAACAGTGCGCTGAGAACCCCGACCTAGCGGTCAAGGAAGAGGTCTTGTCGTTGGACAGACAATCGTGGCCGGTTATGGACTCGACGTTCGGCGTTCCCTTCAGTGAAGATGAGCAGAAGCTACTCGATCGTATCAAAGAGGCATCTGCGACTTTAGCCGAGCGAAACTTGCCCCAATCGACTGGACCATGAGACCGACGACGAATGTCAACAGGCTCTTCGCGGAATTCCACCCCCGAACCGCGAAGAGCCTCCCTTTCACTTGTAAACCCTACCTTCTTCGAGTTAAAATACCTTCACCTATGGCTAATTTTGATGTTAAAAAAATCCGCACTGATTTCCCTATTCTTAAACGCATAATTAACACTAAACCGTTAGTTTATTTTGATAATGCTGCCACCAGCCAGAAACCACGAGCTGTAATTAAAGCAATCACAAATTATTATGAACAGCACAATGCCAATGTCCATCGGGGAGTTCATACACTTTCTGAAGAAGCTACTGAAATTTATGAACAAGCAAGAAAAAAGGTAGCTAATTTTGTTAACGCTGGAGACAGCCGGCAAATTATTTTCACTAAAAATGCGACTGAAGGAATAAATCTGGTTGCTTATTCCTGGGGTCGAAAGAACGTAAAGAGAGGCGACGAAATCCTTCTTTCTCAAATGGAACACCACTCTAATCTAGTTCCATGGCAGATTTTGGCTAATGAAGTCGGAGCTAAACTAAAATTTATACCAATCGATAAAAACAGTGAATTAAGCCTGCCTGCCGGCAAGGCAGGAATTAATAATTCAGAATTAGAAAAATATTTAAATCCAAAAACGAAGCTAGTAGCGTTAACCCACGTGTCAAACGTTCTCGGGACAATCAACCCCGTAAAAATAATTATTGAGATGGTTCGCGAATTTAATCCCAATATAAAAATCTTAATTGATGGAGCGCAGGCTGTCCCGCATATGCCGGTTAGCATCCAAAATATTAAACCGGATTTTTATGTATTTACCGGGCACAAGATGCTTGGACCCACTGGAATCGGCGTTTTGTATGCAAAAAGAGAGTTGCTTGAAGAAATGAATCCGTTTCTTGCCGGGGGAGAAATGATTTTGGAAGTAGATTGGGAAAATTCAACTTGGAATTATCTTCCCTGGAAATTTGAAGGAGGCACTCCGAATATTGCCGGGGCAGTTGGTTTAGGAACCGCTGTGGATTATTTAACCGAGTTAGGAATAAAAAACGTACAAGAATATGAAAGGGAACTAACTAGCTATGCTTTGGAAAAATTATCATTGGTAAAAAACCTAGTAATATATGGTCCTAAAAATATTGAAAAAAGAAACAGCATTATTTCCTTTAATATTATTGATTCTGATGGAGCTGTGGCAATTCATCCTCATGATTTAGCATCAATTTTAAATACAGAAGGAATTGCCGTTCGTTCTGGCCAGCATTGCGCCCAGCCGCTGATGAAGGTACTGGGTATAGATGGAGCGGCCAGAGTATCCTTTTATATTTACAATACAAAAGACGAGGTTGATAAGCTGATTCCAGCTATAGAAAAGGCTAAGAAGATATTTAAAATAACATAATAGAGTAAATTTTATGTCCGATGATAAAATTTATAGATCGCTTCGCGCTCTGCGACCACTCCTGCCTGCCGGTAGGCAGATCGTGGACTACGCGAAACATTAATTGACACTTATGAAAGAAGAACTATATCGTGAGGCTCTACTAGAAATCTTTAAAAATCCGCCAAATAAAGGAGAAATTCATAATCCGGATTTACAAGCACGATTAGTTAATCCTCTTTGCGGGGACGAAATCCGGCTACAACTTCAATTAGCAGAAAACAAAAAACAGAAAGCAGAAAACAAGATTATTAAAAAAGCTGTTTTTTCGGGCAATGGCTGCGCGATATCCCAAGCTAGCGCGTCGATTTTAGCTTCTTATATTGAAGGAAAAAGCATCAAAAAAGTAAAAAAATTAGATTCTTCAAAAGTTTTAAAGTTGGTTGGTATCTTTCCAAGTCCCGCCCGATTAAAATGTGTCTTACTTAGCCTCGAAGTACTAAAATTAGCTTTGAAAACCTAACTTTTACTTAAACAGGTCTCGAAAAATACTTCTTATACGTGTTAAAATCTTTCAAAGGGAGATTTTGAAAATGGATAAAGTATATAAAATACAAATCACTCCATCCGAACCTCATCGCACCGCTGACAAAATTAAGTTGCGGGAGGTTATTTTAGGTGGGCAAGACGGTGTAGTTAACACATTAGGTGTTTTGTTAGGTATTGCTGTTGCTTCTAACGATCTAAGGATAATTCTGGCGGGAGGTTTTGCAGCTGCTTTTGCGGAAAGTATTTCGATGGCAGCGGTTGCTTATACTAGTACCAGAAGCCAACAATCTCTTTATGAAGGCGAGCTGATAAAAGAAAAACGCGAAATAAAAGAGCTAGCAGAAAAAGAAAAAGAGGAAATAAGAGATCTTTACCGCCAAAAGGGATTTTCGGGGGATTTACTCGATCAGGTAGTTGATAAAATAACTTCCGATGAGGAAGTTTGGCTTCATGAAATGTTAAGAGCTGAACTTAATCTTGAGCCAATCGAAATCAAACATGCTTTTTTAAGTAGTGCTGTAGTTGGGATAGCGGCAATTATCGGATCGTTAATTCCTTTAGTTCCGTTTTTATTATTAATCTTTTTTCCAATTTCAATCGGTCAGGCTATCCTGGTTTCTTTGGGAATTTCTGCCTTAACTTTATTTATTGTCGGTGCCTATAAGGCTCGGATTACAGTTGGTGATTGGAAAACCTCTGGTGCTGAAATTGCGGTAATCGGAATAGTTTCAGCTTTGGTTGGCTACGTTATTGGTTACCTTTTTAAAGCTCCAGCCTCCTCTTAATTTGACAATTGACCGAAGAAAAAGTTACGATTGATATAATAGAAAAATATGGCTAAAGCAAAACATTCTCCAAAAAAGGTCTTGGTAATTGATGATGAGCCAGCAGTGAGAGAGATTTATAATAAAGAATTTACCAATTCAGGTTTTAAAGTTGTCGTCGCCGCCGATGGTGAAGAAGGTTTGTTAAAAGCCGGTGAAGAAGTTCCCGATCTAATTTTGCTTGATGTAATGCTTCCAAAAATGAGCGGCATCGATGTTCTAAAGAATCTTAAAAACAACCACCTCACCAAAACAATCCCCGTCTTGCTTCTTACCAATCTTGGTGAAGAAACTATAATTAAAGAAGGTTTTGAAATCGGAGCGGACGGTTACCTTCTTAAAGTTTCCTACACACCCTCTCAAGTCGTGGAAGAGTGTCGAAAATTTCTTGGGGAATGAAGACAGATTTCAAATTTATAAAAAGTGAATCTTTTCGAAAATGGGTTGTTTTAGCTCGAAGAAGAGCAAAACGCCCAGATATTGCCCGTGGGAAGGAACCCATATGTCCGTTCTGTTCTGGGCGAGAAGCACTAACGCCAAAAGAAGTTTATCGAAAAGGTCAGGGTAAAGAAAATATGCCGGGTTGGCAAATTCGAGTAGTACCTAATAAATATCCCTTTGCACCAGTTCACGAGCTAATTATTCATTCACCCGCCCATAAAGACGATTTTTTTACTTATAAAACCAATTTAATAGCAGATATCTTCCGTGTTTTCAAAGAAAGATATTGTTACTGGGAAAAAGAAGGTCAGGTTTTGATTCTTCACAATAGCGGTATTGAGGCTGGTGAATCGTTACCGCATTCCCATTCTCAATTGGTAGTTATCCCAAATAATATCCCCTTAGATTCTCCCAAAGCGATAAATCCAGAGAATATAATTCATGAGAGTGGTTTTTTTGCGATCTTTGCTCCAAAAGCAAGCAGCTGGCCCTATGAAGTTTGGTTTTTACCCAGACAGCGCGGTAATTACTTTGGCGAGATTGATAATGCAGAAATAAAAGATTTAGCCAGTACTTTTTCAAAAACACTGCTGAAACTTAAAAAAATACAAGGTAAAGATTTTCCTTTCAATTTTTATATCTACCCCGGTAAAGACTGGTATTTAAGGCTAATACCGCGGCTCAAAGTTCCCGGTGGATTCGAACTTGGCAGCGGCATCTTTGTTAATACTCAAGCTCCAGAAGAAACCGCCCGAGAACTTGCTTGGTAATTACCCGTACTAATAATTTTCTGTATAATGTTTAGTGGTGATTACTAAAGAGGCGGTGTTTAAAAAAATTGGAGAAGTACTTGATCCGGAATTACATGTAAATATTGTTGATTTAGGCTTGATTTATGAGGTAAAAGTGGAGGGAAAAAATATTTTTATTTTGGCGACTCTTACCTCGCCAACCTGCCCCTTTGGTTTGGTAATCGATAAGAAAATAAGAGAAAAAGTCAAAAAAATAAGAGGTGTAGGCAGCATAGATTTAAAATTCACTTTTGACCCACCGTGGGATTTATCGCGGGTAAATGAGGATACAAAAGCACAATTAGGGTTAGTGTAGATTATGGAATTTAATTTTATCGACGTAATCGTTTTAATTTTCTTTTTGATTTTTGTTTGGCAAGGTTACCAAACTGGTTTGATTGGCGGGATTTTAAATGTAATTAGTACAATTCTATCCTTTGCATCAGCAGTTTTATTTTATCCACAAGGCGGCCATTTTTTAATTTCTACGTTTGGATGGAGCGAAAATATTGCCCTAGTAGTTAGCTTCTTTTTTATTTTGATCTTTGTAGAAATAATCGTTAGTTTCATTCTACACCAGATTTATACGCTCCTCCTCCCAGTTTACAGAGCAATAAAAACATTTTTGCTAGTTGATAAAATTTTAGGTGTTTTACCTTCGGTATTGGTAGGGATGTTTCTTGTAAGCCTTTTTTTGCTTTTACCACTTATACTACCGGTCAAAGAAAATATTCGGGAGGTAGTTTCTGATTCCTGGTGGGGTAAGCACGTCCTTTCAAGAATGATGTACTACCAACCCCAAATTGAGAAAGTTTTAAGTAGGCTTCCTTATAAAAACTTGGCTTACTTAATTACGCCAGAGCCGAACAGCAGCCAATCGGTCCAGCTTAACTTTCCTAAAGAAATAAAACTAGCAGCTGACCCGGCGAGTGAAAGAGAAATGTTTGACTTGGTAAATAAGGAAAGAGCAGCTGTGGGGCTGCGGGTTTTGGTTTGGAATGAACCACTCAAGAAAGTTGGCGAAGCCCACTGCCTGGATATGTTCGAGCGAGGGTATTTCTCCCACTACACGCCAGAAGGATTATCACCGTTTGATCGTATGGATAAAGCTGGTATTAGCTATAAAGCTGCTGGAGAAAATCTTGCTTACGCTCCAAATGTTCAAGTTGCTCATCAAGGGTTGATGAATTCGGAAGGGCATCGGGCTAATATATTGCGTCCCGAGTTTGGCCATCTTGGCGTTGGTGTAATTGATGGGGGAATAAACGGCAAAATGTTTTGCCAAGAGTTTACCGATTAAGCTTTTTGTACCGTAATAAACGCCGCTTGTTTGTTGATTTCCTACTCAATAGTGATAATACTAGTGTTAGATATAGTGTTAGAACCACTGTTAAGTTGCATCCCAGTTTGGGGTGAAGGAGGTATCTTATGGAGAGAAGCCCTCCGGGCTAGAGGTTCACCATTTTAATAGCCGAGAGTGGTTACCCTTGTCACTCTTGGCGGGACGTCAAACGTCCCAGCCGCGTTCTACGCGGCGGAATCATCAAGAAATTTGAAACCCACCACGCGTAGCGCGGGGTGGGTTTTTAGTTTCCAGTTTTATTGACGACGAGTCGTTAACAGGCTATTATTGAACCATATAATATAAATCCCTTCAAATAAATTATTAGGTTCATGACTAGAGTTTTAGATCGACAGAAAGCTGTTGTCTTTAGAAAACAAGGTAAAACTTACTCCGAGATTAAGCAAAGTCTAGGTGTGAGTAAAAGCACATTGAGTTACTGGCTTAGCAATTACCCCCTAACAAGCGGACAACTTAGGAAACTTAAAGAAAAGATTAAAAATAAAAAATATTTAGCCATCGAGAAAACCCGTCTCACCAAACTACAAAAAAGAGAAATGCGGCTCAAGGATACCTATAAGGAAGAAAAGAGAAAGTGGCTGCCGCTCTCCAAGCGAGAATTGTTCATAGCGGGTCTATTCCTGTATTGGGGAGAGGGAATAAAAAATATTAAAGCCGCAATTGGGGTTAACAACACCGATCCATCGGTTGTTAAGTTTTATTTATACTGGTTAACAAAAGTACTAGAGGTTCCCAAACAAAAACTTAGGGTGTATGTGCATCTCTACAACGATATGACTATCAATACCGAGTTAAAATTCTGGAGTAAAGAGTTAAAAATTCCGGAAAGCCAGTTTATAAAACCATATATAAAACCAAGTTCTAGAATTAATATAGAGCACAAAGGCTTCGGTCACGGGACCTGCGGCATTTATGTTCAAGATGTTAGGTTGAAGGAAAAGATAATCAAGGCTATTGAAGCAATTTCTGACTATTACGTTGGTGAAATTTAGGTAAATTTGATATAATTTCAAACTTAAAGGGCGTGTAGCTCAGTGGTAGAGCGGGTGTCTTATAAACACCAGGTCTCAGGTTCGATACCTGACACGCCCACCACCCTTCGCACAAGGCTTCGGGTGATGGGCTGACTGGGTTGCCTTAACTGGTAGATTACTCACTTTGCTTTGCCAAATTTCTCCCCAGAAATTTTCATTTGCCTAATTTTTTATAAAGAAATTTAATCCCAACCCAAACAAGCCCAATTATGGCAAAGTAAAATAGGAAATCCACGATAAAGCTTATTGCGGAGAATTCTTTTATATCGCCGGTTAAAAGGAAAGCAACTGGGAAACCACGTTGAGTATAAAAAGCATCGAAAAGCATTCCATTGGTCCCGTATCCGGTTGCCGCATCCCTCCCATAAAAAAGACTCAACAAGGTTACTAAAACTGCTAAAACAGCTATGGCCAAAATTTCCTTCCAAGAAATTTTCATTAATTTAAATATATAGTTTCCTGGTATAATCAGCAAGATTACATCTCGCGTTTATTTCCCTAGCGAGATATAATTGGAAAGTTATGAAACTTCTTTACGCACTGCTTTGCGACAATGCTTTTTTATCGATTGACAAAAAGGTAAATATTATTGGGGTTTTTGAAAATATAAACGCGCCAAAATTTCCGGTCAGTCATCCTAAATTTGTAATTGTTGGTTCAGTTGCGCCGAGCAAAAAAGATTTTAAGATGAGTATTAGTATTATTGAAAAAGAAACTAACTCAGCCGTCCTAGGAGATATTCAGGAGAGGGAAGTAAATCTTCCGAAGATAGGTGAAGGTCATAATTTTAATTTTATCGTTGAAGTAATTAATGCAAATTTTTCTAAACCGGGTGAATATTTAGTTAAGATTACAATTGACGGCGAAGTAATTGGTGAAATTCCTCTTAAGGTTGCGGAGAGCAAATTTGAATCAGTAGGTCCGCCTTCATAAAAATTTTTGTTACATTTGACAACAGCTAACCCCCTATTTTACTATAGAATAGAATGGATAATATAAATCCACCAAATCAACCAAGCTTACCTAATCAGCCGCCTGCGAATGCGCCAAACCTCCAAGCCCCTTCGATCCCGCAGGTAGCTTATGTACCTATAGCTGTCCCAGCTCAAAATCCAGCTCATGTTGGTAGAATGTATGGTTATATTGGAATTTTTTGCGCTATTATTTCGTTGCTTTTTATCCCTATTTTGTTTGGTACTACTGGGATAATCCTTGGAGTGGTATCCAAAAATAAGGGTGAGAAAACATTGGGAACAATTGCAATAATCCTTTCTGTAGTTTTTATGATTACTGGTACCATCTTAAATTTGTGGTTATATAGCCTCAATAAGGGTCAAGGATTTATCCTTGGACCAGTAGTCTACCTTCTTTAAATGATTTATATTTATCTTCTGATTCCAATTCTCGCTTTTATCCCTGCTGTATTTTGGTTTTTTATCTTTTTGAAAGAGGATCGTCTTGATCCAGAACCCAAAAAATTAATAGTTAAGATTTTTATTATTGGTGCCTTATCAGGATTATTGGCAGGTTTGTTGGAGATTGCTTTTATATTTCTTATACCAAGGGAATTAGGGAATGATGTTTTTAATTTTCTAGCGGCTCAAGGTTTAAAAAATGCAGGTTTCTTACCAATAGTTATCATTATTATAATTGCCTTCGCGGCTATTGAAGAAATACTAAAAATAGGTGCGGTCAAAACATTCATCTACCACGATCAAAATTTTAATCAGGTGGTTGATGGAGCTATTTACGGCATTAGCGCTGCTTTAGGTTTTGCTACGCTTGAAAATATTAACTATTTTATCGAAACTACTGTTAAATTAGGATTGGGAGGATTAGTTACAGTTTTCATTATTAGGTTTTTTGCTACAACCTTGATGCACGCTCTTACCACCGGAGTAGCAGGCTACTATCTTGGCAAAGTAAAGTACACCAACAACAACTCTTTTTATTGGAAGGGTTTATTTATTGCTGTTTTTATTCATTCAGCCTTTAATTTATTTATTAATTTGGGCTTAGTAGGATTTGTTTTAGATATTGTCTTATTAATAGCTGCTTTTTGGTTCTTAATAAAACGGATGGAAAGTTTTGACGCGCAGGTTATCTGGAAGCTAGTCTTTTTTAGGAATTTTAAAGCTCCTCAAGCTTAACTGGTTCTTCCAAACGTCCTTGAATTAAATTTAGGTATTTTTCAGTAGTCGCCAGCCTTTTGTGTCCAGCTAGTTTGGATACCAATACCAGAGAAGTCCCGGCCATGAGGTGATGAGCGACAAAAGTGTGGCGCAGATCATTTACTTTTGCATCTTTGATAGCAGCTAGTTTGAAATAGCGATCGATCGCTGTCCTAATGTTTCTTACGAGTAAAGGACGGCCAGTTTTGGTAATAAATAAAATATCCTCTTTTGATTCTGGTCGGATTTGTAAATATGCTTTTAGCGATCCTTCAGCCGCTTTGTTTAAAGGAACATTTCTTTCTGGGTAACTTTCACCGGCTGGTACATGGAGATCGCCGGCTTTCCCGCTATTTCCAAACTTTACATCAGCAATTTTCAATCTGGAGAGCTCACCTATTCTAATGCCGGTTTGAAGTAATAGCTCAATAATGGCACCCATTCTAATATCACTTCTTGCGGCGTCACGCAACGCTCGGTATTCAGTTTTAGACAAAATTCGAGGAGGTTTCATTTCAAATTTAGGGTGCTCAAGCAGGGTAGCGGGATCGTCAGTGATGTAGTCATTAATTTTTAAATAGCGAAAGAAGGTTTTGGTAGAATTGGTTTTTCTGGAGATACTTTTCGGTGTGTAGCCTTCTTTAGAGAGTTTTGCCATAAACGCCTGAAGATCTTTCGTCAAAATTTCTTGAACCTTATTTTTATCCAATTGGTTAAGAAAATCTTTTAACTGCTCGATATCTTTTCCATAAGCTAAAACAGTCGCACTGCTGCGACCCTGCTCTTTCAGATGATTAATAAATTTCCCGTGGGCGTCTTTAATTGGAATCATAATTTTACTGGCAATTTCTTAAATTTTAACACTATCAGTAAATACTTGTCAAGAGACTATGGGCTTCAGCATATATTCGGAATTTTAAAGTACTCGTATATTTCTTATGTCTGCACGATAGGGTTAGTCTTGGGCAAGCGAGTGATGATTGACGTGGGCTTAGGATTTTTCTGTTGAAAACGCTTACTATTTGAATAATTTCATATCCCAAGCTTAAGCTAGTCGATAACTATCAGATTTGGCTAAAAATAGCTTATCAATAGTATAATAAATTAGAGCGTAAGAAAATTTGTAAATATAAATATGAAAGTTGCCGCTAGAAGCTTAATAATATTTATTTTGGTTATGGTAGCGTTGGCTATTAGTAAAAATGTTTATAACCAAATTTTAAAATTTAAAGATATTCAACAAACTGAAAATAAAGTCCAAGAACTTGCCGAGAAAAATACTAATTTAAAAGCGCAAAAAGAAGAAAAAAATAATCCCTTCTTTTTAGAAAAAGAAGCTAGGGATAATTTAGGTTATCAAAAACCAGGGGAAACCCTATATGTAACTAAAAATGTAGAAGAGGAGCAACAACGAAAGAAAAATAAACAAGAAAATTGGCGTGAATGGCTAAATCTTCTTTTCTATTAAGGTTCCACTAGACCCATCGCGCTTCTAAATATTGAAACTGAAGAAGCAGAAATATTATCAGCTGCATCAACCGCTCGCACGCTAATGACGTGAGTTCCAGCCGCTACGCCGCGCAAATTCCAGGAGTAAGTAAAGGGAGGTTTATTGAAAGTTTTTACTTCTTTACCGTCAATAAAAAGCAAAACCTTACGTATACATACATTATCAGTAGCTTTCACCTTCACTGAAAGCTTATTACCGGCAATATAACTGCCTTCGATTGGTTTTTCAACTAAAACAACTGGTTTTATTTCATCACTTGGCGCAGCTCCTTGCGGGCAGGAAGCTTGGACTTTTAAATCCCAGCCATAGTCGCTAATCGTGGCAATAATTATCAGAGGCATAGTTATAAATAGAATTAAAAACAAGAAAACACCAACTAGATTTCTAATATTATTGGGATTACTAACTTCGTAAATGAAATCTAAAAACTTCCTTGAAGGAGTAGAGCTGTTTTTATTATTATTCTCCACCTTAGCTTTAGGCATTAATTTTATAGTACGCAACTTGAAGCGAAATGTCAAACCGAGTTTATATAAAGTCTCTTTTGAGGTTGACTCAAACCAATATATTTGCTAGAATACGCAAGCACAAAAATATATAGTTATCGACGCGGGTGGGGGGTTTGGTATCCCGCGAGGCTCATAATCTCGCTTAAGCCGGTTCGACTCCGGCACCCGCAACCAACACAAATCCTTGGTAAAATCAAGGATTTGTGCGTTTTTGGAAGGTTTGTTATACTAAAACGTATCGAATTAGACCACAGAATTTAGGTTGCGTAGCTCAGTGGCAGAGCGGGGCCTCTAGAAATTGCTTGGCAGGGTAGTTCAGCGGTAGACTCTTCTTTGCTAAAGCTACGAAGGGTAGGGCAGCGGACTACTAGGAATTGCGGGGTTGAGTAGCTCAATGGGAAAGCAGCGGCTACTAGAAATTTTGGCTGCGTAGCTCAGCGGTAGAGCAGCGGACTCATAAGCCGTTGGTCACTGGTTCGAATCCAGTCGCAGCCACCATTTTATTAGCCAAAATTTCGCAGAAACCGAGAGTACTGAAGAATTGAGTTAAACGAAATTCTGAATTACGGAGGGTTCTATAAGCCTAGGTCGGCCCGCTAAGCGGGGCCGTAGCCACCACATTTCGCCAAGGCTTCGTGTGGCAGGCCAATTAATAAGTATGGAAACTATTTCTTTCGAAGAATTTAAGAAATTGGACATTCGAATCGGTAAAGTTATTTCAGCCGAGGCAGTTGTAGGTTCTGAAAAACTGATCAAAATGGAAGTTGATTTAGGATTGGATCCTTCGACGGGCTCAGGACTAGACAAGCGGCAGATTCTGGCCGGAATTTTGCAATATTACAAACCAAAGGATTTAATTGGAAAAAGTTTTGTATTTTTAGCTAATCTCGAAACTAAGAAAATGATGGGGTTGGAATCCCAAGGAATGATTCTTTGTGCTGATAAAGATGATGAACCCATCTGTTTAGTTCCTCTGAAAGACGCCCCTTCAGGAACGATTGTTCGCTAGTTTGTATTGACAAAAATAACAATTCTTGGTAGCCTTCTTAATTAAGATGTCTAAAGTTTTCACAACTTATTTCTTTACCCAGCCAAGCAATTCGGCGGGCTTCCTGTTGTGAGATTTTAGACAAAAGCAACCTAAACAGAAAACTCGCCGAAAGGCGGGTTTTTCGTTTGTAGAGGGAAAGGGGAGGAAAATGACTCTTAAACTGGTGCACAACAACGGTTGCAAGGGTGAGGTGGTAGAAAAGGCGTTGGATTTTGGCCCGTTGAACCTGGTAGTTAAGAAGTGTGGGAGTTGTGGGGTTAAGACCAGAGCTTGGGTAGATAAAAAAACTGGAAAAGAAGTGTATGGGGAGAGTTAAAATGAGAATCTCTAGAGGCAAAAACCAAAAGTTTTTGCCTCTTTTCTTTTAACAACCGCCGGAATCTTCAGCAACGGCGTTGCCGTTCGTAAGAGTGTATGAACTGGAATTTAGCTTTATAATTGCTTTATCGGGATTGCAAAATTCGTATTCAAAAATACTAAAATCTTGAGAATCAGCCCCTAATTTATCAAGGCTATCTGGGTAAGTTCCATTTTCGACGTAATAGACATTTAATTTAGTAGTGACCGCTTTTAAATTTGCTTGGGTGGCTACATTAGTAGCTTTTTCGACTGATTGTTTTGGATTAGAACCAGCCCTTTTGTCAAATTGAGTAAACTGCCAAGTCGCAAGAAATACGACTGTTAAAGAAGCTAGTAAAATACCGATTATTCCAAAAACCCTCACAAGTTTATTATGCAATCAATAGTTCAACTCGTCAAATAGGCAGCTTTTTGGTATACTTTCATCGTATGAAAAAAAGAATATTGACGGGCGACCGACCAACCGGAAAGTTACATTTGGGCCATTACGTTGGCTCACTTAAAAATAGAGTAAAACTTCAGAGTGAATACGATACCTATATTTTAATTGCCGATGTCCAAGCGTTGACGGACAATTTCATGCATCCAGAAGAATTGAAAAAGAATGTTCTTGAAGTGACCTTAGATTATTTAGCAGTTGGTATTGATCCCAAAATTGCCACAATATTTATCCAATCACAGGTACCGGAAATTGCCGAGTTGACTGTTTTTTACATGAATTTGGTAACCTTAGCCCGCTTGCAACGAAACCCAACCGTTAAAGATGAAATGAATCAGAAAGGGTTTGGCGCTAACGTACCGATAGGTTTTTTGGCGTACCCGGTTTCCCAGGCTGCAGATATAACCTGTGTAAAGGCAGATTTAGTACCGGTTGGGGCGGATCAAGTACCGATGATTGAACAGACCCGAGAGATCGTCCGCAAATTTAATGAGCTTTATAAAAAAGTTTTGGTTGAGCCCGAGGCTCTGGTCGGAGAAATTTCCAGGTTGCCTGGTACCGACGGTAACACAAAAATGAGCAAGTCACTAGGTAATGTAATTAACCTTTCCGATAATAGTGAGGCGGTGAAGGCGAAAGTAATGAAAATGTACACCGATCCTACTCGGATTCATCCAACTGATCCGGGTCACGTAGAAGGCAACCTTCTGTTTATTTATCATGACGCTTTTAATGAAAATAAAGCTGAAGTCGAAGAATTAAAGAAGCGTTATACCCAAGGTAAGGTTGGTGATGTCGAGGTGAAAGAGAAATTGACAAAATCACTCAATAAGTTCCTAGATCCAATAAGAGCTCGTAGAGAAAAATTTGAAAAAGACACTGGTTTTGTTGAAAAAATCCTCGCGCAAGGAACACAAAAAGCAAGAGCCGAAGCCGCTGATACCCTAAAATTAGTCAAAGAAGCCATGCAACTTCCCTAAAAAGTTCCGCTATATCGTTGCTTCTACCAAAGCTAAATGATATAATCTCAAGATTACATCTCGCAATTGTTTTTCTATCGAGATATAATCCGCAATATTACATCTTGCGTCTTTTTTCTTTAGCAAGATATAATTTACGCGTTTCTAGATTTATCAACACAAATTTATGGATAAGATTAAAAAAACTAATAAAAACCAAAATACTATTCGTACCATCGCTCTTTGGATTATTGGAGCGGCGGTTTTAACATTTATTGTTTATTCCTTTTACCAACCAAAGAGTGAAACTCAACAGAAAAATCTTTCGGAAGTCCTCAATTTAATCAAAGATCAAAAAGTTGATAAAGTAACGGTTGAAGGCAATACGGTAATTGTTGATGTTAAAGGCGATGGCAAGGTAAAGACCACAAAAGAAGAAGGTGCTAGTTTAACCGAAATTTTTAAAGATTCAGGTATTGATCCTAAAAAAGTTCCTTTAACAGTTAAAGATAGCTCTACCACCCAACTTATTTGGAGTTTACTAGGCACTTTTTTACCGGTGCTAATAATTATTGGCTTCTTTATTTTCTTCCTTCGCCAAACAAGAATGCAGGGGGATAATCTTCTCTCGTTTGCTAGAAGTCGAGCTAAACTTTTCAATAAAGATAAACCGGGTGTTAAATTTTCTGATGTTGCTGGTGTTGATGAAGCAAAGCAGGAATTGCGAGAAGTAGTTGAATTTTTAAAAACCCCGGAAAAATTCCGCGCTCTTGGCGCCAAAATACCAAAAGGAGTTTTGCTAGTTGGTCCTTCTGGTGTTGGTAAAACCCTGTTAGCTCGCGCGGTAGCTGGTGAAGCAGCCGTTCCTTTCTTTTCTATTGCCGGTAGTGAATTTATGGAAATGCTGGTTGGCATTGGGGCTTCCAGGGTACGCGATCTTTTTGAAAATGCTAAGAAAAATGCACCGGCAATAATTTTCATTGATGAAATTGATTCAGTTGGTCGACAGCGGGGATTAGGTATTGGTGGCGGTCACGACGAGCGTGAGCAAACCTTAAATCAAATATTAACTGAAATGGATGGTTTTGAGCCAAGCGTTAACGTAATAGTGGTAGCGGCTACAAACCGCCCCGATATGCTTGATCCGGCGCTCGTGAGGCCGGGAAGATTTGATAGAAGAATTGCGCTGGATCTACCCGATATTGAGGGCAGAAAAGCAATTATTAAAATACATGCTCGCAATAAGCCCCTTGCCAACGATGTTGATATTGAAAAACTAGCTAAAAGAACCGTTGGTTTTTCGGGGGCGGATTTAGAAAATATGCTTAATGAAGCCGCAATTTTGGCAGCTCGTCATAATAAAAAAGAAGTCGATGCCAAAGATCTAGAGGAAGCGGCAATAAAAGTCCAACTTGGACCGGAGAAAAAAAGAATGACTACTGAAGAAGAAAAGAACATTACCGCTTACCATGAAACCGGTCACGCGCTAGTTGCCAAAATGCTTCCTCATATGGACCCAGTTCATAGAATTTCCATAGTTGCCAGGGGAATGACTGGAGGACACACTATAATTCCGCCTTCAACCGATCGTTATAATGAAACAAAAACAAGGCTTTTGGAAACAGTTACCTCTCTTCTTGGAGGCAGGGCAGCCGAAGAAATTGAATTCAATGAGTTTACTGTTGGAGCAGCTTCAGATATTCAGCAAGCGACAGATATTGCCAGACGCATGGTAACTGAATTTGGTATGAGTTCTTTAGGACCACTTGCTACAGGTGTGCGGGGGGAAAATCCATGGCTTGCCAGAGAGCTTGGCGATCCAAAACCTCTTTCCGAAAAACTAGCCGCCAAAGTGGATGATGAGGTCGGAAAAATTATTAGCGGTTGTTTTGAAAACGCAAAGAAAATTTTGCGGCAACACAAAGAAAAACTAAATCTTGTTGCCAGAGAACTTCTTTCCAAAGAAACTTTGGAAGGAGCCGAATTCGAAAAGATTCTAGAAAAAGGCGAAAAACTCCACCAGGTAAAAGGTCAAATTGTTGATTTAGGTTCGGGAGATGAAAAACCTTCTAGTGAAAATTAGCAGCCAACTCCATTTACAAATAATCCCTTCTTGAGGTAGAATTTGCTTCATAATGAAAAAATTAGTATTGATTGACCCCGTAATTTACTTACTTCGTTTCGTGGTCTACCTGCCCGTCCGGCAGGTGGGCATCCACGCAAACGAAGAGCGTATATACGGGGCAGGCGGTTAAATTTATTATGAAGAAACTAGTATTAATAGATGGACATGCCATTTTCCACCGGGCTTATCATGCTTTGCCGCCCCTAACAACCTCAAAAGGGGAGCTAGTGAATGCGGTTTTTGGTTTTACCAGTATGTTACTTCGAGCAATTGCTGATATAAAACCAGATTATATTGCTGTTGCCTTTGATACTGGTGAGCCTACCTTTCGCCATCAGGAATATACCGGTTATAAAGCCCAGAGAGTGGCAGCTCCAGATGAACTTCATGAACAAATGCCCCGAGTAAAACAGGTGGTGCAAACTTTGAACATTCCGATTTTTGAACTGGCCGGTTTTGAGGCTGATGATATTATCGGCACGCTAGTGCGTCAGGGAGCAGAAAGCAGAAAGCAGGGAGCAGGTTTAGAAATAATTATTGTTACCGGAGATCGGGATACACTCCAATTGGTTCAGCCCAGAGTTAAAGTTTACACACCAGGAAAAAGCTTTTCTGATGTAATTTATTACGATGAAAAAAGCACTAAAGAAAAATATGGGTTAGAACCAAATCAATTAATTGATTTTAAAGCACTTGCCGGCGATCCAAGCGACAATATTCCGGGAGTAAGAGGAGTAGGAGATGTAACCGCTAAAAAACTTTTACAGCAATTTAGTAACTTGGAAGAAATCTACAAAAACCTCGATAAAGTGTCGGAAAAGACCAGATATTTGCTGGCAAAAGATGCTGAATCCGCAGCACTTTCTAAAAAGTTGGCGACAATTGATGTTCAAACTCCGATTAAACTAGAACTCTCAAAATGCGTTTTAAAAGATTACGACCAAAAGGCTGCCGAAGAGTTGTTTTTAGAACTAGAATTTCGAAGTTTAATACCAAAACTACCTGGGTTCAGCGAAAGTAAAGTTGCTGACAAGGCGGTAGGTCAAGGAAGTCTATTTGAAAAAGGAAAAGAAGAAGAGACAGGAACAAGCGATGATTTAGAAAAAGTCTTGCGGGAAATGGAGAATTACGGGGTTTTGATTGATACAGAGAAACTCTCTAGCCTAGCACGTGAGATTGATTCGAAACTTTCTTCCCTGGAAAAAGAAATTTACAAGCAAGTTGGCCATGAATTTAATTTAAATTCGCCAAAACAACTCTCTACCGTTTTGTATGACGAGCTGAATCTTATTCCCGAAAGATCAACCAGGATTAAAACACACAAATCTACAGATGAAGCCACACTTTCAACCCTGATTGGAGCACATCCGGTAATAGAGCTAATTTTACAATACCGAGAGCTTTTTAAACTAAAATCGACTTATGTTGATGCGCTGCCTACCCAAATTGGTACGGACGGGCGGGTGCATACTCATTATCACACTGATATTACACGAACAGGCCGACTTTCCTCGAAAGACCCAAATTTACAAAATATTCCGGCTAGAGGTGATTGGGGTGAAAAAGTGCGAAGCGCCTTTGTTGTACCAAAAGGCTGCGTTCTTCTTTCCGCGGACTACAATCAGATAGAACTGCGGGTTATGGCGCATATTAGTGGTGATGGGGCTTTAAAAAAGGTGTTTGAAGAAGGCCATGATATTCATACTGAAACTGCCGAAGTTGTTTTAGGCAAAAAGCACTCTGAAATAACCAAAGAGGATCGCCGAATAGCAAAAATTGTTAATTTTGGAATAATGTACGGCATTTCTCCTTATGGCTTAGCCACACAGCTAAAAATCGAGCCGGCAGAGGCAAAGGAGCTAATAGACCTCTACTTTGAGCGCTTTCAGGGTGTCCGTGAGTGGGTAGGGGCTATATTGCGCGAAGCCTACGAAAAAGGCTTTGTAGAGACACTGGGAGGCTTCAAGCGCTACGTACTGGAGCTTCGAAGTAGCAATCAGATGGTACGCAGGCTTGGAGAGCGAATTGCTGTTAATTCACCGATCCAAGGGACAGCTGCGGATATCATTAAGAAGGCAATGGTGGAGATTAGTAACAAGTTAAAGATAACAGGTAACAAGACAAAAATGATTTTGCAGGTACATGATGAACTGGTTTTTGAAGTACCGGAAGGTGAATTGAAAGAAGTTGCCTCAATCATCAAGGATTGCATGGAAAATTGTTTTCCCCTTTCCGTTCCGCTTGTTGTTGAATTGAAGGTTGGTCAAGACTGGGGGAATATGAAGATATTGAAGAAGGATTAGATCGCTCCATAGCTTCGAAACCTTCGCGCTCCTCGGTTTCTCAGCTATTCTCGCGCCCTGCGCTAGCCAACTTTTGGCAATCTAGTGTGAGAGATGAAACCGCTAAAATAAAACCTATAACCGTTTTTTCTAAAGCCCCATAGTTGATAAGCAAATCATGGTTCGACAAGAGGTTCCCACAAGATGGCTTTCTTTTTTGCTACAATGTCATTAGTGGATAATATTTTAAACAGAAAAATTAATAGCCTTTTTATCAAAATCGCCAAGCAGATTTATAAAAATGATATGGCTCACGATGATACGCAGGGATGGCGGCCCGTGCGGCCGCCACTTTTGGATTATCCTATCTCTACCTTTCTTTTCAAAGAACTAATCAGGTTGTTTAAGAAAGCAGAAGCCGAGAATGTCAGTGATCAAGAAATCGCCAACCTTTTTTCTAGGGAAGTGATCAGTGAACTAGAATTTGTCTATGTTTCTCTTGGTTGGAGCCCGAGCGAGCTTTCGTTTGAAGAAAAGCTCTTTTTACTGGAAAAACTAATAAATCTTTCAGAAAAAGCGCCAAGCGAAGAAAACTTTGAGGATACCTTTCAGAGATTGGGAAAAGAGGCGAAGAAATTGAGCGATTCATCGAAAGAAAATGTTTTAATTGTTGGGGCAAAGATTTACATGGATTATGTTAAAAATCTCTACGGAAGACTTGGCGAGGATTGGGAAAAAGCTAGCGAAGGAGCGATAAAAGAAGTTTTGGCGAAAAAAGACTCGATAAGAGATCCAGGTTCCTGGGGGGACACAAAGGAAGACGCGGCGATTCGCAAACTAGTTAGGAATGCTGACTTTCGCCGAGAAAGGGAAAAGGATTTAGCCCAAATCGCTCAAGGAGTCCCGGAAGTTTCCGGAATCGCGGAGGGAGTAGTTAGTGAAAATATAATTGTCTCTTTTACAATTCCAACAAATCCGCCGGATGCGGATGCTTTTATCACCGACATTGATGCTTTTAAAGATAGTCCTATAAAAGATAAGTTAGAAAATGAAGGAGTGGTGGTTGTCAGCAAAACTCGGAACGGGACAAAGGTTCTACGAAAAGGTCAAAAGGTTTTGGTTGATGGGACGAGTGGGTTGGTCTTTGACTTGACACTATAGGTTAATTATGCTATAATATTCCTTGTTAGAACATTGAAAATCAAATAAGTTCTTCGCCAGACGATAGGTATGGCGGTTAAGTAATTAGGCTAAGGTCCTCCCCGATATCTCGGGGTTTCCTAAATATAGATACGGCCCCTTAAGTTACTCACGTTTTCGCGTGGGTGATTTGAGGGGCCGTTTTTGTTTGCCCAAAATAGGTGAACAAAAATTTAGACGGTCTGAAAGGAGGTGAAAAAGATGGGAATAAGCCAAGTCATCGAGGCCAATCGCGACCTTGCTCGTGATGTATATGAGCGAGGAGTAGATGTCAAGGTCCTTCAAGACCCCACAGGTCCCGAGATTTGTCTCTACTGCAGAGATGATGTAGAGACAACAGGTCAAGGCTACTGTGGACAAGGCATCATCGCGATCCTCTGTGGCACCAGAATTGTTGGTCTAGTCCTTCAGCAAAACCAAACCTTCTATTCTCAGCCAGTTCTGGCGGAGATTTGGAGGCAGTACGAAACTGCTTCCAAGGAGGAAAAGGACGAACCGGCGATTCGGCTCTTCCATGCAGCTTTCTGTGTAGCATTTCCTGAGCTTGCTGACACAGCTTTAAGCCTGTATCCGGAAGAGTAGCCACGGGCCTCAAACTGCCCAAACAAGGCGTAGGGAAACTTAAGTCTTGGGATTGGGCCGAGGATGATGGCACACTTGGGAACAGAAACCTTGCATGACAAGGGCCATCCGGACGCTTCTATACTCTCAAGAGTATCCGAACAGGAAGCGGGGGCGAGACAAGTGCTGTAGCGCTTGAGGTGGAAAATCATTCTCCACCCCCTCTCGCAATCCCAAGGAAACCACTTAATAAAGTGATTTTCTTAGGAGAGTGCGTAAAGAAATTTATGCTCTCTGTTTCTGTTGTTTAATACAGCCTTTTCATCTTCAAATAAAAGGAGTAGTAGAATGCCGGAGAAATTTGAGGACGAGGATGAGGAGGAGGACTTGGACGAGGGTGGCCCGGGGGATGTCGACAGCTGGCGCGATCATGACTACGCACCTGCTCTCGGCGAGAACCACGATCCCTCCTGCCGTTGCTACGCCTGCGACGTTCGCAATGGTAGAATTAGGGATTAGTGGCCCCTCCAATTGAATAGCAGAAGCTGGTCGGAAGCGAGCGAATCTTGAATTTGCCGTGACCTTTCGACCACTTCTTAAACAAATCAAGAATTTGGTTTATTTAGGAGGGAAAACGACTCTGATCCCCAGCTGGCGGAGGGTCGTTTTTCTTTTTAAATCAGAGAAGCCCGGATAATAAGACGGGAGTCGAGTTTGCCGGCTGGCCAGCAGGTCATCAGGGTAACCACTTCGTTATCGGTCGGCTCCAGCACGCTTAAGTCGTCTTTCTGGACGATTTTCTTTTCGGTAACCGCGTAAGTAAATTCTTGACCGTTTTTTGTTAAAACTAGTTTGTCTCCTCTCGAAAGTTCTGAGATTTTAGAGAAGGCATATCCGTAGTAAGAGTTGGTAACCGGGCCCGCTGTTGAATGGCCGAACAAAAAGATGTTACCGCCTTCACTAGGCAGGGCTGTTCCGCTATAGTGTGCAAGTCCAAGTAGCAGCGGATTTTCATAAGCTGATTTTTCGGTGCCATCAACATTTTCCGTAATTGGAACTTTTAGACCGATTTTGTCTATTGAAAGACCAAATTTCTGAAATCGTTGGTCAAGGTCGGGTGGAGCTGGGTAAGTCGGATTTGCGGCCAGGATCGGTTTAAGTGAAAAAGAAATGTTTGGCCCCCTCAACTGGTTGGGAATATTAAATAATGTACCAACGACCGCGCTTAGAATGATAATCAGCAAAACCCGGCCGAAAAGCGGTAGCTTTTTGATTGAAAGACTTTTTAGATTAAATTTTCGATTCTTCATCAAATTAACCGCCGCAATGGCAGTTAGTAAAATCGTCAACATCGTCAATGTATAGCCAGTTGAGGGGCTCTTTCTCCCTTCAAACCCCGTTTCTGGAAGGCCAGTACTTACTCCCATTACAAAGGCTTTATCATAAGTTTGGGCAGGAAAACCGCCATCAGTTACCCTAACTGTAAAACTGTAAGAGGAGTTATGGGTAGGAGTGCCGTAAATCAGCCCCGAAGAAGAAAGTTGTAGCCCTGGAGGCAGGGAACCGCTGATCAAACTGAATGTATAGGGAGAGGTCCCATTAGAAGTATTAAGAGTGGTGGAATAGCTTCTACCTACCAGTGCAGTATTCAGATTTTGGTTGGTGGTGATGCTAAGGGTAGGAAGTTCTTCCGACCGCCGTATTTGTAGACAATTGGGAGCGTACTCATTTGATAAGCCTGCGTAAACTCGTCCTTTGAAAAAGGTTAAAGCGTACAAACCAAAGTTGTTTGGATCGCCAAAACCGTCCTCTCCTATTTGGGTTGCATCCGCACCATCGGTAACATAAAGTTGAGCACTATTAGTAGCTTCCTTGCCTTCGGTACCGGAATAAGCTAAGCCATTGACGATTGTTGGCTGAAGAGAAGACCAAATGTTGGGTAGGGTAGTAAAATAACCTAAATCTACTTCGTTTTCGTTCCAGCTTGTTCCATCGAGGCTGTAATACAGCTCTAGACCATCATCAAAATTGAAGGTCCCGGCATAAAAAACGCCTAAATAAGACACAATTGTAGGCACAACCGTATTATTAGGATTTCCCAGACCGCCGCTACCGACTTTTGTCCAAACCGTACCATTTGAAGTTCGGTAAATTGAAGCACCACCGCTATTAAACGTACCGGCATAAAGATAATTTCCAGAAGAATATAAAGAAACAACACCAGATTCATTTGCATCAATATTACCTAATCCACCAAGAGCAGCATCAGCAACCTTATCCCAGTCGGTACCATTTTGCGTTCGCCAAATTTGGCCGCCGCCCAGATTTTCAGTACCAGTATATAAATACCCGCCAAAAGGTTCTAAAGCATCAATGCGGTAATTGTCTGAGTCGTCAAAGCCCTCTCCCTTGGTAGCTTCCGGACCGTGACCAATGATGTCAACCCAATTTTCACCGTCACTGCTTCTTAAAATTTCAGCTATGGTCACACCAGGATCAGAGGAAAAAGAACCAGTACTTGCATAGAAATAACCGCCAAATTCTTGCAGATCCCAGACATGAGAATCATCATTACTGAAAGAAGCTACTTCGCTCCAAGAATCTGCGTCTCCGGTCGAACTTTTGTAAATTGAAGCGCTGTTTGTAGCTATGTTGCCTACACCGGCGTACAACACGTCATTAAAAATTCCAAATCTATAAAGCAGATCTCTTCCGTCAAGATTGGTGTCGTCAAATACTTTTTCATCGAAGCTTAATGATGGAGGCGAAATAATATAAGCTTTTATTGGAGAAGGGAAAAATAAAGCTAAAATGCCTAGCGGTAAGGCAAAAAAGATAATGAATACTAACAACTTTGATTCCAAAGCAGCGAATTTTTTCATCTTGCCCTCGATTTTTACTACCTAATAATATGATGTTGTGGAGCAATTTAGCAAGATGTTAAAATAGGCCGATGCCAGAATTACCAGAAGTTGAGACAATCAAGCGAGATATTGAAAAAAACCTAATTGGGAAAAAGATACTTGACGTTTGGACGGATTCGCCAAAGCAAGTTCAACCTAGCCTGGATGAATTCAAAAAAGCCACGATAGGGAAGAAGTTTAAAGATGTAAAAAGAAGAGCTAAGATTCTTATCTTCCACTTGGAAGACGACACTCCAATTATCGTTCATCTAAAACTTAGCGGAAGATTTCTTTATAGAAACCAAACTGATAAGGCAGACCCCTTTACAAGAATTATCATCAAACTTGGTGAGGGGAAAGAGATTCGTTTTGCGGATCTACGAAAATTCGGTTGGATCAAACTATTAAAGGATGAAAATAATTTAAACGACATTTTAGATGAATTTGGAATAGAGCCTTTTACTCCTGACTTCACTTTGGAAAATTTCAAAAAAATAATCAATAGTAAACCGACCAAGATTAAACCTTTAATCATGGACCAAAAGCAAATAGCCGGAGTTGGTAATATCTACTCTGATGAATCTTTGTGGAGTGCCAAGATACATCCGGAAAGGATGGCAAAAAGTTTAAGTGAAGAAGAAATAAAAAAGCTTTACGATTGCATACTTGAAAGTTTAAAACAGGGAATAACAGATCGGGGAACAAGTGTTGATCAATACGTCGATCTGCAAGGACAAAAAGGAAAACACGAGCAAAACTTGCAGGTTTTCAGGAAAAATGGCAAGCCTTGCCCGCGTTGCGGTACAATAATAAGGAAGATTAGAGTTGGCGGAAGAGGAACTCATTTCTGCCCTCACTGCCAGAGTCTGTAAGGGCAGAATAATGAGGAGTAAACTCAATTTTATCTTTGCCTGAGGTGTCAACGATATGACCAGTTTTCTGTACAAAAATCCAGTAATCTATGAGAAAATTCTGTCTCTTATTCACCGCAGTAATTTTTCTAAACGTTACAAGCTCATAGCAAGTTTGGTAGGTAAAAACAAAAAGGTTCTAGATTTAGGGTGTGGGAGTGGTGTTCTTGCTAAATATCTGGATCCAAGTTGCGAATATGTTGGGATAGAAGCAAATTCCAGTTTTGCCAACTATTGTCAAAAAAAGGGACTGAATGTAGTTTCCGGAAACTTATTTGAGGTGGAGTTCCCGGAGGTTGATGTTGCTGTTATTTCTGATGTTTTGCACCATATTTTACCAAATCACAAGGAGCTCTTGAGCAAAGCCCAAAGTTGCACTAAAGCCTTGGTGATTTGTGAGCCAAAACACAAGGAGGGAAAGATAACCGACATTTTATGTTTTAATCGTTTCTTCTTCAACCTATTTGGCGATAACGATGGAATTAATAGTTACGAAAGTATGAAGTCCTGGGATTTTTCCAGACCTTCTTTGCAAAGACTTCTGAGTGAGTATGGTAAGGCCAAGACTTTTGAGGTTGGTGAGTCAATTGTCGCAAGTGTTGATGAGTATTTGGATCTATTCGGTCAGCCCGGGAAGCACGAGCAAAACCTGAAAGTCTTTCGAAAAAATGGGGAGCATTGCTCCCGCTGTAGTACAATTATCAAAAAAATCAGAGTTGGCGGTCGTGGAGCGTACTTTTGCCCTACCTGCCAGAAATTATAAATTTTTGAAAAATTTATGATAGTTAATATGATTTCCGAATCTGAATATTTTCCCAAAGGCCATGGCGTCCATACCGCCTTTATAAATATAGTAGATATGCTTCGAGAGAAAGGTGTAGAAGTTTGGATAAATTCCCGGCAAAAAGCTGATATTATTCATATTCATACCATCGGTCCTTATTCTCTCTATAAAACCTTTACTAATAATCCGGTAGTAATTTCCGCTCACGTAATACCAAGCTCTTTTATTGGAAGTCTAAAAGGCAGCCAATACTGGTTGCCAGCTGCAAGTGTTTATTTGAGAATATTTTATAATAGAGCAGACCTTGTTTTGGCTGTAGCACCAAAGGTTAAAGACGAGCTTATTAAAATAGGGGTGCAGAGACGAATCGGAATCTTCCCAAATCCTATAAATCAGAAAATTTTTAAAGAAGATGCCGGATTGAGAGAAGCTGGCAGACAGAAGATCGGAGTGACAAAGTCCGATTTTGTTGTTTTGGGTGTTGGTCAAATCCAACCGAGAAAGGGGTTTGATGACTTCTGGGAAGTAGCGAAGAATTTACCAAAAATTAAATTTGTCTGGTCCGGAGGAAAGCCCTTTAAACAATTTACTGCTAGTTCAAAAGAAACAAAAATTGGAAAAAACCAACCCCAAAACTTATCAATAGCCGGACCTTTTGGTTACGAAAATATGCCCTCTATTTATAACGCGGCCGATGTTTTTTTCCTACCTTCCTACCAGGAGAATGCGCCAATGGCGGTTATTGAAGCAGGTTCTTGTGGGCTACCTTTAGTTTTGCGGGATCTTACGGAATACAAAGTTTTATATCATGAAGGATATTTAGCCGCTAGTACCAATCCCAGTTTCCGGGCAGCAATTTTAGGGCTTTATGATGACAAAAAGCTTTATAAGCAGGTAAAAGAAGAGGGAAGGAATCTAAGCATAAAGTTTTCTTTTGATATGCAAGGGGATAGTTTGATACAATATTATCAAGGATTATTAAAATGACCGAATTTATGAAGATGAGAAGATTCGTTTTCATTCAAAACCGGAGTTTCTCATGAAAATAATAAGAATTGTTTTCACTCGCAGCAGGAGTTGCTCATGAAGATTGGATTTTTTACAGATACATATTACCCAGATATCAGTGGCGTAACGGTTTCATTAGAAAATTTTATTTCTTCGTTTCGAAAAAAAGGAAATGAGGTTTATCTTTTTGCACCCAAGGTTAGAGGGTATAAGGATAAGGATAAAAATATTTTTCGAATAAATTCTCTTAAAGTTCTTTCTTCTGAGCCTGAAGTTAGATTACCAGTTCTATTGCCTAACAAAACTATGCAAAAAATGTTTAGTCTGGATCTTGATCTAATTCATGCCCACGGAAACGGCGCATTTTCCCTACTAGGTTACCAAGTAGCTAGATTAAAAAATATTCCTTATATTTTAACTTTTCACACGATTCACACCGAGTATACTCACTATTTTTTTAAGGGTAAACTTGTAACTCCAACAATGGTTGCCCAAGGGCTTCATATCTTTGCGAATCTATGTGATGGTGTTGTAGTTCCTTCTGAGAAGATGGCAGACGAATTAAGAAATTACGGATTTAAAGGGGATATAAAAGTCATTCCCAGTTTTATCAATTTTAAAAAATTTAAGAATGTAGATAAAGGCTACCTTCATAAAAAGTTAAACCTACCACAAGAAATACCCATAGTTCTTTCAGTTGGCCGGTTAGGGATAGAAAAAAATTTCAATTTTTTGATTAGATCTTTTCAAAAACTTTCCAAAATGAACAAAGAAGCACATTTTGTAATAGTTGGGCGAGGACCGGAAAAGAATAATCTTTGGAAACTTGCAAAAAAGCTTGGTGTCGAAAAAAGAGTCCACCTTATCGGTAAACTAGATGTTAACAGGATGCCCTACGTTTACGCTGATGCTAAAGTATTTATCTTTGCTTCAGAAACCGAAACACAAGGGATTTGTGTATTAGAGGCAGCTGCTTCAGGATTGCCAATAGTAATAGTTAGCGATCCAGCTTTTAAAAATGTAGTTGTGGATGGTTTGAACGGGTTTAGCGTTCCGCCAGATGAAAAAGTATTTGCTCAAAAAACCGCTAGTATTCTCGAAAATAGCTATTTACAAAGTAAATGTAGTAAAAATTCTTGGGATTTTGCAAATAATAATTTCAAGCCCGAAAAATTAACCTTAGAAGCCTTAAATTATTATAAAGAAATAATCGAACAGCATAAAACTAAAAAACGGATATTAAGAAGAATCATCAATAAAGCCTCTTTTATTAATTTCTTAGAAATAAATAAAAAAATTAATAAGTTGTTAAGATATGAAGAATGATAAAAGTTAGTGTTGATCAGAAACTAAATATTCCCTTAAATTCCCTTTGGGATTTACTAACAAATATTAAAATATACCCAAAAAATGTTAAATATGTAAAATCAGTAAAAATTTCAGGTCCTTTAAAAGTGGGCAAGGAATGGGAAGATATTACTACAATACTTTGGATTCCGATGCGGGTAAAACATGTTACCGCCGAAGTTGTTAGAAACAAGAAGCTTTCCCTAGAAGTACTTCTTCCTTTTGGCGGAAAGATGCTTCAATCAGTTAATCTAGAGGGAGATAATCAAAATTGTCGAATTTGGGGAGGTATTAATTTTGATTTGGGAAATCCGGTATTTAACCTAATTATTGGTCCGATTTTAAAAAAAAGATTACAAACTATGCTACTATCTACAGTAGAAAAAGTTCGAATGGAGCAAACAAATGACAGCTAAATTATTGGATGGAAAACTGGTCTCGGAAATAATACTTGAAAAGCTGACCGTAAAGGCAGCGAAATTATCTAAAAAGCCAACCTTAGTGGTGGTTTTAGTTGGAAATATCCCCGCTTCAGAAATTTATATTAACCAAAAAGAGAAAGCCGCTTCAAAAATAGGAATAAGCTTTCAGTTAATAAGAAAACCAAACAGTATTTCTCAAGCAAATCTTGAAGAAGTCATTTTAGAGTTAAATAAAGACAACAGTGTCACGGGGATCGTTGTTCAAAAACCACTTCCAAAACAAATTGATTCTGATGAGATTGATTGTTTGGTAGCTCCGGAAAAAGATGTAGATGGTTTCAATCCAATATCAAAATTCATTCCGGCAACTACCCGGGGGATTTTGGAGCTACTTAGTTTCTACAAGATAGTAATTTCAGGCAGGAAGGTAGTGGTTGTAGGAAGGAGTAATTTTGTTGGTCTGCCAACCGCGTTAGAATTTTTACAGAAAGATGCCACAGTAACTATTTGTCACTCGAAAACCGCTGATTTGGCTACGGAAACAAGCCGGGCTGATATTTTAGTTGTCGCTGCGGGTAAACCAAAATTAATTACATCAGGAATGATTAAAAAAGGAGCAGTAGTAGTAGATATTGGGATCAATAGAGTAGTAACAAGTAACAAGTCACAAGTAACAAGATTGGTTGGGGACGTAGATTTTGAAGCCATTTCGAAAATTGCCAGTTACATTTCCCCAGTTCCAGGCGGAGTGGGACCAATGACAGTAGCCGCCTTGATGGAAAACCTCGTTGAAGCATCCTTCTAATTAACGTTTTCTATATATACTTTCTTGACTTTTAATATAAACGGTGCTACTAGTTTAGTTAGGAGAGGAATCCTAATTTGGGATCACGAGCTTGCTCCCAAACCCTCCTCATGGTTGCCACCAAAGCAGCGTCGTTAGGGAGGTCTGGCAAGCTCTGGTCTAAAGGCTCAGGGAAAAACGCGCTGGGCGTCCGCCTAGCCACCAGCAGCGCGTCGGGTGCCAGCCCTACCTGAGCCCCGAATAAGAGATCTCAGGGAGTATCAGGAAATCGGCGCTCTGCTTGGCGGGAGAGTAAGAGTTTCCCTCAACTTCCTGAGATTGAAAACAACGCGCTTACAAAGCGCTTCGGATAGATCTGGGCCAGCACAGAGAGTAAGATGCTAATCCAGACGGGAGATCTGGTGCTGTTGATACCTCTGGTCGGTGGCCTTGCGATAAAATCTTCTCTAGGTTAGAGACCAACAGGGAGGTAGGAAGATGAGAACAATCGTTGTAGGAGTGATGAGAGTCGTGATTTTGGCTGTAGTCATTGTTTCGGCAGCCGAAGTAGTTCTACTGGTGAAGACCTCGGGTTTTGCAGCTGACTTGGCCGAGGTTATTCCGTTCGCTCTGATTGGGCTACTTGGACTCATGCTCTTTGGGGTGAGTTTCCTTCCGAATGTCTTTGATTCAACCGAAGAATGGGTCGAGGGTCTTAGGCAAACTCTGTCTAAACATCGGGACGTCTGATAGCAAGGGGGAAGACGGACGTCACAAGTTGTCGAACTCGATCATACTACCATCATCGAGGCTGGTGACCACCTTATCTCCAGCCTTGATTTTTCCTTCAACTATTTGCATCGCCAATTCATCCAAAATCTCATTCTGGATAACGCGTTTCAAGGGCCGCGCACCCCAAACAGGGTCAACTAAATTACTAGTCATGATAATTACAGTATTTTTAAAATCAACAGTTATTCCTCTTACGTCAGTCAATCTTCCGTCGTCTAGCACTTGGAGAAGAAGATTGAAAACATCACTGGGAGCTTTTTCAATTTCGTCAAAAAGTATGACACTGTAAGGTCGGCGTCTCACAGCCTCAGTTAATTACCACTTCTTCAAAAACCATGTAGCCTGGTAGCTACCCAATGAGCCTGGCAACAGTATGCTGTTCCTGGTATTCACTCATATCGATTCGAATCATTGAATCCTCATCATTGAAAAGAAAATCTGCAAGGCTTTTCGCAAGTTCTGTCTTTCCGAACCCTGTTGGCCCTAAAAATATGAAACTGCCAAATAAAAACTTGACAAGTGGGAGTAGTATTACGTTATAGGCTGAAACTGCTCGTTTGCGGAGAAAGGATTCTAGCCCATGAACCTTTACATCAAGTAAGTTGAACCTCCCCCTGCAAGTCCTTGATCTAGAGAAATTGCCCGCTAACTAAAGGGCATTGATGCATTTCATTGCACTAATCTCTGGAGATTGGGAAGCCTGAAGGCTTGCTTGCGGAAGAGGAGAACACAAACGGAAGATAGCGCGCTCGGGGAGCGCAGGAAGAGGTCAAGATCATGAAACGGTTAAGCCTAGTGATCGCTCTCCTGGTGGTCACATTAGTAGTCGGTTTTGGCGGCCACAACGTCGCTTCAGCCGATGGTCCAAAGCCGCCCAAAGCAGGGAAGGAACTGAAGCTGCCGAAGGACTTTAAGCTGGCCGCTGGTCAGCACTACCGCAGCACCGTAGTCAACACGCCGGACGGCGACGTGACTATCGAGATCAGCGACATTGTGGACGACCCAACGCCGGATGGCGACGTGACCATCGAGCCCAACGACATTGTGGACGACCCAGCGCCTACGGGTGCGACAGCAGACACCCTGGTTACTGCGGCCACAGTTTACTACCGTTCCTGTTGGGTGTCGGCCACAGGAGTCGGCTGGCGGATCAAGCTAACGTCGACATTCCAGTGGGACTATTCGACGCTATGGCAGCAGACGCCACGGATTAGCCCCTCGACGGTCCTGCCGTGGCACTTCACTGACCTGAAGGCGTGGAACAGCTACTGGACACGCACCGTTCGGTTCGCGGACGGTCAGGGTGTTCTCCACGGGGGTGTCGGCAACATTGGAGTTGCCGTAACCTACAACCTTATCATCCAAGAGGATGCCTGGGGGAACTGCACACCCAAGGTTTGGAGGTCGTGACGTGAAGATCGGGCTACCCAGGCTAACGTTCAAGCAGTGGGTGCTAGTTTTCCTGGCGGTGTTCGTCATCTACCTGGCCGTGGCTGCTGTCGGGGCACAGGTGTATAGTGTCTCCAGCGGTGGGTCAACGCCAGTAGCGGTCGACGTCACAACCCCGTAATTGGCAAACACCCCACCAACGGGTGAAAACAACAGAATAGCAACTGGCCCTGCATGGATTTATTCCAAGCAGGGCCAGTCTCATATCTAAATCATTTGACAACTTGCGGTAAATATGCGGTAATTGAGATAGTTACAAGTAACAAGTGAAAAGTAACAAGTATGGAAGACGCCGCAGGTTACAAAAAACTAATTGTTTGGGAAAAAACAGATTTACTAGCCCACAAAATATACGATCTCACCATCAAATTTCCAAAAGAAGAAATTTTTAGTCTCACCTCCCAACTTCGACGAGCCGCTTTATCAGTCCCAGCAAATATTATTGAGGGGCACGCTCGCAACAATAAAAACGAATTCAGGCGTTTTTTAAGTATCGCTTTGGGCTCTTTAGCCGAAGTTGATTACTACTTGGAATTTTCACATAAAAGAAAAATAATTTCAGACTTACAATTTAAAGAAGTGAAATCCTTGAGGGAAGATTGTGGTAAGCTATTATGGAAACTATACAAATCCCAATAACTTGTTACATGTTACCTGTTACTTATTACTATGTATTACCCTAAATTCTCTATTACAAACCGAATTTTAACTAATGTTGCAAAGATAGAAGCGGCGAAAGAAATTATTGAAAATGCGCCTCTCGTACCAGCCTATGAGGCTAAATTTCGCGAGGAAGCCATTATCCGCACAGTTCATTTTGGCACCCATATTGAAGGTAATCCCTTGGAGCAAAAAGAAGTTGAGCAGGTTTTGGCTGGGAAGGAAGTTTCAGCGCGAGATCGGGATATTCAGGAAGTTTTAAATTATCGGGAAGTTTTAAAGTATATTGAGGGAGTTAAGGAAAAGCCTCTTATGGAAAGGAGTCTCCTTGATGTTCACCGGCGGACTACTAAAAAAATTCTTCCGCCTGAACAAGCAGGGAAGTATCGAAAATCTCAAGTAAAAGTCAGCAATTCTAGAACAGGAGAGACTTCTTATGTTCCGCCAGCGCCAAATCAAATTATTGATCTAGTCCGATCTTTTTTCTTTTGGCTAAGTCGTGTTGGTTCTGAAGAAATAAATCCAATTATCAAAGCTGCGGTTACTCACTATGTTCTCGTTGCTATACATCCTTTTACTGATGGCAACGGGCGAGCCGCCAGAGCACTTTCCACCCTTGTTTTATTCAAGGAAGGCTACGATATAAAGAGTTTTTTTTCTCTGGAAGAATATTTCGACCGAGATGCGGCAAGTTATTACAGAGTTTTGCAAAACACATCAAACCAATCAAAAGATTTAGCAAAACGGGATTTAACTAGCTGGATTGAATATTTCACGGCTGGTTTAGCAATTGAACTGGCTCGTGTGCGCGACAAAGTTCAACGGCTTTCTGTTGACTCGAAACTTAAAAGCAAAATGGGACAAGTGCCTTTGAACGAGAGGCAGCTGAAGATTGTCGAATATTTACAACAATACAATCAGATTTCAAATAAAGAATGGAGAAGCCTACTTCCGATGGTTTCCGATGATACAATTTTACGTGATTTGAAGTATTTGATGAAAAAGGGTTTGGTGAAAAAAAGAGGGTCAACAAAATCTGCTATTTATCTTCTAAAATAGAAATGGCGCCAGCTAAAAGCTAACGCCAAATCTCTTTCCACCTCTTCTCAGATCACCACTCCTCTCCTCGGGCCTGGTAGAATTTTCCCGTCTCGGACTACTTCGACTCCATGGAGAACTACGCTACGGATTCTCCCCAGAACGTCCATTCCTTCATAAGGAGAACGTCCGGCGCTTGATTGGATCATTTCCCGCTCGAAGGTGAACCTGTCGCTTAGATCGACATCCATATAGGATTGGCCATCTGGGCGGATTCCGAATATCTCGGCTGGCCTAACATGCATCATTTCGACCAACTTCTCAATTGGGAGTCCGCGCTGCCGGAAAGCCATCCACATTACCGAGAAAGCGCCCTCACCAATCACACCGACGGGTGGGTTGGCGCTGGACTTTTCTTCTTCCGAATGAGGGGCGTGATCAGTAGCGATGATATCAATCGTCCCGTCTCTTATGCCGCGCCATAGGGCATCAAGGTCTCTTTTCTCACCTAATGGTGGGCTAATGAAGCCATAACGGTCTAGTTTAGGCAAGTCGTCTTCAGTGAACAGACAGTGATGAGGGCAGACCTCTGCGGTGATGCGCTTACCATCACTCCTTTGTTTAGCCTTCCTGATTATACTAACTTCTTCAGCGCGTGCTACATGACAGATATGAAGCCTTTGGTTATGTCTAAAGGCAAGAGCGACCACTTTTCTCAGAAGGTTAATATCGTCTACGTGTACCAGAATTGGCTTTCCAGTCGGCCCATTCGGCCAGGTAGAAAAGACCACATCGATTCGCCGTGGGTCTTGCACCTGTAGGTTGCCAGTGGTTGGGCCTAAGTATAGTTTTAGACCCCGGACTAGACCTTGCGACCAGCTAAACTCCAGTTGATTGCGGCCGTCAGTTCCAAAATGGAGCCCGACGTTACAATGGAGCTGCCCAGGGGCTCTCCCCCACAACTCAACCAAAGAATCCCGAGTCAGCCAGGGTGGGTTGGTATTGGGCATCACCAGGACGGTTCCAAAGCCGCTCATCAGGGCAGCCCTCGTCTCAGTTTCAAAAGCGCCCTCTTTTTTCGGATCAAGGTGAAAGTGGCAGTCAATGAGCGGGGGAAGGTTGGTCGTACCAATCATGAACTCTCTCCCTCCTTGGATTATCACATTGTGCGGTGCATTAACAAAAAGCCGCCACAAGATCCGGCAGCTGTGCCGGTTGATTATAACATAGCAGCCCAATTCAGATGTAAAGAGTTATATTTAAGTAATAATTTAATTTTGGCGACAGCCGATGGTCGTGGCAGTTCGTAGCCCCACTAAGTCTGGTAGGCAAGAAGGGTAGAAGCAGCGATGTTTCTGCACTTTCCTTATTTTTCTTCCTTTCGATTTAGTAAGAGATAAATTGCGGTTGAAAGAAGTATCAAACCGGCTACGGCAGTGATAATCCAGCGAGGAAGCGAAAAGAGAAACTCATAAGTTTGTGAGAAGATCGCAACAGCAACCGCGGCGATTCCCGTATAAATATAAGTTCGATATGATAAAGAAGTACCTAGTCCAAATAGCCCTAGACCTTCTAAACCAAGGAGCAGGGCATATTTTGCGCCATCTGCACCAAGTGATTGGAAAAAAGTTGGTATAAGCAGAAAGAACAAGCCGATATAATCGAGTAAATTGCGCGTGCTTAATTTTCCACCGATTCTTTGTAAATAAGCGAGAACCATAAAGTAAATTCCTAGCGGTAAAGTGTAGATTTGTGTTTCGGTAATGTTTAAGTAGTTTACTTGCCAAAGATAGGTTGTCATTGCAACTGCAGATGCAAAATAGCCAAAAGCGGCCTTTTTAATCAACGCCGCGTCAAATCCGTAGAGCAGGGTAGCGGCATAAGAACTAATCAGGGCATTTCTTTCTAGTTCACTAGATACACTAGCGCTTGGTGTGCTGTAATAATTGGGAGAGTACGATGAACTTGCAGCCTCATTATGTCCAAAAAGGCCAAAAACCGCTGTGTTTACGCCAATGCCGATCATACTGGTAAAGCGGTAAAGCCTTCCAATATTCTTAGGCAAGCTTGCGGAAACACCGTAAAAAAGATAGGAAAGGCCAGCAAAAAATAATGGGTAGTAGACTATTTTGGTATCAAAAATTCTCAAGGTACTCCAAAGCCCGACATAAATAAAGGCATTGGAAAGGTAAATAAGTTCAAATTTTTTAAATCTTTGCGCCGCATCTAAAGCTAACGTGGCAGCGATCAAATTTCCAACTAGAAAATATTTTGGCTCGTAAATTGTGAAAATCGATCCAAGAAAAGCATTAAAAATAGTAGCGTTAATGAAAGCTTGGAAGGCTTCTTTGCGATTTGTAGTTAATAGGGCAATAAGGTAAAAAATTACGGTAAGGACAAGATAAGCTAAACCTAAAACGTATAATTTATCGCGAAGCCCTAAAAGTTCATTGAAATAAAGGTAAACGCCAATCGTTATAAAAGCGAAATTGTAATATAAATAGCTGTAGTTTTCCGAAACATATACCGCTGAAAGTCCAAAAACCGCTGGGATAGCGGCAAAAAAGGTTTGATGAAAAGCGCTAAATTCACAAGGAAAGGTTAGAAGAAATAACCCGGCCGCAAACGAAAGGGCTGTAATAATTAGCGTTTGGCTCTCTTCTACTTTAATTTTCCTAATAATAAAAGAAATTATTAAGTAACAAGCTAGAATTACCTGTAAAAGATAAAAACTTTGTAAAGTAGTTAACCCAAGCCATTTGAAAGTAGCAAATGCCGTAAAGGGTATGATTATTTGTGCTGCAGCCACAAAAGTAACTTCTTTTTTAATAAAGTAAGAAATTAAATAAAATAAGGTGGCAGTAAGGCCGATCAGAATTTTTTCAATGGTGTAAATTTTAGGATCCGTAAGATTTGTTAAAATACCCGCTATTGCGGCAATGGGCATTATAATATTGGCTATTAATAAGATAGCTTCCGATTCCTTTTTCCAGTTTTTATTTGTGACGTAAACTACTAATAAATACAAAATTGATAAAATTTGGATAAAAATAAATATTATTGTTGCTTCAATATCGATATATTTTCCGGCGAGAAATAAAGAGAAGGGGAGTAAAAAGAGCGAAATAAATAAATAACTTATTTCCCGAGCAAACGAAAATGCTACCAAATAATACAAAGTAGCTAAAAAGGCGCTAGTTACCGCTTCGAATGTAAAAAGTTGGTTATCTGCAGTAGCAATTATTAATCCCCATGCAAGAGAGACAGGCATTATGATATGAGCGGTAATCGAGAGGGGAAGGGTGTAATTTTTAATAATGTCTTTATCGTTTTGTCCAAATATTCTGGTAGAAAGAAGTAAAACAAAGGAGGAAAAAATCCCTCCCAAAATATAAAATTCTCGGTCCAAACTCATTACGTTTACTGTTGATAAGACTAGAGAAAGCCCACCAAAACCAGCAATATAGGTATAAAAAGGGTGGCGTATAAAGAAAGCGAAAAATGCGTAAGCAATCACAGCAATTAGCGAAGTAACTAGCCAAGTGCTACCGATAGAATAGCCTGCCGGGCCGTAGACAAAATTGTGCCAAGCTAAACCGTTAAAAGGGATTAATAAAGCGGCAATAGCGATAAAAGTAGCTCCGGCAGTTTTTATCTTCGGTACGTTGTAGAACCAAACGCCAAATCCAAAAAAGGCTAAGCTAAGCAAAGAGAAAAAAGCAGCTTTCATTACGCCGCCTAAAGTTGCCCATTGAAATCCAACGTAAATCGTAGCGGAAGCAACAATTAAAAAGGATCCCAGATAAAGTAGAAGATTAATTGAATTATCAGAATACCAGTTTTCCCAAATTCGGCTCCAATCTTCTTGAAGAGTGGGGGATGGTTTCGAGCCAGCAATTTCATCAGATAAAATTCGTGGCCTACCAGTAACTGCGGGTTTTAATTCAGGTGAGATTGGCGCTGGTTTAGAAATCTCTGATGCCGCTGTACTTTCTAATTTAAGGGTGTTTAATTCTTTGGTATACTCAACAAGTTGTCCAACCAGGGTTTTATTTGGAGTGGTTTTAACTACTTGGGTAAGTTCTTCAACCGATTTTTCTAGATATTCACGACGGTTAATTTCTACACCTTTCCGGGATAAACCTGTTAACCACCTTATAAAGGCAACTAAGCCTAAAATGTAAAAGACTGGAACACTTAAGAGCAGAAGCCAACCCATTTCTTAAATTATCATCCGAAATCATTTATCAGTCAAGTGTGCTATCTTTAAAAATTGATATTAGAAGTACTGGCAACGGAGCAGAGGAGAGCAACAAAATTCAGATGGTACTTGCGAGAGCATTTTGATAGATGGGATGATATAATTTAGGTATGAAATTTTCAAATCTGGCAGAATATTTTGAACAACTCGAAACTACGTCCAGCAGGATTACACTAACTAAAATCCTCGCATCACTTTTTAAAGAAGTTTCTAGCGAAGAGATTGATAAAGTTTGCTACCTGTTGCAGGGTCGCGTTGCACCGTTTTTCGAACCTACGGAGATGGGAATGGCGGATCGGATGGTTATCCAAGCGCTCGCGAAAGCTTACGGGGTTGGGACAGAGGAAGTTGAAAAGTTGAATACCAAGCTGGGAGACCTGGGATTAGTTGCTGAGAAATTGAGTAACAAGAGACAAGGGACAAGTAACAAGTTGGAAGTTTCAAATATTTTTGAAGGTTTATACGAAATTGCAACAACGGGTGGGGGAGGTAGTGTTGAAAAGAAAATTAGCCACCTCTTAGCTCTTCTCGAAAAAATGAACCCAATTGAAAGTAAATATCTAATTAGAATTGTTCTTTCCAAACTTCGTCTTGGAATAGGGGACCCAACTGTTTTAGACGCGCTATCTTTAGTCAAAGAGGGCGACAAATCTGCAAGGCCCGTTCTTGAAGAAGCCTACAATAAAACAAGTGATCTTGGATTTGTTGCTAAAACCTACTGGGTGAAGGACTTACCAGCCATTCAAAAATTAGAATTACAAGTAGGCAAACCAGTACGTCCAGCGCTGGCAGAAAGACTCCCGGATGCTGATGCGGTTATCAAGCGAGTAGGAACCGAATTTGCCGCCGAGCCAAAATACGATGGTTTTAGAAACCAGGTTCATTTGGATCATGGAGTAGTAAAAATCTTTTCAAGGAACCTGGAAAACATGACAGATATGTTTCCGGATCTTGCTGAAGCAGTCAAAAAGGAGGTTAAAGCTACAACAGCGATTTTTGAAGGCGAGGCTCTTGCTTACAATCCTGTGACAGGCGAGTTTTTGCCATTCCAAGAGACAACGAAAAGACGACGTAAATATGATGTAGGCGAGTATGTCAAGAAACTTCCTCTGAAACTTTTTGCATTTGACTTACTATATCTTAATGGGAAAGACGTCACTCACCTTTCTTATGAAGAGAGGAGGGAAAAGTTATCAAAAATAATTCCCCAAGAAGGCCAAATATTAGTTGCCGAAGAAAAGATTTTACATTCAGCCGCAGAGTTGAAAGAGATGTTTAACGAACAAATCTCAGCTGGGCTCGAAGGCGTAATGATAAAAAAGCTCGATTCCCCATACAAAGCAGGCGCCCGCGGTTTCCACTGGATTAAATTCAAAAGAATGGCTGCCGGAGAACTTTCGGACACTATTGATTGTGTTCTTTTAGGAATTTATTCCGGAACGGGTAAGCGGACTGAATTTGGGGTTGGGGGATTACTTGTGGGGCTTTACAATGACGAAAAAGATGAATTCGTGACGGTAAGTAAGGTTGGGACAGGTTTAACTGATGATGAATGGCGAAAGATAAAAGAAATAAGCAACAAACTACAAGTGATAAGAAAGCCGGCGAGGGTAAATTCTATATTAGAACCATCAGTTTGGGTCGAACCAAAGGTCGTTATAGAAGTTTTTGCTGATGAGATCACCAGAAGCCCTGTTCATACAACCGGAAGAGTTAATGATGAACCTGGCTATGCCCTTCGTTTCCCCCGTTTAATTTCCTTCCGAGAAGCGGATAAGCGTGCTGAAGATTGTACTACCGTTAAAGAACTTATCGAGATGTATAAACAACAAACTAAGGTTAAAGTTAGTTAGATTAGCTGCAGAGAATCAAATAAGGTCCGCTTGCTAGAATCCAAAAAAGATGATAATCTAAAAATATAAAAGGGGGTGATTATTGTGCCTGACGAACAAACACCGCAAGCAACAGCGCCGGTAGCCAAAAAAAGCGATGACAATTTAATGGCTGCTTTAAGCTATATTTCGGTACTTGCTGTTGTAATTCTACTGGTAAAAAAAGATTCCGATTTTGTCCAGTTCCATGCCAAACAAGGACTTGTCCTTTTTGTTGGTGAAGTAGTTCTTTGGGTTCTTGAAATGGTTACGTGGTATTTATTCTTTATTTGGGGTTTAGTTGGATTGGTATTTTTAATTGTATCAATTATCGGCATTATTAAAGCATGGAGTGGAGAAAGATATCGCATTCCAGTAGTAGCTGATATTGCAGATAAAATCAATCTCTAGAATCCCGTTGCAAGTTTTTTCAGTAAAATACTGGTCAAGCCAGAGGGTTTTTTGTGTTAAAATTGCTCTTGATGGCTAAATTCATTGCAGATCTCCATCTCCACTCCTCTTATTCGCGGGCTACCAGCCCAAGTTTAAATTTTGATTCCCTTTCCGAATGGGCGAAGTTAAAGGGAATTCAACTTCTGGCAACTACTGATTTTACTCATCCAATTTGGTGGCGTGAAACCCGCTCCAAACTAAAAGAATCTGCAAACTCTGGTTTCTACGAATATAATGGAATCTACTTTGTTTTAGGAACAGAAATTTCTTGTATCTATACTCAAGGGGGGAGGGTAAGAAGAATTCACTCGTTGGTATTTTTTCCGGAACTAGATGATGTCGATAAGTTTAACCAAGATTTAGCGAAAATCGGTAACTTATCTAGCGACGGCCGGCCAATACTTGGAATTTCGGCTCGGGAACTGTTGGAGCGAGCTTTGAAAGTAAACAAAAAAGCAATTTTTATACCAGCCCATATTTGGACTCCTTGGTTCAGTTTATACGGTTCGAATTCTGGATTCGACAGCTTGGAAGAAGCCTTTGGAGATTTATCAAAGTATATCTACGCTATTGAAACCGGGCTTTCCAGCGATCCAGCGATGAATTGGCGAATTCCTGAATTGGACTCTCGTTCGATAGTTTCCTTTTCAGATGCTCACAGTGCGCCAAAAATGGGCCGGGAAGCAACCGTTTTCAACACAAACTTTAACTACGAAGGTGTTTTAAAGGCCTTAAAAAATCAAGAAATTGTATCTACGATTGAGTTTTTTCCTGAGGAAGGCAAATATCACTACACCGGTCATCGGGGATGCAATATTAAGCAATCTCCTAAAGAAACTGATAAAAGGGGGATAATATGTCCAAGTTGCAAGAAAAAACTTACTTTAGGGGTAATGCATAGAGTAAAAGAATTAGCAGATAAAGATCGACCCGAAGGTTTTGATCCCAAAAATCGACCACCATATAGACGGTTAGTACCACTATTAGAAATTTTAGCCGAGAGTTTGCAAAAGCCAGTAAATTCTGAAAAAGTTTTGCAAGAATACCAGAATTTAATAAAGACTTTTGGTTCAGAAATCGAAGTTTTATTAAAAGCGCCGATCGAAGAGCTAAGAAAAGCCGAAGTATTACCAAGGATCGCGGAAGGAATAAAAAAGGTGAGAGAAGGAAATATTGTAGTCGAGCCGGGATACGACGGTGTTTACGGAGTAGTTAAAATCTGGCCGCGTGACCAAGACCTGGAAGATGAAAAAACGGAACAGAAAAAAATTAACCTAAAGCAAGCCGAAGGGCAAGCGGGATTATTTGAATAAAAAGGGTTCTGGTTTTATAAGCGCAAGATTACATCTCGCGTAGGAAGTAATTACGACGCAGCAGCCGGGGGTATTCAAATTAATAAGCGCGAGCGAATTCATTTTGAATACAAAGGATGCTATTGTTGCTCTAGCGAGATATAATAAAAGAGGGGATTGTTTATGGATTTGAATAAAATCACAAATTCAATTAGCGGTTTTTACAAAGATATTGCTAAAGCCCAACAGGGTGATGTTTTAGTAAAAAAATACACCGGAGAAGATACTAAAATTGCGACATATGCCTACATTCCGTTTGCTTCAATTATAATTTTGGTTTTTCGCAAGAATAACAGCGAATTTGTTTCTTTTCATGCGCGTGAATCAACAATACTTCTTTTGGTCGCAGTATTTATTATTTTATTGCTACCATCATTTTTGAAAGTACTTGCGGTTTTTGCTGTGTATTCAATTTTTATTTTAAGTGCCTATAAAGCCAGCAAGGGTGAGAAATTGTACCTGCCGCTTATCAACGAAATTGCCAATTCTATTGAAATATAGATTAGAGAAAGGCGCTAGAAAGTTGAAAGGTACAAAGTATGAGATTTGCTAGTAGGGAAGAGGCAGGTCAAAAACTAGCAGAAAAGCTTAAAAAATATAAAAAGGAAAATCCGGTTGTTCTAGCTATACCGCGCGGCGGGATTGTAATTGGCGCCAAAATCGCAAAAGCACTATCTGCTCCCCTTTCTTTAATAATTATTCGAAAACTTGGCGCGCCTGGAAACCCCGAACTTGCAATCGGGGCAACAACTTCCAAAGGCGGATTAATTGTTGACCGCGAACTAATCGATAAACTCGAAATTACCCAAAATTATCTCCACACTGAACATTTAAAGCAATTGGCCGAAGCTAGAAGACGGGAAAAGGCTTATTTGACCGGAAGGGAAGTGGATTTAGTCGGACAAAGTGTTATTTTAGTTGATGACGGAATTGCGACTGGTTCTACCGCCGAAGCAGCAATCCGCGCAATTTCTGAAAGCGTACCCTTAAGAACTATCTTAGCAGTACCCGTAGCTCCACCAGAAACTGTTGCAAGATTAAAATCTTTAGTTGATGATTTAGTAGTTTTAGCTACACCCGAACCTTTTTGGGCGATTGGTGAGTTTTATTCTTCATTTCCTCAAGTAACTGATGAAGAGGTCATTGATATTCTAAACGAGGTGAATAAAGCGAGCAGTCCCAAATAGAAAAATGAAGATAAAGACGCGAGAGTATTAACCCCGATCATCGGGGGCAATACGAAGCGATCTTATAATGATTTTCCTCAAGTAACTGATGAAGAGGTTATCAAAATCTTGAAAGATACAGAGAAACTAGGCGAATTTTCTCAAGTCCCATAGTATTGACTTTCATTGACAATTATGCTATTATTTTCGGGCAAGCAGTCGCTTTCCACAGAAATCTTATCTGTTGGAAGTAGTGGTCGATCTAGGACTGTTTGAGCAACTGAAGGAGGTGCCATCATTCATACGAGGCGCGTTCACATGTTTAGCTTCTCGAAAGGCACCGTCGCCGGCGCCGTCGTCAACTGACCCCGACCGCGGACCCCGGTGCTCCTACCTGCGGAATCTTAGTGGACAAGCAGTAGGGGCAAAACGCTTACCAAGGTGGTGAGTGTGGAAGAAGATGTGAGGTGAGCGTCTCGGCCGTCCTGGTTTTCCAGTGGATTTCCACCGGTTCTCCAGGACGGCCTTCTCTATTTTTAGATTAATTTTTACCCTCCCCATCTTTCTAGTTAAATTCTTTTACAAAAGTTGTAAAATAGGTAGTTAACTATGGAAAGAATCCACCTAGTAATTTCCGGCGATGTTCACGGAGTTGGTTTTCGCTTTACCGCGATTGAAATTGGCCGGGATTTAGGTCTAACCGGTTGGGTGCGCAATAACCACGATGGAAATGTAGAAATTGTTGCCGAAGGTGAAAAAGATAAACTGGATAACCTAGTTATCTGGGCAAAAAAAGGACCAGCTATGGCTAGAGTAGATAATTTGAAAGTAGAATGGCAAAAAGCCACGGGAGAGTTTAAATATTTCGAGGTTAATTATCAATAGCCTGTCAGTTATACCAACTACTTGTTACCTGTTACGTGTCACGTTAGAATATGCTCATGCGCGCTTTTGCAAATTTTGTCAGTAAGGCCCTTAATCCTACTTTTGTTAGCCTAGCGGCTATTTTTTTAGTAGTTTGGAATCAAGAATTACCAATTAGCCAAAAGTTTTTATGGTTCTTATTAAGCGTCTTGGTGGCAATAATCCCAACAGTGGTTTTATACATTACAGTTCATAAAGAAGAAGGAGTTTCTTTCTGGGCACCGGAAGGGAAAAAAAGAATTTCTGCTTTCTTTTCTTGGGTTTTAGTTGCCCTTATTTATTCAGTTTTAGCTTATTTTTTTGACTCGCCGAAGATAGTTTTAGGTTTCGCGTTTGTTTTGCTGTTTATTGGAATTATCAATTTGGTAACTGCATCTTTTTTTAAAATTTCGGTTCATTGCGAAGCAATCACGTTACTCGTAATAATTTGCATACTGGTTGGTTCAGTAAATCAAATTTACTTAACAATCTTAATTTTTTTGGTGGGTTGGTCCCGGTTATATTTAAAAGCACATGAATTTACCGAAGTTACATTTGGTATATTTGCCGCCATCTTTACCATATTCGCAGTTTTTAGCTTCCTTGGATTAGCAACCTTTTAGTTGACAAAGAAGCTAGCTTAACGATAAAATTAAATCAATATGAATATGCCTGCCAGCTGGCAAGATATATTGTCCTCACCGCTAGTTCTTGTGTTTTTAATTCTGATTGGTGTCAGCACAATTCTTCTTTTTGCCGCTCCCATGTTCTTAAAAATCCGTGAAGCTACCCAGATTCATCCAAGACTCGATTTTATCGCTAGACATCCACGCCGTACCCGTTGGGTTCTAATTTGCAGTGCTTTTGTACTTGGTGTTCTTTTTATACTTTACGCTTACGGCTGGGGTCAAAGCCGGTTTAAATGTGTAGATTTGGTGAGGCCGGTTCTTCACCCGTTAGATAGTCAAGAGCAGGTAGCCGCTTGCACTAGCTTTAAAGACCTAAATAATTTTAAGGTGATAGCTACAAAAGGGGAATTAGATAAGATAATTAAAGAGCGGGCAAAATCCGATGCCACGATTGATTATAGCGTTGCGCAAGAATATGCCCTTGGAAGGGCGAAAATTAGAGAATACGCTAAGGAGCACGATATTTTCGTTAGTGACGAAGAAATAAGTGAAGAAGTAACTTTAGCTATATCTAAATCAGGAGGCAGAGAGGTTTATTTAAATGGGTTTTCTATGGTGGAGAGAAGAGCACAGGTAGAGGGATATCTTCTTCAAAAAAAAGTACAAGCAAAAGCTGTAACTTATAAAATTACTGATTATGTTGCTTTGCGTTGGGACGTAGTTAAACCGGAAGTATGGCAACCTAAAGTGGCCGAATTAAAAGAAGAAGCAAAGCGCGACTTGCTACCAATAAAAAATGCTTTATTGCGCGATTTAAGTCCTAGGGAAGCGGTTGGAGAAAGTAGTGCCGATCAAACCAAATTCGGTTTCAATTTAGGTACTAATCAAAGACTAACCAAGGCTAATACTAATGCCGGATTTTATCAACAAGCATTCAAACTACCTAACGGAGTATCAGATCCATTTTGTGATAATAGAGTTTGTGTAGTGTTTAGAATACTAGGGGGTAATAATGGGGAATATGATTCAATGGATGAGTTCCTTGGAGGATTAAAAGGATGGTAAGGATTTTAACTAAGTTAGCGATTGGTACAATATTTGCTATTATTTTGTTTATCGGTTTTTCTTTTGTTAAATCTAACGTTGCCCAAGCCTGCGAGAATAGCGGAGTTTACGGTTGTCTTAATGTTCATGTTCGAGATGGTATATCGGGTGGAGGTTTAGCGGGCGCGACAGTAACCGTCGAGATTGGACCTTTGAAACCAGGTGGATTTTATTGTTTAACTCCAGGAAGATCCAATACTACCATTACCACTACTACCAACTCATATGGAGATGCTACGGTGGATAATATTTGTTGCACTGCGGTAGTTGAATACGTGATCGTTACCATTTCTAAACCAGGATACCTAACTTGGGGGCCTTATTATATAGATCTTCCAAACGCACCTGAATTTCCACCGACAGATTTAGACGTTCCGCTTACTCCAGAAACGCCCAAGGATCTTAATGTTAACTTCGTTTGTGAAGGATCTGGTAATACGGTTACGGCATCTGTTTCTTGGACTGCCGATCCTTCTCAGACTGGTCTTTGGATTGATATGCCATTCGATGGCACTTTGGATAGAGTAATATCAATAAGCCCAACTCAAACCAGCGCTTCCGTAACTGGATTGCCGGAAAATAGTCAAGGCCGGTTTGCAATTATCTCATCAACAAAAGGTGTAATTGCTGATAAAACAGTAAATTCTCTGGATTGTCCCGGAGCGCCACCTGCCGGTAGTGTATCAGTTGTTTATACTTGTACTTCGTCAACTAGAGTCAGCGCCAAATTAAATTGGAAAGCTGGTTCGGGACAGGATACAGTTTGGGTGGATATTGGTGCTGATGGAAGCCCACTTCCACCGGAGAGACAAGTCAGTATCTCTTCTTCACAAACTAGCCTGACGGTCTCAAATTTGCCTGATAATGATAAACACAAATTCGCTGTTTTAGATCTTTCACCCGGACCAGCAAAAATTATTGCGGTGACAGCAGCTTCTGCACAAAATTGCCCATCACCACCACCTCCTCCTGATGACGGAAGCGCCATTATTAATGTATTCGAAGATACCGGTAGTCTCGGTTATGATAGCGAATCAACCCTGAGCACCTCCTCGGCGCCAAAAACTGTCGTCAGGTGGAATTCAGCTACTGCCGGCAATGAAACATTCGGAGGTAGCCTAACGGTTGATAAAGATCCAGTCAACCCCGGTATGTATATAGTCTACTTTCTACCTGATTCCGGTTGGGAAATAACTAAGTACGCCGTGAGAGAACCTGGGGGAAGTTATGTAAATGCAACATACTTAACTGCTTCTGGAATGTTTAGAACAAACAGTTTCCGGATCTTGGCAAGCGAAGCTACTCGTATTAAATTAGGGATCAAGAGAACAGGTTCAGGACCAAATTTGGTTGCTGAAGATCTCGCAGCTCAGGGCTTATCGGAAGAAGATGCTCCATTATCTTTTACAGGAACAATTCGAAATTACCTCAGTTCAATGGTTGCTGGAGCATCTCAGGCTAGGTTTAGACTAGCTATAAACAGCGACCTCGACCCTGACCCTACTAATCCTATTTGGGATATTGTGTTTGATTTAAATGATGTAGCGTCATTGCCGGTAAAAGGATATCAATTCGTTGCTTCTCTGCCGCCAAAATCTCCGTGGACAGCAGTAATTGGCACACATACTATTGAGCTTTGTGCGGACGTTGGGAATAAAGTAACGGAAACGGATGAGACAGATAATTGCCAAATAGCTTCATTTCCAATCGGGAAAGCTCTGGCAAAACCTTGGCTAGTCACCCGATGGGGCGATGTAGGAGCAGTTGGTGATATCTCTATGACCCAAGAAATACTACCAAGTGTCAATTCTGCATTGCGATATAATGCCTTTTATTTAGTTATCAATAAAACAAATTTACTTGAAAAATTCACTTCAGCAAAAGGGTGGCTAGTTCCAAATTATAATCCGCTTAATTTAACTGGTCCAGAATATAAAGCAAGCATACCTGGATTTGATTATTACGAATGGCTTCATAAAAAACTTGAGAGTAGAGGAATAAAAGACTGGACGGATAAGGATCTTATGCCTCCATGTAACGATCCCAGCGGTTGTGTTTACCAATACAAAGAGACAAGTCCAGGAAAACCAGATCTTGTTATTGATAAATTTGATATTAATTGTGCCGCGGCAGTTTGCACAGAGCCAATAGTATATTTTGTTTCTGGCTCTCTTCATTTGAATAATGATATGTTAGATAATAAAAGGCCAATAATTTGGGTTGTAGGTGGGGATGTGAGGTCAAATGTCACTCATGTACCGGATGTTCTTCCTAAAGCCATATGCAACATGTTAGGAATGGATCCAGCCGGTGTAACAAACAATTGTGACTTTCCAGTGAGAATACTAAGAGGTTTCTATTTTGTAAACGGCACTTTTCATACAACTAATCCTGGCGGAATGACTATCCTTACAGGAAGTGTTGCAGCTAATGCATTTGATTTAAGGTCAAACATTGGTAAAAATGATTCAGCGCTAAATTCTGAAGTACCAAGTGAATTGATAGGGTACGATCCATGGATTTTGTACTATTTCCGGGAATTGCTTGGGATGGCGAAGGTGTCCTTTAAGGAAGTAGTTCCGTAAATCCGCCTAGATTTATCCATAATTATCCAATCCAACCTCAAAAAACTTCTTTTCCATCCTTTTTTGTGATAAAATTTCTTGCCGTATGGCAGGAGTTACCAAATCAAAAAAAGTATTAGTAGGCCTTTCCGGCGGTGTAGATAGCTCTGTGGCTGCCACTTTGTTAAAAAAGCAAGGATACGCTGTTGAGGGAGCTTATATGCATTGTTGGGGTAGCGGCCCTTATTGCACCGCTGTTCAGGATCAAGCGGATGCTGCAGCAGTAGCTGCCACGTTAGATATTTCCTTTCACGTATTCAATTTTGAGAAGGAATATAAAGAGGCGGTGATTGATAAGTTTTTCAAAGAATATAAAGCCGGAAGAACACCAAACCCTGATGTGTTATGTAACAAAGAGATCAAGTTTGGTCTATTTCTCAAAAAAGCATTAAGTTTGGGTTTTGACTATATCGCTACCGGGCATTACGCCCGGATCAGGGATCAGGGGACAGAGGACAGGGAGCAGCAAACAAAAGATAAGGAAGTTAAGAACACTCGAATAAGAAACACACCCCCGACTTACCAGCTTCTGACTGGGTTGGACCAGGATAAAGACCAGTCTTACTTTCTTTACCTTTTAGGTCAGGAACAACTTGCTCGCACACTTTTTCCATTGGGAAATCTCACAAAAAAGGAAGTTAGAAAATTAGCCTTGGAATTTGGACTTCCAACTGCGAATAAACCGGATAGCACCGGTATTTGTTTTGTCGGCGAGGCTCCGATAAAAGAGTTTTTATTACAAAAAATAAAGATTAGGCGAGGAGATATTGTCAGTAATGATGGTAAGCTGCTAGGGAAGCACATCGGAGTACCTTTTTATACGATTGGCCAGCGTGAAGGGCTTGGCATTTCGGCAACAGTGCCTTATTATGTATCAGATAAACAAGCTAAAACAAATACTTTGGTAGCGGTTCCTTTTGGCCATGAAGCATTGTTTAAAGATAAGTTTATCGTCACCAGTGCTCATTGGATTACTGGTAGAGAACCTAAATATCCCTTGAAAATAGAGGTGAAACTGCGGTATCGTTCGGGAAACATTTCAGCGATAATTACCCAGACGGATAGCTGCAAATATTTAGAAGTTACTCTGGAACAAAGCGCCCGAGCAATTACTCCCGGCCAAGCCGCCGTGTTTTACAGCGGAGAAGAAGTCTTAGGCGGAGCGGTGATTGAAAAGGTAATAGAATGAATAGTAAAGATATATTAAATAACGAAATTATCAAACATATATTTAGTATAATAAAAGGTATCACAAGTATACGGTTGCTGCAGGTATCTTATTGGTTTCACAACCCCGGGCCAGCCGCTTTTATGGCTAGAGGAGTATTAATACCGTTACTATTATTCGCCTTGATAATTTTTACCGGTATTGGATTGATTCTTTATAATAAATTCAAAATCGGCAGATACCCGCCAAAAAATAGAATTTTTAAAGATTGCGGAATAGGCTTAATTATTATTGGAATTAGCGGGGAAGTTTTTACATTGATGCGTTCTCAAGGAATAAACTTCTTGGGAGTGCGTTTTTTCCTGCTGGTAAATCTTTTATTGGCTTTGGGCTTTGCAGCCTATTATCTTCGTCTTTACCTAAAGAGGTTGCCGTCTGAAATTTTAAAGTATGAAGCAGCCGCCCTTAAGAAAAAATATCTTTCCAAATCACGCTCATAATAAACTTGCAAATAGTACCACTTTTCCTATAAAATTATACTTATAGTGCTGCCTAAAAAAGTTTATAAAAAATTCTTTAAAGACTTAACCTATTCTAAGCCAAGATTGGCTTTGCTGATTTTCCTCGTTATTGTTTTCATTGGAGTTCTAATATTAGTTGGAATTACCGGCTGGGAAAAAATTACCAAAAAAGAAAAAAAGCACGATCCTACCCAGCCAACCACAATTTCTTATAAGGGCAAAAAATTGACCGTAGCACCAAACGTACTTGAAATTGCTCCTGAAGAGTTAAATTACAAAATTATACACAAAGAAGAAGTAATTATCATGCAGGTTGCTACCCCGGAAGAGTGGTACGCCGGACACATCCCAGGTTCTTCATTTGCTTCAAAAAGTGATTTTTCAAGTATTCCACCACCAATAAGCAAAGATAAAGATATTGTTTTAGTATCAAAAGACGGAACAGATTCAGCATTGGCAGTTGATAGTTTAGTCTCTAAGTTTGGATTTGATCGAAATAAAGTAAAAAGCCTAAAAGGTGGCCTTTCTGCTTGGCAGAAACAAGGCTATAAACTAGAAAAAAGATAATATGGAAAAAGCAGCAATTTTGAACAGATTCAAAATAAGAAGCCATTTTTGGAAGTTATTGGTTTTTGCTTTTCTTTTTCCAATAGTAGCTTTATTTTCCAGCTCTTCGTTTGTTACCAAGCCGGCAAAAGGCGATGTAATTAAAAATGATGCTGCTGGTACATGGGAAGGAACATTGGGTCCAACCGAAGCAGATATTGATAAAAAAAATCCCAATAATAGTGCATTTTCAATCACTCACAACATTGCGGACGACCGTTATGAAGCTGGTTTGACTGGTAACTATACAGACGGCAATATAATTTCTAGCACGATTGCCCCAGATAGTAATAAATTCAAATCTTGGAGGCAAGTATCGGTTTCAGTTGTTCTGAAACACAATTCAACTGTTACGTTTGATATTCTTTGCGGCGACCAATCCAATTCACAATGTGCTCCCTTCAATGAGCCTTTGCCTGGTTTTTCAAATTTGCCAGCAACAGGTGGTGTAATTGATATTTCGGGTATTCCAAGCTCAATTAAGCAAATAAGAATTCGAGCTATTTTTGGAAGGCAAAATGATCAAACAGCATCAGCTCTTTTAACCCATTGGTCGGCCAGCTGGTTGGTAAAGGATGGAGTCAGTCTAATAATTTATAAAACTCCAAATCCAGCCAACCCAGAGCCGTACGAGAATCCTCCGGAAGCTGGAACCCAAAATGTAGTTACCTACACGCTTGTTTATTCTTTGGATAGAAACGTTGACAATATGTCGATTGAAATACCGATACCAACCGCAAGTCATCACGAAAGAAATTATGCTTTGATTTTTCGGTCAGCTACTAGAGGGGGATACTGTACCGATCCTGGTAATTGCGGCAGCGGCGACAAGATAATTTGGAATTTGGGTAATAGAGCAAAAGGCGAAGTTGGTGAGCTTTCAGCTACTTTTAGTGTGCCAATTGGTCCGCCGGATGGCTCTACCTTTAAGACCGCTGGAACTTTAAGTGGGGATGGTCTGTCTAATATCGGAACAGGAACGGATCTTTTAACAATCTCGGCAAAATCCTATCTTGAGCCGAGACTGCTCGGACCGAATAATATTGGCCCTAATACTTTGGTTACTTACTTACTACAGGTCGATACAGCGTACCTCGCTTTCCAGGGGGATATGTTTAATACTCGCTTTACCCTGAATTATTCCGCGTGCACACCTACTATAGAAATGACTTCAGTTGCCCCATTAGCCAGAGATGATGCCAACCATATCGTAACATTCGATATGGGAACTATGTATATGGGGATGGGAGGAAAAGTAGTCGTAGTCCAACTACGTGATAATGGGACTTGCTCTGGTTGGGTACCTGTTGTTGCCACTCTTACTGTATCGTCAGAGCAAGATCCGGTCTTTGTGCAGATAAAATCCCAAAGCCGCGGTGCCACTTTCACTTCTAATACAGCTATGGGGGTAACGAAAAATACTTGGGATGCTACAACTGCACCTGGGTATCGTATCGATTCATTTTTCCGATTTTACCAGGATTCGACTATAGTTCTTACAAATTTTTATGCAATTGATATGGTGCCAGAAAATACAGTCTTTTTTTATACGTCATTTTCAACTGGGTATCTATCAAGTCACAATATTCCTCCCGCAACTCCTTTCCATCTTTATGTACACAATAGGAATCGGGCTCTTGGCCCCCCAACTAAAGACGATCCAAATTGGCGGCGTTGTCCAACAGTTGACGATCAAGAAGTCTGCGATGCTGCAGCGCCAGGCAGTCCGTATGGAGCAAATGTAACTTGGATCAAATGGCAAGTTGATAGTATGTATTGGGATAGGATGGAGAATGATGATCCGCATATGGGTCAATTTGTCTTTCGAGTAAATGATATCCTCCCGGCGGGGACGACCGAAATTGTCAATACCATAAATTACTATTCTGATCAGGCTTGCCAGGCGGGTTGTCCTTCAACTATCAGGATACCAATTACAAACATACCTCAGTTTTTATTCGATTTTCATGCAGATCGTAATCCAGTACCAGCTGGTGAGAGTACAACTTTACAGGGTGGAGTACACAATATTTACCTGACAACAAGTGATGCAAAAGAAGTTTTGGTGATCATGGATGTACCAAAACCAGAATATCTTGATCCCCTAAATCCAACTGATAACGAGCAAGCGAAATGTGTGATAAATATGTGGGGAAACGAATCAACCAATTGTCCTGATGAAGATGGTATTGTTGTAAACAATGCACCGTGGCTTCGGGGTACTTATGACGCTGCCTCTAGTACTGTGCATTGGCATATCCCCCTAATGTACTCATCCCGTTATTACCCACAAAATTACCCTTCTGCGTACTCCTTTCGCGTTACCCTAAATATCCGCGTTGGTATTGCAAAGTTCACTGTTGCAGAGTGTAATAAACCAGAAGGCAAATGCTATATTGCAGCAACCGGTAAAAATGCAAATAAAACTCAAACAGCAAGCGGAGAAAGGGAAATTGAGCAACCGATTGTTATATCCTCCACGATAGTTTTGGATTTAACAAAAGTCCCGGCTCCAGAACATCCGAGCGTTGATCAAACTATGACCTATACACTAACAGTATTAAACAATTCACTAAAGGGAAGTACTGGCACAGCGGTAAATGTATTTATTATTGACAACATTCCTGTTAATACAGAATATAATCCACCGGCTAGATTATTTTTTGATGAGGCACCCGCGCAGGCCGGCGTAGAAAGATATTGGATGCAAGAGAGTGATCGGATTCGTACGGCAGATCCTCCTAAGTCTTTTGATGCAGCTTGGAGAGCATTTCCGATTACTGTTCCGAAAACGGATATAAGCTGGGTAATGTGGAAACTGGCAACTCCGCTTGCTCTAGATGATTCTATCAATGTTACTCTCCAACTGAAGGTTGCAAGTGATGTTCCAAATGGAACTTGGTTTCAAAATAAAGCAGTAGCTGGAATGTACGTACCAGCAATAAATGATGATATGGCTGTTACTAACAACCAGCCAACTTCAATTACGGTTTCAAATCCCGGGTTTATTGAAACTTATGGGGGAGATGTTGGTGCAATGGATGATATTGATATTGGGGCGAGTGGAACACAACATACCGCTAGCTATTTGGTTATTGCCGAAAATTTAGTTGCAAACGTCTTTTCAGCTAAGCATTGGTTGGTTGGTGGTTATGATTTGAACCCAGCGGTTTTGAATTTTAATAGGTTTTGGAGTGAATATGAAGATAAAGCCAATGCTCACCAGTGTGACACTGTTGGTGGATGCTTAGGTAATCAAGGAGGAGATGGTGGTATTAAAAAATACAGCGGTACTACATTCCCGGTTAAAATAAATGATCCGACAAATTATCTCGGTAATTTTTTGGTATTGTTTATTAATGGTGATTTAGAAATCAATAATAACTTATCTGTTGGTGCTGAAAAGGGGATTATTTTTGTGGTGAGGGGAGATGTAAAAGTGAATGGAGGAGTGGCGGAACTTAATAGCATGTTTTTAGTTAGCGGAAAATTCGATAGTGGATCGCTTTCAAAAACAGTCACCACCGGAAAAGATGCCGGTAAATTCTCGGCGATAAGTATTGGCCGGGACGGATTTCCCAGGATTGTATATATGGTCAATGATGATGTCCGCTACATAAAATGCAATGATTACAATTGCGATTCACGAACCTTCAGTTATCTTGGAACCATCAACTCTGTATCTTCAATTTTCATGGAGCTTGAACCAGTTGGGAATGTAGATCTAGCAAGAATCGTCGTAGGTCAAGAATCGAGCCAGACACAGACAGGCGGAAAAGTTTATTACTTTAGGTGCCAAAACGACACTTGTCGGAACTCGGATTCGAAAGTTATTGAAAAAGCCTGGTATCCAGATATTGCTTTGGATTCTAGCGACAGCTATAAACCAAACCTTTCTTGGGGCTTTGACCAGCCAAATCCAAATCAAGATAAAAAAATGTCATCTTATGTTTTGTGCTCAAATTCTTATTGTGACAGCCGAACTGTTACTGATTTGGATGATCAGGGAGCTACTGGTTCCAAAAAAGACATGGGTTTAGACACTCAAATCTCGATTGATAAAACTACGTTTACTCCAGTGATTACCTATGTTTATCGGTCCGGATCAAACGCCGATTTATATATGGCTAGATATGTCGGAAATGATGGGAATTGCCCGCTTAGCAATCAATGGGAGTGTGTGCGAATGCACACGGCCGGAATGGGTCAAGTAGGCAGATTTCCATCACTTGAGTTAACGAATGCAGGTTATTTAAGAGCAGCCTTTAATGATTTTTCCAAAGAACAATTGCAATATTTAATTTGTAGTAATGCAGGAAATTATAAACTCTGCCCACAGGACAATAGAAGTATTTCGGCTGAAGTAGATTGTCCGGGAGGCTCTGTCTGCGAGGTTTTGGATTATGTTTCCTTAAAATTGAATAATAGCGATCAGCCGAGAATCGTTTATAATGTCAAAGATCACAACTTGCCTCCCCAATATGAAGTCAGATTTACCTGGTGTAACAGCAACGATTGTTCTGTTAATTCAAATTGGGGCAAAAGGACAATTCAAGGGCCAGTCGGTGCAGGTGGGGTACACGTATATACTCAAGCTTTGGCATTGGGTAGAGAAGCTGGAGATGCAGCCGTAGATTATCCTAGAATTGTTGTATATCACCAAGAAAATCGAGAGCTACGTTATGTACGCTGTACGGCAAAAGATTGTTCCAGCATGATAATAAAAACCCTTGATACAGGGGGAAACCTCCTTTTACCAGATCTACCACTGACTATTAATGGGGCAGTCATGGCTTTTGACGATGTTTTATTGAATCGTGATCGACTAGATGAAAGTAGTACTCAACCTGGCGAAATATTTACCTATGAACCAAAATATCTTTATTTTCTAGCAAGAAGTGGTGTTTTGAACGAAAGAGTTTCTTACCGAGAGGTCGCTCCTTAAATATGATTAAAGTAAATAGTAAAAATTTGTTTAATAAAAAATTCAAATTAAAATTAATGTCTCCAGTTTATTTAAAGAGCAAGATCACTTTATTTACAATTCTTTATGCCATTTTTATCGGTTGTGCCATTTTAGTTTTAGTAACTAGCTGGGTAGATATCCGGGAAAAAATATTTAATTGGAATAAGTACGACCCCACTAAACCAACAACTCTCTTGGTAAACGGCAAAAAGGTTCCAGTTCAACCCAGAGTGCTTCAAATTACTCCGAAAGAACTTAATATTCAAATAGAAAGCAAGCAAAAAATTATTATTGTTCAAATCGGAACTTACGAGGAATGGCAAGAAGGTCATATCGCTGGGGCACTTTTCTCTACAAAAGGCGAACTCGCGAATGGTCCAATTATATTTGGACGTGAAGATAATGTAGTTTTAGTTTCAGAAGATGGAGAAGAAAGTGCTTTGGTCGCCGATTTGTTAATTTCAGGGTTCGGTTTCAATAATAAGATCTTGAAAAATTTAGAGGGTGGTTTGAAAGCTTGGGAAAAGGCAGGCTTCAAGTTGATGAAGTAAATCTTACTATGTATAAAAGAATAAATCCGATTTTGAAAAAAATTAAAGAAGGCTTTCGCTCGGGTTGGCTTTTCCCAGCATTTTTATTGTTTATTGCTGTGGGAGCCATCTTCTTTACCAATAAACCAGCCGAGGGTAAATACTCTTATGACCAAATTTCCGGTACTTGGGAAGGGGATCTGAACAACCCAGAAGGATCCGCTCAGAAAGATGTGGAAGAAATAAACCCAGTAGGTTCAGTAGTTATAAGCCAAAACCCTGCCACGGGTAAATATGAAGCTAAATTATCTTCAACTGCTTTGAGTGGATCAATAATTTCGAGCACAATTATACCCGATAATACTCAGTTTATAGCTTGGAAGTATGTTTCTGTTTCGGTTTTACTGCCAACAGGAGCACCAAATATTACTGTCAGTGTTCTTTGCGGAGAACCAACCAATCCTCCATGTATATTAAACACGCCGATTACAGATTCTTTGGGCAATGTTTTATCGAATTTGGTTCCAGCAAATGGAGTAATTGATATTTCAAAGATTCCGGTTAATATCAAAAAGATTCGTCTACAAGCAAATTGGTCACGCCCAGATACGAGTACACCATCGCCGATTTTAACAAGTTGGTCGGTTAATTGGCAGACCACAGATTCAATTAGTCTTTCAATTTCCAAAACACCTTCAGTAGCAAACCCAAAACTGCTTTTTGGCAGCAATCCAGATGGCGCTCCAGCTGCATATACAGTTACATATCGCATAGATTATTCTCTTAGTAAAGATGTGGGTAATTTGCATATTCAGCTGCCAGCTCCTACAGTATCTTATTCTGGCCAATCTTACAGGTTAGTTCCTAAATCTGGAACGGGTGGTGCAAAATGGGATACTTATAAAGCTTGGTGGGATCTTGGGGAGAAAAAGAAAACGACGATAGGCAACGTTACATTTATTTTTGAAGTACCGACTGGTCCTCCCGACGGTGTGACTTTTACGACCAAAGCTTATGCAAATGACGGTGGTAGCGGAACGACTTATTATTCGGCGGAAGATAGTTTACCAATTAAGTCAAATGCCTATTTAAAAATTCTCGTGGAAGCGCCAGAAAGAATCGGGCTTGGAACGACTGTTAATTATATGATTTATATTACTGGTTGGAGTGGCCATACTTACCAAAGCGATATTTTCAATTCAAAGCTTACTTTCAATTACACAACTAACTGTTTAAATTATGTGGAAACCATCGGAGCTTCAGCGACGGCAGTTCAGGGGCGTGTTACTATAACTAGCGGTGATTTCGTACTTTCAGACCGAACTTTAGAAAAGAAAATTGTTGTTAGGTTTACCTCAACTACCAGTTGTAGCTACAGTGTTCAGATAGTAAAAGTAACGATAACGTCGGATCAAGACAGTACCTATATTGCAGATAAGAATACAGGTGTTGCATCAGCCTTTACTAATATCCCCAAGTTTCTCGCTGATAAATATAACTATACTGGAGAAACTGGAGCGGGAAGGTCAATTTATTATAATATGGATATGCAGCAATATTCAACAGTCCCTATAACAAATTTCTATTTAATTGATCAAGTGCCTCCCGGAACATATTATAGTAGTGCCGGTTTTTATAAAGGTTACTTAGGCGAAAATAATATTTCACCAGTAACAAACATGAAGATATTTGTTAGCAGTCGAGCTAGAAGTCTCGGACCGCCGCCTCAAATCGATTTTAGTTGGATACCTATAAATAGTAACGGTTCGAGTCCTCTGGGTACGAACACAATTTGGGTTAAGTGGGAGTCAGCTGAATTAAATTGGGATAGAAGAATGGGTGGTTATTGGCCACTAATAAATTTACAGGTGGTGGTAGCCGATCCTGTAAATACAACTCTACTTACTCAGTGTACTATACCTGGTTATACAGCGTACAAGTGTGTTGTTAATAAAATTACCTATAACGGTTATGGAGCCGGTTCAAAGATATGTCCCACAAGCGATTGTACTGATACAGTAGAAAACCCGGTTACAGATCAACCAAGGTTGGTCCTTTATTATGTCACGTATCCAAGTAATTATATTGCCGGCGATCAAAAAACCGAGCTTTCTATATATGGAACAGTAGAGAATAATGGTTCAACCGGGGATGCAAAAAATGTGGCTGTAACTATGTATTTGCCAAGGTATGAATTTCTTTATCCCTACTCTAGTACAGAGTTTGTTTATGCGCAAGCTGATTGCGCTTATACACCCGGTTGCCCAGATATCAACGGAACTCTTAAAAACCCTGCACCGTGGCTTAAAGGGGTCTATGATCCAATCGCTAGCAAGGTAACATGGACTATCCCGTTAATTTATTCTTCAAGTAAGCCCGGAATGCCAAAGCCATGGTCCTATGGGTTTTCAGTAAAAATAAAGATAAAAAAAGGCTATCCTGATGGCACAATAGCAATCTGTAACACTCCAAGTGATGGTTATTGGAATGGCGGAACAGTTGCGGGTACTTGCGTTTTTCGCGCCCAAGATGGGATTAAAACAAATGTTAGAACGGAGGTTTCACTTCCAAATCCGATTATAATTATGGCCACTATTAATATGAGGTTGGTGAAGACAGCGAGTGATAATGGAAGATTAGTACCCGGTTTGGGATCAGAAAGTCCAGGATTGACTTATACATTAACCGAGAAGGTAGAAGATGATTCAACTACTCCAGTATCTAACGTATTTATAGTTGATAATATTCCATATAATGATACATTTAGCCCACCAATAAACCTTCAATATGCCGGAGCAGGAGTTGCACCTGGCTATAATCCAAATGATGTCAAAATTTATTATATGTTAGAAGCCAATTGGTCAAGAATGGCAAGTTCTGCGCCGGGTTCAAGAGTATGCTCGGAAGTGGCTAATGTGGCGCCGTGTTTTAATTGGAAACTGATGCCTACCAGTGATGTAGCTAATGTCAGTTGGGTCTTATGGAAAATAATTTCCCCAATTCCGATCGGGGGCCAATTTTCAGTCACATTAACTGTAAAAGCAACGACAAAAATTCCTAATGATATTACGTTCGATAATAAAGGGTACCACGGATACTATAAAGTAGCTGAAGGATCAGATTTTTTCAAGGGCGGTCGTGCAAGTATAATAATTACTATATATAATCCCGGTTTTATTAGCACTAAAGACGGTGATATTGGTACTTTTGGACCGATAAATATCGGTAGGCCAGCTCCAAGCACCTCCCCGTATTATAAAACAGCTACTTATTTAGCGATTGCTAGCGGTAGTATAAATAGCAATGTTTTATCGTTAAAAAACTGGTTGGTTGGTGATTACAACTCAACAGAGGTACCGCCCGGCCTTAATAAGGGGGTTTTAGATTTTGATTTATTTTTGAATGAGTATCGAGACAAAGCAAGTGCAGATTCCTGCACTGGTGTGGAAAACAACAACAATCCGGAGAACTGTTTTAATACAAGAGGTGGATTAAGAATGCACACAGGTAATTTAACAATTGATACAACCAAACCGGGGACTTATGACGGCAACCCTCTAATCTTACTGATTGATGGTGATTTAACGGTCGAGACGAATATAAATATAGGTACGTCAAATCCAAATACCGGTATAATTTTTGAGGTGAAAGGAAATATAACTATTGGATCAAATGTTACGAGGCTAGATGGGATTTATATCGCGAGTGGAGATTTTACTACCATGAGTCTATCAGGCACTCTGACTGCTGGCCAAAATGTCGGTAGGTTAGCGGCAATTCTGAATAGTGCGGAGGCTAGGGAATATTACAGTTATAATTGGGGGCCAAAGATTGCTTATATAGCCAACGACGATGTGAGATACATTTATTGCAACGATCGTGATTGTAATTCAATGGAAATTAAATATCTCTTAAAGGTAAATGAAGCTACCAATATTGCTTTGTCGATGAGACATCCGGGAGCTAGTAATCTTTACGGTATTCGGATAATGGTTGGCCAGGAAGGCGGTAAAGCCTTTTATATTGATTGCAGTGTTTGGTATGCTTGCGATTCTGCTTACAATACGATAAAAGAGATGCCAAATACCTGGTACCCAGATATCTATCCTGCTAACAAATGGGGTTCGGACGGACCAATATATTTTTCGTTTGGCCAACGCCAAACAGTTGATGGCAATAAATTTACCACGATTGGAACTTGCACCTATTCTTGGCCTTATGATAATTGCTCAAATCCAACCTTGTCGCCAATAGATAACGGCACCGCTAACAATAATCCGCCGGCAGATGTGGGTAATGATACTCAAATTTCGATGGATAACAGCGGAGCATTTGGTGTTCAGCCTATTCCGGTAATGACTTATGTAAAACGTGAAGGAAATACGGCTAGTCTATTTATGACGCGGCAAGTAGGAGCCGGGGGAAATTGCCCGCTTAACAGTAGTTGGAGTTGCAGTGAAATTGCAATTGGATCGATAGGCAGATTTCCATCACTAGCAATAACCACCGATGGCTACTCAAGAATTGCTTATGTAGACAAAAACCCAAAAACTTTAAAATATATATATTGTCAGCCGGGAGATAAAACTTGTCCACAACCAACTATAACCACGGTCAACTGCTCGATTAATGGCGATTCTTGCGAGGTTTTGGATTATGCCTCACTGAAACTAAATACGAATAATCAACCAAGAATTGCTTTCAATGTTAAGTATACCGACTCGGCCTCCGGCCAAATCAGGTATGCTCTTCGTTTTGCTTGGTGCGATACCCTTCCTTGCACTGACAGCGCGAGTTGGCATGTTCAATCAATCATGAGTGATGTTGGTGCCCCTGGAGTGCAGGTTTACAACGAGGGTTTAGCAATGACAGCTAGAAACACCTACACCCTAGATTTTGACTGGCCGATGATGGTGTTTTATAAAGCAGATACCCAAGATTTAATGTTTGTTAGCTGTAATGATATTCATTGTGATTCAAGCGTAGCACCACCAACTATTAAAGTTTTAGATTACGGCGCAAATCTTTTATTACCAGATTCCCAATTAACTGTTAATGGAGCTGTAATCGCTTTTGGAAAAACCCAGTTAAATAGAACTTTATTAGATCAAAGTGGGTCAAAGCCTGGTGAAATTTTTAACTTTCTACCCCGCTACTTTTATATCTTCCACGGTATTGTAAAGGAACAGGTAAGATATCAGGAAATTACTCCGTAAAGCCTAATGGTTGACAAATCCTCCAACGTTTATTAGAATGAGTCCACATATGTAGCTTTGGCTTTAGATTTCACACATTGATTTTCCTGGCGATAAGAGTTGGGTTACCAGCTCTTTTTAATTGGCCAGCTCAGCTGGCCTTGGAAAATAGAGTGAGGCATGTGTCAAGTTTCAAGTATCAAGTAAATTAAAAATGCTAATTGCTTGACGCATGATATCTGATACATGATACTTTTGCTCTTTGACAATCCAAAACGCAGCAGAAACTTTGAGCGTCAATTCATTAGTTTGACAATTTGAGCTTTAAAACTCTTTTTGGAGAGTTTGATCCTGGCTCAGGGTGAACGCTAGCGGCGCGCTTTAGGCATGCAAGTCGATCGATCGTGTCTCACTATCGTTCGGCACTCTCTTAAGTTCAAAGTGCAAAGTGAAAAGTTCAAAATTTGAACTGTAATCTATAATTTTGCATTTTTAATTTTTAACTTGAGTGACGAGCGGCAGCGAGGCACGATAGAGGCGGACGGGTGAGTAACACGTGAGAACGTACCCCTTAGTGAGGAATAACCCCGCGAAAGCGGGGCTAATACCGCATATTACCGTAAGGTCAAAGGATATAACTATTCGCTAAGGGAGCGGCTCGCGTCCTATCAGCTTGTTGGTGGGGTAATGGCCTACCAAGGCAATGACGGGTAGCTGGACTGAGAGGTCGGCCAGCCACAAGGGCACTGAGACACGGGCCCTACTCCTACGGGAGGCAGCAACCGGGAATCGTAGACAATGGGGGAAACCCTGATCTCGCGACGCCGCGTGGAGGATGAAGGCCTTCGGGTTGTAAACTCCTTTTATAAGGGAATAAGCTCCGATTTAATCGGGGTTGACTGTACCTTACGAATAAGCCGCTGCTAACTACGTGCCAGCAGCCGCGGTGATACGTAGGCGGCAAGCGTTACCCGGATTTATTGGGCGTAAAGAGTGCGCAGGTGGTTTGGTAAGTTTTCGTTTAAATACACTTGGCTTAACCAGTGGAGCGCGAAAATACTACTAGACTTTTGAGGAAGTCAGGGGGTGTCGGAACGGATGGTGTAGCAGTGAAATGCGTTGATATCATCTGGAACACCCAAGGCGAAGGCAGGCACCTGGGGCTTTCCTGACACTGTAGCACGAAAGCGTGGGGAGCGAACGGGATTAGATACCCCGGTAGTCCACGCCGTAAACGATGGACACTAGATATCGGGCTGGTGACGGCTCGGTGTCGTAAGCCAACGCGTTAAGTGTCCCGCCTGGGGAGTACGGCCGCAAGGCTAAAACTCAAAGGAATTGACGGGGACCCGCACAAGCAGGGGAACGTGTGGTTTAATTCGAGACAAAACGAAGAACCTTACCAGGGTTTGACATGTATGTTTTAGGACCTCGAAAGAGGAACAAACCGCAAGGTAGCATACACAGGTGCTGCATGGCTGTCGTCAGCTCGTGCCGTGAGGTGTACCCTTAAGTGGGGTAACGAGCGCAACCCCTACTAGCTGTTGTATCACTCAGCTGGAACTGCCCGCGTTTAACGCGGGAGGAAGGAGGGGACGACGTCAAGTCATCATAGCCCTTATATCCTGGGCTACACACACGTTACAATGGACGATTAACAATGGGAAGCAAACCCGCGAGGGGGAGCAAATCCTTAAAAGCGTCCTCAGTTGGGATTGGGCTCTGCAATTCGAGCCCATGAACGCGGACTTGCTAGTAATCGTAGGTCAGCATACTACGGTGAATACGTTCTCGGGTCTTGTACACACCGCCCGTCAAGTGAGCAAAGTCGGGGGTAGTTGAATCCCGATTAAATCGGGAGAGGCTAAATTCGGCGATGAGCGCTAAGTCGTAACAAGGTATCCCTACTGGAAGGTGGGGATGGATCACCTCCTTTCTAAGATTCGATCGGGAGATCGAATCAAACACGAAGGAGCATGAACCAAAGATAATGGTTCAAGGTCTTGATACTCACGTTCAAGGCCAAGTCACGGCCCATTCGGGCTAAGGACGCTCTTTAGAATTCTGCTGCGTTTTGGGTTATCAAATAAAAGAAAACCGGCTTTTTAGCCGGTTTCTTGATATTATAATAATGATTGGTTCTAGAACATGTCCAAATTGTGGTTGGAGAAGATCTCTGCTAGTTATTCCAAGAGACCTACAAGAATTGATTGCCTCCCCAGGAGCTTGGAAATGCAGGAAATGTGGGGTGTGGGTGGATTGGTACGGGAAATTAAAGAATACTGGATTAAATAAATAGGATTTGTCGCGGAATTTCTATTTTGTGTTAATAGTTTTCAACTGAGGGCGCGTGGCTCAGTGGTAAGAACTTGATGTGCTCGATGTGAGCTGATATTATACATCTCGTACATCAAAACCTTGCCTTTTGTTTTGCAAAACGTAGAGCGTTGCTGTGTACTTTGAAAATCTGGGCATATAGCTCAGTTGGTAGAGCGCGGCTCTGATAAAGCCGAGGTCCTTGGTTCGAGTCCAAGTGTGCCCACCATGTTCAAAGCAAGCAGCGAGAGCTGCTCTAAAAGCAAAGGTCGATGGTTTGTAGCCCATCCGCGCCCACTACCATCGTAGTCTTTTCCGAACCGTTAGCAGCTTTACATTCCAATTGATAAAATGTCTTAATTAAACCTTGACTTAGAGTTTTTTTAGTGCTATTATGAGGCCGATGATGTGGTATTGGGCATCGGAGGGGATTACTAGGTTATAACGACTATATTTATGCAAAACTTTCCATTTTTCAAGGCAGATATTAGTCCTCCTATTACCTAATCTTCCCTCTAGACAGAATACAATTTAAAAGTTAGAATTTATCGGTTTCTTTGTTTGCGTTTGGGCTCATGGGCCTGTGGCTCAGCTGGTTAGAGCACCTCATTTGCAATGAGGAGGTCGACGGTTCGAGTCCGTCCAGGTCCACCATTAGTGGCACTTTGACTTTATGGAGCTGCTATGAATCGAATAGATTTCATAGTAGCGTAATAATCCGCAAGGATTACATCCTGCGTATTGTTTCCTTAGCAGGATATAATGCAAAAGTGCGAAGCACTTTGAAAATTGGATAGAAGATAGTCAGATAGCGGCTAACCGTTCTGGTTTTCCGTTGTCTGACTTATTGGATCTTAATAATGCATCTGGTGGATGCCTTGGTTTTCTTAGCCGATGAAGGACGTAGTAGTTTGCGATAAGCTTCGGTAAGCTGACAACAAGCTTTGACCCGAAGATTTCCGAATGGGGAAACCCGCTTCGATTTATCGGAGCACTTACCGCCTAATCAATAAGCGGTATAGAGGGCACTTTCTGAACTGAAACATCTCAGTAAGAAAAGGAATAGAAAACAATAGTGATTCCCTAAGTAGTGGCGAGCGAAAGGGGAACAGCCTAAACCCCGAGTTTACTCGGGGGGTTGCAGGGCCACCTGCCTTTAATGGCAAGAAGTTACAAACCTTTTTGGTAGCAGAAGGACCTGGAAGTGGTCCGCCATAGAGAGTGAAAGTCTCGTATGCGAAATCAAAAAGGCTTCTGGTGGTATCCTAAGTACCGCGGGACACGTGAAACCCTGCGGGAATCCACCTCGATCACGAGGTAAGGCTAAATACTAAGAGAAACCGATAGTGAACTAGTACCGTGAGGGAAAGGTGAAAAGAACCCCTGGTTTAGGGGAGTGAAATAGACCTGAAACCGGATGCTAACAAGCAGTCAGAGTCCGCCTTTGGCGGATGATGGCGTGCCTATTGAAGAATGAGCCGGCGAGTTACCCCGTAAAGTTTAGCTTAAGGTCATAATTGACTGGAGGCGTAGTGAAAGCGAGGTCTAATCGACCGAAAATAATTTTACGGGATAGACCCGAAACCGGGTGAGCTACCCATGGGCAGGGTGAGTCCGCCGTAATTGGCGGAGGAGGCCCGAACCTGTTACCGGTGCAAAGGTATAGGATGACCTGTGGGTAGAGGTGATATGCCAATCGAACCCGGAGATAGCTGGTTCTCCCCGAAATATATTTAAGTATAGCCTTCTGTTTTGACTTGTGGGGTAGAGTAACTGAATGGCTCTGGTGAACTTTTAGTTCGCCAAGCTAACCAAACTCCGAATACGCAAGTTTTTTAGCAGAGGAGTCAGACTGTTCGGGCTAAGCCGAATAGTCTAAAGGGAAACAGCCCAGATCGCTAGCTAAGGTCCCTAAGATCAAACTCAGTGTGGAAGGAAGTATTACTCCTTAGACAGATAGAAGGTTGGCTCAGAGGCAGCAATCCTTTAAAGAGTGCGTAACAGCTCACTATCCGATTTTGGAGTAGTGCGCCGAAAATTCAACGGGGCTTAAGTTTGACACCGAAGCTGCGAATCCGCCGAAAGGCGGGTGGTAGGGGAGCGTCGCGACAACAGTGAAGTTAAACTGTAAGGTTTAATGGAGTTGTCGGGAGTGAGAATGCCGGCATGAGTAGCGTAATCCGCCTGAAAACGGCGGACGCCGAATGCCTAAGGTTTCCTTCGCAACGTCAATCGGCGAAGGGTTAGTCGGTCCTAAGTCAAGTCCTCGATAATCGAGGGGTAGGCGATGGATAAGCCGTCAAAATTCGGCTACTAGGTACAATCCGTTATGTTCGAGCTTGCTCGGACACAGCTTTACGGCTGAATAACGAAGGGATGACAAAGGTGGAGGTTTCTCGGTCCGTTATGCAATGGACTCTAAGCAGTTAAGAAGTGTCGGCAGGCAAATCCGCTGACTTCCTAAGTTAATCTAAGCTGCGATGGCTCTAGCTGATCACAAGTTGGTTAGAGGTAGAACGCCTTCAGCTTTCAAGAAAATTCTCGTCGTGAGGATTGTGCTTAACCGTACCGCAAACCGACACAGGTAGGCTGGTAGAGAATACTAAGGCGAACGGGAGAACTATCTCTAAGGAACTCGGCAAAAAAGCTGGGCGTAAGCTATGCAAGATGCCCTACCCGCCGTAAGGCGGGTCGCAGCGAAAGACTCTCAAGCGACTGTTTAACAAAAACACAGGTCTCTGCAAAACCGAAAGGTGAAGTATAGGGGCTGACGCCTGACCAGTGCCGTAAGGTTAAGGAATCCGCCTTTTGGCGGAAACTGAAGCCACGGTAAACGTCCGCAGTAACTATAACTGTGCTAAGGTAGCGAAATTCCTTGTCGGGTAAGTTCCGACCCGCACGAAAGGCAGAACGACTTGAGAACTGTCTTGGAGATAGACCCGGCGAAATTGAGATGGCTGTGAAGACGCGGCCTAGGTATACCAGGACAAAAAGACCCCGTGGAGCTTTACTGCAACTTGGCCCTGCGTTAGGTTGTAAGTTGTGTAGCGTAGGTGGGAGCCTTCGGGCAACAATGAAACACCACCCTGCTTGCAATTTGGCGCTAACTTCGACCCTTACATTCAGGGCGAAAGACAAGGTCTGGTGGGTAGTTTGACTGGGGCGGTCCCCGCCTAAAGAGTAACGGTGGGGCCCAAAGGTCCGCTTAACCCGGATGGAAATCGGGTGTGACGTGTAAAGGCGCAAGCGGGCTTGACTGCGAGGCCTACAAGCCGAGCAGGTGCGAAAGCAGGGCTTAGTGATCCTCCGATGCTTTGTGAGAGGCACGGAGCTTAACGGATAAAAGCTACCCCGGGGATAACAGGCTAATAGTGCCCAAGAGTTCATATCGACGGCACTGTTTGGCACCTCGATGTCGGCTCGTCCTATCCTGGGTGGGTAGTACCACCCAAGGGTTGGGCTGTTCGCCCATTAAAAGGGTACGCGAGCTGGGTTCAGAACGTCGTGAGACAGTTCGGTCTCTATCCGGTATACCCGCAGGAATCTTGAGAGGGGCTGCTTCTAGTACGAGAGGACCGAAGCGGACCAGCCTCTGGTTTACCAGCTGTGGAAGCTATCTGCAACGCTGGGTAGCTACGCTGGGTTGTTATAAGCGCTGAAAGCATATAAGTGCGAAGAACGCCTCAAGATTAGGATTCCATATTTAGATCCCTAGGAGACTACTAGGTTGATAGGCGGCAAGTGTAAGACTGGTAACAGTTTCAGCTAAGCCGTACTAATTGATCGATTAGATCCATCCGTCAACTGGCGGACTTCTATCCAGTTTTCAGAGTGCTCAGTAAAAAGTAACATGTGATAGGCAACATGTTGCGGTTTTGGAGTATCTACAAATAACTTGTTACTTAAGACTTGTTACATGTGGCTATTCCAAGGCCGTTTGAGCGGGGTGGCTCCACCTGATCCCATACCGAACTCAGTCGTGAAACTCCTCAGCGCCAATGATACTTCCCTGGCAACGGGGCGGGAAAGTAGGTCACGGCCTTACTTTTTTGCAAAATTAAGTCCGTGCCCTGCGACCACTTCGTGGACTAAGGTCACGGCCTTACTTAAGGAAAACCCACCGAATAGGTGGGTTTTCTTTAGAAAATTTACTGTTTGAATTTACCCTCTCACGCTATTATAATAGAACTTCGAAATTAGAAAGGATAATTAAATTATGGAAAAACAAACTGAAGTTGAAAAAATTCCCAGTGAATCAAAAATGGCAGCTTTGTTGGCTAATCATAAATTTTCGCCTCGTCCTCTGTCTAGAGGCGAAACAGTTGAAGGAGAAATAGTCGCCATACTTCACGATAGCGTTCTTCTAGATGTTGGAGCAAAAGCCGAAGGAATGATTCCCCGCAAAGAATTAGAAGAAACTAAGGAAAAGATTGAAGTAGGCGAAAAAATTTCTGCTGTAATAGTCCACCCTGAGGGGGATAGTGGTGTAGTGATTTTGACTATAAAAAAATCACCTCGGGAAAAAGTTTGGTCAGATTTACAAGAAGCGTACGATAAAAACGAAACTACGGAAGTTAAGGGAATTGATTCTAATCGTGGAGGTTTGATTGTAGAACATCCAAGTAAAGTTCGCGGTTTTATCCCGTCTTCCCATCTTATTACAGATATTAAGGAGGCTTCTGGGCGAAAGCTCCAGGTAAAAATAATAGAGCTTGCCCGTGATCAAAATAAATTAGTTTTTTCCGAAAAGGAGGCTGCCCCGGAAAATCTGCCTAAAATAGAACTACCATTTAAGATTAGCGACACCCTGAAGGTAAAAATTTCCAAGATTTTACCATTCGGTTTACTGGTTTCCTTGCCATCAAACACCGAAGGCCTTATTCATATTAGTGAGATTTCTTGGAAACGAGTAACCGATTTGACTGTAAATTATAAAGTTGGTCAAGAACTATCTGCCAAAGTAATTTCGATTGATCTGGAAACCAGCCGAGTAAATCTCTCAATCAAACAGTTAGAAGAAGATCCGTGGGTAACAGCAGCCAAAAAGTATCAAGTAGGTAGTGTCCATCAGGTTAAAGTTTCAAGAACAGCAAGTTATGGCGTTTTTGTGCAATTAGAAGAGGGAATAGAAGGGCTTATCCATTCTTCGAAAATTCCTTACGGTTTAGAACTTAAAGCGGGAGAGATAGTAAAAGTATCTATCGATTTATTTAATAATGACCAACGAAGGGCAGCTCTCCGGCTTGCACCAGAAGATGAAGTAAAAGAAAATAAAGAATCAGAAAAGAAAGTGGCAAAAGCTAAAAGCAAAAAAGTAAAAGAAGCCCATTCTGCCTCTTCTAAAAGTGAAAAATAGCACAGACAAATGCCAAACAAGCTAACAGAAAAATTCACTGAGAAAGCTAAAGGAGCTTTAAGCCATGCCGCAAAAGAAGCCGAAGATTTGAATTCAGGAATTATTGAAACAGAACATATTCTACTTGGTATTTTAGACGATGATTCCTCTACGGGCTTTAAAGTCCTTTCCTCTTTCCAACTCGATAAACAAAGGGTTAAAGAATCAGTGTTAGCTTCCGCCGATCCCCAAGGAGTACAAGACCGAGAAAGTGGATTTTCCGATAGTTCACAAGAAGCAATAGCTTCAGCCGCACTGCAAGCCTATCTTTGGGGGAGCTCTTATGTTGGAACAGAGCATCTGCTTTGTGGTCTTTCCAAAACTCCTTCTGGGTTAGCATGCCATATTTTGCGAAGTTGGGGAATTACTTATGAAACTTTAAAAGCAAGAGTAGCAAATTATATTAATCCTGTAGAGGTTCAAAATTTACCAAAAGAATCTACCACACCGCTTCTTAATAACTATAGTCGTGATCTTACTGCTTTGGCCCGCGAAGATAAACTTGATCCGGTGATTCGCAGGGAAGAAGAAATTAGCCGTCTTATTCAAATTTTGTGCCGTCGAACTAAAAATAATCCGGTTCTTTTAGGTGATGCCGGTGTTGGTAAAACGGCGATTGTTGAGGGGTTGGCGCAGCGGATAGTCAACAAGGCGGTTCCGGAAAAAATTTTTAATACTAGGATTGCTAGTTTGGATATAAATGCAATGGTTGCCGGGACGCGCTTCCGCGGTGATTTTGAAGAAAGGGTACTGGGTGTGTTGGAAGAAATTAAGGAGGCTAACAATATCATTATATTTATTGATGAAATCCAAACTATAATCGGCGCTGGTGGAGCGGGTGGAGCACTTGATGCAGCAAATATTTTGAAACCGGCGCTCGCTCGGGGGGATTTCCGCTGTATTGGCGCAACAACTACCGAAGAATACTCCCAGTTTATTGAAGAAGATTCCGCACTAGAGCGAAGGTTCCAGCCAATTTTTATACAGGAACCGGATACAAAAACTGCAGTGGATATATTGGAAGGATTAAAAAATCGTTATGAGGCATATCACAAAGTCTCTTTTAAAAAAGAAGCAATTAATGCTTCTGTAAAGTTAGCCCAACGTTATTTATTAGATCGCCATCTTCCTGATAGTGCTATTGACCTGATTGATGAAGCGGCTAGTAAAAAGGCGGTTTCTTTTGGAGTTTTTCCGAAAAAAGCTCTCCGTATTAGCGATAATCTGCAAAAGCTACGAGCCGAAAAAGACCTTTTAGTAAAAGAAGAATCATGGCAAAAGGCTTACGATCTGCTCGAAAAAGAAAAAAAGTTTGTCAAAGATCTTTCGGCTATTATCAACAAACAAAAAATTGAAACAACCGCCGTAATTGATGAACCGGATATTGCTGAAGTTGTTTCCCAAATGACGGGCATTCCACTCAAAGAAATAACTACTGGGGAAACAAAAAGGCTCTTAAATTTGGAGAATGAACTTTCTAAAAAAGTTGTTGGTCAGGATCATGTTTTGAGACAAGTTGCGGGAGTTTTAAGGCGTTCCCGAGTAGGTTTACGGGATCCAAAGCGACCGGTAGGTAGTTTCATTTTATTGGGAAGTAGTGGAGTAGGTAAAACTTTGGTTGCCGAAACTCTTGCCGAAACCTTATTTGAGAGCCCAGAAAGCTTAATTAGGCTTAATATGAGTGAATTTTCGGAAAGCCACACTGTTTCCCGATTGCTTGGATCGCCACCGGGTTACGTTGGCTATGAAGAAGGCGGCGAACTTACTATCAAACTGCGCCAGAATCCATATTGCGTTATTTTGCTAGATGAACTGGAAAAGGCAAATAAAGAAATCTTTAATATTTTATTGCAAGTACTCGATAACGGTCAATTAATGGACGGGAAAGGTAGATTAGTAAATTTTCGAAATAGCATCATTATTATGACCAGTAATGTTGGTAGCCACTTAATTCGTAAAGAAGGCGATATTGGGTTTAGAAAATCGGGCCAAACTAAAACAAATGAAGATGCCAGTTATCGCGATCTTTCCCAAAAACTAAAAGAAGAACTACGGCGAAATTTTAAACTTGAATTTTTAAATCGAGTAGATTCAGTATTGGTGTTTAAACAACTTAGTAAGCACTCGGTGAAAAGAATTGCTAAATTATTAGTTAAAGAAGTAATCCTACGTTTGCAGGAAGAACAAGATATGATGCTTTCCGTTGAAGAAAAGGTTTATGATTTTCTAGTTGAAAAAGGCTTTTCCAGCGAATTTGGAGCTAGAGAAATGAGACGCGTGATAACTGAAAATATTGAAGATCCTCTTTCTGAAGGGATACTTTCCGACCGCTTCAAAAAAGGCCAGCCCGTTAAAATAAGGATAGAAAAAGGTTCAATTATTTTGAAATAAGTAACCTATGGCAAAATCTGGAACAATTTATATCTGTCAACAGTGCAACTACCAGTCCCCTCAATATCTAGGGAAGTGTCCAAACTGTGGCAGTTGGGCAAGTCTTGTGGAAACGCTTGTTTCACCGGAAAGTGCAAAGCAGAAAGAAGCAGGCAGAAAAGGATATAACAAACCGCAAAAGCTTGCTGAGGCTAGCGGGAAGCCCCTGAAAAGGCTTACAACCGGCGTTGAGGAGCTGGATAGAGTTCTTGGTGGGGGAATCGTGCCGGGCAGCGTTGTGCTTTTAGCCGGTGACCCGGGAATTGGTAAATCCACGCTTCTTTTACAACTTGCCGCTCTTTTTAAATCGCTTTATGTTGCTGGGGAAGAAAGTGTAGCGCAAGTCCGTCTTCGGTATAATCGTCTCGGATTGTTAAAAAAGAATAAAAAGGCAAGCAATCTTTATATTTTGGCAGAAACAGATGTCGATCAAATTCTGCAATCTGCACTCGAAGAATCTTTCCAAATTTTAGTTATTGATTCTATTCAAACAATGACTACAGATGATTTAAATTCCGCTGCAGGAAGTATCGGCCAAGTAAGAGAAACTGCTTACCGGCTTACCCGCTTAGCTAAAAAAAATTCCCTGAGCGCATTTTTGGTTGGTCATGTTACTAAAGAAGGCGCAGTAGCCGGGCCGAAAGTTTTAGAACATTTAGTCGATACAGTCCTTTATCTTCAGGGTGAGGAAGGGGGGCATTTCCGCATACTTTCCGCTTCTAAAAACCGCTTCGGTCCCGTTGATGAAATTGGGGTTTTCGAAATGGGAGAGGCCGGTATGCAGGAAGTAAAAAATCCTTCTAAAGAATTTTTAGCTGATCGGATTAGTGCTCCTGGTTCTATTGTAGTACCGGTGATGGAGGGTTCACGGCCAATATTAACAGAAATTCAAGCTCTTACCAGTCCAACAAATTTTGGAATACCAGCACGAAGAAGTCTTGGAATCGAGCCTAATCGCTTACAAATTCTAGTGGCTACTTTAATAAAACGGGCCGGAGTATCTCTGGGGAATCAAGATATTTTCGTCAATATTGCCGGCGGACTTTCTGTCAGGGAAAGAGGCGTGGACTTGGGTGTTTGCTTGGCTATTGCATCTTCAGCTTACGATAAGGTAATATCTAAAGACACAGTTGCAATTGGGGAAGTCGGTCTTTTAGGTGAGGTAAGAGCAGCACCATTTTTGGAAAAAAGATTGCTGGAAGCTAAAAAACTTGGCTTTAAAAAATTGATAACTGGAAAGCAAGTAAAAACATTGCGAGAAGCAGTAAAACTCGCGCTCAGTTTGAAAAATTAAGTTAGTAGCGGTTTATTCAAGGGATTTATCTTACCGACTGCTAGCTAGAAAGGAATTATCTTTCAGATGAAGCTTCAAATTTTTATTCGCCCCGTTTTAGGTATCATTTTTGCTTTTATTGGCTTTGGCATTGCTAGGCAATTTCTGAATATTCCAGATCAAGGCATAAAAACTGGCGCATATGCTCTCACAATTATTGGTTCTGGGGCGATTGGTATATATATTGTTCCGATAATTGGTACTTGGCTACGGGTCTGGAGTACCAATTTTGCCCAAAGAGTAGCTAGCGAAGTGATTTCTCAACTACGGATTCCAAAAATGCCACGAATGGGTAGGGGTAATGGCAAAAATAAAAAGCCGAAAGAAGCAATCTATGATAATCCAATTATCGTGGATACCAGCGCTCTTATTGATGGTCGGTTTGCTGATGTAATAAATACCGGGTTTCTTTCCGGCACTTTAGTTATTCCGGCCTTTGTTTTATCAGAACTGCAACATATTGCTGATGCTTCAGACGCCCTGCGTCGTGGCCGGGGGAGAAGAGGATTAGAAATCTTAGAAAGTCTCAAAAAATCTAAACTCGTAAAAACTGTAGTTTATAAAGGCGAAGGTTTATCAAGTAAGACTACTGATGATAAACTCGTTGAAGCCGCTCGGATTTTTAAAGCAAAGGTAGTAACTACCGATTTCAATTTAAATAAGGTAGCAACAGTCACTGGAATTAAGATTTTAAATGTAAATGATCTAGTTAACGCTTTAAAGACCACACTGTTACCAGGAGAAAGAATCGAAGTTAAAGTAATTCAAGAGGGAAAGGAAAAAAGTCAGGGAGTTGGCTATTTATCTGATGGAACCATGATTGTCGTTGAAAATGGAGCTTCGTTTATCGGGAAGACAGTTTCTGCGAAGGTTTCGCGCGTTCTCCAAACTGCCGCCGGTCGGATGATCTTCGTTCAGACTGAACAGACTGAACGAAAAGTCGCCTAAATACAAGCAAATTATCCTATTCTTGTCCAAATTAAAGATTCGAAATAAATCCTATCCGTAAAAACAATAATTCCCGCATCCAACCAAACAAGCAATATTTGAAGCTAAATAGGCTATAGGTTCTCTGTTTATTAAGGCTATTTTTTTCTATAGGGCTAAAAAACTTGACAAAAGGGATACAATTGGGTAAACTTGGAATTAACAATTTCCCTTTAAGGGAAGCATAAGCTTCTCCCGGGAAATGGTAGGTCCTTAGCCACAATTTTTGGGCAGGGAATTGTGGCGAACCCCCGATAAGTATCGGGGGAGGAATTATCTAGAAAATGAAACACCGCCATGGTCGGAAGGACTTTGACACCGATGGCAGTGTTTCAAAACATACATCTGGACAGCAGGTGTACTACACTAATTAAAAAGTACTTTAGGAAAAAAATCAAGTCTGAAGTTAAATTGGGAGCTTTTGGTCCTTTAACACTATAACAGAATGCATCAATATTGCTTCTAGAGCAAAGCCTTTATTTTAAGGAGTAGTCGTGGAGATTACTCCCCGGCGTCTGGTTTGGGGTAACACTCATACTGGGCGCTGAGGAGTGAATTTCACGGCTATTTTTTTGCCTATTTTTCGGATTACCTTTTCACCATAAAAATTTCTTTTGGCATTTTTTCGTTAATACTTAACTCATAGTAGTTGACAAATCATTAAATTTATAGTACACTTTTTGCCGAACAAGAAAGAACTGCCTTCCAGGTAGTTATTTTTTGTGAGCTCTTTTACAATTCCCTAAGGCAGTTTCCATAAACTACAAAAGAAAGGGGAGAACAGCCATGGAACGGCTAAGAAGTCTTTTCAGATGGCTACGGTTGCACTTAGGCTACACGGTTCTGGGTGCAGCCGTCATCGCGCTTGTGGTAGCCCTCTTACTGGTCCTTGTTCTTGGGGGCAAAACCTCAGAGGAAAAAAGCGAGGCCGCAGCGCCGGGGGCAAAGAACGCCGGTGGACTTGAGCTCGCCCTGGCCTACATAGTAGACCCGGACGATCCAGATGAAGCCAACCGCGTGAGGGAATCAATCGACTTGGACGCCCGAGAGGACGACCAAGAGGTAACCAGAGTCTATGATTCTGGCGGTTCCGCACTCGGGCTTGAGCTGGAGAGGGACGGCGAGCCCTTCGAGGGAGAAGTGACCATTGAGCATCCGGTGTTTGCATCGGACGGCTCGATCGCCACTGTTTCTCAGAAGGCCACTGCGGACGAGAACGGTAAGGTTGGGTTCCTTCTGGAACTCATCTCCGGTACTAAGTTGACCGGAGACGCAGGCCTTGCCAAACCTTTCATCGTGAGTGTAAGCACCGACAAAGGGTTGGTGCAGGACATCCCTCTCCATGTCATCGACCTGTTAGGCCCTGGATCACTGACGGACGACCTGCTTGAAGATGAAAATGAGGTCATCGTTGAGCTACGGGTAGATCCAGAACTAAGAGCAGCTGCTGAGCAGTTCTGTGGTTTCGCAGTTGAAGACGTTGCGCGGGTGGATTACCGAATCAATGACAATCCACGTCATCAAGTAGTCCTGGTCAATGGGGTATTGATGGAGGCCCGCAGTATTATCCCAGTTGGCCAGCCCGTCGCGGTATTGGTCAGCAAGGATGGGCGCGAGTGTTTCATCAATCCGCCCTGCGGAAACCCAGAAACACCTCCCGGCAAGTTGCCACCGCAACCGACACCGCCAAGGGAGGAGGTGATGCCGCCAACGCCTACCCCAACTAGGGTAGGTCCAACTCCGTCGCCGCCGGCGACTAGAACATCGGGGCCAACGTGTACTCCGGTTCCGCCGACGGCGACACCGAGGACAAGGACGCCAACACCTCCACCCACAGCGACACCACGTACGCCGACGGCCACACCGCGGCCTCAAGACTTTGGGGTGACGATCATCAACATCCAGAAGCAGCCCAACGTCAATCGGGACTGGGGGAGCTTTCAAGCCTCCCTTCAGTTCGAAGGTTGGCCGGTGGAACCGTATTCCATCCAGTGGTATCTGAATGGGGTTTCGATTGGAGGTGGCACCGAGGTGGAGCATGGTATTAGCCTTGGTGTTCACCATGAACTTCGTGTGGTAGTGGTAGATGCCCTAGGTAGAACTCGTAGCGATACAGCCCCTGTGTATTTCGCTAGCGAGAATCCTACCCCCGGCAATACACCGCTACCTACAGGAACCGCCCGACCGCAGCCGTCTCCCACGAATGACCCAGACGACGGTTGCGGCATCTACTGTCCATAGCCTTAGGGAAATGGGAGAGCGGGGAGCAAGTAATTCATGCAACCAGCATGATAGCTTGCTCCCTACCTTCCTAAAGCCAAACATAATTGGTTGGTTTTAGGAAGGACTTTATAAAGGGGACTTGACCCCATACAAAACTTAGTTCCTCGCGAGGTTTACATCCTCGCCTCGGAAATGCGTTTGTACACGGGGCTAGCAAGACCTTAGCCCTCGCGATAGCGAGGTCGCAGCATCCGAGAGCACCTAAATTAATAAGGTTTTAACCGAATTCATTTGGTTACAGAGGATGCTATAGAAGTTGAATTAATATCAGGACTTGACAAGTCCCATAGTTAGTGTTATAATACACCGGTTATGTTAAACAGAAATTTTTACAAGGTTAGTTCAATATTACTTTTCGCCCTAGCTTTCTTGCTGGGGTCTGTTGCTGTTCCTTTTGTTAATAAAGCAGGGGCAGATTCTCCAATTGATTTTATTAAACAGGTAAAACAAGAAGGCGATAGTTCTTATACCCAAAACATAACTATTACCGATACTTCAAAGCCTGTAATATTTCGCATTTTCGTTCACAATCCAACCACTACAACTTATACCAACGCTAATTTGCGCGATGAGTTCCCTTTTGACCAAACTGGTAATGTAAAAAACCGCGCGCTACTTGTTAGTGATCAGACATCGCTATCTTACTCTGACGCTTTTGTGAATTTGCCAGCTGGTAAAAAACTTATTTATCGTATGGGCAGTACCCAGGTTTTTGGGTATAACACTCCTGGAATAGATATTCCTGATATAAACGGTGTTTCACCACTTATTACACCCGCTGGTATGTCGATTAACAAAATTGAAGGTAACGATAATATTCATAAACACTGGTATGTTTTGTATGCTGATATTGTAGATGAGACTACTCCGACTCCAAAACCAGCTCCGGCTATGGAGACCTATAAAGAAGTAAACAATATTACTCAAAACACCGGTTTTTCTGAAAGCGTAAATGCTAACAAAGGTGATATTTTGGAATTCCGCATAATGGTTCACAATAAAGTAGTTGGTAGTGATGCTACAGGTGTAATTGTGAAGGACGGTATGCCTACCGATGAAGGCCAAAGCTTTGTTAACCGCGCCTTTGTTTCCGGGGATAATTTTGGTACGCTAACTGATACAGCTACTGTTAATACACCATTTGTGGGCCGATTGGAATACATTCCTGGTACCACTCGTACTTTTGTTCATGCTGACCACAGCGAAGGTGTATTAATACCAGATGAAGCTGGCCAAAGCAAGCTATTTGGCAGCGGTGTCTCGCTTGACAATATTAAAGGCTGCTTTGAATTTGAAAGATTTGTTACCTTTAGAGTAAAAGTAGTTAAACCAGAAGTTCTTGAAACTCCACCGGTTTTACCGAACACTGGTTCTACTGCTGGTTTAATATTGCTTTTCGGTAGCATACCAACTGGTTTAGTAGTTAGCAGACTTAGAAAAAGAATTTAAAAGCTAGCTACCTTGACAAAGCTTTGAGTGTGTGTTTAAATTAGGCTGCAAGTTTGTAACTTCACCCGATTTGTGGGACATCACGAAGACTTGTTTCCCAGAAATGATGAAATTTCTTAAAAAGTTGAATTGATTAAGATACTTCCAATGAAGCAAACCGAGTTTTTAATTTTTTCAGTCCACGAAGTAGTCGCAGATTGCGAGAGTACCTAAATTACTTGAACGATTAGTGAACGAATTTAGTTACGAAGTGATCTATTTTTAATTTAAGATATGCCAAAAACCACAAAGCCCGAAAAAGAAAAACCAAAAGAATCTGTTGAAAGCAAAATTGAAGAAAGTAAGATTTCTAAAGAGCCAATTCAAGAGGAGGTTAATAATAACCAAGGAATTGGTTTAATTGAGCCGTCAAATGAATTAGGATCAATTAAAACCGAAAGCAAAAAAGGTGTATTAGAAATCATGCCCGAAGGCTACGGATTTTTACGCGCCAACGGTTTAAGTCTCGGCCCCGGCGATATTTACATTTCCCAATCTCAAATTAGACGTTTTGATATACGGGCCGGTGATGATGTTGAAGGTCAAGTGCGCCCACCAAAGGATACAGAGCGCTATTTTGGAATGCTTAAAGTTGAAAAAGTAAATGGTTTTGGAGTTGAAGCTGCTACAAAAAGACCTCGCTTTGAATCTCTTACGCCAATCTATCCAAATCGCCTGGTTAAGTTGGAAATAGGAAAGCAACCGATTTCAAATAGAATTATTGATCTTTTAGCTCCTATTGGATTTGGGCAAAGAGGAATGATTGTATCGCCACCCAAAGCTGGTAAAACCACTATTTTGAAAGAAATTGCTAATGGAGTTTCAACAAATTATCCTGATGCCCATCTGATGGCCGTGTTAATCGGTGAGCGGCCAGAAGAAGTAACCGATCTTACACGCAGTATTAAGGGAGAAGCTTATTCTTCAAACTTTGATGATCCTCCCGAACACCAAACAAAAGTAGCCGAATTATCCTTGGAAAGAGCGAAAAGATTAGTTGAATCCGGACGTGACGTAATTATTTTGCTTGATTCAATCACTCGGTTAGGGAGAGCTTATAACTTAGCGTTGCCGCCTTCTGGTAGAACCCTTAGTGGTGGTTTTGATCCGGTTGCACTGTATCCACCGAAACGCTTTTTTGGTGCGGCTCGAAATTTTGAAGACGGAGGATCACTAACAATTATTGCTACCGCTCTTATCGATACGGGAAGCAGGATGGATGATCTTATTTATGAAGAATTTAAGGGAACCGGTAATATGGAGTTACATTTAAATAGAGGTTTAGCGGAGCGGCGGATTTATCCTTCGATTGATGTTTCTCGTTCTGGTACCCGAAACGAGGAACTTTTACTTGATCAAAAAAACCTCCAAAGTGTGTGGCGTTTACGCCGAATGCTGGATACTTTAAATGAAATAGAAAGAACTGAGCTATTTATCGAAAGGCTTTCGAAAACAGCATCAAATAAAGAATTTCTTGAAAATTTAACTAAAGAAATTAGTTAGTAAATTGTATAAAATCCTTCTCCAAATCTAATTGAATTATTTATAAAATACCCAATATTTAATCCTAATTTTGGCGTTGACAAGCTACCAATCCTATGCTAGAATAAATTCCGCCTAGAGCTTAAGTGTACTAACTTAAGCTCATTTTGGTATTTAGGCTTATCGCTTAGGGCGCGAAAGTCTAAATTTAGATCGGCAGGCTTCGCTGGCAGGCGAAGGAAGGGCCTCCGCAACAAAGAGCGGAGTTGTTCGAGCTAATGATAAATTCTGAAAGTTCGGAAGGCAGCTCTAATTATTTTACCACCACATATACATACGATTTCGATTTTAGCGAAAGCGAAAGTTTCCGCAAGTTTGCTTCTGTTTCCTTAGCGAAAGCGGTTTTCTTAGGTTTCTTTTCAGCTATAAAAACACTTTCTATCAACTCGATTAGGCTTTCTTGGGAAGGCCTTACTTTTTTTGTTAATCTTCTTCTTTATCTTCAGAAAAAGACAGTTTCATTCGTTTTTTTCTTGGAGCAAACTAAGGATACTTGCGTTAATGTTTTAATGTGGCGGAGGGGTCTTCTTTTTCGACCAGCAATTCACGGTGGGGTTTTAGTAATTACCTCGCTCGCCTTAATCGTGGGTAGTTTGTTTCGAACCACAATTTCGCCCCAAGATTTTACCCGCGACAGCGTATTAGCAGTAGCTAATACTCCGGAGACAATTATTCCTGAAGGTCGTCCACGCTCCGACGTTGTCAAATATACAGTTAAAGATGGGGACGCCTTGTCAGCTATTGCTACAACCTATAATATTTCAATAGACTCGATTAAATGGGCAAACAACTTAACTAGCATTGATTCCATTAAACCAGGGGATTCACTCACTATTCCACCAGTAACCGGAGTGCTTCATAATGTTAAAGACGGGGATAGTTTAACACTTATCGGCCAAAAATATGAAGCTGATCCTCAAACTATTGTCGATTATCCTTTTAATTATATTGATGAGTCACTTGCACTCCGAGCGGGCCAAACTTTAATAGTACCTGGTGGAAAGATACCCCCACCCAAGCCGGTATACCGTTCCTACGCAAACCAGCCAATTTACTATGCCGGGGGGAACGGTATGTTTGGTTGGCCGGTTTTTGGGAGTATTAGCCAATACCCTTCCTGGTGGCATCCGGCAGTCGATATTGCCGCTCCATATGGATCACCAGTTTATGCAGTAGCAGATGGTAAGGTAACTACCGCTGCTCTGAGCGGTTATGGTTATGGTATTCATATGGTAGTTGATTATGGTAATGGGTACACGGCTTTGTATGCGCATCTTTCCGCGCTGAATGTTTCAGCTGAAGAGGGTAAGAATCAAGTTACAAAAGGTCAGGTAATTGGCGCGATTGGATGTACTGGTCGTTGCACTGGTCCTCATCTTCATTTCGAAGTCCGTCACAATGGCCAAGCAATCAACCCACTTTCTCTTCTCCCGTAGGAATCAAATTTAAATTTTTAATTTTCATTGAAAATTTTAAATTTCAAATTAGAAATTAATTTACAACGAGCCAATCGAGAGAGGTATGACCGTTGGGGGGCTGGTCTAGGTGAACAGTAAAGCTTTCACCAATTTTCTTAGTGACCCAGTATCGGGTGGCAGGGGAATAGTCAGAGGTAAATGTAATAAATACTTTACTCCTCTCCTTGAGGATATCTGTTTTGATGTCTTTGGATATGGTCCCGGCGACCACGAAATCTTTGCCGGAAGATTTATCGCTTACCTCAAGCTCATCGGTCTTTACTTTTTTAGCGCTTAAAACTCCTTCCACGTTTAGATCACCGGCAATCGCCATACTTCCTTCAAGCCAAAGTACACCGTCCTCGTTTACTTTTAGTTCCTTACCGCCGATAATTAGAATTTGAGTACTTATCGTTCCGGCAGACAGCATCTCGGTATCAATTGAGGTTAAATTAGTTCCTAGCGACTGGCCACTAGTATCTAGCGGTTGAACATACCATCCGACACTTACAAAAACCATTATTTTGCCAATGGCTGTGGGGTCAGCATTATCATAAGATTCCAAGGCTTTTCCAACAATCGGCCCGCTCTGTGTTGCTTTCATCGCGACTCCCGAGGTAGAGGAGCTAGTTAGCGGATCTCCAGGCTGTATTGGCCCGTTTTCGGTGGAGACCTTAACTGGCACCCGACCAGTTAAAGCAACTGGCACTTGGATTTCATCTAAAAATTGAGATTGCTCTGTTTTAAATCCTCCCAGGAGAACAGCTGGCTCTGTGGAAATGACACCAATGAGATTTGAATCATAAGCTAAAGATGAACGTTTGACAAATACAGCATTATCCTGATCTAAGCTGACTACTTCCCCGGCTTCTAAGGTCTCATCTTTGGTTGGATAATTTTCAGCCACATCATAAACAGTTATCGCAGTTTGAGCAGCGTAGACATAACCTTCGATATTATTGTCGGAATTACAATCGACGTCACTTCCTACACATAAACCACCACCTGTGATCTGAACTTTGGAATCAGGACTCGTCGTTCCGATGCCGACGTTGCCACTGTTTGAATTAAGCAAGACATAACCCTTGGCGACATCAGAAGTTGATTCTAAAGTAAGGTTTCCGCTGGCAGTCTCGTTGCCATAAAGAGTGTAACCTGAGGCGTTAATATTGCTTGTCCAAGGAGTCTGAGATCCGCCGCCATTAGTCTTAAGCTCTGTCACGGCGAAGAGGAGGGGCGTTTCCGCAGCGCTGGCACGCAATAGGGCAGAGCCCGTACTGACGCGCCACTGCGGCCGAAAGACATGGCTTCCCGCCGTCACCTGCACGAGCCAGGCGACCTGGATACCCGCCACATAAGTGGCCTGCAATTGCTGCACGCCCTTTGTCTGTCCCTGCCGCACGTCGTCGATCGTGAAGTCGAGTTGAACGTACCCGAAGCTGGTGATGTAAGCGGAGCCGGTGAGCGTCAGCAACACCCAACTGTCGCCGGTGGTCATGTTGATGACGAGGTTGTCGGTGTCGATGTCGACGAAGGTGGTGCTGGTGGTCGTGTAGTCGCCAGCGGTGCGGACGACGCGGGCGATCTGGTGGCCCCCGCTGCCCACAAGATTGGCATAATTACCGCCATTCTCTGACACCTTAAATACATTAGATCCTGAATCAAAGTATATTCTGCCCTGGCCGGCAGGAGAAAGTGATGGAGCTGACATGCCGCGGGCTGTCAAGGCGCCGTTTATATCCAGAATAGAACCTGGATCCGTCGCCCCGATGCCGAGGCTGTCACCTGTGGCAATTAATATTGATCCAGAGGCCGAATCCAAATTAAGTGCGCCAACACCAGAAGATAAGGTTACCGCGGCTGTTCCGGTAAACAGGGTAGAGGTAACCGAAGTACCAAAAGCGGCAGTAGTGCCGCCGGTTAAAGCTCCTCCAGTAATAGTAATCGTACCGTTAGTAAGGATATTTCCAGTAATTGTTCCCGAAGCATTTATCGAAGTTGCACCGGCAATTGCTCCTGTATTAGTTATCCCACCAGAATTAAGATTTAAACCCCCGGTAATTGATGCTCCCCCGGAAGAAACGGTGAGGATATCAGCCAAAGTAAGTCCACCGTTCGCTGTAAAATCCGTTCCAGCATTTCCAATATTATTGATAACGTTAGTACCCATGTTAACTGCTCCAACTATTGTACCGCCAGCGAGCGGTAAGTAATTAGAAGCGGTTATTGTATTAACAACCGCTGCGTCACCAATACAATTTGTACAGGTGAAAGTTCCCAAAACATCAAGAGTAGTACCTGCAGCTATAGTTAATATACCGGAAGTAAAACTATTAGGGGTGTCGCTTCTCAAAAACTGACTAGCGTGAAAAGTGTCTAGTGTATCAGAATCGCCTCCACCAGCGGCGGCAATAGTTAGAGTATCCAAAATAGCTGAAGTGGTTAAAGTAATACCCGAACCAGCGGAAAAAGTGAGAGTGTCAGAATTATTATCAGCAGCGATATCGGATTGTCCAGCGACAGAAATGGTTTTAAAAATTATTTGACCGCTACCACGATCAGTATTTAGTACAGTAAAATTTGGAAAACTTCCGGAAACAGAAATACCTACTCCAGCTGCCAGGGAAGTAGGAGTGGTACTTAGCGAAGTACCAGCAAGAGTGCTAGAAATCGTAAGTGTATTCTCGTCGTCGTTGCCGGTTATCTTAATATTGTTACCCTCGATTAGATCAATATTTCCGCTGTCATTACTAACGCCGTCAAGCGAAGAAACAACCAATGGGCGATCCTTCAGATTTTTCCAAATCGTTTTAACGAGGAGCTTTTCGTCATCTAGTTTCGTTCCATCAGAAAAAATAATCGGTCTTTTAAACAAAATATTTCCTTTTGAATCGAGGGAAAAGAGGTCGTTTATATTAGTAATCTCTAGGGGATCAAGATACAAGCTATCTTCTGATTTATTAAGTTTGATCATCCAAAGAGAAAATTTTCCAAATGGTCGAAATACCGTTTTTACAGCTTTAGTAAGTAGAGAATCGTTTTTGGTGGAAGCGCCAAGAACCTTAGTTTGGTCCTGATTCGCATACAAAACATATTCCTTCAAACTCGTAATTTGAATAGAAAATATCGAAGACCAAATAACTACGATTAATAATAAAACAACCGTCGCAAAAGTGCCTACGATGGCTAGTTTCAATAGAATTGTGATAAATTTAATATCTTTATTGGTGAGGTCTTGATTTTGTGGATTGTCTTCCTTGATTTTGGTCAGGTTTTTAACCATTAATTAACAATAAACCAGTCAAAGCCAATATCGCTTGTTTCTGGAGCAATAATTTCAACTGTGAATCCTTTTCCAGCCTCCTTTTTGGTTACTGTTAAATTCTTTTGAGTTAAAGAGGTCGGTGTGACCAGAACCTGTGATTTTGTGGTTAGTAAAGCTGTCGGTACAAACACTTTTGTTTGCCCCGAAGGTAATATGGTGCTTCCAGAGGCTTCGGAACTTACATTCAGCTTTTTAGCCGTAACTTCCCCAGCGATGTTGACATTGCCATCAATCTGCAGCGAGCCGTCCAGGTTCATTGTTAGTTTCCGGCTACCGATAATTAACACTTGAGTATTTACGGTCCCCGCCGTCAGCGTCTCGGCATCTATTGAGCTAAAACTAGTTCCGCCAGCTGGCGGATTGTCGCCTAGTGGCTGAACAAACCACCCGACACTAACAAACACCACAATTTTACCTATTCCAGGGCCGCTGTAAGCTTCTAGAGCCTTTCCAACTACAGGGCCTGACTTTGTGGCTTTCATTGCAACTCCAGGCTGGCTGGAACTGGTAAGCGGGTCTCCGGGTTCAATCGACCCGTTTTCGTTAGAAACTTTGACCGGAACACGACCATTCAGAGTAACGGGAACTGGGTTCTCGTTTGGATTGTAATTTTGACCGATTACCTCGTTTGGGTTTGTTGATACTACTCCAATTAAACCCTCATTATAAGAATCGCTAGGCTTTACAACCCAAGCTTTAGATCCTTCTTCGCCGTCAGTTACTACAATTTCTGCTGATCGGTTGGTATCTATGATTACCAAATCTCCCGGTTCTAAAGAAGCATCAAAACTGCCGTATTCTTCAGCATAGTCGCCAGGACTGCCTGTACAATCAGTGATATTAGAAGCACCAGCTGCATCCCAGCAAAGTCTTTCTGTATTAGCAGTGGCGAAGCCGTCTGAATCATTAAAAGTTACGGCGGAAAGTGTATCGTCTGTGGTTAAGGTACTAGCAGCCGAGCGGTAAAGATTGGTATCACCACCAAAAGTAATTCCCGAAGCGGCATCTCCGTCAGCCGAAGCTAAATAAAGAGAATAATTACCAGCATCCGCAATATAAACTCCGTAATCAGTAGTGCCTGGAGTAATTGCAGCAACGTATAGTCCGTACGCGTTGGTTGGTGCTGGGCCACCAATTCCTGGAGCATTTATTCGTACCCCAGTAATAGTACTTACTGCGCCAGAACCGGCTCCAGTGGTAAGATCGGTTACCAATGCAGTCAGAGACGAGGCGCTGCCAGAGCCTGTGTAATAGGCGATAGTGCTTGTACCGACTATTACAGCATTGGTATCAGCTCCGCTATAAGTGGAGGTTGATTTTATCCCGTAAACCTGTGGGGTACCAAGAACGTCGTTGTAGCTACTGGTGGGGTAAGATTGGAGACCATTAAAAACTTCCTCATCCGACCTAGTTTCAATAAGTCTTAAAATTGTTGCGGCAACTACTGTACCGCTGCTTCCAATACCAGCATGGCCTTCGGTGTCTAAATCACCAGCTATGTTTAGACCGCCACTGGCTGTAAAATCAGTCCCGGCGTTGCCGATATTTAAAGCTAGGCTAGTATTAAAATTGATATTTCCAGCCATCGTTCCTCCGGCAAGAGCTAGATAATTTGAGGCTGTGATGCTGTCAGGAACATCTAAATCGACTAAACCAGTAACTCCAGAAACCGTTAAGCCACCAGCGAGTATTCCACCGGCAAGAGGTAAATAATTAGAAGCTGTAATAGTGTTTACCACGGCCGCATCCCCAATACAATTTGTGCAAGTGAATGTACCCAAAACATCAAGAGTGGTTCCGGCAGCAATAGTCAGCGTTCCGGAAGTAAAGGAATCAGAAGTATCGCTGCGCAGAAATTGGGTAGAATCGAGCGAATCCAGCAGGTCAGCATTTACGCCGCTTCCAGCCAAATTAAAGGTAATCGTGTTGGCAGTGTCATTAGATGTTATTGTTACGCCCGCTCCGGCGATTAAATCAATATTTCCAAGGTCATTACTTACACCATCAATGCTGCCAAGTACGCTTGGTCTGCCAGTTAGATTCGCCCAAGCTAAATTAGTAAGACCGCTCCCATCCCCGGTAAATATACCGGCAATCGTAATATTTCCGTCAATATTAATATCTCCAAACTCATCAAGAAGTAAAACATCACCGGCGAGAGTTCCGGTATGAGCGTTATCCACCGTATCGGCATTTAGATTAGTCGAAATTTCTTCATTTGGATCTTCCATAGAGATCGGTTTTTCAATTATTATTTTTTCTGTATGTATTTCCTTGATCACTTGCGAAATATTGGTAAGACCTAGAGGATCAGTAGAAGTGGATTCTTCGGGTTTGGCAGCTCTAATAAAAGCCGCTAAGGTTTTGCCGACTGGTTTTGCTACTTCTCGGGCAAGGTTTCCGGTAAAAGATTGGGGAGTAGTGGATACTAAAGTCAGGCTGAAAACCATTAAAATAAGCAAAGTAGTTAGCATTAAAAGACCTTTGAAAGAACTACTTTTGTAAATATTAACCATAGAGTTTAAATCAATCGCCTTTTTTAGGAAAGATCGCCGTTCCTTTTTGATGGTTTCTTTTATTTCTTCGATAGTTTTGCCTTCTTTAAGCATGGCGTCGATTATGACCAAACGGTCTACTGCCATACTTGGGTGCATGCCGTTAATTAATTGCGGGATTAAACCCTGCTCAATATAAGAATTTATGGTTTGGTGAGGATTCGGGCCAAGTAAAATACCGCGGTCTTGAGCCCGTCCGATAATCTGGTCGGTAGTTATAAATTGCTCTTTCTGTAATTCTTGATCAGTCATAGGCAGTAAACCTGCTCCGCCAGCTGGCGGATAGGGGTCTATCTATATATTAAAGAACTAGAGGGTAGTTGTCAAAAAAGCAGAAAGTAGCAGGTTAAGAAGACTAAGATTTTAAAAATTAGGAAGTTTATTGAACAGGTGGTTTTACACTACCCGGTGGGTTTTGGTTGAGAGCTTTAGCAACAATGTAATGATTGTACCGTTTCACTATTAGTACCAAAAGCAGGATTATAATAATTATTGCCAAACCAATTAAAAGTAGTTGTTTCCAAGGCACGATCCAAAAGGAAAGTGTACTGGAAAGAGTTTGGGCTGGTGAGCCATAAGTTAAAAGAAGCTCGGCTTTATAGCGGCCAAAAGTGAAACCTTTTGGATTCCAAGAAAGACTGTCGGTTTTATTATCAAAGCGGCGAATACTTTCCGGCAATACGTTTCCGTTTTTACTGTTAACGGGTAGTATGGCCACACTTTTGCCAAAAGTGTCTTTAATTTCAATATTTCCTTTGGAAATTATGTGGATATTACCACTATTTTCAATCCGAACTACAAAGTCAATTGGGCCTGTTTCATACGAATTTTTCGGAGTAGTAAATTCTTTTACGGTTGCTGCCTCATCGGCTTTACCGGCTACTCGTACTAAAACTAGGCTTCCGACTTTGTTTGAAATAGCTGCTCCACTACCGGTTGTGGCTGGGGCAGTGGTACCAAACAAAATTCCGGCATAATGACCACCGGCCTCAGCAGTTTGGGGAACAGTGACCGTAAAGTTTAAAGCGGCCGATTCGTTGGGTTTTAGGGTAAGCCCTTCTTTTGAAATCTTAATCCAGGAAGATAGCGAATAAGTATAGGAAGCAGACTCGTCAGCTTTTAGAAAAGTAGGGGCACCGGTTTCACCCGTGGGTTTAAAGTCTAAAACTTCGGGGTAAAAAGTTTTGGCAGAGCTGCTAATATTTCTGATTTTGATTATTTCTTGAGCAGTGCTGCCGGGATCAATATCAAAATTATAGATCGGAGAAGAAATCTGGATACCTAGATCGCCCGGGGTAGTCTCCGCGGTTTCTTGCGCGTAAGCTCTTAAAGAAAGAAAAGCGACCAAAGCTATAGCGGCTGTTAAAGCAGTTACAGAAGCTATTTTTTTGTAGCGAGCAGCAAAGGCAGTCATAATTTGTTAAAAACTTCCGGTTGTAATATGAGTTACGATATGGCTGTAACTCCCAGCCTCGGTCGTTGTCGCAATAGTTGCCGAGTGGCAAATTGTAGTGGTTTCATCCACCGGCCCGTCATGATCAGAATAGCGTTTCGCCGTTCCTGTTATTGGTGAAGCAAGTTCAGAAATGTCCCCGCTAGCTTCACAAGTACCGTCCCAAACTAGAATGTCTTGCGCGCCGAGATTTGTGCTAGAAGTAGAAGCGCCATATTCCTCATCGCCGCTGGTATCAACTGTTCCGTCGGCAACATCAGAAATTGTCGGAGTTCCACTACGCAAGTTCCCATCCTCAACGATAGTGGAGTAATAACCACTACCGGCGTTGGTAGTAATATGATTGGTGTAAGAGCAAGAGTTTACTACCGTAGCAGCTAAAGCTCCTAGATTGCAAGTAGCGCCACTTAAAGTTGAACTAATGGTAGGATCAACCGTTCCTGATACCGTTACCTGATCAGCGCTCATAATTGCTTGGGCTACGCTTCCGGTATCTCCGGCGGCTGTTATTGCGAGAATTTTGCTTGTGGCGGTGCCGTTAACAATTTGGCTGTTTCCCGCCGAGGGGCTAGTCGCATTAGTTCCAATTTCAATTTCAATCACCGCGCCGGCCGCTCCAGCAGTATAGCTGGCACAGGCGGTAAAAGTAATTGTTTCCGTGGAAGCATTTATAGAAGTTATTTCGATAGCATCGGTAGAAGCACAACCGCCGTTGGCCACAATGGCTTCTTCAGTAGCACCGACCTTAATGTCGTAATCGAGAGGATCGGTGATAGCCAGAGCGCTGGTATCAAATGTGTCGTCAAAATTTAAAACAATGGTTTCGGTTGCTTCGAAAGTGGTTGTTCCGCCAAGCGTAAAAGTAATAGTGTGATTTGAGGCATAAGAAGCTAATAATCGGCTTTGAACATCAGACATTGTGGATAGATTAGCTGCGCTTGTTCGCGAAACAGCCAAAGGGAGAACTGAAAGGGCGAGAATAATTGCGATAAGTAAATTTAGTATCCTTTTCTTCATTTAAAAATTACCCTCATCTAGGGATGAGTCCTTAAAAAAATTATTGCATTTAATAAAGCTTCTTGTCAAGTAAGTGTGCTGGACCTATACATACCGTACATATTCCCTTTCTAAAGCTGTAAGTAATTTTTAACATATTCTGCCGGTGTTTGGTACCCCAGAGCTTGGTGGAATCTCTGGTTGTTGTACTTGTAGTTA